>Ga0226835_1000072_pt1 | contig 206449 bp, 165 predicted proteins | sample LAC_MetaG_1_FD_163627 | JGI IMG/M metagenome (GOLD analysis project Ga0226835, IMG submission 163627) | Anaerobic ammonium oxidizing microbial communities from anammox membrane bioreactor (MBR) in UC Berkley, California, United States -... | ecosystem: Engineered > Bioreactor > Anaerobic >...
CTCGTAGCCGCCACGGGAGCGACGGGATTCGAACCCGCGATCTCCGGCTTGACAGGCCGGCATGTTAACCGCTACACTACGCCCCCAATGTCAAACGTGCGCAGATGATAGCATAGCCCTTTCCCCCCGTCAAGGCCGAGTCGCCGGGCAGATCCCCTGGCAACGGGTGGTTCGTGAACTCTCGCCGGGCCTCCCCTCTTTCGGCTCCTGCAATTCCCCAGCCGCTCACCGCTTCACTTGTCCCGCGTCAGCGCGAACCCGCTCACGAACTGGCGTTGCAGCAGCAGGAAGAATACCAGCGGGGGGATGGAGGCCACCACGCCCGCCGCCATCAACAACCCGAAGTCAGTCTGCGTCCCGCTGATCACCGAATTGCGCACGCCCACCTGGATGAGTTGATCGCGCGGCGAAAGCTGCAGGAAGATCGGCCAGGCGTACTGGTGCCACATGCTGATGAACTGAATTATCGCGTGCGCACCGATGACGTTCCACGACATGGGCAGCAGCACCGCGAACAGGAAGACCAGCGGGCCGGCCCCGTCAAGCTGCGCCGCCTCGACCATCTCGCGCGGGATGTTGCTGAAGTGTTGCCTGAAGAGGAACACGCCTACCGCGCTGGCCATGAAAGGCATCGTCAGCGCAAGCTGCGGGTACTCCTTCACCCACTGCAATTCGGCGATCAGGCCAGACAGCGGCACGAGAATCAGCTCGGTTGGCATCAGCAGCGTCAGCAGCACGATGAAAAAGAGCGCCCATTTGCCGGGGAACGAAAAATAGACAAACGCCAGCCCGGCCAGCATTGAGAACAGCGTCTTGCCGATGACCACCGCCAGCGCCACTGTGAAGGTGTTGCCAATCAGCCGGCCAAAGTGCTGCCCCTCAAACAGGCTGTGCACGTTGTTCCCCAGGTCGGTGCTGGGCGGGAACAGCTTCGGCGGCACGGCGAACGCCTCTTCCAGCGTCAGCGTCGCCACCTGTAATGCGTACAGCGCCGGCGCGGCCAGGACCAGGCAGGCCAGGATCAGCCCCAGGTGTACGCCATAACGCGGTCGTCGGCGGGCCATCGTCACCCCTCGTAAGTGACTCGGCGGTCGAGATAGCCGAACTGCACCACCACCAGCGCGGCCACCATCAGGAACAGCATCACCGCCTGGGCCGCGCCCAGCCCGGCGGGCGCGCCCGTGTTGAAGGCGTCGCGGTACAGCTTGAAGATCAGCACGTTGGTCGCGCCGCTTTCGCCCCCCGGCCCAAAGCGCGGCCCTCCTTCCGGGGTCAGCGTGTCCACCACGCCGTAGATGCCGTAAAAGGAGTAGGTGACATTGGTGATCAGCAGAAACAGGGTATAGGGAGCCAGCAGCGGGAACGTGATGCGCCAGAAGCGCCGAAAACGCCCCGCGCCGTCCAGCGAGGCCGCTTCGAGCAGGTCGGTGGGGATGTTCTGCAGGCCGGCGATGTAGAACAGGATGTTGAAACCGAGCAGATTCCACACCGCAGAGGCGATGATCACCCAGGGGGCAAGCTGCCGGTCGGTCAGCCAGCGCACCTCCAGGCCGAACAGCCCGTCCAGCGCCCAGTTGAGAATTCCGGTGCCGCCCTCGCGGAAGATGGACAGGAAGATCACGCCCGTCACCACCGGCGAGATGGCGTAGGGCCACACCAGCAGCGTGCGGTACACCGCCGCGCCCCGCACCTTCTGCGCGGCCAGCACGGCCATGCCCAAGGCGACGGACAGGCTGATCAACACCACGAAAACAGTGATATAGAGGGTGGCGCTGAAGCTGTTGCGGTAAACCGTATCCTCGGCCAGGCTGAGGTAGTTCTGCATGCAGGCGAAGCGCTCTTGCGGCAGCGGGAAGATGCGCTGCTTGAGCGAGACAAGCATCACCTGCACGGTGGGATAGTAGAGGAACAGCGCCAGAAACAGCATCGTCGGCGAGAGCAGCAGGTACGGCAGCGCCCGCCCTTTGAACATGCCTGTTGGCCGTTCGCGCGTCTGCTGTGCGGCCTGGCGCAGCAGAGTCCACAGCGGGACGAGCAGCAGCAATGCGCTCAGCGCGGTCACGAAGAGGCCCAGCCGAAACTCCGCGCTGCTGGCGGCGGGGGCATACGTGCAGTGGCGCGTGGGCACCATCAGAATCTGCCCGCCCAGGCCGCCCGCCAGCGCGCCCGCGCCCGCTGCGATCCACTTCCAGTGGGCCGGGCGCGGCGCTGGTGTGGCGCTGAGACGGCGCGCATAAAGCAGCGTCGCCAGCAGCCCAAACGCGGCGCCGACTCCCAGCGACAGGGCGATCTGCTCTGTGGGCGCTTCCATGAAGTAGGTGGCGGTATCCTGGACGAAGGCCGGCAGCGAGAGCACAGCGTCGCGCAGCAGCCGCCACAGCGACCTGAACCCGCCGCGCTGCGCCGCGACGAAGATCAGCAGAAAGGCTGTCGCCCCGACGAGCAGCAGCCGTTCCAGCAGCTTGCGCGACCTGTACGATCTGGCCAGGCTGTCCACAGAAACCACAAGCCCCGTCGAATGTCACGCGCCGCGCGAAAGGCAGTCTGGTGGCAGTTGTCCGGCACCGCCACAGGCTGGCGAAACCCTAGAGGCTTCGCCAGCCGGGCGGGGGGCGTATTCGCAATACACCCCCCCGGAGCGCCCTGCCGGGTGAGGATCACCGGGTATTCGGTATGTCAGCCACCAATCACTGCATTGTAGTCCTGGATCGCTTTGTCAGCGCGCGTCTTGGCCGCAGCCAGGGCTGCTGCAGGGTCCTCGCCGCTGTCAATCATCGAAAGCGCCGCCTGAATGACCGCCTCGCGCACCTGGCTGGCCGCGCCGATCGTCGCCCCTGCGTTGGCTGCGTTGGGCGTCGAGTCCAGTATCTGGTCGAGCGCAATGCGGAAGAACGGGTTGGCCTCGAACCACCCTTCGGCGGTAAGCTGGTCAATCGAACTCTGCCGGATCGGGAAATAGCCGCTGGCTTTGTGCCAGGCGCTCATGTTGTCGGTGTTGATCAGGAAGAAGGCGAAATCTACCGCCGCGCGCGTCTCTTCGTCCGGGTGCCCGGCCATCACCCACACCGCCGCGCCACCCGCCGTGATGCCGTTGGTCGCCTCAGCGTCGGGCAGGGGGAAGCGGGCGACGCGCGGCGAGAACTTGCCCATGCTCTCCCCGAACTTGAGGATGTTGCTCAGGCCGGCGCTCGTGCTCAGGTGAATGGCCGTCTTCCTGGTGATGAAGGTCAGCCCTTCGGGCGTGTAGGCGTTGGGCACGCCGCTGTACATGAAGTAACCCTTGTCCACCAGGCTTCTCCACCAGGTGAAGACCCTGAGCATGGCCGGGCTGTCCAGGTACGCTTCTGTGGCGCGGCCCGTCCGCCCGTTGTCATTGTCCACGAACAGCGCATTCTGCATCGAGACCCACTGCTCCACCAGCCAGCTATTGACCGGCCAGTTGATGCACGCGCTCAGCCCTTCGATCTGCGCGCTCATCAGCGCGTCGCAGGCGGCAGTGATCTCGTCGAAGGTGCGCGGCGGTGTTTCGGGGTCCAGCCCGGCAGCGGCGAACAGGTCCGGGTTGTAGTACATCACCGGGTTGGAGGCGTTCCAGGGCAGGCCCCAGATCGTCTCGTCCAGGTTGTAGAAGTTGCGCATGGCCGGGATGATATCGGCGAGGGTGCCTAGCTGCTCGGCGCTGGCATAGTCGCCGATTTTCACGAAGGCCTGCGAGTCGATGGCGATCTGCGTCAGGGAGTCTTCCACCTGGATAATGTGCGGCGCGTTGCCCTGGCTGGCGGCCAGCAGCGCCCCTTCGAACACCCCGCTGTAGCTGTCAGTGCTGGTCTGGATGGTCACCACGACGCCTGGATTCTGAGCCATGAAGGCGGCGGCGATCTCCTCGATCGTCGTCCGGCGGATGTCGCGCTCGTCGGGGAAGATGTGCACAAAGGTGATCTCAATCGGGTTCTGGGCGCGGGCGGCGCGCTGCGCGGTGCCAGGCAGCAGGCCGATCACCAGGGCCAGAATCAGGGGGAGCCATACGAGCTTCTTCATGCCGTTTCTCCTTGCAGATTCGGTTATTGGTCGCTGGTAATGGGTCAGGCGCTATTATGAACCTTTCACGGTGCCTTCCCTTCATCCCTCGAGCCTCTCTCCTACGCAGGCGAGGTGAGGGTGCTCGCTTTCTCTCGCAGAAGCGCCCCCCTGCGCCCGCAGTACGAGAGCAGGGGCCGGGGGTTGAGGGCCGAAAGGTGCATAACGCGCCCTGAAAGCGGGCGCACGCATCGCGCTGTCGCCTGCGATATGCCTGGTTGCCGGTTATTGCTTTAACACGCGCGAGCCGCTGTCGTTTCACCGATCAGCAGGGGCCAGCTATCCCGATCATCCGCCTTCAGATCATTTTATGCATGGACGACAAGCGGCACGTCGGCGCGCGGCCCGGCCTGTCCCACGTCCCACCAGGGTGCCCGGCGGGCCGCCATCTGTGCCGCGAATGCCTCACGCTGATCGGGCGGCAGAGCGATCAGCAGGCCGCCGCTGGTTTGCGCGTCGAAAAGCAGCATCAGCAGGTGCTCCGGCAGATCGCCCTCCGCGCGCACGCCGCGCTGGTATGCTTCGCGGTTGGCCGCCGAGCCGCCGGGGAAGATCCACGCGCTCGCGTACTGTTCCGCGCCGGGCAGCAGCGGCATCTGCGCCATGTCCAGGTGCAGGGTGACGCCGCTGGCCTCGGCCACTTCGGTGGCGTGGCCCAGCAGCCCGAAGCCGGTAATGTCGGTCGCGGCGCGTGCGCCGACCTCCACTGCGATCTCCGCCGCGTCGCGGTTGAGGCGCATCATCCAGCCAGCCGCGTCCGCCAGATCGTCCGGCCTGGCCCGGTCGGACCTGGCGGCGGTGGTGATACAGCCGGTGCCCAGCGGCTTGGTCAGGATCAGCCGGTCGCCGGGGCGTGCGCCGCCTTTGGTCAGCAGCCGATCGGGAGAAGCCAGCCCGACTACCGCCAGGCCAACCTTCGGCTCCTCGTCCTGGATGGTGTGCCCGCCGGCGATGACCGCCCCCGCTTCGCGCACCTTCTCGGCCATGCCCACCATAATCTGCGTGATCATCGCCGGGGGCAGGTTGCGTGGCAGCGCCGCGATGTTCAGCGCCAGCAGCGGGCGCCCGCCCATCGCGTAAACGTCGCTGAGGGCATTGGCCGCCGCAATCGCGCCATACTGGTAGGCGTCGTCCACGATCGGCGTGAAGAAGTCGGTCGTGACGATCAGCGCGCGCGCCTCATCGAGCCGGTATACGGCGGCATCGTCCGGCGCGCCCAGGCCCACCAGCAGGTCGGGGTGATCCGCCGGGCGGAAGAGGTCTTGCATGGGGCGCAGCACGTGCGCCAGGGCCTCCGGGGCCAGCTTGGATGCTCAGCCGGCGCACGATGAGAGCGCCGTCAGGCGGGTGATGTCTTCGCGAGTCATCGGAAGCGGTTTGTCTCCTGGGTGGAACCAATGCGAGCAGAGTATAGTGCGAATCAGGGTGCGCGCAAGGCAGCGCGCCGTGCGCGCGCGCGCCTCGGTCTGGCGGTTGACGAAACAGGGGGGCCATGCTAGGCTTTTTCGCTATCGCAACTGAGCAGTGCGGCGCGCAGCCCAGGAGAAGAAAACGTGACAGAACCCCGGCGAATTCCCTTGATCATCGTGGGCGTGGGCAATGTCGGGCGCGCTTTTCTGGCGCAGCTCACCCAGACTCGTGACGCGCTGGCGCAGCGCTATGGCGTGGAGCTGTCGCCGGTCGCCCTGGCGGACAGCCGGGCCACCCTGTGCGACGCGGAAGGGCTGTCTGCGCAGGCGGTGCGCGCTGCCGCCGATCTCAAGGTTGGCGGGCGCTCGCTGGCCGAAGCGCCGGGCGCACAGCCGGGGTTGGCGGCGCGCGAGCTGGTCGAATGGGCGGCGCGCGCCGGGCTGGAACGGGCCATCGTCGTGGATACGACGGCGACGGATGGCATGGAGCCGGCGTTGCAGCGGGCGCTGGCGCTCGGCTATGGCGTGGTGCTGGCCAACAAACGTCCGCTGGCTGGCCCCTGGGAGGGCGCGCAGGGCTTCTTCGAATCGCCGCGCGTGCGCTTCGAGGCGACGGTGGGCGCGGGGCTGCCCGTCATCAACACGCTGCGCTACCTGGTGGACACCGGTGACGAGATCGCGCGCATTGAGGGCGCGCTGAGCGGCACCCTCGGCTATCTGTGCAGCCGCCTGGAAGACGGTGAGCCGTTCTCGCTGGCGGTGGGCATGGCCCGATCGAAGGGCTACACCGAGCCAGACCCGCGCGATGACCTGAGCGGAATGGACGTGGCCCGCAAGGCGCTTATCCTCAGCCGGCTGGCCGGCTGGCCGATGGAGCTTGAGCAGATTCGCGTCGAGCCGCTCTATCCCGGCGAGATGGCCGCGCTGAGCGTGGACGAGTTCATGGCTCAGCTTCCACGCCTGGACTCCGATTTCGCCGCGTACATGGGGGCGCTGGCCGGGGTGCCGCGCTACCTGGCCGAGATCGGCCCGCAGGGGGGCGTCGTGGCCTTGCGTATGGTCGGCGAGCGGCTGGCCGCCCAACTGCGCGGCACGCAGAACCAGGTGTCGTTCTCGACGCGCCGCTATGACGAGCATCCCCTGACGCTGCTGGGGCCGGGCGCTGGCATGGAGATCACCGCCGCCGCCGTGTTGCAGGACTGTATGCAGCTTGCGCGCGCGTGCACCTGATTCCTGCGGGCCGCCCGCCACTTGTATGTTTCGACCAAATCGTCCGCCTTGTGTGAATGCCGCACCTGTGTTATTGTCATGCGCATTCGCGCTTTCCGGCTTAATTCAGTGAGTGATCGCATCGTGCTGCTCAGCTTCGCGCCCCGCCGCCCTCGTCGCCGTCCGGCTCCCGCCATTTCGGGTCCGGCTTAGCGGGGTTTGGGGTAGCGTCAGCGTATAACGCCCACCAGAAACCAAACCGCTCTCGGACCCGAGAGCGGTTTTTTGTGTTTGGATGGGCGCAGTCTGCGAGGGGACTATGACTATTCGTGTGGGAGTGTATGGGGCGACCGGCTACACCGGCCTGGAACTGGTGCGGCTGTTGACGGCGCACCCGGCGGTGACGGTGGCCTTTGCCACCTCGGAGACTTCCGCCGGGCAAAACCTGCGCCAGAGCTGGCCGCAAGCGCCCGACCTGCCGCTCATCTCCGCCGCCGCTGCGCCGCTTGACGACGTGGATGCTGTGCTGCTCTGCCTGCCGCACACGCGCTCCGCGCCCATCGCCGCCCAGGCGTTAGCGCGCGGCGTGCGTGTCGTAGACCTCTCCGCCGATCTGCGCCTGGACGATCCGGCGGTCTATGCGCAATGGTACGGCATCGCCCACCCCGCGCCGGAGCTGCTGCCCATGCCCTACGGCCTGCCGGAGCTGGGTCGCGACCGGCTGCGCGGCGCGCGGGCCATTGCCAACCCCGGCTGCTACGCCACGTCGGTGCTGCTGGCCCTGGCACCGCTGGCCCGCGCTCGCGTGCTCGTGCCCGGCGCGCCGCTGATCGTGGACGCCAAGTCCGGCACATCCGGGGCGGGGCGGACGCCCAAGCAGCACATCCTCTTCGCCGAGGTGCATGGCAACTTCTCGCCCTACAGCATTGGGCGGGCACACCGCCACCTGGCCGAGATCGAGCAGGTGCTGGCCGGCGAGGACGCGACGCTGGGGCCGGTGATTTTCTCGCCACACCTGCTGCCCACCGATCGGGGCATTCTGTCCACCGTCTACGCGCCGGTGACGGACATGGCCGCCGCGCAGGAAGCCTTCGCCGCCTGTTACGCCGGAGAGCCGCTGATCGATCTGCTGCCGCCGGGCGAGCTGGCGACGCTGGCGCACGTTGTGCGCACGCCGCGCGCCGCGCTCTCCCTGACTTCGGCGAGCGACGGCCTGCTGATCATCGTCTCGGTGATTGACAACCTGCTCAAGGGCGCGGCGTCGCAGGCCGTGCAGAACCTCAACCTGATGTTCGATCTGCCCGAAATCGCCGGATTGCTGCCGGTTAGTGCTTGAAGGAGCGCCGCACATGGACGCGAAAATATCTCACGCTGAGGCACTCGCGCCGCTGGTCATCAAGGTGGGCGGCAACGATCTCGACCGGCCCGGCTTCCTGGACGCGCTGGCCGCCACAGTTGCGGGACTGGCCGCAGAAAGGCGATGCGTCCTGGTGCACGGCGGCGGGCGGGCCATCAACGAAGTGGGGCAGGCGTTCGGCCTGCAACCCGTCTACGTGGACGGGCAGCGCGTGACCGACCAGGCCGCGCTCGACGTGGCCGAGATGGTGCTTTCGGGGCAGGTCAACAAGCAGATCGTGCGCGCGCTGCTGGCCGCCGGCGTGGACGCGCTGGGTCTCAGCGGCGTGGATCGCGGCCTGCTGCGCGTCGAACCCTGGGCGGCGAGCCTGGGCCGGGTGGGGCGCATCGTCGCCGTGCGCGCGGACGTGCTGCGCAGCCTATGCGCAGCGGGGGCCGTGCCGGTCGTCTCGCCAATCTCGCTCGGCCCGGACGGAGCCTACAACGTCAACGCCGATCACGCGGCGGGGGCGATTGCGGCGGCGCTGGGCGCGGCGCGGGCGACCTTCGTCACCAATGTGCCCGGCGTGCGCGCTGAGAACGGCGTGGTGCCGCGCCTGTCCGTCGCCGAGACGCTCGACCTGATCGCGCGCGGCGTGATCAACGGCGGGATGATCCCCAAGGTGCAGGCGGCGCTGGCGGCGGTGGGGGCGGGCGTGCGCCAGGCCGTGATCACCGACCTGACGGGGCTAGCGACGGGCACTGGCACCGTATTCGTGGCTTGAGTGGCAGCGCAAAGAAGGCGAGGACACCATGGCTGGCTCCACTGTGGAAAAGACCGCGCAGTACGTGCTCAACACCTACGCGCGCGCACCGTTCGTGCTGGAGCGCGGGCAGGGCGCGACGCTGACCGACGCGGACGGCAAGACCTATCTCGATTTCGCGGCGGGCATCAGCGTCAACGCGCTCGGCCATGCGGACGCCGAGCTGATCGCCGCCGTGAGTGAGCAGATGGCCCTGCTCGGCCACGTCTGCAACCTCTACCACTCCGCCCCCCACGCCGACCTGGCCGAGATGCTCTGCGAAAGCTCCTTCGCCGATAAGGTGTATTTCTGCAATTCGGGCACGGAAGCGGTCGAGGCAGCGATCAAGTTCGCGCGCAAGCATGCCCGCGAGACGTTCGGCCCCGGCAAGACCGATCTGGTCGCCTTCGGCGGCAGCTTTCACGGGCGGACGGCGGGCGCGCTGGCCCTCACCGCGCGCGAGAAGTACCAGGCTCCCTTCCGCCCGTTGATGCCCGGCGTGACCTTCGCCCCCTTCAACGACAGCGCCGCCGCCGAGAAGCTGATCGGCCCAGGGACGTGCGCCGTCTTCGTCGAGCCGGTGCAGGGCGAGGGGGGCATTCACGCCGCCACGCCGGAGTTCCTGGCGACGCTGCGCCAGGCGTGCGACCGGCACGGCGCGCTGCTGGTCTTCGACGAGATTCAGTGTGGGGTGGGTCGCACCGGCAGGCTGTGGGCGTATGAGCACTTTGAGGTGCAGCCGGACATGATGACCCTGGCCAAGGCCCTGGGCGGCGGGCTGCCTATCGGCGCGACGCTGCTCACCGATCACGTGGCCGGGTCGCTCGCCCCCGGCGATCATGGCAGCACCTTCGCCGGCGGGCCGGTCGTCTGCCGGGCGGCGCAGGTGGTGCTGCGCCGCGTCAATGACCCGGCGTTCCTGGCCCGCGTGCTGGCGCTCGGCGCGCGGCTGGTGGAACGGCTGCGCGATTTGCGCTCGCCGCACGTCCGCGAAGTGCGCGGCCTGGGCCTGATGATCGGCGTGGAGCTGGATATTGAGGTCGCGCCGCTGATCAAAGCTGGCTACGCGCACGGCGTGATCATGATCAACGCCGGGCCGAAGGTGCTGCGCCTGCTGCCGCCGCTCATCATCGAGGAAGCGCATATTGACCAGTTCGCCGAAGTGCTCGGCACCATTCTGCACGAGGTCGCGCGCTGATGATCATCCGCCAACCCCACGCCGACGAGGTTGAGGCGATCCTGGCCCTGTTCGCGCGGGATGTCGCCGCCGGGCTGATGCTGCCGCGCCCCGCCGACGAGATGCGCCAGCAGCTTGATCGCTGGCTGGTCGCCGAGCAGGGGGGGCAGATGGTCGGCTGCGTGTCGCTGGTCTACTACAACGGCACGCTGGCCGAGGTGCGCTCGCTGGCCGTGCACCCCGATCATCGCGGCAATGGCGTCGCCAGCCAGTTGGTCACGGCAGCGGTGGCGATGGCGCGGGCGCGCGGGCTGAGGCGCGTGCTGACGCTGACCCGCGCCGCCCACCTGTTCGAACGGCTCGGCTTCGAGCGCGACGCCGTCAGCAATTTCCCGATCAAGGTCTGGCAGGATTGCGCGCCGTGCCCGTTCAAGGAACACTGCGACGAGATCGCGCTGGTCTATGAGTTGGAGTGAGGGGGAGACGATGACAGAACCTATGCCGCAAGGTTTTCGCCTGGCCGGGCTGCACTGCGGCCTGAAGCGCAGCGAGCGCAAGGACATCGCCCTGCTGGTTAGCGACGCGCCGTGCGTCGCGGCGGGCGTCTTCACCGCCAACCAGGTCAAGGCTGCGCCCGTGCTGCGCGATCAGGCGCTCCTGACAGGGGAGGGCGCACGGGTGCGCGCTGTGCTGGCCAACACCGGCAGCGCCAACGCCTGCACCGGTGAGCCGGGCCTGCGCGACGCGCACACCTCGGCGGAGCGCATGGCGGCGCTGCTCGGCTGCGCGCCGGAGGAAGTGCTCACCCTTTCGACGGGCGTGATTGGGCTGCCGCTCGATATGACGGCGATGGAGCGCGGGATTGCCGCGCTGGTCCCGGCGCTGCGCCCGGACGGGTGGGCAGACGCCGCCGCGGCGATCATGACCACCGACACGCGGCCCAAGCTGGCCTCGGCGCGCCTGGCGTCCGGCGCGGTGATCGCGGGCATCGCCAAAGGCTCGGGCATGATCGCCCCGCACATGGCGACTATGCTCGCCCTGATCGCCACTGACGCCAGCATCCCCGCCGCCGATCTGGACGGCTATCTGCGCGCTGCGGTAGAGGAGAGCTTCAACCGCATCGTGGTGGACGGCGACATGAGCACCAACGACACGGTCCTGCTGCTGGCCAATGGCGCGGCGGGCGTGACGGTGGGCGATCCGGCTGAGTTCCAGGCGGCGCTGACCGGTGTGTGCGTCGCGCTGGCCCAGGCCATCGTCCGTGACGGGGAGGGCGCGACCAAGTTCGTCACCGTCGAGGTCAGCGGTGCGGCGGACGAGGCCAGCGCTCACCAGATCGCCCGGCAGATCGCTGTCTCACCGCTGGTCAAGACGGCCTTCTACGGTGCGGACGCCAACTGGGGGCGCATCCTGGCGGCAGCGGGCTATGCGGGCGTCGCGCTCGACCCGGCGCGGCTGAGCCTGTGGCTGCTCGACGCGGATGGGCAACCGGTGCTGCAGCTTGTCGAGGGCGGGCAGCCCACTGCCTACGACGAGCGCGCTGCCATCGCCCTGATGCAGACGGCGGAATGGGGCGTGCGCCTCGACCTGGGGCAGGGCGCAGCTCGTGCGCACGTCTGGACGTGCGATCTCAGCCACGACTACGTGTCGATCAACGGCCACTATCGAACGTGAGCAGGGGGCGTCTCTGTCTGGAGCGGGACCAGGCCCCGCCCTCAGGTAGGCTCTCCGGCAGAGCCAGGGAGGGAGAAAACGCCCCGCTCAGCGGTCAAAATCTCTCTCCCTGGCCGGTTGGAGGGGGGAATCCAGGGGGAGAGGCGGGCAGATACCGTTTTCGCGCTCACAGATTGTTGACAGCCTCACCAAAAGCTGATAAATAGATAGATATCTTAATCTTTATACAAAGCGTGCAATTAGTCCAATCTCAAGAGAGGAGGCTGCCGCGCGACAGTTCTCAATAGGCTATCTAGAGTCCCCCCTTGACTCCCTGAACACGCGGTTCTAGATACCACTCCCATCCTGTTGTCACACATTTTTGTCACAGCACGTCCTACACAAGGAGGACACGATGAAGCATAACACTCGCTGGATTGGTCTGTTGCTGGCGTTGGTCATGCTGACCGCGCTGGCGGTACCCACCGCCTCTGCCCAGGAAAGCATTCTCGACCAGGTGCGCGCTCGCGGCTCGCTGATCTGCGGCGTGAACGGGGGGCTGCCTGGCTTCGGTTATCTCGACCCGGATTCGGGCGAGATGCTCGGCTTCGACGCCGATTTCTGCCGCGCGCTGGCGGCGGCTGTCTTCGGCGAAGTGACGGCTGACAACCTGGTCTTCGTCCAGTTGACCGCTCAGGAGCGTTTCACAGCCGTACAGAATCGCCAGGTTGACGTGCTGTTCCGCAACGCCACCTGGACGGTGCAGCGCGACGCAGAACTGGGGCTGGACTTCGGCCCGGTCAACTTCTATGACGGGCAAGGCGTGATGGTCCCGCGCGATCTCGGGGTCGCCTCGCTGGATGACATGGACGGCGCTTCGATCTGCGTGCTGACCGGCACGACGACCGAGCTGAACATCACCGAGGCGATGGAGAAGCGCGGCTTCAGCTACGAGCTGGTCAAGTTCGAGCGGCCCGCCGAGACGATCGGCGGCCTGGAAGAGGGGCGCTGCGACGCGCTCACTTCGGACATCAGCCAGCTTGCCGGCCTGCGCAGCGGCACCGCCGATCCGGGCCGGTACATCATCCTGCCCGACGTCATCTCCAAGGAAGCGCTTTCTGCAGCTTATATTGAGGGTGACCCGGCCTGGGCCGATGTGGTCAAGTGGACTGTGTACGCCACCATGCAGGCCGAGGAATACGGCATCACGCAGGCCAACCTTGACGAGGCGATGGCCAGCACCGAAGCTTCCATTCAACGCTTCCTGGGGCAGGGCGATCAGGCCAGCGGCTTGCTGCTCGGCCTGGACAACGACTTTGTGGTGAATGTGATCCGCGCAGTGGGCAACTACGGCGAGATCTTCGAGCGCAACGTCGGCATCAACACGCCCCTGGCTTTGGAGCGCGGCCTGAACGCGCTCTGGACGGACGGGGGCCTGCACTATCCCCCGGACTGGCGTTAGCGGGTCGGTGCTCTGCCGTCTGTGATAGTGCTCCCCGGGGGCGCGGCTTTTCTTGCGCCTCCGGGGAGATTCGTTACTATTCTGTGTCACTCCTGGCGCTCGTGTCCGGCGCGCACTAAGCACAGGATCAAGCCATGTCCGATCAGCCCTCTTCCACGTTTGTGGCTTCCAGGCACGCTCCCGTCCCCCCCTGGCGCGATATTCGCTATATTCAGGCATTCTTGCAGATCGTCTTTCTGATCGCGGTCGTCGCTTTCGGCTACACGCTGATCCACAACCTGGTCAGCAACCTGGCCGACAACCGTATGGCGATCACCTTCAAGGCTTTCGACCGCCCCTTCGGTACGAACATTTCTGAGGGGACCAGCAACTTCGACCCGGCGACAACCTCCAACTGGGAGGCGCTGTGGATTGGCTTTCGCAACACGCTGCGCGTGGTGGCGATTGGGCTGGTTGGCACGACTATCCTGGGGGTTCTGATCGGCATCGGGCGCTTGTCGTCCAATTTTCTGGTGCGCCTGGTCGCTAACTTCTATATCGAGGTTTTTCGCAACACGCCTCTGCTAGTTCAGCTCTACTTCATCTATCGCGGGCTGCGCGTCACCATGCCGGAGCGCGTGCAGGATTCGATCAAGCTGCCCGGCCCGGTGTTCGTCAATCGGCGCGCGATCAACTTTCCGCTGATCGAGGGCACCGATACCGCCTGGCTGTTCTATCTGTTGTTCGGAATCGGGCTGGCAGTGGGGATTGGGCTGTGGGTGTGGCGGCTGCGCGTCCAGGACCGCACCGGCCAGCCGGCCAGCGTGCTGCGCTGGTTTGTGCCGACGATACTCCTCTTTGGGGCGGTGGGCTGGCTGGTGGCCGGGGGGCCGTTCAGCATCCAGAACCCGGAGTTGAAGCGATTCAACTTCGAGGGGGGCGATAAGCTCTCGATGGAATACCTCACCCTGACGCTGGGCCTGATCCTGTACACGGCGGCCTTCGTCGCCGATATCGTGCGCGCTGGCATCCAGGCGGTGCCTCATGGTCAGATCGAAGCCGCGCGCGCCCAGGGTTTCAGCGGCGGGCAGACGCTGCGCCTGATCGTGCTGCCGCAGGCGCTGCGCCTGATCATCCCGCCGCTGGGCAACCAGTACCTGAACCTGGCCAAGAACTCCAGCCTGGGCGTTGCCATCGGGTTCTTCGATGTCTACAACATCGCCAGCATCATCTCCAACCAGACTGGTCAATCGGTCGCCGTCTTCGCCGTCATGATGGCTATTTACCTGGGCCTGAGCCTGACCATCTCGGTGGTGATGAACGCGGTCAATTACAGTATGCGCCTGAGGAGCCGTTAGGATGCGCGGGCCGTACACTGATCCCAGCGTCTATGTGGCGCCGTCAGAAGCGCCGCCCAGCCGTCGCCCGCCGATCACTTCGGTGGGGCCGCTGGGCTGGCTGCGCGCCAACCTGTTCAGCAGCAAGATCAACTCCGCAGCGACCATCCTCATGGGCGCGCTGGTCGTGTGGTTCCTGTGGGGGTTTCTGTCCTGGTCGGTGCGCAGCGCGCAGTGGGGGGTCATCTACCACAACCTGCGCCTGGTCACCAGCGGCCTGTACGACCGGCGAGAGATCTGGCGCATGGAGCTTGTCGCTGGCATTCTCACCCTGCTCAGCGGACTCGGCCTGGGGGTGTGGGGGCGGGTCTCGCGCGGGGTGTTCATTGCCGTGCTGGTCATCCTGCTGATCCTGGTCGTCGTGCCCGTCCTTGCCGCGCGCGTCCCGGAGCCGACGATCTACCTGCTGGTCGAGCCACAGCGCGCGCCGTCCGACTTTGTGTTCGTGGGTCTCAGGGGTCAGGAAGCGTCCTTCGCCTTCGACCCGCTGACCGACGCCCAGGACACTGACGAGCGGCTGCTTGGCTTTGTGGAGAACCAGTCGCGCACTGAATGGGCTATTCGCGCTGCGGAGGCGCGCGCGGGCGATCTCGACCTGGGGCAGTACAACCTGGCCGTGACCCTGCGCCTGCTCGACCGCCAGGGCAAACCCCTCACGCCCCAGGCGGGGTCGGCGCCGGGCGATTTCGCTGGAGGTCCAGCCGGTGGAACGCTCAGCTACACGCTGCCCGCCGATGGCTGGTACGTGCTCGAAGTCCGGCGCGACGACAGCGTCAACGGCGCAGCAGGGGACAACGCCGGTTACGCCTGGATTCGCGTGCAGGGTGTGGAGACCTTCGCCAGCCAGGAAGCTGCTGCCCAGGCGCGTGCCGAGCAGTTCGGCGCGCCGCCAGCGGTGGAAAGGGCGCTCTTCGCCGACGAGAACTCCTACCGTTTTGAGGGCGCTCGCTCGGTAGCGGAGTTCTTCAGCCTCCAGGTGGCGCCGCTGTTCAGTCGCATTGCGATGCCGTGTTTCGTCGGGGCGCTGCTCTTTTTCAACGGCTGGGTCATCGGCGTGCTGGGTAAGCGTGAAAAAGCCGTGCGCCGCGCTGTGTTGGGCGGCTGGATTCTGTCCGCGCCGGCCATCCTGATCATCCTGCGCGGCTTCGAAGGCTCGCGGGCGCTGCCGCTCGTCCCAACCTCGGTCTGGGGCGGCCTGCTGCTGACGATCCTGCTGACGGTCGTCGGCATCGTCGCCTCGTTCCCGCTGGGGGTGGCGCTGGCGCTGGGCCGGCGCAGCGAGCTGCCGGCCATCAAGTGGACGTGTACGCTGTTCATCGAGACGGTGCGCGGCGTGCCGCTGATCACGATCCTGTTCATGGCCAAGCAGATTGTGCCTTTCTTCTGGTCGGCGCTGTCGGGGCTGGACCTGACGATTCGCATGATGATCGGCGTGACGCTGTTCAGCGCCGTGTATCTGGCCGAGAACGTGCGCGGCGGTTTGCAGATTATCCCGCACGGCCAGATCGAGGCGGCGCGTGCCCTGGGCCTCAACCCGCCGCTGACGATGACGCTCATCGTCCTGCCGCAGGCGCTGCGCGCGGTGATTCCGGCCATCGTGGGGCAGTTCATCAGCCTGTTCAAAGACACGTCGCTGGTGGCTGTGGTGGGGCTGTTCGAGCTGGTCGGCATCGTGGATCGCATCGTCAGCGGGCAGACCATCTATCGCCCGTACCAGCGCGAAGCCTATATCGTCATTGCTGTCATCTACTTTGTGATCAGCTATGCTATGTCCGATGTCAGCCGCCGCCTCGAGCAATCGGGGGCGGGCAGCATCCGCCGCTTGTAGGGTATAGTTCGGGGAATAGCTCAGGGCGCGCCTGTGTCGCCTGCATGACTTAGGGAAGTCCCATGGCCGAAACGAACGCCTCAGAACCAATCATTCGCTGCCACGCTGTCAACAAGTGGTTCGGCAACTTCCACGTGCTCAAGGATGTGGACCTGGACGTGATGCCCCAGGAAGTGGTCGTGATCATCGGCCCTTCCGGTTCGGGCAAGTCCACCTTCATCCGCTGCATCAACCGGCTGGAGGAGCACCAGGAAGGTCAGATCATCGTGGACGGGATCGAGCTGAGCCACGACGTGCGCAATATCGCCGCCATTCGCAGCGAGATTGGCATGGTCTTCCAGCAGTTCAACCTGTTCCCACACCTGACCGTGCTGGACAACGTTGCCCTGGCGCCGCGCTACGTGCGCCGCCAGCCCCGGCGCACCGCTGAGGAAATCGCGCTCCAGCTTCTGGAGCGGGTGGGCATCCCGGAGCAGGCGCGCAAATATCCTGGCCAGCTTTCCGGCGGGCAGCAGCAGCGCGTGGCCATCGCCCGCGCGCTGGCCATGCAGCCCAAGATCATGCTCTTCGACGAGCCGACCTCGGCGCTTGACCCGGAGATGATCAAGGAAGTGCTGGACGTGATGAAGCAGCTCGCCCAGAGCGGCATGACCATGCTCGTCGTCACGCACGAGATGGGCTTCGCCCGCGAGGTGGCCGATCGCATCGTGCTCTTCGACGAGGGGCGCATCGTCGAGATGGGCACGCCGGAGCACTTCTTCACCAACCCGCAGCACGAGCGGACGAAGCTGTTCCTGTCACAGATTCTGTGAAGCCCGGAGGGCAGAGATGATCGTCCCCGCGCGCATCTACAACCGGGTGCTGGTCCCGCTGGATGGCTCGTCGGCGGCTGAGTTCGCCATCCGCTTCGCTTCGGACCTGGCCAGCAAGCACGACGCCGAGCTAATCCTGCTCTATCTGGACTACCTGCCTGTGCCGGGCGGGAAGGCAGAGCGCGCCGAAGAGGGAGCGCGCAGCCGCGAGCAGATCGAGGCCTACCTGGACGGGCTGCGCAAGGGCCTGCGCGCGGCGGGCATCCGCACGCACGTCGAGCATATCTCCACCCGCGACCTGGCGGGGACGCTCTATAAGATGATCGAGGCGGAACGAGTGAGCGCCGTCGTCATGTCTACGCAGGGCCGCGCGGCCATGATGCGCTGGCTGTTCGGCACGGGCGTAGAGCGGGCGCTCAACGAATTCCCCGTGCCGCTGCTGCTGGTGCGCCCCATGTACCAGCGCATTGTCGTGCCGCTGGATGGCTCGCGCTGGTCAGAGAGCGCCATCCCGCGCGCGTCCGAGCTGGCCCGCGTCCATGATGCAGAGCTGGTGTTGCTGCATATCTATCAGCCCAAGGACAGCGACTATGCCGGCCAGTGGGCGCTGGCCGGGCACCAGCAAATCGCCGAGCAGAGCCTGGGGCAGATGCAGGAGCAGCTCGCAGCCATGCGCAACCGGCTGCGTGCCGAAGGACTGCGCGCCCGCGACGTGATCATTCGCGGCACCAACCCTGCGCAGACCATCTGTGATTTCGTCGAGTCGGAAGACGGGATCAGCATGGTCGTCATGTCCACGCACGGGCGCACCGGGCTGGCGCGCTGGCTGGTGGGCAGCGTGGCCCAGCAGGTGATCAAGCACGCCCGCTGCCCGGTGACGCTGGTTTATCCCGATCAATGAGACGGTGTGAACATACAGACTTCCGAAGTTTGCGGAAACTTCGGAAGTCTGGCGGGGACCTTTACGCCTCACCCCCTAAATCCCCCTCTCCAGCCGAGCCAGAGAGGGGGACTTGATTCGCTGGGCGGGGCACTTCCAGGGGGAGGGGCTTTCCGCTCCTGTTGCCCGCGCTCACGCGGGCGGCAGCGCCACCGGCTGGTGAGACTCTGCCGAGCGATAGGCCGCCGCGACGATCTCGGCGGCCTGCTGCCCGTCGTGCCCGGTGACGGCGGGCGCGCGCCGCTCCTGCACGGCGGAGACGAACTCATCCACCATCGCCTGATTGGCGTTCGATCCCCAGTACGACCAGGCCGGGCGAGCCGTGCCCTGCGCGTAGACCGACATCACCTGGCGGAAGGGGTCCACGATGACCAGGCCGCCTTCGCCAACCAGCTCCATCGTCAGGCCGCCCCAGGTGGGGTAGTGCGGCGGCTTGCTCCAGCTACAGTCAATGCTGGCGAACGCGCCATTGGCGAAGGTCAGCATCACCAGGCCGCCCGTCTCAACGTTGACGCCCGGCTCCTGATAGAAGATGCGGTTTAGCTCGGCGTAGACCTCGGTCACTTCGCTTTGGAAATACCAGCGCAGCAGGTCGGCCACGTGCACGACGTGATCGGTCGCCGCGCCGCCGCCGGCCAGCGCGGGGTCGGTAAACCAGCCGCGCGGATAGGCGGAATGCAGGCGGGGAAGCTGGCCCTGATTGGTCGCGTTGCAGCCATACACGGTGCCCAGCGCCCCGCTGTCCAGCACCTTCTTGGCCTCGATGGTGGGCGCGCTGAAGCGCATGGGAAAGGCGGTCATCAGCGTGACGCCGGCCCGCGCGCACGCCTCCACCATCGCCTGGGCGTCTGCGGGGGTGGTGGCCAGCGGCTTCTCCGACAGGATATGCGCGCCCGCTGCGGCGGCCATCTCGGCCAGCGCGCGATGCCGGGCGTTCTCCGAGCAGATGATCACGCCGTCCGGCTTCTCGGCCAGCAGCGCCTCGTAGGTAGGGAACCAGGGCGCGCCGGTCTGCTCGGCGAAGTGCCGACCCCGGTCGGCGTCTTCGTCGGCGAAGCCGATGAACTCAACGGCGGGGTTGGCGCGCAGATTGCGAAGGTATCCCTCGGCATGAACGTGGGCGAAACTCATGATGGCGCAGCGCATGGGGATACCTCCTACAGGGTGACTGGCCGGCCCGTTTGGGCAGACTCAATGGCGGCCAGGGCGAGCTTGAGCGCGGCGAGTCCGTCTTCGGCGGTGACGCGCGGCGTCGCCCCGTGCGCCAGCACGTCGTAGAAGTGCTTGATCTCGACCACGTAGGGGTCTTCCAGCAGGGGACTGCGCGGCACGGCGATCTCCGGCGCGTCGCCCTCTTCGCGCGCCATCAGGTGCACGCTGAGCGCGGTCGAGCTGCCCGCCGGGTGCTCGAGCAGCCCGCCATCGCCGGCGATCTCCAGGCTGGTGCGGAACATCGGCGGCGGGTAGGCCCAGCCACCCTCGACGTTGGACAGCGCGCCGTTGGCATGGCGCAGGATCGCCAGCGCGTAGTCGCCGGGCGCGCCGGGCCGGGCGCTGCGCACGCTCCTGGCGAAGACGCTCTCGACTTCTCCGGCGACCCAGCGCGCGTAGTCCAGATCGTGGATCATCAGGTCGAGCATCATTCCGCCAGACTTGGCGATATCCACGAACCAGTTGTCTTCGGGCCGGTTGGGCTGGAAGCTGACGCGCTTGAGGCGCACGACACCGACGCGGCCAATCTCGCCACGCTCGACGATGGTCTTCGCCTGTGCGTACTCCGGGAAAAAGCGCACCACATGGGCCACCAGCAGGGTGACCCCCGCCTGGCGGCACGCCGCAACCAGCGCCTCACCCTGCTCGGCGGTGCGCGCCAGCGGCTTCTCGCAGACGATATGCTTGCCTTTGGCGGCGGCCCGCAGCACCATCTCGTAGTGCAGGTGCGTGGGCGTGCAGATGTCCACTACGTCCACCGCGTCGAGCAGCGCGTCCAGCGTGGCGAACGTCCGCCCGCCGTATTGGGCGATCAGCTGGTCAATCTGGCGCTGGTTTAGCGAATGGAACCCGACCAGTTCTGCCGGCGTCCTGGCCCAGCCAGCCGCATGGTACGCGCCCATGAAGCCGGCCCCGACGATTCCTACTCGTAACATCACGAACCCTCTCTTGGTAGCAGCGTGTCAGGCGTCAATAACCAGACCACACCCATCTTCCGCAGCGCGTCACTTGACGGCCCCTGCCGTCAGGCCGCGAATGAGTTGGCGCGAGAAGACGATATAGAGAATCACCACCGGAATCGCCGCCAGCGTCAGCGACGCCAGCACGGCGTTCCAATCGATGATGTACTGGCCCAGAAAGGTCTGCGCGCCCAGCGTCACCGTCTTGTTGCGCTCGGACGGGGCCAGGATCAGCGGGAACCACAGGTCGTTCCAGATGGGGATCATGTTGAAAACCATCACCGTGCCGATGGCCGGGCGCACCAGCGGCAGGATCATGCGGTAGATGCGGTATTCGCTGGCCCCGTCCACCCGCGCCGCGTCTTTCAGGTCGCGGGGCACCTGTTTCATGAAGTTGGTCAGCACGAAGATGGCCAGCGGCAGCCCCGACGCCGTATACACCAGGATCAGCGCCCACAGCGTGTCTATGAGGCCGACGTCCACCACCAGGCGCAGGATGCTCACCGTGCCCAGGCGGATAGGGATCATGATGCCCAGGGCCAGGTAGAGGCCCATGATGTTGTTGCCGGGGAAGCGGTATTCGGCCAGCGCCCAGGCGGCCATCGTCCCGGCGATCAGGATCAGGATCAGCGCGCTCACTGTGACGATCAGGCTGTTGAGAAAGTAGTCGGGGAAGTTGGCCCGCTTGAAGACGGTCTCGTAGCCGATAGTGCTCCACGTTTCCGAGTTGGGCAGGGCATAGGGCGTCTTGAAGACAGCTCTGCGCGTCTTGAAGGAGTTGATCAGGACGAGCACGATGGGGAACAGCGCCAGCGCAGTATAGACGAGCAGGATGGCGTGCGCCCCCAGGAGTTGGAGCGAATGAGCGGGTCGCAGGCGGTGGCTGAGAGATGACAGAGACAACATGGTGATCCGCTCCTAAAGCTCCACCTGGGCCACGCGGCGCTGCCAGCCGAACATGTAGAGCAGCACACCGGCCAGGATGATCAGGAACATGACGCCGGCGATGGTCGCCCCCATGGTGGGGTTGCCGGGTTGTAGCTGTTGCCCGAAAAACGTGCGGTAGAAAAAGGTGCCCAGGATGTCGGTCGAGAAATTGGGGCCGGCGTTGACCTTTTGCGTGGTGTAGATGAGGTCGAAGGCGTTGAAGTTGCCCACGAAGGTCAGCACGCCGACGATACCCACCGTCGGCAGGATGAGCGGGAACTTGATCCGCCAGAAGACGCCCCAGGCGGTCGCCCCGTCCACGCGCGCGGCCTCGATCAGCTCATCGGGAATGGCGATCAGCGCGGCCAGGAAGAGCATCATCGGGATGCCGACCCACTGCCACACCGAAACCAGCGACAGGGTGGGTAGGGCAGTTGATTCCAGGCCCAGCCAGGGCTTCTTGGCGTACTGCTCCAGGCCGATGGAAGTGAGAAAGTCTCCCGAAATGCCCCACAGCGGGCTGAGGATGATGCTCCAGATGAACCCAATTAGCACGACGGACAGGACGGTGGGCGTGAAGATGAGCGTGCGGTAGATCGCCCTGCCGCGTATGAAGGGCGAACTCAACAGGGCGGCCAGCAGCAGGCCGATCGGGTTCTGTACGAACATGTGAATGGCGAAGAACTCGATGTTGTTGAGGATGGCCCCCTTGAGACGCGGTTCCCACAAGGGGTCGGTCATCAGCTTGCGGTAGTTGTCCAGGCCGATGAAGGTTTCGTTCCCATACTGGTCGCTGGTGTACAGGCTCAGTCGCAGCGAATCCACCAGGGGATAAGTCATGAACAGAGTGTAGATGATGACAGCCGGCGCCAGAAAAACCAGGATATGGAAAGGGAATCGTTGCTTGTTATGTACGTGTCTGGCTGGATTCATCGGGGACTCTCTCTCGCGACAAATCGTTAACGGGCACTGTGCCAGGCCGATATATGAAAAGGGAGGTGCCGATAGCGTACCTCGGCACCTCCAGTGAAACGCCTGGTCTTACCTGTTCATCTGCGGCTCGTACCAGTTTGCCAACCCTTCCTGGACCTTGTTGGCAGCTTCCTCAGGCGAGAGCGTGCCGTTGAGCACCTCGGCGCTGTACAGCCAGAGGTCGTTCTCGTTGTTCGGCTCGCCGCGCGAGAGAATCTGGTACGACGAGCGGATCGTCGTCTCGCACTGACCGCGCCAGCTGATGAACTCCTGGGCGACCGGATTCTCAAGCGTCAGCTCGTGGTCTGACAGCGAGAAGAAACCGGGCAGGGCATCCGAGTAGATCTGGGCGAATTCCTGGGTGGTCATCCACTCCAGGAACTTGAGCGCCTCTTCCTTGTGCGGGCTGGCGGCGTTCACGCCCATGGCGATGTCCACATGGTCGCTGATGTAGCAGGTGTCCCCTTCGTTGACCACGGGCGGCTTGAAGGCCGACATATTCAGGTCGGGGTTCATCAGCCCGAAGACGCCGATTTCCCACGAGCCGGTGGGGTAGATGGCGGCCTCTTCCAGCACGGTAAACAGGTTCTGCGCGTCAGAATAGGTCGTCGCCTGGTAGCCATCCGGCAGGAAAGGCGCCCAGCGAGCCAGAACCTTGAAGGCCTCCAGGAAGCCGTCCTCGTTGTAGCCGACGGTGCCATTGATCAGGCCCAGGCGGCCTTCCTCGCCCTTCCAGTAGGTCGGGCCGATGTTCTGATAGCCCATCGTGGCCGCTTCCCACAGGTCGTGGGTGCCCATCGCCAGCGGGATGTAGCCGGCATCCTTGATCGTCTGCAAAGCCTCGAAGAACTCGGCTTCCGTCTCCGGCACTTCCAGCGCCAGCTCTTCGAAGATGTCTACGTTGTACATGAAGCCGTGAATGACCGAAGCCATCGGGACGCAGAACACGTCCGAGCCATCATCGGTGATCCACGCGCTGCGGGCCACGTCGCCGAAATGCTCTATGCCGGGCAGGTCATTAAGCGAGAGCAGGTAGCCCTTGTTGAACAGGTCGAGCGACAGATCGAACGGACGGCAGGTGATCAGGTCGCCCGCCGTGCCGCCTTCCAGCTTGGCATTCAGCGCCGCGTTGTACTCGGCGGGAGGCGGTGCAACGAACGTGACTTCGATGTCTGGATAGTGGGCGTTGAAGGCAGGGATAATCACGTCTTCCCACAGGACGGTATCATCGTTGCGCCAGCTTTCGATGACCAGCTTCACTTTCCCCTGCGCCTGAGTTTGCGAGACGGTGGGCGCAAAGGCGACCACGAGCGCCAGGATCACCAGCAAAGCAGCGAACTTCCTCATCATTTCTCTCCTTTGTGGGTGCTTAACTTTGTAGATTACAACAGAGTAACGTGATCAATGGGCGAATCTCTATGCGGCTTGGCACCTCCTTATCTGAATCTTGTCTCCATTGTAGCACGACCGCGCCTGCTGAGCATCAAACTCGTTCGGAGAATGCGTGCGCAGCCGAGCGGATTAACGGATAGCTGACGGCTGATGGCCGATAGCTGAGTTGCCTGCCCGCGAAGGCGGCGGGACTGGTATACTTGGGCCATAGTCGCCTAAGTCTCGTTCCCAGCCCAAGGTGCCAGCCCCATGAACAGCCCGCACTCTCCATTCAGGCCCGCCTTCGCCCGCGATACGCGCTATGAGGAAGCTCTGGTCGCGTTCGAGTGCGAGTATCCGCAGTTCGATCTCGCCGCGCTGGAACGGCTGCGCGCCGCCGAATACGCCCGCCTCGACGCCCAGGGACACGCCTATCTCGACTATACTGGCGGCGGTCTCTATGCCGAGAGCCAGCTCGCGCAGCACCAGGCGCTGCTGCGCGAAAATGTCTTCGGCAACCCGCACTCCAGCAACCCGACTTCGCTGGCCATGACTCACCTGGTGGAGCGGGCGCGCGCCAGCGTGCTGGCCTTCTTCAACGCAGACCCTGCCGAATACGCCGTGATCTTCACCCAGAATGCCAGCGGCGCGCTCAAGCTGGTCGGGGAATCCTACCCGTTTGGGCCGGGCAGCCACTACCTGCTGACCTTCGACAACCACAACTCGGTCAACGGCATCCGCGAGTTTGCGCGGGCCAGGGGTGCGACGGTGACTTATGCGCCGGTGCTGCCCCCGGAATTGCGCATAGACGAGACCCGGCTGACCGATCTGCTGGACGGGGCGAACCCCGCCGCACCGCACCTCTTCGCTTATCCTGCCCAGTCGAACTTCTCCGGCGTCCAGCACGACCTGGCCTGGATCGAGCGGGCACAGGCGTTCGGCTGGGACGTGCTACTCGATGCGGCGGCGTTCGCCCCCACCAACCGCCTCGACCTGTGCCAGGCGCACCCTGATTTTATCGTGCTGTCGTTCTACAAGATTTTCGGCTACCCCACCGGCGTGGGCGCGCTGATCGCCCGGCGCGAGGCGCTGACCAGGCTGCGGCGGCCCTGGTTCGCCGGGGGCACGATCACTATCGCCTCCGTGCAGGGTGATGGATACTACCTGCAGGACGGCGAAGCCGGCTTCGAAGACGGCACGGTGGACTACCTCAACCTGCCCGCCGTCGAGATCGGCCTGCGGCACATCACCGGCCTGGGCCTGGACGCCATTCACACGCGCGTGATCTGCCTGACGGACTGGCTGCTGCGCCATCTGCTCGCTCTGCATCACGCCAACGGGATGCCGCTCATCCATCTCTACGGCCCCGCCGATACCGTCCGGCGCGGGGGCACAGTGACCGTCAACTTCTATGACCCGGACGGCAGGCTTTTCGATTATCGCGAGGTGGAAGCGCAGGCCAACCAGGTGAGCATCTCGCTGCGCACGGGCTGCTTCTGCAACCCCGGCGCGGGCGAAAAAGCGCACGGCCTGACTGAAGCAGACCTGGCAGAGTGCTTCCACAAGGAAGAGCGCATGACGTTCGAGTCGTTCATCACGGCGATGAGCGGCAAGGTCAAGGACGCAGTCGGCGCGGTGCGTATCTCGGTGGGCGTGGCGACCAATTTCGCCGATGTATACCGTTTGCTGCGCTTCGCCGAGGGCTTTCTGGATCGCCGCGCCTGACCTGCGAACCGGGCGCGTAGTGAGGAAACAGAGCGGTGAGCGAACGCCGATCCTCGTGGTGGCTGAGCAGGCTGGCAACGTTGGCCATCCTGGGAATGGGGGCGCTGGGCCTGTCTGCCTGCGGCGGCGATGAGGGCCGGGTGCGCGAAGCCGCCGAGACGCCCGTCGAGACGTTCCTCAGCCCGTCGCCGGGTGAGATGATACCCCTGGCTGGCACGCCCACGCCCACCTTCCGCCCGCTGGAGCTGGCTCCCACGCTTGTTGATCTGGATCGCCAGCTTGCGGACACGGGGGAAACGCGCTCGGCCCGGCAGCGGTTGGTGCAGACGCGCGTCGTGCCGCAGGTCGCTGACGAGGCCGTGATCGCGGCGATGCTGGCCGTGCCGCGCCATGCGTTCGTGCCCACGCAATACCTGGACCTGGCCTACAACGATCACCCGCTGCCTATCGGCTATGGGCAGACAATCTCGCAGCCCTCGCTCGTGGCGATGATGACGGCTATGCTCGATCTGCAGCCGGGAGATCGCGTGCTGGAGATCGGCACCGGGTCGGGCTACCAGGCGGCGATCCTGCGCGAGCTGACCGACCAGGTCTACACCATCGAGATCATCCCGGAGCTGGCTGGGACGGCGGGGCGCATCTTCGACGAGCTGGGCTACGGCGATATTCATGTCACGCGCGCCGACGGCTACTATGGCTGGTGGGAGTTCGCCCCTTTCGACGCGATCATCGTCACCGCCGCGCCCGATCATCTGCCTGCACCGCTGAGCGCTCAGCTCAGCCCGGATGGGGGGCGCATGGTCATCCCCATCGGGCCGCCGGGCGGCTACCAGAGCCTGTGGCTGGTGCAGCGGCACGGCGAAGATGTCTCGATGGAGCGCGTGCTCGACGTGGCCTTCGTGCCCTTCACCCGCGAGACAGAGTAGGACGGGCTGGCGGAAGTCCGCCGGTAGCTGCTCGCTGTCTCCCCACCCCAAACCCCTCCCCACAAGGAAAGAGAGGCTTAAGGTCGGCGCTCTGCTCCCTTCCCCCTCGTGGAGGAAGGGCCGGGGATGGGGGGCTGAACCAGGCCAGACTGGATGCTCATTTCCGCTCTGGTGCGCCAGGGCGGGCCAGCCACGCCGCGCCGTAAAGCGCCGCGCCCGTCCACAGCACCGGCGTGAACCCCAGCGAAAGCGCCAGCAGCGCGGCGAGCACCGCGCTGATCACCGATGCGCCGCCGTTGATCGCCCAGGCCCAGGGGGCTAGGTCGGGCGCAGACCGGATCGCTTCCAGGCCGCGCGCAAAAGGGACGCCCATCAGCAAGCCGAGCGGAGCCAACGCCAGCACGCTCAGCGCCCAGCGCGCGCCGGTTGGCAGTTCCAGCGCTCCGCCGAAGGCGCCCCGCATCAGCCAGGGCCACAGCGCAGCGACCACGACCAGCGCGGCCAGCGCCCGGCCCCAGGGCAGCCGGTCGGACAGGGCGCTGCCGATCCCGGAGGCCAGCAGCAGCGTCGCCAGCACGGTGGCGAGGGCCAGCGTCGGCTGGCCGAGGATGAGCACGAACTGTTGGATGGTCGCCACCTCGATGAACAGGAAGGCCAACCCCAGGCTGGCGAAGTAGACCAGGGTGCGGGCGCGCGTTCGCCGGGGCACGGCGCGCAGCGCCCGGCGAAATCGCCCGGCCAGCGCCACCGGCAGCATGACGAACAGCCCCGCCGCCAGCGCCGCAAAGCTCAGCAGCGCCACCAGCACGAAGTAGCCGCTGCCGCCGAAGGGCTGCCAGGTGCGCCCCAGGTTGTCCAGAATTTCCGGCGTCTGCCGCCACCTGAAGAAGTGGAAGAAGAAGGGGCGATCATCGGTGGGCGGGCGCACGTCGAAGTCGTAGGTCGCGTAGAAGGCCGCGCGGTCGTCGCTCGCCAGCAGGCGGGTGAGCGTGGCGTGGTAGACCGGCTCCGGCAGCCGCGCGTAGCGGTTGACCGCCTCCGGCGGCAGGCCCGGCGCGAGCACCATGTCGTACTTCAGCCGTTCGGCCTCGGCCAGGACGCGGGCGATCTCTTCCGCCGTGAACGGCGCGCGCTTGACGACGAAAGTCATCGTCTGGAACGAGCGAAAGGCGACGACGTGCTGCGCGGGATCGCTCACCAGCGGATCGAGCGCCGCCAGGATCAGGCCCAGCGCCCGCACCTCTTCGCTGGGCGGGTTCTGCAGCCAGCGCGTCAGCAGCAACAGCCCGTCCTGTTCCAGCAAGTTCAGATAGGCCGAGAACGCCTCGACCGTCAGCGCGTAGTTCTCGGTGAGGGTAAACGCGCCCGACGTGACGGGCCGGTAGGCGTCGGTCAGCGCGATCTGCACCACGCTGAAGCGGCTGTCGTTCTGCCGGGCGAAGGCGCGCGGCTCCTGCTGCACCAGCGTCACGCGCGGGTCATCGGCCAGCCCCGCCCAGGCGCGCAGCTCGCCACGCAGCGCCCCCACCACCAGCCCGTTCGCTTCGACGGCGACCACTGAGCGCGCCCCGTTGTGCAGGGCGATCCAGGCGTCCATGCCGCCGCCCGCGCCGAGCACCAGGACCTCCGGCTCGGCGCGCAGGCGCAGCGCGACCGAGGCGGGCATCGCCTCGGCGAAGGCGACCGGCGCGGCCCCCGCCTGTACGACCGGCAGCAGGTTGTCGCCGTCGAGCAGCAGGCCGACCTGTGGCGGCGGGGCGCTGAGGTAGGTCATGCTCAGGCCAGGCGCGACGTGGATCGTCGGGCTGCGCACGATGTCCAGCCGCGAGTAAGCGTTGTGGCGCGGCGCGGCCAGCGTCGCGTCGGGGTTGCGGCGGAAGTGGCTCAGCGCCTTGTAGGGCGATGGCTCGATGGTCAGGGCTTCGGGCGGGGTGAGGAGCAGGGCCAGGCTCGCCCCGGTGACCAGCAGGCCGAACGCCTGCCCTGCACGGGCACGACGCAGGCCAGCGGGAACCAGGATCATCCCGGAGCAGGCGGCCAGGGCGCTGGCCAGCAGCAGGATGCGCTCGTCGCCAAGCCAGGCCAGCAGCAGGGGGGCCAGCGCAGCGCCCGCTGCCGATCCGATCATGTTCGCGCCATAAACTCGCCCGGCTGCCAGAGCTGGATCGGCCAGCAGCGCGCCAATGAGCGCTCCGGCCAGCGTGAAGGGCACGGCCAGGCACAGCAGATTGGCCAGCAGCCGCCAGACCTGCGCCCGGTCCCAGGCGATGGCGTAGGAGTCGAACGCCCACCGGTTGAGCACCAGGTAGGCGCCGATCAGCGCCGGGCCGAAGGCCAGCGCCCAGACCGGACGCCAGCCAGGCGAGCGCAGGCGCGGCCAGGCGGCCAGCAGCGATCCGCTGGCCCCGAAGCCCAGCAGCGCCAGGCTGACCACCAGAAAAGCGAAGTGGTAGAACTGGGCGACGGAGAACAGCCGCGTCAGCGTGACCTGAAAGAGCAGGGCGGTCGCTGAGAACAGCCCGACCCCGCCGTAGATGCGCCGCATGGTCTGCCCCTTCTCCTGCGCGATTGGCTCCAGTATAGCACTGGCAGGGGCGGGCGCCTCTCAGACTCAGAGACCGTTCGAGAAGTCGTGCGGTATGTTACCTGTCAGGCAGGGGCGTCGTACAGGGCTTCTGAAGCCTGCCCCCGAACGCCCCGCGCAGAAGCGTATGGCTTACGCTCCTGCGGGGCCTTGCTTCGCCCGGCGTCCGGCGAGCCGTTGTCAACCTTTGCCCGCCCCCAACGGCTCTTCAGGCTGGCGCGAATCGCCAGAACGATATACCATCGCGCTCCGGTGGGTGGATAGATAATACGCTGGTCGCGGCGTGTTGATAGGCTGTCAGACGCGCTCGGTGGTGGGGGCGAGCGTTGTGAGAAAGCCGGGAAACTGGGAAGGATAGCGGGAAGATGACCAGTATTCTGGTGATCGAAGACGAGGCTCCTCTGCTGGAAGAGATTGTCGCGCTGCTCCGGTTCGAGGATTTCGAGGTGATCGGCGCGCCAGATGGCAACGTGGGCGTTCAACTGGCCCGCGCGCACCTGCCGGATCTCGTCATCTCGGACATCATGATGCCGGGCCTGGACGGGTACGGCGTGCTGCAAGCCCTTCAGGACGACCCGGCCACCAATCGCCTGCCCTTCATCTTCCTCACCGCCAGGGCCGATCACGCTCAGGTGCGCCAGGGGATGCAGTTGGGCGCGGATGACTATGTTACCAAGCCTTTCACGCGCGAAGAACTGCTGTCGGCTATCCGCGCGCGCCTGCAGAAACGCGAGATCATGCGCGATCAATTCGAGCGGCGCATCGAGAACCTGCGCGATTCGATTGCGCTGGCGCTGCCCCACGAGCTACGCACCCCTTTGACCAGCCTGATGGGCTATGCCGAGATGATCATGCTCGATAGCGCCATCCTCGATCCGGGGCAGGTCTCGGCCATGGCCGAGACCATTCTGGAAGCCGGCTCGCGCCTGCAGCGGCAGCTTCAGAACTTTCTGCTCTACGTGCAGTTTGAGCTGGATCAGCACGAGCATCGCAGCACTGCCGCGCTGATCGGCGCGCTGGAAACAGCCCCGGCAGAGGTGATCGAGCGCGCCGCACGCGAACAGGTAGCGGAACGCAGCCGTGACGCGGACCTTCGCCTGTCGCTGGAGAACGTGCCGGTGAGCGTGACGCGCGACGTGCTGGCCAAGCTCGTCATTGAGTTGGTGGACAACGCGGCCAAATTCTCCGAAGCGGGCACGCCCATTCGGGTGAGCGGCAAGGTGGTGGGGGGTGAGTACGCCCTGTGTATCAGCGATCGAGGGCGCGGGATGACCGCCGCGCAGATTCGCGAGAGCGGGGCCTACCTTCAGTTCGAGCGTCGCCTCTACGAGCACCAGGGCGTCGGCCTGGGCTTGACCCTGGCCCGGCAGCTTACGCGGCTCTCTGGCGGCAGGTTCGCTATCGAGAGCGAGCCGGGGCAGGGCACCGCGGTGACGGCTTACCTGGCGCTGCCTGCCGCTGGCTGAAGGCTGGCAGTTATTGGTTGGTGGCCGCTGATCGGCGGGGGACAGGGAGAACGCCATCTGCCTCGCTGCGCCAGCCGGCGAGCAGGGAGCGGTGAGGCAAACCGGGGCGGCGCTCTGTCCCGCTCCCTGCAACGGCATAACAGCAAACGGTGATGAACGATGCTTCCTAAGCGACTGGAACTGTACAACTTCCTGGCCTATCGCCAGCCCGACCCGATCAGCTTCGAGGGGATGCACCTGGCCTGCCTGTCCGGGCCGAACGGCGCGGGCAAGTCGTCGCTGCTGGACGCGATCACCTGGGCGCTGTGGGGCAAGGCCCGCGTGCGCTCCGACGACGACCTGATTCACCAGGGTCAGAGCGAGATGTTCGTCCAGTTGGACTTCGCCCAGGGCGACAACCTCTACCGCGTGGTGCGCCGCCGCCAGAAGGCCAAAAAAGCGGGAGCCGCCGGGCGCAGCGCGCTCGACCTGTTCGCCTGGGACGAAGACCTGAACCAGTGGGCGGCCATCACAGCCCCCTCAGTCAACGAGACGACCCGGCGCATCACCGAGCTGCTGCGCCTGGAACATGAGACCTTCGTCCATTCGGCCTTCCTGCAGCAGGGCCGCGCCGACGCCTTCACCGTCGCCGCGGCTGGCGAGCGCAAGCGCCTGCTGTCCGACATCCTGGGCCTCGACCAGTGGGAGCAGTACGAGGAGCGGGCCAAAGAGCGGCTGCGCGCGATCAAGCACAACCTCGATCTCTTCACTATGCAGATTGACGAGATCGCCCGTCAGGAGCTGGAAGAGCCGGCCCTGCTGCGCGACCTGGAACTGCGCGAGGGCGATTTCGCCGAGGCGGAGAAACGCCGTGCTGAGGCGGAAGCGCGCTATGCCGAAGTCGCCGGGGCCGAGGAGCAGATGGAACTGGCCAGGATGCGCCTGGCGGGGGCCGAGCACCGTATCCGCCAGCGCGAGCACGACCTGGCCGAGATTGACGCCGAACTGGCCCGCCTGCAAAAACGGCTGGCCGCCCTGGGGCCAGTCATCGGGGAGCGCGAATCCATCCAGGAGGGCTATCAGCGGCTGCAATCCGCCCGCGAGACCGACCAGGCGCTCGGCGAGAAATTGCAGGCGATGAGCGCCATCAAAGACCGGCTGAACGAGATCGAGGGCGCCATTCAGGCGCAGCGCGCCGATCTGGAAGCGCAGGTCAGCGTACACCGCGATCGCATCGGCACCGCCCAGCGCGCCGCCACTGGCCTAGAAGCGCTACAGGCAGACCTGGCCGATGTGCAGGTGGAGATCGCCCGGCTGGAGACCCAGGAAGCGAGCCGCGAGGCGCTGCGCCAGGAACTGGCCAGCCTGATTGAGCTGGGCGCCACATTGGGGGCCAACAACAAGGTGTTGCGCAAGGAGATGGACGACCTCAAGGCGCGCCTCGAACAGCTTGAGGCCGCCGGAGCCGTCTGCCCATTGTGCGGCCAGCCGCTCAGCGAAGAGCACCGGGCGCAGGTGCTGGCCGAAGTGCAGGCCGAAGGCAAGATGCGTGGCGACACCTACCGGGATAATGTGGCCCGCTACAAAGAAACCGAAGCCGGGCGCAGCGCCCACGAAGCGGCCATCAAGACGCTCGACGGAGAATTGCGCGCCTTGCAGGGTCTGCGCGACCGCGCCGCCAAGCTTGACGCCAACGTCGAAGCGGCCCGCTCTGCCGCCGAGCTGTTGGGGACGGAACGCTCGGCGCTCGGCGCGATTGAGGCGCAGCTTGCCGCCGGGGATTTCGCCCAGGAGCTACAGGCCCAGCGCGAAACGATCCGCACCGAGATCGCCTCGCTCGGCTACGACTCCGAGGCGCACAGCGCCGTCCGCGAGACACTCAGCGCCCTCAGCGAGTACGAGGAGCGCCAGCGCGCGCTGGATGCCGCGCTGCAAGAGGAGCCGGAGGTGCGCGCCAGGCTGGAAGCCGCCGCCGCTCGCCGCGCCCGCTGGGAGGAATCGCTGGCCCAGGAGCGCGCGGAGGCCGCCGCCGCCCAGGCGGAGATCGAGGTGCTGGGCGAGCGCGTCGAAGAGGCGCGCCGCCGCGAAGGGGAGATGCGCGAGGCCCGCGCCGCCGAGCAGCGCGCGCACGCGGCGGTCGTGCGCGTGCAGCAGGCGCTCGCCGCCCTGGAAAACGCCCGCCAGCGCAAAGCCGACCTGGAGAAGCGCCGCGACGAGCAGTTGGCCGAGCAGGGGCTGTACGAAGAACTGCGCGACGCCTTCGGCAAGAACGGCGTCCCGGCGATGATCATCGAGGTGGTCATCCCGGAGCTACAGGAGAGCGCCAACCATCTGCTGGCGCGCATGACCGGCGGGCGGATGCATGTCCGCTTTGACACTCAGCGCGAAAAGAAGACCGGCGGCGGGGTGATCGAGACGCTGGACATCCTGATCAGCGACGAGCTGGGCACGCGCAGCTACGACCTGTATTCGGGTGGCGAGGCGTTTCGCGTCAACTTCGCTATTCGCGTGGCGCTCAGCCAGATGCTCGCTCGGCGCGCTGGCGCGCAACTGCGCACCCTGTTCATTGACGAAGGCTTCGGCACGCAGGATGAGGACGGGCGGCAGCGGTTGGTCGAGGCGATCACTTCGATCCAGGATCAGTTTGACCTGGTGCTGGCCATCACCCACATTGACGAGCTGCGCGACGCCTTCCCGGTGCAGATCGTCGTGAGCAAAACGCCCGACGGCAGCCGCGTCAGCGTGCGCTAAGGGGAAGCCGGTAGCAGGAACAAGGACTTCCGAAGTCGCTGAAAACTGCGGAAGCCTGCATCCGGGCCGGGCGCAGCAGAGCAGCCCTCCGCGAGGAAGACATGCCCCTCTCGCTTGAGCAGCAGAACGCCTATCGCGCCCGCTACGCGCAGATGCGCCCCGGCTGGCGTCCGGCCACCGCCGTCTACGAGGCGCTGATCCGCGAGCGGCTGGCCCCAGGGATGCGCGTGCTCGACCTGGGCTGCGGGCGCGGCGGCGCTCTGGAACAGCTTGGGCCGGCGGTCGCCCGCCCGCTCGGCCTCGACCCCGATCACCGTTCGCTGGCCGAGCACCGCCTGCCCGACCTGCCGCGCGCCGTCGCCCTGGCGGACGCCCTGCCGCTGCCCGCCGCCAGCGTAGACCTGGCGCTGGCCAGTTGGGTGCTGGAACACCTGCCCGACCCGGCGCGAGTCTTCGCGGAGATAGCGCGCGTCCTGCGGCCCGGCGGCGCGTTCATCGCCCTGGCCCCTGGCGCGCTCAGCCCTGCCGCGCTGCTCAACCGGGCGCTGCGCCCGCTGCAAGGCTGGCTGGTGCCGCGCCTGTACGGGCGCGCGCAGGCGGACGCTTTCCCGGTGGTTTACCGCGCCAACACGCGCCGCCGGGTCGAGGCGCTGGCGCGCGGAGCGGGGCTGGTTCTGGACACCTTCCGCGCCAGCGAAGACCCGACGTACTTCGCTTTTCACCCGCTGATCTTCCGCCTGAACGCGGCCCTGGCTCGCCGCGCACCGCGCGCCCTGGCCGAGCACTTCGTCGTCGTGTGCGTCAAGCCGGAACGGTGAGCGGCGCGCGCCAGAAGGCGAGGGGTGTGCTGGCATGAAGATAAGCCCACCGGCAAGTGAGCTTATCTCCTCACGGCGCTCGTTTGTCAGTCGAGAGGCAGTCCCACCCAGAGCGTGTTATGCGCGCGCTCCCTCGCCTCCCAGCCTGCGGGCACGTGTAAAGGTTGACAGCGGCCCGCCGGACGTCGGACGAGATAAAGTCCCGCGGGAGAGCGCATGGCTGTACGCCTCTGCGCGGGGCGTCCGGGGGTAGACTTCGGAAGCCTTCGGAGACTTCCGAAGTCTTATGCAGCGCCCCTATCTGACAGGGTTTGCACGCCCTCGCGCAGCTGTCCGCGCTGCGTGGAGATCGTTAGGGCGAGATGCTCTCCGTGACGCTGGCCATGACCACCGGCACGTTGGACACCGTCTCCTGGTAGCCGAGGAAGCGCGCGCTCTCCGCCGTGTCGAAGCCGCGCAGCTTCTCGATCCAGCGGTAGCTGAGCGCCTGGTAGAGCAGCTCAACGCTCACCTCGAACGGCCCTTCAGCGGCTCCGGTGTTGACCGAAACCATCAGTCGGTCACTCCCGCCCGTGAAATTAGCGTCGGCCAGCGCCGCGTCACTGGGGCGCACGTCCGGGTGGGCGGCGTCCGCGTCGAAGCCTGCGGGCAGCAGCCGGTTGTCCTTCAGGTAGCCCGCCCCGCGCAGCAGAATGCTAGTGACTTCGCCGTTCACGTCGCCCATGATGGTCTGGTAAATCTGCACATCGTCTGGCGAGAGGATCACGGTGTGGTGCGGCTCGAAGCGCGCCGGGTCGGCGTCGTGGTCGTCGCCGATGATCCGCCCGTCGTCGGTGTACCCGCCGGACTCAAAGACTGTGTTGCCAGCAGAGTCGCGCACGGTGATGTGCAGCCAGGCTCGCCGCGAGGGGAAGCCGGTCGGCAGCTTGTGCCCGGCGCGGTTCTCCACCACGACGTTGAAGGCCAGCGTCGCGTTGGCGTAACCCACATTTTCCAGGCTGACAGCGGCGGCGCGTTCCTGAAGCTGGGCGAGCGTCTGCTCGCGGGTGAAGGTGAAGTGTTCGCTGCTGGCGGTCGCGCCCATCTCCGCGCCGTGCGCCAGGAAGAGGTCCATCATATAAGCATTGCCGCCGACGAAGGTATGCTTGAAGAATGGCTCGCGCGGGTCGCCGCCGGTGATGCTGGTCACGACGGCCCCTTCGGCCTGGGGCATGTGGCAGCTCTGGCACGGCGTATTGTCAGCGTAGGCGCTGCCCAGCCATTCGAGGTAGGGCGTTTGTTCCGGGAACTCGCCGACGATGGCAGCCGTGTCGTCCACGTAGGGCGTGTAGAGCGTGTGGCAGGTCGCGCACATCTCTGCCTGGCCGATGTGCGTGGCTTGGGTGGGGATGAAGCCGGACGCGCCGCGCATGATGGCCGCACCTTGCTCGCTGACGGCGAAGCGGCTGTAGTTCAGGCGCTCACCCGCTGGCAGCGTGGCGTCAATGGTGTAGCGCCCGCTGAAGCCCTCCGGCTCGCCGAAGGCGACATCCTCGATCTGGTGACAGAGCGTGCACGAGTTGCCGTCCATGGCCAGGGCGTGCGCCGCGTGTTCTGCGCTGAGGAAGCCGTCTTCGAACAGGCGCGTGCTGGCCCCGGCCTGCACGGCGCTGAAGTGGGCCAGCGGCGTGTGGCACAGGGCGCACTTGTCCTCGATCACTTCGGTATACTGCGGCAGGTTGGCCGTCTCGATGCTGACCGACGCCTGCCAGTACGGGTCGCGGGCGGCGTTGGCCATCATCGTGGCCCGCCAGTAATGGCCGATTGAGACATCATTCCCCGCCGCGTCGGTGAGCTGGCTGTGACAGCTCGCGCAGGCACCCGAACCGGCGAAGAAGGCGTCGCGATCGTTGGGCAACGGGTTGCCGGGGAAGAGGGCGGGAGCCGCTCCATCGTCTCCCTGAGCCTGCGCCAGCGCGCCCGGCAGCAGGGCGCTGGTCGCAAGCAGCACCAGGCCAGCGAGCACTAGCCCGGTGATCCGCAGTGAAGTCCCTCGGTTGTTGCTGGGCATCTCTCTCTCCCTCATCGTGTAGTTAGGCGCGTGCTGCCGCCATCTGGCGGCGCTGAACCACCCTGCTATTATAGGCGAACCGGGCCGATTGTGCCGAATTGCACATTCGGAAGAGTCTGTGAGCAGATGGTCAGCGTGCTTGTCTCCCCATCCCTGGCCTCTCTCTCACAAAGAGGGAAGGCTTCGGCGTGGGGGGACGCGGCGCTTCCCCAGCTTGTGGAGGCAGCGCGATCGGCTGTATCATCGGAGGAATGCCGGGCTGGGAGCGCGCCTGTCCGGGCGCGAGTCTGGCCGACGCTGATGCCTGAGTCTGGTTTCATCCGAAAGAGGGGGGCATGGGTCGCAAAGGGGCGGTTGTCGCCGGGCACATTTGCCTGGACATCATCCCGCGCATACCGGGCGGGAATGTGCAGGCGCGCCTGACGCCAGGAACGCTGATTGAAATCGGCCCGGCGTTGCTCTCGACAGGGGGGCTTGTGTCCAACACAGGCTGTAGTCTGCATACGCTGGGCATTGACACGCGCCTGATGGGCAAGGTGGGCGATGATCCCTTTGGGCGCATCATCCTCGACCTGATCCGCGCCCAGGACGCAGCTCTGACCCAGAACATGATCGTTGTCCCCGGCGAAGTCAGCTCGTACACCATCGTGCTCAGCCCGCCGGATGCGGATCGCTCGTTCCTGCACTGTCCGGGGGCCAACCACACCTTCGGCGCGGATGACCTGGACTGCGCCACGCTACGCGATGCGCGCCTGTTTCACTTCGGCTACCCGCCCGTCATGGAGCGCATGTATCTGGACGATGGTGCGGAGCTGGAGACGATGTTCCGCTGCGCCAGAGAGGCCGGCGTCATCACTTCGCTGGACATGGTCATGCCCGATCCGCAAGGCCCCAGTGGGCGCGTGGACTGGCGGAGCATCCTGCAGCGCACGCTGCCCCACGTGGACATCTTTCTGCCCAGCCTGGACGAGCTATTGGTGCTGCTGCGCCGCGAGATGCCTGTGTCTCCCCAGGCCGCCGATGCACTGCTCTCGGAGATGGCCGCGCAGATGTTGGAGTGGGGCGCGGGCATCGTCGTGCTGAAGCTGGGGGCGCGCGGCCTGTATCTGCGCATTGGCGAGCGGGGTATCGCGGCCCTGCCAGACGCAGGCTGGCGTGAGCGTGAGCTGTGGGCGCCGTGCTTTGTGCCAGAGCCGCTGGTCGGCACGACGGGCGCGGGTGACGCGACAATCGCCGGATTCCTGGCGGGTGTGCTGCGCGGCCAGTCCGTCGAGGCTGCGCTGACCAGCGCTGTGGCCGTTGGCGCGTGCAATGTCGAGGCCGCTGACGCGCTGAGCGGCGTGCGTTCCTGGGACGCGACGCAGGCGCGCGTCGCGGCGGGCTGGGCGCGCCAGGCGGTGACTGTCGGCGTGCCGGGGTGGGCGTGGGATGCCGGGCACGCGCTCTGGATCGGCCCGCACGATGCATTTCTGCGGAAGCGCGTCTGAACGAGCGTGCGCCTGGCTGGTCGGGCGGAGGGCTGCGCGGCGAGTCTGTCGCTTGTGGAGAAAGAATCCGGTAGCTGATGACCCTTGAAATGTGGGTGACTCTGGCTATCCTGATCGGGGCGATCATCCTCTTCGTCACCGAGTGGTTGCGCGTGGATGTTGTGGCGCTCGGCGTCGTGGTGCTGTTGATGGTCACGGACATCCTGACTGCGCCGCAGGCCCTGGCGGGCTTCTCCAACCCGGTCGTGCTGATCGTCGCCGCGCTGTTCATTGTGGGGGGCGGCCTGCAACAAACCGGCCTGGTGACAATAGCCAGCGAGCGCATTCTGGCCATTGCCGGGAGAAGCGAAATCCGCCTGACCATCGTGGTGATGCTGGCGGGGGGTGTTCTCTCTGCTTTCATGAGCAATACGGGGGCGGTCGCTGTGCTCCTGCCAGCGATTGTCGGCCTGGCCCGCGCGGCGAACATCAGCCCTTCCAAGTTGCTCATCCCGTTGTCGTATGCAGCGCTGTCGGGCGGCACGGCCACGCTCATCGGCACCACGCCCAATATCATCGTCGCCGACATGCTCCAGGAGCACGGCGAGGAGTCGTTTTACTTCTTCAGCTACACGCCGATTGGCCTGCTGATCCTGGCAACCGGGATGATCTTCATGGTTACGGTGGGCCGGCGCATCTTGCCCGACAACAAGCCGGTGGGTGCCTACGAGGAGCAGGTGCACAGCCCGCGCGAGCTGCTCGACGTTTATCGCCTGCCGGACAACCTGTTCCGGCTGCGCGTCCCGTCAAAGTCCAATCTGGCGAGCCAGACATTGGCCGAGGCGCGGCTGGGCGAGAGCTTCGGGCTGATTGTGTTGGATATTCAGCGCCAGCCGCCGCCACAATCGCTCGTCCGCTTCGGCGAGCAGCAACTTATCTTGCAGCCCGCGATCGGCACCGTGCATCCCACGCCCGACACGGTGCTGCAGGCCAACGATGTGCTTATTGTGCGGGGCGAGGAAATGGCCGTGCACAAGGCGGTCGCTTACTGGCATCTGGCCATGCAGCCGGCGCTGCCCGCCGACGAGCACTCGCTGATCAACCAGGAGGCGGGCATCGCTGAGGTGGTGCTGCCGCCGCGCTCGTCGCTGATCGGCAAGACGCTGGTGGATGTCCGCTTCGGCTCCACCTACAAGCTGACGGTGCTCAGCCTCGTTCGCCCCGGCGCATCCGGGCGGCTCGATCTCAAGGCGACGCCGCTCCAGTTCGGCGACATTCTGCTGGTGCAAGGATACTGGCACGATATCCTGGCGCTGCGCCGCAAGCCGCGCGATTTTGTGGTGGTGGGCCAGCCAGAGACCATGATCGGCGCGCCGAATCGCCACCGTGCGCCGGTTGCGCTGCTGATCCTGGTCGCGATGCTGGTGGCGCTCGTCGTTGCGCCCGGCGACGTGGCGATGGTTAGCATGGCCGCCGGGCTGCTGATGGTGCTCGGCGGCTGCCTGAGCATGGACGACGCTTATGAGGCCATCAACTGGAAGAGCATTGTGCTCATCGCCGGGATGTTGCCCATGAGCACGGCCTTGCAGCAGGTTGGCCTGGTGGCGCGCTTCGCCCAGGGCCTGACAGATGGGCTGGGCGGTTTCGGGCCGCTGGTGGTCATGGCCGGGCTGTTCCTGCTGACCGCGCTCTTCACCCAGGTGCTCTCCAACACGGCGACGGCGGTCGTTGTCGCGCCGATCGCGTTCGCCACTGCGCGCGAGTTGGGCGTGCAGCCCCAGGCGTTTATGATGGCGACGTGCATCGCCGCGTCCATGGCCTTCGCCTCACCCGTCGGCTCGCCGGTCAATACGCTGGTGATGGGCGCGGGCGGTTACCGTTTCACCGATTATATTCGGACGGGCGTGCCGATGGTGCTCATCATGATGGTCGTGACGGTGCTGAGCGTCTCGTTGCTCTGGCCGTTTTAGGCGCGGCAGCCAATACGTCAGGCAGGCGGCGGGTGCCCGGTGGCTGCGCGTCAGGCAGGCGAAGCGGCCCGCGCCTATGATGAGACAAACTGCGATGGCTGCTGCCCCCCCACAGCCATCCAGTTGCTCCCCCAAGACCAAACGCTTCGCGAACCGAGTGTTTGGTCTTTTCCTTTTGATACGGGCGCTGCGGGATCACCGATAGGCTTCTACCGCTTCGACCAACGCCTGGGCTTCGGCCTCGCTGCCGGCGTTGACGCTCACAAACATCCCCTGCGGCCCGACCGCCTCTAGAAGAGGGATGACTTCGTGGGGGTGCACGCCTATGGCCTGCACGCTCTTGCCCGCCTTGAGGATGCGCCGATAGAGATCGTGCCACAGGGGATCGCCGCCCTGCGGCAGGCTCACCTGGGGCGTCCATTCGATGGCGTCCAGCTCCTCGATCTCCAGCAAGGCGTCCAGGTGAGGGATGGCCTGGGTGCCGTCCAGGTGAAACAGGGAGTAGTCGAGCCAGGCGCACTGCTCGGTTAGCGCGGGGACGGCGAAGCGCCTGAACATGCGCGGTGAGATCATGGCGGCGGCGTCGCACTGCACTTTGGCCGTCTTGCCTGGCCCCCAGATGTGAAACGCCGAGAAGACATTGCCGCCCCACGGCTCGCTTACGATCTCAAAAAACCGTTCGAAGACCTGGAAGTAGACCTGGTTGATCTCGGCGAGCCGTTCCTGAACACAGTCGGGCCGTTCGATCAGATCGAGGAGAAGGTGCTGCGGATCGCGCAGCGCCGAGAGGATATCCAGGCCCTCGACCAGATCGGGGATGGTCACCGGGTAGCGCCCCTGGCTGACGCGCACACCTTCTTCGAGGATCGCTTGCTGGCGCAGAAACCAGGGGTTGTGCGGATCGAAGCGCAGGGGAGGATACGTGTCTGGGTCGCTGATGCACGGGTGGTACCAGACGGTGTCGAGGGCGAATTCCGGCTCGGCTCCCAGGAAAGTCGCCAGGTTACCCGGCCCCAGGTGGGTGTCGTAGTGGGGGAACGCTTCCCCCGCGAAATAGATGCCGTCCAGGCAGCGTTCAGCGCGCCGGGCGCGCCCGACGGGATCGAGCCAGGCCCGTTGCAAGGCCGCCCGGTCGGGATAATCGGCCAGTGTGTCCAGCCCCGAAAGCAGGTAGAAGAAGGGCGCTTGCTGGTGTTCGATGCTGCCGGGCGCGCTGCTGAGCGGGGCCAGCACGTCCAGCACCAGCCCTTCGTGCTGCCACCAGGCGATGAAGCGCTCCTGTCGTTTTTTCCAGCCCTCTTCGCCGAATTGATCCCAGATGCCGGTCATGGCGGGCACGATCCTCTCCTGAAAGTCAGCCGGTTCAGCGGGGATGATTGTAGCGCCGGGTTCCTTCCCTTTCCAGGCAGCACATGGCGAGGGTGCACGCAAAACCTGCCAGGAGGGGCGCTGTCCTGCTGCGCCCCCCTTGACCTCACCCCCGCCCGGCGAGTCGCTGTCAACCTTTGCACGCACCCCCTCTCTCCCGTGTGTTTGACGGGCACCCTGATCCGGCATTACAATCCCCTGTGTCCGCCCGCGCGAAAGGCAGCGATCATTCGTGCAGCATTTCCAGCGTATTGGCATCCTGGCTCACCCCCTGCGACCGGCCACCGTACCCCTGGCGCAAGAGGTGACTCGTTTTCTGGAGAAGCGTGAAGTTGCCGCGTGGATGCGCGCGTCGTGGGAAGCCCCTGATGCGCGCGCGCTGGTGCCTGGCTCCGACCTGGTCATTGCCATTGGCGGCGATGGCGCGATGCTGCGCGCGGCCCGCGTCTGTGCGCCGCACGACGTGCCGGTGCTGGGCATCAACACGGGTCATCTCGGCTTTCTGACCGAGATCAACCCGGAGGAATGGCCGCAGGGCCTGCAGGCGTTGCTCGACGGGCGCTTCTGGATCGAGGAGCGCATGATGATCCGCTGTGCGGTGCGCCGTGACGGGGTGACCATTGTCGAGAGCGAGGCGCTCAACGATGTGGTCATCAGCCGCGGCACCATCGCCAAGCTGGTGCAGTTGGAGACGTACATTGACGGCGGCTGGGCGACCACTTACTACTGCGATGGCCTGATCGTCGCCACGCCCACCGGCTCGACAGCCTACGCGCTGGCCGTCGGCGGCCCCATCCTGCCGCCGGAGCTGAAGAACATCCTGGTCGCACCGGTTGCGCCGCACCTGAGCATGGATCGTCCGATGGTGCTTTCGCAGGGGGCGACGGTGGAAGTGATCGTTGTCGCGCCGCACGCCGCCGCCGAGGTCGTCCTGACCGTAGACGGCGAGCTGCTGACGAGCATGGAGGCGTCCGACCAGGTGGTGATCGCTGCCAGCGACAGCATCAGCCGGTTCGTGCGCCTGCGCGAGCGCAACTACTTCTTCCGCTCGCTGCTGGATCGCCTGGAGCCGCGCGTGCCGTCGCGCCCTGGCCGGAACCAGGTGGGCAACAAACCGGAATCAGGCCAGAATCTGCCATGAAGCAGCCCGGCCAGGATACACTCTCGAAGCGACCGAATCTCTATGACGACACCAGACCAGCTTGAAGTAATTGAGGACGGTACCGACGCCGCCGACGAGACGCTTTACTGCACGGTGCATCCCACCGTGGCCACCCACCTGCGCTGCAACCGCTGCGGTCGCCCGATGTGCACGCGCTGCGCGGTCAAGACGCCGGTGGGCTATCGCTGCCGCGAGTGCGTGCGCTCGCAGCAGGACAAGTTCTTCGACGCGCAAGCGCTCGACTACCTGATCGCCGGCGCAGTCAGCCTGGTGATCAGCTTCTTCGCCGCCCTGGTGGTGGCTCGCCTGGGCTGGTTTCTGTTCGCCTTCTTCCTGTCGCCGGCGGCGGGCGGGTTGATCGGTCGCGTCGTGTGGCGGCTCACCGGCAAGCGGCGCGGGCGCTACACGGCAATTGTTGTCGGCGCCAACGTGATCCTGGGGGCGCTGCCCTTCTTCATGCTCAACCCCCTGGCGATTGGCATCTACCTGTTCATGGCGACCGGTGCGGCGGTCGCGCAGTTCCGGCTGCACCTGTGATTGCGGCGCTCAGTCGCCGCGCAGACGACGAGGCAGCGAGGCACGCCTATGCTCCTAGAACTGCGGATCAAGGACTTCGCCATCATTGACGAGCTGGCGCTGCGCCTGGACCCCGGCTTCCTGGTCATCACCGGCGAGACGGGCGCGGGCAAGTCCATCATCGTGGACGCGGTGAGCCTGCTGCTGGGCGAGCGCTCGGATGCGACGCTGGTGCGCGCCGGCGCGGATCGTGCGGTGGTTGAGGGGACATTCGCCGTGCCCAAGGCCATCCGCTCGGCGCTCAGCGCGATCCTGGCCCGCGAAGGGCTGGAGGGCGAGTCCGGGGAGGAAGTGCTGCTCTCGCGCGAGGTGCGCGCCAACGGGCGCAGCCAGGCCCGCATCAACGGCAGCCTGTGCAACCTGGCTGTCTACCGCGAAGTGGGGGCGCTGCTGGTGGACATTCACGGGCAGAGCGAGCACCTGTCGCTGCTGCGCCCCGCCGAGCATCTCTATCTGCTGGATCGCTACGCCGGGCTGGACGAGGCGCGGGCGGCGGTGAGCGCGCTGACCCGTCGGCTGGCGGGCGTGCGCGGCGAGATCAAGGGGCTGCTCACCGACGAGGCGGCGCTCGCCCGGCGGGTGGACATGCTCCAATACCAGGTGGACGAGATTCGCGCCGCCGATCCTCGCCCTGAAGAAGAGGAAGAGCTTCGCCAGGAGCGCAATCGCCTGGTCAACGTGGAGAAGATCGCTGAGTTGGCTGCCGAGGCGCAGCTTGCCCTCAACGGCGACCTGGCCGATCTCTCCGGCGCGGAAGACCTGCTGGGCCAGGTGGCCATTGTGCTGACGAAGCTGGCCCGGCTGGACGCGACGGCGCAGGAATACGCCGACCTCGCCGAGACGCTGAGCGTGCAGAGCGCGGAGCTTTCCCGCTCCATCCGCGCCTATCGCGACGGCCTGGAGTTCGACCCGCGCCGCCTCAATGAGATCGAGGAGCGCCTGGAGGTGCTGACCCGCCTCAAGCGCAAGTATGGCGGCTCGCTGGAAGCTGTGCTGGACTACGCCGCGCGCGCCCAGGCAGAGCTGGACTCGATCACCCACAGCGAAGAGCGGCTGGCCGGGCTGCGCGCCGAGGAAGACCGCTTGCTGCGCCAGATCGGGGACGGGGCGGCCCGGCTGAGCCAGGGTCGCCAGGAAGCCGCTGCTCACCTCACCGAGCGTATCATCGCCGAGCTGGGCGATCTGCGCATGGAGCGCGCCCGCTTCGAAGTCGTCTTCGAGCATCAGGACGACCCGGACGGCTGCTACGTGGGCGAGCGCCGCCTGGCCTTCGACGCGACCGGCGTTGACCGGCTGGAGTTTTATCTGGCGGCCAACGTGGGCGAGCCGCCGCGCCCGCTGGCGAAGGTCGCTTCTGGCGGCGAGACGGCGCGCATTATGCTGGCGCTGAAGAGCGTGCTCTCGCGCGCCGACCAGGTGCCCACGCTGATCTTCGACGAGATCGATCAGGGCATCGGTGGGCGGCTGGGCGCGGTCGTCGGGCATAAGCTGTGGGGCCTCTCCGACGCGCATCAGGTGCTTGTGGTCACTCACCTGGCGCAGCTTGCCGGCTTCGGCGACGCCCATTACCGGGTGAGCAAGCTCGTGCAGGGCAGCCGCACCGTGACGCGCGTGCAGCGCCTCGACGATCAGGGCCGCGTGGACGAGCTGGCCGAGATGCTCGGCGCGGAGACGACCAGCGCCCGCCAGAGCGCCTACGACATCCTCATGCTGGCCCGCCGCGCCAAAGAGGGCCGCCGCCTGGAAACAGTCTGAACCGCGCTCCGGGCGGGAAGCGACTTCCGAAGTCTGCGAGGACTCCAAGAGTCCGATTTGCGATCTGCCCCAGCACTAACCAGTCACCCCGCGTTTATGCTAGAGTCTGATCTGACACGCATGAAGGGGAAACACAGCGCATGACTCCGTCCCTGAGCCTGCAAGCTCAGCTCGACCGCATGACCATGCCCGGCGCGCTGGTCGAAGTGGTGGATGCCGAGCAAAAGAAGATTCGCTGCCTGGCCTGCGGTCATCGCTGCCTGCTCAAGGACGGGCGACGCGGCATCTGCCAGGTGCGCTTCAACGACGGGGGGATGCTGCGCGTGCCGCATAACTACGTGGGCGCGCTGCAGATTGACCCGGTTGAAAAGAAGCCGTTCTTCCACGTCGCGCCGGGGCAGTCCGTCCTCAGCTTCGGGATGCTGGGCTGCGACTTCCGCTGTAGCTATTGCCAGAACTGGGAGATCTCGCAGGCGCTGCGCGATGAGGCCGCCGGGCGCAGCTTCACCCCGATCACCGCCGAGGAGCTGATCGCGCTGGGCAGGGCACGCCGCACGCGCGCCGTGGCCAGCACGTACAACGAGCCGCTGATCACCACCGAGTGGGCGGTCGAGGTCTTCAAGCGGGCGAAGACGGCGGGGATGCTGACCCTGTACGTCTCCAACGGCAACGGCACGCCCGAAGTGATCGAATACCTCAGGCCCTGGCTGGATGGCTACAAGATCGATCTCAAGACGATGCAGGATGCGCACTACCGCCGCGAGCTAGGGGGCGTGCTCCAGCACGTGCTGGATACGATCAGGTGGGTGCACGAGGCGGGCATCTGGCTGGAGGTGCTGACGCTGGTCGTGCCCGGCTTCAACGACAGCAGCGACGAGCTGTGGGACGCGGCCCGCTTCATTCGCGAAGTGTCGCCGGACATCCCCTGGCATGTCACCGCTTTCCATCCTGACTACAAGATGACCGATCGCGACCGCACGCCCGCCGAGACTCTGGCGCGCGCTGCCGAGATCGGCTGTGAGGCTGGGCTGCGCTACGTGTATTCGGGCAACCTGCCGGGGCGCACCGGGGATTGGGAAGATACGCGCTGTCCTGGCTGTGGCGAGACGCTCATCCGCCGGCGCGGCTTCCTGGTGATGGAGAATCGCCTGTCGGCGTCGGGCGGAGTATGCCCTGGTTGCGGCACGGCGATCCCTGGCATCTGGCGCTGAGAGGCCGAGGGGCGATAACTGGGTCTGGGGTTCGAGCAGGGAACGACGCGTATCATGACCAAAACCACCAAGCACATTGTGCCACGCTTCAAGCTGATGCTGTTCTACGATGTCGCGACGGACGACACCGAGGCGTACTTCCAGTTCCTGATGTCGGAGATGGTGCCCGCCTTGCACGAGATGGGCCTCTACCTGTTCCGCGCCTTCCAGACTATCCCCGCGCAAGCCGGCGGGGAGCACCGCCACCGCCAGGTGGAGTATGTGGCCGAGGAACTGGAGACCATCCAGGAGGTGCTGCGCAGCGAGAAATGGTGCGCTTTGGAGACCGGGCTGCGCCTGCACGTGAGCGGCTACAGCCGTAAAATTGTGCGCTTCCGCCAGGGGTTCCAGCTTTAGGCGATTTTTGGCTCGGTGCGGGGAATCCAACGCCCGGCGGATGCTGCTGCCGGGCGTATCTGTGTTCTGCTGCGCCCGCAGGGATGTAGTGCAATGCGCCCTGCGGAAGCGTGTCATGCGCTTTTCAACCCCCACCCCAACCTCTCCCCCATGAAGAGGGAGGGGCTTGAAAGCCGCTTTGCTCCCTTCCCCCCTTGTGGGGGAAGGGCCGGGGATGGGGGGGCTGGACCAGGCCGGACTGGATGCTCATTTCCGCTCTGGTGCGCTAGGCGATGACGCCCAACTCGCGCCCCATTCTGGCGAAGATGTCGAGCGCCAGGTCGAGATCGTCCCGCGAATGAGTAGCGCTGTTCATCACGCGGATGCGCGCCTTGCCCTGCGGCACCGTCGGGAAGCCGATGGCCATGGCGAATAGCCCTTCCTCGAACAGGCGGCGGCTGAACTGCTGCGCCAGCGGCGCTTCGCCCAGCATGACCGGCACGATGGGCGTGGTGCTGAGGCCGGTGTCGAAGCCAAGCGCGCTCATGCCGCTCTTGAAGTATTCCGCGTTCTGCCACAGCCGGTCCACCAGCTCGGTGCTCGCCTCCAGCAGGTCTACGGCGGCCAGGCACGCGGCTACGTCGGGCACGGTCATGGCGCTGCTGAACAGGAACGGTCGCCCGCGCTGGCGCAGCCAGTCCACGATCACCTGGCTGCCGGCGACCACGCCGCCCACCACGCCGAAGGCCTTGCTCAGCGTGCCAACCTCAACATCCACCTTGCCGTGCAGCCCGAAGTGATCCACGATGCCGCGCCCGCCCCGGCCCAGCACGCCCTCGCCGTGCGCGTCGTCCACCATCAGCAGGATGTCGTGCTCGGCGGCGATCTCGTAGAGCGCGGGCAGGGGGGCGATGTCGCCGTCCATGCTGAAGACGCCATCGCTGATGATCAGGCGCCGCCCGTACTCGGTCGTGGCCGCGATCTGGCGGCGCAGGTCGTCGGGGTCGCAGTGCTCGTAGGCGACGATCTGCGCCCGCGACAGGCGGCAGCCGTCAATGATGCTGGCGTGGTTGAGCCGGTCGGAGAAGATCACGTCGCCGCGCCCGACCAGCGCCGGGATGGTCGCCAGGTTGGCCGTAAAGCCGCTCTGGAAGGTGATCGCCGCCTCGACGCCCTTGAAGGCCGCCAGCCGCTGTTCCAGCTCCACGTGCAGGGTCATCGTCCCGGCGATGGTGCGCACCGCCGCCGGCCCGACGCCATAGCGATCCATCGCTTGCCTGGCTGCGGCCACCACCTGGGGATGGTTGGCCAGGCCGAGATAGTTGTTGGACGAGAAGTTGAGCACGCGCCTGCCGTCCACCACCAGCCACGCGCCCTGCGGGCTGTCCAGCGTGCGGATGTGGGTGAACAACCCCTGGGCCTTAAGCTGCGCGATCTCTTCGTCTATCCAGGCCGTCTTGGTCCCGCTCATGGGTAAGTCTCCTTGAGGAATCGCCGTCAGCCAGATCGCCATCGCCGTCCGGACACGGCTTGTGCGGCGCGGCTCATTTCAGATCGGGCACTTCGTGAGAAGCAATCCACCCGCTATTGTAGCACAGCGAAAGGCGCGGGGCCTTCCACCCGTGCAGAGGCGGATCGCCATGCGTCCATACGGGCGATCAGGGGAGTACGCTCGTCTGCCGGGCGACGCTGGCCAGGCTCTGTTGCAGGGGGTTCCACTGCGGGTCGAACGCGATGCGAAAGACGGTGTCCAGCCCCACCAGTTCGAGCACTTTCTCAACCGGCTCAGAGGGGTTCACGAGGGTCAGCGTGCCACCTGCCGCCGCCGTCCGCTTGTCGCTTTGCAGCAGGGCGCGCAGCCCGGCGCTGCTGATAAAGGTGACGGCGCTCATGTCGAGGATCAGGTGGGGGCGGCCATGAGCGAGCGCCTCTTCGACGTGCTGGGCCAGGCTCGCAGCGTGGGCGCTGTCCAGACGCCCGACGATCTCGACGATTTGCGTTCGGTTGGGGTCTGTCTGAAATAATTTTGGTTGCATCGTCGTTCTCATCTCCACTCGCGAAACCCGGCCTGGGGGGGCAACGCGCTATTTGGCGAAATCGGAATCGATCAGCAGGCGCACCCCGGCGATCAGCACCAGAGCACCCATGAATGAGACGATCACGGCCCCGCAGAGGCCCGCCGTGCCCATCCGCCCGAAGAGCAGGCTGCCCACGAAGAAGCCGGCCATGCCCAGCAATACGTTACCGACCGGGTTATAGCCCCGCCCACGAATGACCTGCCCAGCCAGGAAGCCAGCAGTTCCACCGACGATCACGATCCACAGCCAGTGCAGGCATCCACAGGGTCCCAGTTCGAACATGGCGCGTGTCCTTTCGCAGTGCAGGCGTGTGGGGTCTCACTGATCTGTACGCGCCGCGTACTGTAAAGGTTACACCCGCCGGGGCTTAGCTTAGCGCAGACCCCTAAAGATTGGGGGAGAGGAAGATGAGAATGTCCTGAGATGTGTCTGGGAACCCCTCACCCCTGCACCCCTCTCCCTCACCGGGGCGAGGGGAACCCCTCACCCCTGCACCCCTCTCCCTCACCGGGGCGAGGGGAAATCCTGCGCCTTGCTCCCCTTCTCCCTCACCGGGGCGAGGGGAAATCCTACGCCTTGCTCCCCTTCTCCCCTTGGAGGGAGAAGGGGTTGGGGGGATGAGGGGAAACTGACCATACACCCTTTGAGATGTGTCAGGAGGCGATGCCCGCGATGAGCAGGTCGAGGGCCAGCGCGGCCTCTACTTTGCCCGTCTTGATGGCCAGGTCGGTGTCGAGCAGGTGGCGGTAGATCGCTTCGAGCTGTTCCTGGGTGAAGACCTTCGCCTGCGCTGCGACCTTCTCGCCCACGAAGGGGTGGACGCCCAGCGCGCTGCCGGCCTGGCGCGGCGCGCCGCCCTCGTTGAGGAACTCGCGGGCCATGATCAGCAGGCGAAACTGGCGGATGATCATGCCGAAGATGGGCAGCGGCTCGCCGTCCGCGAGCAGGCGGTGCAGCAGACGGACGGCGGTCGTCCCGTCGCGCCGGCCCAGCGCGTCCACCATCTCGAAGATGCTCACCTCGGCCACGTAAGGGGTCAGCAGGGCCACGTCCGCCTCGCTGATGGGGCGCTCGCCGCCCGTGTACACGGCCAGCTTGCTCAATTCGCTGTCTGCCGCGTGCAGGTCGTCTCCGGTGACGGCGGCCAGGGCCGCCGCTGCCGCCGGCTCGATTTCCGCACCGTAGGCGCTGCGGGCGTGCTCGACGATCCAGCGCGTCGGGTTGCGCGGGGCGTCGAATGTTTTGTGGAATCCGCCGGGCACAGTCTTGGCCAGCTTGAGGATGGGGTGGCTGTCGGGCAGGGTGACGCTCTCGACGAAGACGACGCGCGCCCAGGGCGGCAGCTCGGTCAGGCCCTCGGCCAGGACGGTCAGCTCGTCCTTGGCGGCTTTGCCCGCGCCGCGCCGCGTCAGCCAGGAGAGCAGCCCCCCAACGATGACCAGCCGCTTCTCGCCCAGAAAAGGGATGGCCTGCGCCGCCGCCAGTATTTCCGCCGCCGATGCGCTCTTGTCGTCGAAAACGCTGATGTTCAGGTCGGCGGTGCCAGGATCGCCCATCTGCGCGCGCATGGCCTGCACCTGGGCGCGGCAGGTGAACTCGTCCGGGCCGTGCAGGACGTAGAAGGTGGGCGCGCTGCGGCTCATGGCGCGAGTCTCGTGGTGGGTCAGCCCGACCGCGTGCGCACGTAGTGCACAGTCAGCCGTTGCCCGGCCAGAGGGATGGGGAACTCGTAGCGGTTGATGGTGACCACTTCCAGATTGCCCAGGTCGCCCAGCGTGGTCACATGCTGTTGCAGGGCCAGGCCCAGCGGTTGGGCGAGGATGAGCGACAGCGTGGAGAGCAGGATGACCGAGGGCAGGCGCGAGAGGCGCTCCAGTATGCCGCCGCGCATCCTGCTGGTGCCGATCAGCGTCGCCAGGCTGGTCAGCACGCCGGCGGTCACCAGCCCTGTCCCGCAGTTGGGGTGGATGGCCAGGCCGTGTTCGCCGTGCTTCATGCGGCCCAGCGCCTCGCCGACGGCGGTCTCAATTTCGGGCGTGGACACGTTGCCGTAAAGGTAGAAGCCGCTCGACGTGGAGCGCCCGGCCATGCTCAGGTTCTTGACCTTGCGGCTGAGGATGTGGATCGTGGCGTGCTCCAGGCCATGATTGCGCCGCACGCGGCGGATCACGGGCAGGTTCAGGATTGGCGCGAGCGTCATTGCCAGGAATCGGATCATAGTGCGCTCTCCATTGCTACGCGGGATGCGTGCGGATTTACCTCACCCCTCATTCCCCTCTCCACACGCGAAGAGGGGGCCGGGGGATGAGGTCAACCGGTCTCTGGCGCGACATGGCCGCTCGTGCCGCCACCGACAGGTGGTAAAACCCTATGACCGGATTCTGTAGCAGAACCCTACGCCGCATGACATCCACTGCCCCCGCAGGGGCGCGCTGCAATAGGCCCCTGCAACAGCCTTCTCACGTGCTCGCTGTACAGCGCGGCTCAGGCCGGACGGTCACCGGCGCTGTTACGGGATGTCGGCGGGCGGGATCACGTCCCACACGGGCCGGGCGATGACCACCAGGCGGTGCGTGTTGGCGTAAGACGGCCAGCACGTCACCAGCGTAACACGTTCGTCCACTGTCGGCAATATCCATCGCGCGTTCTCGGCGCGCACATCGAGCGGCTGCCCTTCTTCGGCCAGGGTCATGGTCTGCACGACTACGTAATGGTAACGCCGGTTCGCGGAGTCGAGCGCGATCCAGTCGCCTGGCTTGAGCGTCGAGAGGTGGTGGAAGACCTCGCCGTAGACGTTGTGGTGCCCGTTGAGGACGGTGTTGCCGGGCGCGCCCAGCGGCGCGGAAGTCTGGTGCCAGCCGGCGGCGCGCGCAGGGGGCACGTCCCACTGGCTGAACAGCTCGCCGTCCAGCGTGATCGCGTGCTGGCCAACTGGCAGCACCGGCGCGTCCAGGCCCAGGGCGGGAATATGGATGCGCGTCGGCGGCTCGCCGGGGATGGGCGTAGGGGATGCGGTCGGGGGGATCGGCGTCGCTGTGAGGGTCGGCGCTGCTTCCGTCGCGGCGGGCGCAACCGTTGGCGCGGGCGTTGCCGTTGCTGAGGGGGCCAGAGCCTGTGTCGCTGTGGGCATAGCGGTCGGCGACGGCTCAGCCGGCGATGGCGTGGGCGTGTCGGCGAGAGTACGGCTGGGCGGAGCGGTGCGCGTCGGGGGAGCGGTCGCTGTCGGCGTGGGCGGCTCGCTGACCGGCAGGATGACCACCTGGGCGGGCACGGGGGGCAATGGTGGCGCGGGCAGGGCCGTGCCGAGCAGCCCCGGCGTCGGCGTGGGTTCGGGCGTGCCGAACAGGTGGGGCGGCACAATCACCGCCTCATCAGGGGCCAGAATTCGCCAGCCGAGCAGCGCGAGTCCGCCCACCACACAGGCAACGCCGAGCGCGCCGAGGGCTATGCCAAGCGCGAGCGTTCCCCTGGACGGTGGGCGACGAGACATGGCGCGCTCAGGTGTCGCGCTGGCCGTTCAGGATGGCGCGCAGCACGGCCCCCGTGTCTTCGAGCGTGGCGAACAGGCTGTCCGGCTGGTGGGCGGCCAGCTCGTCGGCGCTGAATGGCCCGGTGGCGACGGCGAGGGTGCGCGCGCCGATGCTGTGCGCGCAGGTGATGTCGCCCGGCGTGTCGCCGATGATCACCACGCGGCTGGGCGCGAAGTCCGCCCCATTGAAGGCGTTGGCTCGTGCCAGGGCCAGCGGCGGCAGCATGGCCCGATTCCAGCCCTCCGAGCCGAACGCGCCGATCGGGAAGTCGGCAGGGTCGAAGCCCGCCGCGCGCAGCTTGATCGGCGCCAGCCCGGCCATGTTGCCGGTGACCAGGCCCAGCAGCACGGCGGAGTCGGCGCGCAGCGCGGCAACCAGTCCCAGAGCACCGACGCACGGCCTGACCGGGCATCCGCCGATGATCTGAGTCAGATGGCGGGCGACGACCTGGTTGTATTCGGCCAGGCGCTTCTCGATCTCCCCGGCGGCGATGCCCGCCGGAGCCAGCGCTTCCAGCAGAATCTGCCAGTCGGTCTTGCCGGCGAAGCTCACGTCGTCGAGGGTGCCGACGGTGCCGAACACGTCCTGCACCGCCAGGCGCGTCGCCGCGCGCCCGCAGCCGCCAGAGTGGAGCAGGGTGCCATCAATGTCGAATAGGACGAGCGATGTCTTGGGCATGATCGGAGGTCACGGGCGCAACGTGCACAGGTCTGCCCAGATTATACCGTCTGCGACGGCCCTGGGGCGGCGGGCCTGGGTAAAAGTGACACTCATCATCCATATCCTGACATTCCACACTACTGAGGCTCCAGCAAAGGGTCTAGACTCGTGACGAAGCGACTAGAAAACGTTGAAATCGGGTGAAGCTGTGCCCGCGATCTGCCAATTGTCTCTCACCATGTTTCCAATCATTGCTCTATAGGGCTTGTCCGCCGATCGCTGCCTGCCAGACCTCTCGTCTGGCGCGCGCTCATCTGGCGAGAGGACACAGGAGGAAATTGATGGCTAGTGATAAATCGTCGCGCACCATGGTGACGATTGACGGCAACAGCGCTGCCGCCCAGGTGGCCCACGCCCTCAATGAAGTCATCGCGATCTATCCCATCACGCCGTCTTCGCCGATGGGCGAGGAGGCCGACGAGCTTTCGGCTGCTGGCGTCAAGAACATCTGGGGCACGGTGCCGGATGTCACCGAAATGCAGGCCGAAAGCGGCGCAGCGGGCGCCATTCATGGCGCGCTGACCACCGGCGCGCTGGCGACGACCTTCACGGCGTCGCAGGGCCTGCTGCTGATGATCCCTAATATGTACAAAATTGCCGGCGAGCTGCTCCCCACGGTCTTCCACGTTTCGGCGCGCTCGCTGGCCGTGCACGCCCTGTCCATTTTCGGGGATCATTCGGACGTGATGGCCGTGCGCCAGACGGGCTGGGCGCTGCTGGCGTCGGGCAGCATTCAGGAGATCCACGATTTCGCCCTGATCGCCCAGGCCGCCACGCTGGAATCGCGCGTGCCGTTCGTCCATTTCTTCGACGGCTTTCGCTCGTCGCACGAAATCCAGAAGATCGCGCAGCTCACGCACGAAGACATGCGCGCGCTCGTTGACGATCAATTTGTGATCGCCCACCGGATGCGCGGCATGTCGCCCGACCGCCCGGTGCTGCGCGGCACGGCGCAGAATCCGGATGTTTACTTCCAGGGCCGCGAGACGGTCAACCCGTACTATGAAGCGACGCCGGTCATTGTCCAGAAGGCGATGGATCGCTTCGCCGAAGTTGTGGGCCGCCAGTATCACCTCTTCGATTACGTGGGCGCGCCCGACGCCGAGCGCATCGTCATCCTGATGGGGTCTGGCGCTGAGGTGGCACACGAACTGGTGGACTACATGCTGGAACGCGGCGAGAAAGTCGGCGTGCTCAAAGTGCGCCTATATCGCCCGTTCGTCGGCGAGGCCATGATCGCCGCCGTCCCCAAGACGGTCAAGTCCATCGCTGTGCTCGACCGGACGAAAGAGCCAGGGTCGCTCGGCGAGCCGCTCTACCAGGACGTGGTCACGGCGTTCACCGAGGCGATTGCCGGCGGCTCCTGGGACAGGATGCCGGTGATCGTCGGCGGGCGCTACGGCCTCGGCTCCAAGGAGTTCACCCCGGCGATGATCCAGGCGGTCTTCGATAATCTGGCCGCCGCCAAGCCGAAGAATCACTTCACCGTCGGCATCATTGACGATGTCTCGCACACGAGCCTCAACTGGGACGATGACTTCTCCACTGAGAGCAGCGGCGTGCACCGCGCGCTGTTCTTCGGCCTGGGCGCAGATGGCACAGTGGGCGCCAACAAGAACTCGATCAAGATCATCGGCCAGGCGACTGACAACTACGCTCAGGGGTACTTCGTCTACGACTCCAAGAAATCCGGGGCGCGCACGGTCTCACACCTGCGTTTCTCGCGCAAGCCCATCCGCAGCAGCTACCTGATCAAGCAGGCGGGCTTCCTGGCTTGCCACAAGTTCACCTTCCTCGAGCAGTTCGACATGCTCAGCCAGCTCGAACCGGGCGGCACCTTCCTGCTCAATAGCTCCTACAGTGCCGCCGAGGTGTGGGATCGGCTCCCGCGCGAGGTGCAGCAGCAGATCATTGACAAGCAGCCCAAGTTCTACGTCATTGACGGCGACGCCATCGCTAAGTCGGTGGGGCTAGGCGGCCGCATCAACATCATCATGCAGGCGGCCTTCTTCAAGATTTCCGGCGTGCTGCCGGAAGAGAAGGCGATGGAGATGATCAGCGCGGCGGTCGAAGATACCTACGGGCGCAAGGGCGGCAGAATTGTGGATATGAACATTCGCGGCGCCGAAGTGGCCGTGGAGCGCATCGAGCGCGTCAGCTACCCCGGAGAGGTGACCAGCACCTTCTCCATGCGCCTGCCCGTCCCGGCCTATGCGCCGGAATTCGTGCAGAGCGTGACCGCCGAGATCATCGCCGGGCGCGGCGACCTGCTGCCCGTGTCGGCGCTGCCCGTTGACGGCACGTTCCCGATGGCCACCACTCAGTACGAAAAGCGCACGGTGGCGACTGAGATCCCCGTCTGGGAACCCGAAGTCTGCATCCAGTGCAACCAGTGCGCCTACGTCTGCCCGCACGCCACCATCCGCATGAAAGTCTACGACGCCGAGTCTGCGAACGGCAGCTCGCCGGGCACCTTCAAGTCCATCGAGGCGAAAGGCCGCGAGTGGAAGGGCATGAAGTACGCTCTGCAGGTCGCGCCCGAAGACTGCACGGGCTGCGGCGTGTGCGTCGAGATTTGCCCGGCCTACGCCAAGGACGCCAGCGGCCAGAAGACCGATCGCAAGGCGATCAACATGGCCCCGCTCACGGAGGAGTTGCGCCACAACGAAGCCGAGAACTGGGACTACTTCCTGGCCCTGCCCGAAACCGACCCGGCCACCTACAACCGCTTCACGGTCAAGGGATCGCAGTTCATTCGCCCGCTGTTCGAGTTCTCTGGCGCGTGCGCCGGTTGCGGCGAGACACCCTACATCAAGCTCATGTCGCAGCTTTTCGGCGACCGGGCCATCGTCGCCAACGCCACCGGCTGCTCGTCCATCTACGGCGGCAACCTGCCCACCACGCCCTACGCTGTGCGCGCCGACGGGCGCGGCCCGGCCTGGTCGAACTCGCTGTTCGAGGACGCGGCAGAGTTCGGCCTGGGCATGCGCCTGACCACCGACAAGCTGACCCAGTACGCCCGCGAGTTGCTCGACCAGTTGATCGCCCAGGCGCAGAATCACAACGAATTGCTCGAAGCCATCCGCGACGCTGACCAGAGCACGCAGGAAGGGATCGAGCAGCAGCGCGGGCGCGTGGCCCAGCTCAAGGACCTGCTGGAGCAAGATGGCAGCCCGTTCGCCGCACAGTTCCTGGGCGTGGCCGACTACCTGGTCAGGAAATCGGTGTGGGTCTTCGGCGGTGACGGCTGGGCCTACGACATCGGCTACGGCGGCCTGGATCACGTCCTGGCGTCGGGGCGCGACGTGAACGTGCTCGTGCTCGACACCGGCGTGTACTCCAACACCGGCGGCCAGATGTCCAAGGCGACGCCGCGCGGCGCGGTGGCCAAGTTCGCCGCTGCCGGCAAGGGATTGCCCAAGAAAGACCTGGGCATGATCGCCATGACCTATGGCAACATCTACGTCGCGCAGGTGGCGCTGGGGGCCAACATGACCCAGGCGATCAGGGCGTTCGCCGAAGCGGAAGCCTACGACGGCCCGTCGCTGATCATCGCCTACAGCCAGTGCATCGCGCACGGCTACGACCTGCGCCACGGCTACCAGAACCAGAAGGACGCTGTGGAGTCCGGTTTCTGGCCGCTCTACCGCTTCAACCCGGATAACACGCGGGCCGGCAAGCAGCCCCTCATGCTGGACTCTAAGGCTCCGACGGCGGATATCGAGGGGTGGATGTACACGCAGAACCGCTTCCGCATCCTGCGCAATTCTGACCCGGAGCGGGCCACCGAGCTGCTGGAGATGATGCGTCAGGACGTGGTCACCCGCTGGAAGATGTACGAGCAGTGGGCGCAGTTTGACATCTAATCTCGGAATGGGCTTGGCGGCCAGCGAAGCCGGCGAGACCCTCAGAGACTTCCGAAGTTGACCTGACCTCCCAGGTTAAACGCCCCAGGGTTGCGGCCCTGGGGCGTTTTATGTTGCGGGGCGGAGAGGCTTACTCAGCCGCCGCCGTCACCGTGAAGAGCGTCCCCGCGCCGCGCCCGAAAACCTCCGGGAAGTAGAAGGCGTAGGCGTGGCTGGGCATCGTCTGGAACTCGCCGGGCACGCTGGCCCGCACCTGGTAGGTGTAGACGTAAGTGCCGCTTGGCAGAAAGTCCGCGTACAGGTTGAGCTGCTCATCGCGTAGCTCCGAGCGGTCGAACAGCCACCAGCCCCAGTACCAGCGCGGCTCGTAGAGCGGCTGGATGGTGGGCGGCTGGTCAAGCTGGCTGGTCGTCAGCAGCGACGTATCCACCGGCTCGGTGCCCGCCGGGATGGGGTCTTCCAGCACGAAGTAGTAGATCTCCTGGGGCAGGGTGATCGTCACCCGCACGGTGATCACATCACCCACCTGGGCGGACGTGACCGGCGTGCTGGGGTCGTCGGCGCGGAAGTATTCGCGCGAGACAGTGACGCCCCGGCTGATCGGCCTGGCCTCCGACGCCCACAGCCGGGTCTTGAGGTGCGCCGTGTAGTACAGCACGCCCTCGCCCGCCGAGCGGGCGATCGTCACGCGGTTGATCTCGTCGCGCAGCAGGTCGCGCACCGCCACGTGCAGCACCTGGCCTTCGCGCACCGTCTCCGGCGTAACGGTCCCCGCGCCCAGGCCCGCGCCGTTGATGGCGACGCTGTAGGTGTAGTCGCCGCGCAATTCGCCGCTGGCGACCATCCAGTCGGTGAGGGCCATCACCGCCCAGGCCGTCTCCTGCGTCGTCATCCAGTGATCGCCCTGGCGGGCGACCATCAGCCAGCGCACCACGTTGGGCAGCAGGTCGTGATCGGGCTGGACGCGCGCCAGCGCCGCCAGCGCGATGGCCGTCGTGCGCGTGTCGCTGCTCCAGTTCCACCAGTCGCGCCCGGCTTCTTCCCAGTGCGCGCCGGTCGCCGAGAGGATGGCCGCGCTCTGCAGGTCGCTCACCAGCGCGGGGATGGCGTCGGCGGCGGGGTCATACTCCTGGTAGGCCATCAACAGGAACGCCAGCGCCCAGGTATCCATCTCCAGCCGGTGATCGCGCAGCGTGTCCAGGTCGGCGGCCTGCGCCTGCCCCGCGCGCGCGAAGACGTAGGCGTAGAACGCCTGGCGATTGAGCCGCCACACGGGGGTGTCTATCGTGGGCCGGATCAGGTCGAGGCGGACGAAGTTGAGCGCCCGGTCGAGCATCTGCGCGTCCACGTTGAAACCGGCGTCGCGCGCCTCGGCCAGCCCCAGCGCCGCGTAAGCGGTGATGTACGGGTTGCTCTCCATCTGGGCGAACCAGCCCCAGCCGCCGTCGGGGTTCTGCTCGCGGGCCAGGCGGGCCAGCGCCTCGTCCAGCACGGCGCGCAGGTTCGCTGCCAGGATCGGATCGTCCAGGCCGAGGTCTTTCAGCGCGCGATAGGTCATCACGTTGGGCAGGAAGCGGCTGATCGTCTGCTCGATGCACTGGTGCGGGAAGTTCTTCAGGTAGTCCAGCGCGTCCACGGTCGTCACCGCCAGCGACGGGTCGAGGTGAAGGGTCAGCTCGCCCTGATCGGTGTCCAGGCTGGGCGGCAGGCTGATCGCCTCGGTGCGCGCGCGCTCCTCGCGCAGCATCCCGCCTGTGCCGACCGTGTCCGGCGCGGTATAGCGGTAGACGGGGATGGTGCCATCCGGCCCGGTAGCCAGCATAGGCTTGGCCGCGTCCTGGTAGCCGCGCTCGCCGATGGCGATGAAGGTCAGGTCTGCGTACTTCACGTCCTCGACCGTCACCCACCATTCGACGCGCGCCCGCGCCCCGGCCTCCACGCTGATCGTTTGCACCGCGTCGCTCTCGAAGATCACGCCGCTGGCCTGCAGCGTCGCCTGGACGGTCTGGGCGGCGTCGGTGTTGTTGTTGATCACCGCGGCCAGCGCCACGCGGTCGCCGACGACGAAGAAGCGCGGCGTCACCGGACGCACCAGCAGCGGCAGCGTGCTCATCACGTCGGTGATCGCTTCACCGACGCGCGTGTCCACCGTCAGGCCGCGCGCGTCCACGCGCCAGGTGGTCAAGTTGTCGGGCAGGGTGAGCGTCAGGCTCGCCCGACCTGCCGCGTCGGTGACGACGCGCGGCGCCCACAGCGGCGTCTGCTGGAAGTCCTGGCGGACGGTCACCGGTTCGGGCGCGGCGCCCTCGGCCTCTGCGGCACCGAGCGCTGCGCCATCTGCCATTTCCGCCGTAGCGGTGGGCATGGCGGCCATCGGAGCCGTGACCGCCTCGCGCATGGCCTGGTCTTCCATCAGCTCGTCGGTCAGCACGTCGAGCAGGGCGCGCAGCGCGACCTGCGTATCCACGTAGTTGCCCTGGTAGCCGTAGAACTGCTCTTCCAGCGTGGGGCTGTTGGGCGGCATCAGCGAGAGGATGGCCAGGTCGGTGACGGTCACGCCCACCTCGGCGCTGATCGGCTCGCCGCGCGCATCCGTCGCCTTGATGTCCAGCGTCACGGTGTCGCCCGGCTGCGCCCGCGTCGCCGACGGCGTGATGGTCACTTCCAGGCGGCGGCTGACCGGCTCCACGCTGAGGGCAATGCTGCCCATGCGGTAGGATGGGTTGAGCGTCTCGGCATCGGTGCCCTTCATCAGCACCACCGAAACGTGGATCGTCGGCAGGTGCTCCTCAGTGATCGGCAGCGTGTAGACGAAGGTAGACCCCTCGATCCTAATCACTTCATAGGCCTGGATGCCCGCCCGCTCAACCGCGACCAGGGCGTAGGACGTGCCCGTGAACGGCGTCGGGATCAGGATTTCGGCGGTGTCGCCGGGCTGGTAGCTTTCCTTGTCGGCGATCAGGTCAATCGAGTCGCTGGGGCGGCCCCACCATACGGGCCGAGTGCCCGTCACCCAGACTTGCAGCGTGGCGCTGTTGAGCCGCTCGTAGTCGTCGCGGACCAGCGCCTGCACGCGGTAGATGCCGGCCCCCGCCGGCGTGAACGTGTAGCGCGCCGTGCCATCGTCCGCCGCGATCACCTGCCCGCTCTCGACCTCGATCTCCTGGCGCTGCCAGGTGTACTGCCCGAACTGGCCCTCGACCGGCACGCGCTCCCAGCGAATCTCCACCACTTTTACGTCTATCTTCTGGGCGGGGATAGGCTGGCTGTCCGGCGTGACGGCGATCAGGCCGACGTTTAGCGGCTGGCCCTCGCGCCCGAAGTAACGGTCGGTGCGCAGCCCCACATAGACAGCGGCGGGGTGGGCCAGCACGGATGTCCGCCCGCTAATCACCTGGCCGCTCTCGTCCCACACCTGGCTCTCGATGCTGATCGTCATCGGACGGCGCGAGGGGGCGCGCGTGTCCGGCAGAGAGACGATCACCTGGCCGTTGGTGTCGGTGATCGCGCTGCCGCTCCCCAGGGTCACCCAGTCGAAATAGTCCTGCGTCCCGTCGCTGAACGAGTAGCGCCCTGGGCCGCTGTAGCTGAACCAGGCCGTCTGGCCGACTGCGTTCCACGACATCTGCGCGTCGCTCACCGGCCCGCCGAAGTAGTACGAGGCGGCGACCGCCGCCTTGAGCGAGTCGCCCTGGACGATCTGGTCGTAGTCCGGCGTCACCGCCACCTTGTATTCCGGCACGCGGAACTCGGCGATGGTGAACGACACCTGGGCAGCGTAGCGACCGTTCACCTGGACGTTGATGTTCGCCTGGCCAAGCTGCACGTCATTGGGCAGGGCGATCTCGCCGTTGAACGTGCCGAACTCTGTCAGCGGCAGGTCGCCCTCAAAGAGCATCTGCCCGCCCCAGTTCACGTCAATGGAGACGTACACGCTCCTGGCGGACGGCACGCTGTAGGTCATGTCCTGGCGGTCGCGCACCGCGCCCCGGAAGTACACCGTCTCGCCAGGGCGGTAGATCGGGCGATCGGTGTAGAGGTGCCCGGCGGTTTCGGGCAGCTCGCTCTCGCCCCACGACATCCACACGCCGTACGTATCCACGCCCTCGGCGACGGCGTAGACGAACGTGTCGCGGCTGGGATACAGGTCTACAGGCAGGCGCACGACGCCATCAGCACCGGTTTCGCCGCCGCCGACCTGCCTGCCCTCCCCGTCATAGAGGCGCACGGCGATGCCGGCAACCGGCTCGGCGCTCTGGATGTCGGTCACCCAGATCAGCATCTCGTCCGGGCCTCGTTTGACCGTCAGGTTGGCGGTGACCACGCCCAGGGCCATCATCTCTGGGTCGCGGCTGCGCGGGCCTTGCGCGCGCAGCAGGTAGACGCCGGGGGCCAGCTTGCCCCCTTGCTCGGAGGCGAGCAGCACCTCATCTACGCCGTAGAGCGTTGGCCCGGCGTCGAGTGTCTGCGTCCACTCGCGCAGCAGCTTGCTGCGGCGAGCCAGGCGATCTATGTCGTCGTAATAGGCGCGCATGGCCGTGCCGATCTGCGACGTGTCAATGGCGTGCAGCCAGAAGCGCACGGTCGGCCTGGCGGCGACGCGCATGGCGATGCGCGTGTCGTCGCGGTAGGCGCTGGTGAGCATGAAGCGCTCGTAGGTGGGCAGCGAGGCCCAGGGGTCAATGACGCCGGTGACGAAGCTGAACGTGTAGTCCGTCTCGATGGTGTTGCCGTACACGTCCTGCGCGCCGCGCCTGAAGCGGATGGTGTAGGTCGTCTCCTGCTGCGTGGTGAAGTCCAGATAGAGCGACTGATTACCGCCGACGACCGGCTTCCAGATCACCCCCTCCGGGCTGACGATCTCCACCTTGTCGGCGAAGGTTTCGGTGTTCATTGGCGATTTGAAGACGATGCTCACCCCGCCGCCGGGATAGACATCGCGCGCACCGTTGGTCGGGTCGGTGTAGGCGATGCCCGGCGCAGGCACGGTGCTGAAGGCGTAGGACAGCCCTTCCTTCAGCGTAGCCTCACCGCTGATGCCCCGCGCGGTCGGCGCGAGGGTGATCAGGTAGCTGGCTTCCAGGCGCAGCAGCGCGTCCGGCTGGAAGGTCAGGCGGCGGCTGTCGTCCGACCAGGTGAACTTGCCCGCCACGCGCTCGCCGCCGAAGAGCAGGGCGAACGCCGCCTCCGTGCTGGCGCGATCCATCGGCTGGCTGAACTCGATGCTCACCGGCGCTTCCAGCAGGATGTTGCTCTGGTTGGAGCGCGGCGAGACGTTGAGGACCTGGGGGGCCAGCGTCCTGAACTGCCAGGTGTAGGCCTCGTCGAGCGTCGCGCCGAGCACATCGGTCAGGCCCGCCGCGACGCGGGCCGTGTAAGTGGTGCCGCCGGTCAGCGGCTTGGCCGGGGTGAACTGGTAGATGGACGTGTTGATCCATTCGCCCTGTCCTTCAACCGCTGGCTCGAATTGCAGCGGATCGGGCAGCCCTTCCAGCTCGCCGGTGGAGACCAGCGGCACGACCGGGCGGTTGAAGGAGACGGTGATCGTCGCGTCGGCGGCCACACCTTCTGCGCCGCCTGCCGGGATCACCGCGGCCACTTCCAGCCGCCCGATAGTCTGCACGAAGGACTCATGCGGCTCGGCGAGCGCCACCCCGTCCGCCGACTGCGCGCCCGTCCCCAGGGTGACGGCGTAGCGTGTCGCGCGCTGCCAGCCGCCGGCGGGGATGGCGCGCAGCGTGCGCGCGTCCGTCCAGGTGAACTCCAGCGATGCGGCGGGTTCCATCTGCCACGCCGCCTCAACGCTGGCCGCGTCCATCGCCTGGTCAAAGACCAGTGTTACCGGCTGGTCGGCCAGCACTTCTTCGCCCGGATAGGGCTGTACCGCGATCACCTGCGGCGGCAGCAACTCTGCGCCCTCCTGGGCCAGCGATTGAGTCGTCACGGCGAGCAGCGTTGCAGCCAGGGCCGCAACGCCGATTCGCGTTCCCCATGCAAGTATCTCGTTCACGGTCAACACTCCCTCACTCAAGACCATACGCTCTTAGGACGCTCAACAGCCGCGCAAGGTTCCGCTGGACGAAACGTGTCGCTTTCTACCCGCCATTATAAGGGGATTCGCTGCGGAAGATAGAGGGCTGACAGCGCCGAAGCTCCGTCCCGCCGCGCCCTGGAGCGGGGCGGTCGCCGCCCAAGTGGTGCCTATCGTCACGCACAGACTCTAGTATTTGTCACTGCTGAGCGCCCGGCGAACCGGGTATAGTAGCTGCATAAGCGGTAATGAGATTGCCAAGGAGTAAAGATGGCCGACCTAACGACTACCTATATGGGCATTGCCCTGAAGAATCCCCTCATTGTAGCTGCCAGCTCGATTTCGAATTATGTGGATAAAGTCAAGAGGGCGGAAGAAGTCGGGGCCGGCGCCCTGATCATTCGCTCGCTGTTTGAGGAGCAGATCCTGCACGACGAGATGACCATGGCCGACTTCATGGAGCGCGCCGCCTACATCTCGCCGGAGATTCAGTCGGCATTCTACCCGCCCATCGAGTCGGGCGGCCCGCGCGAGCACCTGATGTGGGTCGAGAAAGCGCGCCGCGCCGTCAAGATGCCCATCTTCGCCAGCCTGAACGCCGCTTCGCCCGGCTCGTGGACCAGCTATGCCAGGCAGCTTGAGGAAACTGGCGTGGCCGGCCTGGAGATCAACTATTACGTCGTGGCGACCGATCCCAACGTGTCCGGGAGCGAGCTTGAGCAGCGCCTGTTCGACATCGTGGAGAGTGTCGCCCAGATCGTCTCGATTCCGGTCGCCGTCAAGCTCAGCCCTTACTACACCTCGACGCCCAATATTGTGCGCGAGCTGGAAAAGCGCGGCGCGAAGGCGGTTGTGCTGTTCAACCGGTTCCTCCAGCCGGACATTGACGTGGACAGCGAAGCGCTGGCCAACGACATGGTGCTCAGCGCGCCGCGCGAGATGAAAGTCCCGTTGCGCTGGGTGGCGCTGCTCTACGGGCGCACGCAGATGGACCTGGCGCTGAACACGGGCGTGCACAGCGGGCGCGATGTCATCAAGGCGATCCTGGCGGGCGCTTCGGCGGTGCAGGTGGCTTCCTGCCTGCTGGAAAACGGTCTGCCCTACCTCTCGACCATGCTGCTGGAGATGCAAGGCTGGATGGAGACGAAGGATTACCGGTCGCTGGACGAGTTCCGGGGCAAGCTGAGCCAGCAGAACATCCCCGATCCGTTCGGCTTCGAGCGCGCCCAGTATATGAAGCTGCTGATGTCGCAGCAGTAGCCTTTCCCTGTTCAGACAGCACACGGGGCCTTGCGGGGCCTCGTGTCTTTTTGGGGGAAGGGCGCTATGAGCAGCGTCGGCTCTCAGCGATCAGTCGCCGATGATCAATTGTCAGTCAGGGGTAGGTTGGGCAATCTGGCCGCAGGCTGGCTCTCCCACTTCCACACCGATCACTGACAACTGAATCACGCTGTCCGCTCGCTACGGATAGACGAAGCTGGCCGCTTCTGGCCGGGCCAGCCACTCAGCCAGAAGCTGTGCGTGGGCGTCTTTCTCCGAGAGGATGGGATCAGTCACCGGCCAGGTGATGCCGATGGCCGGATCGTCCCAGCGGATGCCGCTCTCCGCCGCCGGGTTGTAGAGCGCCGTGCATTTATAGTAGACGACGGCCACCTCTGACAGCGCGCAGAACCCGCGCGCGAAACCCGCCGGCGCCCAGAGCTGGCGCTGGTCCTCCGCCGACGCCTCGATGCCGAACCACTGGCCGAGCGTCGGCGCCCCCTGGCGGATGTCCACCGCCACCAGGAAGGCGCGGCCCGTCGCCACGCGCATCAGCTTGGCCATCGGCGCATCCCACTGGAAGTGCAGGCCGCGGATCACCCCCCGCACGGAAGAGGACTGGTTGTCTTGCACGAACTCGTCGGGGATGCCCAGCGCGGCGAAGGCGTCGCGCCGGTAGGCTTCCATGAAATAGCCCCGGTGGTCCCTGAACACGCCGGGGACGATGACCTTGACAGCACCGAAGTGCTCGCTCTCAATCTCGAACGGCACGCGCGACTCCCTGTGAATGCTGGGCCGGCATCAGCGGCGGAAGAAATTGCTGGCGATGAACCACACGTTGGCCGGACGCTCGGCCAGGCGGCGCATGAAGAAAGGATACCACTCCGTCCCGTAGCCCGCATACACGCGCACGGTGAAGCCGTCATCGCGAAGCTGGGCCTGCAGGCTGGGCCGGATGCCGTAGAGCATTTGGAACTCGAAACTGTCATAGGGCACGTTATGGGCGCGGATGTACACTTTGGCGGCGTCAACTATCTTCTCGTCGTGGGTGGCAATCGCCAGGAAAGCGCCCGCAGCGCGCGCCTCTTCGCTCAGGAACAGCTCGATCAGGCGCACGAAGTTCGCGTCTACAGCAGCTTTCTTGGGGAAGGCGCGGTCGGGCGGCTCTTTGTACGCGCCCTTGCACAGGCGGACGAACGCCCCTTCTGCCGCCAGCGCGCGCATGTCCTCTTCGCTGCGCAACAGGTACGCCTGGATGACCGTGCCCACGTTGGTGAAGTCCTGGCGCAGCGCCCGGAAGACGCGCAGCGTGCTGTCCACGTAATCGGAGCTTTCCATGTCAATGGTGATGTGGTTGCCGATCTCTTTGGCGCGCTCCAGGATGCGGCGCATGTTATCCAGGCACAGTTGCTCACTGATGTCGAGACCAAGCTGCGTCAGTTTGAGCGACGCGGTCGCGCGCACGCCGTTGTTGGCGATGGCGTCCAGCAGGTTGAGGTAATCCTGCGCTGCCTGGACAGCGCCCTGTTCGTCGGTCACGCTTTCGCCGAGATGGTCGAGCGCGACCTCCAGCCCGTCACCGTTCAGGCGGCGGGCCGCTTCGACGGCTTCGGGCAGCGTTTCGCCGGCGACGAAACGCTCGGCGCTGCGGCGCGCCGGGCCGATGTTGGTGATGAGGGATTTGGCCCAGTTGGCCCGAGAGAGATAGAGGAGGGCGGAGCGAAGCATTGTCAAAATCCTTTGCTCAAGTATCTACCCGTTACTGCTCATTATTGTACGCACCGCCGCGAGCGCTCACAAATGGCGACTGGCAGCCGTTTCCCTGCCAGAAAGCAACAGCAGAGCGCCGCAATGGCGCTCTGGCATCACGCGCACGCGACCCTGCTGTGCAACGTCACGAGCTGGGGTTGGTTGCCTCAGCGGGGGCGGCGGCTGCGTCACGCGAATAACCGGGGACGACAATCGCCACCTGGTACGCGGCTCCACCGCGCTCCACGACCTGCATATTGCCCTGGCGCTCGCGCGCGCTCAGCCAGATGTCGGTGGCCAGTTGGTGTTCCAGCCAGCGCTCTTCCTGGCTCGCGGCCAGCTCGCGCAGCGTGAAAGGGGCGTCGGGCGGCCATAACCAGGACGGAGCGGCGGAGTCGCGCGGGATTTCGTAGGCGCTCACCCAGCCCGCCGCCGGCAGCACGCGCACCGGCGTGCTGCTCAACCGCTCGCAGCGTTCCAGGATGTGGTTGTAGCTGTTCTGCGGCCAGGAGCTATAGCGGCGCACAGTGCGCGTCTCGTTGTAGAGCGATACGGTGATGCTCTCGATCACCGGGCTGACTTCGCTGGACAGGATCAGCTCATCTTCCCATTCGTAGAAGCCGCGCCCGATGATGTCTTCCAGAAAGGCGCGGATGACCGCGTCATCGGTCACGCGCGCTTCCAGGATGTCTTCTGCGCCATATTCCCCCACCGTGGTCCACACCACGCGACCATCTCCCCACAGCGTGCACGGCGGAATGCTGTTGAGCAGGGAAGCTGGACTGTCTTCCAGGGGGCGGTTATCCAGACGGACGACGATCGCATCCGGGGCGCGGCTCCAATCGAACAGGCCGAGCTGAGAGCCGCCCCCGTCCTTGTCGTCATCACCGCACGCCGCCAACAGCAGCACTACCAGCGCCAGCAGCAGCCATCCTCGTCGCATCGTCCGCTCCTCGCAGCCTCCAATCCATCTGAGCGCATTGTAGTCCCGCTTCCTTCCTACCACAAGCGGCGCAGCATGGACGGATCCACGAACAGGTTGTCAGCGGATCATCTGCCGCCGCCGTAGAGGCGTATTGCAATACGCCCCTACGAAATCTCACCTCTGCCTGGCACTCAGTGAGCTGCTGACAACCTGCGCACACTCAACGAACCCGGCTGCCTAAACGTTCGGGCAGCCGGGGCAGTCGAGACGGCGATGAGGGGAAGGCCCGCTGGTTACTCCGGCACGATCTCGTAAGCCTGCCCTTCCCAGACGAAGAGCACCCGCTCGCCGAGCGCCAGAAACTCGCCGATCTGCGGATCGAGATCGAGCAGGGCGAAGTAGGCGTCGCTGAGGAACGCGACCTGGTGAGGGGTCATTGTGTCGGCGTCGTAGCGCGTGTCCATCCACACGCCATCCCGCCAGACGAACGTCCGGTCGCCCACGTAGCGCAGGGGCTGGCCGCCGGCTGCGGCGTACTTCTCTGCGTCACCTGGGGCGGCTGTCTCGTCGCGGAAGGTCATCGTCGGGGCCGCGACCGGAGCTTCGGCTCCGGCCAGGTTCGCGGTGGTCTGCGCGGCGTCCACTGCCGCCCCGCCCGACGGCGCGGCGAACGAAGCGTCCGCCTCGGCCTCGAAGAGCATCTGCGCTTCCTCGCGCCCCTGCTGGGTGAAGATGTCGTCTTCGGTGATCAGGAAGGACGTATACGGCGTGATGATCCCGTAGCGGATGCTCAGGCGGATGATGCTGTCCACCAGCTCCGGGTCTTCGCCGTGCAGGCGGATGGCGTTGAGCAGCGCGCCGATCTTGCGCGTCGCCCACAGGCGGGGGATGAAGACCTCGCCGCCGGCCCTCTCACGGAAGCGAACCTCGTAAGTGTAGACTTTGCGCTCGCCGTCCAACTCGCCAACCAGGCGCACCGTCGCCGGGCCGCCGTCGCGATAGCGCCCGGTGATGATGAGCTGCGTCCCGGCGAACAGGTCGGGCAGCGGCGCGGCGGGGAACATTTCCTCGGCGCGCACGCCGTCCACTTCCAGCCGCACGTTGGTCAGCACCGGCGCGCTGATCTTGTTGTAGAGGCTGCTCACTTCCTCGTCAATGCGCTGGCCGAGGCGCACGTAGGTGCCCGCGCCGCGAAACGCCTGGTGAAGCTGGTCGAGCAGGAGGGTGTCCACATCGTCGCCCACGCCGAAGGTGAAGATGCGCACGTTGGGTCGGGCAGCCCTCTCTACGTTATCGAGAATGGCGGTCGTATCGGTTTCGCCCTCGGTCGCCAGGCCGTCGGTCAGGAAAAGTATCACCGTCGGGCGCTCGCGGTCGGCCAGGCGCATCGCTTCGCGCAGCGCGCCGTCAATGTCCGTGCCGCCCAGCGCTTCCAGCCCGGCAATCCACTCCTTCGCCTCCGCCGCCGCGCTGACCGACTGCATATCCTCGGCGAAGACGCGGTAACCGGTGCTGAACACGACCAGGTTGAAGCGGTCGCGGCGATTGAGGTTGTTCAGCACGAACTTGACGGCTTCGCGGGCCTGGTCCCACTTCTCGCCGTGCATCGAGCCGGACTGATCGAGCACGATGATCACATCCTTGGCGACGATGCGTTCGGAGTCGGCGCTCACCGGCGGCGTGATCAGCAGGGTGAAGAAGCCGTCTTCATAGGCGCTCTCGCGGTAGCTCAGCAGATTGGCACTGATCTCCTCGCGGGCCAGCCCGTAGTACAGCGCGAAGTCGCCGTCGGGACGCACGTAGCCGCCCTCGTAGCCGGCGCGGAAGGCGTACTGCCCGTCGCGCGAGATGGCGACCGGGTGCGTGGGCGAGTAGATGGTGCTGATCGGGTCGTTTGAGCGCACGCTGACGCTGATGCTGAGCCGCTCGACCGGGCGGCGGGTCAGGTGATCGGTGCGCAGCGGATACACGTAGCGCACCAGCCCATCTTCGACCGGCAGAAGCTGGCCGTACTCGATCTCGATCCTGACTTTGGAGAAGGGCTGGATGGGGAACACGCTGGCCTGGATGGCTCCCGCGCCGACGTATTCGAGCAGGGCCGGGTCGCGCATCTGGCGCACGATCTCGTCGTAGATGGCGCGCGCTTCGCCGGCGTCGAGAATCCGCGCCTCAATCGGCTTGCCATCCACCCACATGACCAGGTTCGACACGGCAGCGCCAGCGGGCAGCGGGAAGACATACGTCCCCTCGGCGATGCGCGCGCTGTCGTTGTAGAAGACCTGCTCGATGCGCGTCGTGGCCACCTGGTCGCCAATCTCCACGTTCACGCGGTGCGATTCGATGATCACGCCCTCGTCGAGCAGGAATGGCTGGTGTGCCTGGGCGGGAGCATCGAGGGCGGCCAACGCCGGACCGATTCCGACCGTGAGCAGTGCCAGCAGCAATAAGCAGGTGATGGTACGTTTCATGATATTCTCTCCACGACACTAGGCAGCGCCGGACGGTGCGAATTCTCTTGCGTGCTATGCCATAGACGCTGGCGGGCGCGCAAAGGTTCCCGCGATCGCGTGGAGGCGCGCGGCTAATGGGGAGGCAGTTGGGCGTATTGCGATACGCCCCTGCCGGGCACGCTGCCGATTCTGCGGATTCTATTTCAGCCCCCCACAAGTTTTGAGGCAACGGATCAGCGCTAAGGGCGAGCGAGCGCGGGTAGAGTCTCTGTCTCTGCGCCTCTGCGGTTCAGAGAATCCCGCTCCCAACGCCCGACGCGCCCCGGTGATGTGCCTTTTCCGGCCACTTGCGGCATACTTGGGGGGCACCTGACTGCGCACAGTCATAGGAAAACCGACCGTGCCCGACCCAAACCTGCCCCATGAATTAGAAGCCGAGCGCCTGCTGGAGACCGTTCGCCATCTGAGCGTGAACATCGGGCCGCGCCGCCCGACCAGCCCAGGAGAGCGCGAAGCGGCGGCGTATGTTCACGAGACGATTCGCCGCCTGAACCGCGACTGGGAGCTGGTCAACCAGCCATTTCGCAGCGTGACCGGATTCCGCGTACGTATCGCGCCGCTGGCAGTCCTGACCGGGCTGAGTCTGCTCTTTGGGCTGCGCCGGAGCCGCCAGGCCCAGATCAGCGGCGGGCTGTTGTCCATCGCGCTGAGCGTCATGAGTCGCGATGCATTTCTGGCCCGCCCCTCTGTCTGGGAGACCTGGCTGCCGCGCGGCGAGTCCGGCAATGTGATCGTGCGCATCCCGCCCCGCCGCAAGATCGAGCGGCGCGTTGTCTTCGTGGCGCACCTCGATTCGGGCGTTCATCGCCTGACGACGAGCGGGCGCATCGCCCACTACCTGCCCTATACGTTGGGCGGCCTCACGCTGATGGCGCTCACCGGGGGCGTGCTGTCTGTGCTGGCAGGGCGCCAGGCGCGCTGGCGCGGGCTGCGGGCGTTGCTGGGGCTTTCGGCGCTGGGCGCGGCGGGGCTGGCCGTGGCCGACGAAACCGGGCCGAATGCCGACGGGGCCGTCGGCAATGCGTCGGGCGTGGCCGTGCTGCTGGGGCTGGCCCACGCGCTGGCCCGCCATCCGCTGGAATCCACCGAAGTTGTGCTGGCCTTCACCGGCACGGGCACGGCGACCTGCACCGGCGCCGACGTGCTGGCGACGGCTTATGGCGAGGCGTGGAAAGAGGCGCTGTGGGTGGTGGTGGATCAGGTTGGCGCGGGCGAGCTGTGCTGGGTGACGCGGCACGGCATCAGCCCCTACGCCTATTATTACCCGCACCCCGATGCCGTGCGCGTCATGGAGCGCGTTGCCGACGCGCGCCCCGACCTGGGGCTGCTGGGCAAGACCCTGCTGACAGTGGACGAGCTGGCCATTCTGCGCGACCGCGATCTGCGCGCCGTCGCCCTGATGGGCTACGACCGCTCCACCGGCCTGATCCCTCACTGGCGGCAAAACAGCGACACGCTCCGGGCCATCGTGCCAGATGCCCTGGAGCGGGCCGCCAACGCCTGTTGGACGGCTGCCCGCGCGTTGGACGAAAGCGATACCTGGCCGTTCGAGCAGTGACCGCGCGTGCACCTCGCTGTCCGGCGGCTCACTGACTCTGATCAGCCGCCGCCCCAATCAGCGATTGCTTGAGGTCCCACAGCGCCTGGGTGAGCGATACGTGATAGATGTGCGGGTTGACCAGGCGCAGCACGCCGGGGTCGAGCCGCTCGGTGTCGGCACGGCGCAGGGCGCGCATCTCCTCGATGGTGGGCAGGTCGTAAACCAGCCGCCCCTCGCGCAGCACCTCGACCAGCAGCGGCTCGACCCCGGAGATCTCCTGGTGCGCCAGCGCCCGGCACTTGGCGCGATCCGCCGGGTGGCGCAGCAGCAGCCTGTCCGCTGTGCGCGGGTCTTCGTCGGCCAGGCTCAGCAGATCGGCGGTCGCCTTGCCGCGCTCATCATAGATGCGCCACACGCGCTTGTGACCGGGGTTGGGCGTCTTGTCCGGCGAATCCGACAGTTTGATCGCCGGTGTCCAGCGGCCCGTGTCGCACACGGCCACCAGCTTGTACACGCCGCCCAGGGCTGGCTCGCCCCACGAGGTGATCAGCCGCGTCCCCGCGCCGAAAGCCAGCCGCCTGATCAGGTGATCGGCGTCGAGGCCCCAGCGCGGCGCTTCGTCCCGAATCTGAGTGATGATCTGCCAGATGACCAGCTCGTCGAGGTTGTTGGAGAGGACGATGGTCGTATCGGGGAAGCCCGCATCGTCGAGCAGCCTGGCCGCCTGGATGCTCAGATAGGCCAGGTCGCCGGAATCCAGGCGGATACCGACTGGCTCGTGCCCCTTGCGGCGCAATTCCTCGAAGACGGTGATCGCGTTGGGGATGCCGCTGTCGAGCGAGTCAATGGTGTCCACCAGCAGCAGGCAGTCGTCGGGGTAGCTCTCTGCGTAGGCGCGGAACGCCCCCAGCTCGCCCATGCCCAGCGCCATGAAGACCTGCACCATGCTGTGGGCGTGCGTGCCTTTGGGCGGGTAGCCCAGCACGCGCGAGATACCCACGCTGGACGAGAAATCTGCCCCGCCGATCAGCGCCGCGCGCGTGCCGGCGTTTGCGCCCCGGTCGTGACCGCGTCGCACGCCGAACTCCAGCAGCAGCCGCCCGCGCCCGCTGAAGTGCATCCGTGCGGCTTTGGTGGCGATCAGCGTCTGGTAGTTGAGATGATTGAGCAGCGCGGTTTCGAGCAGTTGGGCGGGCACCAGTGGCCCCTGCACGATGGTCAGCGGGACGTTGGGATGCACGACGCGCCCTTCGGGGATGGCGTGCAGCGTCAGGCCCTCAAAGGTGCCGTTGGTGCCCAGCCAGCCCAGAAAGTCGTCGGCGAAGAGGCGCTCGCCGGTGCGCCCGCGCTGCCCGCGCAGGTATTCGAGATCTTCGGCGGTCAGGTGCGCCTCGGTCATCCAGTCGAGCAGCCATTCCAGCCCGGCGTTGACGCAGTAGCCCGCTTTGTGCGCGCCGTAATCGGGATTGTCGCGGAAGAAGTGATCGAACTGCACCGTCTTCTCGTGCAGGCCCGTGCGATAGTAAAGCTGGGCCATCGTCAGTTGGTAGAAGTCGGTGAAGAGGATGCCCTCCGCCACGCGACGTTGTGCCTCTTTCATGGCGGCTCCTTGTGCACGTCTGGTCGTTCTCCGGCTCCATTATCTCCCATTCGCGCCGGCCCTGCACCCTTCAGGGGGTTGGGGGATGGGGGCCGCTTCGTTTCTTCCCATGTGTGCCAACTTAAGCCTGGTTGTGCACGCCTCTCCCTCTGAAGCCCCCTTTCCACACGCGGAGAGGGGCAAGCCGAGCGCCGCGCGGCTGGGGGTGAGGTAAAGCTCTGCTGCGCCCCGGCTGACCTCACCCCCGCGCGGCGCTGACGCGCCTTGCTCCCCTTCTCCCCTTGGAGGGAGAAGGGGTTGGGGGGATGAGGGGGAGCTTACCCCCGCTCGGCGCTGACGCGCCTCGCCGCCGGGCAAGCCAAGCGCCGCGCGGCTGGGGGTGAGGTAAAGCTCTGCTGCGCCCTGGTTGACCTCACCCCCGCTCGGCGCTGACGCGCCTCACCGCCCCCTCTCCACACGCGGAGAGGGGGCAAGCCAAGCGCCGCGCGGCTGGGGGTGAGGTAAAGCTCTGCTGCGCCCCGGCTGACCTCACCCCCGCTCGGCGCTGACGCGCCTCGCCGCCCCCTTTCCACACGCGGAGAGGGGCAAGCCGAGCGCCGCGCGGCTGGGGGTGAGGTAAAGCTCTGCTGCGCCCCGGCTGACCTCACCCCCGCTCGGCGCTGACGCGCCTTGCTCCCCTTCTCCCCTTGGAGGGAGAAGGGGTTGGGGGGATGAGGGGGAGCTTACCCCCGCCCGGCGAGTCGCTGTCAGCCTTTGCTCGCCCCCCCGCGGCCAGTCCTTGACATTACCCGGACGATCTGCTAAACTTCCCACTATAGACCCAACCCCCCTGGGGAGGGGGTAACGGAGTGACTGATGGACAACAAGACACAAACCGAGGCGATCCATCGCCTGAAAAGCGTCGCCGGGCACGTCAACGGCATCATTCGGATGCTCGAAGACGACCGCTACTGCATTGACGTGATCAAGCAGATTCAGGCCACGCAGACGGCCCTGGCTCGCGTCAGCGAGAGCATCCTGGAAGCGCACCTGCGCACCTGTGTCACCACGGCCATCCAGGGCGATGACGTGACCGAGCGCGAGCGCCTGCTCTCCGAGGTCGTCGAAGTCTATCGCCATACCAACAAGCCCTGACTTGTGCCCTTCAACACATTCACCAAGGAGAGTAGGACATGCCTGCCAAGACATTCGAAGTCCCCAACATTTCCTGCGGTCACTGCGTGATGACCATCAAGAATGAGGTCAGCGAGCTGACCGGCGTCAGCCGCGTGGACGCCGACAGGAACACGCGCATGGTCACGGTGGAATGGTCAGAACCGGCTACCTGGGAGCAGATCAAGACCCTGCTCGTCGAAATCAATTACCCGCCCGCCGAGCAGAACTGAGTGCCATCCAGGCCCGCGATCTGTTAGCGAGTTAACCGCGCACCGGTTTCGTGGAGGGGCGTGGTGTAATACGCCCCCAAGGGAGATTTCGCCAACAGGGTGGGGTGCCTGGGTGCCAAGCCGAGGAACCTATGTCTGAGAAGACACTGACGCTGCCTGTCAGCGGCATGACGTGCGCCAACTGCGTCGCCACCGTCGAGCGCAACGTGCGCAAGCTGGACGGTGTGCGCGAGGCCAATGTCAACTTCGCCAGCGAGAAGATCAGCCTGGTCTATGATGATTCGCTGCTGGGGGCGGGCGACATTGTCAGCCGCATCCGCAAGGCTGGCTACGACGTGCCGCAGCAGACGGTAGACCTGGCTGTGACCGGCATGGACTGCGTGAACTGCGCGGCCAATGTCGAGCGGGCGCTGAAGAAAGTGGACGGCGTGCTCGATGCGCAGGTCAACTTCGCCAGCGAGCACGCGCTGGTCACGCTCGCGCCGGGCGTCACCCGCCAGGCGCTCGTCGCCGCCGTCGAAAAAGCGGGCTACGGCGTGGTGCAGGCGGAGGGCGAGGACACCCTGGAAGACGCCGAAGCTGCGGCGCGCCAGGCTGAGATTCAGCACAACCTGCGCCGCGTGATCGTCGGCGCGCTGTTCGCCCTGCCGCTGTTCGTGCTGAGCATGGGCCGCGATGTCGGCCTGTTTGGCCACTGGGCGCACGAGGCATGGGTCAACTGGCTCTTCTGGGCGCTGGCCACGCCCGTCCAGTTCTGGGTCGGGCGCGATTTCTACGTCAGCGCGGCCAAGTCGCTGCGCGGCGGCTCGGCCAACATGGACGTGCTGGTTGCGCTGGGGTCGAGCGTGGCCTACTTCTACAGCGCCGTGATCACGCTGGGCCTCATGGGCGGCCACGTCTATTTCGAGACCTCAGCGGCGATCATCACCCTGATCGCCACCGGCGGCCTGCTGGAGACCATCGCCAAGGGGCGCACCAGCGCTGCGATCAAGGCGCTGATGGGCCTGCGGGCCAAGACCGCCCGCGTGCTGCGCGACGGCGTTGAGCAGGATATCCCCGTAGAGGACGTGCGCGTCGGCGACCTGGTGCTGGTGCGCCCCGGCGAGAAGATTCCGGTGGATGGAGTCGTGCGCGACGGGCACAGCGCCGTGGACGAGAGCATGATCACCGGCGAGAGCCTGCCGGTGGAGAAAGCACCGGGCGACGCCGTGATCGGCGCGACGATCAACCGCCAGGGCTTGCTCACCTTCGAGGCGACGCGCGTTGGGCGCGAGACGGCGCTGGCCCAGATCATCCGCCTGGTCGAGCAGGCGCAGGGCAGCAAAGCGCCCATCCAACGGCTGGCTGACCAGGTATCGGCCATCTTCGTGCCGGCGGTCGTCACCATTGCCCTGATCACCTTCGCCATCTGGATGATCGGCACCGGCGAGTTGGCCCCGTCGCTGGTGCGCATGATCGCCGTGCTGATCATCGCCTGCCCGTGCGCGATGGGCCTGGCCACGCCGACGGCGATCATGGTCGGCATGGGCAAGGGGGCCGAGACGGGCATCCTGTTCAAGAGCAGCGAGGCGCTGGAGCGGGCGCATAAGCTGACCGCCATCGTCCTCGACAAGACGGGCACGCTCACGCGCGGCGAGCCAAGCGTGACCGATTACGTGGTCAGCGAGAAGGCCGGCTTTGATGACGACACGCTGTTCAATCTGGCGGCGAGCGCCGAGCGCGGTAGCGAGCATCCGCTGGGCGCGGCCATCGTGCGCGCGGCAGAGATGCGCGGCCTGGACCTGAGCCAGCCGCAGCGTTTCGAGGCGATCGCCGGGCAGGGCGTGCGCGCGGATGTGAATGGTTACACGGTGCTGCTGGGCAACCTGGCCCTGATGCGCGCCCATGATGTGCATCTCAACGGGCTGGAAGCCGAGGCGCTGCGCCTGCAAGGCGAGGCCAAGACGGCCATGTGGGTCGCGGTTGACGGCGTGGCCAACGGCGTGATCGCCGTCGCCGACACGCTCAAAGAGGGAGCAGTTGAGGCGGTGCGCCAGATGCACGAGCTTGGGCTGACTGTCGTCATGATGACCGGCGACAACCAGGCCACCGCCGAGGCTATCGCCCGCGAAGTCGGCATCGAGCGCATCTTCGCCGAGGTCAAGCCGGGCGACAAGGCTGCTTACGTCAAGCGCCTGCAGGACGAGGGTTACCTGGTGGGCATGGTCGGCGACGGGATCAACGATGCGCCGGCGCTCGCTCAGGCCGACGTGGGCATCGCCATCGGCACGGGCACGGATGTGGCCATGGAGACCGCTGACGTGACGCTGATGAGCGGCGACCTGCGCGGCGTGCCGCGCGCCATCGCCCTCAGCAAGAAGACGGTGCGCGCCATCAAGCAGAACCTGTTCTGGGCTTTCGCCTACAATGTGACGCTCATCCCGATCGCGGCGGGCGTGCTGGCCCCGTTCGCCTGGGCACCGGAAACCCTGCGCCACCTGCACCCGATTCTGGCGGCGCTGGCGATGGCCCTCAGCGACGTGTTCGTCATCGGCAACAGCCTGCGCCTGCGTCGGATGAAGCTGCACTGATGCCGCTTGCCGCCAGCGTGCGGCAGCGCCTACAATGGAGCCGGGAGGTCTCGCCGCTGGACGAGCCACCCGGCTTCTTATGTTACAGATCGCCTGCTCTTGCTGATCGCTGACTGCCGAAAGCTGAAAGCTGGCCCCCATGCCGCTGCCCGCCGGCCCGATCACTGCGCTGCCGCCCGACTACCGCGAGGCATACGCGGTGCGCGTCAGCCAGCCGCGCGCCTGGCCCCCGCTGCTGGCCCTGACGCTGACGGCGCTGGTCGTCAGCGGGGGGATGCTGTTCGGCGCGCTGGCCGCTTACCATGCTGTTGGCGCGCCCCTGGTGATCGGCGCGCTGCCGGGCGACCTGCCGCGCCTTCCCGGTTACGCACTGGTGCTGGGCGTGCTGCCGCTGCACGAAGCGGTGCACGGGTGGATGATCCGGCGCTGCGGACATTCGCCGCGCTATGGCCTGAAGTGGTACGCGCTGTACACGACAGCGGACAGCGCCTACTTCCGCCGCGACGAATACCTGCGCGTGCTGCTGGCTCCGCTGGCGGTCATCACGCTGGGGGGCCTGGCTGCCCTGCCGTTCCTGCCGCTGGGGTGGGCAGCGTGGATCGCGCTGGCGGTTGTCGTCAATGCGTCCGGGGCGGGCGGTGACCTGTGGATGGCGCTCATCACCCGGCGCTGTGACCCGGCGGCGCTCATCCGCGATGAGGCGGACGGGATGCGCGTCTATCTCCCGGCTGCGGCAGCTTCTTAAGATTGCGAATTGCGGATTGCGGATTGAGAAGCTCTCTTTGGACTCCTAACTGTGGCGCGCCCGGAAGTGAGCGATGATCTGGTCAATGGTCGTGTCGAGCGACGTGGACGGCGCCCAGCCGATGGCGCGGTTGATCTTGCTGATGTCCGGCACGCGGCGGTGCATATCCTCAAAGCCGACCTCATACGCCTGGTCGTAGGGCACGCGCACGATCTCCGACGCGCTGCCGGTGCGCGCCTTGACGCGCTCGGCCAGCGTGCCGATGGACACTTCCTCGTTGCTGCCGATGTTGAACACTTCGCCGGCAGTGCCGTCCGTGTGCGCCAGGCGGGCGATAGCGTCCACCACGTCGTGCACGTTGGCGAAGCAGCGCGACTGCGTGCCGTCACCGTAGACCTGGATCGGCTCGCCGGCCAGCGCCCATTGCACGAAGCGCGGCACGACCATGCCATAGTTCCCCACCTGGCGCGGGCCGACTGTGTTGAACAGGCGAATGATGATCACCGGCAGGCCGGTCGCCTTCTGATAGGCCAGCCCCAGAAACTCGTCCAGCTCTTTGGAGGCGGCGTAGCTCCAGCGGCTCTTGGTCGTCGGGCCGAGGATGCGGTCGTCGTCCTCGCTGAAGGGCACCTTGACGCCCTTGCCGTAGACCTCTGAGGTCGAGGCGATCAGCACAGGTCGTCGGTAGCGGCGGGCCGTCTGGAGCACGACCTCCGTCCCGCCAACGTTGATCTCCAGCGTATCAATCGGGCTGTGCACGATCGAGAACACGCCGACCGCCGCCGCCAGATGGTAGACCGCGTCGCATTCGCTGACCAGGCGATCCATCACGGCGGCGTGACGGATGTCCTCGATGGCGTAGCGGAAGCCGGGCGTCTTTTCCAGGTGGGCGATGTTCTCGAAGCGCCCGGTGGAGAGATTGTCAATGACTGTCACCTGCTCGCCGCGCGCCAGCAGGTATTCGGCCAGGTGACTGCCGATAAACCCGGCGCCACCCGTAATCAGAGCGTGAGTCATGCGCGTATTCCTTCTCGTCGCAGAAGAGCGCTGCACCGGCAAACGGGCGCGATTATACCAGCCAGCGTGTGCCCGCCCCAATGCGTGTTCCGCTGCTGTAGATGCGTGCAAGGGTTGTCAGCGACCCGCCGGGCGGGGGTCAGCTCCCCCTCATCCCCCAACCCCTTCTCCCTCCAGGGGGAGAAGGGGAGCAAGGCGCAGGATTTCCCCTCGCCCCGGTGAGGGAGAGGGGTGCAGGGGTGAGGGGTTTCCAGGCACGCCCTAACGCACCCGACGCCGGGCGCCGGAGCAAAGGATCACCGCAGAGGAAAAGCAAAGGATACGTTCTTCCCCGCGTCCTCTGCGTCTCTGCGGTTCCAGAATCCCGCATCCCAGGCCGAGTCCTCGCCCGGCAAAGCCCCCTCTCCGCGTGTGGAGAGGGGGCGGCGCGTCAGCGCCGCGCGGGGGTGAGGTCAATCAGGGCGCAGCAGAGCAGCGCCCCCTGCCGGACGGATTTTGCGCGCGCTCGCGACGCGGTGTCCTTTGGCACCCATACGAAACCTGCCCGTTTGCCCGCTGCGCGCCGCTACTCCTGAGGTCCCTGCTGGGGCAGGTTGGGGGCCAGCCAGGCCAGAAAAGCATCTTCTGAGCGCGTCTGCATGTACACGCGCCCCGGCCCGGTGAGGTCCACCACCAGGCCCTCGCCGCTGAGCAGGGTCGAGCGGACGCCGCCGGCGGGGCGCACCCGGAAGCCCATCCCCTCGCTGAACGAGACCAGGTGCCCAGTGTCTATCGTGTAGCGCTGACCGGGGGCCAGGTCAATAGGGTGGATGGCCCCATAGCTGGACAGGATGAGCAGCCCTTCGCCGCGCGCGCGCAGCATGATCAGCCCTTCTGAGGCGAAAAATGTCTGGGCGCCGCCCCATTTGGTATCTATGATGATGCCCAGCGACGAAGCGACATATGAGCCTCCCTGCACCAGCAGTGATTCGCCATGCATCTCCAGGATCATCATGTCGCCCGGCATCGTCGGGGCCAGGTTGATCTGCCCGCCTTGCGCCGGGGCCTGGAAGATGTTGAGGAAGAAGCTCTCGCCGCCCAGGACAGAGCGCGTCAGGCTGCGCAGAAGGCCGCCCTCCATCTGCGTTTTGAGCCGCATGCCCTCGGTCATGCTCACCATCGAGCCGGATTCGACGCGTATCTCTTCGTGGGGGGCCAGGTCCACAATCGCCATCGAGTACGAGGGCCGGTACAGGATTTCGGCGCGCATGGGAACCTCCTTGTTTCATGGCCGGGCGAGCTGCCGCTTGCGCCACACCTTCGTTCTATTGCAGTCTGCCGCCTTCGTGCACCAGAGCGGAAATGGGCATACAGCCTGGTCTGGTCCAGCCCCCCATCCCCGGCTCTTCCCCTTCGTGGGGAAAGGGAACAGGGCGTTGGGGTGGGGGGGCAGCGAGCCGCTGCCGGCGGAAGTCCGCCAGCCTGTCCTAGTATAGCGCCGGGGATGCGCTGCGAACCAGTCCCTACGCGGCCAGGCCGGACGCACTATCCGGGCCAGTCTTCCCGTGCCGAGTCCGTCTGGCGGCGATTCTGCCTGGGGGCCAGGAACGCTATATGCGGCGGGTAGTGTTCGATCAGGCCCCCCGCATACAGGGTTCGGAATTGCCAGAATTCAGCGCCGGAATCTATTTGACAGCGTTTGGGCTGTCTCGAACGCCTGTGCTATCATTGCATTATTGACCGGCTCGATACCTACTAATGTTGTACCAGGTGGAGGGACGGAACGTGATGACTCGGAAGATGTTGCTCCTGGTGTGTCACAGCGAAGATGGGCGTTTCGCCGATGGAGATCGTGCGGCGATCCGTGCCGCATTGGCCGACTCAAAGTGTGTTTCCCGCGTGATGGATGTGGGTGCAGGGTGGATCGAGATTGTTTGCGCGGACGGCGGGCGGCTGGCATTGCGCGCGCCAGGGCTGAATGGATGCTGTGTGTTTCACCGGATATGCGTGTTTGTGGAGACAGAGACCTGGACGGCGGCCATGCTGCGGCTGGTCTATACGCTGATGTGCGCCGGCGGATTTGGGCTGGTGCGTGACCTGGATGCGCCGCAGTTTCTGGTCACGCGCCCTCAGCAGGTGACGTACTTCCCCTGGCTGCCGGAGCCACCGCGCCTCGTGCGCAGCTCGCGCGACCTGGGCGCGTTGCTGGGCGTGGCTGTCTGATACTCTCCGATACACTCCGCAGCAAAGCGAACGGCGGACATACTTCGTCCGCCGCTCGCCTCCTCAAACGGCTGCCCGCCGGAGGTTACTTTGCGTAGTCAACAGCGCGCGTTTCGCGGATGATGGTCACCTTGATCTGGCCGGGGTACTGCATGGTCTCTTCGATGCGCCTGGAGATGTCGCGCGCCAGCCGTGTGGCAGCCAGGTCGTCAATCTCCTCCGGCTTGACCATGATGCGCACTTCGCGCCCGGCTTGCAGCGCGTAACTCTGCTCCACGCCGGCAAACTCGCGGGCGATGTCTTCGAGCGCCTTGACGCGGCGGATGTAGGTGTCCAGGCTTTCGCGGCGAGCGCCGGGCCGCGCGCCGGAGATGGCATCAGCGGCTTCGACGATCATCGCCTCGACGCTCTCCTGCTCGACTTCGTGGTGATGCGCGGCGATGCAATTGACGACCTTCGGCGGCAGGCCAAAGCGCTTGGCGAAGTCTGCGCCGATCTGGGCGTGCGTGCCTTCGATCTCGTGATCCACTGCCTTGCCGATATCGTGCAGCAGCCCGCCCGCCTTAGCGGTGGCCACGTCCGCGCCCAGCTCGGCGGCGATCATCCCGGCAATGTGCGCCGTCTCGATGGAGTGCGCGTGCTGGTTCTGGCCATAGCTGGTGCGGAACTTGAGGCGGCCCAGCAGCTTGATGATCTCGTTGTGCAGGCCGGGCACGCCCGCCTCGTAGGCCGCGCGCTCGCCTTCCTCGCGCACGATGCGGTCTACTTCCTTGCGCGCGTCGGAGACCAGCTTTTCGATGCGCGCCGGGTGAATGCGTCCATCCAGCACGAGCTTTTCCATCGAGCGGCGGGCCACTTCGCGGCGGATCGGGTCGAAGCTGGAGATAGTGACGGCTTCGGGCGTGTCGTCCACCACCACGTCTACGCCGGTCGCCTGTTCGAACGAGCGGATGTTGCGCCCGTTGCGCCCGATGATGCGCCCTTTCATCTCGTCCGAGGGCAGGGGCACCACGCTCACGGCGATCTCGTTGACGTGCTCGGAGGCGATGCGCTGGATGGCCAGGGCGATGATGTCGCGCGCGCGGGTGTCGGCTTCGAGCTTGGTCTCGGCTTCCACCTCGCGGATGCGGCGCGCCATGTCCTGGCGGGCATCTTCTTCGACGAGGCGCAGCAATTCCTGGCGGGCCTCGTCGCGCGTCATCTCGGCGACGCGCTCTAGCTCTGCCTTCTGCTCCTCCAGCATTTGCGTGATTTCGTTCTGTTGTTTGTCGAGTTTGCTCTGGCGTTTGTTGAGCGTTTGCTCGCGCAGTTCCAGGCGTTCATAGCGCGCGTCGAGGTCTTCGCGGCGCTTCTGGAGACGGTCGCTCTCGCGGTCAAGCTCGGCACGGTGTTTTTTGGCAGTGTCTCCGGCTTCTCGCTGGATATGCAACGCTTCGTCTCTGGCGTTGATAACGATCTGTTTCGCCTGATCTTGTGCGTCGCTGACGAGGCGATTGGCCTCGTCCTCTGCCTGGCGCTTTTTGCTCGCCCCCTGCGAACGCTGGTAGATGAGCAATGCGCCGATGCCTAGCCCAACCCCAAGCGCCAGCCCGAAGAGAAGGGCTAACACGATTTCCATGGGGCTTACTCCTCGTAGTCATTCATTGGCTTGTCAGGTGAAAAATACTCTGGGTCTTCCTCATCCAGTTGGGACAGAATTGCTTCCACGGCCTCGCGGATGATGTCGTAGTCGAAGCCGCGCCGGGCCAGGAATGCGCCCAGCCTGATCTGCACTTCTGCCCGCGTCTGGCCGCGCAAGCGGCGCAGCGGTTCCTGAGCCGCGCGCACAGCCGACTCACGCGCATCCAGCGCGCTCAGCGCGGCCTCGATGATGTCTGCGGCCAGCCCCTTCTGGCGCAGCTCGTGGCGCAGGGCCTGCGGGCTGCGCGGGCGGAAGCGCTCGCGGTTTTCGACCCAGAATTGGGCGAATGCGCGATCGTCCACGTAACCCAGACTCTCCAGCCGGGCCAGCGCCTCCTCGATGGTGGTAGGCGCAACCTCTCTGGCGGCCAGACTGCGACGGATCTCGGCACTGCTGTAGGGACGGCGGGCCAGCAGACGGGCGGCGTAATCTATCGCGCGCGATAGATCGTCCAGCGCGCGCAGTGCCGCGATCTCGGCCTCCGCAAGCACCTGTCCCTGGTGGAGGCGAGCCGCTTCGATGGCCGGCAGCCCAAAAGCGAACTCGCCATCCAGGTAAACGCTGACGCGCTCCGGGCTGCGCTTCTGGACTTCCAGACCTGTGATCGTGTGCTCCACGTCGGCGTCCCCACAACAAAAGACAGCCGTAGCGTAGTCACCACGGCTGTCAGTCGCATGAATCGCGGAACTCGCGCGAGACCCTGCGGGGTGCGCCCGCCCGGAGTCGCGTCCATCTCGAATGGGTGATCGATCCTGCGGACGGTCAGACCGTTATGGAGTGGCTGCCCGCCGAGAGCGATCGGTTGTCGTCCTCGCCAGGAGGTCGGACAAACGCATCATCTTCAGCACACGTTGTCGCTGTGTTCCCGTCCGGCTCTCCTACCCGATTGACAGGGATCCTCATCGGCGAATCTCCTGAGGATGATGCTCCATCGGTGAGCGCCCGCGCCAATGCCGTGTGGTTTTTATCGTACCCACCTGCGCGGGCAATCCGGTCGGCTGATCTACTCGCGGGTGCCCCCGCGCAATGAGTGCCTGCCGTCAACATCCATTCGAGGATGGACTCACTGTCGTGCGTTCGAGTTCCTTACCGCAACCGTGATTCGAAACTTTTACCACATTGGCTTTATATTATCCACATCTGAAGTTGAATGACAAGCCACATTGCCCCGGTGTATTTCGAGGTGAAGGCGAAATTTCTGAACCACAGAGATGCAGAGAGCACAGGGGAGAACCCTACAGAACTCTTTTACTCTTCTCCGCGCTCTCTGCGCCTTGCAGTAAGGCTTTATCCCGGAACTGAAATGTTGTCGCACCCGGCGCGCAGACTCAATTGCCCCACTCATGGAGGGCCAGATGCTCAACGACTCGTTTCGCTATGGCGACGGCGCACTGCGCTGCGACGGCGTGCCGCTGAGCGCCATCGCCGCAGCCGCCGGCTCGCCGCTCTACGTCTACAGCGCGGCGCGTGTTCACCACAACGTCGAGCGGCTGCGGCGTGCCTTCGCCCCGCTTGGCGCGTCCATTCACTACAGCCTCAAGGCGAACCCCAGCCTGGCCCTCGTCCGGCTGCTGCGCGAGATGGGCCTGGGCATGGACGCGGTGAGCGCGGGCGAGATCGCACGGGCGCTCGCCGCCGGAGTCGATCCGGCGCGGATCGTTTTCGCCGGGGTGGGCAAAACCGCCACCGAGATCGCCTATGCGCTGGATGCCCGCATCGGCTGGTTCAACGTGGAGAGCCGCGACGAGCTGCGCCTGCTGGACAGGCTGGCGGGCGAGCGCGCTGCCCGGCCCCAGGTGGCGCTGCGCCTCAATCCCGGCATCCGCGCCCAGACGCATGAGCACATCGCCACCGGACACCTGGGGGCCAAGTTCGGCCTGCCCGCCGCCGACGTGAGCGCGCTGCTCGACGAGCGCAGCGCGTACCCGCACCTGCATGTGGCGGGCCTTCACGTGCACATCGGCAGCCAGCTTGGAGACGTGGCCGAGACGGTGGAGGCGGTGCGCGTGGCCCAGGCCGTCGCCGCGCCTCACCCGGACGTGCGTACGCTCAACATCGGCGGCGGGTTTCCCGTGCGCTACACGGCGAGCGATCCGGCCCCTGCGCCGGATGATTTTGCGCGGGCGCTGGCCCCGCTGCTGACGGGCTGGCGCGTGCTGATCGAGCCGGGGCGCGCCCTGGTCGCTGATGCGGGCGTCCTGCTGGTGACGGTGCTGTACGTCAAAGAGCAGGATGGGCGGCGCTTCGTCATCACCGACGGCAGCATGACCGACCTGCTGCGCCCGGCGCTGTACGGGGCTGTGCACGAGATCGTGCCGCTGCACGAGCCGGCAGGCGAGACGGCGCTGGCGGTCGTCACCGGGCCGGTCTGCGAGTCCGCTGATGTGCTGAGCCGGGCGGCGCTGCTGCCGCCGCTGGGCGCGGGTGACCGGCTGGCTGTGCTCACCGCGGGCGCTTACGGCATGGCGATGGCTTCCAACTACAACCTGCGCACCCGCCCGGCGGAGGTGCTGGTTGAGGGCGACACCTGGCGCGTGATTCGCCGCCGCGAGACGTGGGATGACCTGCTGTGCCTGGAGCGGGGAGAAGATTCTTAGTTGTTGATTATGGGGTCTGGATGATGAATTGCGCGCGGTTCTGATCAGGGCCGGCAACGGACTGCCAGCAAACCAGGATCACCGCGCGCAGGCGGCCAGCGCCAGCAGTCCCGCGCCTACCACTGGCGTATGGCGCGGCTGGGGCAGGGCGCTGAGGCCGAGCGCGGCGCACAGGGCCGTGCTCAACGGATTCGGCGCGCTGAGCAGCCCCCCGGCGAAGGCGATGCGCGGGGCGGCCAGGTCGAGTCGCCGCATGACGGTGCGCGCGGCCAGGGTCAGCTCGGCGCAGGCGGCGGCGACGATGCGCCGGGCGACGGCATCGCCCGCTTCGGCGTGAGCGAGCACCAGCGGGGCCAGCGCGGCCACGTCGCGGGTGCGCGGCCCGCCGGGTTGATACAGCCACAGCACCAGGTCGAGCGGCTCGCCCAGGCTCAGCGCGTCCAGGATGGCGCGGGTCAGCGTCGTGGATGGGGCGCGCCCATCGGCGGCGCGGGCTGCGGCCTGTAGAGCCTGCTGGCCGAGCCAGTAGCCGCTGCCGGCGTCGTCAATGAGATAGCCCCACGCGCCGACCAGCGCCGATTCGCCCGCCGCGTTGACCCCGTAGGCCAGCGAGCCGGTGCCGGACAGCACCAGGACGCCGCATCGCTCGCCGAGCGCGCCCACCAGAGCGATCTCGTAGTCTATGCTGGGCACGACGAGCGCGCTGGGCAGCACGGCGGCCACCACTTCGCGCAGCCAGCCCTCGGAGTAGCGCGGCAGCGCCCCGGCGATGCCGATCCCTACGGCGGCGATCTGCTCCGGGGGCATGTTCGCGGCAGCGAGCGCCGCGCGCATCCCGGCGCGAATGGTCTCGGCGGCAGGCCCCGGCCCGGCGACGACCGGGCTGGCCGTTGGCCCTTCGCTCGCGCCGAGGATGGTCAGGTCGCGGGCCAGCACGACGGCGCGCAGGTTGCTCCCGCCGCCGTCAAGGCCCATCACGTAGGGTGCGCTCACGCTCAGCCGTCCGTTCGCTCATGACTCTCGCGCCCATCGGCGAGCAGCGCCAGGTCGAGCGCTTCGCCGATAGTGCGCACGCGCAGCAGCTTGACGCCAGCGGGGGGAGCCTCATCCTTGCGGTGCGTGCGCGGCACCATCACCTGCCTGAAGCCGAGCTTGGCCGCCTCGCGCACGCGCATCGAGGTCTGGCTGACGGCGCGCAGTTCCCCGCTGAGGCCGATCTCGCCGACGAAGGCCATGTCCGCATAGACTGGCCTGTCGCGCACGCTGGAAGCGACGGCGATGGCGATGGCCAGGTCTGCCGCCGGCTCGTCAATCTTCAGGCCGCTGATCACGTTGATGAAGACATCCTTCTCAAACAGGCGAATGCCCACGCGCTGCGTCAGCACGGCGGTGATCAGCAACATGCGGTTGAAGTCAATGCCGTTGGCGGTGCGGCGCGGGTTGGGGTAGACGGTCTGGCTGGCCAATGCCTGCACCTCGACCAGCAGCGGGCGCGTGCCCTCTAGCGTCACGGCGATGGCGCTGCCCGGCGCGCTGACCACGCGCTCGGCGATGAACACCTCCGACGGGTTGGCGACCTCGATCAGGCCGCGGTCGCGCATCTCGAAGACGCCGACCTCGTTCGTCGGGCCGAAGCGGTTTTTGACGCTGCGCAGCAGCCGGTACGCCTGAAAGCGGTCGCCTTCCAGGTAGAGCACCGTGTCCACGATATGCTCCAGCACGCGCGGCCCGGCGATGATGCCCTCTTTGGTCACGTGGCCGACCAGGAAGATGGCGATCCCGCTGCTCTTGGCCAGCTCGCGCAGTTGGGCGGCGCAGTCGCGCACCTGGCTGACGCTGCCCGCCGCCGCAGCCTTGCCCTCGAAGTAGGTTGTCTGGATCGAGTCCACGATCAGCAGGCGCGGCTTGACCTGCTCGACGTGGGCGAGGATGGCGCCCATCTCCGTCTCGGTGACCAGGAAGACCTGCTGCGCGGAGAGGCCCAGCCGCTCGGCGCGCATCCTGATCTGGCGCTCGCTCTCCTCGCCGCTGACGTAGAGCACCGGCCCGGCGACCTGTTCCAGCAGCGCGGCGACCTGCAGCAGCAGCGTGCTCTTGCCGATGCCGGGATCGCCGCCGACGAGCACCACGCTGCCCGGCACCAGCCCGCCGCCCAGCACCCGCGACAGCTCTTCGACGGGCACCGGATAGCGCTCCTCGGCGTCGGCGACGATGTCGCCCAGGCGTTGAGGCTGCGAGCGCGGGACGCCCTTGCGCGCGGCGGCGGGGGATGGTTCTGGCTCCTCGACCATCTCGATCAGGGTGTTGAATTCGCCGCAGCCGGGACACTTGCCCATATAGCGCGGCGAGCGCCGCCCGCAGGTCTGGCACTCGTAATAGACGCGCGACTTTGCCATCGGCCATCGCTCCCCGTTACTGAAAGTGACGCCTCTAGTCTAGCGCGAACAGGTGTTCGGTGCAATGGGTGATCGGCAAAGGGGGTAGGGGTAGGTTAGCCGATGACTTGCCGGGCGCGCAAGATTGACCTCACCCCCAGCCTCGCTGCGCTCGGCTTGCCCCCCCTCCATGCATGACGATACATTACCCACATCTTTGGCTGTGCCTGTCCCCCCATCCCCGGCCCTTCCCCCACGAGGGGGGAAGGGAGAAAAGCGCCGGGCCTGCTCCCCTTCCCTCCGCGCAGCGCGGGGAAAGGGGCTGGGGGATGGGGGGCATTTGTGGGTAACGCATAGCTATGCATGGGGCGAGGGTGAGGTCCCGTAGGGGCGTATTGCAATATGCCCCTACGGGAGCGCAGCGGAGCAGCACCCCTACCACCCGCCGGTTCGCTCAGACTGCGCTGCGCCCGTCATCCATTGATGCGCGGGTCGCCCGGCGCAACCTCGAACTGGCTGGCCCAGGGGACATAGTGGCTGCGGAACTCTTCGCGGTCAATGATCACGCGGTCGCCCTCGTACACAGTGCGCCAGACGTACACATCCGCGCCGCTCACGGCGTAGTCCACCTGGCGGATCTGCCCTGGTGCCAGCGCGCTGCTGGCCCGGTAGATGGGCGGCGGCGGCGAAGTCTGGTTGCGGACGACCGGCCCTTCCTTCGTTACGCGCCGGTTCATGCTCGTGCTGTAGAACTTCCAGGTGATGGTGCTCGCCCCAGGGTTGACGTAAGTCTCGATCAGCAGGTGATAGGGCGTGTCGTTGCGGAAGCGGAAGTCCACGATGGGCGAGTAGACCGTCGCGTCCATGCCGGGGCCTTCGCCCTCTTCATAGTAGCCAACGCGGTAGGCGTGCTCAATGCGCTCCAGGATAGGATACCCGCCGTAGAACGCCGTCTGGAAGGCGGTTGTCGCCACCTGGCAGACCCCGCCGCCGACGCCGGTGATCGTCTGATTGCCGACGATGATCAGCCCCTGCTCGTAGCCGCTCTCGGCGCTGACATCGCCCAGCCATTCATTGAATGAGAAAACCCCGCCCGGCGGGATGACCAGCCCGTGAAAGTTGGCCGAGGCCACCTCGATATTGTGGCGGCGCGCGGCAGTAGACCCGTAGTAGTACGTTGTCTTTTGCACGACGCGCTCGATGATGCCTAGCTCGGCGGCGGTCGCTGTATCGGGGATGGCCGGCGATGTCTGGCTGAAGACCAGGCGGACGCGCCGCTCAGCCGGGTCGCTGGCGAAGACGGCCCGCTCGAACTGAGCGACGGTCTGCTCCACGTCCAGCGCGCGCCCGGTGACGCTGTTCTGGATGACCTCAAGCTGCTTGGTTTCGTCGTTGAAGATGAAGCGGGCGTTGGCAGGCCGGACGGCCAGCGACGGGGCCAGCTCGCTGAGGAAGGCGCGCGGCTCGTCCAGGCGCACGGCGACCGTGTAGGTCCCCGTGCCGTCCGGGTTCTGCTCCAGGGTCATGTCCAGCATCTGTTCCAGCGAGTTCACCTGGGCCACCCAGGGGCCTTTGTCTATGCCGTCCTCTGGGGCCACGTAGAACTCGACGGGGGCGGAAAGCGCCAGGTTAACCCGCTCGGCGGCGGCGCTGGCATCCCAGGTGGTCGGCTCTGTCTCCGCGACGACCAGGGTGATCTCGCTGCGCGTCGCCAGGCGCACGATCTCCTGGCGCAGCGCGGAGAGCGTGGCGGCCACGTCCACTGTGCGCCCGGCCTGCGCCGGCGCGGCGATGGCCCGCCCGTCGCGGATGGTCAGCGTGGCGTTCACCACCGGGCGGTTGACGTAGGCCCCGGCGATCTCGCTCAGGACGCGCTCGGCCACCGACTGGTCGAAGGTGACGACCGGCACGATAGGCTGCCCATACAGGCGCGTTTCAAGCTGAGTGAACAGGTTCTCGAACGCGCCGCCTTCGCGCCCGACGCGATAAGCGGCGTCCACCGTCGCCTCGATATCGAGCGCCACGCCCAGTTGGGCGGCGCTGTACTGCCACGTCTGGCTGCCGTAATGGAAGGTAAAGGTGGCGCTGTCGGCATAGGCGAAGCGACCCGCCAGGGCCTGGATCGCTTCCTGGCGCGTCATCCCGGCCAGGTCTACGCCCATCACGGTCGAGACGCCGGGGTGAATCTGGTCGCGGTGCAGGAACTGATAGCCAGAGACCAGGATCGCCAGCACGCAGAGCAGCAGGACGACGCCGGTCAGGGTCAGCATGAACAGGCGTGTCACCCAGGGGTTCAGCGGCGGGCGAACAGGTCGGGCGTAGGGACGCGGGTGAGAGTAGGGAAGGTTGGGAGCGCTCATGATCACCACCCGTAGGACACTCATTTGCGGGCAGCAGGAACCCCCTGCCGTTGCTTGTATGGTAGCACCTTTGGGCAGAGGCGACAATTCGAGCGCAGGTTTGCAGTACCGTATCTCTGGCGGCTGCCCCCCCCATGCAGGCATGGCCCCCCATCCCCGACCCTTCCCACGAGGAAGGGGGAAGAGAAAAGGGTGTCCTAAGCTCCTCCCTCCTCGTGGGGGAAGGGCCGGGGAGGGGGGACACACGGCAGCCGGTACTCACGCCATTTCAACCGGATTCGATGCGCTACCCGGATTTGCCTCACCCCCTGGCCGCGCTGCGTCCGGCCAGGGGTGAGGTCACTGTCCTGCACCCGGCGAGTCGCTGTCAGCCTTTGCGCGCACCCGCGGAGAGCAGTCGCTTTTGAGCGGCGCTGATCCTGCGCTATCATCCAGCGCACTGCTGCACCACGACCTACCAGGAAGGCGACCAGCCCATGATCACGCTGATGATTCTGTTCAGGCAGGCGGCTCACGACGGCACGTTCGACCTGCGTTACGCCCGCAACCTGGCCCTGCTGCGCAAGATGCCGGGCGTCGAAGGCGTGACCGAGGGGCAGGTGATCGGCGGCCCCGGCGGCCCGGCACCTTATCGCCGTGTGCTGGAACTGAGCTTCGCGTCGTTCGAGGCGCTGGACGCGGCGCTGCGCTCGCCGGAAGGCGTGACCGCCGGCAAGGACCTGATGGACTTCGCCGGGCAGGACGCCGAGCTTCTGTTTGTCGAAGTGACTGAAGAGCCGCCGCCCGTTGTGCTCAGCCCCGCCCACCTGCAAGCCTTCCTCGACAACCACCACATAGACGCGCAGATCGTCTATCCCGGCGCGCCCACACCGACCGTGCCCGCTGCGGCGCGGGCGCTGGGCGTTGAAGAGGACCAGATCGTCAAGTCGGTCGTGTTCCTGGTCGAAGATCGGCCTTTTCTGGTGTATGGCTGCGGCACGCGCCGTGTAGACCCGCGCAAGCTGGCCGACCGGCTGGGCGTCAGTCGCAAGAAAGTGCGCCTGGCCGACGCCGACCAGGTGCTCGACCTGACCGGCTACCCGGTGGGCACGGTGCCGCCTGTCGGCCTGAAGACGCCTATGCCCGCCTTCATGGACCCGGCTATCCAGTCTCACGAGGTCGTTTACGCGGGCGGTGGGGGGATTGACGCCCTGCTGCGCATCCGCAGCGCGGAGCTGATTCGCGCCAGCCGTGCCGAGATCGCGCCAATGCTGCGTGGCGACGAGGCGGACGATGCGGGGGAGGCCGAGGCTTGACGCAGAAGGCGATGTTGGTACAATTGGAGACACTCTCGCCCCCATAGCTCAGAGGATAGAGCGTTGCCCTCCGGAGGCAGAGGCCCAGGTTCGAGTCCTGGTGGGGGTACTGCGCGACCGGCGCCGAATGGCTGCCGGTCGTTTGTTTCAGCGGGGCTAGAACAGGTGCTCCGCCGCCAGGCGCGTGCCCGGCCCTGGCCGGTTGGCGATGACCTCGCGCACGCCGGGCAGCGTGCTCAGCGCCGCCGCAACGCGCGCCGCATCGGCCCCCAGGCACAGCACGTGCACGTTGGCCCCCGCGTCAATGGTGCAGTACGCTTCCAGCCCGTTCTCGCGCCAGGCGCGCACGGCACGCAGCACGCGCACCGTCTCCGGCGACCAGTAGAGCAGGCTGGGCTGCGAAGTCATGGCCACCGCGTGCATGCGGATCGCTTCCTGCTCCGTCTCCTGGCCGAAGGCCGTGAAGTCGCGGGCCAGGATCGCCGCGCGGATGACCGGCAGAGCGCGCCCGGCGGCGGCCAGCCGCGCCCCGGCGAAGGGGCTGGCGTCCACCAACTCCTGCCCCCTGGTCGAGCCGACCTCTTTGTGCTCGGTCTGCACGACGGCGACCAGGTCGCGCAGATCCCAGTGTTCGGGCGGGGCGATGCTCTCCGCGTAGGACTCCTCGCTGGTGTCTGCCGCGTGCCATTCCACGAACCCCGCCGGAATTGAGCGGCAGGCCGACCCTGATCCGAGCCGGGCCAGGATGGTCAGCTCGCGCTCGTCGAGGGTCAGCCCCGCCGCCGCGCTCGCCGCCGCGCTCAGCGCGGCGAAGGCCGACGCCGACGAGGCGATGCCCGCGCCCATCGGGAACGAATTGCGCGAGGCGACGCGCGCCGGCTCGGCGATGCCCGCCAGCATCCGCACGCGGTCGAGATGCTCGCTGACGCGGTGAGCGGCCCGCTGTGGCGCGGGCGCGCCGGCGATGCTCACCTCGTCGGCGGGCAGCGCCGGGTCGAAGGCGACGGTCGTGATCGTCGTCGCGCCATCCAGGTTCATCGAGATCGAGTCGTTGAGCGGCAGGCGCAGCGCGTGATCGCGCCGCCCCCAGTACTTGATGAAGGCGATGTTGGCGCAGCTTATGGCCGTCGCTTTGGCCTGGGTCATGGTGTGCTCTCCGTCTCCACGCGGACGCCGGGCGCGTTCGGCGCCACGCGCAGCAGGGTGCCCCCTGCGGCTTCCAGCGCCTGCTCTGCCTCGGCGCGGCGCTCGTCCGCTGCCAGGGCGATGACGCAATCGCCGCCACCCGCCCCGCTCAGCTTCGCCCCATATGCGCCTGCCGCACGCGCGGCGAAGACCAGCGCCGCCGTCTGGGGGATGTCCACGCCGAGAGCGTGGGCCAGGCCGTGCCCCATGTCCAGCAGTTCGCCCAGCCGCGCCCAGTCGCCCTGGGTCAGCGCTTCCCGCCCGGCGATCACCAGCGCACGCATCGCCTCAAAGACGTGCCCGATGGTCGCCGGGTGCGCGGCCAGGCGCGCGCTCACCCGCTGGACATACGCAGCCGTGTCCGCCTTGACCCCCGAATAGGCGGCGATCAGCGGCAGGGCAGGGGCGTCCAGCGGCTCGATGCGGCGCGGTGCGGCGTTCTCGTAATACAGCGTCCCGCCGGAGATCGCCGCCGCCAGGTCGAAGCCCGACCCGCTGCCCTGCACGCGGCGAATCGCTTCCAGGCCCAGGTCGAACAGGCGATCCGCCGCAAGCTCAACGCCCTGCAAATGGGCCAGCCCGAACAGCGCGCAGGCGACGGTGGCCGACGAGCTGCCCAGCCCAAGCTGGCTGGAGAAATCGCTGCGGGTGGCGATGTTGACGCCCTCTTCCAGCCCGATCCGTTCGGCGAAGACGCGCAGCGCGCTCTCGATGAAGCGCGTCCCGCGCGCCAGCGCACGCCCATCGCGGAAGGCGTCGGCCAGGCGACCCGTCACACCGTGCGCGCCCACGTCCGGCGCGTCCAGGGTGAAGCGGTCGTCGCCGCTGCGGGTCAGGGTCATGTGCAGGCGGGCGTCCATCGCCGTCACCAGGCAGGGACGCCCGTGCACGACGGCGTGCTCGCCCAGCAGCATGAGCTTGCCCGGCGCGGAGACGTGGATCGTAGAGAGCATGGGCGCGTTTCCCGTTGATGGTGCTTTCTTCGCTCGCGTAGTGTAGATCGTTTGTGGGCGACCGGCAATGCCAAACGTGGTAGAATGAGCGGCGAAACGGGCGGGTGCGCGTCGGGAAGGATTGGCGATGGCAGCTTCGTATGAGTCTATGTTCGGGGGCATCCTGGCCGCCATTGACGCCGAGATGCGGGCTGTGCGCCAGCAGCAGGTCGAGATCGCGCCCCTGCTGTGGGAGATGCTCGATCACCATTTCGGCTGGGGGGCAGGGACATCCGGCTTCCAGCCCGGTGCGTCTGGCAAGCGAGTTCGCCCGCTGCTGATGGCGCTGGTTGCCCAGGCGATCAGCGGTGAGTATCGCCACGTGCTGCCCGCAGCGGCGGCGCTGGAATTTCTGCACAACTTCACGCTGATTCACGACGACGTGATGGATCACTCTGCCGAGCGCCGGCACCGCCCGACGGTATGGGCGCTGTGGGGTGGCGACCAGGCGATCAACGCCGGCGACGGGCTGTACGCGCTGGCGAACCTGGCTGTGGCCAACCTGCTGCACGCCGAAGTGCCCGCCAGCAAGGCGGTTCGCGCCGCGCAGGTGCTCGCCCAGGCGTGCCTGTGGACCGCCGAAGGGCAGGTGCTGGATATGAGCTTCGCCGGGCGGGAGCAGGTGACGACCGCCGAATACCTGACCATGATCGCCCACAAGACGGGCGGGCTGCTGGAGGCGGCGACGAAGATCGGCGCGCTGCTCAGCAGCGACGACGAGCCGGTCATCCGCGCCTATGCGCAGTTCGGGCGTGACCTGGGGCTGGCCTTCCAGGTGCGCGACGATTACCTGGGCGTGTGGGGCGACGAGGCGGCGACCGGTAAATCGGCGACGGGCGACATCCGCGAGAAGAAGAAGTCGTACCCCGTGCTGGTCGCCTTCGAGCGCGCCGCAGCAGCCGACCAGGCGGTGCTGCGCCGCATCTACGCGCAGGAAGCACTCTCCGATGAGGATGTGGCCGACGTGCTGGACATCCTGGAGCGCAGCGGGGCCATTGCCGAGACCGACCGCTCGGCCAGCGAGTATTTTGAGAGGGCGCTGGCCCACCTCGACGCGACCGGCATCGCCAACCCGACACAGGACGGGCTGCGCCAGCTTGCCGCGTTCCTCATCCGTCGCGCATATTGAGGGGTCAGCCGCTCAGCGCGGCGATCAGCGCGCGCAGTTGGCGCTTGTAGTCGTCGCCAGAGAAGTCGAAGCGCGGCTTGCGCCGCAGCGAATCCGGCAGATCGGCGGGTTCGAGCGTGGCGACGACGACTGGCTTGCGCGTCTTGACGAAGTACTCCAGCGCGTCGCGCACGGCTGTCGCTTTGAGGGCCAGCGGCGTGGCGATGACCAGCATCGCCGCGCACTCCACCAGGGCGGGATGCACGCCGGTGGCCCACTGCACGCCCTCGTCTTCCGGGCCGGGCAGCCAGGTGTGCACGCCCGCGCGCTTGAGGTCTTCGGCCAGAATCTCGGCGAACTCCGCATCGGCCACGCTGTAGTTCACATAGACGACCGGAAATGCCTTGCGCCCCCCCTTGCCGGGCAGCAGGTCCGCCAACTGCGCCGGTTCCGGTCGTTTGAGCCGGTCGTGGGAGGCGGTGCGGCCCATGCGGATCACCGTCGTGCCACAGTCGGCGCAGGTGCCGCGCGTGCCGGGCGTCCCGCGCCGCGTCCAGATGGCCTGCGGATTCTCGATGGGCGTCTTCTGCCTGCAACTCACGCAGTACGCTTCCAGCAGGTCGCCCTCGTCGGCGTGATCGTCGAAGGGATCAGAGTGGTCGGTCATGGGGCTTGCTCAATTCCCTGGGCTGGCAGCGCAGGCTGCCCGCTGCCGCGCGAAGATAGCATACCATACGGCGCAATTTATGCGTAGTCGTGCGGGGAGGGTACAATGGGGGCCGTTTGGTCGCTGCGGGCCAGGGCCGCGCGATCCCTGGCGAATATCTCGATTGCGCTGTGACATCAACACACATGGGAAGGATTCCATGACCGACTTCGACCAGAAAGCCATCAACACCATTCGTATGCTGGCGGTTGACGCCATCCAGAAGGCCAACTCCGGGCACCCCGGCCTGCCGCTGGGCGCGGCGCCGATGGCCTACGTGCTGTGGACGCGCTTCCTCAGGCACAACCCGCGCGACCCGAAGTGGGCCGACCGCGACCGGTTTGTGCTCTCCGCCGGGCACGGCTCGATGCTGCTCTACGCGCTGCTCTACCTGACCGGCTACGACGTGACCCTGGACGATCTGAAGGATTTCCGCCAGTGGGGGAGCATCACCCCTGGCCACCCGGAGGCAGGGACGACGCCCGGCGTCGAGACGACGACCGGCCCGCTGGGGCAGGGCTTCGCCACCGGCGTGGGCATGGCTATCGCCGAGCGGCACCTGGCGGCGCGCTTCAACACGCCCGATCACCCCATTGTGGACCATTACACCTACGCCATCGTCAGCGATGGCGACCTGATGGAAGGCGTGGCGGCGGAGGCGGCTTCGCTGGCCGGGCACCTCAGGCTGGGCCGGCTGATCTACCTCTACGATGACAACTCTATCTCGCTGGACGGCCCCACAGCCCTCTCTTTCAGTGAAGACGTAGGCCAGCGTTTCGAGGCCTATGGCTGGCAGGTGCTGCGCGTGGCCGATGGCGGCGACCTGGACGCGATCGAGGCGGCGCTGCACGCCGCCCGTGCCGACGCCGAGCGTCCCTCGCTGATCATGGTGCGCACGGTGATCGGTTACGGAAGCCCGAACAAAGCCGGGACGTCCGATGTGCATGGCTCGCCGCTTGGCGCAGACGAAGTGGCCCTGACCAAGCAGAATCTTGGCTGGCCGACGGAGCCGCCTTTCCTCGTCCCTGACGACGTGCTGGCCCATTTCCGCCAGGCGGTCGAGCGCGGCGCGGCGGCCCAGGCGAGCTGGCAGCAGACGTTCGCGGCGTGGCAGAGCGCGCAGTCGGACAAGGCGGCGGAGTGGGCGGCCATGTTTGCCGATACACTGCCGGACGGCTGGGATGCTGATCTGCCGGCCTTCCCGGTGGGCACGTCCGTCGCCACGCGCGTCGCATCGGGCAAGGTGCTCAACGCCCTGGCTCCGCACCTGCCGGGGCTGATCGGCGGCGCGGCAGACCTGGACTCGTCCACCCGGACGTACCTGAGCCTGAGCGAAGACTTTCGGGCGGGGCACTACGAGGGCCGCAACCTGCGCTTCGGCGTGCGCGAGCACGCCATGGGGGCCATCGTCAGCGGCATCGCTGCGCACGGCGGCCTGATCCCCTACAGCGCCACTTTCCTCGTCTTCTCCGACTACATGCGCCCGGCGATGCGCGTGGCGGCCCTCAGCCACTTCGCGCCGGTGTTCGTCTTCACGCACGACAGCATCGGCCTGGGCGAGGACGGTCCGACTCATCAGCCCATCGAGCAGGTCATGTCGCTGCGCCTCATCCCGCATATAGAAGTCATCCGCCCGGCGGACGCCAACGAGACGGCGGCGGCCTGGCGCTGCGCCATCGAAAACCGCGATCATCCGACAGTCCTGGCGCTGACGCGCCAGAACGTGCCCGTGCTCGATCCAGCCCTGGGCATAGCCGAGGGTGTGGCGCGCGGCGCGTATGTGCTCGCCGACGCGCCCGGCGGCGCGGTGGACGTGCTGCTGATCGCGACCGGCTCGGAGGTGCACCTGGCCCTGGCCGCGCAGAAGCTGTTGGCAGCAGAAGGCATCGGCGCGCGCGTGGTGAGCATGCCCAGTTGGGAGCGGTTCGAGCGCCAGCCGCCCGCCTACCGCGACAGCGTGCTGCCGCCCACCGCGACCGCCCGTGTGTCGGTCGAGGCTGGCGTGACCACCGGCTGGCAGAAGTGGGTGGGCGCGGAGGGAGTGGCTATCGGCGTGGATCGTTTCGGCGCGTCGGCTCCGTACCAGGTCATCTACGAGCAGTTCGGCCTGACGGCAGCGCACATCGCCGAGCGCGCGCGGGCGCTGGTTGGGCGGGTGTAACGAAGCGGCAGTGGGGTAGCGCGAAACGGAAATGAATCAGACTTCCGAAGTTTTCGAAAACTTCGGAAGTCTTTTTTGAGGCGTCGGGGATATATTGCAAGAGGGTGTGGCAAGCGCATGCCACGCCCTAATCCAGCACGCCCTCGCGGCGCAGGATGTCGCGCAGATGATCGCGCCGCGCCGTCCCCGCCAGCGTCTCCAGGCGGCGCACGCCCAGCGGATCAATCTCCTCGCGCAGCAGGCGCACTTCTTCGGCGGTGGGCGGGGGCGTCTCGTGCAGGTCGGGTGCGACCGTCAGCGGGAAGCCCGTCCTGGCCTGGATGCGCTCGACGGTCGCGCCCGGATGAACAGTCACCAGGCGCATTGTTCCCTCCGCCCAATCGAACACGCCCAGGTCGCTGACCAGGATGCGCGGCCCCGCCCCCGCCCGGCGCGCGCTGCTGTGCCCCAGGCCGCTGCGCCAATCCAGCCGGGGCACGAAGATCGCCCGCGAGTGGCGCGGCACGTAGAGGTACACCCCTGGGGAATAGACCGTCACGTCGGGGATGCCGCCTGTACCGGGCAGGCGCAGGCGGGGGTGCGCGTGGTCTTCGCCGATGGCAATGTTGTTGAAGTTGCCGGCGGGATCAACCTGTCCGGGGCGGAAGAACTCCTTGGGGGCGAGCGTGGGCAGCGCGTCGCAGGCCAGCGTGACAAAGCTGGCGTGGGCCAGCGCCTTGCCCGACCACAGCTCTTCGGCGCGGGCCACGCCGAGCGGCGCCCAGTCCTGCACCATGCCCTGGCCGATGGCCGAGGCGAAGAAGGCGTTGGGGGCGTGCGTGCGCTGGGCGAGAATGTACCCGGCGGCGACCAGCGGCGTGGCCAGGCCCTGCGCCAACAGGTCGCCATCTTCAACCTGGCGCGCGATGCAGACGGCGATCAGCTCGTCCAGGGTGTGGCTGACGACAGACCGGGCCTGGAGAGACACAGCGCAGGCGCTCGCTGCGGGCTGTGCCCGTCAGTCGCGGTCGCGACCGAAGACGAGCATCGCGTAGTAGAGCAGGGTGAGCAGCGAAGTGGCGACCGCGGCCACATAGGTGAAGGCCGCCGCCCGCAACACGGCCTTTGCGCCCGCCGCGTCTTGCTCGTTGGCGAGCAGGCCGGTGTCGCGCAGCAGGTTCATGGCCCGACGGCTGGCGTCCAGCTCAACGGGCAGCGTGACCACTGTGAACACCGCCGCCCCGGCGAACAGGACCAGCCCGACCACGGCCAGCCCGGTGACGTTCAGGATCAGCCCGGCGATGATCAGGCCGATGCCCAGTTGCGGGCCGAGCGTCGCGCTGGGGATGAGCATGGCGCGCAGCGCCATCAGCGGGCTTTTCTGCTGATCCTGCTGGACATGGCCGAACTCGTGCGCGGCGATGGCCATCGAGGCGACCGATGGCTGCGAGGCTACGCCCGGCGACAGGCGCACCACGCCCGCGCGCGGATCGTAGTGGTCGGACAGCTCGCCCTTGCCCACTTCCAGCCCCACGCGCTGGATGCCCCCGTCGCGCATCAGAATCTGGGCGGTCTGCTGCCCGGTGACCCTTTGGCTGTTGGGCACGTTGCCCCATTTCTGGTATGCGCTGCGCACCCACGCCTGGGCCAGCCCGCTGATGACCAGGGTCGGCAGCATGACAAAGATGATGTAGTTCGGGTCGAAGAACATCCCTCACTCCTTCGGAGCGGCTGCGCTCCGCGCGATCCCTCAAATGGACAGGTCTGGGACCTGAGCCAGCTATGCCATATGGAGTATACCCAGGTACGCTAAGAGCGGCATTAGAACGGGCTATGAAATGCGTAAGATCAGCGACCTAAGACGCCCGCCCCCGCCTGCTTGCGGGCGAGCGTCTTCTCGGCAGTGGCGTATGTCCCCTCAAGCACGGCCACTGCTGCCGCAAGCTGGTTGTCGTCGCCGCCGCCGGCATCTGGCTCGTAGGCGACGACCACGTCCGGCTGGATGCCGTGCTCGCTCACCGAGCGCCCGTCGGGCGTGTACCAGCGCGACACGGTGACGCGAATGCCGCCGCCGTTGGAGAGCGCATACCACCGCTGCACCGATCCCTTGCCGAAGGTGGGCATGCCCACCACGATCGCGCGGTGATGATCCTGTAAGGCCCCCGCGACCAGCTCTGAGGCGCTGGCGCTGCCCTGATCTACCAGAACGACCATCGGCACGTGGGAGGCGATAACTTCGCCCATGCGCGGGTACTCGGTGGTGCGGTCGGGGGTGCGCTCCACAAGAACGTTGCCGTCTTCCAGGTACGCGCTGGCAACCTGGATGGAGGTTGTCAGGTAGCCGCCGGGATTGCCGCGCAAGTCCAGGATCAGCCCGCGCAGCGTGTCGGCGTTCATGGCCTGCAGCGCTTCGACCATCTCAGGCGCAGTATCGCCCTCGAAGCCGTACAACTGGATGTAGCCGATCTCACCCTCCAGCACGCGGCTGGTCACGCTCGGCACGCTGATCCGCTGGCGCATGACCTCGAAGGTCAGGGTTCCGGCCACGTTGGGGCGGCGGATGCCCAGCAGCACCTGAGTCTGGGCCGGGCCGCGCACCAGGCTGATGATCTCGTTCTGCGACAGCCCGGTGACGTCTTCTCCTTCGACCTCGACGATCACATCGCCGGCGCGCAGGCCGGCGGCTTCGGCGGGCGACCCGGCGATGATCGTGACCAGCTCCAGCCCGCCGTATTCCTCGTTGGTGCGGACGGTGGCGCCGATTCCCTCATACTCGCCGCTCATGCCTTCCGAGACGCGGGCGTATGTTTCGGGGTCCATGTAATCGGTGTGCTCGTCGCCGGCGGCGGCCATCAGGCCGTACAGCGCCGCGTCGAGCAGCTTCTCGTCGTCCACCAGCGGGTTGGCGCGGTGAATGGCCGCCCAGGCGTCCCACAGCGGCGCGAGGTCGGCATCTCCGCCGGACGGCAGGGCAGGGTTGTTCGCAGTATCCGGCGTCTCGGCGAAGCGGGCCATCGAGGCGATGGCCCCGCTCAGCAGAACGCTGTCGTCGAGCGGGTCTACGTAATTGTCGTGCAGCAGCTTCCAGGCCTCGCGGAACGCTGTGAAGAGCGTCTCAGCGCCCGCTGGCGTCTCGCTCTGGGCAGAGGTGAGCGCGATCGCCGGGACCTGCCAGGCGAGCAGGGCAGCGGCCAGCAGCGCGCTCAGCAGGACGAAGAGGGCAGACCTGCGACGGGCACGAAACAGCAACGGGTAGCACATGGGCAACTCTCCAGCCAAACGCGATCTGACCAGATTATAGGCATGGTGCCCGCAAAAAAGCATGAGAAACTGCTGGGCAGGCGGTCATGATCATCCTGCACCCTGCTCAAGGACTCCCGCCAGGTATCCGGCAAAATCGCCGTCGGCGCAGGCCTCCACGTAACGCAGCAGCTCGCCGCCACCGACTGGATAGAGCGGATAGGCGGAGGAGGGCCACGCGCCACGCGGGGCGAGCGTCACCGCTGTGACTAGTGGGCCGGGCAAGTCCACATCGCTGGTCAAGCGCTCGACGATCTCTTCCGCCGTGACGATCACCCTCTCCGCGACTCCGGCCAATTCGGGGTCAATGCCCAGGTTCTTGTTCAGGCGGGCGTTGCCGCGCTGGTCAGCGACCAGGGCGTGAATCACGGCCACGTCGCACGACACGGCAGGGAAGGCGACCAGCGTCTCGCCGCTGTACGGGTCGCGGATGGTCTGCACGTCCGGGCGCAGCGCCAGCAGGTCGGTGCCCAGCCAGGCTGATGAGGGCATGAAGCCCACGCCCGCCAGCTTCGCCCTGATTCCGAAGGCCAGGCTCGCCTCTGTCTCCTCGATCACGCGGAGCTGCCCGGCGCTGGCGGCGGCAGTGAACATGGGCGCCAGCCCGAACGCCTCCAGCCCGAAGTAGCAGGTGCGCGTCTGGCGGACGCAGCCCGCCCCGACCAGCAGATCGGATTCGTACCCTGCGGTGAAGCACAACAGGGTCAGGTCGGTGGGCGGCTGGGGGCGGCGCAGCAGCTCGCGGACGAAGGCGACCGGGCGGCGGTAGAGCATATTGCCGCCCAGGGCGAGCGTCTGGCCCGGCTGCACAAGCGCGGCGGCCTCGGCCAGGCTGAGGCGCTTGTCGGCAGGCGAAAGGCGAGACAGGGCAGACATAACAGGGCATGCTCCTTTGCCGCAGGGCAGTGCAGCGCGATCACGGTAACACATTGCCCGGCGCTGCACAACCCCGGAACAGGCAGGGGTGCATGCAAAGGTTGTCAGCGACTCGTTTGATGCCGGACAAGGTGAGGTCCCGCAGGGGTGTATTGCAATACGCCCCTGCGCGCGCGGGCGCTCGAAGGGCAGACTTCGGAAGTCTTCGGAGACTTCCGAAGTCTGATGCGGTAGAAGGCCCCTCCTCCTGCCCCCTCCCAGGCAGGGCCAGAGGGGAAGAACGCCCCAACCGGCGGTCCAAGTCCCCCTCTCTAGCTCGGCTGGAGAGAGGGATTGAGGGGGTGAGGCGTGCACGGGGGCGTAGCAGAGCAGCGCCCCTACCGCCCGAAGAGTTTTGCGCACCCCTCCCCGCATCCCACTATTGCAGAGGCGGTGGTCAACGGCTATAGTTGACGTGTCCGAACAGGTGTCGGACGATCCCTTGAATGTATCAGATAGCGAAGGTCCTGACTGCATGACAGTTCACAGCGAACACCCATCACAGACTATCACCGCTCGCGTCGCCGGTGTGCGCTTTTTCGAAGTTGGCAAGGTCTACCATTTCAGCTACGCTCACATCCCCGACCTGGCAGTGGGCGACCACGTGGTTGTGGAAACCGCGCGCGGCGTCCAACTGGGGCAGGTGATGAATCTCGTCGCGCCAGAGCCGGGCACCGACCTGCGCGACTACAAGCCCGTGCTGCGCCGGGCCACCCCCACCGACCTGATGAGTCAGCGCCTGTGGAAGTCGCGTGAGGTTGAGGCGCTGATCACCTGCCGCGAGAAAGCCGCCGAAGTGGGCGGCCTGCAGGATGCCAAGTTCGTCGCCGCCCAGTACAACTTCGACGGCTCGCTGCTGACATTCCTCTACAGCGCGGAGGACAAGCTCAACACCAACAAGCTGCGCGCTGTGTTGCAGCGCGGCTTCCGCGCCAAAGTCGAGCTGCGCCAGGTCGGGCCGCGCGACGTGGCCAAGCTGATCGGCGGCATGGGGGCCTGCGGCATCCCGCGCTGTTGCAGCACGTTCCTGACCGACTTCAGCCCGATCTCGATCAAGATGGCCAAAGCGCAGGGCATCTCGCTCAACCCGACGGAGATCACCGGGATGTGCGGGCGGCTGCGCTGCTGCCTGATCTACGAGTACGAGCAGTACGTTGAGGCGCGCAAGCAGCTTCCCAAGCGCAACAAGCGCGTCGGCACGCCGCACGGCGAGGGCAAGGTCATTGACGTGCACCCGCTGCGCGACGCCGTCACTGTGCTGGTCGAAGAGACGCAGCATATCGTCAACCGCGAAGACATCGTTCCCCTGGACGAGCTGGCGGCCTTGCAGGCGAAGGCCGCTGCCGGCTGCGCCAAGGCGGAGAACGGCGGCTGCGACTGCGGCGCGCGCCAGCCTGTCGCCGAAGAAGCGGACGAGGGCGAAGCGGATTATGACGACGAGGCCCTGCCCGGTGAGCCGATCTCGCCGGAAAGTTATCACGCTGCCGCACCCGGTGCCCCAACTGGCGCCGCGCCGCGCGAAGAGCGGCGTGGGCGCTCGCGCCGGGGCCGGCGCCATCGTCCGGGCAGCGGGCCGAGACCAAACCGTACCAGACAGGAGAAGCCAGACCAGAATGAGTGAGAGTACTTCGCCCAACGGCACCGCAACAGTCATGGGTATTTTCGCTCATCCCGACGATCCAGAGTTCTTTTGCGGCGGTACCTTTGCACGCTGGGCCGCCGAGGGCAAGCGCGTGATCTTTGTGCTGGCCACCAGCGGCGACAAAGGCTCGCAGGACCTGACCCTTACCTCGGAGCAGTTGGCAGCAATCCGCGAGGAAGAGGAGCGCGCCGCCGCCGCCCGGCTGGGCGTGGAAGAGGTGATCTTCCTGCGCTACCCGGACGGTGAGTTACAGCCTACGCTCGACCTGCGCCGCGAGATCACCCGCCTGATCCGCCTGAAGAAGCCGGATGCGGTCGTCACCAACGACCCGACTGCGCGCTGGTATGGCACGCAGTACATCAACCATCCCGATCACCGCGCCATCGGCGACGCGGCGCTCGACGCGGTCTTCCCGGCAGCGCGCGATCACCTGACCTTCCCGGAATTGTTCCACGTGGAGGGCCTGGCTCCACACAAGGTGATGACGGTCTACCTATGCGGCACGCACGAGCCGAACGTCCGCATTGACGTGACCGCTTACCTTGAGGCCAAGATCGCCGCTTTGCGCGAGCACAAGAGCCAGATCGCTGATATGGAGGAGATGGAGCGCCGCCAGCGTGCCAACGTGGACGCCGAGTTCGTCGGCGATGGGCCGCGCTACACCGAAGCGTTTCGCATGTTCACCCTGCACTGAGGCCCGCGCCACCGACGCGGCCCGGCAGCCTGCTGAGCAACCTGCGCGGCGGCGGCTCTGTTGTGCCTGTCAATACGCTTGTGGGGGAGGGACCCCTGGTGACTGACTTCAAGCCGCGCATCGCTGCCCGCCAGGACGCCTGGATCGCCCTGCGTCGCGACCTGCACCGTCACCCGGAGCTGGGCTTCCAGGAAGTGCGAACAGCGGGGATTGTCGCCACCACGCTGCATAATCTGGGCCTGGAAGTGCAGACTGGCGTCGGCCAGACGGGCGTCGTCGCCCTGCTGGAAGGGGCGGCGGACGGGCCGACCGTGCTGGTGCGCGCCGATATGGACGCCCTGCCCATCCAGGAAGAGAACGAGGTGCCCTACGCCTCGCAGACGGCGGGCGTCATGCACGCCTGCGGGCACGACGGGCACACGACCATCGCCCTGGCCGTCGCCGAGCTGCTCAGCGCACACCGCGCAGAGCTGGCCGGTCGGGTCAAATTCGTCTTCCAGCCCGCCGAAGAGATCGGGCGCGGCGCGCAGGCGATGATCGCCGCCGGCGCGCTGCAAGCGCCTGTGCCGCAGGTCAGCCTGGGGCTGCACCTGTGGAACGAGGTATCGGTCGGGGCGGTGGCATTGGTGGACGGCCCGATGATGGCCGCAGCGTGCGACATGACCATCACCATTCAAGGGCGTGGCGGGCACGGCGCGCTGCCGCACGAGACCCGCGACCCAATTGTGGCCGGCTGCCAGATCGTCAGCGCGCTGCAAACCATCGTCAGCCGCAACGTGCGCCCCACAGAGGTCGCCGTCGTCTCTGTGACCGAGTTCAAGGCGGGCGACTCGTTCAACGTCATCCCCGCTTCGGCGCGGCTGCGCGGCACGTTGCGCGCCTTCCGCACCGAGATGATCGCCTTGTTAGAGGAGCGCGTGCGGGCTGTCAGCGAAGAGATCGCCGCCGCGCTGGGCTGCCAGGCGGAAGTCGCAGTCGAGCAGGTGACTCTGCCGGTGATCAACGATACCGGAGTCAACGAGCGGCTGGCGGCGGTCTTCCGGGCGGTCGCGCCGGACGTGCGGCTCATACGGAACTTTCAGACGATGGCCGCCGAGGATATGTCTTACTTCCTGGAAGCGGTGCCGGGGGCGTTTTTCTTCGTCGGCTCGGCCAACCCACAGCGCGGCCTGGATTACCCGCACCATCACCCGCGCTTCGACTTCGACGAAGCGGCCATCCCACTGGCCGCCGAGTTGCTGGCGACGGCGGTCGCCTCGTATGTCCTGCCCGGCGCGCAGCCGGAACGCGCAGAGTGAGGGTCGGGGCGTGCCGCAGCTCAATGTCTTTCGCTGGCAACCAGGGCGCGGGTGGCTCGTCCTTTCGGGCGGCGGGCCGCCAGAGTCCGACGACGTGCAGAGCGTGGAAGCGCACCTGCTGGCCCGGACGGCCTCGCAAGGGCCGCTGGCTTATATATGGGCGGCGGGCGACCCGGACAGCGCCGATCACCACATGGACTCGCTGCGCGATCTGGGTGCGCGCACAGGCTACCTGGTAGACATTCTGAGCGAGCCTGACGAGGAGATTTACGCCCAGATCAGCGAAGCGGGCGTGATCATCCTCGGCGATGGCCCGCAGCAGGAGGTGCTCTACGACGCGCTGAGCGGCGTGGTGCTGGACGCCATTCGCTCGGCCTTCAGCCGGGGGGCGACGGTCTACGCCGTTGGGCTGAGCGCCGAGCAGTTTGGCGCGCACCGCGTCGGCCAGCGCGATCTTGTGCCCGGCCTGCAATGGCTGGAGCGGGCCATCGTCGTCGCCGGCTACACGCCGGACATGGCCGAAGGGCTGCGCCAGGTCGTCCGCCAGACGCCGCACAGCTTCGGCCTGGGCATTGGCCAGGGGGCGGCGGTGGCGCTCGGCCCGCTCGGTGAAGTCGAAATATGGGGGAGCGCCGCGGTGACGGTGGCGCTGGGGCAGGAGTATACGGCGGGGGCTGATGAGGAGTTGTGAGTCGTGAGCAGGAAGTTGCGCGGTCGCAGGACTCCTGACTCACGAGTCAAGGCCCGCGACTCCGGCGCGAATTACATTCCCGGTTGAGGAGGGACAGGCATGCCCGCGACGGTCTTGATCGGCGCGCAGTGGGGCGACGAAGGCAAGGGGCGCATCGCTGACTGGCTGGCCCGCCAGTCGGACGTGATGGCGCGCTATGCCGGTGGCGACAACGCCGGGCACACGGTCATCATCGGTGAGCGCGAATTCAAGCTGCACCTGGTGCCGTCGGGCGTGGTGCACCCCGGCCTGCGCTGCATCCTGGGCAGCGGCATGGTCATCAATCCCTTACGCCTGGTCGAAGAGCTGGATATGCTCGCCGCCCAGGGGGTGGACATCTCGCCGCAGCGCATCCATCTGAGCGCGCGCGCCCACCTGATCACGCCCGGCCACCTGGCGCTGGACGGCGCGGCGGAGCGGGCGCGCGGGGGGGCGTCCATCGGCACGACGCGGCGCGGCATCGGCCCGGCGTACATGGACAAGGCGGCTCGCACTGGCCTGCTGGCCGGGGAGATGCGCGATCCGGGCACGTTTGCGGCGCAGGTGAAAGCCGCGCTGGAGCGGGCCAACGCCGTGCTCAGCGGGCAGTACGGCCTGGAGCCGGTTGACGTTGAGAGCCTGGCCCAGGCGTGCGGTGACGCGGCGGCGCGCCTGGCCCCCTACGTCACCGACACCACGACACTGCTGCTCGACCTGCTGGACGCGGGCCAGCGGCTGCTGTGCGAGGGCGCGCAGGGCACGCTGCTCGACCTGGATCACGGCCATTATCCCTATGTGACCAGTTCCTCGGCCACCGTGGGCGGGGCGCTGACCGGGCTGGGCATCGCGCCACAGCACATCACGCGCGTGGTGGGCGTCGCCAAAGCCTACTGCACGCGCGTCGGCAACGGCCCGTTTCCGACCGAGCTGTTCGACGCGACCGGTGAGCGCCTGCGCGCTGCCGGGCACGAGTTCGGCACGACGACCGGACGCCCGCGCCGCTGCGGCTGGCTGGACGCCGTCGCCCTGCGCTACGCAGCGCGCGTCAACGGCTTTACTGAGCTGGTCGTCACCAAGCTCGACGTGCTCAGCGGGCTGGACACGGTGCAGATCGCGGTGGCCTACGAGAGCGACGGCGGGCGCACGGCGGCGATGCCCGTCTTCACGCCGGATTTCGAGCGCGTCCGCCCCGTCTACGAGACGCTGCCCGGCTGGGCCGAGGACATCTCCGCCGCGCGGCGCTTCGACGACCTGCCGCCCAACGCTCGCCGCTACATCCGACGCATCGAAGAGCTTGGCGGCGTGCCCGTCTCGCTGGTCAGCGTGGGGCCGGAGCGCGAGCAGGCCGTCCGGCTGGTGGACTAGGGCGATGAGCGAGCCGCCGGTGAGCCAGCCGCCGCGCCGCGTGGTGTCGCTGGTGCCGAGCCTCACCGAATCCCTCTTTGACCTCGACCTGGGCGACCGGCTGATCGCGGTCAGCGACTATTGCACGCGCCCCGCCGAACGCTTGAGCAGGCTGCCGCGCGTCGGCGGCCCGAAGACTCCCGACGTGGCGCGCATCGTCGCCTTGCAGCCCGACCTGGTGCTGCTCAACGACGAGGAGAATCGCCGCGAGGATGGCGAAGCCCTGGCCGCAGCCGGGGTTCCGCTGTGGGTGACCGGCCCGCGCACGGTGCTGGACGCGATCCGGCTGCTGTGGCAGATTATGGACGTGTTCGATCACCCGCTGATGATCCCCCGCGTGCGCGAGATCGAGCGCGCCTACGACTACACGCTGGCCGCGGCGCAGGCGTCCGCGTCGGTGCGCGTTTTCGTCCCCATCTGGCGCGACCCCTGGATGACCTTCAGCGCTGCAACCTATGCCAGCGATATGCTGCGCGTCTGCGGTGGGGAGAATGTCTTCGCGCACGGCGTCGCGGGCAGCGCCGCGCGCTACCCGCAGATCGCGCTGGACGATGTGCTGGCCGCCCAGCCAGAAGTCATTTTGCTGCCGGACGAGCCGTACCCCTTCAACCAGGACAACGCTGCTGAGCTAGCCAGGCTCGACTTGCCAGCAACACGATTCGGGCGTATTTATTCGGTTGATGGGAGTCTGCTCATGTGGCACGGCACTCGCGCGGCCTATGGGCTGCGCGACCTGCCGCTGCTGCTGATGGGGGAGTGAGTTCATGATGATCCGGTCAATCACCCACCACGCGCTGGAAGCGCTCTGCGTCCAGGCTTCTGAGGCGATTGTCGCCGTGGATGCACAGGGATGCATCATTCTCTTCAACCCGGCGGCGGAGGCCGCCCTGGGCCTGCGCGCAGCGGAAGTTGTGGGGCGTTTGCTGAGCGACCACGCTGCGCTGCAAGCGCTGGCCGTCTTGCTGAGCGAGGCGGACAGCAGTCAAGGGGCGATTCGCGTCAGGCTGCCGCTCGCGTCTGGCGGGCAGGTGCCCGTGCAGGTGATCGCTTTGCTCGACGGGACACCGGCGGCGGGCGAAGACCTGGTGGAGAACCTGGTGCACGATCTGAAAGTGCCCGCGGCGTCGGCGAAGAACTTCATTGATGTGGTCCAGGAAGCGGGCGAGCTGAACGCGCAGCAACTGGACTTCGCCAACCGCGCCCGGCTGAAGATGCTGACCATGGTGGACGCCATCAACGAGGTTATTGACACGTTCTGGATGAACGCCAGCGGGCGGCTATATCCGCAGCAGACCGATCTGGTGCCCATCATTCGCAAGATCGGGCGCGAGGCGGGCGACTTTGCCCGGCTGCGCGGCGTCACCATCGAGCTGGCTCTGCCCGAAGAAGGATGCACCGTCCTGGTTGACTCCACCCGCGTCCGAAACGCGATCAGCAACCTGGTCAACAATGCCATTAAATACTCGCTCAACGGAGGCACGGTGCGCATCGCGCTGACTCAGGAGCCAGGCTCGATCACCTGCCAGGTGACTGATCAGGGGATCGGCATCGCTGCCGAGGAGCTGGAGCGCATCTTCGAGCGGGGTTACCGCGTGTCTAGCAAGGCGACAGAGCGCGTTGAAGGCACCGGCGCCGGCCTGGCGATTGTCAAGACCATCGTCGAGAAACATGGCGGGGAAGTCTTCGTCAGCAGCACGCCCGGTGAAGGCAGCGTCTTCGGCTTTGCGCTGCCCACCGGGTAACCGTGCGCGGGGGCGCGCCCCGCGCCGCTATTCGTCGCCGGCGAGGTGCTGTAGCCAGTCGGTGGAAAGCCACTCGAAGGATGACCAGGGGCGCGGTCGCTCGCGCGGGACAACGATCGGCAATGCGTGCGGCATGAGATCGGCGATGATCGGCGTTGTGCCCAGCGGGTCGCCGTCAATCTGCGTGGGCTGCGGCGTCCTGGCGTCCACCACGATGCGCTTGCGCGCCGAGAAGTAGATGATCGACTCCGGCGGCAGGCCGCTGCCCGCCACGAGATTGGCCACACCGGTGAGCACGCGCGCCGGGTTGAGCGGGCGCAACACCCCCGCATAGAGCAGCCCATCATCCGGCTGGATCGCGTCGTTGATCACGGAGATGCCGTTGATCCAGGTCAGCGCGCCGGTCGCGGTGACAAAAGCCAGAATGCCCTCCACGCGGATGGGCGACTGCCCGTCCAGCGAGATCAGGTACTCCACTGGCCTGGTCTGGCGCAGCGACTTGATCCCGGAGAGGCCATAGGCGAACACGCCGAGCCGATCTTTGTCTTCGCGCGTGACATCGAAGGCCACCTCCGCCTCAAAACCGGTCGAGACGCGCAGCACCGAGCAGCGCTCGCCCACGCGGGCCAGATCAATGCGCCGGATCAGCCCTGGGCCGAGCGCGACCTTCAGGGCCGGCTCCAGGCGGTGCGGCAGCCCCAGAAAGCCGGATACCACGTTGCCCGTGCCGACCGGCACCCAGGAGAAGGGCAGCACCGCTTCGCCCAGCGCGCGGAATGCGCCGGAGACACCTTCCATCAGCGTGCCGTCGCCGCCCGCGATGAGGATGCGATCTGCGCCCGCAGCCACGCCCTGCTCGATGGCCTGCGCAAAGTCAAAGTCCGGCGTGGTGGCGTGCAGGGTGATGTGCGGGTGGCGAATCGCACGCAGGCGTTCGAGGACTGCTTGCCCCCGTTTCGATCCCGACGCGGGGTTGACCATCGCCAGAACGTGCTGGGGCGCGTCCACGCCCGGCCACTGCGTCTCGGTCGTAGTCACTTGGGTTGCGTGTCCCTCCATCTACAGTATACCCGCAACTGCTCTGCGCCAGAAATCTTTTGTCGGGCGGGGCGCGTCTGGGTGCCAGGGCAAAGGATCGCCGCCGGGGCGCGAAGCTCGCGCCCTTCGCCGCAAACTTCGCGTTACTCTTCTCTACGTTCTTCGCGCCTCTGCGGTTCGGAATACCTCGTCACCAATCCACAGGCCCCTGCATCAGATGGACACCTGATGCGTGGTCGGCGTCAGGGTGGGCGTGGGAGTCGGGCTTGGCGGAGTGGCCGAATGCGGGGTGACCGTTGGTGTGGATGTGACCACCGGCGGCGGCGTGAACGAGGGGGTTGGGCTGACGGTCGGCAGCGGCGTGTAAGTGACGGTCGGCGTCGGCGTCGGGTTCACCGGCTCGATCACGCTCTCGTGCATGAACACGGTATCGCGGTACGCGCCGTCAGGATTCAGCTCGACCACGTACCATTCCGGGTTGTCGGGCGAACGGCCATAGACGCACAGCTCGGTGCCGTAGGTGACGACTTCGCGCACCGGGCATTGCAGCCGGTCCGTGCTGGGGCAGTCGCGGTACACGGCCCGCTCGACGCTGACGCGGAACATCAGGCAAGGGGGCAGCGGCGTGAACGTGGAGGGAACGTACAGCGTCGGCAGGCTGAGCAGGGGGGCCGCGCCCGCCGTCGCGGTGGAGAACGCCTGGCGGGTGACATCGGCGGTGATATCACCCTTGTCCTCAAGGAATGAGAGGACGCCTGTCCAGACGTAGTAGCCGCCAAACACAACCAGCGCCCCAACCAGAACGATCAGCAGCGGCGAAGGCCCGGACGAGCGGTACGCCATTGTGCTCTGCTCCGTCACCACTCGGTTGCGCGCGTCGTGCCAGGTGTGTGTCCGGCAGGGCCGCCCCCAGCGACCTGCCATGAAAGGTGATTGGTTTTGGGTGATGGGTTGCCGGCTGTTGGGAGGACACGCCCGGCATGGAGGCGCTTTCACCAATCACCGATCACCAAAAACCAACCACCATCTCTCATCTCAGCCCCACCAGCTCGCGCCGCACGTCCTGCGCCGTCCAGGTGCGCGTGCCGTCCAGCATCAGCACCGCGCACTCGGCCACGGCGGGGCCGAGCAGCCAGTCATCGTGGCACGCCTCAAGCTGGCGCAGGTAGTCCAGCGAGACGCCCTTCTCCTCGCGGCGACCGCGCGCTTGCAGGCGGCGGTGGCATTCCTCGGCAGGCGTGCGCAGGTAGATGATCGCGTCGGGCCGGGGCGCAGACTCCTTGAAATGATCCCAGAAATGGCAGTAGAGCGCCCATTCCGTATCGTCCATCAGCCCTTGCTGGTGCAGGCTCCTGGCGAAGACGTGGCGGTCGCAGTAGATGGATCGCTCGCAGACGATATCCTGCCCTGGCGCAAGCGCCGCCTGCGCCGCCTGCGTCCGCGTCACATAGGCGCAGATTTGCAGCGTGAACGCCCAGCGCGGCGTGTCGGCGTAGAAGCGCTCCAGCAGGTTGGCAGCGAAGCCGCCCTGCCAGCGCTCGACCGGCTCCGGCACGAACACGAAGTGGTCGCCAGAGGCCAGCGCCCTGCCCAGCGTGGTCTTGCCCGCCGCAATATTCCCTTCCAGCAGGACGAGCATAATCTGCTCCTCGTTGCTAGTCGCCAGACTTGCTTGCCGGTTAGTCTCAGCGCGCCCCGCGCGCGATGGCCAGCTTGACCTCACCGATGGCCCGCGTCACTTCGATGTCGCGCGGGCAGGCGGTCGTGCAGTTGAAGATCGTCCGGCAGCGCCACACCCCCGCCGGCTCAGCCAGAATCTTGAGGCGCTCATCCGTTGCCTGGTCGCGGCTGTCGAAGATAAAGCGATGTGCCTGGACAATCGCCGCCGGGCCGACGTACTTGCCGTCCGCCCAGAAGCTGGGACACGCGGCGGTGCAGCACGCGCACAGGATGCACTTGGTCGTGTTGTCGAAGCGGGCGCGGTCTTCTTCGCTTTGCAGCCGCTCGCGGCCATTGTCGGGCGGCGGCGAGTCGTTGACGAAGTAGGGCATCACCGCGCGGTAGTGCGCGAAGAATGGCTCCATGTCCACGATCAGGTCTTTGATCACCGGCAAGCCGAGCATTGGCTCGACCTGCACCTTCACATGATCGCCCGTGCCCAGCGCGCTGATCAGCACCTTGCACGCCAGCCGGTTGACGCCGTTGAGGCGCATCCCGTCCGAGCCGCATACGCCGTGCGCGCACGAGCGGCGAAAGGCGAGCGTGCCGTCCTGCTCCCACTTGACGCGGTGCAGCAGTTCCAGCACGCGGTCGCTCGGCTCCACGTCGTTGAGCGTGTACTCTGCCCAGTAGGGTTTGGTGTCCTTTTCCGGGTTAAAACGCCGGATTCGCAATGTCGCCTGCATCACAACCCTCTTCCGTAAGCCTGCACTAGTAAACGCGCTCTTTGGGCTTGAAACGGGGATCCGTCTCAGCCAGCGACAGGTCAACCGCCTTATCGTGCGTCAGCGTCACCGAGCCGTCTTCGCCGCGAAAAGCCAGCGTATGCACCAGCCAGCGCTCGTCGTCGCGCTGCGGGAAGTCTTCGCGCGAGTGCGCGCCGCGACTCTCCTGGCGGGCCAGGGCGCTCAGCGCTGTCACCTCGGCGATGTCCAGCAGACAGCCCAGCTCCCACGCCTCGAACAGGTCGGTGTTGAAGCGCTGACCCCGGTCGTCAATGCCCAGGTTATTCCGGTACTCATCCTTGAGGCGGCGCAGCGTGTCAATGGCCTGCTGGATGCCCGCCGCCGTGCGGAAGACGCCGACATGCTTCATCATGATCTGCTGCATCTCGGCGCGAATCTGGTACGGCTTGCGCGCGCCGCTGGCCCGGCGGATGCGCTCAAGCTCCGCCTCGACTTCGCCAGCCGGGGTGGCCGGCAGCGGCATGAAGTCCGTCCCCTGGCAGTAGGCGGCCATGTGCTTGCCGGCACGTCGTCCGAAGACGATCAGATCGGTCAGGCTGTTGGTGCCCAGCCGATTCGCGCCGTGCACGCTGACGCAGGCCGCTTCGCCCGCCGCGTACAGCCCGGCCAGGGGCGTGCCCGCTGCATCAATCACCGCGCGCCCGTCGAGATCGGTAGGGATGCCGCCCATGCCATAGTGGGCTGTCGGCTGAATGGGGATCGGCTCTTTGACCGGGTCTATGCCCAGATACGTCCGACAGAAGTCGAGGATGTCCGGCAGCTTGGACTCGACGTATGCGCGGTCAATGCGCCGGGCGTCGCCCGCTTCGGCCAGGTAGCGGTTGACTGTCTCCGGCGTCACGTCCAGGTGAACGTAGTTCCTGCCCTTAATCCCGCGTCCCTCTTCGATCTCCAGGTAGATGGCACGCGAGACCACATCGCGGCTGGCCAGGTCTTTGATATGCGGCGCGTAGCGTTCCATGAAGCGCTCGCCCCGATCGTTGAGCAGCACGCCGCCCTCGCCGCGCACGCCCTCGGTGATCAGGATGCCCATCTTGTAGATGCCGGTGGGGTGAAACTGGAAGAACTCCATATCCTGCATGGGCACCCCGCGCCGGAAAGTGACGGCGTTGCCGTCGCCGGTCAGCGAGTGGGCGTTGCTGGTGATCTCCCACACACGCCCCCAGCCGCCGGTGGCGAAGAGCACGGCCTTGCTGTGGAAGACGTGCAGCTCGCCATCGTCCAGGTTGGCGGCGACCACGCCCACCACGGCGTCGCCGTTGCGCAGGAGGTCCACCACGTAGAACTCGTCATGAAAGGTGACGTTGTTCTTGATGCACTGCTGGTAGAGCGTCTGCAGGATCATATGCCCGGTGCGGTCGGCAGCGTGGCAGGCGCGACGCACCGGCTGCCCGCCAAAGCCGCTGGTGTGCCCGCCGAAGCGCCGCTGCGCGATACGCCCGTCCGGGGTGCGGTCGAAGGGCAGGCCCAGGTGCTCCAGCTCGATCACGGCGCTGACTGCTTCCTGGGCCAGCACCAGCGCGGCGTTCTGGTCGGTCAGGTAGTCGCCCCCCTTGATGGTGTCGAAGGCGTGCCATTCGGGGCGATCCTCGTCCAGGTTGCCCAGGGCCGCGCCGATCCCGCCCTGGGCCGCGCCGGTGTGGGAGCGCGTCGGGTAGAGCTTGCTGATCACGGCGGTCTTGACCTGGCGCGAGGCGTACAGCGCGGCCATCAGCCCTGCGCCGCCCGCCCCGACGATCACCGCCTCATACTGGTGTGTCTGCATAGTCGTCCTCGAAGATTCCGTGTTACGCACCTGCGGGGCGAAGATTCTTCTACGAAGCTGAAGCTGTCAGGTCTTCGGCGATGCGATAGGCTGTCTCGTCCACGCCAGCCAGCAGTGCGGCCATGCCCACGACGATCAGAGCTATCGCCCCGAAGATGATCGCGTAATTGAGCGCGCGGTTGACCAGCGGCGGGTGAGTGTAGTCGTTGACCACGCCGCGCAGCCCGTTGAAGCCGTGCAGCACCACCAGCGCCAGCAGCAGCCCGTCGTACACGCGCCAGATGGCCACGCCAACAACCAGCATATCCCAGCGCTGGCCGACGAACTCGACAGCCTTGCCGCTCTGGTTGATCACGTCCGTGCCGATGATGCCGATCCCGCTGCCGGTGATATCGAAGACGCCCTGGATGACGTGCATCATGGCCAGGTGCCCGAAGACCAGCGGCAGAATGAGCAGCCCCGACAGGCGCATGAACGACCACAGCGCTGCTTCCAGGCGACCCGGCAGGTCGAAGGTAGCCCGGCTGCGCGCGATCAGCCCGAACAGCGCCGACAGGATCAGCGCCCCCACCAGGATGACGATGAACCCGATGAAGAACTGGGCCTGCGTCTCGATGATCTCGTCCAGCCCGGCGATGTCGCGGCCTTCCTCGCCGTAAAAGTCCAGCACGTGGCCGACCATCAGGATGAAGGTGGGCGCGAGCACAAGCAGGGTGGCGACGAAGACCAGGGTCGCCGCGCGGCGCTGGTAGGCCCACCAGGCGGGCTTGTAGTCCAGCAGGATGATGCGCAGCCCGTTGAAGGCGTGGTAGACAACGCAGGCCACCAGCAGAAACTCGCCGACGGTGAAGAGGGGGCTTTGATACTCGCGGATGGCCTGCTCGTAGTCCTTCGGGTAAAACGCTGCCCAGGAGGTGTCAATGACGTGCAGAATCAGGAAGAGCACCGTGCCCAGGCCCGACACACGGTGCAGCACCCAGCTCCACTGGCCGAGCTGTCCCCGATAGCGCAGAGTCTCGGTAACGGTGGTCACCAACGATGTCATGCTGCTTTGCCTCCCGTTCGCACGGAAAACGCCTCGCGCGGAGCGCCGCGCCCTGTTGTGCTTCGCTGTGCGGCGCGCTCAATCGTTAGATTCGTACAAATTCGTTTGTTACCAAAATAACGCGATGCTATACTCTACCATCAGAAGTTGCCACGAGCAATATGGCCGCGCGCCTTCATCCTCGCTCACTTCTTGCCTGCCCACGCGCTGCCTTCCCCGCCTGGCATGTGGCAGCTTCCACCAGCCCAAGCACCCTACTACCTGCTGCTGGCGTTCTGCACCGGCAATACAATTCATCACGTTTGAGGAGATACGCGACCTATGGCAGAAGAACAGAAGAAGGGCCTGGAAGGCGTCGTCATCGCCGACACGCGCTTGAGCCGCGTGCAAGGCGACATCGGCAAGCTGATCTACGGCGGCTACGACATCCTCGACCTGGCCGACAGAACCTCGTTTGAAGAAGTGATCCACCTGCTTTGGTACGGCAAACTGCCCAACGCCGCCGAACTGGACGAGTTGCGCCGGACGCTTGCGGCGGAGATGCCGATCCCGAACGCGCTCATCGCCGCGATGAAGGCGTTTCCCACGGCGGCGCATCCGATGGCCGTGCTGCGCACTGCCGTCTCGACGCTGGGCATGTACGACCCCGAAGCGGAAGATGGCAGCCCGGAAGCCAACCAGCGCAAGGCGATCCGGCTGACCGCCAAGATTCCGACGATCATCGCGGCCTGGGCGCGCATCCGCGCCGGCCAGGAGCCGGTCGCCCCACGCGCCGACCTGGGCATCGCCGCCAACTTCGTCTATATGCTGCACAACGCCGAGCCGAACCCAACCGAAGTCTCGGCCATTGACGTGTACCTGGTGCTGCACGCCGATCACGGCATGAACGCCAGCACCTTCACCAGCCGCGTGGTGACCAGCACCGACGGCGATATGTACAGCGCCGTCACTGCCGCCATCGGCTCGCTGAAGGGGCCGAAGCACGGCGGGGCCAATGAAGCGGCCATGCGCATGTTCGCCGAGGTCAGCCAGGCGGAGAGCGTGGACAAGTGGTTCCAGGAAGAGGTCAAGGGCAAGGGCCGGCGCATCATGGGCATCGGCCACCGCGTCTACAAGGCGCTCGACCCGCGCGCCATCGTCCTGTCCAAGCACGCCGCTGCCCTGTGCCAGCGCAACAATCGTTGTGAGCTTTACAACGTCGCCAAGCGCCTGGCCGATCTCGCCGCTGCCGACGAATACTTCATCGAGCGCAAGCTCTACCCGAACGTGGACTACTACAGCGCCATCGTGCTGGACGCGGTGGGCATCGCCACCGATATGATGACGCCCATGTTCGCCATGTCGCGCATCTCTGGCTGGTCGGCGCACATCATCGAGCAGTGGGCCGACAACCGCCTGATCCGCCCGCGCGGCAATTACGTGGGTCCGCAAGACCTCAAGTGGGTGCCCCTGGCCGAGCGCCAGTGAGCCGCGCGGCTCAGCCGCCCCCGCCAGCTCTGAAGCCAGGCTCCGGCACGTCCGGCAGCCTGGCTTTTCGTTTGCCCGATAAGTTTCGACCTCCAAGGCGGGTGATACGTGCGAGCACGGCGAGGACAGGGGGTGAGGTGAATCAGGCCGCGTTGTGGAAATGGGCCGTTCGGTGTATGCTGGATGGGGACTCGGCCAGGGAGAAGTCAGACGAGCGTGGTACCTCCGGTTGTGTCAAGGAGAGGTGGCGTGATGAGCGGAAAGTCTGCGATGTCTCGCGTGCTGCTGGCAGGCATGTTGCTGCTGGTGGCGCTGATCTTCACGGCCTGCTACAAAGACGCGGGCGAGAACGTGGCGCCTACCTCGCGGCAGGTCACCATTGGCGACATCACCCCGACCACGCCCGCTCCGCCCACGCAGGCCTCCACCGCTACGCCCAGCGACGCCTTGCTGGCCACGCCCACGCGCGGCCTGGTGCCCACAACCACGCCATCCGATGCTGTGCAGAGCGAGCTGCCGGCCACGGTCACACCGCGCGAGGGCGACCTGGCGGAGATGCCGGCGACGCCGACCGATCTCCCGATGTTCCAGCCCAGCTTCACGCCGTTGGGGGCGCTGGGCGCGCCAGGCACACCCAGCGAAGCCGCCACGCGCACAACGATCACCACGCCCATCATGAGCGACATCCGGCCTTCGCCCACCCCTTCGCCGACGATTGACCCGTCCAAGATGCCGACGCCGACGGACATCCCCATCGAGCTAAACCCCTGCATCCATGTCGTCACGTTCGGGGATACGCTCTATTCGATTGCCAGGGATAACGAGGTGACGCTGGAGGCGCTGGTCGCGGCCAACCCCACGCTGCTGGGCGGCAATCCGAACGCCATCCTGCAGGTCGGCTGGCAGCTCAGGCTGCCCGGCTGCGAGGAGGAAGGGGCGGAAACACCGGTGGTTGAAGAGACGCCTGCCGTCGCCGCGCCCGGCGAGACTCCCTCCGGGCCGGTGGTGCATGTGGTGCAGGCCGGCGAGGGCATCTACAGCATCGCGCGCAAGTACGGCGTGACCTATGAGGCGATTGTCGCCGCCAACAACCTGGCCAATCCGAACCTGATCTACCCCGGACAGGAGTTGATCATCCCCCTGGGACAGTGAGCAGGCGGGCGACAGGCAGCAAAATGCCCAGGCACGCCACAACTGGCGTGCCTGGTGTCGTCTGTGAGACGGAGACTACTTGCCGCCGTACTTGTTGCCCAGCAGGTTCAGCAGAGTGCTGGCGTCCACGGCGGCGTCTTTGCCGCTCATGAGCGAGAAAGCGCCCATGAAGCCGCTCTTCGACTGGCGATTCTCCAGGTCCATCGTCAGCTTGTCGAAGGCATCGGCGGGCAGGTTGCGCAGCGCCTTCTCTTCGTCTTCTTCCAGCTCATACCCGGCCAGCGCCGCGTCGGGGTCCGACAGCAGCAAAGCGCGGAATTCCCCGTCAGTCAGGGCGCGGCTGATGATGGTGGTGAGATCTTGCTTGGCCATGCGGTTTCTCCTGAATCTACGGCGCGGTGCAGGCACCGGGCACAACGGCAGTGATGACGTTCTACGACTGTGCGCCAATCTCGGTCTGATTATATTATCCCCAAAACTGGCAGCCAGGATAGTACTAATCCGGTTTTTTTGCAGATTTGCTGCATGATTTTATAGCCCTGCAACGGTTGCCAGGCGCGGCGAGCATGTCAGTTTTGGGGCGAAACAGCACCGCAGAGACGCGGAAGATGCGGAGAAAGGCGAAGAATCGCCGGCGATTCTTCCTTGCGCCTTCAGCGCCTGTACGGTTCAAGCATTTCACTCTCAGCAGAAGGCGCACCCGTCCGGCGGCGTATGGACAGGCGGACAGCGCCTATGGTACACTACCCGTAAATAGAGGCTTGCCGGTTGATTCTCCCGCAATGGGGGGCATCACCCCGGCGCTTGTTATCTGGATAGCGTAATAGTCCTTATCTGGAGCAGGCACGATGGCAGACGAATCCAAGCCGATCCACATTCTGTGCATTGAAGACGACCCAGAGATGATCGAGCTGGTCCGGCTCATTCTCGCCCGGCACGGCTATGACGTCATTGGCGCGGCGGGAGGGGAGGCGGGCTTGGAAGCCATCGAGCGCGAAAAACCCGCCCTGGTGTTGCTCGACCTGATGATGCCAGAGATGGATGGCTGGGAAGTCTTCCAGCGGATGCGCGCCGACGAGCGAATGCGGGATATTCCGGTGATCGTCGTGACGGCCAAAGCGCAGAGCATTGACAAGGTGCTGGGGCTGCACATCGCCAAAGTGAACGACTACATCACCAAGCCGTTCGGCCCTTCGGAGCTGCTGTCCAGCGTCATTCGCGTGCTTCAGGAAGCCGGGATCGAAGCCAAAGAGGCCGCCGGCTAACCGCTCGCCACGCATAGCGATCGCGCGCCAGAGGTGCCGCCCGCCGGGGCGCGCGCCTCTTTTTTGCGCCGGGACGGGTAGGGGTCTCTTTGTCGGCCAGGGCAGAGGGCCTGCCCTGCTGCGCTCCGCCCGAAGTCTTGGGCCGGTTCGCGCGGGGCGGCAACTTCCAGTAGAATACAGAGCAATCGCACCATGAGGGTGAGGAAAGACAACCATGCGAACAACCTGGCAGACTTTGCTGGCGGCAGGGCGACCGGTTATCGCGGACGGCGGCATGGGCACCATGCTGATCGCGCGCGGGCTGCAACGCGGCACCGCGCCAGAACTATGGAATGTCGAGCGCCCGGACGACGTGCGCGCCATTCACCGCGCGTACATCCAGGCGGGCGCGCAGATCGTCCTGACCAACAGCTTCGGGGGCAGCTCGCTGCGTTTGGGAATGCACGACCTGGCGGAGCGCGCCGCTGAGTTGAACCGCGCCGCCGCTCGCCTGGCGCGGGCCGAGGCCGACGCCGTCTCACAGCCGGTCATCGTCGCGGGATCGATCGGCCCCACCGGGCAGATGATCGCCCCGATGGGCACGCTGCTGCCCGAAGTGGCCGCTGCCGCGTTCGCCGAGCAGGCCGAGGCGTTGGTGGCCGGTGGCGCGGATGTGCTGTGGATCGAAACCATGTCCGACCTGGAAGAGGTGCGCGCGGCGGTCGCTGGTTGCCGCCAGGCCGCGCCGGAAACGTCGGTCGTCGCCACGATGACCTTCGACACGCGCGGGCGCACCATGATGGGCACCACGCCCGAACAAGCCGCCACTGCGCTGAGCGAGCTTGGCGTGGTGGCGCTGGGGGCCAACTGCGGCAAGGGGCCGGAGGAGCTGGAGGCTGCCATTGGCCGGATGCAGGGGATCGGGTCGGGCGTGCCCCTGGTGGCCAAGGCCAATGCCGGGGCGCCGCGCCTGGAAGGGGACGTCACCGTCTACGACGCCACGCCCGACGTGATGGCTGCCTATGCGCTGCGCGTGCGCGCGCTCGGCGCGAGCATCATCGGGGCCTGCTGCGGCAGCACGCCGGAGCACATTCGCGCCATCGCCGGGGCGCTGGCGGCGGGCGCGTCGTAGCGATACAGCGTTGCATGGTCGGCAGGGGCGCGGCAGGGCGGCACCCCTGCCTGACGATCTGGGCGCGCACCCCCGCCGACTGCCCGGTTTGGCGAATCATGCTACACTAAACAGCATTGTGCGTGCGCGTGGCCTGTGGCAGGTGTTGGAGCAAGGGGGCTATTGATGCGACGAGTCAACAGAGTGCGTGCTTACCGCGTGATTGGCGCGTTCCTGGCTGGCGTGTTGGCCATCACAGGATGGATCGGGCTGGGGCGCGATCCTGCGCTGGCCTACCAGGGCCGGAACCTGCTGCAGAATCCCGGCTTTGAGGAGCCTTATAGCACGATTGATGCGAACTCAGCGCTGCGCGTGGCTGCGAACTGGCAGCCCTGGCATATATCCGCCTCGGCGGGGCAATCCAGCGCGATCAACGCTCGCCCGGAATACAAGCCCGCGCCGTCCACGCGCGTTCGGTCTGGCGGCGCAGCCCAGGAATACAACACTTTCTTCGCCACGCACACGGCGGGCGTCTACCAGCGCGTGCCGGTGACGGCCAACACCGACCTGCGCTTCAGCGTCTATGTCTACGTCTGGTCGTCGGCCACCTTCGCCAATCCCGATGTCAGCGAGCAGCCGAACTCGGTGATCATCAACGTCGGCCTCGACCCCACCGGCGGCACAGACCCGACCAGCTCGAATATCGTCTGGTCGGCGGATGCCGAGTACTACGACCAGTACCGCGAGCTATCGGTGACCGCTCGATCCAGCGGCACGGCGGTCACCGTCTTTGTGCGCACCGCTCCACAGGGCTTCGTGGGAGTCAATAACGTCTATCTGGACGATGCTGCCCTGGTGCCGCTGAGCGAAGTCCCGCCGCAGACTGGCACGGTAGAGGTGCCTTCGGCCACGCCGAGCCAGGTGGTCATCGTGCCCACGCAGGAAGGGACGATCACGGCGGTGCCCACCACGCCGGTTGCGCCGCCCACCTTCACGCCGAATGTGCCGACAAGCCTGCCCGCGACAGCCACGCCGGTCATCCCGCCCGAATTCACCAGCACGATCCTCTATACGGTCAAGGCCGGGGACACGGTGTGGGGCATCGCCCGCCAGTTCAACAGCACGGTCGCGGCGATTATCCAGGTGAACAATCTGCCCGCCAGCGGCCTGATCAACATCGGCCAGGTGCTCGTCGTGCCCGTGCGCGACCAGTTCCCCGCGCCGCCCACCTTCACGCCGGTGCCCCAGCTTCCGACGGCGGCGCCGACGCAGATGCCGGACGGTTCCGGCGGGACGGGTGGCGTGCCCGCCTACGGGACGTATACGGTCGTGCGCGGGGATACGCTTTCGACCATCGCCACTCGCTTCAATACGACGGTGGCCGCGCTGGCCCAGTTGAACAGCATCCTGAACCCGAACCTGATCTACGCCGGGCAGGTGCTGCGCGTGCCCGGCGCGCCGGTGCCCGTCCCGACCCAGCCGGCGCCGGCCCCGACCCAGCCGCCAACGCTGCCAGGACCCATTCGCCCCGCTACACACGTCGTGCAGCCCGGCGAGAATCTGTACCGCATCGCGCTGCGCTATGGGCTGACGGTAGACCAGTTGGCGCATTACAACGGCATCTACAACACAAACCTGATCTTCGCCGGGCAGGTGCTGCGCCTGCCGCAGTGAGATGAGTCAGGTGCGCGTGATTCGGCGGGCCAGCACGGGTGAAGTGGTGCTGGCCCGCGCCCGCTGGTGTCAGGGCTTCTGGTGCCATCTGCGCGGCCTGATGTTCCGGCGACATCTGCCGGACGATGAGGGACTGCTTTTTGTATATCGCCGCGCTTCTGTGGGCAGCACGACGATACACATGTTCTTCGTCTTCTTCCCCATTGCGGCGGTCTGGCTGGACGACGAGGGGCGCGTGGTCAGCACGGCGCTGGCGCGCCCCTGGCGGCCCTACTACGCGCCAGACCGGCCCGCGCGCTACCTGATCGAGGCGCGCCCGGCGCTGCTCGACCGGGTGGCGGTCGGCGATCAGCTAACTTTCAGCGAGCAGGCTCAGGCTGGGAAATTCGTCTGATCCGGGCCAGCGCATTTAACGCGCGCGTGTTGTTTTGCCTCGCCCCCGCCGGCCTCGCCGCGCCTCGCTACCCCCTTCCGGGCGCGGGCGATCACAACGGCTCGCGGGGAGTCTGCTTCGAAATCAGGGGCAGCTTCACAGTGACGGCAGTGCCCTTGCCCTCTTCGCTTTCCAGCGTCAGCACACCGCGATAGCGATCCACCAGCGTTTTGACAGTTGACAGGCCAATGCCCGTGCCGGTGATCTGGGTCTCTTTGGCGTTGCGCGCGCGGAAGAACTCGTTGAAGATGCTGGACATGTCGGCGGCGGGGATGCCAATGCCGCTATCGGCGATGGTGACTTCGACGGTGTGCGCCAGGTGGCTGACTTCGTAGGTGATCCACACATCGCCGCCTTCGGGCGTGTACTTGATGGCGTTGTTGAGCAGGTTGCCCAGAATGATCTGCAGCCCGATCGGCCCGGCCATGATCACGCCCGGATCGTCGCTCAGGTCGCTGTGCAGCGCGATCCGCTTGTGTTCGGCGTTGGGCGTCTCGCGCTCGATGATCTTGACGAGCATGGCGCGCACGCTGTCTGGCTCCAGGGGCGCGTGGGCGGCGGTCGCTTCGCGGCTGCGAGCCAGGGTGAGCAGGTCGTCAATGAGCGTGCGCAGCCCTTCCAGGCGGCTGATGACGCGCAGGATCAGCGCCATCTGCTGCTCGGTCAGCTCGCCGGCGTAGCCCTGCTCGATGTTCTTCATCAGCGACAGGCCGGCGGCCAGGGGCGCGCGTAGCTCGTGGGTGGCCACGCGCACGAATGTCGAGCGCGCTTCGAGAAGCTGGCGAATGTGCTCTTCGCGCTGGCGCAGGCGCTGCACGATGCGCGTCACCAGCTCCGACAGCACGAACATCGTCGAGCCGAAGAAGAACATGACGGCGGCGATGTAGGTTGTGTTCTCGTGCAGGTTGTTGTGCAGATTCAGCTCGTCAATGGCCACGTGCGGCAGCCAGCCGGCACGCTCCAGCCAGGCCAGCCCGCCGACGATGAGGATGGCCAGGACGGTCAGGCTGCGCACCTGCCAGGGCAGCAGGATCATGCCGGACAGGGCGGCGTGCAGCACGAAGTAAATCAGGGCCGGGCTGGTGATCCCGCCGGTGAAGTGCACCAGGGCGATCATCGCCAGCCAGTCCAGCAGAATCTGGCCCCAGGCGATGCGCTCGAACCCTGCGCGGGGGATGTCGTTGTGGCTGACGAAGGAGAGCGCCGTGTTGTAGGCCAGCACGCTCAGGCCAATGACCAGCAGCGGCGCTACCTGCAAGTCGAGCCCCAGGACGGCGCTGACGAAGAGCGTCCCGATCAGAATGCCGAACCCGGCCACCCACCGCAGACGGATGAGCAGCCGGGCGTTCAGGCTGAGTTCTTCCAGGGTGGGCTGCAAAGCCCGGCGCGGCTCCTGGGTTTTTGGTTGGGATTCTGTGCTGATCTTCATCAGCCGCCTCGCGTGGCCTTCCCCCAGTAGCAGGTGAAAGGGCCGGCGCGCTCGCTGCCCCAGGACTCCGCGCCCAACAGGGCACGAGCCAGGTTGCGAGCAGGGTCGCGCGCCGCTCGTGCCAGAGTGCGCCGCGTCTACTTCTGGAGCAGCTTCTTGATCTCGGTGATCAGCCGCTTGGGATCAACGGGCTTTTCGATGAAGCCCTCCACCGGCAGGTAATCTTCGTCGGGCGAGAAGCGCAGCGGCGTGGTCTGGTGCACGGCGGTCAGCATGAGAATCGGGATCGCCTTATGCTCTTCTGTGGCGCCGGGGCCGTGCAGTTTCTGCGCCAGTTGAAAGCCCGCCGTGTGCGTGTCCATCATCACGTCGAGAATGATCAGATCAGGCTTGATCTGATCAACGGCCTTCAGGCCGCTTTCCTGCGAGTGCGCGTCAGAAACGACGTATCCCGCGCTCTCCAGCGGCATACGCAGCGCCAGCACCACATCAGGATCGTCGTCAATAATCAGAATCTTGTGGGCCATAGTCGTCCTAGCTCCTGACCTCGCTTAAGAGGGCCTCAATCAAATCCGGTAAGGCGCGCGCGACGGCTTCGCTGAGCGGTTGCTCCCAGTCCGTGTGTTGGGGCTGCACGCCGAACACAATCACCTCTGGCGGCAGGCTGCCGAGCGCCTCGGCCAGTGTCAGCGCATCCGCCAGGTCGCTCTGGTGCAGCGACAGGGGCCGCTCGTGCCCGGCGACGCGCGCCTCGCGCCATGCGAAACGGCGCACGGTGCCCGGCGTTTCGCCCATCAGCGCCGCGTCCACCAGCACAACGCGGCGATAATTCTCGATGAGCGGGATCAGCCCCAGCCCGGCGGTGCCGCCGTCCAGCACGGTCACGCCTGGCGGCAGATCGGGCCGCGCCAGCAGGCGTTGGACCACCAACACGCCCGCGCCGTCGTCGCCCTTCAAGGGATTGCCGACGCCCAGGATCAGCGTGTCGCCCTGTGTGTCTGCGGCCATCGCCCGCAACTGTCCTCGTGATGAGCGTCGCGCGGCGCAGGGAGACGCCCCAGCTAGCGCGTCTCCCTTGCTCCCGCGCAAGACCGCATCACTTGCCGACAAACTCGACGTTCAGGAAATGCGTCGAGCACGAAATGCACGGATCGTAGGCGCGCACCAGCATCTCCATCTTCAGCCGAATGCTGTCTTCCGGCTCGGTCAGCAGCGTGGGCACCAGCGCGCGCATGTCGCGGTCTACGTTGCCCAGGTTCTGCCCTGTCGGGATGATGCAGTTCGCTTCTTCGATCAGCCCGTTTTCGCCGATCTGGTACTCGTGGAACAGGATACCACGCGGCACGTCGCACGCGCCAACGCCGCGCGCGCCCGGCGACAGCGTGATCGGCGCGGGCTTCTCCCACTCGATGCCGCGCTTGAGCACTTCGTCGAGCAGCAGGATCACATCGTCAATGCAGTGCACGATCTCGACGACCTGCGCGGCGCTGTTCAGGAACGGGTTGTAGCACGGCGCGCTCAGCCCCAGGTGGGCGGCGGCGGCCTTGGCGCGCGGGTGCAGGTGTTGGTGCTTCAGGTTGTAGCGGGCCAGCGCCCCGACCATGTAGCTGTCGCGATTGAAGGCGGTGTGCTTGGCCGTTGAGTGCGAGGCCAGGCGCTCGTTGGTGACCTGGCGATACTGGTCAATGGGCAGCGTATAGCCGTCCGTGCTGCCGATCTCGCCATCAATGAAGCCGTAGTAGTCGGGGTGGACGAGCGCTACGTATTCCGTCTCGCGCTCGAACGATGGCCAGGGCAACGAGCCGAACAGCTCAACCGTCGCGTCCACGTCGGCCCGCAAAGCCTCGGCCCGCTCGCGCAGCTCCGCCACCTTGCTGAGCGTCGGGAACTGGGTGAAGCCGCCGACGGTCAAGGCGATGGGATGCGTGTGCCGCCCGGCGAAGGCCGCGCACAGGTCGCCCGAAAACTGCTTCATGCGCAGCGCGCGCTTGACGACTTCGGGATGGGTCGTCGCCAGCGGGATGACGCTGCCCACGCCCAGGAAATCGGGGGCGACCAGCATGTAGACGTGCAGGATGTGGCTGTCCAGCAGCTCGCCATGAAAGACCAGCCGGCGCAGGCGAACTGTCTGCTCGCTCAGTTGAACCTGCAGGGCGCGCTCGGTGGCGCGCAGGCTGGTGATGGCGTGGCCGCAGGCGCAGATGCCGCAGATGCGGCTGGTGATGTGTGATGCCTGGTAGTAGGGCCGCCCGCACAACAGGGCCTCGAAGAAGCGCGGCGACTCGACGATCTGCAGCTCGCACTTCTCGATGGTGCCATCGCGCACGTCCACGACGATGTTGCCGTGCCCCTCAACGCGCGTCACATGGTGTACGTTGACTCGGATGTTCTCGGTCATGGTCGTCAGTCCTCCTTCGGCGCGGCGAATGTTGACGTGGGGAGGGGGGCGGTTCTGTCGGGACCGAGAGGGGTCGTGACCGGCGCTGGCTCACCCATCTGCTGAAACTGGTAGTGGTTGAACATGGTGAAACGGGCGTCAATGTCGGCGTCAGAAAGGCCGTGGCCGCGCAGGATTTCGCGCATGTAGGCGAAGTTCGCCTCTGGCGCCCAGCCCCGGCAACCTTCGCAGCCGTCGCCATAGCTGGGGCAGATGGCGTCGCAGCCGGCGCGGGTGATCGGCCCCAGGCAGGGGATCCCGTGATAGTTCAGGCAGGCGTTCTCTTTGAACTTGCACTCGACGCACAGCGGATAGTCCGGCAGGTGCGGGGCGCGCCCTTGCAGCAGAAGCTGGACGATGCGCAGGAATTCGTGGCGATCGATCGGGCAGCCGGGGATCACGGCGTCCACCGGGATTACCGCTGAGATGGGCCGGGCCGGATAGCTCTCGTAAGCATCCTGGCCATGCTCGCCATAAACATATCTCTGGGCCTTCTCGATAGGCCAGTAGTTCTTCAGGGCGTTGACGCCGCCCAGGTGGGCGCAGGCGCCCAGCGCCACAACGACCGCCGCCTGCGCGCGTATCTTTTGCAGGCGCGCTTCGTCGCTTTTGCGCGTGCACGAGCCTTCGATGAAGGCGATCTGATAGTCTTCGCCTTTTTCCGACATGGCCTCGCGGAACTGAACGATCTCCACCAGGTCGAGCAGGCCGAGGTGCGTTTGCAGCAGGTCTACCACCGTGAGCTGGCAGCCTTCGCAGCTTGTGAAGTCGAAGAAGGCGATTTTCGGTTTCGTCGCCATTAGAGCGCCTCCTCAAAAGCCAGAGCTTCCGCGTAAGTCCACGACGGCCCTTCCTGGCAGCTATAGCGATGGTTGACCTGGCAGTGACCGCATTTGCCGATGCCGCACTTCATGCGGCGCTCGAAGCTCATCCAGATCTGTTCGGGCGTCAGACCTTTGCCCAGCAGCTCCATCGTCACGAAGCGGTACATCACAGGCGGGCCGACTGTGACGGCGATTGTTTTGTAGGGGTTGATGTCAACATGCTCAAACAGGGTCGTGATCACCCCGACGTGGCCGGACCATACATCGTCGGGCCGGTCCACTGTGACCATGAACTCTACGTCGTCGCGCTCATCCCATTCGGCCAGCACGCTGCGGAACAGGATTTCGCCCGGGTTCTTCGCCCCGTAGAGGATGATCAGCCGGCCAAAACTGGAGCGGTTGTCGAGCACCTCGTCAATCAGCGAGCGCGCCGGGGCCAGCCCCAGGCCGCCCGCCGCGATGAGGATGTCTTTGCCGCGAAACTGGGCGACCGGGAAGCCGCGCCCGAACGGCCCGCGAATGCCGATCTCGTCGCCCGGCTGGAGCCGGTGGATGAGGCTGGTCAGGTCGCCGGCGTTGCGGATGCACAGCTTGAACGTCTCCCCGGTGCGGCTGGGCGACGACATGACGCTGATCGGCGCTTCGCCCACGCCGGGGATGGACACCATCACGAACTGGCCCGGCACGTGGCCGAGGTTCTGGCCGCCCGGCAGGCGCACCGTGTAGATTTTCTCCAGCGCCGTCTCGGTCTTGACCTCCTCGACAGTGGCGACGATGGGCAGAAAGACCGACGTATGCCCGTTGTAGCGCAGCGGGGTGGTCGTGGTTGTCAGGTTCTGGGTGGTGTGCAGCATCGCGCGCTTCTCCTATATGCCCGATTCGAGCTGCATCTCTTCGTGCAGCGCGTTGAGCGTGCCGGGAATGGTGATGTTCACCAGACAGGCCCGCTCGCAACGCCCGCAGCCGGTGCAGCCAAGCAAGCCGTGCACCTGCTTGATGTACTTGCCCTTGCGCATCAGGCGATGCCGGACGCGCGACGCCTTGCTCTCGCGGAAGTTGTGCCCGCCGGCCACCAGCGCGAACTCGCGAAGCTGGCACGAGTCCCATACGCGCACGCGCTCACCACCCTGCATGGTGATGTCGTTCTCGTCGTGCACGTCGAAGCAGAAGCAGGTGGGGCAGACGTTCGTGCACGATCCGCAGGCCAGGCAGCGGTCGCCCAGCTCCTGCCACAGCCGGGCCTGATAGCCCAGCGTCAGCAGCGAGGGTGTCTGGTCGCGGCTCATCTTCAGGCGCATGCGGAAGCGCGGCCACTTGGCCGAGAGCACCTGGCCAAGCCGCTGAATGTCTTCCTTCTCGGCCATCTTGACGTAGGCATTGTCGAGCAGCAGGCGCTCGCCCTTCTCGGTGCCCGTGTCTACGAAGTAATGATCGCCCGCGTCGGTCATGTGCAGGTCGTAGATAGGCGGGGCGGTGAGGGTGCCCATATCCTTGCAGAAGGAGGCTTCGTCGCACGGATGCAGGCATTCGATGCCGATGATGTAGATCTGCTCGCGCCGCTCCATGTAGTGCTCGTCGCGAAAGCCCTCAGAAAAGACCTTGTCGTAGAGCATGACGCCGTTCATGTCGCAGGTATGCACGCCGAAGATCACCGTCGGCTGGACATCCTGGTACACCGGGCGCATCTCCAGGCGCTGAGGGCCGCCGTTCTCTTTCTCATTACGATAGGAGAACAGCACTTCGCGTTGAGGAAGGAAGTACTTCTTGGGGGGCAGAACGGTCGTCGTGTAGTCCATCTGGAGCTGCGCGGGGTCGGTGATGTCGTCGAAAGCGAAACCGGTCTCCGTCACGACCGGCCCGACGACGCGGAACTTCCCTTGCAGCGCTTTGACGAACTGCGGCAGCCGTTCCTTTGACAAGATGTATAGGCTCATGTGTAACTCCGCCAAGGCTCTGATGCGGGTAAACGATCAAACGCCGCTGCGCGTGTCTTTCATACCGATCGCGCGCATCGGCCACTGCTATCCGCTCCTTGAACATTAGGGTAGCAAGCTGCGCGCCCGCCCCACAGTGGCGCTTGACTATGTTTGGTGTGACGTAAATCACTTCTGTGAAGGATGACACAAGCAGCACAGCCAGGCGAGGTGAAAGTTGTCACCACGCAGGGCGCGCCGCTATGATCGCATCTATCTGACAGAACACGCGGAGGTCGAAACGATGGGCGAGTCTCTGGTGAAACGGGCGGCGCTGGCCGCGTTGGTGGCGGCGCTGGCAGTGATGGTGCTGGCGGCGTTGATCGTCTGGCAGGCGGACGCGGGGCGCGCGCAGGGCGCCGCTGAGACTCAGGACGCGCCCTATCAGTTAGCGCTCGTGACCGGGGGCCTGTCGCGCCCGCTGTACGTCACGCACGCTGGCGACGGGTCGGATCGCCTGTTTGTGGTCGAGCAGAGCGGCGCGATCCGCGTGATCAAAGACGGGGCGGTGCTCCGCCAGCCCTTCCTGGATGTATCCGGGCTGATCAGCCGCCAGGCTTTGGAAGGCGATTACACCGAGCGCGGGCTGCTTGGGCTGGCGTTCCACCCTGATTACGCGGAGAATGGGCTGTTCTACATCAACTACACCGATTTCAACGGCCATTCGGTCATTTCGCGCTACACCGTCTCGGCGGACGATCCTGACCGTGCCGACGCGACCAGCGCCGCGCCGCTGCTTTACGTGGAGCAGCCCTATGCCAACCACAACGGCGGGCATATGGCTTTCGGCCCGGACGGGTATCTCTACATCTCGCTGGGCGACGGCGGGTCGGGTGGCGATCCGCAAGGCAACGGGCAGAACCTGAGCACGCTGCTGGGCAAGATGCTGCGCATTGATGTGGATGTCTCAAGTGGCTATGCGATCCCCGCCGATAACCCCTTCGTCGAGCGCGAAGGCGCGCGCCCGGAGGTCTGGGCGTGGGGGCTGCGCAACGTCTGGCGCTTCGGCTTCGACCGCGCGACTGGCGACCTCTTCCTGGCCGATGTGGGGCAGAACCAGTGGGAGGAGATCAATTTCCAGCCGGCGGACAGCGCGGGCGGCGAGAACTATGGCTGGAATGCCTTCGAGGGGACGCACGCCTATTCAGGCCAGCCGGCGGCGTCTGAGACCGTCCCGCCTGTGCTCGAATACGACCACAGCCGTGGCCGCTGCTCGGTGACGGGCGGCTACGTCTATCGTGGTGCGCGCATCCCCGCGCTGCAAGGGGTCTACCTGTACGGTGACTGGTGTTCTGGCACCATCTGGTCGGCGGCGCCGGGCGCGGATGGCGCCTGGCAGGCGGTCGTGTCGCTGGAGTCCGGGCGGAGCATCAGCTCGTTCGGCGAAGACGAGGCCGGCGAGCTGTACCTGGTGGACTACGGCGGAGCGGTGCTGCGCTTCGAGCCGCTCGCGGGCGGATAAGCCTTCGCGAACGAGCGAAAGCCCCCGCCAGCCCCAGGCTGCCGGGGGCCTTTTGGTCACATCAGCCGATCAGTGGGCGTCGCGCACCGTGCTGCGCAGCGTGCCGATCCCCTCAATCGTCACTTCAACCGTGTCACCGCCAGCCAGCGGGCTGACGCCGGACGGCGTGCCGGTCAGCAGCACGTCGCCGGGCAGCAGAGTCATCACCCCGCTGACGAAAGAGACCAGCGCTGCCACGTCGAAGATCATCTCGGATGTGCGCGCGCTCTGGCGCTGCTCGCCGTTGACGTGGCAGGCAATCGCCAGGTCAGCGGGGTCGAGGCCGGTGACGATCCAGGGGCCGAGTGGGCAGAACGTGTCGAAGCCTTTGGCACGGCCCCACTGCCCATCCTTCTTCTGATACTCGCGCGCGCTCACGTCGTTGGCGCAGGTGCAGCCGAGCACGTAAGCGAGCGCTTCTTCGCGGCGGACGTGAGATGCACGCCGCCCGACGATCACCGCCAGCTCTGCCTCGTGATCCACCCGTCCGGCGCGGGGAGGCAGGACGATCTCCCCGCCGTGCCCGGTCAGCGCGCTGGGCGGCTTGAGGAAGAGCATCGGCTCGTCGGGGACAGCCGCGCCATGCTCGGCGGCGTGCGCCGCGTAGTTGCGCCCGATGCACACGATTTTGCCCGGCGTCACCGGCGGCAGCAGCGGAATCTGCTCGACAGGCCCCACGCGCTCGCCGGGCGCGATCGCGCGCCCATCAAACGGGCTGGCGTTGACCGGCCCGGCCAGGGCGTAGAGGATGCCGTCCGCGATCAGCCCGTAGCGCGGGCCTGCGGGTGTGGAGAAGCGCGCGATGTGGGTCATGGTTGCTCCCTTTGCGGTGGGCGAGGTGCTGCGGGCGATCATGGCGCAAGATCATGCGCGCCGCAAGCGGGATACCGCTGCGGGTGCGTGCAAAGATTGACAGCGACTCGCCGGGCGCAGCAGAGCTTTACCTCACCCCCCCGCCTCGCTGCGCTCGGCTTGCCCCCTCGTCCATCTGCGTGGAGAGGGGGCAGTGAGGCGCGTCAGCGCCGAGCGGGGGTGAGGTCAACCAGGGCGCAGCAGGGCAGCACTCCACCCTGACAGGTTTTGCACGCGCCTGCCGCCGCGAGACTCACCCAAGAAAAAAGGCTCCCCACCCTGGTGGGGAGCCTTCTCATGCTTATCAGGTGCCGAACGAGCGGCTAGTTGGTGACGAGCGGATACCCCTTGGCGGTCCAGCCACTGGTGCCGCCAGCCAGCGAGCGCACGTCCGTGTAGCCCATGAGCTGCATGGCCACCATCGCGATCGCCGAGCGATGGCCGCTGCCGCAGTAGACAACCGTCGGCTGAGCCTTGTCGGTCGGCCACAGGTCCATCTGGCTTGCGAAGACGCGCAGCTCGGAGTGCACCGCGCCCTGGATGACGCCCTTGGCGACTTCTTCGGGGGTGCGCACGTCGAGCAGGTAGGGCGGGTTCTCGATCAGGGCGATGTTCAGGTCGTCCGCACCGATGGTGTAGAAGCCGGCGGGGATGGCTTTTACGTAGGCGTCAATGGCCGCGAACAGGTCGGGATCAACCTGTGGGGCCGCGCCCGGCTCGACCGCCGCGACATCGGTGGTCATGGGCAGCTCTGCCGCCGTCCAGGCCTTCACGCCGCCGAGCAGGCTGAGCGCGTTCTGGTAACCGAGCAGGTTGAGCAGCGCCATGGCCATGGCCGAGCGGTGCCCGCTGCCGCAGTAGACGACCATCTTCTGGCCGAGATTGGGCAGCAGATCGAGGTGATCGGTCAGCTCGATCAGGGGGATGTTGATGGCGCCGGCCAGGTGCCCTTCGTCAAACTCGTCCACCGTGCGCACGTCCACCAACAGCGTGTCCGGCTCTTCTGCCAGCAGGGCGTTGAGGTCGGCGGCACGAATGGCGTTGAAGCTGGCAGGCAGGCTGCTGATATAGGCATCGAGCGCGCCAGCCAGGTCGAACCCGGTCTCTTCGACAGCGGCAGCCGCGCTCTCGAACGGCAGGCCCGCCGTCGCCCAGCCGTTGAAGCCGCCGGCCAGGTTGAGGACGTTGTCGTAGCCCATAGTGCGCAGCATGGTCGCGGCGATATTGCCACGATGCCCGCCGGCGCAGTAGATCACGATGCTGGCGTCCAGGTCGCTGGGCAGCTCGCCGGCAAAGCTCATGAACTGCTCGAGCGGCATGTGGACGGAGTCGGCGATGTAGCCCTTGGCCAGTTCCTCGTCGCGGCGCACGTCAATGAGCAGGTCGGGCGCCTCTTCAATCAGCTTGATGTTGAGGTCTTCTGCCTTGATCGCGCCCCAGCCTTGCGGGATGCCCGACAGCGCCTCGTCAACCGCCTGGAGAATATCGGGGTCAATGTCTGGCGCGGCACTGCGCTCGCCCTCGAAGACTTCAGTTGTTACTGAAAACTCTTCAGCGGTCCAAGCACCGAAACCGCCGCCCATGTTGCGGACATCGGCATAGCCGAGGATCTGCAGCGCGGTCATGGCGATGGACGAGCGGAAGCCGGACCCGCAATAGACGACCATCTTTTCATTCAGGTCGGGCAGCAGGTCGAGGTGCTTGGCCAGATCGCGCAGGGGGATGTTGATCGCGCCCGGCAGGTGCCCTTCGCTGTATTCCTCTGGTTGGCGCACGTCCACCAGAAGCAGGTCGGGCTTCTCGATCAGCTCGATAGACAGATCGGTGACGGAGACGTTGCCATAGCCAGCCGGCAGGGCCGCGTTGTAGTCGGCGAGCTGCTGCTCGATTTCATCCTCTTGCGCGGCTACTGGCGCGAGGGGAATCGCCAGGGGCAGCAGAAGCGACAGGACCAGGACAAGAAGTGACAGCTTGCGCATTGTATAGAGTTCCTCCAGAGACTCTGGCTTCAATCAACAGTGACTGGAATTATAGCTCTTTGTGATATTTAGAGCAATAGCTGATAAGCACTGCCTATTAGTTACACATGACACCGTATGGGCGCTCTGCCTGCTCATAACAAGCGAGGGTGAGCACCTGCTAACAGGCTCACCCTCGCGAGCTTGTTCCGTCCGCTGGATTGGAGCAGCGCTTACGAGTCGCCGCCCCAGAAGTCGGCGTCGCTCTCCGGCGTGGCGGATTCCTCCTCGGTCGTCCCTCCATCTCCGCCCCAGAAGTCAGCGTCGCTCTCCGGCGTGCTCGCTTCCGCGCCAGCCGCGTCGCCATCGCTGCCCCAGAAGTCGGCGTCCGATCCAGACGACGCTCCTTCGGCTGTGTCCGCTTCTTCGGTGGCGGGGGCCGGAGGCTCCGGCGTCGCCATGCCGGGGAAGAGTGGCGGAATCGTCTCAACGATGACATTCAGGTTCGCCCCGCCGCGCTCAGCTTCGACGACCTTGTCGGCAGTCAGGAAGATCGCCTCGTTGCCGTGGCACGATCCGCACGTTTCGTTCTGCGGCGTGATGCGCTGGATGTTGTGCGGGGTGGCGTAAGTCCAGGTGGGCCGGGACAGGAAGTTGACCAGCAGGTCTTCGCCGTAGGCGCTGAACGAGTTGATGTCAATGGGCACGTGGCGCACCGGCACATACTTGTACGGACGATCCTCGCTCTGGATGGGGTTGCGCCCCAGGTAGAAGCCCAGCGAGTGCGCCTCGACCGTGTAGAAGGGCACCTCGTCCTCGGTGCGATCTACGTGGCAGTTGGTGCAGTTGGTGTAGCTGACGCTGTGGCAGGCCTGGCACGACAGGACGTCCGGGCGATGCACCATGTGCTGCGGGATGCCGGACTGTGGGCCGATCTGTTCGGCGTGGCACGATTCGCAGGATGGATTCTCGCCGCCGTCGTAGCGGTGCGCGGCCCCGCTCGCCTCGCCCATGCCGTGCATCTCATCAGCCGTGTGGCACGATGTGCAGGCCATGCGCGCCTGGCGCAGGTGCACATCTCCGCTGACGCCCTCGTTCAGCCCGTAATACTCGTTCTTGACACGGCTGCCGTGGCAACCCGTGCAGGTGCGGCTCATGGGCGGCGTCTTGACGAAGGCATGGCCTTCCAGCAGGCCGCCGCCGACCGAGTTCGGCTGGCTGATGTGGCAGTCGCCACAGGTGGCGTGGCAGTCATTGCAGTGATAGGACTGCATGTACTCCAGGGCTTCATGGTGTTCCGGGCTGCTGCGCTCGTAGAGAGCGGTGTCGTAGCCCGCCAGCGTGTTGTGCAGGCTGTTGGTGCCGCTGACAGTCACATCCTCGTGGCACGACTTGCACGGAGAGAGCGGGGCGACCGACGGATCGAGGACCAGGCCCTCGTGCGCCGTCTCCATGTCGTCCGCGTCGGGGTTGCCGCTGTGACAGGCCGTGCACTTGATGTAGGCGTGGAAATCTTCGCCGTAGGTGGCGAGGTCAATCCAGACTTTCTCCCAGGCCTCCAACGGAGGCACAGAGCCACCTCAACCAGGGCCTTCGGAGAGCTTCTCGCCCGTTTCCTCCTCGACGGCCAGCTCCTTGACTCGCTCCTGATCGGCGTGGCAGTCCAGGCACCCTTCGCCCGCCGCCTGAAGCAGGGCCAGGTCGGCCTCTGGCACTCCGTTCTCCGCGGCGGACGGGGCCAGCCCGTCACCCTGGCCGGCGGAAGCCGGATCGCACTCGTCCCCGGTGGGCTGCTCTGCGCCGCTGACGAGTGTGGCCCCCACCAGCAGCAGCGCGCCGGTGATGAGCAACAACCACAATCTGACTCTCTGGTACATAGGTTTCCCCCGGTGTATGAGAAGGCTGACTGTCCTTTAGTTTAATTGAACTCCGTGATAGTACGCAGTAACGATAATCCGAATTTGTTATGATTTTCGTCTGTTTCGGTCTGCCCCGAAATCTGCTATGAAAGGGATAGGGCGCCCTCTTGCTGGCGGACAGCGGTTGCCAGCGGGCCGGGAAATGAGACGGTATGCTCGACCTCTACGGCCTCCAGGTATTTCTGCTCGCGGCCAAGACTGAGAACTTCTCCGAGACCGCGCGGCTTCTCAATATCTCGCAGCCAGCAGTGAGCGGGCACATCCAGTCGCTTGAGCAGCAGCTCCAGACGCGGCTCTTCGACCGCACCGGGCGCAACATCCGGCTCAACGAAGTGGGCAGCGCCTTTGTGCCGGTCGTGCACAACCTGCTCAAAGAGGCGCGCCAGGCCGAGGCATTCATTGCTTCGCGGCGGGGCACGATCAGCGGGCATGTGACTATCGGCTGCAGCACGGCGTGCGGCAAGTATATCCTGCCGCGCGTCATCGCCCGCTTTCTGGCGCAGAACTCGGATGCGCGCGTGACGTGCTGGGTGGGGCAGCGCGGGGCGGCGCTGGATAGCCTGGCCGCCGGCGAAGTTGACCTGGCGGTGAGCAGTCTGCGCGTGCCGGGCCGCGACTTCGAGTACCGCCATTTCTCGGACGATCTGCTGGTGCTCATTGTCCCGCCGGATCATCCCTGGGCGGCCCGTGAGAACCTGGAGCCGGATGATCTGGTGGAATATCCCTTCGTCATGCGCGAGCCGGCTTCGGGCACGGTGGTCACCCTCAACCGCGCCCTGGCCCGCTATGACATGAGCGTGGACGTGCTGTCATCGCGGCTGGTGCTGGCCAACACGGAGTCCATCGTCCAGGCGGTGTGCGCGGGTGTTGGGCCAGCCTTTGTGTCGCAGGTGGCAGCGGAGAGCGTTTTAGAAAAGGGGCTGGTGAGGGCAGTCGCCGTGCCGGGCCTCGACCTGGTGATGCGCCTCTATATGGTCCGCCACACCCGGCTATACGCCTCGGACGCGCAGCGCGCATTCTGGGACTTCACCTTTGCGCCTGAGAACCACGAGCTGCTCCTGCTGCCCGATAGTGTGCAATGACGGCGAGTGCCCCGGCGCGCGTGCAGGGCGCGGGGCGCTTGCGCATTGCTCATTTTCGGGCGCAGGGGCTTGTGATTGCAACGGGGCGTGTAGCGCGCGCAAGCCTGGGGCGGGGCGGCCAGAACATGACAAATGTCACGACTGCATATTGAGTCCGGCACTGAACGGGATTCTGCATATAATGTAGAATTATGGCTCAGTTGATGCAGCCAAAGCTGCGCTTATCCTCGTTCCCGCCGGAACGCGGGCGCGCGACCTAGTGGTGATTGTTGGACGTGAGATCAAAAGATGACTCGCCACGTTCGCGGCGCGATCTCTCCCAGCGGTCAATGAGGACGCCCAGAGTGACGAGCAAGATGACGGGCAAGCCGACGCGCAGCAGAAAGAAACCCAACTCGTTCAGAATAGCGTTGAAGTCCATGATTACACCCTCCTTAGAGCGAACAGCACTAAGCATACCAGAAGGATCGGTTCAGCGTATAGGGAGTTTTGTCAGGTTGCTGGAGAGGCGATCATCCTGATCTCGGACCATCTGGCGCACAAAATGCGTGGGGCTACGAACCACACTAGGAGAAGTTCTATGTTACGCAGAATACACAATCGTTTGTGTCTCCTGGGCCTGTTGGCTGTGGGGATCACGCTGTTAGTGCTCGGCGTGGTCTTCTGGTCTGCGGGCCAGGCGGGTATCGTCCACGCCATGCCGCGCGAGCAGGGAACTCCCCCCAATCTCGACGCGGAGTACAAGGGGACCCGTTTCTGCTCGATGTGCCACACGCAGGATGAAGCGTGGCACACGACCTGGCACGCCCAGATGGTGCGTCCTGGCACGGCAGAGAATATCGCCGGAGACCTGTCGGCGGGGGCCAGCCCCACTATCCAGTGGCCGGATGGCTCCGAGCGCCCGCTCGCCGCTGAGGATATCACCTACGTGCTCGGCGGGCGTTATATCGAGCGCTACCTTAGCGTGATGCCGCGCGACGATGGCACCGAGGGCTTCTACGTCCTGCCAGTGACCTGGCACGTGCCGCAGAACGAGGGGCAGGTCGGCGCCTGGTCGGAGGAAGAGGGCACTGCCTGGCAAGCGCCGGAGCAGGACTGGCGCGTAACCTGCGCGGGCTGCCACACCACCGGGCTGGAGGGCGCCGAGGCCGTCGAACAGACGCAGTTCGCCTTCGCCGAAGAATGGGACACGGGGGACGTTGAGTTCAACGTCGGCTGCGAGTCCTGTCATGGGCCGGGCGGCGCGCATATGGGCACGACAGGCACCATCTACCGGGGCGTGGACGCCGAAGTGTGCGGTCAGTGCCACGTTCAGGGGACCAGCCCCGACGGCGTGCACGGCTACCCGGTCGGCTATCAGCCGGGGTTGCCGCTCGATGAGAATGTCTTCATGCTGGCCGCTGAAGATGATCCGGATGTGTGGTGGACGGGCGGCCATGCCAAAGCCTACAACCAGTACGCCGAATGGCTGATGAGCGGGCACGCCACCAGCAAGGGCGTGCTGCCCGGCGAGTGTGCGCGCTGCCATGTCACGGCGAGCGCGGACGGTGAGATCGCGACGGGCGGCGTGACCTGCGTCGCCTGCCACGAGCCGCACGGCGAAAGCCAGCGCCCGTATCAGTTGGTGGCCGATGAATACGAGCTGTGTGTGGCGTGCCACAACAGCTCGACCCCGGACGGCGAGCTGATGCTGGTCGCCGGCCAGCTACACCACCCCACGCAGGAGATGTATGAAGGCCGGCAGATCGTCCCGATCGTGAACGGCATCCCGTCGGGCCACTTCACCACCGAGGGCGGCCCGAACTGCGAGACCTGCCACATGCCCAAAACCACCTACGTCGGGCAGTTTGGGCGTGCAGGCAGCCACACCCTGGCCACGGCGCTGTGCACTGAATTGACCGAGTGCTTCCCCGATTCGTGCACGGACTGTCACACTGACGTGAGCCGCGACTATCTGGCAACTTTCGTCGAGAAGACGCAGAGCGGCGTCGCGGACCGCCTGACTCAGGCGCGCCAGAGGCTAGCTGAGCGATCTGATGCTCCCTCCTGGGTGAACACGGTGCTCGCCTTCGTGACCAACGACGGCAGCCTGGGGATTCACAACTACGCTTACACCGATGCGCTGCTCCACGCGGTCGAGGTTGAGCTGGGCCTGCTCAAGGTGATCACGCCGGTGACGGCGGCGACCGTGCTCCAGACGACCGATCCGGAGCAGTGTGCCCAATGCCATCGCGATGAATACCGCCGGTGGCAGGATTCGCCCCACGCCCTCGCTTCGCAGTCCACCACGTTCCTTGAAACCCATGCGAGCCAGGGCCGCCCGACGCAATGCATGAGCTGCCATGCGTCCGGCTTCGACCCGACGACGGGCACGTACCAGTACGAGGGCGTGGTGTGCAGCAACTGCCACTCGGTGCCCAACGACGTTCAGCACCCGCCGGCGGCGGTGGACATCGCCAACGAGCCGACAGACTGCGCGCGCTGCCACAGCGGGGCGCACGCGCCGACCTATGACGAATGGCTGGTCAGCGCGCACAAGACGTGGGGCATTGGCTGTGTGGACTGCCACACCCCGCACGAGAACGGCCTGATCCTGGGCGATGTCAATACGACGTGTGGGGCGTGCCATCAGGAAGCCCTGGTGGACGAGATTCACATGGGCGACGACATGACCTGTGTGGATTGCCACATGCAGCGCAAGGTCTCTACCAATGGCGGCCTGGTGCGCGTCAGCGGGCACACGATGGCCATTGATCCGGGCGTGTGCGCGGAGTGTCATGGGAATACCCACATGCTCAGCGTGCGCGAGGCCAGCGGCATGACCGAAGAAGAGTTCAATCAGGTTCATGAGCTGGAGGCAGAAGTTGTGCGGCTCCAGAGCAAGGTGGATGACAAACGCACCGCCGATCTGGTGGGCGGCGCGCTGGGCGCGCTGGTAGTCGTCTTCATCCTGTTCCTGCTAGTGCGGCTGAAATCACTGTTGAGATGATGGCAGGAGGTAGCGTTATGAGCGAGCATACGCGCAAGCTGGACCGGCGCGAGTTCATCAAGCTGGCCGGCGCGCTGGGCATCAGTGTGGCGGCGGGAGCCTGGGTGTGGAACGAGTTCTGGGCGCACGACGACCCCCTCGGAGAGGCCAGCGCGCACGGCGGCAGCGGGCCTTACTGGGCCATGGTGATTGACCTGGGGACTTGTATCGGCTGCGAACGCTGCGCCTTTGCCTGCCAGGCGACCAATGACACGACGACGGGGCATCTGTGGAATATCGTGCTGCGTGACGAGGTAACCTTCGGCAAGCCCGTCTTTCTGCCACGCCCGTGCATGCACTGCGAGCACGCGCCGTGCGTAGAAGTGTGCCCGGTGAACGCGACATATCACCGCGAAGACGGCATCGTGGTCATGGACTACCAGCGCTGCATCGGCTGCCGCTATTGCATGGTGGCCTGTCCCTACGGCGCGCGTGTCTTCAACTGGGAAGAGCGCACCGACGAGAACCCGATGGTGCCCACCTGGGGGACGATTGAGAACCCCCGCCGTCCGCGCGGCGTGGCCGAGAAATGCACCTTCTGCTCGCACCGCATTGATGCGGGCCTGGAGCGGGGTCTGCGCCCCGGCTATGACCGGTCGGCGACCCCGGCCTGCTGCGTGATCTGCCCCACAGAGGCGCGCGTCTTCGGCGATCTGCGCGATCCGAACAGTCCCGCTTCACGCAAGATGGCAGGACGGCAGGCGGTGGTGCTCCGCCCGGAGCTGGGCACCAAGCCGCGCGTCTACTACTTGCTGCCAACGTAAGGGGAAGGGTGCCATGCTGAGCCAGATAAGACAGCGAGTTAACCTGTTCTGGGTGTGGATCGCCGCCCTGCTGGCCGTGATCGCCGTCGGGGCGTATGCCGTGTTTCTGATCATGTATAAGGGGTTGGTTGTCACCAACCTGACCGATGGCGCGCCCTGGGGCCTGTGGATCATCCTGGACCTGTCGTGCATCGGGGTGGCTGCTGGCGCGTTTTCGCTCTCCGCGCTGACCTATCTGCTGGGCCAGGAGCAATATCAGCCCCTGGCGCGGGTGGCGGTGTTCGTGGGCATTCTCGGCTACAGCGGCGCGCTGATGGCCCTCGTTCTGGACATCGGGCGGCCCGATCGCTTCTGGCACGGCTGGGTGCACTGGAACATCCACTCGATGCTCTGGGAAGTGACGCTGTGCATCACGCTCTACTTCCTGGTGCTGACGCTGGAAGTGTTCCCGATGGTGGTCGAGATGCCGATCTTCGACCGCTTCCCCTGGCTGCAGGACCTGGGGCACCGCATTCACCGCTTTGCGCCCGTCCTGGCGATCATTGGGATGGGCCTGTCGCTGCTGCACCAGTCCAGCCTGGGCGGGACGTATGGTGTTGTCGTCGGGCGCGCCGCGCTGTTCCGCCCCACCATGCCCCTTCTGTTCATCGTCTCGGCTGTGGCGGGCGGCATCGCGTTCAGCGTGCACGTCACCCTGATCGTGCAGTGGATCACCGGGCGGCTGCTGGTGCCCGCGCGGGTGCTGCTGCAGGCCGGGCAGTTGTCCGGCGCTGTGCTGCTGGTGTACCTGTATATGCGCTTCTGGGACACGACCGCTGGCAACTACGGCTATGTGCCGGGGCGCACCGAGGCGTTCACCACGCTGTCGGCGGGGCCGTTCGCCCTCACCTTCTGGACCTGGGAAATCTTCCTGGGGGGCCTGGTGGCGGCGATCCTGCTCATTCGCGCGCGATTCACCGGCAGCATCGCCCTGCTGCTGACCGGCAGCGGCCTGACAGTGGCCGGGCTGGTCTTCAACCGCTACCACACGACGCTGCTGGCCTTCACCGAGCCGCTGTCGGTGAACCCGCCGGTGACCGATCCGCTGATCACGGACTACACGCCGGCGTGGACGGAGTGGGCGTCGGCCTTCATGGTCATCGCCATCCTGGTGATGCTCTTCAGCCTGGGGATGCGCTACTTGCCGGCGTTCAAGGGCATTCAGGTAGACAGGCCGCTGGAAGAGCGGGTGCCCCGGCTGGCTCAGGGGCGTTAACGGGGTCGGAACGACTCCGCAGCGGTTCAGAGTTGCTCGGACTTCCGAAGCCTTCAGAGACTTCGGAAGTCTTGTTTTGGGCGCTTGATCGCGGGTGAGGCGTTGCGCTGCTCTGCGCCCTGGTTGACCTCACCCCCGCTCGGCGCTGACGCGCCTCGCCGCCGGGCACGCCAAGCGCCGCGCGGCTGGGGGTGAGGTAAATGCCCTGCGCCCTGGCTGACCTCACCCCCGCTCGGCGCTGACGCGCCTCACCGCCCCCTCTCCACGCAGATGGAGAGGGGGCAAGCCGAGCGCAGCGCGGCTGGGGGTGAGGTAAAGCTCTGCTGCGCCCTGGTTGACCTCACCCCCGCTCGGCGCTGACGCGCCTCGCCGCCGGGCAAGCCGAGCGCAGCGCGGCTGGGGGTGAGGTAAAGCTCTGCTGCGCCCTGGCTGACCTCACCCCCGCGTGGCGCTGACGCGCCTCGCCGCCGGGCAAGCCGAGCGCCGCGCGGCTGGGGGTGAGGTAAAGCTCTGCTGCGCCCGGGTTGACCTCACCCCCGCTCGGCGCTGACGCGCCTCACCGCCGGGCACGCCAAGCGCCGCGCGGCGGGGGGGTGAGGTCAAGGCTCTGTGCCCTCTGCGCCTCTACGGTTCAAGGATGCATCTGCTTCCTGCTGTGCTTTTTGCGCCCGCCCGCTCTATAATCGGAGCGACGGACTGCCGGACTCTCTCGCCCAGGATGGCCCATGACCTCGCTGCGCGACCTGCCCAGCATTGACGCGCTGCTGCGCGCCAGCACCGCCCTGGTGGATCGCTACGGCCACGCCCAGACGACTGAGGCGCTGCGCCGCGCGGTCGAAGAGGCGCGCGAGGCTGCGCTGCAAGGCGCGCCTGTCCCGCCTGAAGCTGAGTTGGTGGCGCGCGCGGCAGAGGCGCTGGCGCGCGCGGCGCGGCCCACGCTGCGCCCGGTGATCAACGCGACGGGCGTGATTCTGCACACCAACCTGGGGCGCGCCCCGCTCTCGGACGAGGCGCTGGCGGCGCTGGCCGGGATCGGCGGCGGCTACAGCACACTCGAATACGACCTGGAGCCGGGGGCGCGCGGCAAGCGTGACCGGCACATCGAGCGCATCCTCACGGCGGTCACCGGCGCCGAGGCCGGGCTGGTCGTCAACAACAACGCCGGCGGTGTGCTGCTCGCGCTGACGGCGCTGGCCGGGGGCCGCGCGGCGATCATCAGCCGGGGGCAGCTTGTTGAGATCGGCGGGGCGTTCCGCGTGCCCGACGTGATGGCCCAGAGCGGGGCGATCATGGTCGAGGTGGGCACGACCAACCGCACGCACCTGCGCGACTACGCCGCCGCCATTGACGAGCGGGCGGCCTGCATCGTGCGCGCTCACGCTTCCAACTTCAGGGTCGTCGGCTTCACCGAATCCGTGCCGCTGGCCGATCTCGCCGCGCTCGCCCACGAGCGCGGGCTGCTGCTGCTGGACGACATCGGCAGCGGGGCGCTGCTCGACACGGTGCAGTTCGGGCTTTCGCACGAGCCGACCGCCCAGGAAAGCCTGGCCGCCGGCGCCGATCTCGTCATGTTCAGCGGCGACAAGCTCCTCGGCGGGCCGCAGGCGGGGATCATCATTGGCCGCGCCGACCTGATCGAGGCGCTCAAACGCCACCCGCTGGCCCGCGCCATCCGCGCCGACAAGCTGGCGCTGGCGGCGTTGGCCGCGACGCTGGAACACTACCGGCGCGGCGAAGCCCTGGAGAAGGTCCCCGTCTGGCGGATGATCAGCATGAGGCCGGACGCCATTCGCGCGCGCGCCGAAGCGTGGGCGGCGCAGGTGAGCGGCGAAGTTGTGCCCGCCGAGTCAACCGTCGGCGGGGGGAGCCTGCCGGGCGACACGCTGCCGACCTGGGCGTTTGCGCCCCGTGTGACCCAGCCCAACGTGACAGCGGCGCGCCTGCGCGCCGGCGATCCGCCGATCATCGCTCGCGTCAGCGGGGATCGCCTGCTGCTCGACCCGCGTACCGTCCTGCCGGAGCAGGATGCCCTCGTCATCGCAGCCCTGAAAGAGCACTAACCCATGCACGTCATCGGCACCGCCGGACACGTAGATCACGGCAAATCCACGCTCACCCAGGCCCTGACCGGCATCAACCCCGATCGCCTGGCCGAAGAACAGCGCCGCGAGATGACCATTGACATCGGCTTCGCCTGGCTCGACCTGCCGACCGGCGAGCGCGTGGGCATCGTGGATGTGCCGGGGCACCGCGACTTCATCGAGAACATGCTGGCCGGGGTGGGAGGCATAGACGCGGCCCTGCTGGTCATCGCCGCCGACGAGGGCGTGATGCCGCAGACGCGCGAGCACCTGGCCATCCTCGACCTGCTGGCCGTCCCCACCGGGCTGATCGCTCTGACCAAGATGGACCTGGTCCGCGACCCGGACTGGCTGGAGCTGGTGCAGCTTGACATCATGGAGACGGTGCACGGCACGGTGCTCGATGGCCAGCCGATCATCCCCGTCTCCGCACACACGGGCGAGGGACTGGGCGATCTGGTCGCGGCGCTGGCAGACGTGCTGGCGCACCAGCCGCCGCGCGCCGACCTGGGCAACCCGCGCCTGCCCATTGACCGCGTGTTCACCATCAGCGGGTTTGGCGTCGTGGTGACGGGCACGTTGCTCGACGGGGCGCTGATAGTCGGGCAGGAGGTCGAGATTCAGCCGGCGGGCGTGCGGGCGCGCGTGCGCGGGATGCAGTCGCACGAGGAGAGCATCGAGCGAGCGACGCCGGGCCGACGCCTGGCGATCAACCTGCGCGGCGTAGACAGGGACACGCTCCGGCGCGGCGATGTGCTGGGATTGCCCGGTGCCTGGCAGCCGACAACGCTGCTCGACGCGCGGCTGCGCTACCTGCCGGACGCACACCTGCCGCTGGAGCACGACGATCCGGTCAAGTTCTTCGTCGGCGCGGCAGAAGTGCTGGGCCGCGTCCGCCTGCTGGACAAGGAGCGCGTCCTGCCCGGCGAAGAGGCGTGGATTCAGGTGCGCCTGGAGTCCCCGGTAGTTGCTGCGCGCGGCGACCGTTTCATCCTGCGCCGCGCCTCGCCAGCCGAGACGGTCGGCGGCGGGGCGGTGCTGGATGTTGCGCCCGGTCGCCGCTGGAAGCGCTTCCGTCCGGAAGTGCTCGCCCGGCTGGAGGCGCTGCGCGGCGGCGATCCGCTGCAGATCGCGCTGGTGGCGCTCGCTCGGCAGGCGGGGCCGGTGCCGCTGAAGGAGTCCGCGCTCACCCCCGCCCAACTGGAAAGCGCGCAGGCAGTGGGTGCGGTGCGCGTGCTGGGTGAGGGATGGGTGATCCACGCGGCAAGCTGGGAGCGCCTGGTGGAGCGGGCACAGCGCGCGCTGGCACGCCTGCACAGCGCCGAACCGTTGCGCGCCGGGCTGCCGCGCGACGCCCTGCGCGGCCAGATGCGCCTGGGTCTGGACGTGTTCGAGAGCGCGCTGGCGGAGATGGTCGCCGAGGGGGCGGTGACGCTGGCGGCCAATGGGTCGGTCCGCCTGCCCGGCCACGAGGTGCGTTACTCGGCGGCGCAGCAAGAGGGGATTGCCCGGCTGCTGCGCGAGTTCGCCCGCGCGCCGTACCTGCCGCCGACGGCGGGCCAGGCGCTTGAGTTCGTGACCAATGACGTGCTGGCCAGCCTGGTGGAGCGCGGTGATCTGGTGCGCATCAGCGATGACGTGCTGCTGACGCCCGATGTACTGCGCGAGTGGATCGCCTTCGCCCGCGAGACGCTGGCGCGCGGCGAGACGCTGACCGTGGCCGTGCTGCGCGACCGCTTTCAGACGACGCGCCGCTACGCGCTCGACTTTCTGGAGCGGCTGGACGCGCTGGGCATCACCCGGCGCGCGGGCGATGAGCGCGTGTTGGGGTCGGGGCAGTGGGAGCGGCTGCTCTAGCCGGGACAGGGACACGATTCACCGCCGAGGCGCGAAGAGCGCCGCGGAAAGGCGGGGAATCCCTCAAGCTCTGCTCTGCGCCTCAGCGGTTCAATTGAATTGGCCTGGCCAATGGCCTGCCCCTGCGGTATAGTCTTGGCGGGGGTGTATGAGTCCCGGTGGGCTTCCCGGTCTTCAAAATCGGCGGCGGGCCGCTCGGTGCGGGCCGCGGTGGGTTCGACTCCCATACACTCCCGCTCTCCTTCCCCCGATGAGCGCGCAAGGTGTTTGCAGGGACGGGTTTGAAAACTCGCCCCTAACCTTACGGCAGGCAATGGCGCTCAGTCCTCGTCGCCGGTCGGCTTTCTGCGCGGCATGGTCAGGAAGCCGCCCATTGAGGTGAACAGGCCAGGCATCTTCTCGATCTGGGGATTCTCTTCCCACTTGCCACTATACCGTCTGCCGTCCCACTTCTCCCATTCCTGACCGACCAGCGCCAGGAAGGCGGCGAGCTTGTCGCTGTCGCCGGCGGCAAGCGCCGCCCGCAGCTCGTTCAGCACGTTGATCATTCCTTCCAGGTGGCGGGCCAGGTTGGCACGGTTGTGGGAGAAAGCCATGTGCAGGTCGTTGGGCGTCTGCGTGCGCAGCGACTGGAAGGCCAGGGCAAGCGTCGGGTTGACCATGCGCCGCAGGTCGGGCCAGCCCCCGGACTGCTGAAGCGTGTAGAACAGCGCCGCGCCCAGCAGCGCGGGTAGCTGCTCCGTCGCCGCGGCCAGCGCATCGTGCTCGGCGGGGTCCATGAAGCGCGGCACACCCCCCGCCAGCCGGATCACGTCTTCGGTCAGCCGGATCGCTTCGCTGGGGCACTGCGTGTCCGGCATAACCAGGCACTCCGCCTCGTCCAGCAGATCGGCGCTCGCCGCTTCCGGGCCGATCCCGCCGGTGTACAGCCCGCTCACGTTGACAATAGGCGTCACGCCGACGATGTAGGCCAGGCTTTCCCCGCGCTCGTTAGCCGGGAAATGCTGCCGCGCCTGGGCGATGACCGGCTCTTTCAGGTCGCCCAGGTCGAGCACCACCGCGCCCGGCTTCAGCGCCGGCCCGAACTCCTCGTAAGTCTCCGCCAGGCTGCCGGGCGGACACCGGACGATGATCAGCTCGGCGTTGGCCACGGCTTTGGACGGCTTGCGGTCGGATTTGTCAATGGCGCCCACCTTCTCGGCAGCTTTCATCACCTGGGGGCTGGCGTCGCTGCCGGTGACGGTGAAGGTGTGCTGGGCCTTCGGCTGGCCCTGGTAGCGCTTGAGCGCCAGCGCAAACGACGTGCTGATGCGGTCGAGTCCGATAATGCTGAGGGTGACGTGCATGGCAATATCCTCGATAGTCTCTGGGTGGAAGGGTTTCCGGTGACTGGTTATTGGTCGTGAGGGTGCATACGCGGCGTTGGGCCGCTCTCACCAACAACCAATCACATCACCAATAACCTCTACTGGCCAGGGCGCGATCAATTCCGGTCATCAACGGCTCGCAGCGCCAGCAGCAGCCGCTCCGTCTCGCCGCGCGGCGGATCGGGCGGCGGCTCGGCGTGGCGGCGAATCAGCGCGACGGTCAGCGGGGACGCCCCCGCCTGCCTGGCCATGTCTGCGCCCCAGGCCGGGTGCTGCCCGCTGACGGCAAAAGGTAGCCGCCAGCCCGTCGCCGGGCCGCTGCTCCAGGCGCGATAGCGGCGCGGTGCGAGCGCCTTGACCAGCACGACGAGCACCTTCTCCGGCAGCGAGAAGCGCACGCCGCTCTTGCCCACGTCGTGCAGCAAAGCCGCCGCCAGCAGGTCCGGGTGGGTGTGCCCGGCGGCCAGCAGATCGCGCAGCACGCGCAGGCTGTGCTGCCGCTCCGACCGGCGCATCCGCCGGTAGAGCGTATAGAGCGGCGGAGTCAGGTGCGCGCGGGCCAGCGCGTCGTCTACTGGGCGCGCCCAAGCAACCAGTGCCCGCACGCCCTGCCGGAAGCGATACGCGGCGCTCATCCGGCTAGAACACGGGGTAGAACCCGGCGAACAGCTCGTACAGGAAGCGCAGCGGCGGGCCGAGAATCGCCCACAGCGGGCTGAACCCCCCGCTGGACATCGCGCCGAGCAGGATGAGCAGCATCAGGGCCAGCGTCGTCTCGCGCTCGTAGCGGATCAGCGCGCTGGCCTGCTCGCGGGGCAGCGTGCCCACCGCGATCTTGTAGCCATCGAGCGGGGCCAGCGGGATCAGGTTGAACAGGCACAGCACCAGGTTGAACAGCACTATCGTGCCGAGCACGTTATAGACGAAGGTGAGCGCGCCTGCCGTCCCCACGCCTCGCTGAATAATCTCCCCGCTGCCGACCAGGATGCGCGCCCCCTCGAACAGCCCCCCGACGGTCAGCAGCCGGATCAGCACGCCGGCGGCTAGCGCGACCAACAGGTTCATCAGCGGCCCGGCCAGCGAGACAATGACCAACCCGCGCTTTTCGTGGGGGTAGAAGGCGCGCGGGTTGACCGGCACCGGCCTGGCCCAGCCGAAGCCGGCGATCAGCGCCAGGATGATGCCCATCGGCTCGATGTGCGCGCGCGGGCTGAGCGTCAGCCGTCCCTGGGTGTAGGCGGTGTTGTCGCCCAGGCGGTAGGCCGTCCAGGCGTGCGCCCACTCGTGCAGCGTGAAGCCGATCACCAGGCCGATCACGCGCCCGATCAGCACTTCAGGCGAGAAGAAATTCACCGGCGCTCTCCTGTCTTCCGGCTCGGCGCTGTGCCGCGCGCGCCGTCACGAGGAAGCCGCTCCATCGGACGCCTGCCCCACGACGACGCCCGCCAGCGCCTCCAGCACGGTGATCACGGCGCTGTTGTCCAGATCGCCGTTGCCCATGCCGACCAGCGCTTCGTACAACTGGTGGGCGACGGCGGTCAGCGGCATGGCGACGTGGTAGGCCCGGCCTGTGTCTATGACGATCTTGAGGTCTTTGGCCTGCATGTAGGCTTTGAAGCCGGGCGACAGGTCGCGCCTGAACAGCTTGGGCGGCTTGGTGTCCAGCGCCCAGCACTGCGCCGCGCCGCGACTGATCGCCTGGACGACGCGCTCCGGATCGACTCCGGCTTTCTGGGCGAGCACCAGTGCCTCGGCCATGGCCACCATCGTCCCGGCGACGACGGTCTGGTTGGCGACTTTGGCGATCTGGCCGGCGCCGCTCTCGCCCACCCAGATGATCGTCTTGCCCATCGCCTCCAGCAGGGGCAGGGCGCGCTCGAAGGCTTCGCGCGGGCCGCCGACCATGATGCTCAGCGTGCCGGCGCGCGCGCCAACATCCCCGCCGCTGACCGGCGCATCGAGCGCCAGCACGCCCGCTGTGGCGAACTCAGCAGCGATGTGGCGCGCCGTCTCCGGCTTGATCGTGCTGTGATCCATGAAGATCAGGCCGGGGCGCGCGCCCTCGATGATGCCGTTCGGCCCCAGGGCGACCTGCTCGACATCGGGCGAGTCCGGCAGGTTGGTGCAGACGAAGTCGCTCTGCGCGGCCACCTCGCGCGGTGAGGTCGCGGCGATGGCGCCCTCGCTGGCAAGCTGCTCGACAATGGCCCGGCTGCGGTTGTGAACGACGAGCGTGTGCCCCGCTTTGAGCAGGTTGCGGGCCATGCCCGATCCCATCAAGCCCAGGCCAATGTATCCGACACGTGCCATCAGACTGCTGCCTCCTCAAGAGTGCGGTGCAGTGCGCGAGCCAGCCGTTCGGCTCACGCTTCCCACTCGGTGTGAAACGTGCCCGCCCGATCTATGCGGCGGTAGGTGTGCGCGCCGAAGTAGTCGCGCTGCGCCTGGGTCAGGTTGGCGGGCAGCCGCCCGCTGCGGTAGGCGTCGAAGTAGGCCAGCGCCGCCGCCATGCCCGGCACGGGAATGCCCAGCCCCGTCGCCGTCGCCACGACCTGCCGCCAGGCCGCCTGCCGCTCAACGATCTGCGTCCGAAACGGCTCGGCCAGCAGCATGTTGGGCAGGTCTGGACGGGCCGTGTACGCCCGGCGGATGTCCTCGAGCAGGGCGGCGCGGATGATGCACCCGCCGCGCCAGATGCGGGCGATGGTCTCCAGGTTCAGGTCGTAGTCGTACTCCCGGCTGGCTTCCTGCATCAGGGCGAGTCCCTGCGCGTAGGCGGTCAGGATGGAGGCGTAGAGCGCCGCGCGCACGCCCTCGATCAGCGCGGCCCGGTCGCCCCGATAGACGGGATCGGGGCCGGAGAAGGCGCGCTCGGCGGCGAGGCGTTCCTCTTTCAGGGCGGACAGGATGCGCGCTTCGACGGCGGCGTTGATCGTGGGCGTGGGCACGCCCAGGTCGAGCGCGTTCTGGCTCGTCCATTTGCCGGTGCCCTTCTGCCGCGCTTCATCGAGGATCAGCTCAACCAGCGGCTGACCGGTCTCGGCGTCGTGCCGGGCGAAGATGGCCGCCGTGATCTCGATCAGGTAGGCGTTCAGTTCGGCGCGATTCCACGCAGCGAACAGGCTGTGCAGCTCGTCCGCCGCCGCGCCTGCGCCCCGGCGCAGCAGGTCGTAGGCTTCGGCGATGACCTGCATCACTCCATACTCAATGCCGTTGTGCACCATCTTGACATAGTGCCCGGCCCCGCGCGGCCCGATATACGCTGCGCACGGCTCGCCGTTCACCTGCGCGGCGATGGCCTCGAACGCTTCCTGCACCAGGGCGTAGGCTTCGCGCTGGCCGCCCGGCATCAGCGAGGGACCATGCAGCGCGCCCTGCTCCCCGCCGGAGACGCCGCTGCCCAGGAACAGGAATCCGGCTCGCTCCAGCCCTGCCGAGCGCCGCTCCGTGTCGAGGAAGAAGCTGTTGCCCAGGTCCAGCAGCAGGTCGCCGCGCGCCAGGTGCGGGGTCAGCGCGGCGACGGCGCTATCTACGGCGCTCGACGGCACGAGCAGGATGACGCGGCGCGGAGCTTCCAGCGCGGCGAGGAAGGAAGCGACTTCGGCGAAGCTCTGGAGCGCGTCGTCCGCTGCACCCCTGCCGAAGGCAGCGCGCTGCCCGGCGTCCAGATCGTAGCCGGCCACGCGGTAGCCGTGCGCGGCTAGGTTGCGCGCCAGGTTGGCGCCCATCACACCCAGCCCCACCATTCCGAACTGAAAATCGCCCATCCGTCTCTCTCCTGCGCCAGGTTTCTTCGTTGGCAGATGGATTATAAGCGCGGACGCTCGCGGTCTTCAAGTTTGTTTGCCCAAGCGGGTATAATAGGGCGCATGCGCGCGCTGCGCCATGCGGTGCTGGAAGCTGCGGGCGAGCGCCGGGAAAGACCTCATGCCGCTGGACGTTCAGATCGGGGACATCGTGCGCACGCGCAAACCGCACGCCTGCGGCGGCGACCGCTGGCGCGTCTATCGCGTGGGAGCCGACATTGGCCTGCGCTGTCTGAGTTGCGACCGGCGGATCATGCTGCCCCGGCGCAAGTTCGAGCGCGCGGTGAAGGCCATCCTGCGCGGTGACGAGGCGGGAGGTGGGTGATGGCGGGCCGCTCGATTGCGCCGGTGATCTGGAGAGGCGCGGGCCATGCGCCCTAAGCGCGTCGTCTTCCTGATGTCCGATACCGGCGCGGGCCACCGCGCGGCGGCCAGCGCCATCCGCGCCGGGCTGCAAGAGCGCTATCCTGGCGAGTACCTGTGCGAACTGGTAGATGTCCCCCGGCGCTATACGCCGTTCCCCTTCAAGTACCTGCCGGAACTATATCCTCGCTGGGTCAATCGGGCGCGGCGCAGTTGGGGGCTGAGCTTTCGCCTGACCGATGCGCCGGATCGATCGCGGCTGGTGATGGACGTCCTGAACCATCTGTGGGGCCGAGGGCTGCGGCGGATGCTCGCGGAACATCCGGGCGATGTCTTTGTGTGCGTGCACGCGCTGTTCTCGTACCCGACCATGCGTGCGCTGCGGGCACAGCCCGGGCCGCGCCCGCCTTTCGTGACGGTGGTCACCGACCTGGTGACGACGCACGCCTGGTGGTTCGAGCCGGAAGTTGATCGCTGCCTGGTGCCCACGCCGGACGCCTACGCGCGCGGGCTGGTCTACGGCCTTTCGCCCGCGCAGTTGCGCCTGACCGGCCCGCTCGTGCACCCGCGCTTCCTCAATGGGCTGCCGGGCAAGGACGAGGCGCGGCGGATGCTGGGCTTGCATCCCCGGCTGCCGGCGGTTGTGTTGGTGGGCGGGGGCGAGGGCATGGGGCCGGTCTATCGCATCGCCAGGGCGCTCAACGCGCGCCGCCTGGATATGCAGTTCGTCGTCGTGGCCGGGCGCAACCGCGCGCTGCGGCGGCGGCTGGAGAAGGTGCCCTGGTGCCAGCCGACGCTGATCACGTCGTTCGTGCACACCATGCCGGAGCTGATGGCTGCCGCCGACATCCTGGTGACGAAGGCCGGCCCGGCGACCATCGGCGAGGCGTGCGCGGTGGGGCTGCCGGTCGTGCTCAGCGGGGCGGTGCCCGGCCAGGAAGAGGGGAACGTGGCTTTCGTGCTGCGCCACCAGTTGGGCGCTTATGCGCCTGGCCCTGCTGCTGTGGCAGACACCGTCGCGGCCTGGCTGGCCGAGGGCGCGCCGGGCCTGGCGCGCCGGGCCGCCGCCGTGCGCCAGTTCGGGCCGCTCGACGCCGTGTGGGCTATCGCCGCTGAAATACATCAGCAGGCGACGCGCATCAGTTAGCCCGCCGCTCAGCCGCTCCAGTCGCGCAGGTAGAGGAAGTCGTGGCCGACGCTGCGCGTGCTCAGCTTGGCCACGTTGGGCATGGTGCGCTTGTAGTGATTGAGGCGCACCTGTCGCCAGATGCGCGCCACGAAATCGCGCTCGAACCCCTCGGCGGCCACCTCGTCCACTGCGTAGCGCTCATCCACCAGCAGGTAGAGCACCTGGTCGGCCAGGTCGTAGGTGAAGCCTAGCTCGCCTTCATCGGTCTGGCCTGCCCACAGGTCTGCCGAAGGGGGCTTGGTCAGGATGGGGGGCGGCAGATCGAGCGCCGCCGCAAGCTGGCGCACCTGCGCTTTATACAGGTCGGCGATGGGCTGTACAGCGGCGGCGTTGTCGCCGTAGATGGTGGAATAGCCGAGCAGCGTCTCGGTCTTGTTGCTCGTGCCGATCACCAGCCCGCCGAAGGCCGCCGACTGATCGTAGAGCACCACCATGCGCATCCGCGCCATGATGTTGCCCCGGCGCAGCGCGCTCGCGTCTGGGAAGCGGGCCAGCAGCGGGTCTACCATCGGCGTGATGTCCACCGTGTCGCAGCGCACGCCCAGGGCGTCCACCACGGCCTGGGCGTCGGCCAGGCTGTCCGGGGAGGAGGTTTTGTAGGGCATCCGCAGCGCCAGGACGTTCTGTGGCCCAATTGCCTCGGCGATCAGGTAAGCGACCAGCGCCGAGTCGAGGCCGCCGCTGAGGGCGATCACCGCGCGCTCGAAGCCGACCTTGTGCACAGCGTCGCGCAGGAACTTGACCAGGATGATATGCGCCAGGTCGGTGTTGATCGCCAGGCGGGGCAGGATGTGCGTGGGCGGCATGGGCAGTCCTTTCGCGCGGTTCACGAATCCGGTTGTCAGGCAGTTGTCGCAACGCCCCTTTCCCCGGCCAATTCAGGGGCGGACAGCGACGCGGGAAGCATGAAGATGGCGGCTTGTTTACCTCACCCCCAGCCTCGCTGCGCTCGGCTTGCCCCCTCTCCGTAGACAGAGAGGGGGCGGCGAGGCGTGCCAGCGCCAAGCGGGGGTGAGGTCAAGTGAAGAGCCGCCCCAGGCCAGCCTAAAAACCTGTCCATCCTTTCCCCCGGCTAAGCCAGGGGAAGAGGAGAGCTGCCTGTCAGATCGTCCTCCTCTAGCTCGGCTGGAGCGGGGATTGAGAGAGACGTTCAGCGTCCTCAGCCACGGTGGACAGCCGCGTCTCCAGGGTGGCGATCTGCATTTGCAGGCTTTCGATCTGCTCGGCCATGTGCAGGATGACCTCCACCCCGGCCAGGTTGACGCCTAACTCCTGCGTCAGGCGGCTGATTTTGCGCAGTCGCTCGACCTCGGCGGCGGAGTACAGGCGGCGATTGCCCTCGCTGCGCTGCGGGACTACCAGGCCAAGCTGCTCGTAATTGCGCAACGTCTGCGGGTGCAGGTCCACCATCTGGGCGACTACGCTGATGGAATAGCACGGTTCGTCAGAGGGGATGGTCAATGCTGCACCTCCTCCCGTCAGGGCCGGATTCCCAGCGTCACGTCCAGGTCGAGCATCTGGCCGCCGCGCACGATGGTCAGCGTGATGGTGTCGCCCGGCGAGGTGTTCTCCACCAGGTAGGCGACCAGGCTGTCAATGTCGCGGACCATCTGCCCGTTGACGGCCACGATGATGTCGGCGTCCGTCGGGATGGGCATGCCGCGTATGGTCGTTGTCTGCGTCCCGGCGCGCAGCCCGGCGCGGGCGGCGGGCGAGCTGGGCGTCACGTCGCTGACCAGGATGCCATTGCGGACAGGAAGATTCAGCTCGTCGGCCAGCGCCGCCACGCTGTAACCGCCATCGGCTGCCGGGCTAGTGATGCCCAGCCACGAATACTGGACGCTGCCCTTCGTGATCAACTGGGGCACGATGCGCTTCATGGTGTTGACCGGCACAGCGAACGCGATGCCCTGAAAGCCGCCGTTTTCGGTGCGGATGGCCGTGTTGATGCCGATGACCTGCCCATACGAGTCCAGCAGTGGGCCGCCGGAGTTGCCGGGGTTGACCGCTGCATCCACCTGGATGATCGAAGGGTTGCTGTACTGATCGTAGACCGGATCGAGCAGCCGCGCCGAGGGCAGCGTGCGGCCCAGGGCGCTGACAATGCCCACCGTCATACTGCCATCCAGCCCGAAGGGGTTGCCGATGGCGATGACGCGCTGGCCGACCTGCAACTGGTTGCTGTCGCCCAGGAGCACGGGCACCAGCGGGGCACGCGCAGGGTCTACGCGGATCACGGCCAGGTCGCTGTAGTCGTCCACAGCGACCAGCTCGGCATTCAGCACATACCCGTCCGAGAATGTGACCAGAATCTCCCTGGCACCGCGCACGACGTGCGCGTTGGTCACGATGTGGCCAGCGGTATCATAGACAAAACCAGAGCCGCTGCTGTCAACGACATCCACTGTGGTGTGAATGCTGGAGACGATCTCGATATTGACCACCGAAGGATTGACCCGCAGGTAGAGGTTGATCAGCAGGGCGTGCTCGATATCGGCTTGGCTGATGATCTCCGGGGGAAGGGGGGTGGGGATGATCGCCTGGCGCGTGTCCACCTCGATCCACTCGCTGGGCCGGTAGTTCGCCGCGCGCAGGTCGGCCTCTGTCGGGGGCGCGGCGCTGCGCAGGGCGGGGCGCGCCGTCTCGACTCGGCTGTTCAGAAAGTAGGTGCCCACCGTGGTCACGATCAGCGCGGCGACGAGCACCAGCGTCAGCACGCCCACCGCCAGCCCTATGAAGAAGCCCGTCAGGCGTTCGCGCATGCTGCTCGGCGCACCGTACTCGTCGTCTGGATCGAAGTCGAAATCGTCGTGAATCCAGCCCATTGCTCCCCATCCTTCCCATAGGCCCTGCCCGTTGTCTCAACTGGGCGGGGTAAGGTAACTGGCGCGGCGTCAGCGCGGCTGCAAGGCGCGCAGCCGCTCGAACAGCGCGCGTTCATCGTCGGTCAGGTGCGCGGGCACCTGCACCAGCACGCGGGCGAACAGATCGCCGGCCTCGCCGCTCTGGCGCAGACGCGGCATCCCTTTGCCGCGCAGCCGGATTGTCTGGCCGGACTGCGTGCCCGGCTTGATGGTCAGCGTGACGCCGCCATCCAGCGTTGGGGCGTGAACCGTCCCGCCGAGCACCGCCGTCAGCAGCGGCACTTTGAGGTCTGCGAACAGATCATCGCCATCGCGCTTGAAGACCGGATGGCTGGCCACGCGCACGATCACATCTAGGTCGCCCGCCTGCCCGCCAGCATAACCGCGCTCGCCCTGTCCGCGCAAACGGACGCGCGTCCCGTCGCGCGCGCCGCGCGGAATCTTCACATTAAGCTGGCGGCGGCCCATCTGCACCAGGCGCTCGGTGCCGCGATAGGCGTCTTCCAGGGAGACGTGGGCCACCACTTCCAGGTCCTGACCGCGCGAGGCAGCGCGCGAAGCGCGGCCCTGCCCGGCCTGCGGCTGGCCCATGCCGCCGAAGATGCTGCGGAAGAAGTCCGAGAACGGGTCGCCCGCCCCGGTGTCAGTGTCGGTGAACTCGACGCGAAAGCCGCCAGGCCGCCCGCTGGACCAGCTTCCCCAGTCGAAGCCGCCGGGCTGCCCGCCCATGTGCTGCCACTGGCGGTAGCTCTGGCTCAGCTCGTCGTATTTGCGCCGCTTTTCTTCGTCGGACAGCACTTCGTGGGCTTCGTTGATCTGCTTGAACTTGGTTTCGGCCTGCTTGTCGCCGGGATTCACGTCTGGATGATACTGGCGAGCCAGGCGGCGATATGCCTTGCGGATGTCCTTCGTCGAAGCGCTGCGATCCACGCCTAGAACTTGGTAGTAGTCAGGGTAATCCATACGCCCTCAGAGCCTCGTTGTTGTAGAATGTACACTACCATGCCGATAATCACCATTGGCAGGGTCAGCGGGGCGCATGGAGAGGCTGCCAGCGACTCGCCGGGCGCCGGGCCAGGTGAGGTTGCGCAGGGGCGCCGTGCAGGATGCCCTTGCGTTTCGTGTGTCGCTGGCATCCGGCGCACGCGCCCGATGTGCTGGCATTGTAAGATGTTTAGTCCGCTCTTGTCAAGTTTTCTAAGCCTGTTCTTATATAGATTGATCGGTCTGCCAGGCCGCCGAGGCGCGAGCCAGTGCACCAGCCCATGCCTTCCGATTCATCACGGGACAACACCATGACTCTGCGCAAGCGACTCTTCGCCTGGATGTACCATACGCTGCTCAGTCGGCGGGGCATGCCGGACTTCTCCGACGCGCTCACGCGCAACGAGCGCGCCCCGCTGCTGAAGCGCGCCCAGGGCGACGTGCTGGAGATTGGGGCGGGCGATGGGGTGAACCTGGCGCTGTATCCGGCTGGCGTGCGCGTGACGCTGCTGGAACCGAATCGCTACCTGCTCCGCTATATGGGCGATGGCACGGCGCGCGCGCCCTGCGCGGTGACGGGCGCGGTGTGTGGACGGGGCGAGCGCCTGCCTTTCGGAGCGGGCAGCTTCGACACGGTGGTGACCATGCACGTGCTGTGCTCGGTGCACGATCAGGAAGCGGTGCTGGCTGAGATTCAGCGTGTGCTGCGCCCCGGCGGGCAGTTCCTGTTCCTGGAGCACGTGGCAGCGTCCCCGCGCTCGGCGACGCTGCGCGCGCAACGGGCGATCAACCCGGCGTGGAGCATGGTCGGCGACGGCTGCCAGCTCACCCGGCGGACGGGCGCGGCCATCTACGCCGCCGGCTTCCGCGTGGTGGAGCTGCGCGAGTTCGACGCCCCGTACCCGGCCATTGTCCGGCCCCACATCAGCGGCGTCGCCCGAGTGTGATCGGGCACCTTCATCCCCGTCAGGCACAGCGAGGCTGGGGGTGACGTCACTGCCCTGCGCCTGGCGCGCCGCTGACAACCTCCGTAGGCACCTTTCCGGCCTCCGCCGGTTTGCGCCTCTGCCTCGGAGCAGTACAATCTGGGCAGGATGACGAACGACAAGAGGCGAGATGATGGACAAGCGCACGTGCCCGCAGTGCGGGTACGAGAACGTCAGGCGGGCTGTGTTCTGCTTTCAGTGCGGCGCCAGCCTCGATAGCTCACCGGCTCAGCACGGCATTCACCGCCGTCACCGCCCGGTCGAAGAGGCCGTGCAATCCCTGAATCATCCCGAAGACGCGCCGGACTCAGCGCTGAGTCAACGCTTGCGCGCTGCCCGATCTGACTCCCCCCCCGCTCTCGAGGGCATCCCGATCATCTGTCTGCGCTGTGGCACGCGCAATGTCCCCCCGGCAGACTCCTGTGCTGGCTGCGGCGCGGCGCTCACCCTGCCGCGCGACGCTGCTCCCGCCGATCTGGTCCCGCGCGCTGCGGCCCGGAGCAGCGTTGGCCGGGTGCGCAGCAATAACGAGGATCGCATTGGGCTGTGGGCGCGGCAGGGTGTCATCCTGGCGCTCGTCGCCGATGGCATGGGCGGCGCGCTCGCCGGCGAAGAAGCCAGCCGGCTGACGCTGGAGACCATCCACGCCGATTTTGTGGGCGAGGCGCACGGCAGCGAGGGACTGCATACGCTGTCCGATAACGAGGTGGCTGGCAAGCTGCGCCGATCCATTCGCCGCGCCAATCGCGTCGTCATGCGGCGCGCGGCGGGGAATCGAGAGTTTCAGGGCATGGGCACGACGGTGACGCTGGCTTTTGTGCGCGGCGCGCAGGTGCTGGTCGCCCATATTGGCGACAGCCGCGCCTATATGATCAGCGGCAGCGGGGGCTGGATCAGCCAGATCACCGACGATCACAGCTTCGTCGAGGCGCTCATGGCCGCCGGGCATATCACGCCGGAGCAGGCCGCTGTTCACCCGATGCGCAACGTGCTCTATCGCGCGCTGGGCCAGGTGGACGATACAGAGGCCGATCTTTATGTGCGCCCGCTCAGCGCAGGGGACTGGCTGATGCTCTGCTCCGATGGCCTGACCCGTCACGTCACAGGCGCGGAGATGGTTGGCGCTGTACAGACGGGCGCCACGCCCGACGAAGTGGCGCGCCGTCTGGTGGCCCTGGCCAACGAGCGCGGCGGCGAAGACAATATCAGCGTGGTGGCAATCGCCATGCAGCGCGCCGACGAGATCGTGCCGGGCGCGTGAGGCCCGCTTATGACAGGAAGAACTCCGTGCCGCAGAACTGGCAGGTGGCGATGCCCTTGCCGCTGAGCGTGATCGCTCCCCCGCAGTTGGGGCATTGCTGCAGGTCGCGGAGTTGCTGCGCGTCGCTCGAATAGAGCACCCCTTCGTCCCACTTCACGTAGCCGCTGAAGACGCCCAGCCCCACCAGGTCGTGCACCATGTCCTTGATGCGGTCGCGCGGGAGCTGAAGCTCGACGGCCAGCTCGTCCAGCCGCACCTGGCCGCGCGTCTGCACTACGTTCAATAGCTTGCGCTGCCGCGCCGCCTCAGCCTCTTGGCGCGCCTGCTGCCCGCCGAAAGCCAGCATGTACACGCCGCCGCCGACCAGCGGGGCCACCAGCACCAGCAGGGCGATGGCCAGCCCCAGGATGCGCGCCGGCCCTTCCAGGTCTTCGTTGCTGAACAGCCAGGCGGCAGCCAGCGCGCCGACGACCAGCCCCACCACGATCAGCATCACGCCCGCCAAGCGGTTGAGATTCATAGTCTGTCCTTTCGCCTGCCGAGATTAGCCAAAGCCGCGACTCCCGCCGCCGGAACCTCCTCCGCCGCCGCCTCCGCCGCCGCTGAACCCGCCACCGCTGCGACCAGAACTCTGCGGGCGGCTGGTCATCGCTTTCGACGCATCGTTGAGCATCCGCGTCAGGCCGCTGTTCATGGCGTTCAGCCCTTCGGTCAGCGAGCGACTCATGTCATTGAGTCCGCCCGGCCCGCCGAGCGAGAAGTCGCCCATCCCGCTCGGCCCGCTCATGGACACGGGGCGCACGGGCTGCCCGCGCCGGTAGCCGCCATGCCAGGGGCCGCCCAGGTACGTCGGGAAGTACCAGCCAGGCATGGCAGTCATGGCGGACGTCACCTGGCGCGCCAGCTCTTTCTCCAGGCCAAAGGCGATGGCGTAGGGCAGGGCCTCTTCAAACTTCGCCGCTGCCTCGGCAACATCCCCGTAGTGCTCGATATTGGCCAGGTAACGCTTGTAGGCGCGCCAGCGGGCCGCATCCTGCGCGCCTTTCGCAGTCTTGGCCGGCATGAACTCACCGGCAATGGCCGAGACCAGGCCGACGATACCCAGACCGATGGGCGGGACGATGATCAGCGGCGAGATCAGCGTGGCCTGCTGCAATAACCAGAACGCCACCGACGCCAGCACCATCACGGCCACGCCACCCCACGTCCACAGGCGGCGCGTCGTCTCTGGCGAGTGCGTGAAGTAACCCTGCTTGATCAGGTCGTCGTACAGTTCGCGCTTGATGACCGGGATGTGCGTGTAGAACTTGGTGCGTAGTTGGGAGAGCGTCGTCGTGTCGCGCCCTTTGGGGAAGAGGCCCTTCAGCAGCGTGCGCTCGTAGGGGCGCGGGTCCGCGTCGGTGGCATCGGTGCGATGGAACGTGAACTCTGTGCTGCTGAACAGGCCGGCGACACCGCTCTTCTCCTCCTGCTCGATAACCAGCAGGCCGCGCCGCGCCAGGTCCAGCAGCGTGGCCATGACGTCCTGCATGTCCGCCTTTTCGTCGAGCAGCAGGCCGACCACGCCGGGCCGCTCGTCCGAGGGCGGCTCGCTGAGATATTCGGGCACGACCAGCGCCTGCGGATCGCGCCCGTGTTTCAGGTAGCGGGTGAGCACAAACAGCACGCCACCCACCGTGAACAGGACGGTGAGCGCCAGCAGCACGAGCGACACGATCGGTTGCCAGTCCTCCAGGTAGGCTCGCTCGCGGTCAAAGGCGGCCTGCCACGAGGGTTTGGCCATGCGCGCGTCGTGCGGGTACTGCACGCGCACCTCGACCGCATCGCCGCGGCCCATCCTGCCGGGCGACTGCCAGGTGATGATATTGCCCTGAATGGTCTCCCGCCACGTGTCGGGGTAGCTCGCCGTCACCTGGGGCGGGCGGTCTTCGGGCAGGATCACCGTCACCTTAGAGGACAGCACGGGGAAGGCGCGGTCGCCGGGCACAGCCACCCAGTAAAGCTGGTCGCCGCCGCTGTAGGAGCGTAACGCCCCATGCACGGTGTAGCGGATGGCGATTTCGCGGCTCTCCCCGCTCTGGGCCTGGCGAGTGAAGTGATACTCGATGCTGTAGGCATCTCCCTCGTCGCGGGCGCAATAGGTGCCAGGGGAGCCGCTGCACGAGGACGTGAGCAGCGACCGGTTCTCATAGACCAGCACGCCAGAGATGCTTTCCAGGCGATCCCGGGGAATCTCGGCGAAGCCATAGCGGAACGGGCCGACTTCGACGGTGATCGTGTAGAACTCGGTGACCTGGAAGCGGTTGGCCGCCGTATCCATGTTCTCGATGGCGACATCGTAGCGATCCCAACGCAGGCTGCGCCCGTCGCTGACCGGCTCCTCAAAGAACTGGGCGACGGCGGCGATCACATTGCCAAAGAGGATGAAGCCGGCGATGAAGAGAACCTGAATGGCAGAACGACTCATGGCGCGTATTCCGATATGGTTGCTTATTGCCGGGCGTCAGCGTCCCATTCTAGCGCAATGCTGCCATCGGCGCACGCGAGGGTGTGCTGGGATGTATCTCACGATGGGAGCGAATGCCCAAACCGCAGAGGCGCAGAGGGCGCGGAGAAGAACTCACGGCCTCTCCATCTTTCCTCTGCGCTCTCTGCATCTCAGCGGTGCTTTTTTCTCCCTAGAACGTGTTATGAACTTTGGCAGGCGGGCAGCTCCCGTGCTTGCCCCCCATCCTCGGTCCTTCCCCCGCACGGGGGGAAGGAAGAAGCCCGTCCTGGCCCCTTCTCTCCGCTTGCGTGGGAGAAGGGGTCGGGGGATGGGGGCGTCTACCCGGCAGAAGTGCATAATACGCTCCAGAAATGAGGTGCGCCCGGCGCCGCTCAGCGGCGCGCGTCTGGCGGCGTGCGCTCCAGGGGTAGCTGGATGACGAAGGTGCTGCCGGGCAGCCGCTCCGGGTCGCAGCCCTCGCTCTCCACCCAGATGTGCCCCCCGTGCGCCTCGACGATTCCGCGACAGATGGCCAGCCCCAGCCCCAGCCCCCCGCCGCGAAAAGCCGTTTTGCTGGTCGTGTGAAGCTGCGTGTCGCCGGCGGTGTAGAAGCGGTCGAAGATCTGTTCCTGCTCGTCCGGGTCAATGCCGATGCCGGTATCCTGCACGCTGAGGATCACGGTGTCGTCATGGATGTCGCCGTAAATGGTGATCGTCCCGCCATCGGGCGTGTACTTGATGGCGTTGCCCAGCACGTTGCTGAGAGCCAGTTCCAGCAGGTCGGTGTCGGCGAAAAAGAGCGCGACGTTGCGATCCAGGCGGGCGCGCAGCGCGAGCTGTCGCTGTTCAGCGACTCCGGTGTAGTCGTGCAGGACGCGCTCGACGAGCGCCGGCAGCGAGGTCGGGCTGCGCTTGAGGTCGAGATGGTCGGAGGCGATGCGCGAGACGACGATGATCTCGTCAACGGCGCGGTGAAAGCGCTCGATGGAGTCGATCAACCCGCTGAGGCAGGCGTGCACTTCGGGGTCGCGGGCCATGAGTTCCTGGACGGCGGGCAGAGTCTGCACCAGGCGGCTGTAGCCGTAAACGGTCGTCAGCGGTGTGCGCAGCTCGTGAGCGGTTAGTTGGATGAAGTCCTCTTTGATGCGATCCAGGCGGCGCAGCGCGCGGTTGCTGGCCTCCAGCTCGCGCAGGCTGGTTTCCAGGCGGGTCAGCGTGTCCTGGGGCGCGTGCGGCGCGGTGCCGGTGACTGCGTTGCCGTAGAAGTCGTCCAGGAATCCTTCAACGCGCTCCACGAGTATCCGGTCCTCGTTCGAGTCGGCGATCCAGCCGTCCAGCCCGGCGGCGGAAGCGGCCTGGTGGGGCGGGGTGCGTCCGGGGGCGGTCAGCGCGACGATGGGCACGCCGCTCAGGCCGGGGGCTGTGCTCAGCCGCGCGGCGAGATGGTGCGCACGCGCATCGCGCAGATCGCCTTCGACCAGGATCAGGTCGGGGCGCGCGCGCTGAGCCTGCTCCATTCCGTCAAGCGCAGTGACGGCGAGCGCGACCTGATACCCGGCGCGCGACAGCGCGTGCCAGATACGGCTCCGGCGCGCGTCGTCGCGGTCAATGTAGAGAATGCCTGGCGGTCGAGTCATGGGCGGCCTCAGAGTGTGTGAGGAACACGCACCCGCTTATTGTACAGCGATAGCATCTTTCGCGGAATCTGGTTGGCGGCGGCGCGGGGCGTCCGAGGGTGTCTTCCGCGAATCGCAGAGATGCCGAGGGCGCAGAGCAGAGCGCTGAGACTCTTCGCTCTCTCTGCGCTCTCTCTGCGCACTCTGCGCCTCTGCGGTGAGGCCCTTGCTCTGATCGCAGCGCATCCGCTGACGCTCAACGCGCTTCGTCGGACGGATCGGGTGGCGCGGCGGACTCCTGGTCTTCTGCCGGGGAGCGCATCTGGTCGGTGGGCGTCTCGGCGCTGATCTTCGTCGGCGCAGAGGGCGGTGTGCCTCGCACGCGGCGCGTGGCACGGCGGTGCGGCGAATCCGGGTCTTGGGGCAGCACCACCTGCTTCATGCGCGGGATGTCGGCGGGTTCGGGCGGGGCAGGCGGGGCTTCGTCCGGCGGAGCCTGCGCTTCCCAGGCGGCCACGAACTCGCTCATCCAGGCGATTTCAGCGGTGAGCATCGCCGCGCGGTGAGCGAGCATGGCCGTGACGTGAAAGGGCGCGCCGCCATTTTGGAGCGTGTCCTGCCGTTCGCGGACCTGGGCCAGCCGCGAGGCGAGTTCCTGCCGGTAGGCGGCGAAAGCCGCGCGAATCTGATCCGGGCGCAGGACGTGCAGGTTAGCCAGTCCCAGCTCGAACTCGTCGGCGTGCTCGCGCGGCGTGCTGATCAGGTCGGCGACGGCGGTTTGCAACACGCCGAATCCCGCTGCGGTGATGCGGTACTGGCGGCGCGCGGTCTCGTCAGCGCCCGGCATGCTGCTGGTCTCGACCAGGCCCTGGCGCGCCAGTTTCTCCAGCACGTAGTACATGGACGACACGCCGATCTGCGTCCAGGCGCGTAGCCCACGCTGAGCGATGACGGTCTGCAAATCGTAGCCGTAGATGGGGCCTTCGGCGATGATGCTCAGGACAGCGAGTTCGGCGTCAGTCATGGCGACGTTCCCTGTGGGCGGCGCTGGCTGATCGGTGCTCTCGTGCACTCGATACCGGCGCGCGCAAAGTCGGATACAATACACCTGTGTAGCGTACACAAGCGCGGCCCCGAAGTCAATTGGGCGAGATACACCGGTGTCGAGTCGGGCGTGGAGAAAGGCTTGTGCGGATGCGGCGAATACATCTCGCGCGGGGTTGGGGCGGGCTGGCGCTCGTGCTGGCGGCGACTCTGGCCGCTTGCGGCGGTGCTGCGCCGCGCGACACGAGCCAGCCGACCAATACCCCTGTACCGCTGATCATGGCCTGGCAGCCGGCCCAGGCCGCCATCACTGCGGATAACCCCATCGTGGCCGTGAGCGGCGTCTTGCGGCTGCACCAGGGCACCGTCAATGACCTGGCGCTCTCGGCCAGCGGCGCGCGCCTGGCGACCACTGCCGCTGACAAGGTGGTGGGAGTGTGGAATCTCGCCGACGGAGAAACGCTATTCTTCCGCGAAAACCTGCCCGCGCGCCATGTGTTCTTCGGCCCTGGCGACGAGACGCTGATCACGGTGGATCGCGACGGCCTGGCGCGAGTGTGGTCGCTGGCGGTCATCCCGCCTCCCGCGGATGACGAGCCACTGGCCGAGTTCAGCGGGCACCAGACGGCGACAGCAGGGCCGGTCGCCCAGTCACCGGACAGGACGCTGCTGGCCTTCGGGTCGGAGAACGGCGACATCACGCTGTGGCGCGTGCCGCAGGGAGAGAGGATCGCCAACTTTCAGGCGCACCGGGAAGCTGTCGGCTTCCTGGCGTTCTCCCCGGACGGGCGCTACCTGGTCACCGTCGGCGCTGAGCGTGGCGTGCGCGTGTGGTCGGTGCCGTCGGGCGATCTGCTGCGCGCCGTGATTGACGCGGATCGCGTCGAGGTGGAAGCGGTCGCCACGCGGGCGGCCTTTTCGCCGGACTCCCGCCTGGTGGCTGTGGCCACGGACCGCGACCTTCAGGTGTGGACGCTGCCAGCGGGCGAACCATTCGCGTCCATCCCGCTCGCGCGGCACCAGGCGTCTCACCAGCTCGCCTTCTCACCCGACGGGCGCTGGCTGCTTGGCTGCGGCGCGCAGCCGACCCTGGGCCTGTGGGACGTGGCGACGCGGGAACAGGTCGCGCTGCTGCCGCTGCCAGAGCAGAACTGCCGCAATGCTATCTTCTCTCCCGATAGCGCACTGCTGCTGACGCTGTCTTCGCCGGGGCGCGATCTGTTCCTGTGGAATCTCACCAGCCTGCATGAGAGCCAGCCGGGCGGAAAACCGGTGCTTCAGCGCGCCGACCGCCGGGGGATGGGTCTGCCCGACGGCGTGTCGTTCTACGACATCGCCTGGCCGGGCGATGGACGCACGATCTTCGTGCTGGACGAGATAGGGCCGATCTACGCGCTGAGCGCGCGCGTGTCGTGAGTTAGCCGCAGGGCAGCGCGATCTGAGCGGCGTCCGGGCGTGGGACGTCCGGCACGCTGCCCCACTGGGTCAGCTCGAAGCGGAACTCGGCCCACCGATCCTGGTCGCGCCAGGTAGTGATCGCGCGCAGGCGCAGCAGCGCGCCCGTCCCGTCGTCGAAGGCCACTTCGCCGGACAGCGTCACCGTCTCCGCCGCCGCGATTGCCTGCTCCAGCATTTCGCTGCTCCCATAAGTGTTCAGGATACGCAGGGCGTCTTCAACCCGCGAGGCGAGGATATGCCGCGTCGCTTCTCGCCCGGCGACCGTCGCCTCTTCTGGCTTGGCGATGACGGCGAGCGTCAGCGGGGCGGCGGCGAGCGCGTCCTGGGCGGCGATCAGCCCGGCGAGGCCGTCGCCCAGCCCTGCCGCAGCCGGATCAGCGCTGGCGCAGGCGTAGCTGTTGCCCGTGACGCGGTAGACCGGCGCGGGCGCTGGCTGGTCGCCGGGCACCACATACATGACGGGCGTTCCCCCTTCGCCGAGCGCAGCCTGTAAGTCGCCCTCTGCATCAACCCGCAGCGTGTAATGCTGCTCGCTCGCGGTGTTATCGTCCGGCGCGCCGTCCGCAGTGAGGCGGCCCTGGCGCACGACGACCGTTGCTTCGTAGCCCACGCCCGCCGCGCCGAGGTCGTCCACGCCCTGGTTGGCGCGCCCGACGGCTCCGCGCTCGTCCACGGCCTGCATCAGCGCCACCGCGTCGTCCACCGTGTCCGTCGTCTCGCGCGCCTCGTCGAAGCTGGCGCACGCTGCCAGAGAAAGCGCCAGCAGCGCGCCCGCCAACCCAATCCGCGCAGAGAAGCTCATCCGCCGTATCCTTTCCGTCGCATGTGCGTTGCCCGTGTAACTGTATAGTCCCAGCCGCCGCTTGACAAATTCCGGGGTAGGGCACCCCGGAAGATCCGCGAACAACCTGTCGCCAGGGGAAGTTGGGGAATGCCCGCTGGACGCCTCACCCCCTAAATCCTCCTCCCCAGCCGAGCCAGAGGGGGGACTTTAATCGCGGTGCGGGGCCAGGGGGAGGGGCCTGCGACCACTGCCTGACAACTCGTTCGTGGACCCCGCCCCGGAAGTCAAGTTGCGGAGATGCCCGCAGGTTTGTACACTGTCCCCGACTGGTCAGGGGAGGAAGCGAGCGACGCATGATCGGGCAATCCCTGGGCAACCGTTATGAGATTCAAGAGCGCATCGGCGAGGGCGCGACCGCCGTCGTCTATCGCGGGCTGGATACGCGCCTGCAACGCACGGTGGCGATCAAAATGCTGCTGGCGCACGTGGACAGCACGACACGCCGGCGTTTCGAGCGCGAGGCGCTGGCCGCCGCCCAGCTCAACCATCCCGGCATCATGGCCATCTATGACGTGAATCAGGAAGGCGACCGGCCCTACCTGGTCGTCGAGTATGTCGAGGGCCGCCCGCTGTCTGACTTCATCCCCTCGCCGCCGGACGTGGCAGCCGAGTATGGGCGGCAGATCTGCCTGGCGCTGGACTACGCGCACCGGCGCGGCCTGATCCACCGCGACATCAAGCCGGCGAACATTCACATCACGCCGGACAATGTGGTGAAGATCATGGACTTCGGGCTGGCCATCTCCGGCGAATCCAAGCGGCTGACCGCGCTGGGGCGCATCGTCGGCACGCCTGCATATCTGTCACCCGAACAGGCGCAGGGCCTCGCCCTGACGTTTCACACCGACATTTACTCGACCGGCGTGGTGCTCTACGAGCTGGCGACGGGGGTGCTGCCCTTTGACGCGGACGACATCGGTCTGCTGCTGATCCAGCAGGTCAAGAAGACCCCCAGGCCGCCCCGCGAGCTGAATCCGGCGCTCAGTCCCGCCCTGGACGCGGCCATCCTCAAGGCGCTGGCCAAGCAGCCCGAACAGCGCTTTGAGAGCGCGCGGGCGATGGCCGACGCGCTGGCAGAGGCGGGGTCTCACGGAGATCGGACGCTCAACGCGGCGGCGGTGACGGCTGAGGGGCTGGAGTCGCAGGAAGACGCCTCCGCCAGCCCGGCCCCCAGCGCGCGCGGCAAGGTGCGCGTGGCCCTGGCCGACGATCACCGCGTGCTGCGCATGGGGTTGGCGATGATGCTCGCGGCGACCGATGAGTTCGAGGTTGTGGGCGAGGCGGACGACGGCGAGCAGGCGCTTGAGCTGGTGCGCACCGCCCAGCCGGACGTGCTGCTGCTCGACCTGAACATGCCCAAAGTCAGCGGCCTGGACATTCTGCCCCAGATTCGCCAGACCTGGCCGGGCATCAAGGTGCTGGTGCTGACCGGGCGCGCCGAAGACCAGTACATCATGCACGCGCTGCGCGCCGGGGCGCACGGCTACGTGCTGAAAACCACCGCCGAAGAGGAACTGATCCACGCGGTGCACGATGTCGCGGCAGGGCGGCTGGTGCTGGGGCAGGGCGTGGCCGAGCGCGTCGTCGAAGGCTACACCGCGCGCCCGGCTGCTGAGGACGATCAGCCGGGCGCGCTGGACCGGGCCATCCTGACCGGCGTAGCGGCCGGCAAGACCAACGACCAGATCGCCGAGCGACTGGGCCTCGACCCGCAGATCGTGGATCAGCAGCTTGCCCAGCTTATCGCCCAGCTTGGCGCGCGCTCGCGCGTGGAGACGGGGCTGATCGCGCTTCAGCGGGGGCTGGTTTCGCTCCAGGATTTGCAGCGCGACTGAGCCGTCGCCGGCAGCTCAGCCGGTCGCCAGCATGCCGACCGCCAGCTCAGTGAGCGGCTCCCCCTGCACCGGCTCAGCGTCCCCGTAGATCATGCGCGTGCACTGGCGCACGCGGCCCAGGTTGTGGTCGCTGGCCAGGATCAGGCTGCGCCCGTTGTTGTCGGGGATGTTGACGATGATGGGCTGGCCCTGAAGCTGTTCCAGGGCGACCAGCAGCAGCCGCTTCGCCGAGGCGATAGTCCGGCTCATCCAGGGGCCGAGTAAGGTGCTGTCGCCGTGCCGGTGCGCGAGCAGGTATCCCTCCAGCGCGCCGCTCTGATAGTCCACCCAGGCCGTGTCGGGGAACTCGTCCATCAGGCGGCCCAGGATGTGGCTGCGATCCAGCCCGAACGCTGTCCGATCGAAGGCGAAGACGGCCTCGCGATCCGCCGGAGCCATCCGCTGGGCGCGCGGCCCCAGGTAGGTGCTGGCTCGCCCCTCCCACCGCTCGATCTTGCCCACCGGGCGAAAATCCATGCTCCGGTAGAGTCGGCGGCCTGCCTCGGTCGCATCGAGCATGATCCGCTCGGTACCCCTGGCGATCAGGTGATCGAGCGCGGCGCGCATCAATTGCCGGCCCAGGCCCAGCCGCTGGCGCTCCGGCGCGACCAGAACCATGCCGACCCAGGCCAGGGCGGTGCCGTAGGAAGTGGTGCTCACCGTGCCGACGATGCCGCTTTCCTCTTCATCCAGCACGAAGCAGCCGTCCGGCGACCAGTGCAGCAGCCGCGCCCAGTGGGCGGCGTCTTTCTGCCAGCCGACGCGCCCGGTGAGGGCGAGCGCGCCGGGGATGTCGTCCAGGGTCATGCGGCGCAGCACGCGATCCGGCTCGCGGCTGGGCTGGTAGCGTCCCTGCCAGGTCAGGCTCATGAGGTCTCTCGGTCGCGCAAGTGATAAAGGGTTGTTGGTGATTGGTTTTGGTTGGTTATCAGTTGTCAGTTTTCAGAGACCGTTTCAGAAGTCGTGCGCCTGCCGTTGCCCCCCATCTCCGGCCCTTCCCCCGCGAGGGGGGAAGGGAGAAAAGCGCGCCCGCCAAGCCCCTCCCTCCTTGTAGGAGAGGGGCTTGGGCCGGGGGTCACGACCTCCCCAACGCCCTCTCGCTCAGCGGCTGCGAAGTCTGCGCGAACGGCCATTCTCCTGATCTGAACGCCGCTGAGTGCCCAACGACCGACAACTGACTTCACCCCCGCCTAGCCAGGCGTCGGTGTCAAGGTCCAGGTGGGCGTCAGGGTTGGGATCAGCGCCGCGTCGGGGAAGCTGCCCTCGGCGAAAGGCAGCGTCAGCGTGGGCGCGGGCGTAGGCATGGGCGGTGGCGCAGCCTGGTTATTGACATTGATGCGCACATCGCGCCGGACGAAGCGCCCGTACTGGTCAATGGCAATCAGCCGCAGCGTGTACGGCCCGTTTTGCAGCACGCGCGTGTCAAGCTGCCCCAGCAGAGCGTTCGGCTCGCGGCGCTCTTGCGGGTCTACGATCAGCGGCTCGCTGAAGGCGGTCGGGCTGTGCCCGATGCCGTAGCGGATTTCGTAGCGGCTAAAGTTGGGCATGGTGATGGTGCCCATCACCTGGATCACGCCCTCAACGGGGGCGTCCTGGGCTGGAGCAGAAAGCACCACGTAGGGGCGCGGCTCTGCCGGATTGCAGTACTCAGTCGGCGGCGGCATGATCGGCACTTGCAGGCCGCGCTGCGCCAGCCAGGCGTTGCCCGCCGGGTCGTTGTTCAGCCAGTTGTAGGCGGACGAATCGCTGATCGCCAGGAAGGTGCGATACTCCGCCTCGCCCGCGCAGGAATCGTTGGCCAGCTTCTGCGTGAAGGTGTCCACGTAGAGCGAGCGATAAATGTCCTGATCAGGGCCGGGCGGCGGCGCGTTGCTGACGAAAAGCTCCACATAAGTGCGCCCGGCGCATTGCGGCGAGGGCACTGTGCCGGAATCGCGGCAGACTTCGGCCTGAACGACACCGGGCGGCGGCTGGAAGGACTCGACGGCCAGCCCGGCGTGCGCCGCTTCCATGATCTCGTTCCAGATGGGTGCCGCGCCGAAGTAGCCGCTCAGGCCGGTCATCGGGCTGTTGTCGGAGTTGCCGACCCACACGCCGACGGCATACTGCGGCGTATAGCCGATGGTCCACACGTCGCGGCTATCGTTGCTGGTGCCGGTCTTGACCGCCACCGTGCGGCCCCCTTGCAGCTCCAGCGGCCAGCCGCGCCCGAACTCTTCGGCGCGCGCTGCTCCGTCGGAGAGGATGTTGGTGATCAGGTAGGCGTACTCAGGCGGCACGATTTGCTGGCCGGCCTGCCCGCCGGCGCGGTAAATCTCATTGCCTTTGCTGTCTTCGATATAGACGATGGAGAATGGCTCCACGCCCACGCCGTTGTTGCCCAGCGCGGCGAAGGCAGCCACCATGTCGAACAGCCGCACCTCAACGGCGCCCAACGCAGTGGGCAGCCCGGCATTGCGCTCAACCGGGTTGCCGAGCGGGAAGCGGATGCCGAAGCGCGTCGCCAGCTCGGTGAAGCGCAGCAAGCCGGCCTGTTGCAGCACCTTGACGGCAGGGACGTTCAGCGAGTTGCCCAGGGCTTCGCGGGCGGTCTTGGGGCCGTGATACTGGTTGTCGTAGTTGGTGGGGACATAGCCGTTGAAATCTGTGCGCACGTCCCACAGCACGCTGGCCGGGGTCAGGTAGCGGCCCTGCTCGTCGGGCATGAAGGCCGTCAGGTAGACGAAGGGCTTGATCGCCGAGCCGGGCTGCTGGGCGGTGAAGGCGATGTTGACCTGCCCGTCAATATCTTTGTTGTTGTAGTCGGCGCTGCCCACCATGGCCAGCACCGCCCCATTCCTGGGATTCATGACCACTGCCGAGGCGTTGCGTGCGTTGATGCCGCGCGCCTGAAGCGCGCCCAGTTGGCTGGCGATGGCGCGCTCCGACGCAGTCTGAATGGCCTCGTCCAGAGTCGTATAGACGCGGTAACCGGCGCTGTAGATCGCCTGTGGGCCATAGGTGTCTTCAAGCTGCTGCCAGACGTAGTTCACGAAATGGGGGTGAATGAACTGGTTGGCCGGCGGCGTGAACGTCTTGGTCTCCACCAGGGCCAGCTCCAGGGACATTTCCTGGGGTTCGGGCGTGTTGGGCGTGGTGTAGTAGTAGAGCGTGGTGCCGTTGGGCTGCGGGCGGGCGATGATGCACAGCGATCCGCCGCTGGGCACGCCCCATTGCGTCGTGTCGTCGTGCTGGATGGCGATGCAGCCGGTGCCGTTGGCCTCCGCCATCAGGCGCAGGACGGTGCGCATCCGCTGGATGGCCGCTTCGCGGTTGACCACCGGGTCGTAGGTGGCCGGCGACTGGGGCAGCCCGGCCAGGAACGCCGCCTCGATGGGGTTGAGTTCGCTCGCCGGCTTGTCGAAATAGGTCTGCGCGGCTGCCTCAATGCCATAGGCGAAGTTGCCGTAGAAGATCTCATTCAGGTAGATCTCGAGTATCTCGTTCTTGGTGTACTTGCGCTTGATCTCCGAGGCGACGATGATCTCGACGATCTTGCGCTCGGCGGTGCGCTGCGAGGCGAACTCCGTCTCCAGCACCAGGGCGCGCGCAAGCTGCTGGGTGATCGTGCTGGCACCGGGGCCAGAGAGCACATCTCCGGCGCGCAGGTTGTTATATGCCGCGCGCACGATGGCGAGCACGCTGAAACCAGGGTCCTGGTAGAATGTCTCGTTCTCGGTGGACACGGTGGCGTGGATCAGCCAGGGCGAAATCTGGTTGAGCGGCACCACTTTGCGCTGGCCGGTGTCCGGGTTGTTAAACTCGGCCAGCGTCGCCCCTTGCGCGTTGAGGATGAGCGTGGTCTCAAAGCCCGACGCGCTCTCGTGCAAGGACGCGACAGCCTCGGCGTACTGGTCCACCTTGTACAGGTAGTAGCCAATCATCAGCAGCAGCACGAGCAGCGTGAGCGCCATGCCGCCGATGATGCCGAAGATGCTGAAGCGGATGCCCCACTTGACATAGGTGTTGCGGTTGTGCGCCGCGCCGAGCGCCGCGCTGTAGTCCGGCTGAGGGAACGCGCCGATGGGCGGCTTGGGCGGATGCGGCGGCTCGGCAGGCACGGCGCGCAGCTCTCCGTGCGTCATCGTCTCCCTGGCAGCGACGGCCACCGAGCGGATCGTCTGCTGGTCGGGCTGCGGGCCGCTGAGGCCGTGCGGCATGGTGATCAGGTTCGCCGCTGCCGCGTCTACCTCCTGCCCTTTTTGCAGAGTGGGCGCGTCGGAGCGGCGCACCGGCTCCAGGAATGGCGTGTGGGGCGAGACGAGCGTCGCGCCGGGGTCGTCCTGCGGGACGCGCAGGGGCAGGGGGGCGCTCTCGTCGCCCGGCCCGCCTTCCACAGACTCCAGCGTGACCTGGTCGTCGGCCAGCCCGGCGGCGGACTCGACGACGACTTGTTGCATGCCCGTTTCCGTGCGCACGGCGCTGCCGCGCACGCGCTGCTCGTAGCCGGGCGGGTTGGCCGGGACCCATGCCTGCCCGTCGTAGTGGTACCAGCGATCGGATTCCAGGCCGAGCATCCACCATTGCCCGTCTTCGCCGAGGATCATCAGCCCGCGCAGCTCGTCCTGCAACGCTTCGCGGGTGATCTCTCCGGCCTGGTAACGCTCGCGCAGCGCCCTGACCTGCTGCTCGACCTGCTCGAAACGTGACGGGTCTGGGGCGGGCGCTTTTTGCTCTTCGACAGGCGACTCGCTGGGGGTGTCCGTGGGCAGCGGCGTGTCTTCGGGCAGCGGCGCGCTGCTGGCGGCGGCGGTCGCATCGCCTGCCGCGCCCGCGTCAGCCGGCCCTGGGACCGCCTCTGCGCCCGCCTCTTCCGGCTGAGCTTCGTCAGAGGCGTGAATCTCCGGGATGGTCTTGTCGGCCCCGTCCAGCAGCGCGTCAACTTTTGCCTCAAGCGGCGTGAACCAGTCGCCGCGCTCGCGTGGCGAGACTTCCTCTTGCGGAGCTGCTGTCTCGCTCGTCGCCGGGGGTGTCGCCCGTTCCGGCTCCGGTTTGAGAGGGGGCTGGGGCGTGAACCAGGTTTCGACCACGACCGGGCGCGACGATCCCTCCTCGACCGGCGGCTCGTGCCACAGGTCGCCGGGCTGCGCGCCTTTTTCCTGGCCGGAAGCAGGTGCCGTGCCGGGCGGCGTCGGGTCGGGCCTGGCTGCGTCTTCTGGCGGCACTACCGGCCTGTCTTCAGGGTGATCCACAATCCCGCTCCCTCGAAAATAGCCAACAGGCGTCAGCGGTCAGCAAGAACAGGCCCGTCGCTCGTCAGTCGTGCAAGGCCTGCTGTGACGACCGCGCTTGCCCCGCTCCTCTCGATCTTACCACCATCGCCGGGCAATGTACATTCGGCGAGCTGCCACAGGATCACTGCCGAGGCACAGAGCAGAACCTTAAGCCCCCCTCGCTTTTCTCTGCGCTCCCTGCGCCTCTGCGGTTCAGAGACCCCTCGAACGGCCTCTCAGCTTGTGACGGGCTGGGGCCGGCTGGCGACCAGCACCGTCCACTCGCCCTTCTGAGTGACGGCGCCATCCTGGTTGACGATCTTCACGTCGAAGGTCACGAAGCCGCCGCCGGCCTGCTTCATCTCGCGCCGACCGGTCACCTTCACCTGGGCGCGCAGCGTGTCGCCGATGAACACCGGCGCGCGGAACTTCCATTCCAGGCTGGTGAAAGCGATCACGGTGCCGTCCAGGAAGCCCATCTGGTAGGCCAGACCGCTGGCGATGGACAGCCCCAGCAGCCCGTGCGCGACGCGCCTGCCGAACTGCGTGCCCTGGGCGTAGGTTTCGTCGGTGTGCATCGGGTTGAAGTCACCGGAAAGGCCCGCGAAGCCGGTGATGTCGCTTTCGGCAATCGTCCGGCCATTTGTCTCCAGGCTCATCCCCTCGCTGAAGTCTTCGAAGTAGAGGCCGCGCGGCGCGCGTTTCTGCTCTGCCATGTGCTCCTGCCTTGTCAAGCTGACCTGTCACAGTGCCCGCAATAATTGGGGAAAATAAACCAGTGGCGATTGTAGCGCATGGGGCGCTGTGGCGAAACTTCGCCCCATCACCCGCTCAGCGGCTCTTTGAAGTCGTAGATACCGTCGCGCAGCGCCCAGCGCCCGTGACCGCGCGGGCAAATGACCGCCTCCCCCTCATCGCGCAGGGGCGCGCCGCAGTGTACACACTTGAACAGCGGGCCGTCGAGCGCCGCCGGCGGATGAGCGCCCACCGCCACATTGCGCGTGAAGACGCTCGGCGAGAACGGCGCGAGCTGGCCGGTGGGTTGCAGCAGCCGGTCGAGCATCACCAGCAGCCGCAGTGGAAGGCGCTCCTTGAGCAGGCCCAACCGGAAGTACGACAGCGCCAGCCGCCGCCCGGTGCAGAAGCCCGCTTCAGCCAGGCAGCGCGCCATATACGCCGGGTGAAAGTCGAAGTTGAGCGCGACGAACTCGACCGGCTCCTGGTCGAACGGGTTCCAGGTCTGGCGGCGCAGCGCGTAGCGCAGGATGGCTTTGAGGTTGCGCTTGTTCGCATATTCGAGGATGAAGGACGCGCCGGGGGCCAGAATCGCCCGCACCTGGCGCAGCGCGGCGGGCACGTCGGCCATGTGGTGGATGACGCGCTCCATCACCGCCGCGTCGCAGCTTCCTTCAGCCAGCGGCAGGCGGTAGATGTCGGCGGCGACGTATACGTAGCGCCCCCCGCTTCCCAGATGGGCCTGAGCTTCGCGCAGCATGGTGCGCGAGTAGTCGAGGACGATCACCTGGTCGAACGCGCTCAATTCGCCGGTCATGCGCCCGAACCCCGCGCCGAGGTGAGCGCAGCGCCGTCCACCCGCTGGCAGCAGCCGGCGCAGCGCCGAGCGTTCGCTCAGGTCTTCGTATTCGCGCCCGCGACCCTCCCAGAAGTCGGTGCGATAGCCCGATCCTTCGTAATCGCAGACGGGGGGCGTGTCGTTCACAGGGGCCTTCCTTCAGGGAGCGCCGGGTCTTGGGCTGATGCGCCAGTCCTGCCATCACGCGCCCATCATAACACCGGCGGCGAGAGGCGGTCAACGCGGCCCGGCAAGGGAGTGTTTCGCGGCGGGGACGAAGGTGCCTGGACCGCAGAGGTGCAGAGGGCGCAGAGAAGAACCACAGCGCTCCCCCTGCTTTTCTGCGCGCTCGCCGCGCCTCTGCGCTGATGTATTGCCCTAGAGTGTGTTATGCCCTAACCCCTATCCCCCGGCCCCTCCCCGCAAGGAGAGGGGCCACAGGGTGGGGTCAAGGTGCCGCCTCTTGATCAGCGCGCTGGCTGCGCGGCGAGCGGCAGGCCCGCCTCCTGGCGCAGCAGCGCGGCTTTGTCGGTTCGCTCCCAGGCCACGTCGAGATCGTCGCGGCCAAAGTGCCCGTAGGCGGCCACCTGGCGATACTGCGGCTTGCGCAGGTCAAGGTCGCGGATGATCGCCGCCGGGCGCATATCGAAGTGCTTGTTGATCAGGGCGATGATCTGCTCGTCGGGGATGGTGCCGGTGCCGAAGGTCTCAATGGCGATGGATAGCGGATGCGCCACGCCGATGGCGTAGGAGACCTGTAGTTCGAAGCGCGCGGCCAGGCCCGCCGCGACGATGTTCTTGGCGATGTAGCGGGCCATGTACGCACCGGAACGATCCACTTTGGTCGCGTCCTTGCCGGAGAACGCCCCGCCGCCGTGCCGGGCGATGCCGCCGTAAGTGTCCACAATGATCTTGCGCCCGGTCAAGCCGGCGTCGCCGAGCGGTCCGCCCACGACAAAGCGCCCGGTGGGGTTGACGAAATAGCGGGTTTTTTCGTCCAGCAGGTGGGCCGGGACGACTGCGCGGACGACGTGCTCCAGCACATCCTCGCGGATCTGTTCGCTGGTCGCTTCGGGCGCGTGCTGCGTCGAGACGAGCACGGTGTCCACGCGCTTGGGCTTGCCATAGGAGTATTCGACCGTGACCTGGCTCTTGCCGTCCGGGCGCAGGTACGGCATCACGCCGTTGCGCCGGACTTCGGCCAGCCGCCGGGTCAGCTTGTGGGCGAGCACGATGGAGAGCGGCATCAGTTCTGGCGTCTCGTCGCAGGCGAAGCCGATCATCATCCCCTGGTCGCCCGCGCCCAGCGCGTTGAGCTGCTCTTCGTTCAGCTCGCCCGTCCGCCGTTCCAGCGCGCTGTCCACGCCCTGAGCAATATCGCCAGACTGCTCTTTGATGGACACGATCACCCCACAGGTGTCCGCGTCGAAGCCGAACTTGCCGCGCGTGTAGCCGATCTCGCGCACGACATCGCGGGCGATGGTGCCGATGTCCACATAAACGGACGTAGTGATCTCGCCCATCACCACGACCAGCCCGGTGGTGACGGCGGTTTCGCAGGCCACGCGCGCCTGGGGATCGCCGGCCAGAATCGCGTCGAGCACGGCATCGGAGATCTGGTCACAAATCTTGTCCGGGTGCCCTTCGGTGACCGATTCCGACGTGTAGAACAACTGAGGAGACGACATGAAGGTGGTGCCGCTATTATTGTTCACGGTGACTCCTTTACGGTTAGTACCTGGCCCGGCAGGAACGAAAGACGCCCCCTGTCACACTCTGTCAGGGGGCGTCATCACGCTCAGGAGGCCTCAATGATCAGGCGCATGAGGTCACCAGACAACGCTCTCATCTTCCAGAAAACCTGACGGAATTGGCACCGTTCTTCGGTGGGCAACTTGCCTGAGCCAGCCGAAGAGGTTGCCGCGGCTTCATGGGGCCGGTCCCTCTGCCGCTCTGGATAAGAGTGTTTCCAGGTATACGATTGGTATTCTGCTCCCATGATAGCACTGGATAGGCTGCCGCGCCAGTGGCAACAAAGAGCGGGGTACGTGCGAAGGCTGACAGCGACTTGCCGGGCGGGGGTGAGGTCAGCCAGGGCGCAGCAGAGCAGCGCCCCTACTGCCTGACAGGTTTTGCGCGCACCCGGGCCGCGCTCGGCGGGTGCAGGTGAGGCGCGGATGCTGCTATACTATGCGCGGTTGGCTTGGCGCGGTGCACCAGGAAGCGGCGGCTTGATGACTCTCGATCTGGCGTCTATTGACGCGGTTGCTCTGGACATGGACGGCGTGCTGTGGCGCTCGTCGCTGGTTCTGCCGGGTATTGCGGACTTTTTCGAGTTCTTGCGGCAGCGCAGCATCGCTTTTGCTTTCGTCACCAATAACAGCACGACCAGCGTGGCGGCCTATGTCGAGCGCCTGCGCGCCCTGGACATTCCAGCCCGCCCGGAGCAGGTCGTCACTTCGGCGGTGGCGACGGCGGACTACATGAGCCGTCATTACCCCGCCAGCACACCGCTCTACATCATCGGCGACAACGGTATTCGCAGTGCCCTGGCCGGGCGCGGCTTCCGCGAAGACCCGCCGAATGCGCAGGTCGTGGTCGTGGGGTTGGATACTGCCGCGACGTTCGACAATTTCAGGTTGGCGACGCTGCGCATCCGCGCCGGGGCAGACTTCATCGGCACCAATGGCGATCGCACCTTCCCCACGCCGGAGGGGCTGATCCCCGGCAACGGGGCGCTGCTGGCGCTCCTGGAGACGGCGACCGATGTCGCGCCGGTGGTCATCGGCAAGCCGGAGCGCGTCATGTTCGACGTGGCGCTGGAGCGCCTGGGGACAGCGCCGGAGCGCACGCTGATGGTCGGTGATCGCATCGAGACGGACATCGTGGGCGCGCAGCGCGCCGGCTGGCGGGCGGCCCTGGTGCTGACCGGCGTGGCTACAGCAGAGCAGGCTGCTGCCGATGGCCACGCTGATGCGGTCTTCGAGTCGCTGGCGACGCTAGGCGCTGCGTGGAAAGCAGTGCTCCGCTGAGGCAGCCGGGCCGAAGCGGGCGAGTGATAATGGGACAGGGAGGTGGCAAGATGGAGCACAGGACGTTCAGATGGGCGCTGGCCATAAGTGGCGCGGTGGGCATATTGGCCGCATTCGCGCTGGCAGCCCTGGCTCTTGCGGTGAGCGCAGCGTCAGCAGCGCGCGCAGCAGAGCCTGGGGCCGGCCCGTTGATTGTGACTCCGGTTCCGGCTGGCTCATCCGGCGAATGGACGGTCGGCGAGCTGACTTTTGAGAGCCGCTACCCGGATGGGTTTGTGTTCACGGCAGAGATCAGCAGCAGTGCCGGGCCGATTGTGCGCGGGCGCGTCACCTGGTCGCTCGCGCCGGGCATGCAGCGCAGCGCGCCCTTCGAGATTGACCCGCACACTGGCCACCTGGTGGCTGAGTGGCAGCCCGGCCCCGGCGATTCGACGCCGCCCTGGTTGGGGCTGACCTACACCTGGGCGGTGGGCGATGCGGCGGGCAACTCGCTGGAGACCGAGCCGCGCTATGCCGAGTATGCCGACACCAGCCGCCAATGGCTGCGCAGCGAGAGCGAAGACATCATCGTGTTCAGCCAGGGGCTTCCCGCAGAGGTCAACGACCTGACGCTGAAGGCGATGGCCGAACAGCGTGAGACGTATCGCGCCGCCTGGGGCGATCTGCTCCCCTATCGTCCGCGCGCCATCCTCTTCGGCGACCTGGACGCCTGGCGGGAATGGCAGATCGGCCAGATGAGCGCCAGCATCGCCGGGCTGACGCGCAGCGAGTGGGGCGGCACCGTCCAGCGCGTGACGGGGGCGGGCGTGGGTGACATCGCCTATGGCACGGTCCTCCACGAGATCGCGCACCTGTACCAGGACGCCTTCACCTTCATGCCGGCGGGCACCTGGTTTATCGAGGGCAACGCCACCTTCTTCGAGCTACAGCAGTATTACGACTACGAAGCAGCGGTGCGGGTGCTGGCGGCGGCGGGGCAACTGCCCGCCCTGCTCGACGGCACAGGGCCGGGCGTGAGCGGTCGCGACGCGCGCCGGGGTTACGACATCGGCTATACGTTCTGGGTCTGGCTGACGGATAATTATGGCCTGGAAGGGCATCGCCAGCTCATCACGCTGATCAAAGAGGGCGTCGGGCGCAACGACGCTATCGAGCAGGTCACCGGGCTGACTACCGCCGAGGTTGAGCGCCGCTGGCGAGTCTGGCTGGGCGCATCGCCCATCGCCCCTACGCTGGTCCCAACGCCGGCCTTCTTCTTCCTGCCATCGCCCACACCCCACGTGGTCGGGAAGTGACGGCTGGTGGTTGGTGAGAGCAGCAGCCAGGGGACTCGCCGCTTGCCGTCTTCTGGGCGTTGCCCGATGCGCTGCTCTGCTGCACTCTTGGCGGACTGATGCTAGGATTGGAGTGTCCGGCGGTCGGTGAGGGGAGGGGCCTATGAGCAGGCAGCAGGGTAGTCGCAGGGCGCGCTGGGCGCTGATCGCGGCGCTGGCGCTCGGCTTGCTGGCAGCGTGGGGCGTGCGCGGCCCGGCATCTGCCCAGGACGGCGAAGGCGAAGGGGACGAAGAATACCCGATCATCTTCGGGCACCAGGCCGAGGTTATCTTCCCGGCGGTGATTCGCTGCATGGTGGGCGTGAACTCCGTGCTGGACGACATTGAGTCGATCTCCCTCGTCGTCAGCCAGGAAAGCGGCCTGGATCACACCTTCGCCATTGACCCTGAAGCAGCCCTGGTGCCGGAACACAGCGGCGGCGTGGCCAACCAGTTCGTCTTCGAGTGGTATCTCGACGGCGAGCTGACTCCTGCGCTGTTTGAGGCAGTGGACTATCGCTGGGAAGTCGCGGTGCGCGGCCAGCCGCTCGCGGAAGCCGAGGGCTTCTTTCTGGCCGTGGACAGGCGGGCAGGCTTCTGGCAGGTGGCAGGGCGTCCGCCGGTGCTGCTGCGCTGGCTCAATCCCAGCCTGGCCGGGCAGATCGTGTGGGGCGAGGTCATGGCAGCCTATGGGCTGCTGGATCGCCAGACGGACGGCCCCCCGGCCTTCGAGTTCGCCATCTACGACCCGGACGCGCGCCTGTGCGAATCCGTGCGCGACGAGGTGACCGGCGAAATGCGCGAGGTGGTGCAGGCGCGCGACGACCTGGTGGAGTATCCGTGCTCGGCTGATCTGTACGAGCGGGTGTACGCCCGTTCCGGCATCACCTTCGTGCAGCGGCCCACTTTCGGCCTGGCCGAGCTTGAGGATACGCTGATCGCGGCGATGGTCGGCCAGACCTACGGCGATCTGTGGGCGGGGGCGGGCGTGCCAACCTGGTTCGAGAGCGGGCTGGCCGCGCTCTACCGGCTGCGTCCCGGCACCGCTGCGCTGGAGCTGGCGCGCAGCGCCGCGCGCACTGGGGGACTCTTCCCGCTCGATGCATTGCAGGCTTCGCTGCCAGAGTCGGCGACTTATGCCAGCCGCGCCTTGTGGACAGCGCAGGGTTACACGCTGGTGCTGATGCTCGCCGACCGCTACGGGGCGGATGCTCCCTTCGACCTGGCCCGCGCCGCCGGCGAGCAGCCTGCCGGGTTCGCGGGCGCTCTCAGCGCGCTGACGGGCGGCGATCAGCAGGCGTTGTTCGATCGCTGGCAGCGCTGGTTGTTCACGGAAGATGCGCTGCGCGTCGCCGGGTGGACGCCTTACATGCCGCAGATGCCCGTCCCTACGGCGACGCCGACCGCCTCGCCCGTCCCCCCGACGCGCACGCCGACCGTGACGCGCACGCCGACCCTCACGCCGACGGAGCGCGTGCCTGGCGTGGTGCCGCAGACGGTCGTCGTCCTGCAGATTTCGCCGACGGCCCGCCTTGCGCCGACCAACACGCCCCTCCCGCCAGGCAGCCTGCCCCCGGCTGCCCCACGCCAGCCGGCGGGTGAGGAGGGCAGCAAGGGTCTTGACCCGGTAGTGGTGGGTATTGTTGTCGCTATCGCCGTGCTGGTTTTGCTGCTGGCCGCGACTCTCTTGGCCGGTCGGCGGCGCACCTGAGCCGGGGAGAACTGAGAGCACTGTGACCCAACCCCTGATCTACGATCTGAGCCTGGACGAGCTGACCGCGACGCTGCGTGGCTGGGGCGAGCCGGCCTATCGCGCCCGCCAGGCCTGGGAGTGGCTGTACCAGCACAAGGTGGACGACTTCGCCGTCATGCTGAACCTGCCCCAGGCGCTGCGCGAGCGGCTGGCCGCTGAATTTCGGCTGCACGGCCTGGCGCTGGAAGCTGAGCAGCGCTCCAGCGACGGGCAGACGGTCAAGCGTTTGTGGCGGCTGCCGGACGGGCAGATGATCGAGAGCGTGCTGATGGCCTATGACGACGAGCGGCGCACGGCTTGCATCAGCACGCAGGCGGGCTGCGCGATGGGCTGCGTCTTCTGCGCGACCGGGCAGATGGGCTTCGCCCGGCACCTGACCGCCGGGGAGATCGTCATCCAGGCGGTGCAGTTCGCGCGCCTGCTGGAGGCGGAAGGCGAGCGGCTGAGCAACGTTGTGCTGATGGGCATGGGCGAGCCGCTGCACAACTACGAGGCTTCGCTGGCTGCCATCCGCCGCCTCAATGACGAGCGCGGGCTGGCCATCGGCCAGCGCCACATCACCCTGAGCACGGTTGGTCTGGTGCCCCAGCTTCGCCGCTTCGCCGACGAGGGCTTGCAGGTGGGGCTGGCGATCAGCCTGCACGCAGCGACAGACGAGGAGCGGAATAAGCTGCTGCCGGTCAACCGGCGCTGGCCGCTGGCGGCTCTGCTGGACGCTGCCCGCTATTACGTGGAGCGCGTGGGCCGCCGCATCACCTTCGAGTGGGCGCTGATCGCCGGCGAAAACGACACAGTGACCCAGGCCGAGACGCTGGGCAGGCTGCTGAGCGGCCTGAAATGCCACGTCAACCTGATCCCGCTCAATCCCACGGGCGGGTACGCGGGGAAGCCTTCTGACCCGGCGCGTGTCGAGGCGTTCCAGGCCGTGCTGCGCGCCTATCACGTGGGCAGCACGGTGCGCGTGCGGCGCGGCATTGACATTCAGGCCGGCTGCGGCCAGTTGAAGGCCGAGGTCGCGGCCCGCCGGCGCGGGGCGCGTGCCGAGCGAGCAGGAGGAGACTCATGATGACTGTGACGGTGCGCTTTTTCGCCAGCCTGCGCGACGTGATGGGCGAAGCGCAGTGCGAGCTGGCGCTGCCCGCCGGCGCGCGCCTCAGCGACCTGATCGCGCACCTGGTGGCGCGTCACCCGGCGCTGAACGGCTACCAGGAGTCGTGGCATTTCGCCATCAACCAGGCCCATGCCGAGCCGGATGCACCGCTGCGCTCCGGCGATCAGGTGGCCATCTTCCCGTATGTCGCCGGCGGATGAAGAGGGGACGTGCCATGAGCGAGGAGATACGCGAGCGCCTTGAGCGCTTCACCGCTGAGCGCCAGCGCCAGAACGCGCGCATCCTGGCGGCGGATCACCTGGGCATCCGGCGCTTCTTCAACCTGGACGAGGCCGCATACCGGGGCGGGGCGCTGGACGCCAAAACGAAGGAGATGCTGGGGCTGGTGGCGTCGCTCGTGCTGCGCTGCGATGCCTGCGTGGACTATCACCTGATCCAGTGTGTCAATCTTGGCGCGACGGAGGCCGAGCTGGTGGAGGTCCTCAACGTGGGGCTGATCGTCGGCGGCTCGATTGTCATCCCCCACCTGCGCCACGCTTTCGACACGCTCGACGTGCTGCTCGCCCAGGGGGCCGGCTGACACTCGCCGGGGCGCGGCTCATTGGGGCTGCGAGCAAATTGCCGGCCCATCCTGCCCCCTCTCTCCATTCGAATGGGGAAGGGGCGGCGCGTCAGCGCAGTGCCCCGCCCTGACAGGTTTTGCACGTATCCGGCTGCTCCTCTTCCATTCGCGCAGCGCGGGGGAAGGGGTCGGGGGATGGGGGGTGATGAAGAACCAGTCCCGGCAGGTTATCCGCAGGCCCTGCCTCATTCCCCGCACGGCACCCAGAACCCGAACAGGCTGCCTTTGTCGGGCGTGCTCTCGAAGTAAACGCGCCCGCCATGATACTCGATGGCAGCCTTGACGACCGTCAGGCCCAGCCCGACCCCCGATGCCTGCTCCATCCCGGCGTTGGCGGCGCGGAAGAACGGCTCGAACAGGCCGCGCTGCTGCTCGACAGGGATGCCGATGCCGTTGTCCTCGACTTCGAAGACCAGCGCCTGCTGCCCGCTGAAACGTTGCAGCCGCGCGCGCACCTCGATGCTGCCCCCGACTGGCGTGTACTTGATGGCGTTGTGCAGCAGGTTATAGGCCGCGTGGTACAACTGCACCCGGTCGCCCCGGATGGTTGGCAACTCATCGGGACAGTCCAGCTTCAGATGCTGAGTCTTCGCCTCAAGTTCGGGGCGCAGCGCGTCTATGGCCTGCTGCGTCAGGTGGCACCAGTCCACTGTCTCCAGGGTGCGGCGGCGCGCCTCGATCTTCTCCAGGGACAGAACCTGGTCAACCAGGCGCTCCATGCTTTGAGTCGCGTCGCGGATGCGCAGCAGGTCTCTGGCGTCTCGCGGGTCGGTCGTCGTGCCAGGGCGGGCGAGCAGGCGCTCAACCAACAGGGTGATGCGCGTCAGGGGGCCGCGCAGGTCGTGCGAGGCCAGGCGGATCATCTGCGACTTGATCTGTTCCAGGCTTTGCACATCGGCGAAGAGGCGGGCGTTGGCCAGGGCGATCCCGGCTTGCGTGGCGATGGGGCTGATCAGACGCACGTGCTCCGGCCCGTAGAAGCCGGGCTGCGTCGAATCCAGCGCGAAAAGCCCCAGGACACGCCCCCGGTTGACGATCGGCACGGCCAGCCATGAGCAGATGTGCTCGGTGCCGGAGATCGTGCGCCAGTCCGGGCTGCGGCGCACATCGGCGATGACACACGGCTGCTGCTGGTCTACTACGTGTTGCAGCAAGGGGAAATCCGCCAGGAGTATATAGCGCTCGCCTTCCGGCGCATCGCGCCGGGCCGGGTCGGTGGCCTGGCGGCGCACCAGATGCGCGACGCCCCCCTCGATCAGAAAGACGTTGGCGACCTCATAGGGGATGATGCGCCCAACCTGATCGAGCAGCCGGGCCAGTACGTCGTCCAGCTCCAGCGTGGAGGTGAGGGCCAGGGCCGTATCGCGCAGCAGCTCGGCGAAGTCACGCTCCTGGCGCAGCCGCGCCTCAGCCTGGTGTCGCGCGATGGCCGCGCCCAGGCTGTTGGCCAGCGTTTGGAGTGCGCTGCGATGTTCTTCCTGCCACCGCCAGCCGGGGTCGCGGTGCTCGAAACCGATCGATCCCCAGAATTCGTCCTGCGCGAAGATGGGCATCACCAGGAAGGACGGGAACAGCTCCGCCAGAGACAGCTTTGCCAGGATTGTGCGCAGAGTCGGATCGCGGCTGTCTATGATCTGGCCGGCGCTCAGGCGCTCGTGGATGTCCTCGATGCCGAATGCCTGAAAGCTCAGATTCTGGTATTCAGGCAGGCCCAGGCCCGGAGTCAGTCCCGGCCTGTCCCATTCGTGGGTGAGGCTGGCCGCCGCCGCGCCTGATGAAGGGTGCGGATGTGCCCTGAAGATGAACACGCGCGAGGCCTCAATGACCTCTCCCACCAGGGCCAGCGCCTCGTTGATCGCCGCGTCCAGGTCGTGGATGGCCAGCAGCCGGCTCGTGGCGCGCGACACTCCTTCGAGCAGCGTGCGGGCGGCGCTCTCGCTGAGTCGCAGCGCGTCTTCAGCGCGGGTGCGGGCAATGGCGCTGCCCGTCTGCGCGGCGAGCGTCTCCAGCGCGTGGCGGATCTCGGTTGACAGCAACTCCGGACGGGACGAGCCAATGTTCAGGCTTCCGATGATCTCCCCGGCGTGAGCGATGGGGATGACGGCCAGCGTGATGATGCCACTGCTGCGCCGTACATCGTCCAGAGGAGCAACAAGCTCATCATAGCGGGTGTAAATCGGCTGCCCGGCACGCACCAGGTGGGCCTGGCTGCTGTCCGGCGGGAGGTAGGTCATTGCACGGACGAACTCAGCCGGCAGGCCGCTGTGGTAGCGCAGGTGCAGCGCGCCCGTGCGAGGGTCAATCAGGTAAATGCTGCCGCAGTCCATTCCGGCCAGCCTGATCGCCGCCTCGACGACCAGAGCCAGCGCGCGGTCGAGGCGGGTCTCTGCGCTGAGGGCGATGGCGAGCGCGTGTTGGGCGTGCAGCAGCGTCGCCGCCGAAATATGTTCAGCCATGGACTTCCTCGCTGGGTGTCACGCTCGCAAGGCTCTCCCGCTCCGTCAGCCGCCAGACAACGCCCGCCAGCACCGCCAATGCCGCCGCGCCGAGCAGTCCCGATTCCGGGAACCAGGCGGTCGTGCCGGTGAGCGCTGCCGGCCCGGTCAGGCGGTAGGCGGCGCTTTCTTCGATGGCGAAGCAGGCGCTGTTCCAGCCGAAGTGCAGGGCGACGGGCAGGGCCAGCCCGCCGCTGCGCTGGTACGCCCAGCCGAACACAAGGCCCATCAGCGTCAGGGTCAGGACGGTGAGCGGGATCAGGCGCGGCGGCACGTCCTGATAGAGGATATTGGGCAGGTGGAACGCGCCGAACAGGGTGGACGCGGCGGCCAGGCCGCGCGCTGCGCCATAGCGGTGCGCGGCGATGCGCTGGATTGCGCCGCGAAAAGCCAGCTCCTCCCAGAGGGCGACGAGGAGTTGCGGGGCCAGCACGCTCACCAGAAGGGTGCGCGCGCTGACGCGCGGGCTGTCGGCCTGTGCCCAGCCCGCGCCGAGCAGCAGCGCGAACAGGCCGAGCACAATGAGCGCCGCCGCCGCCGCGCCCAGCCCGGCGCGAGCCAGAATCGGGCCGCTGAGGGCCAGGTCCTGGGCGGGACGTCCGGCGCGCTGACCCCGGCGCAAGGCGACCGCGCCGAGCGGCATCCCGATGAAGTAGGTGCCCCAGGCGATCCAGCCCAGCCCGCCGACGAGCATCGTGGCCAGTCCGCCAATCAGCGCCAGGTAGTAGAGGGTCAGCGCGATCATCAATGATTCCACCACAAGGCCCGCTCTGTCGCGCTCTTCCCACCTGCGAGTCGCGCGAGTTGGCGGGCGATCTCGTCGGGCCATGTATAGTCGTTTCTGCGGCAGAGTTCCACGAGTGCGTGCAAAGACTGACGGCGACTCGCCGAGTAGGGGCAGGGACTTCACCCCCAGCCTCGCGGCGCTCGGCTTGTCCCCTCTCCACGCAGATGGAGAGGGGGCGGCGAGGCGCGTCAGCGCCGAGCGGGGGTGAGGTAAGTCGGGGCGCAGCAGCGCAGCGCCCCGGACGCGCCCAGTTCTACGCGACCCTGGTGAGGGCGGGGAGAACACGGTATATTCGACGCGATGCTGCTGCACCCTGGCATGGCATAGGCGCATCAAACCCATAGCGAGCAACTCTATGCAGATAGACTTCCTGTACTGGGCCGAGTGCCCTTCGCACCCCCAGGCGTGGCAACGCCTGCAAGACGCGCTTGACGCGCTGGCCATCGAAGCGGAGATTCGCCGCGTCGAGATCGCCACGGACGAGGCGGCGGCGCGCTGGCGTTTTCCTGGCTCGCCGACCATTCTGATTGATGGCCAAGATATTGACCCGGCGGCGGAGAATCTGCCAGCGCGCCTGACCTGCCGGTTGTACTATCGCGACGATGGCCGCCCGTCTCCGCTGCCGCCCGAAAGCATGATCCGCCGCGCCCTGGCCGCTGCCCAGGCGCGAGAACACCTGCCGTAGAAAGGAAACTGACGATGCTTGAGATTGGACAGAAAGCCCCCGACTTCACACTGCCCGGCGTGGACGGCGCCACGCACTCGCTGGCGACGTTGCTGGCCGGCCACAAGGCGGTCGCCGTCATCTTCAGTTGCAATCACTGCCCCTACGTGCGCGCCTGGGAAGACCGTATGATCGCCATCCAGCGCGATTACGGTTCGCGCGGGGCGGCCCTGGTCGCCATCAATGCCAACGACGCCAGGCGTTATCCAGACGATGATTTCGACTCCATGAAAAAGCGCGCGGCAGAGCAGGGCTTCAACTTCCCCTACCTGCGCGACGAAACGCAGGAGATCGCCCGCGCCTACGGCGCGACGCACACGCCGCACGTCTTTGTGCTCGACGCCGGGGGCGTGCTCCGTTACCAGGGCGCGATTGACGACAGCTATGAAGACCCCGGCTCGGTCGAGTTCCCGTATCTGCGCGATACGCTGGACGCGGTGCTGGCCGGCCAGGCACCCAAGATCGCGGTCACCGATGCGGTCGGCTGCACTATCAAGTGGAAATAGGCGGGTTGAGTTCTGATCCGCAGGTTTCGCCAGGCTCGTACCCGGATTGCCCGTAAGTGATTGCGCCGCAGACAGAGATTATCATCCACGAGGAGCACCGAGCGCATGGCCTACCAGCACATTGTGGTTCCCCCGCAGGGAGAGAAGATTGCGTGCCTGTCCGGGCCGGGCTGCATTCCCGACCGCCCGATCATTGCTTTTATCGAAGGAGATGGGATTGGCCGCGATATCATGATCGCCTCGCGGCGAGTGTGGGATGCCGCCGTCGAGAAAGCTTACGGCGGCAGGCGGCAGATCGCCTGGATGGAGATCTACGCCGGCGAGAAGGCCGCCCAGCTCTACGCCGGCGACTACCTGCCCGCCGAGACTTTCGACGCGCTGCGCGAATTCCTGGTCGGGATCAAGGGGCCGCTGACGACGCCGGTCGGCGGTGGCTTTCGCAGCCTGAACGTGACGCTGCGCCAGGTGCTCGACCTGTATGCCTGCGTGCGCCCGGTCAAGTATTACGAGGGCGTGCCGGGGCCGATGCGCGAGCCGCAGCACGTGGATATGGTCATCTTCCGCGAGAACACGGAAGATGTCTACGCGGGGATCGAGTACCAGGCCGGGACGCCGGAGAATGAGAAGCTGGCCCGCTTCCTGCGCCAGGAAATGGGCACGGAGTTCTTCGAGGGCAGCGGCCTGGGCGTCAAGCCGATCAGCGCCTTCGCCACCAAGCGCCTGATGCGCTTCGCCCTGCGCTACGCCATCGAGCGCCAGCGCCAGAGCGTGACCATCATGCACAAGGGCAACATCATGAAGTACACCGAGGGCGCGTTCCGCACCTGGTGCTACGAAGTGGCCCGCGACGAGTTCGGCGAGCACACCCTCACCGAGGATGAGCTGTGGGATAAGTACGGCGGGGTGCAGCCGGAGGGCAAGATCGTCGTCAAAGACCGCATCGCCGACATCATCTTCCAGCACGTGCTGCTGCGCCCGGCGGAGTTCGATGTGATCGTCGCGCCGAACCTGAACGGCGACTATTTGTCGGACGCGCTGGCGGCGCAGGTGGGCGGGGTGGGCATCGCGCCGGGGGCCAACATCGGCGACCAGGTGATGCTCTTCGAGGCGACACACGGCACTGCGCCCAAGTACGCCGGCCAGGATCGAGTCAACCCCGGCTCGCTGCTGCTCAGCGGGGTGATGATGCTGGAGTTCCTGGGGTGGTGGGAAGCGGCTGACCTGATCAAGGCGGCCTACGAGCGCACGATCCAGCAGAAGACGGTCACTTACGATTTCGCCCGCCAGATGGATGGGGCGACTGAGGTCAGGACGAGCGAGTTCGCCACCGCGCTGATCAACAACATGAGCGCCTGAGGGCGAGGCTGCTCCCCTTTCCCTGCGAGAGGGGAAGGGAGAAGAGCGCAGGCTTTAAGCCCCTTCCTCCTTGTGGGGGAGGGGCTTGGGGCGGGGAAGGATAGCGAGCAACTGCCGGCGGACTTCCACTAGCCTGTGCTAGTGCATCGAGGCGGAAATAGGGATACGGTTTGGCCTGGTCCAGCCCCCCATCCCCGGCCCTTCCCCCACGAGGGGGGAAGGGAACATAGCGCAGGCCTTCAGCCTCTTCCTCCTTGCGGGGAAGGGGTCTGGGGTGGGGGGCGCCAGCGAACGCCTATCGGCGAACTCCCGCCGACGCGCTCTAGTGGTAGCCGTGCTCCCAGAACCACTGGTTGGTCGCCAGGATGTCGTCCCAGTGCGCGTCGAAGGTGCGGTCGGCGCCATCACCGCCGAAGAACTGCTGGAACCAGCCCAGCGCTGGCAGCAATCCCCCTAGCTGGCCTTCCAGCGCATGGTTGTCGCCCTCGAAGATTACAAGCTGAACCTGTTTGCCCGCCTGCTGCAAGCGTTCGGCCAGCACGCGCGACTGCTGCGGCGAGACGATGGCATCTGCCCCGCCGTGCAGCAACAGCAGCGGCGTGTTGATCAGCTCCGGCCAGAAGACCGCCGATCGGGCGACGAACTGATCGGGCGCTGTCTCAGGGTAGGCGCCGACGGGTGAGAAAGCCACATACGCGACATCGGGGTTGTCGTCGCGCCACATAAACAGATCGGTCAGCCCGCCGACCGTCGCCGCAGCCCTGATCGCGCGTGTCCCGCGCAGCGTCTCTTCCTTGAGCACCAGGTAGGTGACCATGCCGCCGCGCGAAGCGCCAAACATGCCGATCCGGCCCGGATCAACAATGGGCATCTGCTGCACCAGGGCAATCAGGTTGAGCACATCGCTCACGTCGCCAGAGCCGAACGTCTCCGCGCCTTCGCTGCCCGCGTTACCGCGATACTGAGAGCCAACCGCCACGTAGCCCGCCTCCACCAGCGGGACCAGCTCGCGCCCGCTGAGCGCCCCCTGGTCCCACACGCCGCCCCGGTTGTAGATGATGGCGGGGAACGGGCCGTCGCCAGCGGGACGGCCCAGGAAGCCCGCAACACGCAGGCCGTCGCTCCAATAGGTGATCCGGTAGTACTGTGAGTGCCCGGAGTCGTAGATCAGCTCCTGGCTCACCAGCGTGCCGCTGGGTGGGATGGCCGGGTCGCTCCCAGGAGAGACTTCTGGAGCAGTCTCGTCGCCGGCTGGTGTCACACCCCCTACGATCTCGCTGCTTTCCGGCAGGCGCGCCACAAGCACACCGGGCGCGTATTCCAGGTACGCCGCCGCGACCCAGCCCCGCCAGGCGTCATCTATAGTCCGCACCAGCAGCCAGGCCGAGTCCGCGCTGCGTGCCTCCGCCAGCACAGCAGTGCCCGGCGGCAGGACAGCCAGCACTGGCTGGGCGCTGCCCGGCCCGGCGCGCAGGTTCAGCTCGTAAGCGGTCCAGGCGTCGGGGTTAGCCTGAGCGCGCGCCGGCATCAGCCCTGCGCACGCGAGCAGGCAGACGGTCAGCAGAAGCAGGGCGTTTCGCGCCATGACGGAGCGCTCCTTGTGGACGGGGCGGCAGCTTTCCTGCCCACTTTACACGATCTCCTGGCCGGGGCAAAGAACGCGAAGGCGCAACCCCTCACATCGCCGGCCAACAGGCCGCTACCTGGGCGAGGACGTGCTCCGCGCCGCCAGATGCGCCGGGCGATTGCATGGTCACAAGATTTCCCTTAGTATCAAGTCATACGACGATCCCTGCATGTTGTCTCGCGGCCAGGCCCGTGAGGGCGAGGAGTCGCTGCCATGTCCGGCTTACCACCCTTCTTCCTTGTCAATCCGTGCGCGCGCAGCCTGGTCATCACCGATCGCTTCAACGCGCCGCGCACGTACACCTTCGCCCCCACCAAGAAGCAGCTTCACGAGGGCGTAGACCTGATGGCCCTTGACGCCCAGGGCAGCCCGGTGGCCGTGCTGGCCGCCCAGCGCGGGGTTGTGGATCGGGTGGCCTTCAGCCCGCACGGGTACGGCCACTACGTGCGCATTGCGCACGACTGGGGCGATCAGGTTTATGTGACCTGGTACGGCCACCTGTCGGCGACCAGCGTGCGCGAGGGGCAGTTCGTCCTGGCCGGGCAGAAGATCGGCGTGGCGGGCACGACCGGCTTCTCGACCGGCATTCACCTGCACCTCACGCTACAGCATATCGGACACGGGCTGGCCGATTACACGGTGGACGACGTGGTGGACCCAGAGCCGTTTCTCCGCTCCGGAACAGTCCCTTCGTTCAGCGAGGCGTCCTTCGTGGCCGACGTGACCATCCCCGATGGGACGAAGATGCAGCCGGGCCAGACGTTTCTCAAGACGTGGCGGCTGCGCAACACGGGCAACACGACCTGGGGCACGGGCACCGAGCTTGTCTTCGCCGGCGGGGCGCAGATGGGCGCTCCGGATCAGATCACGCTGGCCGCCGTCCCCGTCCTGCCCGGCCAGGCGGTGAACGTCAGCGTCAAGCTGACCGCCCCCGCCGAGGCGGGCCGCCAGCGCAGCACCTGGCAGCTTCGCGGGCCAGACGGCCAGCCGTTCCCCAACACGTTCTACGCCGAGATCGCGGTCAAGGCTGTCGCAGCTTTCGACGAGGCGTCCTACGTGGCCGACCTGACCGTGCCCGATGGCACCGTGATCAAGCCGGGCGCGACGTTCGTTAAGACCTGGCGCGTGCGCAACACTGGCACAACGACCTGGACGACCGATTACACGCTGCGTTTCGTCGCCGACAACCCGATGGGCGGTCCAGAGAGCGTCCCGCTGCCGCGCGCGGTCAAGCCGGGCGAGATCGTGGAGTTGACGGTGCGGCTGTGCGCGCCGAAAGAGGCGGGGCGGCACCGCAGCACGTGGAAGCTGGCGAACGCCGCCGGCAAGCTCTTCGAGCACGAGCAGTACGCCGAGATTCAGGTGCCGCGCACGGTCGCCCGCGCCCAGAAGCTGGACGAGCTGCGCTGGCTGGCCGATGTCACGGTCTTCGACGAGACGGCGATGGAAGCGGGCGAGCCATTCGTCAAAACCTGGCGCGTGCGCAACTCCGGTGAGACGACCTGGGGGCCGGGCTACACCCTGGCTTTCTTCGGCGATGAGCGCATGGGCGGCCCGCAGAGCGTGCCGCTGCCACCCGCTGCGCCGGGCGATGTGGTGGAAGTGTCCGTCCCGCTGGTCGCGCCGGACACGCCCGGCTTGCAGCGCAGCACGTGGAAGCCGCGCAACCCGCAGGGCGGCTTCTTCGAGTTCGATCTGTACGCGCTCATCCAGGTCAGCGATCCGGCGCAGCCATCGCCACAGTTAAGCGAGCTGAGCTACGTGGCCGATGTCACCATCCCCGATGGAGCGGCGCTGCATCCTGGCGAAGCCTTTGTCAAGACGTGGCGCGTGCGCAACACCGGCACGACGACCTGGGGGCCGGGGTTCGCGTTGGCCTTCTTCAGCGACGACAAACTGGACGGGCCGGACAGCGTGCCCCTGCCGCCCATCAAGCCGGGCGATGTGGCCGAGCTATCGCTGCTGCTGACCGCCCCCCAGGCCCCTGGCCCGCACAGGAGCACGTGGAAGGGCCGCGATCCACAGGGGCGTTTCTTCGACTATGACCTGTTCGTGCTGATTGACGTGATAGACCCCAGCCAGACGTATGACATGGTGGAGTTTCTGCGCGGCGACGGGCGCGTCTATGAGCTGGCCTGCGACTGGATCGGCGGCGCGCGCCAGCGCGTGCAGACGCAGACCGAAGGGGCCAGATTCTACCATGTCAAACACGGCGAGTGGGAAGAGCTGTGGGCAGATGAGCACTTCATCTACCGGGGCACCGACACGTCGCCCGGCGGCGGCGAGGTCTACACGCTGACTGAAAACGGGCAGTATGGCAGCCCCTGGATTCCGCGCAAGATGACGGTTGGGGTGCCGTTCCAGCGGATGCCGCAGGTCGTGTTCCGGCGCAAGAGCGACGGCGCTGCCGTGCCGGGCAAGACGTTTGTCCACGTCACATGGGTCGCGCTGGAGGCGGTGTACAAGACATTCACCCTGTCCAGCGGCGTCATCCTGGACGACGTGGCAGTGCTGGCTGCCTATGAGGACGTGGGCGGCAAGCCCCAGCCGACGCCCTTCGAGCGTTACTATTACGCGCGCGGCTACGGCCTGGTGGCCTGGGAAGGGGCCATCGGGCGGTCGGCCCTGGTGCGCGAGTCCGCGCCGGGCAGCCTGCCCAGCCAGGGGCGTGAGTCGCTGCCCTGGCTGTGACGGAGCGGGTGATGGGTGATTGGTTGTTGGTAGAACGCGGGCGGTACACGAACCTGCCCTGACCAATCACCAACAACCAATCACCATCAATCACCAATCTGGCGTATCCGGGGCGTCTTCGGTCTCCGCGCCGACCAGGGGAAGGGTGATGTAGAAGGTAGCGCCTTGCCCTTCCGCGCTCTCTGCCCACGCCCGCCCGCCGTGCGCACGCACGATGTGGCGCACGATGGCCAACCCCAGCCCGGTGCCCTCGCGCCGCGCCCGATCCACCTGAAAGAAGCGCTCGAAAATCCGCGACAGGTCTTCGGCAGGGATGCCGGGGCCGTCGTCGGACACGGCGAGCACCGCCTCGGTGTCGCTGCGCCGGGCGCTGATGCGGATGTGCCCGCCCCTGGGCGTGAACTTGATGGCGTTGTGGACGATGTTCTTCAGCGCGCGCTGAATCTGGACATCGTCGGCCAGCACAGCGGTATCGGCGGGCACATCAACGGTGACCACCTGTTCTTTGTTCTCGGCCAGCGACTCAAGCTGCTGCAGGGTGTGGGTGACGATGGGCAGCAGAGGCGTGGGCGTCAGGCGGATGGGCATCTGGCCGGACTCGATCAGCGAGAGGTCGCGCATCTCCTGAACCAGGTGCCTCAGCGTATCCGTCTCGCGGCGGATGTCTTTGGCCATCTTGCGCAGGCGTTTGGGCTTTTCGCGCTCGGCGACGTTGAGCAGGGTTTCGGCCAGCAGGCCGATGGACGTGATGGGCGTGCCAAGCTCGTGCGAGATGTTCGACACCATCTCACGGCGGGCGCGCTCCAGCCGTTGGAGCTGCGTCACGTCGCGCAGGGTCATGACCTCGAACTCAGAGTCGGGGGCGGACAGCGCCAGGGCGCGCGCGTGAAAAATGCGATGGTCCAGCTCGATACGCCGCTCGACCGTCTCGTTGCGCACGCGGCGCGCGTCGTGGAACAGGACTTCCAGGTCGGGCTGGCGCAGCGCGCTCATGAGCGTCTTGCCGGCCAGGTGCTGGCCGAACAACCGCCGCGCGGACTCGTTGGTCTCGACGATGGTCAGATCGGCGTCGAGGATGAGCAGGGCGTCCTCAACGCCCTTCATGATCGCGGCCTTCAGCACTTCGGCCTGCGCCGAAGCCTGGACGTGCGCCTGCCGTTGATGGGCGCGATCCGCTGTTGCCACGCGCTGGTCGGCGCGCAGACGGATCACCAGGACGGCCAGGGCGAAAGCGGTCAGCAGCGCAAGCGCAGCGATCATCCAGGGGAGCATCGAGGGCGTCTATCCTTCGAAGCGGTAGCCAATGCCGCGCACCGTGACAATTCGGCGCGGGTGCGATGGCTCGTCTTCGATCTTCTCGCGCAGCCAGCGCACGTGCACGTCTACGGTCTTTGTCTGCCCGCTGATGTCATAGCCCCACACGCGGTCCAGCAGCAGGTCGCGCGAGAGCACGGCTCCCTGGTTGCGCATCAGGGTGGCCAGCAGGTCGAACTCTTTGTGCGTCATGCGTAATTCTGCGCCGCCGCGCGTGGCTTTGCGGGCGATCAGGTCCAGCACCAGGTCGCCGCTCTCTAGGCGGTCGGCAACGGCGCGTGCTGAGGGAGCACGGCGCAGGATGGCGCGCACGCGGGCCAGGAACTCGCCCAGGCTGAACGGCTTGACGATGTAGTCGTCAGCGCCAATCTCCAGGCCGACGATGCGATCGACTTCACCGCTGCGCGCGGTCAGCATGATGATGGGGACATCCGATTCGTTGCGAAGAATGCGACAAACCGACAGACCGTCGAGCGAGGGCAGCATCACGTCCAGCACGATCAGGTCGGGCGAGTGACCGCGCGCCAGGTCGAGCGCCTCGGCCCCGTCACCGCTCTGGAGGACCTTGTACCCTTCCTGGGAGAGGTTGTAGGCCAGCGTCTTGCGCAGCGTGTCATCGTCTTCGACCAGCAGAATTTTCTTCATCAGGGCGTTCTCCCTACCGAACGGCTGAGCGCGGCCCGATCATAGCGCGTTGCCGGTAGCTGTCATGGCAGTTTCGTTAAACCCTGTTAAAGGTTCCTTAAACCCGCGCGCTGCCAGTCTGCACGCCTGCCGTACTGCTGCTGCGTTGTAGGTGGGACATTTTGATTGTAACATCTTTTCGCGTGACACGTCGGGGGCGTCTCACGCGGGTGTGTGCAAAGGTTGTCAGTGACTCGCTGGACGCAGGGCATTGACCTCACCCCCAGCCTCGCTACGCTCGGCTTGCCCCCTCTCCATTCGAATGGAGAGGGGGCGGCGAGGCGCGTTAGCGCCGAGCGGGGGTGAGGTAAACCAGGGCGCTGCTCTGCTGCGCCCCTGCCTGACAGGTTTTGCACGCACCCTCTCGCGCGGGTGTGTGCAAAGGTTGTCAGTGACTCGCTCGACACCCAGCGAGGTGAGGTCCCGTAGGGGCGTATGGCAATACACCCCTACCGCCTGACAGGTTGTGCACGCGCCCCTTACGTTGGGGAGGGTTCCTGGAACCGCAGAGGCGCAGAGAAAGCAGTGGAAAGACGGGTAAGTACATTCTTGTACTTTCTGAATCTTATGTTCTTCTCTGCGCCCTCTGCGTCTCTGCGGTGACGCTCTGCGGCGCTGCTCTGCGGGTCAGAAAGCGGCCAGCGCTGCCTGCTGCGTCTCGTAGATGGCCGAATAGCGGTCGAAGCCCACGATCTGTAGCACACGCCGCACCCTGGGTTGCAGCGCTACCAGCTTCAGATCGCCCCCGTGCTCGCGGCAGGTGAGAATCGCCTCGGCCAGGCTGCGCAGAGCCGCGCTGTTGACGTACTGCACCCCCGCCATGTCGAGCACCATCTGGTACTGATCTGCTTCCAGCCTGGCGCGCAATGCTTCATCCAGCGCCACTGCGCCGTCCGTGTCAATACGCCCGTTGAGGATGATGACGACCACGCCGTTAGTAGTCCGCTCGCTGAGGTTCATCCCGCACGCTCCCGCGCCTGGTTGGCTCATTGTGCCTGCTGTGCAGCATAGCACATCTCTACTCGTGATTGTAGAGGGTTCGCCGGGTGCGGGCAAAGGATGGATGATCGGGGAGTGGGGCGCTCACGACACGATCTCGGATAGCAGCCGGGGCGGGCGCACCGAATGCACCCGCCCCGGAACTCAGCGCGCAGCCGTCCCTACGCGGGCGGTTGGTAGTCGAAGAACCACTTGTTCATCAGGAAATCGAGAAAGCCGTCCTGCTTGACGCTGGCGATGGCGGCGTTCAACGGGGCGACCAGGTCGCTGTCCTTGGGGAAGATGAAGCCCATCTCGTCGTCGGAGATGGCATCGCCGACGGTCTTGACCGCGCCGCCGGTGGTGCTGATGAAGCCGCGCGCGGAGGCAGCATCCACAGGGATGGCGTCCACGTCGCCGACGATGAGCGCCTGGACGAGCGCGCCGAACTCGGTGTAGACGACGCGGCGAGCTTCGTCGGGCACGGCGTCGAGGGTGACGAAGAAGCCAGCGGTGCCGGCCTGCACGCCGAGCAGCAGGCTGTCATCGGCGGCGAACTCGTCCATATTGGCAAAGCGGTCTTCGTCGGCGCGGACGAGCAGGAACTGCTGGAGGTTGATGTAGGGATCGGAGAAGTCCACCATCTCCTTGCGTTCCTCGATGATGCTGATGCCGGTCATGCCCATGTCGAACTGGCCTTCGCCGACCGAGGCGATCATCACGTCCCAGGAGACGATCTGGTAATCTACCGTGCAGTTGATGCGCCAGCAGATTTCCTCAACCAGGTCGTACTCATAGCCCATGACCTCGCCGGTGGTGGCTTCTTCGAACTGGAAGGGCGTGTACAGGTTCTCGACGGCAATCGTGATCGTCTGACCGCCCAGGTCGGGCAGGTCGGCGTAGAGTTCGCCCGTCTCCGGGTTGTAGTCGAAGAACCACTTGTTCATCAGGAAATCGAGAAAGCCGTCCTGCTTGAGGCTGGCGATGGCGGCGTTCAGCGGCTCAACCAGGTCGCTGTCCTTGGGGAAGATGAAGCCCATCTCGTCGTCGGAGATGGCGTCGCCGGCGGTCTTGACCGCGCCGCCGGTGGTGCTGATGAAGCCGCGCGCGGAGGCAGCATCCACAGGGATGGCGTCCACGTCGCCGACGATGAGCGCCTGGACGAGCGCGCCGAACTCGGTGTAGACGACGCGGCGAGCTTCGTCGGGCACGGCGTCGAGGGTGACGAAGAAGCCAGCGGTGCCGGCCTGCACGCCGAGCAGCAGGCTGTCATCGGCGGCGAACTCGTCCATATTGGCAAAGCGGTCTTCGTCGGCGCGGACGAGCAGGAACTGCTGGAGGTTGATGTAGGGATCGGAGAAGTCCACTATCTCCTTGCGTTCCTCGATGATGCTGATGCCGGTCATGCCCATGTCGAACTGGCCCTCGCCGACGGAGGTGACCATCACATCCCAGGAGACGAATTCATAGACCGGCGTGCAGTTGATGCGCTGGCAGATTTCCTCGACCAGGTCGTACTCATAGCCCATGATCTCGCCCGTCTGGGGGTTCTCGAACTGGAAGGGCGTGTACAGGTTCTCGACGGCGATCACGATCTCCTGACCGCCCAGATCGGGCAGGTCCGGGTACACTGGCCCTGCCGCGCCCGCCGGCAGAAACGAGACGGCGAGCATGGCGATCAGGATCAGTCCTGCGAAGGTCGCTTTCCGAAACATCTGTATTCTCTCCTCTACCGGGTATACCAGGCGCACACGTGTATTTATAGGTGCCTTAAGTGTAGTGCCGGACGGGGCGTAGTGCAAGAACACGCGCCGTACGAGTGTTTTCCGCGACGGGGCGCAATGCCTGAACCGCAGAGGACGCGGAGAAGAGCTAACACCCTCTCCACACTATCTTTTCTCTGCGCTCTCTGCGCCTCAGCGGTGATCTTCTGCCCCAGAAATGATATACACCCCGCCGCTCACAGGCGCGTGGTCGCCGCCCGATCCACCAGCCACAGCAGGCGGCCCGCCTGGGGCTGCACAAGCTGCGCGGGATAGATTTCCGGCTGGCGCGGGCCGTGCAGCACTGCCCGCAGCGTCTCGGCTTTGGCTGCGCCGCTCACCAGAAAGATGGCGTGCGCCGCCGCGTTGATGGCCGGGACGGTCAGCGTGATCCGCCAGGAGTCCAGCCGGGGGACATAGTTCTCGATCGCCCAGCGCTCCGTCTCGTGCAGCGCCGCCGTGCCGGGGAACAGCGAGGCGGTGTGCCCGTCGTCGCCCATGCCCAACAGCAGCAGGTCGAAGCGCGGCTGCGGCGTCGCTGACTCGCCGCTGCTAAAGAAGGCGCGCAGTTCCGCCTCGTAGCGCCGGGCGGCTTCGGCGGGGGCCAGCTCGCCCGCGATGCGATGGCTGTGCTCCGGCGGCAGCGGCACGCGGCTGAGCAGCGTCTCGCGCGCCAGCCGGTAATTGCTCGCGGCGTCATCGGGCGGGACGCAGCGCTCGTCGCCCCAGAAGACGTGCACGCGCGCCCAGTCTATGCGCGACGCCCAGGCGGGGCTTGCCAGCCGCCTGAACAGGGCGCGCGGCGTTGAGCCGCCCGACAGCCCGATGCTGAACCGTCCGCGCGCGGCGATGGCTTCTCCGGCGAGGCGCACGACGTATCCGGCGGCCTTGCGGGCCAGAGTCTCGCCGTCAGCGACGACTTCGAGATCGTGCTCGTCCACAGTCCCTCCTGTGAGAACAGCCATCAGTTAACAGTCATCAGCCTTCAGCGATCAGGAGCACGGTTGCCGTGTCGCTCTCACTGATAGCTGACTGCTGATAGCTGACCGCTGATCACTCTCTTCGCTCTAGTCATCACAACCCTGCCGCCACAGACGCCCATCGCGCGCCAGGAAATCGTCGCTTTCCACCGGCCCCATGCTGCCCGGCGCATACGGAGCCACGATGAGCGCTTCCGTACCTTCTCGCCCGTCCAGAATCGGGTCAATCAGCCGCCAGGCCGACTCGATCTCGTCGCTGCGCGTGAACAGCGAAGCGTCGCCGAGCAGCGCGTCGAGCAGCAGGCGCTCGTAGGCGTCGGGCAGCTTGCCGTTCCCGAACGACGAGCGGTAATGGAACTCCATATCCACCGAGCGCGTGTCCTGCTGCGAGCTGGGCACCTTGGCCTGAAATTGCAGGTGAATACCCTCGTCGGGCTGAATGCACAGCGAGAGCACGTTGGGCGGGAAGCAGTCGCCGGTGGGGCGGTCGAACATGACGTGTGGCGGGCACTTGAACTCGACGACGATCTCGCTCACTTTGCGCGCCAGGGCCTTGCCGGAACGCAGGTAGAAGGGCACGCCCTGCCAGCGCCAGTTATCCACGTAGAGCTTGAGCGCGGCGAAGGTCGGCGTGCTCGATCCGGGCGCGACGCCCTTCAGATCGCGGTAGCCCTCGTACTGGGCCAGGGTGAGGTTGCCCGGCTCTACCGGGCGCAGGGCGCGGAGCACCTTCACCTTTTCGTTGCGCAAGGCGTCGGCGTTGAACGAGGCGGGTGGTTCCATGGCCACCAGCGCCAGCAGTTGCAGCAGGTGGTTCTGGAACATGTCGCGCAGCACCCCGGCGTGGTCGTAGTAGGAGGCGCGGTGCCCCACGTCCACCGTCTCGGCGACGGTGATCTGCACGTGATCCACGTAATTGCGGTTCCAGACCGGCTCAAAGATGGTGTTGGCAAAGCGGAAGAACAGGACATTCTGCGCGGTCTCTTTGCCCAGGTAGTGATCAATGCGATAGACCTGGTGCTCGGCGAACACGCGGTGAATGGTGTCGTTCAGGGCGTGGGCGGAGGCCAGATCGCGCCCGAAAGGCTTCTCGACGACGATGCGCCGCCAGCCGTCCGTTTCGTGCACCATATCCGCCGCGCCGAGGTGCTCGACGATGGGCGCGTAGAGCGACGGGGCGACTGCCAGATAATAAAGCCGGTTGGCCGGGCCGTTCTCTTTTTCGCGCAGAAACGCGGCCAGCTTCGCATAATCGTCGGCCACATTCGAATCACCGCGCAGATACGAGATCGCTGCTGCAAAGCGGTCCCAGGCCGCAGCGTTGAAGCTTTCCGTGGCGTATTGCTGTACTCCATTGCGCAGATGAGCGCGGAAGTCCTCGTCGCTGAACGGGCTGCGCGCCGAGCCGACAATCTGTAAGCGCCCCGGCAGACGCCCGCGCTGGTGCAGGCTGAACAGGGCGGGGATCAACTTGCGCTCGGTCAGGTCGCCGGACGCGCCGAAAATGACCAGTGTGGTCGGCAGTGGGGCATCAGGTTGGCTCATTGTTATGCGCTCCTCTCGCTGCGAGGTGTTGCTCCGAATATAACTGTCCTGGCTTCCGCTGCCTAATGCTGAGCGGGCGCGTCCATCCGGTAGACAGCGAAATGCCCGGCAACATCTCGGTAGACGGCTGTCGCCGTCACCCCCGCGCGGGTCAGCGCCGCCAGCCAGGGTGCAAGCTGCGCCTCCTGCGGCGCGACCAGGTGACGGCGACAGCCGCAGCCGACCAGTTCCCCGGCAAGCGCGTCTGGTCGCGGCTGATAGATGACGGTGACGCGCGGCGTCGCGCCGAGATAGAAAGCCAGTTCCCAGCCGAGCCAGTGATCGTAAACGATCTCGCCGGGAAGCTCAGTGTTCAGGAAATCGGCCAGGGCGTCAATGCCGCTGTGCGCACCCTGGTCGCCGGCGAGGGGGGCCTGGCCGCGCAGCGCGGTCAGCGTGCCGGGCAGCATGGCGGCGATCAGGGCCGCGCCCGTCGCCAGGCGCAGGGCGGGGCGCGCGCTGATGCGGCGGAGCGCGCCCACGAGCGCGCGCGCGGCGAGCAGCAGGCCGAACGGCACCAGTGTGTGCAGGTAGCGGTCGTAGGTGTTGAAGGCGATCAGCCACAATCCGCCCAGCAGCGCGACCGTATAGGCGGCGATGACCCAGTCCAGCGCCGCCTGGCGGGTGGGCGAGGGGCGCTTGAGTCGCAGAGGCGCAGTGGGAGCATCGGTGGAGAAGAGGCGCGTCACCAGCCACGCCGGGACGAGCGCGGCCAGCAGCGCGTTCAGCGCGGGCGACCCTGTGGCGAAACTGAGCCAGTGCCCCCACGCTTCCAGGCGCGGCCCCAGCTCGTCGGAGCGGATCAGGCGGCCCGGATTGTTGCGCGCATAGCCCAGGCTGAAGAAGCTGCGCGGCGCGCGGCCCAGGTCCCACAGGACGAGCAGGGCGATCCCGGCCAGCAGCGGCAGCGCGTAGCGCGCCAGCCGCGCCAGCGCGTCGTGCCCGCGCCAGGCGGGGTGAGCCGTGCGCGCCAGGCCGAGCGCGACGATCAGCGGCACGGCCCACAGCGCGGTCGTCTTGGCGGCGAAGGCCAGGGCAGTCGCGCCGCCGGCCCATCCCCAGCGATCGCGGGCGGCCAGCAGCGCGGCCAGCAGCGCCCAGAAGGTCGCCTGGCCGTCGGTGAAGGCGGTCGGGGTGAAGGCCAACAGATACGGCGAGAGCGCGCACAGCAGCGCGGCCAGCAGGCTCACCGCCCGATCGCGGTAGAGCGTCTGTGCCAGACGGTAGGCGAGGGCCACGCTCAGCCCGCTGAACAGGACGTTGGGCAGGCGGGCGGCGAACTCCGTCGGGCCGAGCAGTCGGAAGCTGAGAGCGGTGGCGTAGAGGGTGAGCGGGGGCTTGTCCAGGTCGGTGGAGCGCAGCAGCCAGTCCCCCGCGTGACTGACCAGCCGGGCCTGGGCCGCGAACAGGGCTTCGTCCGGGTGGAAGCGGGCGTCAATGCCCAGAGTCAGAATCCGCAGCGCCAGCGCCAGAAACAAGACGAGCGCCGGCAGGATGAGCGGCGCTCGCCGTTCGCGCTGGGTGAGGGTCAGTCCGTGAAGCGGTACAGGATCAGCGTCCACAGAGCGATGACGCCGTCCTTCCAGGTGATCTTCTTGCCCTCTTCCCACTCGCGCCCGTTGTAGGAGATGGGCACCTCGTAGATACGATAGCCGCGCTTGAGCACTTTGGCTGTTACTTCCGGCTCGAAGTCGAAGCGGCGCGAGCGCAGCGGAATATCGCGGATGACCTCGGCGCGGAAAACCTTGTAGCACGTCTCCATGTCGCTGAGGATGGCGTTGTAGAGCAGGTTGGTGATGAAGGTCAGCGAGCGGTTGGCGATCATGTTCCAGAAGAACATCGCCTTGCGCGGGCCGCCCAGGAAGCGCGAGCCATAGACGACCTTGACGATCCCTTCCTCGAGGGGGCGCAGCAGCACAGGGTACTCGCGCGGGTCGTATTCCAGGTCGGCGTCCTGGATCAGGAAGACCTCGCCTGTCGCGTTCTTGAAGCCGGTGCGCACGGCTGCGCCTTTGCCCATGTTGCGCTCGTGGTGGATGATCCTGAGATCGTCGCCCGGTTCGATCTGGTCGAGCACGTCGCGCGTGCCGTCGGTCGAGCCGTCGTCCACGACGATGATCTCATGAGCAAGCTCGACCGCGCGCACGCGGCGCACGACTTCGGCGACGGTGCCTACCTCGTTGTAGCAGGGGATGATGACGGATAGCTTGACGCTCACGATGGTCTCCTCAGCATAGCTCGCTCGCCCTGCGCGCCGCGATTATAGCGGGCGCGACCGCTTGAATCAACCGTGTGTTGGCCCAGGGGTTCACGAACGAGTTGTCAGGCAGTGGTCGCAGGTCCCCATCCCCCGGCCCCTTCCCTCAGCAAAGCCAGGGGAAGGGGTGAGCGGCTTGCGTCCCCCCTCCAGCGAAGCTAGGGGGGGATTGAGGGAAGAGGCGTTCAGCGAGCATTTCCGAATTTCCCCCTGAAGACAGGTTGTTCGTGGACCCTTGGCCCGGTGATTCCCTGGCAGGTGGATGTCATAGCTCCAGTCTTCCGAAGTCTGGCCGGGTCGCCATAGACTCCCCCACTTGGCGCAGGCCCGGCGGCGGGGTAAGCTATTGGCGCGCAGCGTCCTGGCAGCGTTCTGGATGCTAATACAGCCCGCACCGTTTGCGGAGATAGCCCGGTGACCGATTTCCCGACTCTAACCCTGCGCGGCCTGCGTGCCGACGACTGGATGGCTCTGCAGCCGCTCTTCGCCAGCGAGACCGGGCTGCACGATGCGCTGGACGTGCCCTACGTCAGCGAAGAAGCGTTCCGCGAGCGCCTGGCCAGCCCGCCCGCTGGCATGCATACGCTGGTGGCCGAGATGATGCTGCCCAGCGGGCGCGAGCGGGTGGTCGGGCTGGCCTGGCTGCGCGTGCTCGCTGCGCCCCGCCGGCGGCACACAGCAACCCTGCAGATCGTCGTCCACGCGGACTATCGCGCAGGTGAGATCGAGGAGGCGCTTCTGCGCGCCGCGCTCGACCTGGCCGACAACTGGCTGGCCCTGCGCCGCGTAGAGATGCGGCTTTTCGCTGGCGACGAGGCTCGCGCTGAGATGCTCGCCCGGCATGGCTTCGCCCAGGAAGCCGTGATGCGCCGCTACGCAGTCCGCGCCGGCGAAGTGGTGGATGGCTGGCTGCTGGCCCGGCTGCGACCCGCCAGTGCGCATACTCCGGCGGCGAGGGAGGGGGGCGTATGACGCGCAAAGCCCTTCGGCTGGACATCCTGGTGCGGGGCATTGAGGCCGACGACTGGGAGGACATCGCCGCCATCCGCGAGAGCGGCAACGTTGTTTTCCACACACTCCAGCTTCCCTACTTCTCTCGTGACAAAATCCGCGACCGCCTGGAGAACCCGCCAGCCGATATGGTCGGGCTGGTAGCTGTGGTCGGCGGGATCGTGATCGGGCAGCTTGGCCTGCATCTGAATGCAGGCCGGCGCGCGCACACTGCCGCGCTGGGCATGATGGTGCACGGCGACTACCAGCTTCGCGGCGTGGGCACGGCGCTGATGGAAGCAGCGGTCGAGCTGGCCGAGCGCTGGATGGGCATCACCCGGCTGGAGCTGGAAGTGTATACCGACAACACTGCCGGGATTGCGCTGTACAAGAAGTTCGGCTTTGAGGTTGAGGGCACACTGCGCGAGTATGCCCTGCGCGACGGACAGTATGTGGACTCCTACCTGATGGCCCGCGTGCGCGAATGACACAGATGGCACTTCTCCCGCGAAAAAGCAGGCGCAGCCCGTGAGCGCACACCATCCCTCCAGCCTGGCCGCAGCGCGCGGCGAGCCGAGCTACGTCTGGCGCGACGGCCAGGAACGCCGTCTGCGCATGATCGGCCACTGGACAAAGCTGCCTGGTGCGTGGGTGCTGGAGGCTGGTTGCGGCGTCGGCGCGTATAGCAGCCAGATTCGCCGTCGCTATTCGCTGTTCGTCGAAGCGTTCGACCTGGAAATTGAGCGCGTGCGCCAGGCGCGCGCCGACACCCCGCACGCGCTCGTCGCCGCTGCCGAGCGCCTGCCGTACCGCGCTGACCTGTTCGACATCGTGCTCTCCAACGAGGTGATCGAGCACGTGGCCGACGACCGCCTGGCCGTTGCCGAGATGGTGCGCGTGCTCAGGCCGGGTGGGCGCATCGTGCTCTTCTGCCCCAACCGCTGGTACCCGGTCGAGCAGCACGGGCACTTCTGGCGCGGCAAATATCACTTCGGCAACACGCCGCTGATCAACTACCTGCCCGACCGCTGGCGCAACCGGCTGGCCCCGCACGTGCGCACCTACAGCGCGCGCGGCGTGCGCCGCCTGTTCGACGGGCTGCCGGTGCGCATCGTCCATCATGGGCGCATCTTCGGCGGCTACGACAACATCATCCACCGCCATCCGCACCTGGGCCGCTGGCTGCGCGACACGCTCTACCTGCTGGAACGCACCCCCCTGCGCGTCCTGGCGCTGTCGCACCTGGTCATCGTCGAGAAGACCGGGGGAGAGATTTCGGATTTCGGATTGCGAAATTCGGATTGAAAGGCCCTCTCTGGGCGCGACTCAGGGGGGACAGGCATTTCACCCGATGGGATCGGTGGACTTCACCAGGCGCAGCCCTTGCGCGGCATATTCTGCCAGCCTGGCCTCTGCCAGCGCGTCGAAGTCAATCGCCGGGTGGGCGACCGAGGACATGCAGTCGGTCAGCACGCGCCACCTGGCGATCTCTGCGGGGCGATCCTGGTAAGCGCGCATGACTGAGGCCAGCGTCTCCAGCACGCAATGGCTCTTGGCCTGCCCTGCCACATACACCAGGTCGTAGGTCGCCAGCGTCTCCAGGAAAGCCGTGTTCAGCCCACCCTGCGGGTGATCGGGCACCTTGACCTCCGGCTCCAGCAGCGAGTAATGCTCCGTCCTGGGGAGCGAGCCTTTGGGCACGAAGTGCGGCTGCGCCCTCCGCGCGGCGCTGTGGTAAGCGATGGCCTCGTACAGCGCCGGGGTGATGGCGTGGCCGGGCGTGCCGATCAGCGTGTGGTAGGGCCAGATCATGAGCAGCTTCTTGGCGCTGGCTTCCAGCGCATGCACGTACTCGCGCGACCAGGCCGGCTCGTAGAGAGGCAGCCAGCGCCCGGCCTCCACGTCGGCGGCGCTGATGGCGGTGAAAGGGGTCGGATGCTGCCCCGCCGGGTCACGCCACCAGGTGGCGAAAAAAATCTGCGTGGGCAGGTGGCTGTCCAGCGATGCGCTGATCGCCGTGATCTGCGCTGCGTGACGATAAACCCAGGCGATCGTGCGCCGCGTGTCGTCCACAGCCCCCGGCACGCTCAGCGCGCCGTCGGGATGGATAAAATCCACCTGGGGGTCCACCAGCAGCAGGATGGCGCGGCGGGCGTCGCTTTCGGCGGGCGGCAGCCCGGCATTCAGCCCGGCGGCGATGGCGGCGGCGGTGTCTGGCGGGGCCAGCGTGCCCACTGTGTCGGGATGGTAGAAAGCGGGGTAGGCGTTCATGGGGCGCTCCTGTCCTGGACTCAGCACGGGGCAGCACGCTAGTGCATCACGCGCCGGTAGACGGCCAGGGTCTCGCGGGCGGCGCGCTGCCACGAGAAGCGGGCAGCGCGTTCCGGGCCGGCGGCGGCCATCTGCGCGCGCAGCCTGTCATCATTCAGCACCAGGCCGATCACGTCGGTCATCTGCTGGACGTCATACGGGTTGAAGTAGCGGGCCACGTCCGCGCCCAGCTCTGGCATACTCGATTCGCGGCTGCTGACGACTGGCACGCCGCAGGCCATCGCTTCCAGCACGGGCAGCCCGGCCCCCTCGTAGAGCGAGGCCATCACGTAGACGGTCGCCGCGCGGAAGACGGCGGGCAGGTCTTCGTCGGGCACATAGCCGGGCAGCAGCACGGCCTCTCGCAGACCAAGCTCCTCCACGCGGGCGAAGAACTGCTCGTACAGCCAGCCCTTCGCCCCGACGACGACCAGCCCCAGGCGCGGATCGTCGCGGCGCAGGCGGCTGAGCGCCTCGACCAGGCGTGCCAGGTTCTTGCGCGGCTCGATGGTGCCCACCGCCAGCAGAAATCGCTCCGGCAGCCCGTACTTGGCGCGCACGCGGGTCACCTCGCTGTCGGGCACCACGCGAAAAAGGGGCGCAGCCGCTTCGTGGACGACGGTGATTTTGTGGTCGGGCGTGTGGTAGTGGCGGATGAGATCGTTCTTGGTCGCCTGCGAGATGGCGATGATCGCGTCCGCCCGGCGCACGAAGAGCGGCATGGCCGCGTTGAGATACCAGTAGTTCAGCCGCTTGTGATGCTGCGGGAACAGCTTGAAGATCAGGTCGTGCACGGTCAGCACGGTGGGCACGCCGCGCAGCGGCAGCAGCAGGTGCTCGGTGGCGTGAAACAGCGTCGCGTCCGGCACCATGCGGCGGAACGACAGACGCCCCAACTGGCCCAGCCAGACCAGCATCCGCCAGGGCTTGTAGCCCAGCCCGACGGATCGCTGCGGGATTGCTTCCCACTCGGAAAAGGTGCGCGCCTCGGCGGTGCGGTTGAAGAACAGGGCGGGGGGCGCATCCAGCTCGGCGATGAGCGCGTTGGTCAGCGAGTGGGCGTAACGCCCCAGCCCGGCGCGGCTGTTGACCGCCGCCGAAACATCCAGGGTGATGGTCACCGGTCAGCGTCTCCTTGGGCGGGGTGAAGTGGGCGCTCGCGGTGGATGAGCACGGCCCAGACGAAACAAGGCAGCCGCAGCATCCGCCGCCAGCGCCAGGGCTGGCGCAGCAGCCGGTACAGCCATTCAAGCGCCAGACGACGCATCCAGCGCGGGGCGCGCGGCACCACGCCGGCGATGAAGTCGAACGTGCCGCCGACGCCCATCGCCACCGAAACCGACAGCCGGTCGCGGTTGCGGGCGATCCACAAGTCCTGGCGCGGCGCACCGTAGGCCACGAACAGGATGTCCGCGCCGCTGGCATTGACGCGGGCGACAATATCCTCTTCCTCATCGGGAGACGGGCTGCCCGCGTAGGTGCCGGCGATGCGCAGGCCAGGGTTTTCGGCCACCAGCCGGGCGGCGGCCTGCTCGGCGACGCCAGGCGCAGCCCCCAGCAGAAAGAGCTTCCAGCCGCGCTCGGCGGCCCGCCGGGCGATCAGCGGCACGCCGTCCGAGCCGGTGACGCGCTCCGGCAGGCGGCGGCCCAGCAGCCGCGCAGCCAGCAGCAGCCCCACGCCGTCGGCCACGCACAGGTCGGCCCCGTGCAGGGCGCGCATGAAAGCGGGATCGTCCTGGGCGATCATGACGAATTCCGGGCTGACCGTGCATATCTGGTAAGCGCGGTCGCCCCGCGCGATCCAGCCGGCGATCTGCGCCAGCATACTCTCAAACGTGGCCGCGTCCACCGGCACGCCGACCAGGGTCAGCCGTTCTGCGCGCGAATTTTCTGTGGTCAATCTGTGGTCCGGGACCCCCATGCCGCAACCAATAGCCTCTCCGCCAGAGCGCGTTATGCGCTTCTCAACCGCTGTCCCCCGGCCCTTTTCCTCGCGAGCAGGAGAAGGGGAAGACCCCCATCCCTTTCCGCTGGCCGAGAAAGATTGCAGGGCGGGATCAGGCTGTTAGAGGCCGTTCGAGAAATCGTGCGCCTGCCTTTGCCCCCCATCCCCGGCCCTTCCCCCACGAGAGGGGAAGGGAGAAGAGCGCGCCCACTAAGCCCCTTCCTCCTTGTGGGGGAGGGGTTTGGGGTGGGGGGAAACAGCTTCTCACATGGTCTCTTACGGTGCACCGTGCCCGGCACGCTGCGCCGGGTGTGTGGAGTTCATAACAGGCTCTAAGAATATTTTACCCCAGCGGGCGCATTTGGGTACTGTATTCTTTGCGATGGGTGCGTGCAAAGGTTGACAGCGACGCGCCGGGCGCCGGGCAGTGACCCCGCCCTGACAGGTTTTGCACGCGCCCTTTGCAATTGAAACTCGTCACACGGGCATGGCCCCCCATCCCCCAGCCCCTTCCCCCACGCTGCGCGGAGGGAAGGGGAGCAGACTCGCCGCTTTGCTCCCTTCCCCCCTCGTGGGAGAAGGGCCGGGGATGGGGGGAGGCATATGTAGTGGACCCATAAAGCTGGACACAATTATCGCATGGTTAAGGGGGATGTGTTGGCCGGATCAAAGAGCCACGCGGCTTCGAATTCGGACGGTGTGAGATAACCGAGTGCCGAGTGAATGCGT
>Ga0226835_1000073_pt1 | contig 204825 bp, 152 predicted proteins | sample LAC_MetaG_1_FD_163627 | JGI IMG/M metagenome (GOLD analysis project Ga0226835, IMG submission 163627) | Anaerobic ammonium oxidizing microbial communities from anammox membrane bioreactor (MBR) in UC Berkley, California, United States -... | ecosystem: Engineered > Bioreactor > Anaerobic >...
AAAGGTGTCAGATGAAGCGGAGAATATGATATAAACGTAATACATGGCACAGAAAAACCCGTTTCATATTGTTGTACAAAACAATACAAAACGGGAAAAAGTGCGGTCCGGACGGGACTCGAACCCGTCTCGTCAAGGTTTCCTTGACGAGGTGACAGGCACGTAAATCACATTATCTTAATCGTTTTTGTTTTCGCTGATCAGCCGTTCGATAGATTTTCTGTTGAGTTTTTTGAGTCTTTTTTCCTCCGTCAATGCTGATTTTTTGCTGTCGAAAGCTTTAAGATAGACCAATTCCCACGGTCCTTTTGAGGCTGTGTACCGGCTTAAGTCGTTGTTGTGTTCCCACAATCTTTTCTCCGGATTAGCAGTGTAGCCCTTGTAAAAGGTGTCAGATGAAGCGGAGAATATGATATAAACGTAATACATGGCACAGAAAAACCCGTTTCATATTGTTGTACAAAACAATACAAAACGGGAAAAAGTGCGGTCCGGACGGGACTCGAACCCGCGACCCCGTGCGTGACAGGCACGTATTCTAACCAACTGAACTACCGAACCAGAAATTGAATGAACGTTGTTAACGTCAAAAGCGTGTGCAAAATTAATAACTTTTTTGTTCCCTGCAACAATCCTATTGTTTTTTTATTCTTTTTGTTCAGGATAATTTCCGTCTAAGTTTAACATGCTGATTCCCTTCTCGATGTTGGCTCCCGATGGATGCTGAAAGACGCGCAGTCCAAACTCGGGAAGAACGGCTAAGATATGGTCGAATACATCACTCTGTATGTTTTCGAAATCGGGCCACGAGAGTTTCTGGCTGAAAAAATACACTTCGATGGGGATTCCGTTTTCCGAGGGCTGCAATTGCCTCACTTGCACAGGCAACTCCTGATGAACTCCCGGGAAGGCCTTTAGATAAGCGGTGAGATACATCCGGAAAACTCCTAGATTGGTTTGACGGCGACCATTGACTAAGGTGCTGGTATCAAGCTTGTTTTCTTCGTTGAACTGCTGAATTTCGGTTTCTTTCTCATGGACATATTGGCTAATGAGATGAAAACGACGAAATTTATTCAGCATGTGCTCATCACAAAACCGAACGCTCTCCATATCGAGGTTCACACTTCGCTTGATCCGTCGGCCACCGGCCTCGGTCATACCCCGCCAGTTGATGAAACTGTCCGACACCAATGCGTATGTGGGGATTGTGGTAATACTTTTATCAAAATTCTGAACCTTCACGGTGGTGAGGGTGATTTCGAGTACATCGCCATCGGCATTGTATTTTGGCATGCTGATCCAGTCACCGATGCGAACCATATCGTTCACCGAAAGTTGCAGACCGCCGACAAAACCTAAGATAGGGTCTTTGAAAACCAACATCAACACTGCCGAAAGTGTTCCCAGTCCGATGACGATATTGCCTAAGTTTTTATCCAAAAGCGTGGCCAGAATCATCAGTGAACCAATGATATAGGCCACCAACTTCAGCACTTGGGCAAGGCCCTTGATGGGTTTGTTGCGCGAGCTGTCTTTGCTAATATAATAATCGTAGAAAGAACTGATTAAAGAACTTATGACCAGCATGGTAACGAAAATAGCATACACATCCACCATTTTCTGTACACTCAGAATAGCTTCCGGAAAGCTGGGTAGGGTGTAGGGGACAAACTTGCTTACGATAAAACTGGGTACATAGTACGAAATACGACTGACGACTTTGTTGTGCAGCAGAATATCATCGAATTTAGTGGCACTGCGGTCTATCAATCGGATCACCGTGCGTTTGATGATAAACCAGGTGATGTAATAAATGATCACCGAAAGAATCAGAAGCCCGACAAAAATGGAGCTTTCTGCTAAAACCAGCGCTTGCTGCTCGGTAAAATGTAAAGAGGTGAAAAGGTCTTGGAAAAATTGAATGAATGGTTCGAACAGCATGCTCTTTGGAAGTTGGGTGAATTAGAGATACTTTATGGCGTCGAGATATTTTTTTCGGATGAAATCAAGTTTTTCAACATCGCTATGTTCGTCGTAGATACGGACAAAGTCGAGGATTCCGCTGGCATCGTACATGGTGGTGAGGGCAGCGTCGAACGAGCTGATGTCAATGTTGTGTTTGATATCCATCGTAATCTTTTCGAAAGTATTCCATTTTAATTTCATTGGAATTTCGATGTAAAACATATTCTTCCAGTTTTGATCGGAATAAATTCCATGAATCATTTTCATAATCTGGAAGTATTTGGTAATGTGTATGATAGAGCAATATTCGGGCACTTTCCGATCGCGCATCAGTTCAATACCTTCTTTTTCGAAAGCGGTAGCCAATGGTGCGGCTTGGTCGTAAGGCAGGTTTTTGATTCTGATCACGCCGGTGGGATTGTTTTGCAGGGTGATATGTCCCGGTGCGCCATCAAATTCAAGGCCTGATGCTTGCCGTGCACTGCGTATGGCACGGATAATTTTGTCATCGTTGTTCACCGATTTAGTCACAAAAAATAAAGCTCGCGGATCAGTGCGATCCGGTACAGTGGTTCCGTTATACCCCGGAAAGGGGAAGAGCGATTCCAAAATCAGGGCATGGCTGTTGGTCAGATATTCAACAGAAGCAAGATTTTCCTTTTTACTGATAGTTCCGATTGATGAAAGAGCCTGATGATCCATGACAGTGTTTTTTTGTGAATGAGTAAATGAGTGAAGGATTGACAGGGCGAATATACAGAAATCTGCATATTTTGTCTATTATTTTTTTTTCAACAGGATAAAAAGCTCTCTCCCTTTTCTGGGTTTGATGCTGTTGTGGCAAATATTGAAGCTGATAAAATGAAAATATGGTTTGAAAATCGACTCATATTCTTCGGCTGAGCCGCCAAAAGGCGGTGAATCCGCCTGAAACTCGTGGTTGAAGAGTAAACCAACAAGCTTACCTCCTGTTCGAAGCAGGCTGTGGGCTTTCGCGGCGTATGCATTACGACGTTCGCGCGGGATACTGCTGAAAAATGTTTGCTCAACCAAAAGGTCATAGCGACCTTGATGTTCAAAAAAATCGTCCTGCAAAAGATTCGATTTTGGGAAAAACGGATGGTATTGCGTGAGTTTTTCCAATGCTGCCTGGCTAAAGTCGAGCGCAAAGGTGTGCCGAAAACCATTTTCATAAAGATAAGCTGCTTCCCAGCCAAAGCCGGCGCCGGGCACTAAAATCCGAAGCTCTTTGTTGGTGAGCTGGTCAAAATATTCTTTCAGCGGCGTGGAAACATAACCGATATTCCATTTGTGATGGCCGGTCTCATATTGTCGTTGCCAATATGCTGGCTGATGGATATTTTTGGGTTCTGAGTTCAACCTCCTGAAAGTTTTACTTTAAAACCTTGTTTGATAAGTATTTGTAATATTTTCTCACGAAAATCACCCTGGATGAGAATTTCGCCATCTTTGGCTGTGCCACCCACGCCGCAAGCCGATTTGAGTTGCTTGCCAAGGGCTTCGAGGTCGTTGTTGCTGCCGACAAAACCACTAATAAGGGTTACTTTTTTGCCAGCACGCTGTTTTTTGTCGAGCATAATGCGCAGATTTTGCCGGTTGTTGGACAGGGTTTCAACTTCCTGCTGACCATCATCGAATACAAAATCGGGATTGGTCGAATAAACAATACCTTCACGTTTGGGTTTCATGAGATGATTTTCATTAGTTCGTCTTTGATTTTATCGCGGGTGTTGGCAATGCTTTCCAACAACGCTTCTGTGGGGTTTAAATCATCGCGGCTTTCCGGGATGATAACATTCAGGCTCAGCGGATCCACCTCTGCAAGCAAATTCTCGTCCATCATCACGGGTTCGCCATCAAGGTTCACCACATCGGCGGCTGAACGTACAAGCTTTACCGTGTGGGCTTTATGAATGGTGACATGCTTTGATTTGTCTATCATCTTTAAAAACAACAAGTTAATGATGATAGGCATTTCGAGTAAAGGTGGTTTTTTTACGATGCACACATCCAAAAGTCCATCGTTGAGGCTGGCATCGGGGGCAATGGTAGTATTGTAACCAAACTGATTGGAATTGGCAAAGCTGATAATCAACGCCTTAGTCCGAATGGTTTTGTTATTGTCTAGCACAAGGGTGTATTCTTCGGGCTTATACCGTTGATAGTGAGCGGCCACAATTTTAAAATAGGAGAAAAACCCGCGGTTTGGATCTTGTGCAAAATGTTTGGCCACCAAAGCATCGAAGCCTACGCCCGCAATGCTGATAAAGACTTCGTGGTTGATTTTCACCGTATCAATCTGAACAACATGCCCTTCGCGAATGACTTGCAAGGCTTTTTCCATGTCAATAGGGATGTTCAGGTGTCGTGCCAGCCCGTTCCCCGAACCGCTGGGCACAATGCCCAGTACGGTCTGACTGTGAATGAGGCAACGGGCCACTTCGTTGATCGTTCCATCGCCTCCAACGGCTACTACAAGATCAAAATTTTCTTTGACTGCTTCATTGGCCAATTCGGTAGCGTGCCCGACATAATGGGTGAAGTGAATTTCATAGTAGGCATTGCCCTGATCAAAAAAATTCTCAACCAATTTTGGAAAAGATTCCTTGCTGTGTTGTCCGGCAATAGGATTGACAATAAACCTGATTTTTTTTGGATTTGACGCCTCCATCTCAACTTTTTCTAATAGGTTAGTTTATTGTCAATCAGTCGGTTGTTGTATTGTTGACGAATTGCATTGAAACGCTTGTTCATCATTTGCCCTGAGGTCGGATTGGCAGGAAGAAGATTGTTTTTCAACTTGGAATCGGCTTTTAGGTCGTATAACTCACTCACTTTATTTCCCGCGAAGATGGCCAAAGTATCGATATAGATCAACTGATAGATTCCACTCAAATAATTGATGACAAAAGGCGTTTCGATTGAATCGAAGAGATTTCGACCAAAAGTAACTAAGGTATCGTTACTGCCGGTAAGTGCGGCAATACTGGGCAGAATATCGCTATGCTGAGCAATGACTTTGGTGCGGACTCCTGTGCCCAGTCCCGGAAAATAGAATGCCACAGGAATACCGTACAATCCCCAGTAATCCATATAAGAGGAGAATTGAGCCTTCTCGGGTGTGTGGTCGGCCGTAATCACAAAGATGGTGTTACGAAACCATTCGGTGTTTTGTGCAGATTCAAAAAATCGCTGCAATGCATGGTCGGTATAGGAGAAGGTGGCTTCCATGTCGTTGGTGGCCTTGGTGAAACGGCCTTTGTAAGCATCGGGCAACTGATAGGGATGGTGCGACGACAAGGTGAAAAGACAGGCGGCAAAAGGCTGCTGAAAAGTGCTCAATTGTTTCGAAAAATATTGCAGATAGGGTTCGTCGAAAATCCCCCAACGTCCATCGAAATCTTGATCATTGCCATATTCATTTCGTCCAAAATAACGATCGAAACCGGCAATGTGCGAAAAATGATCGAAATGCATTGTTCCGTTATTGCCTCCATGGAAGAATGACGTTTGATAACCTTGTCGTTTCAATACGCTTCCAACTCCCATTAACTTGTTGGTAATGTATGGAGTGGCTTGAAACTCACGATCCATTAACGAAGGAATTGAGCTGAGAATACTGGGCAGAGCTTCGTTGGATCGTTTGCCATTGGCAAATCCTTCGAAAGTAATACTGTGATTCAGTAGAGAGTCAAGAAAAGGTGTAAGTCCTTGTTTCTGAGTGTTGTAATAGCCAATATAATCGCGACCAAAACTCTCTAGAATGAAGATGACGATGTTGGGCTTTTTCGGGAGCTGATCCGGATTCAGGTATTGGTTAATCGTGAAATTTTGTTTTACCGGATTAAAGAGTGTTTCAACTTCTGTTTCACTGAAATCAGCGATGCGCTCCAGGTTGGGGTGGCTGATGGTTTGCATGATCGAAAACGGACTGTTGATCAACAAAGGGACATTTCGGCTTTCAGTACGATTGGCAGCATGAATCATGCTGATGGGTTTCATCTGTAAACCACCGCGCCCAAAGACAATCGTTGTTAACATGAAAGCCAAAAAGATCAGTAAATGTGTCAGATACCATCGCAATTGCCTTACCGGTGCAGGATTACGTCCGACAAACCAGCTGCCTAATTTGTACAGCAGCCAGATGATGATCAGGTAAAGCAATAGCATATACCAGAAATCATAGAGGAAGGTCAATATCAATGAACCGGTATTTTCCGACGAATTCCCCAAAAAAGCAAGAACCTCGGAGGTCGTTCTCTTGGCGATATAACGGAAAAATATAATATCTATCAAGTTGAATATTAACGCAAAGCTGTTAATAAGGACAAACAGGTAACGTAACATTTTCTGGTATCCGTTGCTATACCTGAAATGAAAGGGAATGGTGGAAAGCAGGATGAGAGGCAGGTTGGTAATGGCGATGGCAACCAAATCGTAGCGGATACCCCAAAACATCAGTTGTAGCAACTCCCAGAGATGAAGATGACAGAAGTTTTTAAAATTGACAATATAGAAAAGCCATCGAGTAAAGACATAAAGCAACAATACCCCTGTAAGCCGGATGACTAAAAGGGCGGCCTGACTTTGTCGCCTTGGGAACGCCAAATGGAGCTTCGTAAACTGCAAACCCATTTTCATGATTTGTCTGATATCACATAACGGCTGAACCCAGGTTCAGCTCTCAACACAAGAAATCCTTACAGTAATAAGGTGTGTTTTGCATTGGTGAGCAAAATTACGCATTTGACTTATATAAACGCCTGCTGCCTTGGAGCAACAGGCGTTTAAGGTTATTGTTTTTGCAATTTTTAAGGAATAAAGTTTTTTGAGTTCAATAGCTGTTTCAGCAGTTCATTTCAATAATCTTGAGTACGACTTCTGTGGCTTTTACCATGCTTTCCAAGGGAACAAATTCATATTTTCCATGGAAGTTATGCCCGCCGGCAAAGATGTTGGGGCAAGGCAAACCTCTGAAACTGAGCCACGAACCGTCGGTTCCGCCACGAATGGGTTTAATCTTGGGTTCAATGCCAAGCGATTCCATCGCTTTACGGGCTGTTTCAACTATATGGTATTGGGGCTCAACTTTTTCGCGCATATTGTAGTATTGGTCTTTCATCTCTAGGATAAAACTACCGTCGCCATATCTTTCGTTCATGAAATCAACACATTGTTGAAGCATCTTCTTTCTTTGTTCGAACACAGGTCGGCTGTGATCGCGGATGATGTATTGCATCATGGCTTTTTCTACTATTCCCTCCACCTTGATCAAATGGAAAAAACCTTCATAATCCTGCGTAAACTCTGGCCTGTCGAAGACTGGAAGCAGAGCGTTGAATTCCATGGCCATGAGCAAAGCATTTTTCATCTTTCCTTTGGCATAACCCGGATGGATGTTGCGCCCCTGAATGAATACTTTTGCTCCGGCAGCATTGAAATTTTCAAACTCCAACTCCCCAATTTGTCCCCCATCAAGGGTATAAGCCCAGTCGGCGCCAAATTTTTCCACTTCAAACTTGTCCACTCCGCGACCAATTTCCTCGTCAGGCGTGAAGCCTATTTTTACCGGCCCGTGTTTGACCTCGGGATGAGAAACCAGGTATTCAATGGCAGTCATAATTTCGGCAATGCCGGCCTTGTCGTCGGCTCCGAGCAAAGTGGTTCCGTCGGTAACAATCAGTGTCTGACCTACATAAAGATTCATTTCTGGAAAATCGGAAGGCGAGAGCACGATACCTTGCTCCGGATTCAGAACAATGTCTTTGCCATCCCAGTTTTCGACGATCTTTGGATTAACATTTTCGCCCGGCATGTCGGGGCTGGTATCCACATGAGCAATAAAACCGATGACAGGGCCATCTTTTCCATTATTTGCTGGAAGTGTAGCCATTACATAGCCGTTAGAATCCATAGATACATCCTGCAGGCCAAAAGCCCGAAGCTCGTCATATAACATGCGTAAAAGATTGAGTTGTTTGGCGGTGCTGGGGCAGCTATCGGAGTTTTCATCGCTTTGTGTGTCGATGCTGACGTATCTCAGAAAACGGTTTATTACTGAATCTTTCATACCGGATATTTTTTTAAAGTTGTGTTTCTTCTTCGGGTTTTGCCTTCAGGGATTCCCAGATGACGTAGGCACAGATCAAGGCAAACATCAGTAGTCCAAGGACTTCGGCAGAATTTGAGGCAAACCATTCCGCATTCACGAAATTTATTCCGCCAAATTTGAGCATTGCGCTCACCACGCCCATCAAGGCGCCACCGGCGATGAACCCTGAGGCAATGAGCGTTCCACGTTCTTTACGCGCCTGATTGAGTCGGGCATCATTAGAGCGGCTTGTGACATACCAGGCCACGATACCACCTACAAGCAAAGGCGTGTTGAGTTCGATCGGGATAAACATCCCCAGCGCAAAGGCCAGAGCCGGGACGCCAATCATCGTCAGAATAAGCGAAAGAAAAGCACCGGCAGCATAAAGCATCCAGGGTGCGGCCTTGCCCGACATCATGGGTTCGATGACGGCTGCCATGGCATTGGCTTGAGGCGCAACAAGGGCATTCTCGCCGGTGAAACCATAGGTCTCGTTCAAAATCATGATTACACCACCTACCGTAGCCGCCGAAACCAATGTCCCCATAAATTTCCAGGTCTGTTGTTTGTAGGGCGACGACCCAAGCCAATATCCTATTTTGAGGTCGGTGATAAAACCACCGGCCATCGAAAGTGCGGTGCACACCACACCCCCAATGATGAGGGCAGCCACCATGCCGGCAGTGCCAGAGAGTCCCGCCCAAACCAAAACCAACGAGGTGATAATCAGTGTCATCAGCGTCATGCCCGAAACCGGATTGGTGCCCACAATGGCTATGGCGTTGGCCGCAACGGTGGTGAAAAGAAAAGCGATGATCATCACTATGCCCAAGGCAATGAGAGCTTGTGTGAGGTTGTTTACCACGCCAAACATGAAAAAGAGGAAGATGACAAGGGTTGTCACCAAAAGTCCGATCAGGATGATTTTCATTGGAAGATCGCGTTGGGTACGTTTGTCGTTCATGGCAACGGATTGTTTGCCCGAAAGCTCCTTTACAGCTAACCCGAAGGCACTTTTGATGATGCCCGAGGAACGGATGATGCCAATGATACCGGCCATAGCGATACCGCCAATGCCGATATGCCTTACATAATTACGGAAGATTTCTTCGGCCGACATTTGTCCGATCAATGCAGTTACGTTAGCACCAACGGCAATGGTCTGGCCTTCGGCGAAATGGGAAATGATCGGGATGATGACATACCATCCGATAAATGAACCCGCCGTGATGATGGCGGCATATTTCAGCCCGATGATATAGCCTAATCCCATGACAGCAGCGCCCACATTCATTTTGAAGACTATTTTGAATTTGTCGGCTACCATTTGCCCGACCGGAATTACGCGACTGGTGAAAACTTCGGCCCACCAGCCAAAAGTGGCGATGATGAAATCATAAATACCACCGATGAGCCCGGAAATCAGCAATAGTCTGGCCTGATTTCCACCCTTTTCGCCCGAAACCAATACTTCCGTAGTGGCTGTGGCTTCAGGAAAAGGATATTTGCCGTGCATGTCCTGAACAAAATATTTTCTGAATGGGATCAAAAATAAAATACCCAGAAAACCTCCAAGTAGCGACGAAAGGAAAACCTGATAAAAATGGGCTTCCAGATTGAGGATATATAAAGCCGGCAGGGTAAAAATCGCTCCGGCCACAATGACACCCGAGCTGGCACCGATAGACTGAATGATCACGTTCTCGCCCAGTGCGTTTTTCCGTCTGGAAGCAGCCGACAGACCAACGGCAATGATAGCTATGGGAATGGCAGCCTCGAAAACTTGTCCGATTTTTAAACCCAGATAAGCTGCGGCAGCAGAAAAAATGACCGCCATCAGCAAACCTAATAGAACCGAGCGAAGGTTAACTTCGGGGTATGTCTTTTCGGGCGACATTAGCGGCTTGTATTCTTCGCCAGACTTCAGTTCACGATAAGCATTATCGGGTAAACCTTTGATTTCCTGTTCATTCATAAAATAGAGGTTTTGCTAAGATGATGATTCAGTGGCAAACCTGGTAAAACAATACTGGCTTGCCCCTCACAAAAGTAAAGGTTTTTCACCATTTTCAGGAGAACTATACGATTTTCCTAAGGCAAAAAAATGAAAATGGGCGAAAAAAAACAACCTCCAAAAACAGCGCTACAGGTTTTTGGAGGTTGTTTTTTATTTCCGGTGTTCACCGGAAAATTAGTCTAGTTTTTGATGAATTTAATTGTGTCTTTTAATTGACCTTCGCGATAGACCTGCACAAGATATACTCCTTGTAGTAAATCATTCACATCAATCTGCTGCAGCGCTTTTTCAAAAACACCCTCGTGTACAATTCGTCCATTCAGATCGGCAATGCGATAAGAAACCGTGCCATTTGCAAACAGGCGCTCATCTAATTGGATATTGAGTCTTTCTGCAACAGGATTTGGCCAGTTTTTCAATACAAAACCATCTTCTATCTGATTTAACCCGATAATAAGATCAAATTCAACATGCAAAGTGTGGTTTGCTGTGACGGCATTGAAAGTGTAGGACGTAGCATTACCAATACTGTCGCCATCAATCCAGAAAGCCAGAACTTTATAACCTTCAGCAGGAATAAAGGTAAACGTTTTGTTTTCGTTGTAGTTTACCTGAACCTCACCGGCCGGATTCACACTGCCATGCTCACCCGCAGTAGCCGAGATAATAAAGGTGTCAATTGCAAAACTGGCGCTAATGGTATGATTTGTAGTAATATTACTGAAAGTGTATGTCGTAACTGCACCTACGCTTACACCGTCAACGAGTACATCGGCCACATGATATCCGGTGTTGGGAGTGATGATGAAAGTTTTGTTTTCGCCATGGTTCACCGTAACAGTCCCCGAAGGATTGATGTTGCCGTTTGCTCCTGCCGAGGCCGTAATAGTGTATGTGTTGATAGCAAAGCTGACGCTGATGGTGTGGTTGGCCGTAACATTGTTGAATGTGTAATTGACTGGTGCGCCAACCGAGGTTCCGTCAACCATTACTTGATCAATGTGATACCCTGTGTCGGGGGTGAAAGTGAATGTAACATTTTCGCTATGGTTAACCGATACGGCCCCTGAAGGTGCAATGCTTCCGTTGGTTCCTGATGTGGCCGTGATAGTGTATGTGTTGATGGCAAAGCTGGCACTGATGGTATGATTAGCAGTAACGTTGGTGAAAGTATAGCTTGTAACAGCACCTACACTGGCTCCATCAACAAGCACATTGGCAACGTGATAGCCGTTATTGGGTGTGATGGTGAAAGTTTTGCTTTCGCCATGATTCACTGTGACAGCTCCCGAAGGCGAGATGCCTCCGTTTTCGCCTGCTGATGCAGTGATGGTGTAGAATTTTAAAATGAAACTGACGGAAATGGTATGGTTTTCAGTGACGTTACTGAAAGTATAACTATTGACTGCACCAACAGAAACGCCATCCACCAACACGCTGCTTACCTGATAACCGGTATTTGCTGTAAATGTGAAAGTCTGATTTGCTCCATAATTCACCGTAACAGTTCCCGAAGGCGTAATACTTCCGTTGGCTCCTGCTGTGGCCGTAATGGTATAAGTGTTGATGGCAAAGCTGGCGCTGATGGTGTGGTTGGCCGTAACATTGCTTAAAGTGTAGGTTGCCACCGCACCCACGCTTGCTCCGTCAACGAGTACATCGGCAATATGATATCCGGTGTTGGGAGTAATGGTGAAAGTTTTGTTTTCTCCGTGGTTCACCGTAACGGCTCCCGATGGAGCGATACTTCCGTTGGCTCCTGCTGTGGCCGTAATCGTATAGGTGTTGATGGCAAAACTGGCACTGATGGTGTGGTTGGCCGTAACATTGCTGAAAGTGTAGGTTGTCACCGCACCCACGCTTGCTCCGTCAACGAGTACATCGGCAATATGATATCCGGTGTTGGGGGTAATGGTGAAAGTTTTGTTTTCGCCGTGGTTCACCGTAACGGCTCCCGATGGCGCGATACTTCCGTTGGCTCCTGCTGTGGCCGTAATCGTATAGGTGTTGATGGCAAAACTGGCACTGATGGTGTGGTTGGCCGTAACATTGCTGAAAGTGTAGGTTGCCACCGCACCCACGCTTGCTCCGTCAACGAGTACATCGGCAATATGATATCCGGTATTGGGGGTAATGGTGAAGGTTTTGTTTTCGCCGTGGTTCACCGTAACAGTTCCCGAAGGCGTAATACTTCCGTTGGCTCCTGCTGTGGCCGTAATCGTATAAGTGTTGATGGCAAAGCTGGCGCTGATAGTGTGGTTGGCCGTAACATTGCTGAAAGTGTAGGTTGCCACCGCACCCACGCTTGCTCCGTCAACGAGTACATCGGCAATATGATATCCGGTGTTGGGAGTAATGGTGAAGGTTTTGTTTTCGCCGTGGTTCACCGTAACGACTCCCGATGGCGCGATACTTCCGTTGGCTCCTGCGGAGACTGAGATGGTATAGGTGTTGATGGCAAAGTTAGCAGTGATGGTGCGATTTGCTGTAACATTACTGAAGGTATAACTCGTGACAGTGCCAACATTGATGCCGTCAACAAGCACTTCGGCCACATGATATCCGACATCGGGGGTAATAGTGAAGGTTATATTCTCACCATGGTTTACTGTGATAGCTCCCGAAGGTGCAATACTCCCGTTTGCTCCAGCTGTGGCAGTGATCGTATAAGTATTAATGTCAAAACTGGCGCTGATGGTGTGGTTGGTGGTTACGTTACTAAAGGTATAACTCGTTACAGCTCCAACACTGACGCCATCCACAAGGACATCGTCCACATGATATCCGGTATTTGGAGTGATGGTGAAAGTTTTGTTTTCTCCTTGATTCACGGTGACTGCTCCCGAAGGGGATATGCTTCCGTTGGCTCCAGCAGTGGCAGTGATGGTAAAAATGTTAACACCTGAGGCATTCACCCTTCCGTTGGTGTAGGAGATACCTTCGATGGGGAAGATTCCAGCTGTCACTTCGTTTCCGCTGACAAAGATCAGATCGGTGGTGGCTGTACCGCTAAAGTTGCACTTCAGGTCGAAGGCTTTGCCGTTTGGAGTATAGCCAGGCCCCATGTCGTAATAGACGATGCTTAACAGATTACCGTTTTGAAAGGCTTGATAATTTGGACCCGTAAATCCGACCTTGTTGGTTAACTCGATAAATTCCAAAACGTTTCTGTCGGTAAGGATTTTAAAAGTGAAGGAGTTTACGTTTTCGGTGAAGTTAAGCATTTCAAATGGAATCAACACTTCACCGGCCGAAGCTGTGATGGTTCCGATCTTTACTTGTGGGGCAACTGCAAAACTTGCAATGATCGTGTGATTGGCCGTCACGTTGTTGAAGGTGTAGGTGGAAACCGTCCCAACGCTCGTGCCATCAACAAGTACATTTGAAATTCTGTATCCGGCATCGGGTGTAATGGTGAAGGTTTGACTGCCCCCGGGATTAATACTGATGTTCCCCGAAGGACTGATGCTTCCTCCGGTGCCTGCCGAAGCAGAAATCGTGTAAGTTGTACCAGTGTTAAAACTCGCACTAATGGTATGATTGGCGCTGATATTGTTGAAAGTATAACTGCTGACCGCCCCGACGCTGGCGCCGTCAACGAGCACATTGGCAATTTGAAATCCTGCATCGGGCGTTATGGTGAAGGTTCTGTTTTCGCCGTGGTTCACCGTGATGGTCCCCGAAGGGTTGATGCTGCCGTTGGCGCCGGACGATGCCGTGATGGTATATGTTTTGACGGAAAAGCTGGCACTGATGGTGTGATTGGCCGTCACATTTGTAAAAGTATAACTGCTGATTGCTCCCACACTCGTTCCGTCCACAAGAACATCCGCCACCTGATAGCCGGCATTGGGCGTAATGGTAAATGTCTTGTTCATGCCTTCAGGAACACTGACATTGCCCGAAGGTGAAATCGAACCGTTGGCACCGGCCGAGGCGTTAATGGTGTAGATATTGCCAACATTGGCAATGACTTCTCCATTCGTATAAGTGATGTTTTCAACAGGAAATATGCCAGCAGTAACCTCATTGCCTGTTCCAAAAGTAAGTGGAGTGTTAGCAATTCCGCTAAAAGTGAACTTCATGTCGAAGATCTTGCCGTTGGGGGCATAACCTGCTCCTAAGTCATAATACACAATGCTTAAAAGATTGCCATTCTGGTAGGCTTGATAATTTGGTCCGGTAAAACCTGTTTTATTGGTTAGTTCAATGAACTCCAGAACACTGCGATCAGTCACAATCTTAAAAGTAAAGGAGTTAATATTATCCGGAAAATTGAGCATTTCAAATGGAATCAATACAACTCCCGGAGAAGCGGTAACCGTGCCAATGCGAACTTCCGGATTGCCCGCAGGCGCAGCCGGTAAAGCCACCGTAGGATTGATAGTCGGAGTTGCAACAAGACGAACCGTTGCCATCAACAGTACAAGAAATAAAAGACTTAGTCTAAGCATGTGATTAATAATTAGTTAAATCAAACGTAAGAAAAGTTGGTTGTTCTGAGAATCACAGAAACGTAAACTTGGGAGTTATACATTTTTCATTTGCATGAGATAAGTTCGGAGCTGCGTTAAACCGAACATCGCAATTTATGGCGGCAAATCTACATTTTTTCTTTTGAAATAAATCATGATTGTTGCTTTCAAATTGTTAAACTATTCTGAAAAATAACACAATAAGGAGCAAATAGTTTTCCATTTTATCATCACCAACGATTTTTATTTTCTTCATTCGTTTTGATTGGAGATAATGCGTTAAACAGTCAAAATGTTAATTTTGTTGCATGTTCCAAAGGTTTGAAAAAAACATCATTGACAGCGGTCTGGCGCATCTGTCCGACCGCCTTGTCGTGGGTCTGAGCGGTGGTGCCGACTCGGTGGCGCTGGTTCATTTGCTACATCGCGCGGGCTTTATGTTGATTGCAGCTCATTGTAACTTTGGACTGCGTCAAGGCGAATCGGACGAAGATGAAGAATTTGTCAGATCCTTTGCAGCACAACTCAACATCGAGCTGAATGTGAAGCGTTTCGAAACCATGGATTATGCTGCCCGGCATCGGGTTTCGATTCAGGTGGCAGCCCGCGAGTTGCGCTATGCCTGGTTTGAGCAGCTTCGTCAGGAAAAACATTGTCAGGCCGTCGCTGTTGGCCATCATGCCGATGATCAACTTGAGACTTTTTTTATCAACTTGATACGCGGTTCTGGTATTGGTGGGCTAAAAGCTATGCGGGCTAAAAACGGTCACATCATCCGCCCGTTGCTGGATTTCCGGCGCGAAGAGATTGAAACATATCTCCAGCAAAACAACCTTTCCTGGCGGGACGACAGTTCGAATACCGAAACAAAGTACCTTCGTAACCAATTGCGTCATTGGGTATTACCGGCTTTTCAACAGATTGGTTCCGACGTAACGGAGGGAATACTCAACAGTCTGGGCTGGTTGCAGCAGGATGCCGGGCTCTTTGAATATTTCATCCGAATCGAGCGGGAGCGACTTCTCAAGCGAAAAGAAAATGTTTGGGTGATCGAAAAAGCCGGTTGGATGGAGGAAGATTGGGCGGGATCATTGCTTTTCGGTTTGCTTGCACAGTTTGGGTTTAAAGGAGCTCTCATCACTGCGATTCTCCGTGCTATCCCACAGCAAGCCGGAACCCGGTTTTATAGCGCTACCCACTGCATTACCATGGCACGTAACGAACTGAGTATCGAAGAAATATCCTATGTTCAAAGATGCTATTCCGAGCTAATTCAGCCCGAAACTCGTTTGATTTCAAGCCCTTTGCATATCGGGATCGAAGTTTTTGAAAACCACCCGGAGATCATTCTCAAACAGCCTAATTCGATAGCTTTACTTGATTTCGACAGTTTGAAGTTTCCACTGAAAATCAGGTTGTTGAAGAAAGGGGATCGTTTTCAGCCGTTTGGGGTGCAAGGCAGCCGGTTGGTAAGCGACTTTCTGACAGATCTTCATATCTCACGCGTTCAAAAAGAGAAACAATTGTTGCTTGCTGATGCCGAAGATACCGTCCTCTGGATTCCGGGTTTGCGAATCAATGGGCAGTTTGCCATTGGGAAAAAAACAAAAACCATCTGGAAGGCAACTTTGATGGGTTAGGCAAAAAAAACTGCCCGACTTTCGCGATGAAAAGCCGGGCAGTGAACTCTATCTGCTTTTTGTAGATAGTTGCGGGGTTTAAGCCAGTTCGAAAATTTTCATATCTTCTTTAACCGTCTTAATCGTCTGAATGCCAAACTGTTCCTGAACGGTCTTCAATAGATTGGGTGTGAGGAAAGCTGGCAGGGTAGGCCCGATATGGGTGTTGCGAATGCCGAGATAGAGTAGGGCAAGGTGAACGATGATGGCTTTTTGTTCGTACCAGGCAATGTTGAACACAATGGGCAACTGGTTGATATCCTCTAAGTTAAGTATTTCTTTGAGCTTTAATGCCACAAAAGCCCACGAATAGCTGTCGTTGCACTGTCCGGCATCTAAAACCCTCGGAATGCCGTTGATATCGCCCAGATTGAGCTTGTTGTAACGATATTTGGCACATCCCGAAGTCAGGATAACGGTATCTTTCGGCAGTTGTTTGGCAAACTCGGTGTAATACTCGCGGCTCTTGGCACGGGCATCACAACCCGACATCACCACCATTTTCCTGATGGCGCCACTGTTGACGGCTTCTAAAATCTTGTCGGCTAAGGCCAGCACCTGATTGTGGGCAAATCCTATCGTAATTTCGCCACTTTCTATCTCGGCAGGGGGCGGACAAGTTTTGGCCAAAGCAATGATCTCGCTAAAATCTTTTTGTCCGTTCGGCAATCGCTTGTCAATATGCTTCCATTCGGGCATTCCGGCAGCCCCTGTTGTGAAGATACGGTGGTTGTAAGTGGTAGTTTTGCGCGGGGGAACCAGACAGTTGGTTGTAAATAAGACCGGACCGTTAAAATGTTCAAATTCATCTAATTGACGATGCCACGCATTGCCATAATTACCCACAAGATGGCTGTATTTTTTCAGTTCGGGATATGCATTGGCCGGCAACATTTCCGAGTGGGTATAAAGGTCAACGCCGCTGCCTTCGGTTTGAATGAGCAGTTGTTCTAAGTCTTTCAGGTCGTGACCGCTGATGAGGATACCGGGTCTTTTGCCAACGCCGATTTTTACTTTGGTGATTTCCGGATTGCCATAAGTAGAAGTATTGGCTTTATCCAACAATGCCATTGCCTTCACGCCGTGCTCACCCGTACGTAGCAACCACGCAAAAGCATCGTCCAGTGTAATGGGTCGCCCAATCATCACCAGGCTCTCTTCAACAAAACGGTAAAGTGCATCGTCTTCATGACCCAGGTTGAACGCATGCTCAATATAGGCGGCTAAGCCACGCAAACCATATAATACATATTGTTTCAGGCCGCAAATGTCGGCATCGGCGTCAAAAGCGGTAACCGGGACTTCCTTCGATTTCTCGGGATAATCTTCAGCATTGCCCGACCAGTGCACCGAATCATGGCTTTCGGCAATCTTCACCTTGGACTTCAACGCATCGCGATAGGCAAAAGTTTTGGTGATGGCTGCATTGAGCGCAGCATCATCGAAGTTGGCATTGGTGATGGTCATAAACAGACAGTCAATGATATGTCTGCTTTCGGCACGGGTTTCAATGCCCTGCTCACGTGCGGCAAGAGTGAGATGCGAAAGCCCCTGGCAGGCAAATACTAATAAATCCTGAATGTTGGAGGTTTCAACAGTCTTACCGCAAACTCCCTTCGTTGTACAGCCGGTGTTCCGGACTGTTTCCTGACATTGGTTACAAAACATAAATTAGATTTTTATTTAATTGTTTAAAGCATTGATACACAGCCTGTTATAGCCTTTTTGAAGTCTAAAAAGAAACATATTCAGGTCGGAGAAAGACCTGAACGAGTTTCTGAATATTGGAACTCGTATTTAAAAATATAGATATAATCATATATAAAAAATTCAATATTAAAAGTCAACCCATTTAAAGAAAAAATTCGCTGCAAAATTAGATGATTTACTGCTTGGTAAAACGTTTTTGTCTAAATTATACCAAGTCTAAATAACAGAAAAACAGATTATTAAACTCAATTTTTATTGGATCAATAATATAAGTATTAGGATGCTTGTTTAGCGTTTGACAATCAATAAAATACATAAATAATTCACTATTTAGAAACATAGAAAAAGTAACGCAAAGCCATATTGATTCAGGCTTTGGTATCAACATTAACTCAATAATTCATTCCAAAAAAACGATGCTTTTTTTGGAAATTTTAATTTCTCCATTAATTTTGTGGCACGAATTTTAAAAACGGGGCACTATGGCTTTGGCACGTTTCGGAGTTAGTCTTGAAGAAGAAGTCCTACGCGCACTCGATCATTTCGTGATCGAGAATAGTTTCCCCAATCGCTCGCGCGCTATCCGCCACTTGATCGAGAAAAACCTGGTTGAAGAAAAGTGGCAAAGCAATGAATTGGTTGCCGGTGCTGTCGTTTTGCTTTACGACCATCACAAAGGCGATGTAACCAACAAAGCAAATCATCTGCAACATCACTATGCCGATGTAATTCTATCATCGCAGCATTTTCATTTGAGCCACGATAACTGTATGGAAATCATTGCTGTAAAAGGTCATGCGGCACGACTAACCGAGCTTTCCGACAAACTGATCGGGCTGAAAGGGGTCATTCACGGACAATTAATCATGAGTAAAACCGAATAATTTTTTTATCATATTCGTAACACGTTTTAAAAAAAAGTAACATCAATTATTATGAATCTGAAATGTTTTTTACTTTTTGCATGGGTTATTTCACTTGCTTCCTCTCTTTCAGCGCAGCAGCCAGCCACCGATACACTCAACCTGCATGAAGTGGTCGTAACTACCTCGAAAACCCCTCAATCGCTTAGCCATCTGACGCAAAAAATGGATGTCATTGATGCCCGTGAGATGGAATTCATGATATCGGGCAACCGTAATTTGAGCGAACTGATGCTGTATAAACCCGGTGCATTTGTGAGTGCACTTTCGCGCAATGATGCCAATTGGGGCTCTTATGGGGGAATAGGACCAAAATACAGTACTTATATGTTGCAAGGCTTACCTATTGATGCTTTTGTTGATCCAATGGTGCTCGATTTGAATGCCTTTGAACGCGTGGAGGTACAACGCGGGCCTGCATCGGTGTTGTATCCAAACTATCTTTCGCAGGATTTTGCCGGGAATCAGAGCCCTCTGGCCGGTACGGTAAACTTCATCCTGAGAGATCGCACTGATCAGCCGTTGACCTCAGTTTCGGCTGCCTATGGTTCGTATAATACATTGAATGGAAGCGCATTCCACGAAAACCAAATCGGGAATTTGCATCTGATGGGCAGCCTGAATATCGAAAAATCGGATTATACTGATTATGGAAGCCCTGGTTCCTGGTTAAATATGATTGATAATCCCGAATACCAGAAAACTAAGCTTTTTGTTGGCGGTACCTGGCATCTGAACCCGGAGAAAAACCAAAAGATTGATTTTTTTGCCAATCAAACCTGGCATAGCGGCGATGCAGGCCGGCCAAATCGTGGTTTTAAACATGCCTATTCTTTGCTCCACTTCGGTTATTCCGGCGATATTACCGATAAACTTGGTATGGGGCTCAAACTTGGTTATCGCAATTACAAACGTTCGTCGGAAGAAGATAACTTTCATCTGAACGATCTTTCCCTGCGCGAAACCGATGATGTGAACCAATCTATCCTTCCAGTTGACCTCTATTTAACCTATAAATCGGGAAAAATCAGCCGTTTTATCGTAGGGGGAGAATTTCAGCTTGCCAACTACAACACTAATGCTTTGCCGGTGAATGGCGTCGAGACAACAGGCAATGATGCACAGGTTTCGCAGTTTGGCATTTATGCCCAGGAAGAGTTGACTTTTGGAAAAACCGTGCTGAGAGGCGGACTGAAATATGTGACTGTGAACAATGATATTGCCCTGTTGGGTGGCTCGGCTCCGGTGGATAAAAAGCGCAGCTGGGATGTTGTGCTCTGGAACGCCGGAATGAAATACAATGCAAACGAAAATTTCAGCCCGTTTCTGAATGTCGGTACAAGTTTCATGGCTCCCGGACTTAAATCGGTCGGAGGGACTGTCGCTCCCGGTGATACGCTCACAAGCGGCCAGTTACCCAACCCCGATCTGAAACCTGAAAAGGGAACAGGTTTAGATTTTGGTTTCGACTATCGGATCAATCCGGCAACAATTTTCACTGCCCGATATTTCTATTACGGCATTGATGATGCCATTGTTGAAAACAGTGTACGTAACAACGGCACCACTTCGCAGTCAAAGTCGGTGAATGCCGGAAAAACCATTGCCAAAGGCTTCGAGATGGAGTTGAAACAACGTATTGGCGGGTCGTTGCAGTGGTTTGCCAATTACACCTTTTTCCAGACTGAGGTAGCAAATCGTTTCGATCCGGATCAGGATGGCTCAAACCTGCCGTTTGTTCCCGATCAGGTGGCTAACTTTGGTTTGACTGCCTGGCTGCCCTGGCAAATCACGGTGAGCCCATATATTCATTTGGCCGGCAGAATCTACGATAGTTCATCCAAATCGGGCAGAAGACTATATAGTTCTTTTGAGCTCTTAAACCTGGATATTCACAAAAAAATTAGCTTGTCCGACAAAACATCACTTGTTGCCTTTGTCAGGTTCTACAACCTTACGAACAACCGTTTCGAGATGCCCTGGCAGTTTCAGGATCCGGGATTCTCGATGATGGCGGGCGTCAAAGCCACTTTTTAAACCTTAGATATGAAAAAAATATTGCCGGTCGGTCTTTCATTGTTGATGCTTGTGTTGACAGCTTGTGTCCGGCATGAGAGTTCGACCGGCAAGTTTGACGAACCGATTCAGGTGGTTGATTTTAGAGGGAAAACACTTCGCCTTCAACGTCCGGCCACCCGTATTGTCTGCCTGATCGAAAGCGCTATGTCAGGACTTTATATGCTTGGCGCCGAAAACCGTGTGATCGGTGTTTCATCGGCAGTATATTATGAAAGTGCAGCCCCACATTATGCTGTTTTAGATCAAAGAATCAAAAACAGGGAGTTGCCTGCACCGGGCAATTGGGATTTTGTGGATATTGAAAGTTTAGTGGCTTTACAACCCGATTTGGTGTTGATCTGGGCTTCGCAGACAGAAGCCATTGAAGCCATCGAAGCACATGATATTCCGGTTTATGGCATTTTTTTGAAAAGTTTTGAGGATGTTTTCAAAGAAATGGCTGATTTTGGTTTGCTGACCGATTGCCGGCCACGTGCCGATTCGCTCATTGGTTTTGCCAGACAGGAAGTTCAGAGTCTCGCAAAAAACCACCTTTCTTCTCCGAGGCGATCCGTCTATTTCGTCTGGCCACAGTCGGTGCTCGAAACATCGGGAACGAACAGCACAGTGAATGAATTAATTGAATTGGCCGGGGCAAAAAACAGTTGTGCCCTGCTACAGGAACATGTTGTCGTGAACAAGGAAATGCTTTTTGAATGGCAGCCCGATCTGATCGTTTTTTGGAATAATCCGTCAAAACAACCTGTCCCACTTTTAATTGAATCGGGGCTGGAAGCCTTGAAAGCGGTGAAGAATAATCAGATCTATGAATTGCCACCCGTTTTTTGGTGTGATTTGTGGACATTAAAATTCATCCATGCAGCCCGTCTTCTTGCCAAATGGTGTTATCCGGAAGAATTTTCGCAACTTGACCTTGTGTCTGATCAGCATCGCCTGATACAAAAGTTGTACGGCAGTAAGGCCGAACGTTTATTGTTGCCGTCTGAGCAGGCTAAAAAAAATATACCATGATGAAAACCCGCAATGTCATAACATTGATTTATGTGCTGGCTTTGCCGATCATCGTGCTGTCGCTTTTTGTCGGGCCAACGCAGTCAGCAGGCTTAGGTGCATGGATGGATGCGTTGTGGGGCCGTGGAACCAATACAGATCTTGTTTTCACCGTGATTTATCAGATCAGGTTGCCGAGGGTATTACTAACTTTTTTGGTTGGCGGGGCTTTAGCTGTTTCGGGTTGCAGCATTCAGGCCGTTTTCAGAAATCCGCTTACTGATCCTTATATCCTGGGGCTTTCGTCGGGGGCGGCTTTTGGTGCAGCATTGGCATTGGCCACCGCGTGGCTGCCCGTACAGCTCTCAGCCTTTGTGTTTGGCTTAACCGCAGTAGGAATGAGTTTTTTCATGGCGCGAAAAAACAATACTGTGGCCATTGTGTCACTCATTCTTTCAGGGATCATCGTTTCCGGAATTTTTACTTCGCTTCTTGCCATTGTGCAGTATTTCAGCGATCCTTTTCGTTTGCAATCCATTGTCCACTGGACGATGGGCAATCTGCACCTGGCCAGTGCGACTAAACTCAAGATGGCGGTTTTTCCTTTGCTGTTAGGCAGTGCAACGATTTTTGTGTACCGCTGGCGGATGAACCTGATTGCCCTTGGCGATGACGAAGCACGAAGCTCAGGCATACACCCCGGGCGCGACAAAGCTATCTTGCTCATTGCAGCCACCTTAGCCAGTTCATCGGCCGTGGCAGTGGCCGGCATCATAGGCCTTTACGGATTGATTGTGCCACATATTGTGCGGATGTTCAGCGGCCCTGATAACCGGCAGGCTGTACCGCTGAATTTTGTTTTTGGTGGCACATTCTTGCTGTTGATTGACGACCTTTCGCGTTCATTTGCCGGGCTTGAGATACCGATTGGGGTGTTTACCATGCTTTTGGGTGGGCCGGTATTTATTTACCTGATGAAAAAAAATAATATCGGATGGAACGATTGACGCCTGCCTTTAACGTTGAGAACCTTTCGTTTTCGTATCGGGAAGCGCTGGTTTTGAGTGATGTGCAGATTGAAATTGCACAGGGGAAACTTCTTTTTATACTTGGACGTAATGGCAGCGGAAAATCCACCTTTTTACGACTTCTGGCGGGCTTGCTGCCCTGTAGGGTAGGGGTAATCCAGGTTTTCGGACGCGATCTGAAAGATATTCCCATGGCGAAACGTGCCAAAATGTTCGGCTTCCTCAATCAACAGCATCAGGCAGTTTTCCCTTTTACAGTGGAAGATGTGGTGCTGACAGGGCGCGCATCATATGCCGGTTTCTCTCCGAAAAAAGCTGACTTTGAGGTAGTCAGGGAAACCCTTGAGAAAATGGAGATCGGCTATTTGCGAAACCGGATCTATTCCGAACTCTCAGGAGGCGAGCAACAATTGGTGATGCTTGCTCGTGTGTTGGCTCAGCAACCGCGGATTCTCCTGCTCGATGAGCCAACATCCCAACTTGATTTTCATCACCAATCGTATCTTTTTTCATTGCTCAGAACTTTTGCCAATGCAGGCCTTACTGTGGTTTCGGTTTTGCACGACCCCAATCTGGCATTTCTTTTTGGGGATGACTTTCTTTTTGTGAAAGAAGGGACGATTTTTCGCCCTCCGAACGGCATTGAGCCATGGGATGCCGGTTTTTTGAACGAGATTTACCCATGTGAATTTCAGTCAGTTCCGTTTAACGACAGGGCTGTTGTATTTCCGAAAATTACATTATAGCTGACTCAATGCCTTATCGCGAAATCATAGCATCAGCTTACGACCTTGGGGTAGAGGAGGAGATGGCGCGCCTAGACAGCAGCCCATTGTGCGAAGCTGAACATCGGTTGATGCTCGATCTTTTGGACGAGTATGTGCCGCAGGGGGCTACGGTCTTTGATATTGGTTCAGGTCCCGGCCGTTATGCCGAATATTTGCTCAAACGTCATTGCCATCTGGGCTTGGTTGACCTTTCCGTCAAATCGTTAGATGTGTTTGCCCAACGGATTGGTTGTTTTGCCAAAGAACGGTTAATGTTCAGCAAGGTGTCATGTGCCAGCAGTTTGGACTGGATCCCATCGCAGACAGCGGATGCTGTGCTGATGATGGGACCGCTATACCACCTGACCAACGCCCGACAGCGCAACCAAGCCCTTGCACATGCCATGCGTATCCTAAAACCCGGTGGAAAAATGATAGCTGTTTTTTTAAGCCCTTTTCCCTTGCTGCTGAACGAGAAATCTCAAGGTCATACTCCTCTCTTTACCGAATGTTGTGCTCATCATCCCGGCCATCAGGATGAAATGGTCACCCATGTCGTTTTTCAGGGGTACAATGTGCCGCAATACCGTTGCTGGCCTTATTTTGCTGAAAAACTGCTTATTGACAGCGGTTTCGAAACCATTTGTGTCAAAAATATCGAAGGGGTGGCTTCGTTGTACAGCAGCGAAAGGCTGAAGAATTTTGCGCTTCCCGATCAGAAAAAACTTCTCTATCTGACTTTGAGTGCCACAGCTTCCGATGAACAGATGCTGGGCCTCACCCATCAATTTGTGATTGTGGCACGGACTCCTCAAAAGGAAATGATCAAAAATCAGTGAAAGCCACTGTTTCAATGATTTGGAACAGTGGCTTTATTAAACCGTATGAACCTCTTTTAGGCGATAGGGAAGCGGTTTTACCTGATGCCCAAAATGCAATGGGGTTTTATTTTTTATCGTCCTCTTGATCAGCGGATTGGCTGAAATATCGGTAAACTTTTCGTCCGCCGTAGGCAGCGCCAAGTGTAATCAGGATTCCGATGCCGCTACCAATGGGTGCTGATCCGCCCACAGGGCCGCCACCCGAACTGGGATCGCCCGGAGGATTAGGAGGTCCCTGAGACAAAAGCTGAGACGAAACAACGATAAAAATAATCAGCAAAAGGGTTTTGAAATATCTCGTTTTCATGGCAGTCGGGATTAACGGATGAATACTTTTGTAACAAATACCTGTTTTTGCGTGCTTAATCTGACGAGCACCACACCGGAAGCTTTTGTTTCGATATGTTGGCTGATCGCTAAGGTGATGGCACGGCTTTCGATGAGTCGTCCAGCCGGGTCAAGTACTTCGAGCAGTGCTTGTTGTCCTGACAAAGACGCATCATTTACAAACAGGGAATGACCATCGCTCCATATAGGTGAAGAGGCCTGATGAATGTCGTCTAATCCCGTGATCCTGCTCAGGTGAAGCCTGAAACGTTGTGGGTCAGCATTTTCGCTATGACTGAACTGATAAACGGAGCTTTCGCGCAGATTGGTCATGTTTCCCGTAAATTGATCTTCGAGGAAGAAGCCTACCGTTGGTTCAAAGCTTTCGGTTCCCGTAAATTGAAGTGTGACTTCGGTGTCTTTTTTGAGCTCAAAACCCAAAGGAATCATCAGTGGTTCCGTAGTGAAAGGTAAATGGTTGATGGATAAAGGACGATTGTCGTCCACAGTGGTATAAATCTGCGGGGTTCCGTCGGCACCAAAAAGCTTGTCAACGTCGGCTTCGTCGAGGCCATTTTGGCCATTGGGACTGAAATAAATGGCAATCTCATCGCTGAAACCGTTCCCTTCGGCATTCACGCGGAGCAGATTTTCGGTTATTTGACCTTCTTTAAAGAAGTTTTGGTTGCTATGAGCCCTCACATTGTTGTTCATGGCAAGAACGGGTGCAGGAGCGCTGGATTTTACAAAAAACGATTGCCCGAGGGGGATGTATCGTGTCCCGCCGTTTACACCAATATGGCTGCCATAAGTGGCATATTGGTTGGCCACCGGATCCCAAATCCAGATGGCATCGCGGATATTGGTCTTTGTCCAGCCTTCGCCAGCGTCCCAGTCAATGGCCGAGGGATAGGGGTTTGGAACCAAAGCAAAATGGTCGGAAGCCGAAAGTGGCGTAAAGGCGTTGAAACTGCCGTTGTTGAGCTTTCCGGCGAAGCTGTATGTCGTAGAAGGATTAGGATAGTAAATCATATAGCCTTGGTCAACCGGCAGGGGAGTTGTGGTGGAGGTTCCCATGCTCGTCCAGCTCTGGGTGGGACCATCAAAACGATAGAGGTAAGAACCGAGAAACTGTCCGGTAGTAACGGGAGCATTGAGTGGAACCGAAACAAGATGATAGTCGTAAGCCGTGAGTACGGTATTACCGGTAATGTAGCGTTTCACTGTGGCATCCACATCGGCGGTGTTGTGCAAAAGAGATCCACTGCCACCCCCATCGGAATCAATGACCAGACTGTTGCTGCCGTTAGGGTTCAATAGACGGCCGCCGACTGTCAGCGCCCCTTTGATGGTGAGATTGCTACCAGATCTAAGAATCAGGTTTCCCACCTCTGATGTGCCGGTGAGTATCGGGTGGTTTGTACTCGTCGCAACAACGGCCGAGGCTGTGGCAATAGGAAGGCTCATATCCCAGTTGGCTTCATTGTTCCAGTTGGCATCGGCAGCGCCGGTGAATACCGTCCCATGTGCGCCGATATTGGTAAAATAGTCGGTGGGTTTAATGATCCATTCCGAATTTTCGGGGCTTGTTCCAAACGAGCCGAGATAATTGGTGTTGCCGGTATTAACGGTCAGTTTCCTGATCAGGGTTTTATCTTTGGTGGCATTGTTGACGCCACCTACTGCCCAACCATCTCCCGGGTCTGTGCCGATCTGACCGAAAACATCGGTGCGCACACCGTTATAAAGCACTTCAAGCGCATCGTCGCCATTGTAAAAAGTAACGGTTGATATATAATCGGCACTGTTTTTCAGTTCAGCTTGAGCATTTTCATTGGCAATCACAATCACTTCGCCTGGGTTTAAGCTGCCGGCCGGTCCGGTAAAAGTATTATTCGCAGTCCCACTTCCATTTGCATAGAGTTTGATGGTAAGTTTGCTCAGGTCAATGGGGGTTGCGCCTTTATTGACAATTTCGATGGCTTTGTTGTTACTTGAGCCTTCGATATATTCGCTGATGAAGACCTTTGCAATTTCGGGTTCAGGATTCAGGGTGTGGAGATTAGCCGCGCCAAAAGTGCTGCCGCTGAAGGTGGGCATCACTGCAAAGCTGAAATTACTGTTGGCTGTGGCCTGTGCACCAATGGTATGCCCAAGGGTTGCGGATGGGGCAATGTTGGCCGTTACGAACAGATAAACTGTTCCGGGGTTGAGCACCCGGGCAAGGCTGCCAAAAATCAGACTCTCGCCATGGCCGGTGGCCGAGCTGAGTTCGGCCAGTTGGGTGTCGCCTCCAAAAGCGTTATCGGCCGAAAGCCAAAGTTTAAATCCATTGACAGGAATATCGGCGGAGGTATAGGTACCGGAAGTGGATATCTCAACTTGATTAAGCGTTACAGACTGATATTGAACATTTATTCCGATTCGGTAAAGCACGTTGTTACTACTGTTGACGGTAAAGTTCGACGAGGAAGGGTCGATGCCGGTGAGTGTCACAACCGGGTCGGGAGAGATGGTGCTTGCCGTGGTCTGAGGCACAGTTCCGTTGGTTTTGTAATTGATGGAAGAGCCGGATCCATTATAGGGATATATCTTGAAATAGTAGGTAGTTCCTTGCGTGAGTCCGGTGAACTGATGCATTTCAATGTCTTTCTGCACGTTTTTGACTAGGCTTCCATCTGCCACCGGGCTGCCGTCAACCGGTGCGGTGATGTTGTCGAAACCAGTAGTATTGCCTTTGATGAGGTAAGCATCGGCAGGCGGTACGGCATCGTACCAGGCAAGCGTAACGGAAGTGGTTGTGTTGGCGCTGGCGGTGAAATTTGTCGGATGATTGGTGGGTTCGTCCACAGTGGTGGTTACCGCTCCCGAAAGACTGACACTTTTGTTGTCAGCCCCGACAGAAGTGATCTCAATGTTGGTGTTGTATGTCCCGGCTTCCAGACCACTCTCCATACGAACCCATACAGTAGTGGCATTCACCGTGCCGCCCGAAGGCGTAAGCGAAAGCGTTCGGGAATAGGTGCCGTTTTCGGCAAGCGACATCTCAAAATATTCGTCAACGCTCAACTCAATATTGCCTGTTAAAAGGCTGCCGCTCACACTCACCGACTGCGCTGCCGAAGGCCCGGTGCCTCCGATATAGGTGAATCCGTTTAACGAAGCAGGCGATACATTGACCTGTGGTGAGCCCCCACCTGTGCCCACAATATCAGTCCAAAGCGTTGAAACCCGGATGCCGTCAATCAATACCGTTGCTGCATTACTGGCACTACCCTGTCGGAGGCAAACTGCTGCAACATTTGATAAATCAGTTGTTGTGCTTAAAGTATTGGTTAACCAGCCACTCGCCGGTTCAGGTGAATTCAAAGGCGGATTGATGTAAAGTGCAGCCAGATCATTGGTGGCTCCGCTGACAATGGTATAACGCATCACAATCAGATAAGTGGTGTTGAGATCATAAATGAAATCTGAATATTGTGCTGTTTCTGTCCCACGGGAAATACCAAATGCAAGTTTATCGGATGCATTCTTTTTCACGTAAACCCTTCCATGAAATATGGAACCAACCGGATCTGCCGCGGTATGGAAAAAATAATCACCAGTTGTTGTGGCTGATGTAACCTTCGCCAAAAAGGAAAAATAAATGGTGCCTGAGGTTTGCTTCGTAAAAAGTTTGTTGACGTCTTGTCCGCTATTTGACAGTGTAACCTCGTTGCCAATACCGGAAGATAAATAATCATTATAAGTGATTGAGGCAGCAGTAACCTTGACTACAGGAGTAACATTACTGCCAGTTACATTCCATCCATTATTCGTTAGTTCACTGCCTACGGGATAATCGAAATTTTCATTCAGCAACAGGGTTTGTCCCTTTGAGATTGCTGTGAGAGAAAAAAATATGGTTGCTATGAGAATCAGTTTCTTCATTCGGAAAATGATTTGAGTTAAATAATCGGTTGAATTGTGCAGCAGCTTGTTTATTTCGCTACTTGGCTGATTTGCAATGCGCCGGTGGTTTTAAAATTGATGGCTGTTCCGGAGCCGGTATAGGGAAAAATTTTAAAGTAATACGTTTGTCCGGTAGTAAGGTTTCCGAATGCGGCTTTTTGTACGCCGTAAAGCACATTTCGGTTCTGTAAATCGTCAATCACCTCGATGCCATCGTTGGGTGTGGCAATGTCGTCGAAACTGACGGAGCTCATCCGGATCAGGTAGGCGTCGGGGAGTTGTCCGCCGGTGGCGTCGGTCCATTGCAAACTGATGGTGCTTCCCGAGAACTCGGTAACATGCGCTTCGGGCTCTTCGGCCAGCGATGATCCTCCACCCCAGATCATGTTCACGTATTCCGGATGGTCAACAAAAGGATTGCGGTTATGCTGGTAGGTATAAACGGCATTGTTGCGGTCAATTTCTTTCTGCGAAACAGGGTCGTCGTTGTGCCACTTCAGGAGCATGGTGAGTGCCCAGGCGGTAAAACCTGGATAGGTGGTTTTGTTGAGCATGGGAGTTTCCCAGTTTTTGATGAGGTTTTCATAGCGGGTAACCATATAAAAATAGGAGCGGGCCAGGTCGCCCTTATATTCGTCAATGGGTTCAAACACCGTTCCGTTATATCCCGGCACATCGCTGCTGCCTACCTTGCTGCCGTTTAGCGAAGTCCAACTGGCGTTTTTTACTTCGCCATAGGCATAATTGCTTCGACGGTTGTTCACATAACCATCGGTGGGGATCACATGGAAAAGGTCGCTCTTCATGGGTGAACCGCCACCAAACCAGCTTTGCGGAAAAGAATGTTCGCGGTTGTAGCAGTCGCCCTCGCTATTGTAAGTGCCACATTGTCTGTTAAATGTATAAAGGTATGGCTCAGGTGCCGGGCCGGGGATGTCGCTGTATATATCCCAGACATAGGTGCCTGCGTTATCTACATCGTCGGTGGTTTTGTAACAGTTGTACAGGCCATCGTAACTGATCACAGTGTGCCCTTTGATGATGTTGTAGAGCTGGGTTTTCAAAGTGGCGCCGGTGCCGGTGGCTCCGTCATAATATCCGGGTGGAATCTGTGCTACAACGGGATTCAGGAAAAAAAACATCCCGAAAATTGTGAGGATGGTTGTGTTGCGTAAAGGAGAATAGCGCATAAAGACCGTTAATTGAATTTTTGGAGGTCAAAAATAGAAATTTTATTAATTGGTAGGGGATTCAGGGCGTTTTTCGTAAAACAACCTAATCATAGTATTCTCAGTGGTTAAGCTTTTAGTTTTTAACCGCAAAGTTTCCGGAGGTTTTACACTCAGCACGCAAAGGGATTTATGCTTCGTTGCATTCTTTATGTTCTCTGTGTTTAAGACTGAAATTACGATTGTCTGGGGTCGGGCTTGAGCGGCATGCGCGCCATTTTTTCCACTTCCAACATAGGATATTCAAATTCTTCCACGATTTTACCCAGAACAAGATAGATTCCCGGTCCCTGAAACGGATAATTTTTCAATGCAGGTGGAAAGTGTACCGTGTCGAACATCTCGCCATCGGCATCCACAAAAGTGCCAAAGTGCATCAGCTCGCCTTTCACCGTCCGTACGGTTTTCACTGTGACTAACTTTCCGATCATCCGCCGTCTTTGTCCGCTACATGCTAACATCCCGCCAGCCATCACCTCGCCACGGAAAGCGGTCTGCAACATATCGAAGTTGCTCATCGTTACCGGAAACCCCAGAAGCTCAAGTTCATCGTAAGCATCTTCAATGCGGTGGCTCTCGAAGTTTGGCAACCGGTAACGTTGTGCTTCTTCTTTGAAAAGCATGGAATCAGGGTCGCTATCGCGGCTTTTTTTACGGTAGAGATGCGCTTCCCAGAGTAGTCCCGACTTGGGTTGTCCGGTGAAAGCAAAAGCGCCGGCACGAACAAGTAACACAAGCTGTTCCATACCGGGCTTCAGGCGGTCAATAAAATCATGCAGCCCGGCGAACTTACCTCTTCTGTTGCGTTCGGCCACGATGTTTTGGGCAAAACTTTCTTCAAGTCCCTGAATGTGGATAAACCCGATGTAAACGTTTGAGCCATATACCGATGTAAGGTGATGGCTGTGGTTGACGCAGGGCAGGTGAAGCAGCCCTCCCTGACGCTTTAACTCGTTGAAATAGACCCAGCTTGTGTAGAAACCACCAAAATTATTGATGACGGCTACCTGAAACTCGAGCGGGAAATGGGCTTTGAGGTAAAGGCTCTGAAAGCTTTCAACGGCATAGCTGGCCGAGTGGGCTTTTGAAAACGAATAGCCGGCAAAGGACTCAATCTGCCGCCACACCTCTTTGGTCACGCTTTCGGGATAGCCGCGGCTTTGGCAATTGTCGAAAAAGCGTTGTACGATCTCGTCAAACTCATTCTTTTTTCGTTTTTTGCCGCTCATGATTCGCCTTAGCACATCGGCATCGGCGAGGTCGAGGCCGGCAAAATGATGACACACCTTGAGCACATCTTCCTGATATACCATCACCCCAAAGGTTTCTTTCAGTTGTTGTTCCATCACCGGATGAATATAGCTGAAGCTTTCGGGATGATGAAAACGCTGGACATATTCGCGCATCATACCCGATTTGGCCACACCCGGACGGATGATGGAGCTGGCCGCCACAAGGGTTGGATAATCGTCGCAGCGCAGCTTACGCAGCAGCCCGCGCATGGCCGGACTTTCGATATAGAAACACCCGTTGGTTTCGGCATTTCGCAGCCGTTCTTTCACTTTGTCATCCTGCTTAAAAAGCCGCACCTGATGGATGTCCACCGCAACGCCTTTGTTTTTGCGGACGAGGTCAACAGCTTCGCGGAGGTGCCCAATACCGCGCTGACTCAGGATGTCGAGCTTCTCAAAACCCAGTTCTTCGGCCACATACATATCCCATTGCGTGGTGGGGAAACCTTTGGGCGGCATATCGAGGGCTGTATAGTTGGCCAGCGGCTCTTCGGAAATGAGGATGCCGCCGGCATGGATGCTCCGCTGGTTGGGAAAGTCGAGGATATGCTGCGCCAGCTCGTGGATGTGACGCGTGTGCCGGTTGAGGGTGTGGCAGGCGTTGGGATTGTCGGCCAGCTCATCAATCTCGGCTTTGGGGAGGCCGTGAACCTTGCCCAGTTCGCGGTAAATTGACCTGCCCCTGAAAGTGGAGATTGTGCCAAGCAGGGCGGTGTGTTGCCGGCCATAACGTTTGAAAATGTAGTCAATCACCTCGTCGCGCTCCTTCCACGAATAGTCAATATCAAAGTCGGGCGGACTGCTGCGTTTGGGGTTGAGGAATCGTTCGAAATACAGGTCGAGTTCAATAGGATCAACATCGGTGATTTTCAGGCAGAAAGCTACGACGCTGTTGGCGCCGCTGCCTCGTCCGACATGGTAAAATCCACGCGACATGGAGTAGCGGATCACGTCCCAGGTGATGAGGAAATAGGCTGAGAAGCCTAATTTGTCAATGATTTCCAACTCTTCTTCCACACGTTTGCGCGCCCGAAGGTTGTCGGCGCCATAGCGGTATTCCAAACCGTCGAAAGCCAGTTTGCGTAATAGACTGCGGTCGTCGGCGCTGTTGCCGGTGAAGGTTTTCCGGTTTTTCAGGGTCGAGAAGTCGAAGTCTATCTCGCACTGGCTTTCAATTTTTTGGGTATTTTCGAGCAGGGCGGGATACAGTACAAAGGCAGCACGAAGACGCTCGGGGGGTATCATTATCTCGTCAGGAGAGGCACACTGTCCGGCCTCAAGGCGGCTCAGCAGGATGTTGTGATCAATGGCACGCAGGTTTTTGTGGATATACCAGCCCGACTCATCGGCAAAAGTTACAGGCTGCATCAGCAACAGCTTGTGCTGATGAAAACGCCACTCGGAGCTGAGCAGCCGGGGTACCTGCGAAAGCCGCACACCTAAATAATCGTCGGGACCAAGCTGCGCCTTTTTCTTTGTGCCTAAGGGATAAACCGTTACTGTATATTCCAACGCAGGCGCCGTTTCGGGATACGGACTGCCATCGAAGTTGTGATGGGTGAGCAGCTCGTTCAACGCACGAAAACCGGCCTTGTTTTTGGCCAAAATGGTGAACATCAGCCGATCGCCGTTGCGAAACTCTGCCCCGGCAATTGGCTTGACCCCTTTGCGACGACATTCTTTCACAAAATCGGGCATCCCCATCGTGTTGTTGATGTCGGTGAGCGCAAGGCAGCCAATACCGTTTGCAACGGCCATATCTACAAGCTTTTCCACCGAAAGTGTTCCGTAACGAAGACTATAATAGCTATGGTTATTCAGATACATTTCTCAAAAACAGTATCCAATTTATCATCGAATGATTAAAAATTAATCAAAATAAACGACGTTAAATTAATCATTTTGGTATTTGATGGCAAGATGATGTGTGATTTTTACAAAAAAATGGACGGCCTTTGCAAAGACCGCCCATTTTTTCAGTTTTTTATTTTTTAGGATGTTATTTCAACCATCTGTCGAGCCAGTTAAAGAAAGTGCGTTGCCAAAGTACACCATTTTGAGGGTGAAGAACCCAGTGGTTTTCGTTCGGGAAATAGAGATATTCTGCCGGCAGTCCGCGCATGATGGCCGCGTTGTAGGCCGCCATCCCTTGGGAAGCCACAATGCGGTAATCGAGCTCGCCGTGAATGACTAAGATAGGGGTGTCCCAGTTTTGCACGAATTTGTGTGGCGAGTTCTCGTACGACCATTGGGCAGTTTTGTTGTTCTTGTCCCAGTATGGCCCGCCAAGATCCCAGTTGGTAAACCAGTTTTCTTCGGTTTCAAGGTATTGCTGCTCAAGGTTGAACATCCCGTCGTGTGCGATGAAGGCTTTGAACCGTTTGTTGTGGTGTCCGGCTAACCAATACACCGAAAAACCGCCATAAGAGGCTCCAACGGATCCCAATCGGTTGGCATCTACAAACGGCTCTTTTGCAACGGCATCAATGGCACTCAGATAGTCTTTCATATTTTGTCCGCCGTAGTCGCCGCTGATCTGTTCGAGCCATTCCTGCCCGAAGCCCGGAAGTCCGCGCCGGTTGGGCGCGACAATGACATAGTCGTTGGCGGCCATCATCTGAAAATTCCAGCGGAACGACCAGAACTGGCTCACTGTGCTTTGCGGGCCTCCCTGACAATAAAGCAGAGCGGGATATTTTTTTGTGGGATCGAAATGGGGCGGATAAATGACCCAGACGAGCATCTGTTTTCCGTCGGTAGTGGGAATCCAGCGGGCTTCCGACTTTCCTAAGCTAAGCTGTTCTAACAGGTTGCTGTTGATGTGGGTGATCTGTTGTTGTTTGCCCGTAGCTTCCTCAATGCGGAAAAGCTCGGCGGGCGACGACATGGACATGCGTGCGCCAATGAGATGTTTTCCGGCTACCATCACGTTAGTGTAGTCGTGTTGGCCTTCGGTGATTTTGCGGATTTTACCTGTGGCCGTCTCAATGCTGTAAATCTGCTCTAAAGCGTGGTGGTCGCTCACAAAATAGATCTTCTTTCCGTCGGCCGACCATGCAAGACCCTGTACGTTCTGGTCGAATCCCAGGCTGAGGTCTTTTTTTGCTCCAGTGGCCAGATCCATGACAAAGAGTCTTATTTTATCAGCCTCATAACCATCACGTTCCATACTTTCCCAGGCTAAGAAACGTCCGTCGGGCGAAAACACCGGATTCATGTCGTAACCCATCATCCCCTGAGTAAGATTTTGGGTGCTTCCATTACTCAGGTCGTAGCGATAGAGGTCGCTGTTGGTTGAGAAGCTGTATTCTTTCCCTTTTAGTTTGCGTGCGGTATAGACGATGGATTTGCTGTCGGGCGCCCAGGCCAATTGTTCCATTCCACCGAAAGGCCTCATCGGCGATTCCCATTCTTCGCCCTGCATCAGGTCGAGGGCGTTGAGCAGTTGTTTGCCATCATAGTCGGCCACAAAGGGATGTGTATAAGCATCAACCCATTGATCCCAATGGCGGTACATCAGGTCGTTGTTGAGGCGGCCTGTCGTCTTGGTCAGGTCGGGATAACGCTCTTTCACCAACGAAGGCTTTTCCACATCTGAGAGATATAGCACCTTTTGCTGGTCGGGAGAATAGGCGAAGCCGCCAATGCCGCCTTCCACATTACTGATGCGGACTTTGTGGCTGCCATCGGTATCGGCTTCCCAAAGCTGCATGCTGCCCGATTCGGCTGACATAAAGGCAATTTTCTTGCCATCAGGTCGCCAACGCGGGTTGTATTCGCCCCAAGTGGTGAAGGTGATCTGCCTGAAGTCGCTGCCGTCGGTTTTCATGGTGAAAAGCTCTGCATTCGATTTGTCCTGGTCAAGATCGAAAAAGGTGATGCTGAACAGCAGCCTGTTGCCATCGGGCGACACGGCTACCTCGCCCAGACGTCCCATTGACCAGAGCAACTCGGGCGTGAGGCGGTCTTTTTCGAGTTTCAGTTCTTTCTGGCCAATCAGCGTTGATTCGTTGGCCGATTGTGCGTGAAGGCCAATTGGTCCGATCAGGGCAAACCATATCAGGCTTGCAAGAAGAAAACATGATTTTTTCATCGGATATTTCGTGTTTCAGTTTGAGGCTACGAATTTAAGCAGAAAATAACACCCTCTGTAAACGAAAAAGGCAGCGGCATTTTGTGGAAAGAAAAGGCGACTTTCAGAGGCCGGCAGAGAGGTTTAGATCGCCTGCCACGGCGAAATAGATGTTGAAAAAGCGCTCGCCGCCTCCGACTTCGTTCAAAGGGCCGAGATAATAAATCTGGGTGGCGGGTGTTGTCGGCGCATAGGTGCCCGCTGCCTGAAAAACAACAGAGGGCGACTGCGGGTAGATGTTGTCGCTCAGTTGGTTGTCGAAATTTCCACCAAGGATAAAATTATGCCGCCCACCGGGAAAAGGGCTCATGCCGGGCTGGTTGGTGGCGCGGTAGAGCAACATCAGGATGTCGAGGGCGCTCAGAGCGTTGTTGTTCGACACATCGGCAATTTCGCGAACAAAAGGGGTCGGGTTGCCTGCCTGTGGGATATGACCAAGCTGCTCCACCGCCGGATGATGCGCAGCAAGATAACTGATGAGCAAGGCATCTAAGGCACTGATGCTGCCCCAGTTGTTCCAGAGCCAGGCGTCGGGGGGTTGCCCTGTGGATGGGCTTTCCCAGAGTTTGATGAAGGCTAAGCTGTCGGCATCCACAGGCGGGAATGAAAAAGTCCAGCCTTCGTTATCATATTGGGGCTGAATGGTTGAGCATAACGGCAAACTGTCATGGTCAAGCAGTGTCAGCCGGAAATCGTCGGCTCCGGCGGGCAGGGGAGAGGCCTGCGGATTGAAAAAACGCAAACTGCCGCTGACCTTCACTTTTTTATTTCCCATGGTGCGAATAAAAACCGGACGTTCGGTGACGCGAAGGCTTACCTTGCCCGATACCACAGTCAAAGCCGTTGTTACTCCTTCGGCAGAACCAAATACGGGTGCCACTAATTTCACATCGTCCACCGAGCCAATATTGAGCTGGAAATCAGATATAACGCGGTTTTCCGACAACGGACACCAAACTACATAAACAATGGTATCGGCAGTGGCCGATGCGAAGGTGTAAACGTTCACATCGGCCCGCCCTGAGGTCTTTATGCTATAAAAACGGGTGTCGGCCAACTGCCGGTTCATGGCGCTCACATAATACCACGATTTCTTTGGCTGATGGCCGTTCCAGATCTCGTTGGTGAGGCCGGAGCTGTTGTACTTGTTCGGGTTGGGGGCATTCACATCGCGCAACATAAACACGAATGCTTTGTCAATTCCGGCGGCAGCCGCAGCTAAATATGAACGCATAATCCATTGAGCCTGAACTTCGTAAATATCGTTCGTGTCAATTGCAACAGCGGCCTGCGGACTGTCGGGATGGGTGTCGTAGCCAAATTCCGAGAGCCATATTTCTTTTCCGGGCAGCCAGGTGTTGCGGTAACTGACGATGGCTTCGAGTTTTTGCTTCAAACTGTCCTCTTCGGGACTGATGCCGTGGCTGCCGTTTTCGGAATAATGATGAAAATTGAGCACATCGGCCGGAAATCCGCCCTGTCGGTTATAATCGCTCCAGAGTTTCATGCAGCGGATATATTCCAAATTGAGCGAGGCCAATCCGCCCATCACCATTCTGATGGAAGGATCGGCATTTTTCATTCCTGCATTGGAGCCCAAAGTCTTGTTGTGACCATCGTAGTCGGCGCTGCAAAGGGCTGCAAACTCATCGGCACGGAAATAACCGCCGCGCCCAAACCACCATTTGTCGGGCTCATTCCAGTTTTCAAGATAACGAATGAGCGACAGTCCGGAGAGCGGCTGTTGATCGGGCCGAAGTTTCAGCAGTGAAGGACTGACTGTTTTCTGGCCGTAACGGGCTGCAAACTGAAAGGTATAGTCGGCATGTTCGGCATAGGAGGCTGGCGCCAACGCATTCTCGCCCGGGCTGAGCGGCTTATGTTGTTCGAGCGAGTCGTTGAAGCCGGTGATATATGGCGCTGTTCCTTGCAGATCGGGCATCACGGCAATGTTGTTTTGCCTGAGGCTGCCATAAAAATCGTCGAAATAAAAGCCCCAACCCGGGCCGCTCACCCAGCTTGGATTCCAAGCGTATTGGTTGGATGGGAAACCGGTATAGGTGGTGTCGTGGTTGCCTTCGTCCCAGCCCCAGTTGTGGTATTCGCGTAAGTTGCCAACGCAGGCAATCTTGTTTAGCGGATCGTCCACAAAACCGTTAACTCCCATGAAGTCGCGCATCAAAGGTCGCGCCATGGGCTGTGGTGCCGGAGGAGCGGGAGCTGTACCGGCAGGGCTTCCGTAAAGCACAATCTCGGCCACCCGCGTGGAAGGGCTTCGTAGCCGGAACATCAGAAAACGCGAGGGCGTGTTCAGCGTTACCACCCGCCAACTGTTGAAAGTGTTCAGCAAAAGGCTACCCTTCCGTTGCCATCCGCCGGGATTGCCAGTGTAAACAAAGAGGCTGTCGCTGTCGTTCACATCGAAAAGCCAAAGCGAGGAAAGGTTGTAAAGCCTTCCGAGATCGAGCACAATCATGGCCGGATAATACACTTCGCGGTCTTCCCAGCCCGGACTGAAAACCGTTGACGGCTGCCCGCCGTTGCCTGTTGCCGGGTCGCCGGCTAGCGACTGCTCGTCAACCCATTTGCCAACATCGCCTTTGGTGCTGAAATTGAAAAACATCTCGCGGTGAAGCGCAATTTTCTGCTGCCCTAAAACCGGAATTGAGCACAGAAACAGGGCTGTGAAGAGATGGAGAAGGGCCTTTTTGCGAAGAAAAAAATGGAGGAAAACGCTCATTTTTTATTGATGATTAAAGCCGCCAGCACTCCGGGAATCCAGCCGGCAAGGGTGAGCAGAAAAACAATGAGAACCGACCCGCAGCCTTTGTCAACAACGGCTAAAGGGGGAAACAGTATGCAAAGAAGTACGCGCCAGAGTGACATATTCCATGAAATATTGAAGTCAGCCGATAGAAGGCTGATTTTTTACAAAAGTACGGTATATAAATCGTTCATTTGAAATGGAAGTGCTATTTTCGTTGTTTCAAAGCCACGGGCGGTTTGGAATGATCAACGGCTCGCTAAATCTTTTGTTATGAAACACAGCGCATTGTATTTTCTTTTATTGATTTTGCCTTATTCCCTTGCAGCTCAGGACACTTTTTCGATTGTGGCGGTTGATGCCCTCACCGGCGAGGTGGGCAGCGCCGGGGCAAGTTGTATTGATCAGACAGCCATCGCCGGCGGAGCACGCATCATCAGTGATGTGATTCCCGGCCGTGGCGCCATTCACACCCAGTCGTACTGGCATGCCACCAACCAGCAAAATGCCCACAACCGGATGTTGGAAGGCTTGTCGCCCCAGCAAATCATTGACTGGCTTGTGGCCAACGACGTTCAGAACCAGGCAGCCAAGCGGCAATATGGGATTGTGGATTTTGATGCCGACGGAAGTCCCCGTGCAGCTTCCTTCACCGGCGAACAGTGTATGAACTGGAAAGGCCATCGTGTCGGGAAAAATTATGCCATTCAGGGGAATATCCTTCTGAATCAAGGGATTGTGGACTCCATCGAAGCCCGATTTTTGCATACGGGAGGAAGCCTTGCCGATAAACTCATGGCTGCCCTGCAAGGCGCCAAAGTGCCCGGAGCCGATTCGCGCTGCCTCAACCAGGGTGTGTCGTCGCTTTCGGCCTTCATTCGGATGGCAAAAGCCACCAACAGCCCCGACTCGCTTTACCTCGACCTCAATGTGCCACAAGTGCCTTACGGAACCGAACCGATTGACTCGCTTCAAAGCCTCTACGACAACTGGAAAGCCATTGTCGCACTCAACGAAAACAGCTCCAATCAGCCTGCCACCTGGAAGATGTTTCCGAACCCTGCCCAACGCGAAGTGAATGTTGAACTCATAGATAACAATTTGAAAATTAGTCAGATTGCTGTTTTTAGCCCAAAGGGCGAAACCTTGCTGCGCCTGGCCGTTCATGACCAAAGCATCAGGCTCAACCTTTCAGCTTTTGCCTTGCCATATTGTTATATCGTCGTGATGACTTCCGATGGAAAACAATCGGCGGGAAAACTTTTGCTGCGATGAATCACCTTCGGGCTTGCATTAGTGCACTGCAATAAATTTCAAGAAAAACCGTTAAAAACATTGTTTCCAAGAAATGAACCGAATGAACCGGATACTTTACCCTCTTTTCGTACTCATCTTCTTTTTTTCGATCCAAAGCTCACAGGCACAGCCCGGAGGCAGAGGTACATACGATTTTCTGAACGTTCCGCTTTCACCGCGTCTTGCTGCCTTGGGAGGCGTAACAGCTCCCATTGACGACAACGATATCCAGCTTAGCCTGTATAATCCGGCCCTCATCACTCCCGAGATGCATAACCAGCTCAGTCTGGCTTATGTTGACTACTACACCGACCTGAAATTCAGTAATATCGCTTATGGGCGCGAGCTTGGCAAAGCCGGAAATTTTGTTGGGAGTGTGCAATACTACAATTATGGACATTTTGATTATGCTGATGAAGCAGGCAACCGCAGCGGAACTTTTGGCGCTTCGGACTATGCTATCAATCTGGGTTGGGGCCGTCGCTTAGATTCGAGCTTCAGCATTGGCGCCAACGCCAAATTGGCTGCCTCGCAATACGAAAATTATAACTCCTTCGGTCTGGCCGTTGATGTGGCAGGAACTTATCTGAGCCGTTCGGGCTGGCTGTTCTCGCTCAGCGCACGCAACATAGGCTCCGAAATCAAATCCTATCTGCCCGGACAGGCCTCTGCAATGCCGTTCTCTATGCAGCTCGGATTGTCCAAACGCTTAGACCACGTGCCTTTCAGGCTGATGATTGTGTATGATCACCTCCAGAAATGGGATCTGACCTACGACGACCCCATTGACCTGAAAGGCCGTATTGACCCCATCACCGGGGTGAAAAGCCAAACCAAAGGTGTGGAAAAGTTTGCCGACCAGCTCATGCGGCATTTCATTGTCGGTGGTGAGTTTTATATCGGCAAAAACCTCAGCCTGCGCGGAAGCTATAACTACAAAAGACGGCAGGAGATGCAAATCCCCGACAAGCTGGCCATGGTGGGTTTTGCCTGGGGAATCGGGCTGAAAGTGTCGAAATTCCAGATTAACTACGCCCGCTCCACTTTCCATGTGGTCGGCTCGCCCAACTATATCTCCATCTCTACCGATTTGGACAGCTTCCGAAAATAAGCAGCAGCACTGTCAATCACAAACATTTATTCTTGCCTAACGAACTGATGGATACAGACATGTTTCTGGAACAACTGAAACTTACGGACTTTAAAAATTACCGGGAAGCCGAGCTGAAGTTTTCCGAGAAAATCAACTGTTTCATCGGCAACAACGGCGCTGGCAAAACCAATCTGCTCGATGCCATCTATTACCTCTCGTTTTGCAAGAGCTATTTCAATCTGCTCGACCAGCAAAATATCCGCCACGGCAGCGAGTTTTTTGCCGTGCATGGCACGTATCGCTTCAGTGGCGACCCCAACATCGTGAGCTGCATTCAGCGACGCAACCAGAAAAAGGTGTTCAGGTTCAACAAAAAAGAATACGACCGCTTAGCCGATCATATTGGGAAAATCCCATTGGTAATGATCTCGCCTTACGATCGCGACCTCATCAACGAGGGAAGTGAGTTTCGGCGAAAGTTTATGGACGGGATGATTTCGCAGTTTGATCCTCTTTATCTCGATCATTTGTTGCATTACAACAAGGTGCTGCAATACCGAAACTCCCTGATCCGTCAATGTATTGAAGCAGGCCACACCGATCAGGCGCTTTTCAGCCTTTATGACGAACAGCTTGCCGTGAGCGGACAATTTTTGTACGAAAGACGGAAGGAATTTCAACATTCCTTTATCCCCATTTTCCGGCAATATTATGCCTTGGTTTCCAACTCGGCGGAAGAAGTGAATGTGTTGTACGACAGCACCTTGCATCAGATACCGATAGCTGAGAGCCTGAAGAAAAATTTTGCTTACGACTTGCAGATGCGTTACACCACCTTCGGAATCCATAAAGACGATCTCGATTTTCGTATCGGAAATTATCCGCTGAAAAAGTTTGGCTCACAGGGGCAACAAAAATCCTTCATCATCGCCATCAAACTGGCTCAGTTCGACTACACCAAAGACCGCATGGGCTTCAAACCCGTGCTGCTCTTCGACGATATTTTCGACAAACTCGACGACCAGCGCGTGAACAGCATCGTCAACTTGGTGGGACGCGACAGTTTCGGACAGGTCTTTATCACCGACACCCAGGAGCAACGTATCCGCAAACTTTTTGCCGAAAGCGATATTGACCATCGGATATTTGCTGTAAATCAGGGTGTTGTCGAACAAATTCAAAACCACTTGCCATGACCGACCCCAATCAGAAGTCGCTTGGCGAAGCCATTGCCCTGTTGCTGAAAACCTATCAATTGGAAGATAAGTTTGAGCAGGCACGCCTTATCCAGTCGTGGGAAAGCGTGGTGGGCTCCATGATTGCGCGGCATACTACCGACCTTTACATTCAGAAAAAAACACTTTTCGTCTATATTGACTCCGATGCGCTGAGGCATGAGCTTTCGTTTGCCCGTGGCCAAATTATCCAAAACCTGAACCAAGCCGCTGGAAAAGAGGTGATTGACGAAATAGTGTTCAGATAGCAGCCCCACATCTTCGTTCTGCCGAATGAAGCCTTTGTCCTCCTATCTTTGCATTTCTTTTTTTTGATGACGATGAGAAAAGTTTACAACCGCTGGCTCATTGCCGTGATGGGCACTCTGGCTCATTTGAGCATAGGCACGGTTTATGCCTGGAGTTATTTCCAAAATCCGATTTCGGACCATTATCGCTGGAGCCATTCCACCACGGCATGGACTTTCAGTCTGGCCATTTTCGTGCTGGGGCTCACCGCCGCCTGGGGTGGCCGACACCTTCAGCGCATCGGTCCACGAAAGATGGCACTCACCGGCTCGTTACTTTATGCTGCCGGTTACATCATCGCCTATTTTGCTTTCACTTCGGGAAGCCTGTTTTTGTTGTATCTCGGCTTCGGACTTATCGGTGGCATGGGCTTAGGTTTGGTGTATGTTACACCGGTAGACACCGTCTCGGCCTGGTTCCCCGACCGACAGGGATTGGTTACCGGAATGGTGGTGATGGGTTTCGGATTGGGCGCCTTTGTCATGTCGAAAGGTATCGCACCCTTGCTCATGCGCTTGTTCTCCAATGATATTGCCGCAACTTTTTTGGTCATTGGCCTGATTTTTATGGTTTTACTGCCGTTTTTCAGCTTCTTTCTTCAATCCAAAGAAAAGCCCGAAACACAATCTCAGCCGCATCTTCGTATCCTGCCCATACTGTTGGGTGGCCAATACCGCCTGATCTGGTTCATGTTTTTGTTTAATATCGTTGCCGGAATGATTTTTCTTTCATTCCAGTCGCCACTCCTGCAGGATTTGCTGCGGCTGAACGGCCTCACCGACAAGGCCTTGCTCGAAAGTCGCGGAGCAACCCTTATCGCCATCAGTGCCTTGTTCAACGGATTGGGACGCTTTTTCTGGGGTGCTGTGTCCGACCGTTTTGGCCGCGTGAGTACCTTCCGCTTGTTGTTTGCAATCCAGATAGTTGTCTTTATCCTATTGATTTTCTGTAAAAATCCCATCGTTTTTGCGGCGGGGGTCTGTATTGTCCTTTTATGTTATGGCGGCGGCTTCGGCGTGCTGCCTTCGCTTATCCGCGAAAGATATGCCGACCGGATGGCGTCGGTCTATGGCCTCACCCTTACTGCCTGGGGCGTTGGCGGCATCATCGGCCCGCAACTGGTGGCCATGATGAAGGATCACTTTCCGGAAAATGCTGCCGTTTTTTCGTATTTTATCGCATTGATATTGCTGATATCCGGCCTGTTAAGCGCGTTCCGGCTCCGGAAATCAGCCGAAATCGTTTAAGACGACCATGAAATTTCCCTTTTTCTAATTTAGAAAGATTTATAAATAAGCCGCAAAAGCAACCAGAATGGGCAATAGGTTGTCATAACCCATCATCAATGCGATCAACGGCCCAAGCGGTCACGACCGCCTTTGGGGACAAAACCTTATTTTTGCGTTTTACAAAAGTGTAATATGAAACATTTCCTTAAACATTTGGCCATTCTGGCTCTTTTTGTTTTAACCTACGGCGCTCAGGCACAGGTGCTTGAACCAGTAAAATGGCGTTTTACAACCGAAAAAATATCGGGCGACGAGTACAACTTAGTGTTTATCGCTGATATTGAGGCCAAATGGCATCTTTATTCGCAGGACATTCCCATGTCGCCTCCGGCTACCACTTTTACCTTTGAAAAGGGCAGCGGTTTTGAGCTGGTTGGCAAGGTCAACGAGTCGGCTTCGGTGGAGCAATACGACCCCAATTTCGAGATGACATTGAAGTTTTTCTCGAAACAAGCCACCTTTAAGCAAAAAGTAAAAATATTGCCCGGCCAGGCAGCTACCATCAAAGGCCATGTGGAGTTTATGAGTTGCGACGACACCCGCTGTCTGCCTCCTGCCGAAGAGAGTTTTACCTTCAACCTGAGCTCGGAAAGCGCACCTGTAGAGGCTGCCGCCACAACAGCACAAGGCCCGCTCGACCCGGTGAAATGGTCGTACAAAATCGAAAACTACGATGGAAAAACCTTTGACTTGGTTTTTAAAGCGGGCATTGACAAGGGATTTCACCTTTATTCACTACATGTGCCCGAAGACGGTCCCCTGCCCACCGAGTTCAGCTTTGCTGAAAATAAAGCCTATGCTATTGAAGGTAATGTGACAGAAGATACCAAAGGCATCACCGCTTTCGATGAGGTGTTCAATATGGAAATCACCTATTTTGAAAATGAGGCCCTGTTCCGCCAAAAGATTTCAGCCAAGGAAACGGATTTTCATATCACCGGCGAGATTGCCTATATGGCCTGCGACGACAAAGGCTGTGTGGCTCTTTACCACGATTTCGACATTCCTGTAAAAGATGGGAAAATTGTTGAAGCGGCCACAGGCAGCATTGCCTCGAACGATGGCCCTTCGGCCGATATCACCGGTCATGGTGCCTCCTTATGGGGCTTTTTCTTCCTTGCTTTTCTGGGCGGATTGGCTGCCATCCTCACACCCTGTGTGTTCCCGATGATCCCGATGACGGTGTCTTTCTTCATGTCCGACAAGGAAAGCAAAGCCAAAGGCCGACTGAAAGCCATCATCTACGGCCTGAGTATCATGGGCATCTATACCCTCATCGGTTCTATCTTAGCGGTGGTGGCCGGCCCCGATATTGCCAACTGGCTGAGCACCCATTGGTTGCCCAACATCCTGTTCTTCATCATCTTCATCGTCTTTGCTGCCTCTTTCTTCGGCATGTTTGAGATTACCCTGCCTCACTGGTTGGTGAATAAATCCGATGCCAAAGCCGACGAGGGTGGCTATATGGGCTCGGTGTTCATGGCACTCACCCTCGTGTTGGTTTCCTTTAGCTGTACGGGACCTATCGTTGGAACCATCCTGGTGGAATCGGCCGGCGGACAGGTGTTGAAACCCATCATCGGCATGTTTGGCTTCTCGCTGGCTTTTGCCCTGCCTTTCACCCTCTTTGCCTTCTTCCCCAGATGGCTGAGCAACCTGCCCAAATCGGGCGGATGGCTCAACTCGGTGAAGGTGGTGCTCGGCTTTTTAGAGCTTGCTCTTGGCCTGAAATTCCTCAGCGTGGCCGATCAGACCTATCACTGGGGACTGCTCGACCGCGAAGTGTATATCGCCTTCTGGATTGTCATCTTTTTCCTGATGGGGCTTTATATCCTTGGGAAAATCAAGTTTGCCCACGATGACGATGTGCCTTTTGTGAGCGTGCCACGACTGATACTTTCGATCATCACCTTTGCTTTTGTGGTTTACCTCATTCCGGGAATGTTTGGCGCGCCGCTGAAAGCCCTCTCCGGATATATGCCTCCCATGCACACCCACGACTTCGACATCACGAAGATCATCCGCGAAAATGCCGGCAGCTCTGGCGGTTCAGCCAGCACTGGCCTCACTGCCAATGTGCTTTGTGAAACCCCGAAATATCACGAAACGCTCCATCTGCCCCACGGGCTGCAGGGCTATTTCGACTACGAACAAGGCTTAGCCTGTGCCAAAGCCAACAACAAACCCCTGTTTGTTGACTTTACCGGCCACGGCTGCGTCAACTGCCGCGAGATGGAAGCCAATGTGTGGAGCGACCCGCGCGTGCTCAGGCTGCTCCGCGACGAATATATGGTGGTGGCCCTCTATGTGGACGATAAAACCGAGCTCCCCGAAAGCGAATGGGTTACTTCAACCTACGACCAAAAGGTGAAAAAGACCATCGGCCGGAAATATGCCGATTTCCAGATTACCAAGTTCAATGTCAACGCACAGCCTTTCTATGTGCTCATGGGTCACAACAACGATGTGCTGATGCAGCCTCGCGCCTACAACCTCAATGTGGACGAGTTTGTGGCCTTCCTCGAACAGGGTCTGAAAAATTTCAAAGAAGGTAAGTCGGTATTCAGCATCCAATAAGGAAAAGTTTAATACTCCAATACCACACCCCGTTTGAGCGGCTATCCAGCCGCTCAAACGGGGCTTTTTAATCATTCAAAGGCTGGCTTTGTGATCAGTTTATTTTTCTTTTTGCCCAACGATGTACTAAACTCACCCAAGTGTCTTTGGGCTGTATGGCAAATGACCCTCAATACAATCAATCCACATTTCCGCTGATTCACATTCAGGCGGTTTGCTCATCCCTTGTTCCTAAGCCCGGCGGCCAAACTAAAAATGCGCTGTAAATCCACATAAGCCACGGATTTACAGCGCATTGTCGCAGGATAGCGCTCCGGCTTATTCCTCTAACTTGTGGTAAGCCTGATAGAGTTTCCGTCCGCCGTAGGCGGCACCAAGTCCGAGCAAGATAGTGAGCCCGCTCCCGATGGGCGCGCCGCCGCCTTGCGGCTGATTGCCCGTCTGGCTATGGCCTCCCGATGGCGGAGGCGGCGGCCCCTGCTGGCTGAATACAGCGGTTGAACTTCCGGCCACAAGCGCCATCAACAACGTGAAAGCAAAAATTTGAATCGTCTTTTTCATGGTTTGTATCTTTTTCGTGTTTCTTTTTTTAATTGCTAAGCTAAGTCGGCACCTTATATTATATTATAAGACAACTTTTGCACTCACAACCTGCCCGCCGGTGATGGCTGTTACCACATAAACGCCTTTGGGCAGTTTGCCGGTGTTCAGGCTTGCCTGACCCGTGTTGTTGAAGTGTTTTGTCATCACCACGCGGCCGGTGATGTCCGTCATCACAAAGTTGGTGGGGGCCGTCAGACCGCTCAGATAAACATAACCGTTGTAGGCATACAGGCGCACTGTGCTTGTTTTCGGACTTTCTCCAATGCCGAGTGCGTTCATTTCCAACTCAAAACGCATCACATCGTCGCCTTCCTCAGCGCTGAAGGCATAGCTGTTGTGCTCGCTCAGATTGGTCACCGTGCCGGTTTTCTTGTCGGTCAGCTTCAGCATCATCCCTGCCGGACTTTCCTGCAAGCGGATGATGTATTGATCGGCCTGGTTTTTTACAAACCCAAAGGGAATCACCTTGTCGTCGAAGTCGGGCATGGCGTTGGTTGACAATTGTTCGTTGTCGCTGACCGAGAAGAACTGCGGGGCATAGCCGGCTAAGAAAAGCGCATCGTGATAGGCATCAAATCCGGCGGTGGCAGTGCTGTTGAGCAGCAGCTTGCTCTCCTGTGCCGAAGCTCCCGAAGCCTCAGCAGCCACTAACAACACCATATTGCCCGAGCCGTTTTTGTAAAAAGCCTGATTGTGATGCACACGGGCTGCCGGATCAATGATGATTCCGGCATTGTCGGCAGTTGCCTGCACCATAAAGCCCTGGGCCGAAGGAATGATGCCGCAGGGCTCAATATCACTGTAGCTTTTGTTGCCTTCATGCCAGATTTTGGCGTTGGCGTTCAATTTGTCAAGAAGCATCTCATCTTCATCAGCATTCCATCTGATGGCGCAGGCATAAGGATTGCCGAGTAGATGCCAGCCCGAATAGGTATTGCCGCTCTTGGTCAAGCCCGAAATGGTAACATCCGAAGCATTCAGTGTGCCGGTGAAGCTGAGGGTTTGGTTTTGCTGGTATGAAACCATATATCCCCGGCCAACCACGAAATTGACGCCGCCGTTCCAGGTATTGAAACCGCCGTCTTTTTGGTTCATCCAGGTGTTGGTGGGCTCATCCCATCCGTAGAAGTCGTATCCATTGCCATACCCTGAGGTGGTGAAAGCCGTGATGGCCTGGGCTGCCACCGGTGAGCTGATCAGATGCCAGCCACCATCGGCCTCTGCCCAGCCGCCTGTGAGGTAACGCACCGCCGTTGCCTGAACACCGGCATTGGAATGGATGAGCGAAGCCGTACCCGTGGCATCCGATTCGAGAAGCAAGCCTTCGTTTCCGGCCTGATTGGTGATGTCGCCCGACACTGTCAGATGCTTGCCGCTGCTGACGATGAGCTTCCCTCCGGCCTCGATGGTGAGCGTAGAACAGCTTGCATCATTGGCATCCTGGGTAATGGTATGGCCGCCAATGGTAATGTCATCCTTGGCTACCGGCACAGCGTTTGACGACCAGGTGTCAGTAGCACTCCAGTTTCCGTTTTTAGCCGAATTTACCAACTTGCCCGTTGTTACCTCAATCTCATCGGACGAAGCTGATTCATAGCTGTCTTTTTTTGCTTTGACAGTGTAGGCGTAAGTTGTTGCAGCGGCCAAATCCGAAACCACCTTGCTTGTGCTGGCAACAGTGAAAGGCGAATCGTCGATGGGGGTGAGGGTTTTAGTTCCTTGTGAAATAACTAAATCTTCCAGGAAAAACCGGCCTTTTGAAGCTTGTTTCCCTTCAAACTTAATTTTAGATGAGGCCGTTCCACCTGTTAATGGAATGTTGTATGCTTTTAAGGTATAGGTGTCATCGTTGTTTAAATCATTAACGGTTTCTCCAAGGACATCGTCTAAGTAAATTTTTAAGTCTGTCGCATCTCCACTCCAGGCCATAGCTTTAAACGAGAGAGTGAAATTTCCACTAAATCCCGATAAATCAATTTCAGGCGTTATCAGATAACCTAAGGCCGAACTAGTACCCATCTTAACCGTCCCCCCAGCCTCATAAACTTTTGAACCGGTCCAATCCGGTGTTTGAGTATATGTATTCAAACTACTAGAAACATCAGTACTAAATGCACCTGTACCAGTCGTTCCACGAGAAAAGCCATCGAAATTCTCAGAAAATACCTCAATATAATTACCTTCAACTTTGGAAACAGTCAGTTCATAATTATCAGCCCCACTCACAGCTCCCCAGTTGGCGGTAAAACCGGTAGTGCTTACATTGGTGGCTGCCGTAGCGGTGGGAGCAGCCAGTCCTACACTGCCGCTCAACGTAACGGTTTTGTCTGAAGCACTGGTTGAGCTGAGGGTGATATTTTCGTTGTTGTAGTCGCCAACGTCTAAACCGGCTTTCAGCCGTACGTAAATGGTGGTGCTGGCAACCGTGCCCTCTGATTGGGTGAGTGTAAGTGAACTTCCAAAGCCTGAACCCGAAGAGGTGGAAATCTCATAATTGGTTGGTGCAGCAAGGCTAATATTGGCAGTCAGGTTGCTACCCGATACCGTGAACGATTGTTCTGCCGAAGGTCCGCTGCCATGGTTGTAGGTGAAACCGGTTAAAGTAGCGGTGGAGACGGTGATGGTGGGGGAGGCAGGTGATGTTGTTCTTTTAAATAAATAGATATCACTCTGACCTGACGCATAACAAGAGAAAATAGGGGGAGTGTTGCCAGAATTAAATCGCATTAAATTTCTAGTTACATCTGATGTTTCATCTTTAACAGTTGCTTTCCCATCCACTGCAATTGAAATTGAGAAATTAGTTGAGGTAGCCTTGTTTTTTAAATAATTATTATTCTTACCTCCCGCAGCATACAAATAACCATTATTAACTGCATCATAAAGCGTCCAAAACGATCCACTTTCCCCCAAAGTTATTTCAAATGGTTTTGTATCTGAATTTGAAGTTGCAATTGTTACGGTTGTTTTCTCACTTGTAACTGTGACTGATACAGAGGCACGGTTGTTTGTGTTTTGTAAACCTAAGGCATACCAATCACTACTTTTCTGACCCAAGATAAGATATTTCCCACCATTTTCAAGTCCGGTATTATTTTTAATCATTTCATAGGTTTGCCCTATTACTCTCCCTCCCGCCATCAATGCCGCGGCAAGGAGCAACATTTTAAAAAAAGTAGAATTTCGCATACGTCAATTGTTTATTGGTTTATGTTGATGAATTTGGTAATCAAGCACTTAAGGGTAATATTCCGGCCTTGTTTTCTGAAAAGAAGATTGGGCGCGGCTTTTTGCCGGGTAAAGTTACGAAAAGAAGCCATATCTCCAAGTCTTTATAGTGAAAAAGTAGTGAAAAGTCAAAAGCCGGTGTTCCTGTGGGCTGCCGGTCGTGTTCCGGCGCGGTGGTTTTAGGTTTCCGGCTTTGCTTTTGTGCGGTTCAATTTTCCAAAATGTGTAACTTTGCAGCCTCAAAACAAATCGTATCACACCGAAATAGTATCGTTTTATGGGCAGAGCCTTTGAATACCGCCGCGCAGCCAAAGAAAAACGCTGGGACAAGATGTCGAAAGTTTTTCCGAAATTGGGTAAACTCATCACCATCGCCGCTAAGGAAGGCGGCCCCGACCCCGACATGAACCCGCGCTTGCGCAACGCCATCCTGAATGCCAAGGCTGAAAACATGCCGAAAGAAAACATCGAAAATGCCATCAAACGCGCCGCAGGCAAAGATGCCGAAACTATGGTGGAAGTGGTGTACGAAGGCAAAGGACCTCACGGCGTGTTGGTGTATGTGGAGTGCGCCACCGACAACACCACCCGCACCGTGGCCAATGTGAAGTCGTATTTCAACAAAGCCGGCGGCTCGTTTGTCCCCATCGGCTCGTTCGAGTTCATGTTTTCGCGCAAGGCTGTGTTTGAATGTAAAGCCAAAGCCGGAACCAATATCGAAGAGTTGGAGCTGGCTTTGATTGATGCCGGCCTCGAAGAAATTGAACAGCTTGACGAGAGCATCTTCCTCTATGCCGACTATGTCCATTTCGGGCAGCTTCACCATGCCATCGAAGAAAGCGGCTTAGAAATCGTGAAGTCGAGCCTGCAACGCTTCCCCAACAGCCCAGTGCAGTTCAACGAAGAACAAATGGCCGACATCGAACGGATGATTGACAAGATTGAAGAGGACGACGACGTGCAGGCCGTTTACACCAATATCGGTTAACAGCCGCCGGTGCTCAGAGCTCTTTCAGAAAATCGGAGATGGAAAGCGTGGAAGGGATATTGAATTTCTTCCGCAGCCGGTAGCGGCCCATCTCCACCGCCCTCACCGTGATGTTGTTGAGCGAGGCAATCTCTTTCGACGACAAATCCAGACGCAACATGGCACACAGGTGCTCCTCGTTTTTGGTCAGATTCGGGAAACGGCTGCGCAGCTTGCTGTAGAAGCTGCGGTTCAGTTCGTCAATATGCGCCTGAAACTCGTCTAAGTCTTTTTGCTGGTTGATGTTTTGCTGCACATTGAGGGTCAGCTCCTTGATGCGGTTTTCGCGTTGGGCGGGCGGCACCTCGCGCAGCTTCTTAAGCTCGGCCTGCAGCTCCTGCAGAAACTTGTTTTTTTCCACCAAATGCAGGGCCACATTGGTCAGGTCGTTCGACTTGTTTCGCAGTTCCACCTCCATCAAATCCTGTTTGGCCTTGCTTAGTGCGGCTTCCTGCTCCATCATCAGCTTGTTTTTGTAGTGCCGCGATTGCTGCTGCGAATAGATCAGGATGGTGATGGCGATGACGGCTATCAGCGAGAGCAGCAGCAGCAACTGCCGGCTGTGGGCTAGGCTTTTTTCGCGCTGAAGCAGGGCAATCTCGTTGTCTTTCAGCGCAAGCTCCTTCTCTTTCAACCGGAGATTCAGGCGCGAGTGCAGCTCGTCGAGCTGGTCGGCCTTGGCCCGTGCAAAAAGGGTGTCGTGCAGCGCACTGTATTGTTTGTAAAGCTCAAAAGCCTTGCGTGTGTTGCCTTTGCCATCGTAGGCCAAGCTCTGTCCAAAACTGGCATCGTGCTGCCCTTTCAGGTCGTCCACCAACATGGCTAAGCGCATCATCTCGTCGAAAGTGGCGTTGGCCTCGTCGTATTTGTGAATTTTCAGGTAAAAATTGCCGGTCTGAAGCATACCGTTGATGATCGAGGCCGTGTCGCCCTCTTCGCGGTTCAGGGCGATGCTGCGGCCAAAATACTCAAGTGCCTTTTTCTCGTCTTCTTTCTCGCTGAAAATCAGACCCAGATTCAGATAATTGATCGAGAGATAGCGGTTGTGACGGATGCGCTGGTTGATCTTGATGGCTTGCTGATAATAGTCAATGGCCCGGCCAAAGTCGCCTTTGAGCCGGTAAATCTCGCCCACATTGTTGAGCGAGGCCGCAATGCCGCTTTCATCGCCGATTTCTTCCCTGATGCGAAGGGCATCCCTGAAATAGGAGGAGGCCTTGTCCAAATCGTTGCGGTAGTAATAAATTCCTCCCAGCGAGTTGTAGGCGGCGGCCATCTCCTTGCTGTTGCCGGCCTCTTCTGCATACTCCATGGCCGTGTTCACATAGAGCATCCCCTGCTCGTAGTCGTAATGGTTGTTGATGTAAATATGCCCCAGACGGTTGTAAATCCGCGCCAGCTCGTCCTTATCGTCAAGCGATTTGAAATGCTTGATGCTGATGAGGTAGTAATTGATCGAAGGCTGGAAGTTGTGTCGGTACTCAAAAATTTCGCCCATCACCTTATTGCTCACGGCGCAGGATGGGATGGATTGCAGTCGGGTGGCAATGGCCAAAGCCTGACGACTATAAGCCAGCGCCTTGTCGGGATTACTTTCTTTGAGGACAGTTGCTAAATTGTTTAATACGCTGATCTTCTGCTCGTTGTCGTCTAATGTTGACAAAAGGGAAACCAAGCTGTCCGTTTGGGGCAGCTCCCGTGCAGCGACTTCCCTTGCAAAAAAGGAAACCGTTGCAACGAGCAATAAAAGACAGTGTATCAGTCTGTTATTCATAAGCTTCCGTTACCGGAATCACATAATATTCACCGGTACGCGGATCTTTGAAAAATTTATTGTGTCCGTTGATAGCTTCCAAATTGGCATCCACCTGCCCCTTGATGAAAACGGTGTTTTCCACTTCCACCTGACCCTGAACCGTCATGGGCTGCTCGGAAGTGATTTTCACCGGTTTTAACTGGGGAATCAGCCCTGCATTCTGCAGGACAATCACCCAAACCCCAATGCCGATGAGGAGAAGGGTGTTTTTCACGAAAGAAGAATGTTCCATAGTGCGTATGTATGAAAGGTTAGTGTCGTCTAAAACCAATGTGAGCCGGCAATCCTGAAAGGCCACGGAATCGAGATGAGGATCAGAATCAGGGCAATCAGATAGTAACGAAAGAGAGCTTTGGCCGCTGCAAGGTCGGCTCTTTTTTTCCATTTCACATATCCGATGGTGAGCAAAACGATGGCGACCAACATCAGGCTGATGTGTTCAACTAAGAAAAAACGCTGCACTTTGTCAGACATGGCCGAAGCTTTGAACACCACTTTCGGGCTGGTGAAATAGAGCAATATTCCAAATACAAACTGTAAGTGGGTGGAAATCAGGGTGAATAAGGCCAGTGAACGGATGCTTGCGGCTTTACCGCCGTTTTTGCGGGCTTTCCATAAGGCAAACAAAGTGCCAATGAAGCCGGCCAGCACAAGCCAGCGAAGACCCGAATGGCTTTTGAGTAAAGGGAGATACATATTGTTAATGAGTGTGTGAATTTTGGCCAAAAATACAATTTTTGTTCAATACAAAATTCTGGAATTCAAATTCCATTGCCGACAAACCGTTTCATGGCGATTGATCACTCGGGCATTCACTTTTTGAAGAAGAACAGCAGCGGTTCATCCATCAGCTCCCGCCAGTTGCCCCACGAATGTCCCTGGTTGACTTCCACAAAACTCAGCGGATAGCCTTTGGCCGTCAGGATGTCGCGCATGGCGCGGGCGCGTTCCTGAGTGTCGAAGATGGTGCCGGTGCTCATAAAAATTTTCAGTGGCAGGGTTTCGCTTTGTTCATACTGGCTCAGGATGGCGTTGTCGAATGCCGGCGAGTGGATGCCGATGAGCCGGAAACGATCGGGGCGGCGAATACCGAAAAAAGCGGAGTTCCAACCGCCCAGGGAGGTGCCCAGAATGGCCCGCCGCTCGGCAAGAGATTCGGTCTTGTAGTCGCTGTCAATCACCGGCACAAGCTCGTCGGCCACAAAATTGGCAAAACGCGGATTGGCCGTATATTCGCTCATCCTTCGGTTGATGGCCGGAGAAGATGGATCGCGCGGATCAATAAACACCACTAGTATCGGTTCAATTTTATTTGCGAAAATCAGATTGTCCAACACAATCACCATCGCGCCCAGCCGGTCGTCGGAATATTCCTGGCCGTCGGTTACGTAAACCACAGCTAAGTTGTTTACATCCTGATAGTTGTATGGCAGATAGACCTTATAGGCCACATCGTAGCCTAAGTTTTGTGTCTGGCTGTGAATCACTTTTTTCTCGCTCAGGCTTCCACGCACCACGCCTTCCCACAGACGGGTCTCCTCGGGGAAAACCCATTCGGGCATGGCAAAGAATGAGTTGGGTCCAAAGCCGCTGTACTGAATGTTGGGATTGGCCGGATCGTTGATCCAGTTGGTTCCGATTACTACTTTGTAGTCTAAACGGGCGTCGGTCGGAAATTGTTTGCTGAGCTTCCAGTAATTGCTCTGCCCGATTTGTTCGCCTTTCCAGCCGGGGCTTTCGGGGTTCCAGCCGTTAAAGTCGCCTGCCCATGCCGGCCTGCTGCTGCCTTTGTAGAGGAAAAGCACACTGTCGTTCACACAAAAGGGGATGCGCTTTTGGGCTTTCAGCGTGTCCCACAGCCGGTTAAGCCCGGCCTCCGACTGTGTGCCATCCTGCAAAAAAGCCAGCGAATCCAAAGTGTGCGTCAATTCGGCAATGGTGCTGAAATGAAACTTGGGCTGTGGTTCTGGCTCAGGAGCAGGGTCGTTTTTTTGGCAGGATGTGGCCGTCATCAGAGCCATCAGGAGTAGGGTTGTGAACATGTTTTGGATTGTTTTGGAACATTGCCTAAAGGTCGTCAACGCTCCGGCGGTTAAAATTTCCATCGTAACTGTAACTTAAAGTCGGTTTTGCTGTTTCCGTCAATTTCTTCTAAGCCGCTGCCCACTTTGACTTTATTGTCATACCAGGTGTGTGCAAGGCGAGCCTGAATATCGAGCTGTGAGGTGATTTTGTATTTGCCAACGAGATAAACCCGGCTGCCTTTGCCCGAAAAAGCCGGTATGGAAAACGCATACAGCACATCACTTTCGTAGGCGTAGAGCCGGGCATCGTAGCTGTCGGCATCAAACAAGGCGTAACGCAAATTGAGGTCGAATGGTTTTCCCGCTGGTCGGTAAATGATGTCCTGATAGATCAGGAAACCATATTGAGGATCGTTTTCCGAGCGTTGATAACTCACCAACTCGGCGCGGTTTTTCAGGGTAAAACTCCGGCTGACCCTGTAATTAAAGTGCAGGCGATACGTGTTGCGCCTCTCGGGTACGATAAAATCAATGGCGTTCCATGGGCCATTGTCGTTGGTCATCTTCTGTTTGCTGCGAAACCTGAAATAGAGGTCGGCATTGCGGTTGATGCGGTAGTCGGTCTGTACAAAATAGTCGAAACCGTTGCTGGGGGCATCGGTGGCAAATCGGAGCCAGTCGAAGCGAAAATAGTCGGCATAGGCCGATACTTTCCATCCGGGAGCAAGACTTGCCGTAACGCCGGCATAGAGGCCGCTCTCGTTGTTGGTGCTGTTGCTTTCGGAAAATGCATTGCCAAAAAGATTCTGGTATTCTTTTTCAAAATGTCGCCAAAGCAGGGTTACCGAAACAAATCCTGCCGGCTGTGCCTGTACCCCGGCCAATCCTGCTTTGCCGCCATTGTCGCTCTGCGAAAGCTCGCCGAAAAAGACAAAACGCGGTAAAACCCATTTCCAGTCAACCCCTTGATTCGTCAACCTATCGGCGCGCAGTCTGAAAAGGGTGTATGGCTTCAATGCCGGCCAAAGCGGCGCTTCGAGCCGGGTCTGATGGAGGGTGTAGCCTACTTCGAGTTTCTTGGTCTTGAAGGCCAAATGCCCGCCGGACAACTGCTGTCCAATCACACCTTTGCCAACCAGCTCGCCCACAGTGCGGTGGAGGCCGGTCTCGTAAAGACTGGTGATGACGACATTTTCTAATGATGCTGTGTCGGTTTCCGACAAACGGGCATCCACTTTCTTGTCGGAATAAAACATCGAAAGCTCAAGGAACTTCCAGCCAAAAGTGGCAGCGCCCCCACGCAGAAAAAAACTCTCGTTGACCGAAGTGTTAGGCTTCACACCCGAGCCGTAGCGCATCACCTGGGTAGGCACAGTGGATTTGCCGAAAGATAATCCCGACCATAGCGTAAGTCCCTGGCCGAAAGCCAGATGGTAGTCGCCAATGGCGAGACTTCGCAACACACCCATATCGGCAATATAGGCATGAGCCGAATAGAAATCGAAACCGTTTTTGAGTTTGTCGCCCAGAAGGCGTTGCAGCGAATCGTTAACCCTTTTTTTGAAAAATACCTCACCTGCGTCTTTATCCATCGTTACACCGGCACGGATGCGGTTGCGGTAGTTGAACTGGTATTTCACATACACTTTTTCCTTGCTGCCAAGATAACGGGAGTTTGGCTTTTTGTAAAGTGCGCTGTCGCTAATCTCCTGATAACCAAGCTGTGAATTGAGATTTCGTTCGAGGCGGCTGATGAGCTGGTGTCTGCCATAACGTGCGATATTCCGCACCTTGAGCGGCGATTTTTTTGCTACGGGCGTGGCTGTGCTGATGGGGATGAGGATGTCGAGCGTTTGATCGTCGAAACCTTCTACCAAAGCCAGCTCGTAAACACTCAAAAACGGCCCGTAGCGTTTTCGGTATTCTAACAGGTTTTTTAACTGAAAGTCGTTGATCAGGTAAATGTTGCGAAGCTCGGTCACTTCATCGCCGTTGAGGTTGACTTTGTTTTCGGCATAATATTGGTAAGCGTCAATCAGGTCGGAGAAGTCGAGGTTCAGGTCGAGGGCTTCGGCCACGGCTTCCATTTGTGCCATAATTTGTTCCTGAAACGGCAGCGCAGTGCTGTCGGCTTCCTGGCTGTGAAGTCGTGGCGCCAAAAGGAGCAAACCGCCGGTAACGACGGCCAGAATCAGTCGGTTTCTCATTTGCCGCCTTTTTTCCTGAACGAATAAACTAAACTGGCCTGAAGGTTACTCCCGAGCACTTCGTGGATGCCGGCGGCTAAGTCGAGCTGTAGCGGTCCAAGATCCCAGCCGGCGCCAAAGGTGAGGTTGCCGGGCTTCACCCCAACACCTGTGCGTACATAAAAATGTTCCTGCAAAGTGTATTCTAAGCCAACGCGAAGGTCGGGACTAAAATCGGACGACTTCTCAATCTCGGCGATACCCCGGAGGTTTTCGGCAAAAAGGTAGCCGACGCCAAGCCGCGCTACCACCGGTATGCGTTCGTTGGTCAACTGCGAACGCCCTGCCCCGATCGGGTTGAACACCGTGGCTGCAATACTGAATTTAGGATTTACATCATACTGCACCCCATATTCAAAAGTCAGGTGATGATAGCCGTCATAGCCTTCGGCGCGCGAACCTAAATAATCCAGCTGAAGTCCCATGCGAAGTGATGGGCTGAACGCAAGCGAATATGCCAGACCTAACTTGTTTTCGTTGTAGAGTTTATAGCCAAACTGATTGAAACTCAATCCTAAAACGCCATAATTGACCGGCAGGATGAAGCCGGCGCTCTTCAGGCTGAGCTCTTTCATCAGGAAACGGTTTTCGTAAGCCAGACCCGCTGCAGGTGAAGTGGCTAAGGCGATACCCGCCGGATTGTTGTGGATTGACCAGAAATCGGTTGAGGCTACGGAGGCTCGCCCCATACCCGCCTGACGCGCACCCACAGGGCCGTATCCATCAAATGCACTGAGCGAAATTGGAATCAGAGTCAGGAGCAAGGCGATGCTTGTGATGTAAACTTTGTTCATGAGGATTGAAAATGCAGCAACGAATTTAGCGTATTTTTGTCTGCAAATACCTAACGATGTCGAAAATCATTCTCAATTTTCTCGAAGAACTTGCCGAAAACAACCACAAAACCTGGTTTGAAGAAAACAGAAGTCGCTATGAATCAGCTAAAGAGGAGCTGATCCAAATCCTTGCACAAGTGATTGCACAATTGGGCGAGGTGGACAGGACAATTGCCGGGAACAACCCCGCAAAGTGTCTATTTCGCCAATATCGCGACCTGCGTTTCTCGAAAAACAAAACGCCTTATAAAACGACCATGAGCGGTTATATCGCCTGGGGAGGCAAAAACTCCGATAAAGCCGGTTATTATCTTCATATTGAACCCCAAAACTCGTTTATCGGTGGTGGCTTATGGGTGCCGCAGCCTCCCATTCTCAAGGCAGTCCGCTCCGAAATTTATTTCAACGCCGAGGAATTCAGACAAATACTCGATAACCCCGACTTTTTCAAAACCTTTGGATCATTGCAGGGCGAAAAATTGGTGAATCCGCCGAAAGACTTCCCTTCTGACTTTGCCGAACGCGAGTTGCTGAAACATAAAAGCTTTATCGTCAGCCGGCCTTTTGCTTTGGAAAGGTTGGATTCACAGCAGCTTACAGATTTTGCTACCGAAACATTCATTACGATGACACCTTTCATCAAGTTCTTGAATCGTGCAATTGAAAACATGGAATAATGCCGTTAACTTGTAAATAACTGCCGTTAACTTGTTTGAACACCACTTCTGGTAATGTGCTAACGTAGCTTTGTATTCCTAATTGGTTGGTTGTTTTATAAGTTCGAACTTAATGCCCTTGGGGAGAATTGATTTGTTGTTTTTTCAATTCTATCCTACCCCCAAGGGCATTCCTCTTTTATAAGCTTATCCCTTTCAAACCTCAAATATTGCATGGTATTCAGGATCAATGGATTGCCTCATGCGTGATACCCCGAACCAGACAGGCGGTATCCTTTTTTTTATTTTTCTGTGCGGTGATATTAATTAAGTATTACATAATCAGCATTATATCGTTTGACTGAGCCAGATACTGCTTTCTTTGAGCCGAAAACTTTTTTACTGTTTACCATTTCACAGAAGCGGGATATTTTTGTATCCTCAATTGGTTGGTTGTTTTAATAAGTTCGAACTTCATGCCCTTGAGGAGCCAGATGTTTTTGTTGTTTTTTACATCCGGCAGATTCCTCAAGGGCATTCCTCTTTATAAAATCCACCTTTCTTTGATTTAATCTGTGCCCTCTTGTTGCCATTGGCAGGGAATGGTTATTTTTGCAGTTTCGGCGAACATTTATGCGTTCCCGGAACTATCACACGCATTTTCTTTCGATATGAACAATATATCTATGACTGACATTATTCATCTTGAGGCCGTTGCAATGCAGGTAAGGCGCGATATCATCCGTATGGTTCATGCCTGCCAGTCGGGCCATCCCGGTGGTTCTTTAGGTTGTACCGACTTTTTGGTTGCTCTTTATTTCGATCAGATGCAACTCGATCCCGCCCGCTTCACCATGGATGGGATTGGCGAAGATATCTTTTTTCTCTCGAACGGACATCTTAGTCCGCTGTTTTACAGTGTATTAGCTCGGCGCGGCTATTTTCCTGTTTCCGAATTATCCACTTTTCGCCGCATGCATAGCCGTCTTCAGGGTCATCCGGCCACTATGGAGGGCCTGCCTGGCATACGTATTGCCAGCGGCTCGCTCGGACAAGGGCTTTCGGTGGCTACCGGCGCCGCCTGGGCCAAAAAACTCAATGGCGACCAACATCTGGTGTTTGTGTTGATGGGCGATGGCGAGCAGCAGGAAGGCCAGATTTGGGAAGCTGCACTGCATGCCGGAAGCCGGAAGCTGGACAATCTGATTGCCGTTGTGGACTATAACGGAAAACAAATTGACGGGCCGGTGGATCAGGTGATGCCGTTGGGTGATCTGCGCGCCAAATATGAGGCCTTTGGATGGATGGTGACTGATTTCGATGGTAACGATATGGAACAAACTGTCCGCACCTTACAGCAGGCACGGCAACTGGCGTTTAAAGGCACACCTCAATTGTTGCTGATGAAAACTGAAATGGGTCAGGGGGTTGATTTTATGATGGGTACGCATAAATGGCATGGGGTAGCTCCTAACGACGAACAAAAAGAGCGTGCGCTGGCACAGTTGAGCGAAACTTTGGGCGATTATTAAACAAGATGCAAATGGAACTGAAGATCATTAATTATCAGGATACACGCTCCGGCTTTGGTGCAGGATTGCTCGAAGCAGGAAAACGCAATGATAAAGTGGTGGCTTTGTGCGCCGACCTTGTCGGCTCGCTGAAGATGGATGCTTTTGTGAAAGAGTTTCCGGAGCGGTTTTTTCAAATGGGAATTTCCGAAGCCCAGATGATCGGGATGGCTGCAGGCCTCACCATTGGCGGTTATATTCCGTTTACGGGCACTTTTGCCAATTTCTCCACGGGCAGGGTTTACGACCAGATCAGGCAATCGGTGGCCTATTCGGGAAAAAACGTTAAAATCTGCGCCTCACATGCCGGCCTCACCTTAGGCGAAGACGGCGCTACGCATCAAATGCTCGAAGATGTGGGCATGATGAAAATGTTGCCCGGAATGACCGTGATCGTCCCATGCGATTACAATCAGACCAAAGCTGCCACGCTTGCCGTTGCAGAGCATCAGGGACCGGTATATCTGCGTTTTGGAAGGCCCAAGGTGCCGAATTTCACTTCGGAAGACCACCCGTTCATTATCGGTAAAGCCGATGTGCTCATCAAAGGCACCGACATCAGCATCTTTGCCAACGGCCATATGGTTTGGAAAGCTTACGAGGCAGTGCTCCGGCTGAGAGAAGAAGGCGTCGGAGCCGAATTGGTCAATGTTCATACGGTGAAACCTCTTGATGAAGAGGCCATTTTGCGTTCAGCACGTAAAACAGCTTGTGTGCTGACAGCCGAAGAACATCAGATGAACGGTGGACTGGGCGAAAGCATTGCAAGCTTGCTGGCTCAAAAACAACCCCTCCCGATGGAGTTCGTAGCCGTGAAAGACCTTTTCGGACAAAGCGGCACACCCGATGAACTCTTAGACGCGTACGGGCTTGGTGTGGACGACATCGTGAAAGCTGCCAAAAGGGCGCTGAAACGCAAAGCATAACTCTAACATTACCAAAGGGATGCGGGTCTTTCTGATAGGTTATATGGGATCCGGCAAAAGCACGGCAGGGCGAAAACTAGCTGCAGCTTTAGACGTGCCATTTTATGACCTCGATGAATTATTCGAAGAACATTATAAAATTGCCATCCATTCTTTTTTTGAACGCTACGACGAAAACCTTTTCCGAAAGCTGGAAAGCCAGCTCCTGAAAGACTGCATTCATTTTGAAAATGCCGTGATCTCAACCGGCGGCGGAACACCCTGTTTTTACGACAATATGGCCTGGATGAATGAGAATGGCCTGACGGTGTATCTTCAGATGCAAACCGGAAGTATTGTCAACCGCCTGCTGGCCTCAAAAAAGAAACGACCACTGCTGACAGGGAAAAGCCAACATCAGTTACATTCTTTTGTTCGCGAACATCTTTTGCGACGGAACATTTTCTACAGTCAGGCCAAACTTGTTGTGCCGGGCGAATCGTTACAAACGGCTGAGCTTGTGGCCATCATCAGGGCGAAAGCTTTAGAGGAGACTCGGAAAGGAAAGTGATTGATTTTCCCTGAACCTCAACTAACGATATCATCGGCATCTTTGACAAAGACAACCGAAACTGCTCCCACAATCAGCATGATGCCTGCTGTCACTAAAGCATAGATGGCATGTCCGCCGTAGAAAAACTTGACGATAGGTCCTCCGAAGATGCCATTGACAATTTGCGGGAAAGTGATGAAAAAATTGAAAATCCCCATGTAAACCCCCATTTTTCGTGCCGGTATCGAACCTGCAAGGATGGCATAAGGCATGGCCAAAATACTTGCCCATGCAATGCCCACACCAATCATGCTGAGGTTGAGCAGCCATTTCATTTCGGGCGAGGTGACAAACACCATCGAGATGAGGCCAAGCCCGCCAATGGTAAGGTTGATGGCGTGGGTGCGGCGGCGCCCCACCTTGGAGGCAATCACCGGAAGCGCCATGGCAAAGATTGCAGCTACTAAATTGTACACTCCAAAGATCACACCCACATAGTCACCGGCTTCGTTGAAAGCTGCCGAGCTTCGGTCGGTGGGATCGAGCCCCCAGACATGCTGAGCCAGTGCGGGAGTGGTGAACACCCACATCGAGAAAAGCGCAAACCAACTGAAAAATTGAACAATTCCCAGTTGACGCATGGTGAGGGGCATCTTGGCAAAATCTTTGAAAATATCAAGAATGCCTTTGGATTCTTCTGTTTCTTCGTCGTGGTCATCGAAAGAAGCCTGCATCTCAGGCGGGTATTCATTAGTGGTGACCACCGTCCAGATGATGGAACCCAGAAGCACTGCGGCTCCAATCACAAATGAGAGGATCAGGCTGAAGGGAACGCTTCCTTCCTCACCCAACTCGTTGAATCCAAAGATGTTGGTGATGATATATGGCAGCCACGAGCCTACGACGGCGCCAATGCCAATCAGCAAAGTCTGAACCGAAAACCCCAAGGTGCGCTGGTCGGTGGGCAGTTTGTCGGCTACCAGAGCCCTAAAAGGTTCCATGGCGATATTGACAGAGGCGTCCATCACCATCAGCATACCGGCGCCAACCCAGAGAGCAGGCAGATAGGCTGCAAACATGGGGGAGTTGGGCATCAGGATAAGCCCAATGGCGGTCATGACAGCGCCAAAAAGAAAATACGGACGCCGACGCCCCAAACGATTCCAGGTGCGATCGCTATAATGCCCGATGATGGGTTGCACAATCATACCGGTGATGGGCGCTACCAACCAAAACCAGGAAAGATGCTCCACGCTGGCGCCGAAAGTCTGAAGAATACGGCTGGCATTGGCATTTTGCAAGGCAAAACCCATCTGAATACCCATAAATCCGAAACTCATATTCCAGATTTGCCAGAAACTAAGGCGCGGTTTGCTTTTTGCCATAAAGATTGAGGTGTTAGGTTAAGCCCGTAAAAATAGAAAAAAACTTTGTTCAGAGCCGAAAGCAAACCGTAATTCGCCGCTTGTCAGACAACAATCCTCCCGAGAATGCGGATAAAAGCATTACGATAGATATCAATAAGGCAGGAATACACTGAAGCGGCTCCCTTTGCCCGGTTCGCTTTCAATGCTTAAACGGCCGTGGTGATATTTTAGAAAATCTTTGACAATTAGAAGCCCAAGTCCTGAAACTCTTTCTTTGTTGCTGCCTTTGGTCGAAACGATTTCTTTATTTCCCGTCAGAATATCAATTGTTTCGGCCGACATGCCAACGCCTGTGTCCACCACCGTAACAAGGATGCCGTTGGCCTCGTTCTGCTGGACGATATGGATGGTTCCGCCCGGATGTGTATATTTGATGGCGTTGTTGATCAGATTGCGAAATACGGTTCGCAACATATCTTCATCACCTTTAAAAAGAGTTTGCTCAATCGTGTTGTTGAATGCATGAATACGCTTAAAATCTAAACGCGACTTGAGAAAATTGAGCTCAGTTTCGACCACCTGATAAAGGTCAACCGTTACCGGATTAAACTTGATTTGACCGCGCTGACTCATGCCCCATTGCAACAGGTTTTCGAGTAGGGTGAAAGTGTTATTGCTGTGGTCGTATAAACTTCTTAGTGTTTCGTCTCGTTTTTCGGGGCTCATCTCATCGAAGTCGGCCATGAAAAACTGTAAAAAACCAAGCAGGCTGTTGAATGGACTTCTCAAATCGTGACCGATAATGGAAAACAAAAGATCTTTGGTGGCGTTCAAATCTTGAAGTTGCTGGTTCTGTGCTTCTTCTCCTGATTCAGTTTGGCAAGAATGTCGGCGTTATTGCGGATTTTACAACGGCTGTGAATCAACAAATCAACAAACGCAAGGCCGCCTGCCAGCATGATGGAAATGACAGGCGTAACAATACGTTGATACCGTATGGTTTGGGCCTTGCTTCGGTTTTCATGTTTCAAAAGACTGTTTTCCAAAGACTTTTTCTCATTCTCATTTTTTTCCTGTACTTCTAAAATCTGAGCATAGTTGTTTTTCGATGGCCACCAACCGGACCTTTTTTCGTTTGCCACGTTACCCGGGAGATCAATCCACAGGATTTCTTATGCAATCGAATTGTGGAGGGTGTCATTTTGCACTGTTTTTTCTGTTTTTGTACAGGCCAAACCGCCAGAAAAAAGCTAAATGACAATGAGAGCCGAAATAAAGTGATTTGAGGTGGAGTACTTTATGGTTGGTATCCTGAATGGCGGAGTTCGAAACGGGTTAAAATTATAACAATTATTTGCCGATACAAAATTTACTGAAGATATTGCCCAATAACTCATTTGTGTAAACCTGCCCTGTGATGGTTCCCAGATGATGAAGTGCTTTTCTCAGGTCGCTGGCGATCAAGTCGGTAGGGATGTTGTGCAGAAGCCCGTTTTCCACTTCTTCCATTGCTTCACCGGCTTTCATCAGGGCATGATAATGACGGGCATTGCTCACAATGGTGTCGGCCTGTGCCGCTGATTCGCGCACCGAGCGCAGCAAGCTGTCGGAAACAAGCTGGATGTTTTCCTTGCGCTTAGCCGAGATGAAAATGGTTTCGAGATCAACCATTTCGCTGAAGTGTGACGGCGTTTCTTCAATCTGGTCAATTTTGTTGCCAATAAGAATAAATTTTTTACTTTCGTCTTTCATCAATCCTTTAAATTCATCGAGCATTTCTTCGGCAAGTTCCTTGTTGCATGCCGAAAGGTCGCATACATACAAGATAATCGAAGCCTGGTTGATTTTTTCATAAGTACGTTCAATACCAATGTTTTCAATCAGATCGTCCGACTGACGCAGTCCGGCTGTGTCAATGAATCTGAAATTATATCCACCGATGACGATGGTGTCTTCGATGGCGTCGCGGGTGGTGCCTGGAATTTCGCTTACGATGGCTTTTTCTTCGTTGAGCAGGGTATTGAGCAAGGTGGATTTACCCACGTTGGGTCGGCCGATGATGGCTACAGGGATACCCGATTTCAGGACATTTCCGGTTTGAAAACTCTGGCTGAGCGACAGAATTTCGGCTTTGATCTCGCCGATAAGTTGCAAAAACTCTTTGCGATCGGCAAATTCAACATCTTCTTCGGCGAAGTCTAACTCCAATTCAATCAGGGACGCAAAGTCAACCAATTTCTGCCGCAGTCCGGCAATTTTTTCGGAGAATCCTCCGCGCATCTGTTTGATGGCCAAATCGTGTGTTGATTTCGAGTTACTTGCAATAAGGTCGGCCACGGCTTCAGCTTGCGATAAGTCGAGCCTTTGCCGTGCAAAAGCCCTCATGGTAAATTCGCCGGCGGTGGCCGGACGGGCACCCGCTTCTAGGATCAGACTGAAAAGCCGTTGCTGTACATATACCGAGCCATGGCAACTGATTTCAACCACATCCTCACCGGTGTACGAATGTGGCTCTTTGAAAACCGTGAGCAATACCTCATCGAGCAATTCGCCCTCGTCGTAAACTGAACCCAGATAGGTTTTGTGACTGACAATCCTGCCTTGCCGGAACTCCCTCGAACGGGCAGAAAAAATGCTGCGTGCAATGCTTATAGCATCGGGCCCCGAAAGACGAAACACAGCAATGGCAGCCATGCCCGGCGCCGTAGAAAGGGCGCAGATGGTATCGTTGTTGAGATAATCAAACTGTGTCATGTTGTTGAATTCTAATCAAGACAAAGATAGTCATCAAAGCATGAAACAAAAAGACTTTTGTCTTTCTGTGATTATTTTCTATAAGTCGGTTGCTTCCCGAAGATTATTGATTGTCGCGAGGCAAAAATACACTGAAACAGCTTCCTTTGCCCGGCTCGCTCTCAATGCTGAGGCTGCCTCCATGACGTTGCAGAAAGTCGCGGATGATGAGCAATCCAAGACCTGAGCCTTTTTCGTTTTGTGTGCCTCGTGTGGTGATAACGCCTTCGTTTTTTTGTATCTGGGCCAGAATATCCGGCGAAATACCAACTCCACTATCGGCAATATTGACTTTCAGCCCTTCGGAACTCTCCTCGCTGCTGATGCTGATGCTGCCTCCGGAATCGGTAAATTTAATGGCATTATTGATGAGATTACGGAAAATGGTGAGCAACATTTCTTTGTCTCCAAACACCATGCTTTCTGGCGGGACATGGTTAGTAGCAATGATTTTTTTATTGTCGAGCCTCGACTTTAAAAAGATGAGTTCTTGCTCAATGAGTTGATGGACATCGAGATGGCTGGGGTTGTAGCTGATCTGACCTCGCTGGCTCATGGCCCATTGAAGCAAGTTTTCGAGCAGGGTAAAGGTGTTGTTGCTGTGGCTATAAAGCTGTTTCAAAACTTCAACTCTTTCCTCCGCACTCATATCGTCATAGCCTTCTATCACGAGTTGTAGAAATCCGAGCAGGGTGTTGAACGGACTCCGCAAATCATGACCGATGATGGAAAAAAGTATGTCCTTGGTTGTATTGAGCTCGTTGAGTTGTTGGTTTTGTGCCTCTTTAGCCCGATTTAGCTGCTCGAGGGCAATGGCGCTGCGCTTGATTTTTTGGCGGCTTCGTGCCAGCAAAATCAACAGCACGATGCCCGTCAATAAAGCGACCAACACAATAATGGTGATGGTTTTTTGCAATTGAATGGTTTTCGATTTGCTTTCGTTTTCCTGCTTCAGGTGATGGTTTTCGAGGGCTTTTTTATCGGTCTCGTATTTTTCCTGGATCTCGAGGATGAAATTGCGGTTTGTGATAGCCGTCATGGAATCGTTCAGCGCAATAAAGTGTTTCAGATAGTCAATGGTCTCGAGATGTTTTTGTTGTTTTTCGGCCACCTCTGCCAATAGTTTGTAGGCTTGCACTTCCTGATTGAGGTCTTTGAAATCTTTGGCCATCCGAAGTGCTGATGCAAGGAGTTGACTTGCCTCATCAAGCTTGTTCTGTTTGTTGTACAACATGGCGAGCGAGAAGTCGTTCATCATCAGGCCATAACCTAATTGATATTGCTTGCATATTTCTTTTGATTTGAGGTAGGCTTCTTCGGCGTTGGTAAACTTGCCGAGGTCAAAATAAACACGGCCCATATTATGATAGTTGCGGGCCTGATCCATCACAATATTTTCTTCGATCGAGATGTCAAGCGACTTCTTGTGGGCTTCTATTGCCTCATTAAATTTGCTTTGGGCTTCCAAAACAATCCCAATATTTCCGTAATTCATGGATTGGTTCACCTTGTTGTTTTGCTGCTGATTCAGCAACAGTGCGCGATTCAGGTATTCGAGTGCTTTGTCGTACTCTTTCAGGTTTTGCATAATCACGCCCAGATTGTTCAGGGTTACGGCCAACTGTTCGTTGTTTCCTAACTCTTCAAAAATCTTCACTGCCTGAAAATAATTCTCCGAAGCATTCTGGTATTCCGCTTTGCCCTCATACATTATTCCCAGATTGTTGTAACTCATGGCCAAAAACAAGGGATTGTCAATTTTACGGCTCAACTCAATACATTGTTCGAAATACCAGATGGCTGAGTCGCTCTGCTGTATGTTATAGAGATAGCGACCCATATTGGACAAAAAATCATATTGAAGCTGGTTGTCGGTATCGGGATGAATCAGGGGAGCAATTTTGCTAAGATAATGATGGGTTGAATCCAACCAACTCATTTCGAGGTATATCTCTGACAATAGAATCCAGTAGCGAGCTTGTGTTTCTTTATCGCCATGCGATTCTACTAAAGAACTTAACGACAACAACTTATCTTTTCTCTGCATCAGATTAACGGTCTGATCTTTTTTCAAGCGCGTAAACTCCTTAGTCAAATATGTTGTCAAAGTGTCGGCATCGGATGCTTTTGCGACAGTTACAAAAATTGTTGAAAACAGAAATAAAACAAAATACTGACGTGCAGAGTATTTTAATTTCTTAAAATTGTGCTGAAAAGACCTAATAAACCGGATTAAATCCTTTAAATACAAGGCTGACTGACTCATAAATCGTTGTTTCTAATGGGCAAAGATAAGATTCAAATAATGAAAAAAAAAGCATTTCATTAACAATTTAAAAATTCAACACCTCCTTTTTATAGGCACAAACACGGAATGGATTACTTTTGTAAGGCGTTCCTTCCCGGAAAGAAGAATGAAAATCAACGCCCAAAAGGGATTTGCTTTGAATTCGATACTGAGTCCAAGTGGTTGGGATTGTGTTTTATAGAGTGCTTCTCAAATAGGGATGACAATCAGATAAAATGATTATTTACGAAGATTTTTTAGCTGCTCACAGATGATAAAAGTTGCAATCAACGGGTTTGGCCGCATTGGCCGCGTTACCTTTCGCGCTATGATGCGCCGCAGCGACATGCAGGTGGTCGCCGTGAACGATTTGGCTGATACCGCCAACCTTGTCCATTTACTGAAATACGATTCGGTTCATGGTTTTTTTCCTTACAAGGTTGAGACTGTTGGAGATCAAATGCTTGTCGAAGGCCGTCCGGTCAAAGTTTTTTCGGAGGCCGATCCGCGCCTTTTGCCCTGGGCGCAATTGGGAGTAGATGTTGTCATTGAATCAACGGGGATCTTCACCGATCCCGCTAAGGCATTGTGGCACGTTCATGATGCCGGCGCGCGAAAAGTGATTATCTCGGCTCCGGCCAAAGAAACATCGGAAAAAGTGCCTTATATTGTCCTGGGCGTGAATAACCACCTCATCCGGAAAACTGACCTGGTTATTTCTAATGCCTCCTGTACCACAAATAATGTGGCTCCGCTCATCAAAGTGCTTGATGACCTTTGGGGTGTTGAAAAAGGTTTCATCACAACCGTCCATTCTTATACCAAGGATCAGAATCTTGTGGATGGCCCGCATAGCGATTGGCGACGGGGCCGGGCAGCGGCAGCCTCCATCGTGCCTACCACTACCGGCGCTGCCAAAGCGGCCACCCGCATCTTTCCCCATCTCAAAGGCAACCTCGGTGGAGCCGGAATACGTGTGCCTGTGGCCGATGGCTCGCTGACCGACCTCACCTGCACGCTCCGCGACTCCACCACGGTCGAAGAAATCAATCATGCTTTTAAGTTAGCCGCACAGCAAGGCCCACTGAAAGGGATATTGCAATACACCGAAGACCCTATCGTTTCGGTTGACGTGCTCGGAAATCCACATTCTGCTATCTTCGATGCCGGACTGACAGCCGTTCTTGGCGACAAAAATAAATTGGTGAAAGTAGTGGCCTGGTACGACAACGAATCGGGTTATGCTCACCGGCTGGCTGAGCTTGTAGCTCTCTTTGCCTGACAGAGCATGAAAACCGAAGTAATCATCGTTGGGCAGGGATTGGCCGGCAGTGTATTTTCGGCTTACCTGATGCAAAGCGGGATTCCTTTTGTCGTCTTTGATTGGCCTGAGCATACAACCGCCTCGAAACTTGCTGCCGGAATCATGAACCCGGTTGTTTTTAAATATCTTACACTAAGCTGGGGCGCTCCCGAAGGTTTCTTTTCCTCACTCAATTTTTATCTTCGTCTTCAAGAACAATTCAAAACGAATTTTTTTCATCCTTTACCAATTTTTAAGCTTTTTGATGGGGATGAATTGCAGCTGTGGCAGTCTAAATCAAACCATCGGACAATTTCCCCCTTTCTCGAAATTAACCCTAAAGCACATAGTTGGATTGAAGATGTAATTGCACCTTTTGGTTTTGGAAAGGTTGAACCAGCAGCATGGTTAGATGTCCCGCTTTTTCTTAATATAATCCGCCGTGAACTTCTTCGCCGCAACTGTCTTTTTGAGATGCAGGTCGAATATCAGAAAATTGATATTCAACCCGATGTAATCTTTTATGAAGGAATTCAGGCCAAGAGCATGGTGTTTTGCGAGGGCTGGTCAGTCAAAGATAATCCCTGGTTTGGCCAACTCCCTTTTCGTCCGGTAAAAGGCGAGATACTTACTGTGAGAATCCCGTATTTCCGACCGGAAGGTATTCTTACCAGAGAGGTTTTTCTGTTGCCTTTGGGCGATGGATTTTTCCGGCTTGGTTCAACCTACGATCGTGAAAACGTCAATACAATCACCACAAATGAGGCAAAAGAAGAGCTCCTTTCCAAATTGGCGCAGATGCTGCCCATGGATGTGGAAGTGTTGGAGCAGGTAGCAGGGGTAAGGCCTGCCATTGCTGATCGCAAGCCTGTGATCGGGCGGCATCCGCAGTATCAGCGTCTTTATCTGCTGAACGGTTTGGGTGCAAAAGGAATACAATGGGCGCCGCTGGCAGCCGATGCTCTTCTCAAACTCATCCAAAACAATATTGAGTTGTCCAATGAAATCAACTTAAGACGATTTCACCGGTTCATCTAATAAAAACGAGCGAAGCTCAAGCCGCTCTCCATCAAAAACGGCATAGGTGAAATGGGTAACCCAGTCGCCCAGAATGGTCAGTTGACAGCTCTCTGACAACGAAACCTGGATAGGGATATGGCGATGTCCAAACACAAAATAATTGATTGCAGGCTGCTGCTCGAGCTTTCTTTTGGCATAATGGTAAAGCATCTCGTTTTCGATTTCGACTTTAAAATCGTTTTTTTGTTCGCGGGCAATATTGGCAATCCGGCTTTTTCGCGAGAAATAGAGCCCCAGGCGTGTCCCCAGATCGGGATGCAGCCACCGGAAAAGCCATTGATTTAGCCGGTTTTCGAAAACTTTTTTAATCAGCTTATATCCGGTATCCCCCGGACCAAGACCGTCGCCGTGAGCCAAAAAGAAAGTATTTTCATCAAACTTACAAACAAGCGCTTTGCGATGAAGAATCATCCCGACTTCCTTTTGTAGATAATCGAAGGCCCAGATGTCGTGGTTTCCAAGGAAAACATGAACCGGAATACCGCTGTCAGTTAGCGATGCAATCATCCCAAGAAGTCGGGTATAACCTTTTGGTACAACGGTTTTATATTCGAACCAAAAGTCGAACAAATCGCCCATGAGATATATCTCACGGGCGTTGTGACGGATACTTCCAAGCCATTGAACGAGTTTTTTTTCCCTGATTAAACTCTGCTCAGGGTTGGGCACTCCAAGGTGGAAGTCGGATGCAAAATAAATATGACTCCTGTTGTTGGCCAAGTTCCTGAAATTAGAAAAGCGGTTCTTTGAGCAGTTCTTTGATCAGCATGGCCATTTTGGGCTGTGCGGCTGCGGCAGCCTCAATCACTTCTTCGTGCGAGATTTCCACAATTTTTCCTCTGACACCCAGGTCGCTGATCACCGACAGGGCAAACACCCTGAGGTTCATATGGCGTGCAACGATCACTTCAGGCACGGTTGACATGCCCACAGCGTGGCCGCCAATGGCATTGATGTAATAATATTCTGCCGGAGTTTCAAAAGTGGGGCCGGTAACGGCTGTGTAAATGCCTTCGTGAACTTTGATTCCACAACGGCGAGCCACTTTGTGTGCAGTTTGGAGAATATGACGGTCGTAAGCTTCGCTCATGTCGGGGAAACGAACTCCGATGCGGTCGTCGTTACGCCCAATCAAAGGATTGGGCATCAGATTGATATGATCAGAAATCAACATGATGTCGCCAATCTCGAACTCAGCTTTCAGCCCGCCGCTGGCATTGCTGACTATGAGCAGCTCAATACCAAGTTGTTTCATTACCCGCACCGGAAAAGTTACTTCCTGCATGGTATAGCCTTCATAATAATGGAAGCGCCCTTGCATGGCAATAATATGGCGGCCACTGAGCTTCCCAAAGATAAGGCGGCCTTGATGACCATGAACCGTCGAAACCGGAAAATGGGGGATGTCTGCGTAGGGGATGGCTTTCTCAACCTCAATCTCGTTGACCAACTCGCCTAATCCGGTGCCAAGAATAATGCCTGCCTCCACCGGAGTTGGATACAGTTTCTTAATAAATTCAGCTGTTTCTTTGATTTTTTCTAACATAATCTAACATCATTTCGTCAAAACTAATCCCTTTCGTCGAATGAAATGCCACTTCAATGGGCAGATAAAACAACGGTATCTGTTCAAAGATGCGAAGATACTCAGAATCTCTGAATCGGACAGCGTCTTTCTCCGTTGTCACGATGATTTTGTTTTTGCCGATGATGTCGTTGAATTTTTTTTCGATAAGCTGAACGTCTTTTTCGGTGTATTGATGATGGTCAGGAAAGCCTAACTCAATAAGGACAGTGCATTGTGGCTGAAGGTATTCTTTCAGCGGATAAGTATTGGCAATCCCGGTTACCAGCAACACACTCGAAAGATTTCGCGGAACGGCGAAATAACTGTTTTTTTGAACAGGTTTGAGTTTCCCGTATTTCAAATATGAGAAAAATAATTTCTGATGTGGCCTTGGCTTGATTTTACCGTAAAGCTCATCGGCAATAAAAGGCGAAAATACCGTAGGCGTCTTTGTTACGATAATGATATCTGCATTTTTTGCTGATTTTCTGTTATCGCGCAGTGTCCCTGTAGGGAATAGATAATCTTTCGTGTAAAGGTGATGATAGTCAGTGAGCAGGATGTTCATGCCGGACTTCACCGGAAGATGTTGAAAAGCATCATCGAGCAGGATGATGTCGGGGGCTTTTTCCATGGCAAGTAGAATCCGGATTCCACGTTTGCGCTTTTCGTCAACGGCTACAAAAATATCATTGAATTTGGTCAAAAATTGTTTGGGCTCATCGCCGATATCTGTAACTTTTGAATGGGCGTCGGCAAGCAAAAAACCACTCGTTTTGCGTTTATAGCCCCGGCTCAGCGTTGCAACCCTGTAGTTTGCCTTGAAAAGACGAATAAGATATTCAATGTGAGGCGTCTTTCCTGTTCCTCCCATACTCAAATTGCCCACCGAAATGACCGGGATATTGGCTGAATAACGATTCAGTAAACCCAGATCGTACAACAAATGCCGTAACGCAATTGTCACCGAATAGAGCCAGCTGACGGGCAAAAGCAAATATCTCATCAGAAAGAAATAAAAAATGTGCAAAACAGCGTCTCCGACGCAATATTAAACATATTTATTCAATATTAAGCTATCTTTGTACGATTGTATATAAAATAAGTTACCTTAATATCTATTTTTCAAGGAGTTTTCAAAGGTTTATGGATAAAAAGATCCTTCATATTGACGAAATTCTTTCCCTTTTTGCACAAGAGGCTCCTTTTCAGCTTCAGGAAAATTATGATAACAGTGGCCTGATTGTGGGCGACCGCCGATGGCAAACCGATAGCGCACTGCTCTCTGTGGATGTTACGGAAGATGTTGTGGATGAAGCAATACGGCTCAATACGAAACTCATCGTTGCGCATCATCCCATCATTTTCAAAGGACTGAAAAAACTCACTCCCGATGACGCTGTTTCGCGTGTGGTGATGAAAGCCATCCGGCATGATATTGCCATTATTGCCGTACATACCAATTTAGACAATAGTTTTTCGGGTACTAATTTTATTTTGTCAAAAAAGCTTGGGCTGAACGGACTCACCATTCTTGACCCCAAAGAAGAAATACTGAAAAAGCTTGTGGTTTTCGTTCCAACTGCACATCTGACCGAGGTCAGACAAGCCATCTTTACGGCGGGTGGCGGACATATTGGTCAATATGATTCCTGTAGTTTCAGCACTCCTGGAAAAGGTAGTTTTCGTGCCGGGGAAAATGCCAATCCTTTTGTTGGCGAAATTGGCAACCTTCACGAAGAAGAAGAACAGCGTCTTGAAGTGATTGTGCCAAGCTTCAGGCTGAATGCGGTGATCAATGCCATGCTCAAGGCACATCCCTATGAAGAAGTGGCCTACGACCTTATTCCGCTCGACAATCGGTTCGACAGAGCCGGCTCCGGAATGATCGGCTCGTTGCCGGAGGCTATGGATGAACATGATTTTCTTGAAATGATTGCCGTGCGATGTGATATTCCAGTATTGCGACATACCCACCTCAATGGGAAAAAGATTAAAAAAGTGGCTGTTTGTGGCGGCTCGGGAGCCTTCCTTTTGGGCGCAGCCAAAGCGGCCGGAGCCGATGCCTTTGTGACAGCCGACCTGAAGTATCACGATTTTCACGATGCCGATAATAAGCTTCTGTTTGTTGATGCCGGACATTATGAAACTGAACAATTTACGAAAGAATGGATGGCTGATAAAATAAAGAAAAAAAATCCTAATTTTGCAGTCCGCTTTTCGGAGGTAAATACCAATCCGATCAGTTATTTTCTCAAATCGTAAATTTGAAACCATGTCGAAAGAAGATCAGGTAGAAAACATGAACCCGGGCGCAATGGCCGCCGACGAACCGGTAGAAGTAACCATAGAACGTAAACTTGTTGCTTTGTACACCTTGCAGCAGATTCATTCTCAGATAGATAAAATTCGAATCATCAGAGGCGAGCTTCCTCTTGAAGTGCAGGATCTTGAAGATGAAATTGCCGGCCTTGAAACCAGAATCGAAAATTACGAGAATGAAACCAATGCCCTTCAGCAGGGAATAGCCGAGAAAAAGCTCGCTATCAAAGATAGCCAGACACTTATCAAACGTTATGAAGAACAACTGCTGAATGTGCGAAACAATCGCGAATATGACGCCCTGTCAAAAGAAGTCGAGTTTCAGAATCTCGAAATCCAGCTAGCTGAAAAACGCATCCGCGAGTTTACTGCCAAGATCGAAGAATATCAAAAAGAAATTGAAACGGCAAAAAGCGTTCTTAGCGAAAGAGTGAGCGATCTTGAAGTAAAAAAATCGGAATTAAGCTCCATCGTAGAAGAAACTGAGAAAGAAGAAGAAGAATTGGTAAACAAAGCTAAAGAAAGCGAGAGCCAGATTGAAGAACGTCTGGTGATGGCATACAAACGTATTCGTCAGAGTGCCCGCAACGGCCTTGCTGTGGTTCAGGTGGAACGTGATGCTTGCGGCGGCTGTTTCAATAAAATTCCGCCCCAGCACCAGCTCGATATCCGGATGCATAAAAAGGTAATCGTTTGCGAATATTGTGGCCGTATTTTAGTTGATAAAGATATTGCGGCAAGGTATAAATAACCGCAAAGCATCATTGAAGCTGATTCAAAAAGGGGGCAATGCTCCCTTTTTGTATTTTTACAGGCATGAAGAAGGTCTTTTTTCTGGCAATTTTTCTTTTGACAAGCCTTATTGCCAAGTCGGTCACCCTCGTATTCACCGAAGAAGCTGAAAACGCCTACCGGGCTGCATTGGCGTTAGATCAGCCGGCAATGGAGAAATGGTTAGACCTCGATCGGACTCGTCACCCGGGAAACCAGATAGATTTAGTCATTCGGAATTATTTCGATTTTTTTCTGGCTTTCATCAAAGAAGAAAAAGATCTGGGCGCTCGCTTTCAGGAAAAAAGGGAATCACGACTGATCATACTGAATCGAGTGAACGATAATAATCCGTTAAAAAAATGGGCCATAGCCACGATTTATTTGCAGTCGGCTGCCGTCCGTACAAAATTTGATGAGCCGTACAGCGCTGCACTTGAACTCCGGAAAGCCTTTCTGTTACTTCAGGAAAATGAAAAGCAGTTTCCACATTACGATATGGGGAAAGCCTCGCTTGGCTTGCTTTATGTTTTGATTGGGAGCATTCCACCGCAATACCAATGGGTGGTCAGGCTTGCCTCAATGCATGGAAATATCCCCGAGGGGAAAAAGATGTTGTACGAGATCGTTCGTTCTGATCCGGTGCACAAACCAAGCATCTTTCGCGATGAGGCATTGTTTTTTTTGTCTTTTATCGAAACGAACCTGAACCCTGACAAAGATGGCATAAAACAGTTGTTGGCCGAATTTGGCGACGACGATCTTCGTCATCCGCTCCTGCTTTATGCGAAAGCCAATATGGAGTTGCGCTCAGGACAAAACGATGCTGCGTTGCAAACCCTACGGAAGAGTCAGGGAGTTCAGAATTGCGGGTTAATTGATTATCTGCTTTTTATGCAGGGCGAAGCGCTTTTACGTAAATTGGATTTTCATGCCGATTCATTCTATAACGCTTTTATTCAACGATTTAAAGGGGTGAATTATGTGATTGATGCCTGGCGAAAAAGAGCCTGGATTTCCGCCTTGAAAGGCGATGTTCAGGGATGGAATGATAATATGCAATCGCTTCGGCAAACCGGCTTTCAGGCTCAAAACGAATCAGACAAACAAGCCTTGCGTGAGGCTTCGGGGCATCGTATGCCAAATATCCACCTGCTTAAAGCCCGGCTGCTTTTTGACGGGGGATATTATCAACAGGTCGAACAATTATTAAGGGAAGGCGCTAAACAGCTCCCTGATTGGAATACCGGCGATCAGTTAGAATATTTTTATCGCGTCGGGCGGGTACAGCAAGCATTAAATCAGCGCGAAGAAGCGCTGCACTACTATGCTTTGACTTACGCAAAAGGACATAACGACAAAACTTATTTTGCAGCCAATGCGCTGCTGCTGTCAGGCGAAATATATGAAAACGAAGGCGATTTTCAACAAGCCGAAGAGATGTATAAAAAATGCCTTCAACTCAAACCTGATGAATACCGACTTGGGATTCATGCCCGAGCAAAAGCCGGCCTGAATCGCATATCAAATGTGAACAAATAAAAATAGCCTGCCTTGTTCCGGCAGGCTATTCTTCGATAACAAAAAAACTAAAAACGGAATCGTGTACTCAACACGAACTGATTTGTCTTTTGTGTTTGTGTTGCGGGATTCGTGGAATAGTTTTCTGAAGTATAAAGATAATAGTCTTGTTTCATAATTCCATGAACATAGGCCAGGTCAATGCTGAAACTGCGTTCGTTATAGCCTAAGCCGAAGCTCGTGAAGCTGCGTTTTCCGTCGTTTAACTCATGAGCATAAGGACTGCCATAAAGGGCATAACCACCACGAAAGCTATAGGGTCCAACACGCCATTCTGTCCCAAACCGAAGGTTATGTGTTGCGGTATAAAAATCCCGGATGTTTTGATTTTCGTTTCGGAAAGTATAATCCGGCGCCCTAAGCCGCATAGTACTGTAATCGGCATATTCGTAGTCGGCGCTGACGAGACCATATTTTCCGAAAACGAAGGCAAGGCTCCCGATGGCACGCAGCGGTGTACTGAGATCGTAATAATATTCGCCGGTTGGGGAGCTTTTGGCATTGTAGTCAGGTTCTAAATATGCTTCGGTTTTGGTGCTCCACACATCATGTAACTCCGAAAAATAGGTCGGTGTGTGAAATGCAGCTCCCACGCGAATCCAGTCGGCAGGCCTAACGATGGCCCCTAATTTCAGGTTAATTCCGGCTCCCCTTGTTTCAAGTTTCTCAGTATAACTCCATTCGTCAAAACCGATGTAGCGGTCGTTTACGTCTTTTTCGGTGTAGGTTGATTCACGGAAAAACCGGACGTAGGGGATGCCAAAGGTGGCGCCAAGATATACTTTGTCGTCGAAATTAGCGCCTGCGCTAAACACCCATTCATTGGTCGATCCCCAGGAGTTTACCGACTCATATTGGGTGATGTCGCCCTGTGGCACTGGACTGGTATAAACAAGGTTTCCGCTTGCGTCGCGCACAGTATCAATCAGATATACATACCAGGCCGGGTAAAGATCGTAAGGGAAATCATTTTCAATATTGGCCGGATTGGTGTTCCAAACCCGATCGAGATAAACGTCAATTTTCGAATGCTGATCGTTCTCACCCTGAATAAAATGGCGGTTATGAAAGGCGTTGGTACGATTCATGCCAAAGCCAAACTGGAAAAATCGCCATGGACTTTCGGGGTTTCTGGGATTGGCTTTGTTTGTCATTACAAATCCCAAATTGGACAGCGAAAGATTCGAGCGCAAATCGTCGCCATAAGTTCCGTTATAAACCGATTCGGTTTTCGAACTCAGAAAGGTTGGGCTGAGCGAAAACTCGCTTCGACGATAAAGTCCAATTCCTGCCGGATTGATACTCAGGCTAGTAAAATCGGCGCCTATGGCTCCAAACGCCCCGCCCATAGCCATACTTCTGGCTGTGCCCTGAACGTAATTCTGCGAAAACCGGAGTGCATCGGTTTCGTTTTGCGACATCGCATTCACCGAAAGGGCGAGAGCAAAAAGGATTATACTTGCTTTTTTCATTGTTTTACAGATAAATAGGTATAAAATATCTCGTTGTTCTGCGTAAAGTTGTAGAACAAATTCTAAATTTCAAGTTGTTGAAATGAACTATCGGCGTCCGCCAGAAGAGTGACTGCCCGACGACGAGCCTCTGCTGCTGCCCGATGAACTGCTTCCCGAAGAATAAGAGTTGCTTCCTGAGGAATATGAGCTGCTGCGCGAAGGGGTGTATGAACGGCTCTCGCTTGAGCTGCTGCGTGAAGGCGTCGAATAACTTCTGCTTTCGCTTGAACTGCTGCGCGAAGGCTGCGACACACTTTGGTTTCCCCTCAACCTTTGCGGCGATGATAACGGGCGCGCTCCCTCCCTGTTTGGGGTAACGGTTGTCCTGTTTTCGCCTGATGTTGAAGGACGCTGGCCTGTGCCCGGCCGTACATATTCGTTGCTGGAATTGGGTTGACGGCTTGCCGGCGAGGAATATGACTTTGGACGTTCATAACGTTGCTCGCGGTTAGCTGGCCGTTGATATTTCTCGCGGTAATCGCCAATCTTTTGCTGTGTTGTCGGCCGGGAATAGGTGTTCCCACTTTGTACGCCCCGTTCCGGCATCGCTGGCCGGACAGCCTGATTGCGGCTGCCCCTTTCCGAACCTTGCTGTATCACTCCGTTTTGGCCTGTGCCTGATGTGATAGCTGTATTGGCTCTGTCGCCACGTGGGGAGGCAAAGCTTGAGTTTTCGCCACCACTGCCTGACGGTCTCCCCGACGGCCCGGGGATAGTGGTTCCCGAACTGCGGTTTCCACGATGTCCATATAGTGTGGAAGGTTTGTAACGCGATGGATAATCATAAATCCCGCCATAATAATAACCATCCCAGAAACCATGATAATACCCACTGTAATATCCACCCCATCCCCACGGGCGACCATAACCCCAGCCATAGCTCCATCCATAATACCAGGAGTTGCCCCAGAAAGGATCGTAACCCCATCCCCAATATGGATCATAACTGCCCCAATAAGGCGAATAACTGTAATAATAAGGCCATCCATAGTTAAATCCAAACGACCAGCTATAGGGGTTGAATGGGGAATAGCCTACGGAGAAGCTGTTGTAGCAGTTGAAACAACCGGTGTTGAATCCATCGTAATAGCCAAATGAAGTGCTAAAACCTGAGTTGAACCGGCGAAGTCGTTGCGCATATTCCGAATCATAATAGGTTTCGGTGGAGGAATATGAGGTGCCATCGGGCTCAACCACTGTTTCGGTAGTGGAATAAACGGCTTGAGGCTTCTCGTCCACCGAAACTACTGCTTGAGGTTCTTGTGAATAAACCTGATACTCATGAGAACTGTTACTGCTTGCAGCGGTTGTGGTTTGCTGCTCTGCCGGCGAGGCAGCAACAAGTACTCTTTCTTTGTTTGGGGCATATTTCTTCGAATAATAAGCATCATCCTGCACATAAGAACCGGTTGAACAGGCAGACACGATGAGAAATAGCACCATGAAAAGCGTGATGTTGGTTTTCATTTTGGGTTTCTCCTATATTATTTATACTTGATTTCCATCCGTTTTTTCTATTTTTGCAGCTCTGAAAAATCTATTGTAAAAGTACAAATATTATACCACAAATTAGATGGCAAAAGATTTAAGCACACGGGAAGAAAATTATTCCCAGTGGTACACTGACATTGTTACGAAAGCCGATCTGGCCGAAAATTCAGCCGTTAGAGGGTGTATGGTCATCAAACCTTATGGTTATGCCATTTGGGAACGCATGCAGGCCGAACTCGATAAGATGTTTAAAGATACGGGGCATCAGAATGCCTACTTTCCTTTGTTTATCCCCAAATCGTTCTTCAGCAAAGAGGCCAGTCATGTGGAAGGTTTTGCCAAAGAGTGTGCCGTTGTTACCCATTACCGTTTGAAAAATGATGAAAATGGTAAAGGAATCGTTGTGGACGAAGCCGCACGGCTCGAAGAAGAACTTATCGTAAGGCCAACCAGCGAAACCATCATCTGGGATACCTATCGCAACTGGATTCAGTCGTATCGCGATCTGCCTTTGCTTATCAACCAATGGGCCAATGTGGTACGCTGGGAGATGCGGACGCGTTTGTTTTTGCGTACCGCCGAGTTTCTCTGGCAGGAAGGCCATACCGCCCACGCCACTCGCGAAGAGGCTGTGGCCGAAGCCGAACAAATGCTGCGCGTTTATGCTGCTTTTGCCGAAGAATGGATGGCCATTCCCGTGCTGCGCGGCGTGAAATCGGCCAACGAACGTTTTGCCGGCGCAGTGGAAACTTATTGCATCGAAGCGCTAATGCAGGATGGAAAGGCGCTTCAGGCCGGAACATCTCACTTCCTGGGACAGAATTTTGCTAAAGCTTTTGATGTGCAGTTTCTGAGCAAAGAAAACAAACTCGAATATGTGTGGGCCACATCATGGGGCGTTTCTACCCGACTGATGGGTGCGTTAGTGATGACACATTCCGACGACAACGGCTTAGTATTGCCTCCAAAACTGGCTCCCATTCAGGTGGTGATCGTGCCAATCTACAGGAATGAGGAACAATATCAAGCTATATGCGACAAAGGACGCGAGATCAAACAAATGCTCGAAAAGGCCGGTATTCGGGTGAAGCTCGACGATCGCGACACGCAGAAACCAGGTTTCAAATTTAATGAATGGGAGTTTAAAGGAGTTCCGGTGCGTTTAGCCATTGGTCCGCGCGACCTCGAAAATAGCACTGTTGAAGTAGCCCGCCGCGATACCCTTGAAAAGGAAGTGTTGCAAATGCAGGATATTGACCAGAAAGTGACGTATCTGCTCAGCCAGATTCAACAAAATCTGTTCCAGAAAGCTTTGGATTTCCGAAATTCGAATACCTTTAAAGTGGATAGCTGGGAGGAGTTTAAAGCAAAAATTGAAGAAGGGGGATTCATTGAAGCACATTGGGACGGAAGCCCTGAAACCGAGCAGGCCATCAAAGAAGAAACCAAAGCTACCATCAGGCTCATCCCCTTAGATGGACAGATGGAAGAAGGACACTGTGTGTATTCGGGAAAACCATCCAAACAAAGAGTCGTCTTCGCCAGAGCCTATTAACCATTCAAGGAATGAAATGAAATTGAACGGCCGGTCGGCCAAAAGACCGGCCGTTTTTAATTGCCGAGATAAAGCAGTTTGCCGTTGCCGGTGCCGCTAAGCTGAACAATATCAGGTTTGGGCGCATAATAATACACATTTCCATTGCCGTTGATTTTTGCCTCAAGGCTGTTGTTTACCCTTACCCAACAATGGTTGTCGGAGCGGTTTTCGAGGAAACTGAAGTCGGTTTGAAGATTTCGGGCGTCAATTGGGCCATAACTGGCCTGATAGATATAATTGATTTTTGAGTCGCCCTTGGCAAATAACTCGGCGGTACCGTAATGGAAATTCAGCGACGACCACTTCAGTCCCTCCACCCATAGTGAAATTGTGCCGGAACCTTCGTATATGTTGATCATCAAGGTATCGGTATCAATTGGATCCTTAAACTTCATACTGCCGTTCGAACGGTACTCAATATTTGCCAGGGTATCAAAGTAGAGATCGAGCTTTTTGAGCCCTTTGCACAGACTCTCATTGTTGATTATGAGTCGTTTGTATGAATGGGTCGGAGTGTAAATCGTATCCCCACCAATAATTAAGGTATCATTTGCAAATTCCTGTACATATTTTTCAAAGGAAAAAGCAACTTGGTCAATCACATTTTCGCCGGCCTCAAAGACTACTTTGCAAGAATCTGGCGAACTCGCTTTATGAAAAACAACATCCACATCTGCGGTTAACAGCAATGCCTGAAAAGATTCGAGTGATATTTCTTTTTGCACAGTTTTACCTACGGGTTGAAACCAGTCGAAAGCTCCCTTTTTACAGGCGCTCATTGTGGTGAATAGGCTGAAAAACAGCAGTAAGATAAGATGACGAATTGCTCTGTTCATTTTTCGTCACAATTTTAATTTATGATTGTCGCGATGACGATAAAAGATGTGATCCCAACGGTAGCCTACACCATAGCCGATAAAATCGGCACGTCCGGCATGTGCCGTCAGGCTGATAACTCCGAAAAACCGATCGTTGAAATGGTATTTTAAACCAACTTTCTGATATGGAATTCCGTCAGACTTTTCAGCTCCGCCCAAATGAAAGCCAAGATCGAAAAGAAAGGAAGTTTTTGAGAGCACCATCTCATAAGCAATGCTAATGCCGGGTTTGAGAAATTTGTACGTTGGTATTGTTTCTGTTTTTCCTTCTAATTGGTGTCGGTAGGCGAGCACGTCTTTGTCCGAGCCATCATAGGTGAGCTCTAAACCTAAACCATATTTGCCTTTGAGCGAATGCGGTATCATGAACCGGAACGCTGTATTCGACACATAATAGCGTTTTCCAAGTTTTTGGCTCATGTCAATAGTGCCAAACGATTGCATCAACTCCATTGAAAAATGTCGTTTGTTGTCATATTCAAACAAACGTAGTACAGGAAGAAATTTCAGCGAAAGGTATGGGTTGGGCGGGCTGAGATAAAAGTTGAGTCCGGCCACTGCCGAAACGATGTTCAGGCCATAGTTGGGCGTTTTGGTCGAGCCGTTGGAGAAATGCGTCAGGCCGGCTGCGGCGATGAAGGTAAATCGCGGACTAATGGTCTTGCGGTAATCGAGAAACAAACTGGCAGCCGCATTTATATGGCTTCCGATGGCGTAGTTCCGGAAATTAATCACCGGATCAAATTTGTTGGTCAGATATCCTAAACCTACGCCTAACCTAAAGTTAAGCCGGCTGTCAACGTTCGGGTTCAGCGGGAAATTGATGAAGGGATAAACTGCATAAGCCTGACCAATCTCATCGAAACCGCCCATACCCGAATAATAAAACGAAAATCCGATGGTGGGATAGCTGTAGAGCGCTTCCCAACGCTGGCGGCCAAAAGTTGATTTCTGGAAAGCGAGCTCCACCGATGGAAAGGCAGCATTGAAACGCTTAAGCTCCTTGTGATGATGCAGATAAAAACCATAATGACCACGAAGCTCAATCTGATAATTATTGTCGGGCAGGGGAGGGCGAGGTTGGGCGTGAACCAATCCAAACGGTTGTATCACTGATAAAAACAGGAAAACCAACGTGACCATTGCCATGCCCGAAACAGGAGCCGGCCTGTAAAAAAATAAGCGATTCAAAACAGTATATTGAACTTTCTTTGTAATACCCGGCAAGCGTTAATACGTTATAAAAGCCCGCAAAGGTATGAAACCATAATAAAGCAGACAAAACAATAACGGATAAACTGGTATCTTGTTGCATGAGCAACGGTTAAATTGATGCTACTGAAACATGCCGGTTTGCCTAGAAAACCGTACTTTTACGGCCTTCAAAAAAATGAAAGCCGATGCGCGAAAAATTAGAAGCATTTCAAAGATTGCTCACCATCATGGATGAGTTGCGGGCTTCCTGTCCCTGGGACAGCGCTCAAACGATTGAAAGCCTGAGACACCTCACCATCGAAGAAACTTATGAACTCAGCGATGCCATTCTGGAAAACAACCTGGACGAGGTGAAAAAAGAGTTGGGCGACCTGATGTTACATTTGGTTTTTTATTCCAAGATTGGCTCCGAGTTGGGGGCTTTCGATATTCGCGATGTGCTCAACGGCATCTCGGATAAGCTGATAGTCCGTCATCCGCACATTTATGGCGAAGTAAAAGTGGCCGACCAGGAGGATGTGAAATCAAACTGGGAGAAAATCAAACTGAAAGAAGGGAAAAAATCAGTGCTCGAAGGGGTTCCGGAAAGTCTGCCAGCCCTTTTAAAAGCATATCGGATGCAGGAAAAAGCCGGAGGTGTTGGTTTTGAATGGCGGCATACAGATGATGTGTGGGTCAAAGTGAAAGAAGAAATGGGTGAGCTGGAACAGGAGGTAAAACGTCAGGCGCCTGTCGAACGACTTGAAGACGAGTTTGGCGATTTGCTTTTTGCCTTGGTCAATTATGCCCGTTATATCGGCGTTAACCCGGAGGACGCATTGGAACGTACGAACCGAAAGTTCAAGTCGCGTTTTCAATACATTGAGAGAAAAGCCGAAGGCCTCGGAAAAAAACCACACGAGATGAGCCTCGAAGAAATGGACGGTTATTGGAACGAAGCCAAAAAAGCGGAATAATCTTAAGGGCTGGTCTTAGCGACAAAAGTTGTCTATACTGCTGTTGAGATAAAATCAAATAAAACATCCGGATTTTCATCCACAGAGATGAAAACCCGAATGCAGTACAAATGAATGGGCCCAGTGGGTTACCTCAGTGTTTTGCAAGGTATTGCGATACACCCTCGTGGGTTGCGGTCATGGCTTCGTCGCCCGATTTCCAGTTGGCCGGGCACACTTCACCCACTTCTTCGAAATGCTGCAAGGCGTCAATCATGCGCAAAGCCTCGTCAATGCTGCGGCCAAGCGGAAGGTCGTTCACAATCTGATGGCGAACAATGCCCTGCTTATCAATGAGAAACAATCCTCGATAAGCAACGGGCTCACCGTTAAATTCCATTTCGCCATCTTCGTTGTAGGAAAACTCACCTGCCAACACATCATAATTGGCCGAAATGGTTTTTGAAAGGTCGGAAACCAATGGATATTTCACACCTTCGATTCCACCCTGATTCCGTGGGGTGTTTACCCAGGCCCAATGCGAATATTTCGAATCAACCGAGCAACCGACAACGGCCACATCGCGGCTTTCAAAATCGGCTATCCTGTCCTGAAAAGCAATGATCTCAGTCGGACATACAAAGGTGAAGTCGAGCGGATAGAAAAAAAAGATGACGTGTTTTTTGCCGATATATTGTTGCAGCGAGAACTTCTCTTCAAAAGTACCGTTGATCACTGCGTCGGCTTCAAAATAAGGGGCTTTCTTGCCTACTAAAACTGCCATAATGTTAGTTTATTGGTCGTTAATAAATATTTATTTGCAAAAATATACGGTTTTGACTTTTTTCTGTTGTGAAGTATTCAACAAAAAAAGTCGGATAATGTTTGAGTTTCGTGAAGATTAATCATGGCGGAGCGATTCTACCGGGTCTTGCTCGGCGGCCTTGCGGGCCGGTAGATATCCAAACACAATGCCTACCGAAGCAGCCACGCCAAATGAGATAAGAATGGAACCAAGACTTACAATGGTCAGAATATCAGTTGTTTCCATGATGATTCTTGCCATAACGAGTCCCAACAGTATGCCGATAATGCCACCGCTGATGCTGATGAGCGTAGCTTCCGAAAGAAACTGAAGGATGATATCCATTTTGGTTGCACCAATGGATCGTCTGACGCCGATTTCGCGGATGCGTTCCATCACCGAGGCCAACATGATGTTCATGATGCCGATGCCGCCGACTAACAACGAAATGCCTGCAATGGCTCCCAGCACAATATTGAAGATATCTTTGGTACGTTGCTCCTGCTTGAGCAGCAGTTCGGGTACTGTAATCTCAAAATCCTCAACGCCAAGATGTCGGCGCGAAAGCATCTGACTGAGGATTTTCGTCGTGGCATTGAGATTGGCGCTCTCGTCAACCTGAACGATGATGCGATCGAGCTGATGGTAATTGGCGCTTTCATCGCTACCGGATTCGTTGCCCATCACCGTAACACTGTTGCCGCTGAAGATCGTCGTCGTGCCTCCGTGTAGTGAGCCCGAATTGATGAGCGAGCGGTCTTTATATCGGAGCAACACGGTCTGCAGCGGCGCGTAGATGTTGTTGTCAGTCTCCGTCACGGCCTGACTTTCGTTTTTTGAAACCATCGCCACACGTTTTTCGAGCACACCGATGACTTTGAGCCAAAGGCTGCCACATTTAATGTGCTTGCCGATGGGATTCTCCAAAGGGAAAAAACGAGTCTTAATCCCCGGCCCGATGATGCAAACTGGACTTCCTTGTTCGGATTGTTCTTCGGTGAACATGGTCCCCGATTCGAGGTTCATGCTGAAAACATGAAAAAAGTCGGGAGTAACGCCATTGAGTTTAGCTTGTTGCCTCAGACCATCCTTGATGATACTGGTTTCGTACACCACTTCGGGGCTGACGCGGTTTACGGTTGGGATAATCTCGGCTATTCCTTTGGCATCGAGAAGCGTAAGCCCGGGTGAAAACTTTTTGCTTTCCTGCTTGCCTTCACTCTCGTCGCTATCGGTCGAAGCATTTTTTTCGTAACGAGAACTGATGATGATGTTGTTGACGCCCACCATCTTGATCTGCTCTAGGATTTCTTGTCTTGCACCATTGCCAATGGCCATCATGGCAATGACCGCTGAAACACCGAAGATGATACCTAAGGCGGTAAGGATGGATCGCGAGCGATTGGCAAAGACCGCTTCGAGCGCTACTTGCAGGATTTCCCAGTATCGTTCAGTTTTCATCGCCGGCCACCCCGTTGCGGACCACCAGGCATGGATGGCCTGGGCTGTGCCGAATTTCTAAATTGCACATTGCGCCTCATGATATTTTCCTTTTCAGCGGCTTGACGGGCAGCAGCCTTTTCAGCTTCTTCCTTCATCAAAAGGTCTTCAGCCTGAATACGTTCCATATCCGACTGGCTGATGGGGCTTAGGCGATACGACTCAGGGTCGGAAGGGAGGAGCAGACTCACCATCTCGCCTTCCTTCAAACCTGCACGGATGATGATCTCGTTTTCGTTGGCTTTACCGGCAATTACCTGCTGACGACGATTTCCAACAAAGACATATTGAATGCTGTCTTGTGAATGAATGGCCTCAAGTGGAATATAAAGCACATCTTTCAGCTCGTCGGTGATAATCACGTTTTTTGTGGTCATGGCAGGTCTGACGATGGAATCATATTCGTTGACCTCAATTTTCACTTCAAAGACTTTGGCATTGGAGTTTTTGAGTTGTTCGCCGATATTGGCTACTTCAACCACCTGACCGGTAAACTTCTTGTCGGGGAAAGCATCCACACCGATTTCCACCCTTTGTCCGACTTTCACTTTAGAAATATCAACTTCGTTGACATAAGTTTTGGTGATCATCTCACGCAGATTGGGTAAAGTGGCCACTACGTTTTCCCACGAACTGATACTCGATCCGACACCTCTTTTTTTGCCATCCCAGTCGCGCTGATAAATGACCATGCCGGCTTTGGGTGCACGAATGGTAAATTCCTGACTGAGTTGGATGAACTTCTCGACTTCGGTTTGTTTTTTGCGCAGGGCAGTTGTAACTTCCGACATATTGGCCACTGCCTTTTCATATTTTAATGAGTAGTTTCTCAAAGCCTGATCGTAAGCCCGTTGTTGACGGTCGAGCTCGATCTGAACTTGTCGCTGGGTGGCCGGCGGCTCATAGATTGACTGGTCAACGGCAATCTGTGCCTCTTCCATGGCATATTTAAGATTGACTAATTCGTTGCGGGCAGCCCTGAGATCCATGGTTGTATCCAACTGTGTTTTGATATAGTTGTTCTGGTACTGCTCTATTTCGATCTGCTGATCTTTGATCTTGTTGGTAAGCTCGCTGCGGTCGAGTTGAGCCACGTAGTCGCCGCTGTCAACGATGCTGCCGTCGGGGATGATGTCGTCAATCTTGAGCTGCCACAGCCTGGCATCCCGCAGGGCGGTAGGCGAAGGACCGTTGATCATTTCCGAGCTTTTTGCTTCCAACTCGCCGGTAGTGGTAACGCTTATGGTAAAAAGGCCATATTTAACCGGAGCTTCCACAGCGACAGCCTTGGTCTTATCTGTACGTGTAAAATACCAGGCCAGCAAAGTGATACCAAGCAAAACAACGATGGTTATTGTGATTTTCCGCCTCTCTTTCATGACTACATTTTTTGGCTTTGGTTTAAAATATGAAAAATAGCATGGGCTACATAAACTTTCGAATGATTTGTTCGATGCTGATACCTTCAGCCTCAGCTGTATAGTTGCGAACAAGCCGGTGGCGAAGCACAGCAATGGCTACAGCTTTGACGTCTTCGATATCGGGCGAAAATTTTCCGTTGAGCAACGCATTGCATTTGGCGCCCAGAATAAGATATTGCGAAGCACGCGGACCTGCGCCCCAACTGATGTATTTGTTGGTCCATTCGTGTGCACGTTCGGTTCGTGGGCGGGTTTTTGAAACCAAACTGACAGCATACTCCATCACATTGTCGGCTACAGGCACTTTCCTGACCAATTTCTGAAACGAAATGATCTCGTCAGCCGTAAGCACCGCTTTAGGCTCTTCGCCAACTTTGATGGTGGTGTTTTTCACCACCTCAATTTCCTGTTCAAACGAGGGATAGTCGAGCCAGAGATTAAACATAAACCTGTCGAGCTGGGCTTCGGGCAAAGGATAAGTGCCTTCCTGCTCAATTGGATTTTGGGTGGCCAGCACAAAAAACGGCTCCTGAAGACGATAGGTCTGTCCGGCAACCGTAATATGTTTTTCCTGCATTGCCTCGAGCAGAGCAGCTTGAGTCTTGGGTGGGGTACGGTTGATCTCGTCGGCTAAGATAATGTTGGCAAAAATGGGGCCCTTGATGAAACGAAACCGCCTTTGTTCATCGAGTATTTCCGTGCCGATAATGTCGCTGGGCATCAGGTCGGGCGTAAATTGAATACGATTGTACTCTAATCCTAATGTACGTCCTATCGTGTTGACTAATAATGTTTTGGCTAAGCCCGGAACGCCAACCAAAAGCACATGGCCCTTACTGAAAATAGCAATCAGCGTTTGGTGAATGATATCATCCTGGCCAACAATGACCTTTGCGATCTCGCCTTTCAGTTGAAGAACCTTCTCCTGCAAAGCTTTTGCGGCTTCTACGTCCGAAGAAAATTGTGTTGTCATGAGTATTGCTTCTGTCTATGAGTTTGGTTTGTAGGTGAGTCTTTCAGGCTTTATTCGTTATTCCAGTTAAACTCAAAGTGGCATTGTTGATATTCAGGATGGATATTTACAAAAGCGTTTTTCGATTTATTTTTGATCCAATCGTTCACCATTTTTTGTTTCTTTTCGTTGAGCGCCCATTCGGCAATACGGTTGTAATCGTCTTTGAGATTGGCCTGATGCGGTTCGGTTTTAAGCATGAGTTTCAAAATCCGGTAGGCATCTTTGCCATCTTCGGTTTTCATGGGTACCGGCTCACTGATTTCGCCGGGCTTGAGTTTGTCAATCACAAACGAAACCTGGGGATCAAGGGCTTCTGCTTCAAAACGTACTCCTCCGGTATAAGGATTCAACAAATATCCGCCTGTGGTTTTGTTTTCCTCATCGGAAAATTTCTCAACGGCTTTTTCAAAGGTGATTGAATCCATTCGAATCAGGCGAAGAAGTGAGTCAAGCTCGTTTTTGGCTTTTTCTAAAGCCACAGGGCTCACTTTGGTCATCATCAGGATATGTCTCACGTTGACATAATCGCCGCGCCTGCCAATCATCTGGATGATATGAAAACCGGCTTGTGTTTCAACAATCTCGCTTACCTCGCCTTCACGCAGCTTAAACGCCACCGCTTCAAATTCGGGATAAAGCTCACCACGGCCATAAAATCCAAGTTCGCCACCCTTTTTGGCCGACCCGGGGTCTTCGCTGTACAAAATGGCCAAGGTCGAAAAACGCTCCCCGGCCAGAATTCGTTTGCGTAAATCGTTGAGTTTTTCTTTGATTTCCATCTTTTCTTCAACACTCACCGGCGGGCGTTTCACAATCTGAGCAATCTCATATTCGGCCGGAACAACCGGAATACTGTCTTTTGAAAGGCTTTTGAAATATTGTCGAACTTCCTGTGGGGTGACAACTGCTTTCGACATGATTTCTTCCTGTACTTTCTGACCTAACATTTGGTCTTTGACCATGCGCCGGAGTTCATTTTTTATTTCAACGATGCTTTTGTTGTAATAAGACTCAAGTTTCTCCTGCGAGCCCAACTCGTTGATAAAATATCTTAGCCGGCGCTCCATTTCCTGATCAACTTGGTCGTCGGTAACGGTGATGCTGTCGAGTTCGGCCTGATTGAGCATGAGTTTTTGAAAAAGCATGTCTTCCAGAATACCGCAGCGAATCTCGCTGGCACTGCCGCTGATGCCCCGCTGTAGCCGCATTTGAATGTATTGGTTTTCGATGTCGGACTGAAAGATGGCGTTTTTACCCACTACAGCCACCACCTGATCAATCAGGGCAGTCTGCTGAGCTGCGGCAGGGCTGACTGCCAATACCAGGAAGAAAATAATGGGTATGAGTGTGAAACGTGTGTTGTTGAATGATGGCATGGTTTGTCGTGTTTTCGTAGGCTAAAAAGTTTCAAAGTCCCCATCCCTGAGGGCTCTGTCGTAAAGCTCGTCTTGCATCGAACGTAAAAACTCTTGTTTTCGTTTGTTGATAAGGATGTTGCGTATGTTTTCTGTCACCATCTCTATGGGTGAGATGCTTTCACTCATTCTATAATCTTTAATGCGGATCAGGTAAATAAACGGCTTGTCGTTAATTTCAATGTAAGAGTTGTTTCGCAAAAATAGTTCCTGATTGAAAGTTTGGATAGGCACTTGCTGCAACAAATCATCGAATCGAATCCAGGTTTCATCTCCTATATAGTAGGAGAAGGCATATTGTTTGGCCAGCATGTCAATGGTGGAGCTGACGATGGTGTCTTTGTCGGAAAGTAAGCTGCGAAAACGTCGCAATTCTTTTGATTTTTCATCGAGTACGACATAAACCGCACGAACAATGTTGTAACGCAACTGAAAACTAGCATTATTTCGAACATAGTAATCGTTGATTTCCGATTCGGAGACAATGGTGTCAAGCTTTTGCTTGACCAACTCCGATTCGTAGGCATAAGTGAGGAGCGAATTTTTGTATTCTTCAAGCTTTTCGCTAAAATCTTTTTGTTTGGTATTCAGATTGCGTTCGGCCTGACGGATGAGCAATTGTCTTCTGATCCAACCATCAATATAGTTGGAAACCAATGCAATACTGTCTTTTTCAGCGGTTCCAGGATGGACAATATCCCGAAGGTCGGAATTGTAAAGATATTTGTCATACACCCGTGCCACCGCTGGGTCATCGCTACCCCGTCCGGATGAATTACACCCCGCGAAAAGCGGCAAAAAGAACAATATGATCAGTTTGATCCGATTCATTGCACGTACTGTGCTTTCAATTTATCAAAATTTTTGGTGTTCACCTTCACCGGAAACTCTTCTCTAAGTGATTTTACCCATTCTTTTTCAAGATAGTTCTGGTAATCAGAGGTAATGAGTCCTTTGGCTTCGTCGAGCTGTTTGGGCATCGAAGGCAGTATTTGGCGGATGTCAACAAAAATAGTTGCCTTATCGGCATCGGCTTCAAAAGGTCCGTAGAATCCGGCTTCCCATTTGCAGTTGTTGACGTATTTGTTGTCGCCTTTTTCAAATTTGCCAGGCTGCATTCTCACCGAATGGATGCTGTCCTGCTCGAACTGCTTGCGGAGCTCAATGAGGTCAGGGAACTTCCGAATAAGTTCCTTCGCTTTGTCAATTTCATCTTTGTTGGTAATGGTAAAAATCACCGCATCGGCACGTTCGTCCCAAAGATAATCGGTCACGTGGGCTTCGTGAAATGCCTTTAACCCAACCGTATCCTGCAGGGCTTTCGACCAAACTTTCTTGTCCATCAGGTCGAAAAGCAAAATGCCATCGTGATATTCTTTCATCAGCGAAGCAAAATCAGGATGTTTGGTTTCTAATTGACTGTCTTCGTATGCAAGGCAGCTTTCTTTCACAAAATCGCTAAACAGTTTGCGGGCATAGGATTCGATGTCTAAATCGGGGTGCGATGTCTGTTTTTTAACGATATAGGCTGCAAAATCGCTTTCGGAATAGTTTTTCTTCCCGAGCTTGAACAAGGTTTTTCCCGGTTTTTCCACAGATGCAGCATCAAATTTCCCATTGATCAGTGTGCTGTCGAGTTGGGCAATAAAATGATTCAGGTTTTCTTCCGACGCACTGAACTTCGACTCGGCTTTGATCCTGTTGATGACAGATTCTTCACTCATCTGGGCACGGCTGTCTTTGCTCACTTTCTCTTTCAATTTGGCTGACTCTTCTTCAAAGCTACCGGGTTTTTGCATCCCGACTAATTTGATGATATGAAAGCCATAAATGGTGCGAATGGGAGCGCTGATTTGACCGGGCTGCATTTTTTTAACGGCTTCAACAAACTCAGGAACGATGCGGTTGACGGTGAATTTGGTAAGCAGACCGCCGCGGGTTGCCGAGCCTTTATCATCGGAATAATCGGTTACTGCTTCTTCAAAACGCATACCGTCCATGATTTTTTTGTAAATGAAATTGGCTTTTTCAGCTTTTTCGGCCACCTCTTGCTCGCTCGCATCAGGATTTACGGCAATATAAATGTGGGCAGCTTCGATCAGGCCGCTTGCCGGAGTTCTTTCCTCCACTTTAATGAGATGATAACCGAAGTCGGAACGAACGGGCATCGAGATTTTTCCGACGGGAGTATTGTAGGCTCCTGTTTCGAAAGGATAAACCATATCGAAAACGGAAAAATATCCAAGATTGCCTTTGTTGCCCGGACGGAAACTTTGTTTGCCAACGATTTCCTCGCGATCGCGTGCCGAGGGATCTTCGGAAGTTTCGACGGCCAACTGGCCAAAATCTTCGCCATTCAAGGCTCTTTCTCTGATGGCCATGATGCGTTCATAAACCCTGAGGGTATCTTTTGGCGCTGCGTCCTTATTGAGCAAAAGCAGAATATGACTGGCCCTGATGTCTTCAAGTTTGCGCTGATAAGCCTCCTTTACCAATGCTTCGGTAACACTTTCGTCGGTAAAATAGGGCTTGGCCAATTGTTTGCGATAACCCTCAAGCTCTTGAATAAAAGCTTTGGCTGTATCCATTTTCAGCTTTTTGGCTTCGGCTACCTTCAGCTTGAAGTTGATGTAAAGATCGAGATATTCTTCCAGCGATTTTTTATCAATGGTTTCATTCTGAAGGTTGTTTTTGGTAAATACATCCATAAATTCCCCAACGCTAACCTTTTCGCCGGCAATATTCAGAAGCTCGGCCTTTGGATTGACTTTCTGGGCAAAAACACCCGAAGTAAACAAAATGAGGGCAAAAGCAAAAAAGAGATTTTTCATAAATACTTGAATAACTAATGGTTTAATTTTATCGAGTTGAATTCTCGGTATTATTTTGGACTGTAGTTCGGAGCTTCGCGGGTGATGGTGATACCGTGGGGGTGGCTTTCGTAAACACCGGCAGCCGTAATTTTAATAAACCTGGCTTTTTGAAGCTCAGGAATGGTGGCCGAACCTGTATAACCCATGCCTGCACGCAGTCCGCCAGTGAGTTGGTGAATCACTTCGGAGAGTGTGCCCTTATAGGGGACTCGGCCAACAATGCCTTCGGGAACAAGCTTCTTGATGTCGTCTTCAGCATCCTGGAAATAACGGTCTTTTGATCCTTCCTGCATGGCTTCGAGCGAGCCCATGCCACGATAGGTCTTGTATTTTCGTCCTTCGAAAATGATCGTCTCCCCTGGTGACTCTTCGGTGCCGGCAAAAAGTGATCCGGCCATGATACTCGAAGCGCCGGCTGCCATGGCCTTTACAATATCGCCGGTGAAACGGATGCCGCCATCGGCAATCACCGGTATGCCGCTGCCCTGAAGGGCTTTAGCTACGTTATAGACAGCCGTAAGTTGCGGCACACCCACGCCGGCAATGATGCGTGTGGTGCAGATGGATCCGGGGCCGATGCCAACCTTAATGGCGTCGGCTCCGGCCTTGGCCAGATCGAGGGCAGCCTCGGCTGTTGCAATATTTCCGGCAACAAGATCAATGTTTGGGAAAGCATCTTTAACCTTACGGGCCATCAGAATCACCCCTTGTGAATGTCCATGGGCAGTGTCAACTACTATGGCGTCAACACCGGCTTCGACAAGCGCCTCCACACGTTCCATCGTATTGGCTGCAACGCCTACAGCAGCGGCCACACGAAGTCGTCCGCGATGGTCTTTGCAGGCATGAGGCCGCGCCTTAATTTTAATAATATCTTTATAGGTGATCAGACCGATGAGTTTGAAATCTTTGTCAACAACAGGGAGCTTCTCAATCTTATATTGTTGAAGAATATCAGCGGCTTTCTCAAAATCGGTAAACTCGGTGGTGGTAATCAGGTTTTGGCTTGTCATCACCTCGTGGATGGGACGATTCACCTGACGTTCAAAGCGAAGGTCGCGGTTGGTAACGATGCCCACTAATTTGTGGGTTTTGTCCACAACAGGAATGCCCCCAATATGAAATTCGTTCATGATCTTCAATACATCTTTTACGGTGGCATCCACACGTACTGTGATGGGGTCAATGATCATGCCGTTTTCGGCCCTCTTCACTTTTTGTACTTCTGCAGCTTGTTTCTCAACGGTCATATTCTTATGAATAACCCCAATGCCCCCTTCCTGCGCGATGGCAATGGCCATAGTTGAGTCGGTTACGGTATCCATGGCGGCGGTAACGATGGGAATGTTGAGCTCAATATTGCGCGAAAAAACAGTGCGCAGGCTCACTTCGCGAGGGAGTACCATGCTGTGTGAAGGAATGAGCAGCACGTCGTCGTAGGTTAATCCTTCGCCGACGAATTTTTCTGGATCAAATGACATAGGGCCTGATTCTGGAAATTATTGCCTGCAAATGTATAAAATCTATTGTTACGGGAGATGCTCCGTTCAGTCTGTGGAAGGTATGTCAAAGTGTTATCTTAACAAAAATTAACCCTAAAGGCGTGATTCTTCTTCTGCATCATTGGCCATATCTGAACCAATTAATTTGATCAAGACTACTTCGGGTCGGTTTCCGATGCGTACGGGTGGACCCCAACTGCCAAGACCACTCGAAACATAAACCATAGTGGAAGCAAAAGCTTTCAATCCCCAGCTTAGCGGAAAAACAGCATTAGTAATATAGTTTAGCGGCCAAAGTTGCCCGTGATGAGTATGTCCGCACAGGAGCAGCCCGACGCCGGCTTCAACGGCTTCAGGTATTGCCCTTGGTTGATGATCAAGGACGATGAGAAAGCTGTTTTTACCTCTCTCTGCGGTGAAAGATTTCAGACTGGCTCGTTTTTTCATTGAAAAACGCCGGCTGTCAATATCCTCACGGCCAGCCAGAAAAATCTTTGGTGCCAGTGAAACCATTGTGTCGCTCAGCATATGAATACCGTGCGAACGCAGATATTCCACCGCCTGGACTGCTCCGCCAATGTATTCGTGATTTCCTGTTATACCATATACTCCAAGCGGCGCTTCTAATGTGGCAAGTATCGAACCCAAATCCTGCCGGATTACTGGCGCCAGATCTTCGTCCACCACATCGCCGGCTAAAACAATCGCATCAGGCTTTAACCCATTTATAAGTTTCACCATTCGGGTGATGCGGCGCGTGCTGATGATGGTACCCAAATGAATGTCGGAAGCCATGATAATGCGCAGTTCGCTGCCTTTGGCAACCTGTGTAATGGGAATTTGGATTTCTTTCACCCGGGGATTCAGGGCATTCAAATGACCGCCAAGAACTATTAAAAAAACAGCTGAAGCAGTGAAGATCGTAAGTATTAGGGAATTACCATAAAACCAGAATCCACTGAAATAATGGAAAAACGGAAAAATCAAGTTCAATAATCGGAGAAGATCGAATAATAATACGGCAAGAAACAGGTAGAGCATGCCTGCCAGCCAGAATGAGCCTGCCCAGGTGAACAGGTCACTCAGGATAGAAAGATAAAATTTTTCGAGAATTCGGCCTGCTATAAACGAAAGCGCCAAAAACCAAAAAACAATGATATAAAAGCTTCGCATGATGCTACCGGCTTCCATCGTCCGGAGTCCCCGAATAAAAATGTAACTGTTTATCAGCCCATAAACCAAAAAGACAATGCCGAAAAAGAGAATAAAAGACAAGGTGCGCATCTGAAAAATTTGACCAAAAATAACGTATTTCACTTTGGTGTTTCTTCATAATCTGAATAATGGATTGAAGGCGTTCCTATTTGTACAACTTAACATTTTGATACTTAGCAGAAAAGATCGCTGAGAAAGAAAAAAGCGCAGCTTGTTGCGTAGTCCGTTGGCAAATCTCTAAATTTGTCGGTGAATAAATAAGGAATTCTACCCGGAGGGATTAATACGAAAAAGACCAAACTGGTGTAATTCTTAGAATTAATTGAGAAAAAAATGTTTCATCAAATAACAACAGTATGAAAATTGCAATAGTCGGTACCGGTTATGTCGGACTCGTAACAGGCACTTGTTTTGCCGAGGTTGGCATTGATGTCAATTGTGTGGATATTGACGTTAAAAAGATCGAAAATCTCAACAATGGTATCATTCCCATTTATGAACCGGGTCTCGAAGAGATGGTTCAGCGCAATGTTGATAAGAAACGTTTGTTTTTTACAACTGACTTATCGTCGGTACTCGAAGGCTGCGAAGTGGTTTTCAGTGCAGTTGGTACTCCTCCGGATGAGGATGGAAGCGCAGATCTGAAATACGTGCTCGAGGTGGCACGTCAGGTGGGTGAAAACATGAAAGACTATGTGCTTATCGTTACAAAAAGTACCGTTCCCGTTGGCACAGCCGAAAAAGTGAGGGCAGCAGTCAAAGAAGCACAAAGGAAAAGAGGCGTTGATATCCCGTTCGATGTGGCATCGAATCCCGAGTTCTTAAAAGAAGGTGCAGCTGTTGAAGATTTCATGAAACCCGACCGCATTGTGGTGGGGATTGACTCAGACAGAGCCGAAAACCTGATGAAGAAACTCTATAAACCCTTCACCATGAACGGCCACCCGGTTATTTTTATGGATATTGTTTCGGCCGAGATGACCAAATATGCTGCCAACTCAATGTTGGCTACCAAAATCAGCTTCATGAACGACATCGCCAACCTCTGCGAAATTGTGGGTGCCGATGTGAATATGGTGCGGAAAGGCATTGGCTCCGACCGCCGTATCGGACCCTATTTTATCTATCCCGGCACCGGATATGGCGGCTCATGCTTCCCCAAAGATGTGAAAGCCCTCATCAAAACAGCAGCCGGTTATGGCTATAAGTTGCGTGTGCTTCAGGCAGTTGAGGATGTGAACGATGACCAGAAATCGGTGCTTTTCAACAAACTGATGAAATATTACAACTACGACCTTAAAAACAAAACCATTGCCATCTGGGGGCTCTCGTTTAAGCCCAATACCGACGATATGCGTGAAGCGCCATCGCGTGTGATCATCAGCAAACTACTTGAAGCCGGTGCCACCGTCAGAGCTTACGACCCCGTGGCCATGGAAGAAGGAGAGCGGATCTTCAACAAAAGCATTGGTTTCGCAAAAGACCAATACGATGCATTGGTTGATGCCGATGCACTGATCATTGTTACCGAATGGGCAGAATTCAAATTCCCTAACTTCAGGGTAATCAAGAAATTACTTAAAAAACCTGTCATCTTCGACGGAAGAAATATTTACGATGTCAAAGAGATGAAGCAGGAAGGTTTCGACTATTTCTGTATTGGAATCAACACGAAAAAATTAAGTTGATTTCTACACGGCAAAAATGAATTAAAACGCTGACAAAACGAATCTTTATGAAACGAATATTGGTGACCGGCGGCGCCGGATTTATCGGTTCGCACCTTTGCGAAAGACTCCTCAACGAGGGCAACGATGTGATTTGCATGGATAATTATTTCACCGGACAAAAAAAGAACATTGCCCATCTGATGGATCATCGCTATTTCGAGCTTGTTCGGCACGATGTGACGGCGCCTTTTATGGTGGAAGTGGACGAAATCTACAACCTGGCTTGCCCGGCCTCGCCCGTCCACTACCAGTATAACCCCATCAAAACCATTAAAACCTCTGTGATGGGAGCCATCAATATGCTCGGATTGGCCAAGAGGGTGAAAGCCAAGATTTTACAAGCCTCTACCAGTGAAGTTTACGGTAATCCGGAACAGCACCCACAAAAGGAAACCTACTGGGGTCATGTGAACCCGATTGGGCCGCGATCGTGTTATGACGAAGGGAAACGCTGTGCTGAAACCTTGTTTATGGATTACCATCACCAAAACAAGGTGCGTATAAAAATCATTCGCATATTCAATACCTATGGGCCACGCATGCACCCCAACGACGGAAGGGTGGTTTCCAATTTTATAGTTCAGGCACTGCGCGGTGAGAACATTACAATGTATGGTAACGGCCTGCAAACACGTAGCTTTCAGTATGTTGACGATTTAGTAGAGGGAATGATTCGCATGATGGCTACCGGCGACGACATTACCGGACCAGTCAACATTGGGAACCCGGGCGAGTTTACCATGCTCGAACTGGCCGAAAAAGTGATCCGAATGACAGGCACTTCCTCCAAAATCATTCATCAGCCCCTGCCAACCGACGATCCGCTTCAACGCCGGCCGGACATCAGTTTAGCCAAACAATTGCTCGACTGGGAACCGAAAATCATGCTTGACGAGGGATTAAAACGTACGATCGAATTCTTTAAATCCGAAATTTGATCAGTTGTCAGAAATGGTTTAAAGCAGACACCATGAACATCTTAGTAACAGGTAGTAAAGGGCAACTTGGCAGCGAACTTCAAAAAATAGCTGTACTTCATCCAGAGCATCAGTGGTTTTTTACGGATGTGGACGAGTTGGATATCACAAAAGCTACCGAAGTGAATCAGTTCTTTCATGCTCACAACATCAACCTATGTTTGAACTGTGCGGCCTATACTGCTGTGGACAAAGCCGAAGAAGAACCTGAAAAAGCTTTCCTGATCAATGCTTCGGCTGTTGGAGTAATTGCCGATGCCTGCCTCGAAAACCATGCGCTTTTCGTACAGATCTCTACAGATTATGTGTTTGACGGCTGCCATTATAAACCTTATGAAGAAGCTGACCCGATACGGGCAGTTTCGGTTTATGGCAAAAGCAAGGCGGCCGGCGAGGCGCTGATTGCCGGTCATGATTGCAATTCCATCGTCATCCGTACGGCCTGGCTCTACTCCGCTCATGGGAATAATTTTGTTAAAACCATGATTCGCCTCGGAAACGAGCGTAGCGAGCTGAAAGTGGTGGCCGATCAGATTGGTTCGCCTACCTGGGCTGCTGACCTGGCGCAAGCTGCATTTCAACTATCTACTCATTTTGTTGGTCAGAAAGAGAAAGAAATTATTCATTTTAGCAACGAAGGCGCTATCAGTTGGTACGATTTTGCACAGACAATTATGGAAATCTGTCAAATACCATGTCAGATCCATGCGATACCAAGCTCGGAGTATCCTGCAAAAACACCCCGACCGCATTACAGCGTCCTTAGTAAGGAAAAATATAAAAAAATTCTAAGAACTGAAGTGCCTTATTGGAAAGTGAGCCTGCAAAAGTGTATCCATGAACTTAATGGAAAAAGCCAGACGAAGTAGTTTAGCCACTGTTATTTACGATTGTGCTCAAGAGGTTCATCGAACGCTCGGCTCGGGAATATTGCCTTCAATTTTTAAAACTTGTCTGGCTCATGAGATGCGACTTCGCGGCATTCGTTTTCGTTCTAACATGCCTGTTTCGGTGTATTATAAAGGTATAAAACTACCAGAACAACTGACGGCAGGTTTCATAATTGAAGAAGATATTGTGGTTGAAATTCTCGAAAACCCGGGCGACATCATTTATGCACAAAAAAAGATACAGAGCCTCTTGCTTTTTACAGGCTGTAGTCTTGGTATTATCATTGATCCGTCTGCAGATCAGATGATTGACGGTTGGAAAAAAATAACATTAAAAAATAAAAAAACATGAAACAACAACTTGACCCCCTAGTGCTTGAAAAAGCTTCGCAGTGGCTCCTCGAACCTTACGATGCCGAAACACGACAAAAGGTAAAACACCTGATCGAGAACGACCCGCTTGAGCTAACAGAGTGTTTTTATAAAAATTTAGAGTTTGGAACAGGTGGCCTGCGAGGTATTATGGGCGTAGGTACAAACCGCATGAATAAATATACAGTGGCGATGGCTACACAGGGTCTGGCTAACTACATCCACAAGATGTTTCCCGACATGGCAGAACCAGCCATTGCCGTGGCTTACGATTGCCGAAACAACAGTGATCATTTTGCACGAATCACCGCTGAGGTAATGTCGGCCAATGGCATTCGGGTTTTTCTTTTCGGGAAACTTCGCCCGACTCCGGAACTGTCGTTTGCCGTCCGACACCTCCATTGTCAGGCCGGTGTTGTCATCACGGCTTCACATAATCCAAAAGAATATAATGGTTACAAAGCGTATTGGAACGACGGAGCTCAACTGATAGCCCCACACGACAAAAATGTGATTGCCGAGGTTGAAAAAATTGCCGGACCCGCAGATGTCAACTTCAATGTTCGGCCAGAACTCATTACCATACTCGGAAAAGAATTCGATGCGATTTACCTCGAACGTATTCAAAGCCTGAGCCTTTCGCCTGAAGCTATCCGCCGACAGAAAGATTTCCGCATTGTTTTTACTCCCATCCATGGCTCAACCGTAGATTTAGTGCCTCAGGCCCTGAAAGCCGTGGGTTTCGATTCGGTTACCGTGGTTGAAGAACAGATGATGGTCAGCGGCGATTTTCCAACCGTTCATTCACCAAACCCCGAAGAACCCGCGGCACTGAGTATGGCAATTGCAAAAGCCAAAGAAATAAATGCCGACTTAGTACTGGCTACTGATCCCGATGGTGACAGAGTGGGAATAGCCGTGAAAAATGATTTGGACGAGTTTATTCTCCTCAATGGAAACCAGACAGCATCGCTTTTGATGTATTACCTCATCAGCACCTGGAGCAAAAAGGGAAAACTCACCGGAAACGAGTTTATGGTCAAAACAATCGTCACATCCGAGCTGCTTTTTAATATTGCCGATAAATATGGTGTGGATCGCTATGATGTGCTGACGGGTTTTAAATATATCGCCGATATCATCAAAAAGTTTGAAGGAAAGAAAACTTTTATAGGAGGAGGCGAAGAAAGTTATGGCTATCTCGTGGGCGACTTTGTGCGCGATAAAGATGCTGTGATCTCGTGTGTGATGATTGCCGAAACCGCAGCCTGGGCGGCCGATCAGGGTAAGACAATGTATGGGCTGCTTAAAGAAATTTACGTTGAGTTTGGTTTCTACAAAGAAAAACTTCTTTCGGTGACCAAAAAAGGAATGGCAGGTGCTCAGGAAATCAAACAGATGATGGAAAGATTCCGCAATAACCCGCCAGCTACCATTGCAGGTTCGCGATTGAGCCTGATCAAAGATTATGAGTTGCGACAGTCGAGAAACCTGGCTGATGGTACTATTTTACCCATCGAATTGCCAAAATCAGATGTGCTTCAATTTTTTACCGACGATGGCAGCAAAATCAGTATCCGGCCTTCGGGCACCGAGCCAAAAATCAAATTTTATTTTGGTGTAAAAGGTCGCCTCGATCGTATCGAAGATTTTGATCAAGTGGATCAACAGCTTGAGGAAACCATTGCCGAAATGATGAAATCCCTCCAAATCTAAGGCTGGTTTCTTTGTAAATATTCAATAAAAGGCGCAGTGAAGCGCCTTTTTTGATTAAGCCTGCTTGATAGATTGTTACGAAAAACGTATTATTGCAAAACAAAACAAGACAACCTCAAATCAAATGAAACAACCATTCTTAGTTATTTGCGGCATGATCCTGTTGTTTGTAATCGGTTCATGCAAAAAAGATCCTGTTCTTATTGCCGGAAACTATCAAACAGAGAAAGTTTTTAATGGAGTCTCATACTTTATTGAACTCCAACTGAACGAATCTGGCGAGCTGAGTTGGGTGCCTTTGCAACCTATTGATGGATGGCCGGCCATCTCATCCAAATACACATTAATTGATGATGTGCTGGTCGAATTTAGTCAAACCGATGGTTGTGAAGCTGCCGGACGTTACCTTTATTCTTTCGATGGCAAAGAGCTGACTTTGATGTCGGATCGTGAAACTTGCGAAAAACGAATGACTGCCTTCAGTGGCAAATGGCAAAAAACGGAATCAAAATAAAAGCCGGTTTTGACCGGCTTTTATTTTGATGTGATTTTGATGGTTCATCTTTTTGTTGGCAGTCTCTGTGAATCATTTTTGCTTGAGCTTTCCGAACGTGAAGGGGCAATCTCACTTTTGCGGCTGCTCTTCGATTGTGCCGGTGGAGGAGTATTGTTACCCGAATTTCTGATTACATCTTGTTTTAAACCGGCAGTGCCTGAACTTGACTTCTGTGGGCTTGAGACCGTGCTGCCGGCTTTACTACCACCGGAGCGTTCATTGGATTTTGTGTTGCCACGCATCACAGGGTTGTCCGAACCAGACTGGGTGGTAACTTTTTGCTGTCGGCTGCTGCCGTCTTGACGCACCGGAGTCTGATCTTTTCGGATATCGCGTTGCCCAACAGATTCTTGTTGTGACTGCCTTCCGTACACATCAGATTTACGTGTGGGTTCGCGATTTGTTTCTTTGGTAACAGACTGTGTCCGGATTTGACGGTCTTTGCCGGCTTCAAGACTGCGTTGAACAGGCGTGGCACGATTCTGAACCGTGTTACCGTTCACAGGACGTTCCATCTGTTTAGTTTCAGCTCGTCCGGGGCTTTGCTGGCCTCTTTGTAAACCTGGATTCACCAAGTTTTGTCCGTTCTGGCGTACTGCTTGCCCTTGTACGTTGGTACGCTGGCCTCGTCCTGGAACATATTGGTTCTCAGCTACACGACGATTGTAATAGGCTTCCCCGTCGCGGCGTTGCTCAGGACGGCTGTAGGTATCGCGATAGCGCCCATTGTTAATGTTTACCACCACTATTGGCGATCTGTGGCGGTGATGACCGTAATAAACGTCGCGGTAGTAAACCGAGCGCGGCTGATGCCAAAGGCGAAAACATGTGTGATAATAATGGAAGGAAGGGTAGTGATATCCATAATAATAATCCCAGTAATAAGGCCGCCAGGTTGCCCAATAAGGCGGATAGTAACCCCAACGCCAGGCGCTGCGCCAGGGGACATAAGCAGGGCGTGTGATAAAGACAATCATTGGCCAGCCGGCGACTTCGTAATAAGTGGTATGAACCACTGTCACTGTTTCAACAGGCACCTGTTTTCTGACATTGCCAATATAACCCGGATTGGGGGTGGAGTCGTAAACCGGCTCAACGATGTAGTTTGGGCCGTAAAGGTCTTCATCGCCAATAAGTTGAATACTGACGCCCCCGTTGCGAAGTTTCTCAACAATGAAAACAGCCACATCCTGAAGATCATCTTTGCCTAAAGCAACCTGAAGCACGATCTGATGGATGTTGTCGGTAGGATAATCATTCACAAAAATGTAATCAACCTGATTGTCGTTGTTCAGATCGAGATTGTTGATGAGCAACTGAGGGTCGTTCAGCTTTCTCTCAAACTCTTCGAGGGTCTCCGAATTTTGAAAGATGTCCATCACGGCATAGAGGTTCAGATTATCGCCGGGTAATCCTAATTTCTCATTGGGATTGCGTGCTGCCTGCAGTGGAATAAATGCCAAAGACAGAAGGGCGATCAGCGCGGTGGAAAATAGCTTTTTCATGGCTTTAAGGTTTTAGGTTTGCTTTTGACCTTCTCAATCCAAACGCTGTGCCAAGATTTTAAAACGGCTCCCTTCTTTGAGTTTTTCTAATTTTTTACAAAATTTAAATATCATTAGATCAATATGATAAACACAACATTCTTACAGGCTGATTTTTTAGGCAAGTAAAAAAACTGATTTGTCGGGGATGTAAAGGCGCATGTTTTTCGTCAACACCATCAAAGTATTGAAAAAAATTACTGATGATTTTTGATGAAATATCGGGTGAAACACAAACGTTTGCGGCGCTTTTATTTAGAATGAGTACACTTTAGCCTATTATTTCCAAAAAACAGTTGAAGAATGGACGTAGTTACGTTGAAAATAAGTAATTTTGCTGCGTTAAGAAATTAACAATGTTAATAGTTCACAGTCATTATTAAATACATAACCTTTAAATCCAAGACCATGAATCTTGAAAAAATCATGACCGACCTGGAGAAGAAACACCCGGGTGAAGTTGAGTATTTGCAGGCAGTGCGCGAAGTTCTGGAATCTATTCAGGACGTTATGAAGGAGTATCCTCAGTTTGAGGCTAAGGGTATTATTGAGCGTATTGTTGAGCCCGACAGGGTTTTAACGTTTAAGGTGCCGTGGGTTGACGACAATGGCAAAGTGCATGTCAATATCGGTTACAGGGTACAGTATAACAACGCTATCGGGCCATACAAAGGCGGTATCCGTTTCCACCCGAGCGTAAACCTGAGCATTCTGAAGTTCCTCGGTTTTGAACAGATTTTCAAGAACAGCCTCACCAGTCTGCCAATGGGCGGTGGTAAAGGCGGTTCCGATTTCGATCCCAAAGGAAGATCGGATGCTGAAATTATGCGTTTCTGCCAGTCATTTATGCTCGAACTCTGGCGCCTCATTGGCCCCGAAACTGACGTTCCGGCAGGCGATATCGGAGTTGGCGGAAAAGAAATTGGTTATATGTACGGCATGTACAAAAAACTCACCCTCGAACACGTTGGCGTGCTCACAGGTAAAGGCCTCAACTGGGGCGGTTCGCTCATCCGTCCGGAAGCTACCGGTTTTGGTGCAGTTTATTTTACTCAGGAAATGCTGGCCACCCGTGGCGAGACTTTCAAAGGCAAGAAAGTTGTTGTTTCGGGCTTCGGTAACGTTGCCTGGGGCGCTGTTTCCAAAGTTACCGAACTTGGCGGCAAGGTGATTGCCATCTCCGGCCCCGATGGCTATGTGCATGATCCCGATGGTATTTCAGGCGAAAAAATCAAATACATGCAGGTATTACGCGCCTCTAACCAGGATATCGTGAAACCATATGCCACTGAATTCCCCGGCGCTACTTTCGTTGCCGGTAAACGTCCATGGGAACTCAAATGCGATGTGGCCATGCCTTGTGCCACCCAGAACGAACTCAACAAAGCCGATGCAGAAGCTTTGGTTGCCAATGGCGTGTTCTGTGTTGCCGAAGGTGCCAATATGCCTTGTACTCCCGAAGCAATTGAGATATTCCATCGCGCTAAGATCCTCTTTGCACCCGGAAAAGCAGTAAACGCCGGTGGTGTTGCAACTTCGGGCCTCGAAATGTCGCAAAACTCCCTCAAACTCAACTGGAGCAGGGAAGAAGTGGACGAAAAACTGCATACCATCATGCGCAATATTCACAGCGCTTGCGTAAAATATGGCAAACGCGAAGATGGATACATTGATTACGTAAAAGGCGCCAACGTTGCCGGCTTCATCAAAGTGGCCAATGCTATGGTTGACCAGGGTGTGGTCTAAATCCCAATTTGTAAATCAGAATACAAAAGAGGCCGCCCGGCAGAGGCGGCCTCTTTTTTTAAATGTGTGCTGCCGTATCTGACGGCTAATCGTTACTTTTGCTGTTTAAAATCCAGAAAAAATTCTATGGCTTTCAGGCATCCCGCCATGCTTTGGTGGCTTTTTGCCCTCATCATTCCGGTTTTGATCCATCTGTTTAACTTCAGAAGGCATAAAACTATTTTGTTTAGCAATATCCAACTATTGCGTAATCTCCAGCAGGAAACCAATAAGACCAATAAGCTGAAACACAGATTGATCCTGCTTGCGAGGTTGTTAGCTTTGGCTGCTTTGGTTGTCGCTTTTGCTCGCCCTTATGTGAAGAATAATCAACAGATGTCGCTTCGAAAAAATACTGTGGTCAGCATCTATATTGATAATTCACCCAGTATGCAGCGCAGGGGTAAAAGCATGACGCTCTTAGATGAAGTGCGTGAACAGGCTGAAAGGATAGCCGGAAGTTTCGATTTGAATACACGTTTTGTGCTTCTTTCCAATGAGTTTCATCCCGGACGTAACAGAATGCTCAGTCGCGACGACTTTTTGCGCGAGCTATCCACCATTGTGCCTGTTGCCGTTTCTGCCGATCTTGGCGATGTTATCCGACGCAACCGGAATATCAACAAAGACGATGAAGCTGCCAACCGTTTTCTCTTTTTGCTTTCCGATTTCCAGAAATCGGCTACTGAGGCCTCACATATTGTGCCCGACACAAGTTTGCAGCTCGTTTTGATCAAGACAGGCTCATCAACTGACCAAAACCTTTATCTCGACACCTTATGGTTCGAGAGTCCGGTGGTGCGTTCGGGCCTTGAAGCACGCCTGCATTTTGAGGTAGTCAATGATGGTAGCCAGCCGGTGAGTGGCGTCCCGATCAGGCTCGAACTGAACGGACAACAGGTTGCGATTGCCAATACTGCCATTGAGCCGGGCGAACGCGCCAAATTGACGATACAGTTTCTTGTGCCACAAACAAAAGGCTTCCAGCGGGCTGTTTTATCTGTTCAGGACTATCCCATTGTGTTTGATGATGAACTTTATTTTTCTTTTGAAGTGATGCCGAAAATCCGGGTGCTTGAGCTTACTCAGGATAAACCAAACATTTATACCAAACTACTTTTCAGTGATGACGATGATGTGGAACTGATGCATACACCGATTACAAATGTGGATATCCAAACGATTCCAGGTTTTCAGCTCATCATCCTCAACGAAGCATTTCCACTGTCTTCGGGTTTACTCACTGCCCTCGATGACTTTGTGGCCTCTGGCGGAAGCTTGGTCATCTTGCCTTCGGAAAAAGCCAAAGACGACTACAATGCTTTGACCCAGTATTTTGGATTTACATTCCAGGCTGTTGATACGTTCTCGACAAGGGTTTCAAAAGTGGAAGAAAAACATCCGTTCTTTACCGATGTTTTTGTGAAAATCCCCGAACAAGCTGATCTTCCGGTAGTTTTTCGTCATTTTCCCATCCGGATGGAGGCCGAAGCCAACGCTTTTCCATTGATACGCCTATTGAACAATGATCCTTTTTTGTTGGCCTCACACGGACGTGGCGCCGGCACAGTTTATGCGTTTGCTGCGCCCAATAACCCAGACTGGAGCACATTTGTCAATCATACGCTATTTGCGCCGGTGCTCTACAAGATGTTGTATATGAGCCCTTTGATCCAACCGCCTTATATAGCAAACCGCGAAACGGTAGAATTGTCTGTGCGTAATCCCGTAGATGCTTCGGAGGGAAGGCTGAGAGTGACTGACGAAAATCACAAAACCTCGATCATCCCCGGGATAAGCCGCGGATTGGAAGGCAATAATCTTATTGTCAGTGGTTTGTTGCCCGAAGCAACACATTATGACCTAATACAAGGCGATTCGTTAATAGGTGTCTTTTCGGTAAATATTGACAGGAAAGAATCGGCTCTCAAAGAGATGAATCTGGAGGAAATGCATCAGATGTTCAAAGCCGGAAATTATGCCGGCGTTTCATTTTATGATTCCGATAAAAACTGGGTGGCTGATGATACTACGGGTTTGATAGAAGGGCGAGGACTAACGGCGCTTTTTTTGGCCATGACTTTAATTTTCTTGCTGGCAGAAGTGATGCTCATCAGATTTTGGAAATAATTGAAAGATAACGATTCTCAAGATAAAGATATGTCGAACGAACATGAAACCGGCGAACTGAATCAATTGCCGGCTCAGGCAAAAGAACAGGCTAAAACCTTGCATCTGAATGGGATGTACGAGAACTGGTTTCTCGACTATGCTTCGTATGTCATCCTCGAAAGAGCAGTGCCAGATATTGACGATGGATTGAAACCGGTGCAGCGCCGCCTGCTCCATTCGATGAAAGTAATTGACGACGGGCGCTATAATAAAGTGGCCAACATTATCGGGCATACCATGCAATATCATCCGCATGGCGACGCTTCGATCGGTGATGCCTTGGTGCAACTGGGTCAAAAAGAGCTGGCTGTTGACACCCAGGGTAACTGGGGCAATATTTTGACCGGCGACAGCGCGGCTGCTCCCCGTTACATCGAGGCTCGTTTGTCGAAATTTGCTTTGGATGTAATGTTTAATCCAAAGATTACGAACTGGAAACTCTCATACGATGGCCGAAACCGTGAACCAATCAGCCTGCCGATCAAGTTTCCCATCTTACTGGCACAGGGTGTTGAAGGAATTGCAGTTGGGCTGGCTTCGAAAATCTTACCGCATAATTTCAATGAACTGATTGATGCTTCAATTGCCTGCCTCAAGGACGAAGCTTTTGATCTGCTGCCTGATTTCCCCACCGGAGGACTGGCCGATGTGTCGAAGTACAACGAAGGCATGCGGGGAGGCCGTGTGAGAATCAGGGCTAAAATTGCACAACTCGACAAAAGAACATTGGTGATCACCGAAATACCTTTTTCAACAACCACCGGCTCGCTCATTGATTCGATCATTGCCGCCAATGAAAAAGGAAAAATCAAAATCCGAAAGATTGACGACAACACGGCGCAAAATGTGGAAATCGTCATTCATCTCAACCCCGGAACCTCGCCCGACCAAACCATTGATGCCTTGTATGCCTTTACCCAATGCGAGATATCGGTATCGCCCAATGCCTGCGTCATTGCCGAGGGTAAACCGGTTTTTTGGAGCGTCAACCGAATCCTGAGATACAATACCGAACGAACGCGCGAGCTCCTGCGCAGTGAATTGATGATCCGGCTTGGCGAGTTGCAGGAAAACTGGCATGCCGCATCGCTTGAAAAGATTTTCATCGAAAACCGAATCTATCATCAAATTGAACAATGCGAAAGCTGGGAAGAGGTGATCGCTACCATCGAAAACGAACTGAAACCTTATCGGGAATTGCTGCGACGCGACATTTCCCAAGAGGATATTATTAAACTAACCGAGATTAAAATCAAGCGTATCTCCAAGTTTAATTCTTTCAAGGCGGATGAATATATCAAAAGCCTTGAAACCGAGATGGATGAAGTGAATAATCACTTAAATCATCTGACTGATTTTACCATTCAGTTTTTCGAGCAAATCCGTAAGAAATACGGAGCTGATAAATACCGCAAAACCGAAATTCGCAATTTCGATGTCATTCAGGCTGCTGCCGTTGCTGCCAACAATGAAAAACTTTATGTGAACCGGGCCGAAGGTTTTGCCGGTACTTCGCTTAAAAAAGACGAGTTTGTATGTGATTGCTCCGATATTGACGATATCATTGTTTTTCGTGAGAACGGCACGTTTTTAGTAACCAAAGTCAGCGCCAAATCATTTGTAGGCGAGAATATTATCCATATTGACGTGTTCCGGAAAAACGACGATCGTACCATTTACAATCTGGTTTATCGCGATGGGAAAAAAGGCCCGCTGTATGTGAAACGTTTTGCGGTGATGGGTGTTACTCGCGACAAGGAATACGACCTTACAGCCGGAAATCCTGATTCCAAGGTCATGTATTTTACTGCCAACCCCAACGGTGAAGCGGAAATTATAAAAGTATCATTGCGCCCGCAGGCAAAGCTGAAAAAAACATCCTTTGAATACAATTTCGCCGAGCTGGCCATTAAGGGCAGATCGTCAAAAGGCAATATCCTCACCAAAAAACCAATCCGACAAATCAGCAAACGCGAAGACGGTGTTTCCACCCTTGGCGCCAGAGCAATCTGGTATGACGAAACCGTGAAACGTCTCAATACCGATGCACGCGGACAGTATCTTGGTGAGTTTATGAGCGATGACAAATTGCTCTGTGTGATGCAAAATGGAGATTTGAAAATTACTGGTTATGAGCTGAATACGCATTTTGACGATGACTTGCTCAGCCTTCATAAGTTTGAGCCAGATGAAGTGATATCGGTCATTTATATTGAAGGTGAAACAGGTTTTCATTATATCAAACGTTTTCAAATTGAGGAAGATACCCCGGTTAACAAACGTTTTTCCTCCATTGGTGAACACCCGGGAAGTCATTTTCTGAAAATCATTTTCGATGAGTTGCCCAAAATCCTCGTCCATTTTGCTGAAAACGAAAAAGGCCGTCGTCCTGAAGATGAAGAAATCAAAATAGCCGAATTTATTGGGGTGAAGAGTGTGAAAGCCAAGGGAAAACGTATTGCTGCTGTTCCGGTCGAACAGATTGAACTGCTTGAGCCCGATGAACCGGAACCAGATGAAGATGAAACTGAAGACTCCGATCACCTGTCTTCGGAACCTGATGGAAATCCCGAAAGGGAGCCTGATGAGGACAGCCCGAAAGTTGAGCCGACTGTTGTGCCACCTACCGAAGAAATCAAAGGAAGGCCGCGACCCGAAGGCCCTTTGCAGATGGAACTGCCATTTTGAGTTTTTCGGAACCAGAAACAAAATTGGATAAGCCTTTTTTAAGGTGTTATTTTATTCACATTTAGACGGCTTTTATAAGGTCATCTGCCGAACAATTCATAACTTTGCAACGGTTTTTATTGCGCTCTTTTTGTGCAAAACCTGATACACGAACACCTGTTTCCATTTTTAAACAAAAGCTATGATTACCAACAATTTTGTTAAACGCCACATTGGCCCGAAAGAAAACGAATTGCCAAAGATGCTCCAGGTCATTGGGGTGAAATCAATGGACGAGATGTTGAACAAAATTTTGCCCGATAACATTCGCCGCCCCGATCCGTTGAAGTTAGATAAAGGTATGAATGAGCCTGAGTATCTGCAACATCTGAAGGAACTTGGAAGTAAAAACAAGCTGTTTAAATCCTTCATCGGGATGGGCTATTACAACACCATCACTCCCGGTGTCATCACCCGCAATGTATTGGAAAATCCGGGTTGGTACACTGCCTATACTCCTTATCAGGCCGAGATTTCACAAGGTCGTTTGGAGGCTTTGCTCAATTTCCAGACTGTGATTGCCGATTTAACGGCTCTACCCATAGCCAATGCATCTCTTTTAGACGAGGCTACGGCTGCTTCAGAGGCCATGATCATGTTTTATAACAGTCGCTCACGTCAGCAGGTGAAATCGGGCAGCAATCAGTTTTTTGTGTCGGATAAGGTGTTCCCCCAAACAATTGATGTGCTTTATACGCGTGCTGTTCCACTGGGCATCGAGGTGGTGGTTGATTCTTTGACGACTTTCCGTCCTGATGAACGTGTTTTTGGTGTTTTGGTTCAATATCCTGATCAATATGGCGAAATCCGTGACTACAGGAATCAGGTTGCCGAATGGAAAGAAAAAGAAATTCAGGTTGCCGTCGCAGCCGACTTGCTGAGCCTGACTTTACTCACGCCTCCGGGCGAATGGGGAGCCGATGTAGCCGTTGGCTCATCGCAGCGCTTTGGTATCCCCATGGGATTTGGCGGGCCGCATGCTGCCTATTTTGCAACGACCGAGAAATATAAAAGAAGCATCCCCGGCAGGATCATTGGCGTATCGAAAGACGCTTTGGGCAACGAAGCTCTCCGAATGGCGCTGCAAACCCGTGAACAGCATATCAAGCGCGAAAAAGCAACGTCAAACATCTGTACGGCTCAGGCTTTGTTGGCTTCAATGGCCGGTTTTTATTCCGCCTATCATGGCCCCGATGGTCTTCGCGAGATTGCCCGACATATCCATATCCTGACATCGGTGCTTGAAATTGAAGCCGAAAAAATGGGTGCCAGCCAACTGAACGATGCCTTTTTCGACACCTTGCTCTTCCGTCTGAGTGGAAAGGCCGATGCTGTTTGTAAAGCCGCAGTCAGCCAAGGAATGAATTTCAGATTGATTGACGAATCACATTTCGGTATCAGCCTCGACGAAACCACAACACTTGCTGATGTGAACCAGATTGCCGCAATCATTGCATCGGTAAGCGGTAAAAAGCACGAAAACTATGTATGCGACCCCGTTTATTGTGGTACACTCAACAACCTTCCGGAAGAACTGCGCCGTAAGTCGGATTTTCTTACCCATCCGGTATTCAATACTTATCATTCCGAAACGGACATGCTCCGCTACCTGAAGAAACTTGAAAACCGCGACCTGGCACTCAACCGGACGATGATACCCTTGGGCTCGTGCACAATGAAACTCAATGCGGCTGCTGAGATGTTTTCATTGAGTTGGCCAGAGTTTGCCAATATCCACCCGTTTGTCCCGGCTGATCAGGCAGAAGGCTATTTGGAGTTGATCCGTCACTTTGAAAAAGATCTTTGCGAAATCACCGGATTTGCGGCTGTATCTTTCCAACCCAACTCGGGCGCCAGTGGCGAGTATGCCGGACTGCTGGTGATTCGTGAATATTTGATCTCGAAAGGCGAAGGCCATCGCAATGTGTGCCTGATTCCCAGCTCGGCTCACGGAACCAATCCCGCAAGCGCGGTGATGGCCGGCATGGAGGTGGTAGTGGTCAAATGCGACGAAATGGGAAATGTTGACCTCGACGACTTGAGACTCAAAGCGGAAACACATCGCGACAAGCTGGCAGCCATCATGGTCACCTACCCTTCGACACATGGTGTATTTGAAAAAGGAATTTCGGAACTTGTAGAAATCGTGCATTCAAATGGCGGTCAGGTGTATATGGACGGAGCCAATATGAATGCTCAGGTCGGGTTGACTAATCCGGGCTTTATTGGCGCCGATGTCTGCCACCTGAATCTGCACAAAACCTTTGCCATTCCGCATGGCGGCGGCGGCCCAGGGGTGGGACCCATCGGCGTTGCTGCTCATCTGGCTCCTTTCCTACCCGGCCATACACAGGTGAAAACGGGTGGCGGAAAAGCCATACGGGCCGTATCGGCAGCGCCTTTCGGCAGTGCCATGATCCTTCCGATTTCCTACGGATATATCAAATTACTGGGTGGCGAAGGCCTTACACAAGCCACCAAAATGGCCATCCTTAACGCTAACTATCTGAAAGAACGACTTAAAGACCATTATCCTATTCTCTATACCGGAAATGAAGGCACTGTGGCTCACGAAATGATCTTAGACTGCAACCATTTTGGAAAAATTGCCGATGTGGGCGCCATTGATATTGCCAAGCGGTTGATGGATTATGGTTTTCATGCTCCCACTGTAGCTTTCCCCGTACATGGAACCTTGATGGTTGAACCTACCGAAAGCGAGCCGCTGAGCGAACTCGATCGTTTTGTGGATGCCATGATTGCCATTCGGGAAGAAATTCGTGAGATTGAAGAAGGTAAAGCCGACCGTGCAGACAACGTGTTCCGTCATGCGCCACACACGGCCGCCATGGTGGTGAGCACCGACTGGGATTTGCCTTACAGCCGCGAAAAAGCTGCGTTCCCGTTGCCATATCTGAAAAATGACAAATACTTCGCTCATGTCACCCGGATTGATGAAGCTTATGGTGACAGAAACCTGATGTGCACCTGTGCACCCATCACGGATTATGAGTGAGAAGCTTGTGATGCATAAAAAAGCCCGGAAACGGGCTTTTTTTATTTTTATAAAAAGTCATTGCTAATTTCGAGCGACCATTTATTTTTGAGAAAAATTCAGAATACTATGGAAGCACTTGGGATTGATTTTGGTGGTAGCGGCATCAAAGGCGCAATTGTAGATACCACAACAGGCCGTCTCCTTGGCGAGCGACACCGGATTCCCACGCCTCAGCCGGCAAGCCCCGAAAAAGTGGCCGAGACCATCGTGCAGCTGATCCGTTATTTTAATTATCAAGGTCCGGTTGGTTGTGGATTCCCGGCTTTGATTAATAATGGAACGGCAATGACAGCCTCCAATATTGATAAAGGCTGGATTGGGGTCAATGCGGAAGAGCTTTTCTCAAAAGTGAGTGGTATGCCTGTTTATGTACTCAATGATGCCGATGCCGCCGGTATTGGCGAGCTTCGGTTTGGTGCCGGAAACGGCGCCAGGGGAGTGGCTTTGCTACTGACCATCGGTACCGGTATTGGCTCAGCATTGCTCAATGATGGTGTGCTGCTTCCTTCCACCGAACTTGGCCATATAGAGTTTAAAGGGGATATCGCCGAACGCTATTGCTCGGACGCCGTGCGCGAGCGCGAAGGGCTGAGCTGGGAGAAATGGGGGAAACGTTTTGATAAGTATCTGGTTTATATGGAGAAGCTTTTTTCTCCATCGATGTTTATCATCGGTGGTGGCGTCAGCAAAAAGATGGACCAGTTCAAACACTGTCTCACCGTGAAAGCGCCGGTTTTGCCTGCCACCTTACGTAATCAGGCTGGAATCATCGGAGCAGCTTGTTATGCCGCTGATAAGGAAAAACAAAAAAGCCGCTGAACGCGGCTTTGGTATAGACAATAATTCAATCATTCAGTGACTTAGATTGTCCCAGTCTCAATGAGACAGGTTTTAATGCGTTGCCAGGTATTCTCAATGTCGTCGTCGAGGCCAACGCTGAAACGAACCAAACCTTCTGAGAGCCCCATTTCGCGTTGAATTTCTTCGGGGACTTCCGAACTGGTGCTTTTACCGCTATTGCTGAAAAGTGTCTTGAAATAGCCAAGGCTCACGGCGAGGTAGCCCACATCGGCCAATTCCATTTTTTCCATGAGCTCATTTGCTTTTTCGGCGGTACCCAGATCAATGGAAATCATGCCACCGAAGCCATAACGCGTGTTGAGCATTTTTTTTAGGGTTTCGTGACCTTTGTGATTTGGAAGTCCGGGGTAATTAAATTTGAGGCCGGTTTCTTTGAATCGCTCTGCCAGATACATGGCATTGTAACTGTGTTGTTTCATACGGATGTGCAAGGTGTGCAGATTTTTCAGAATGCTCGAGCTGCGGAAGGGGTCGAGCACCGGACCGAGCAACATAGCCGTTCCATCGTTCACGTCAACAAGGCTGTTGATGAATTCCTGACTTGCACAGATAGCTCCGGCTACACAATCATTTTTCCCATTGATGAATTTGGTGAGGCTGTAAACGACGATATCAGCGCCATGTTTGGCAGGCTCCACCATCAGGGGAGTGAAAGTATTGTCAACCACCAACTTGATGCCTGCCGAACGAGTAATGGCCGACAAAGCTGGTAAATCGCTGATCTGCAGCAGGGGATTTGTCATCGTCTCTGTATAAATCAGCTTGGTGTTGGGACGGATGGCAGCTTTTACAGCTTCCAGATTGGTAATGTCAACGAAAGTAACCTCAATATTAAAACGCGGAAGCCAGTTTTGCATAAAAGCAAAAGTGCCGCCATAGGTAGTCATACTCGAAACAATGTGGTCGCCCGATTTACAAAGCTGAAGCAAAACCGTGGTGATGGCGCCCATGCCACTTGCTGTCACCCAGCCGGCTTCGGTGCCTTCCATGGCCGCAAGTGCATCGGCCAGATATTTGTTGCTTGGGTTCCAATGGCGCGAGTAAAGGAAGCAGCCTTCGGCCTCACCCTGAAAAGTTTCGGTCATGGTTTTGGCCTGCATAAAGGTATAGGTGGCTGAATCAGTTACGGATGGGTTAACATCGCCAAACTCACCAAATTGTTTCAGATTAAAAATGCGTTCGGAAGGAGTGGTTTTCATAAAATTCGATTTTTAAAATACCTGACAAAAGTACGAAAATGTTACATTATTTTTGCATTATATGATAAATAGTAAATATAAACATGAAATTATTTTAAAATAATAACTTAAAAAGTTATTTTTGCAATAAAATATTACCTAAACTTTTAAAAAAATGCCTTCCGACTTTCATCTTGATACTTTAGACCGGCGGATTCTTTCGTTGCTGCTCAAAGATGCCCGAATGCCTTTTGTGGAGGTAGCACGAAACTGCCGTGTTTCGGGTGCGGCCATTCATCAGCGCGTGGCCCGACTGACTGAAGCGGGCGTCATCGAAGGATCACAATTCCGACTCAGCCCTAAAGGCTTAGGCTATATGACCTGTGCATTCATCGGAATACAGGTGAACCTTACTGCGACCAGCACCCATCAGGAAGTGTTTAATAAAATACGCGAAATTCCAGAAATAGTTGAATGCCACCATATTAGTGGTAAATATTCTTTGCTCGTAAAAATTTATACTTTTAACAATGAGCATTTAAAACAGGTTATCGTCGAGCGGATTCAGTCAATTCCCGAAATCACTTTTACGGAAACCTTTATTTCGCTTGAGGCCGGTTTTCAGCGCGAACTGCCTGTAATATCTTGATTAGATAAACACAAGTAACATTATGAGAACATTTCTTATAGGCGGTGCACTGATGATTTTTATTCTTGTCCAGCTCATGCGGCAAGGCTCGGCCATACATACCATTGATGGCGATGGAAGTGGCTATTATGCTTATCTGCCAACGGTTTTACTGTTTCATACTACCGACTTCAAACAAGTGTATAAGCTGGAAAAAGCAAGACATGCCGAAAATTATGAGGCACACTATTTTCACGTTCAAAATGGCGTGGAAACGAACAAATATTTTATGGGGACGGCCTTGCTGCTCCTGCCGTTTTTTTTGATGGCGGCTTTTTACTCCTCCTTGATTGGGATGCCCGTTGATGGCTACAATATTCTTTTTCAATATGCCGTGTCATTGGGTGCGGCCGTTTATGCAGCTCTGGGATTGATTGCCATCACCCGTTTACTCAACTCATTTGGTTATCGAAAGATGGTGCAGATTGCTGTTGTTGTGATTTTGATTTTTTCAACCAATCTGTTTTATTACACTTTCCTTCATCCCTCACATTCTCACGTCTATTCATTTGCGGCGGTCTCATTTTTTTTGTTTTTCAGCCGTAAATTTTTACTCCATCAGCAAGCCAGTCATCTTTTTTTTGCAGCCATGATGCTTGGTTTCGTTGTGCTGATTCGTCCTACCAATGCTTTGATTGTTTTGGTTGTGCCGGCTCTAGCCGATGATATGAAGCAATGGCGGCTGGCTTTTGATGGTCTAAAGAAACAACCGAAAGCCCTTTATGGCTCGGTTGCAGCCTTTTTCTTCATTGTTGGAATGCAACTTTTGTTTCACTTTCTGCAAACAGGCAATCCATTTTTATGGTCATATCAGGGTGAGGGGTTTCGTTTTTCGCAACCGGCCTTTTTTCGGTTTTTGTTCGGCTTCCGTAAAGGATTTTTTGTTTATACTCCGGTGATGTGGCTGATTTTGCCGGGCTTAGCAGTTCTTTATTATCGCTCCCGTGCTCGTTTTGTCTGGTTTATGGTTTATCTCGTGAGTTTAATTTACGTGTTGTCGTCCTGGTGGAACTGGTTTTATGGCGATAGTTTTGGAATGCGTGCCATGATTGACCATTATGCTGCATTATCACTCCCGATAGCACTGCTGATCGAAAAGGCCTACCCAAAAAAATGGAGTCGCTATCTGCTGAATACCTTGGTGTTGAGCGCTTTGGCATTAAACCTTTTTCAAACCTGGCAATACCATGTAGGAATCTTGCATCACGACTCGATGTCGTGGGAAAAATACCAATATGCTTTTTTGCGGACGGCACCTGCTTATCGCAATGCCTTCGGCGAGTTTCCGGAGGCTCTTTTCATTCAGCCGGACGAAACTCAGGCGAAAAAGTTTCACAATGATATGGAAACATCACTGGCTTGCTGGACCAATAATGGTTTGCGTGAAGAAGCAGGGGCACATAGCGGCAGGATGGTTGCTGCTTTAGATAGCGTCAATGTTTATTCTCCAACACTTGATTTGACGGGCGCAGATATGCCTTTTATCGGGCAACCCTGTTATATCAAAGCCGAATGTTTTTTCAAGGAATCCGTGATGGATGCAGCCGATCAGGCTTTACTCGTTTATGCCGTTTCTGGTTTAGACGATCATTTGCTATTTTATAAAACATTTAAAGTTAAGCAATTGCCCGGTGGTAAATTGCATGTTTGGAAGAAAGCGGAGTTTGGTTTCAAAGTACCTAAAGTGAACTCACTTGCCGATCGGATAAAAATCTATCTTTGGAATCGTGAAAAAGGCAATTTTTTGATAGACGATTTTCATGTTTCTTTCTATCCTTTAGCATCATGAAACCATTGAATGATGATCGTTTTTACCGTTTTAACAGCCACTTGAAAGAAGGCGAAGACTATTATCTCGAGAACGGGCTTCGCATCATGACCAAATCGTTTTTAACCCGTCGTGGCTATTGTTGCGGCAATGGATGCCGCCATTGCCCTTATTTTCCGCCACATTTTAAGGGAAATCGTACACTTGCAGAAGAGAAATAGCAGTTTTTTTGCATTCATAAAACTAAATGCCTAATTTAGCGCAAAATTGGTCAAGAACCCTGTTCCCGCCCTCATTTTACTGTTTTTATGGACATGAATGATCATAGCCATTTTTGGTTTCCAGCCCTACATGTTTCGGATGATCCTGATTCGATCCCATTATTGTCAACTGCATTAACACGTTCATCTATTGCCTGCTTCTTGTTTCAACCCGATCAAAAACTTTTTTGGTATAATGAAAGTGCTGCTTCTATTCTTCAGGGTGCTCAAAACAATAGTTATCCAAGCCTGAATGGTTTATTCACCCAGGCCGGTTTTCACCTTTCGGCCAATTTAGATGAGGCTGTGAATGAGGCCATATTGAATCAGACAAACCAATCTTTTTTTGCGGAGCAAGACAGACTGAGCGAAACACGATTTTTTCTGATTGAGATTCTCGGGGGTGCATTGCCTTCAAACTGGGTGCTTGTGCAATTGATTGACCGTTCGGACGATGCTGTGAAACTGCATGATGAATTGCTGAAACGGACAAAAGCCGAAGAAAATGATCGGTTGAAAACGCTATTCCTTGCCAATATTTCACACGAAATCCGGACACCCCTTAACTCGATTATTGGATTTTCTGAACTTATTCTGGATCAGGATGATGTGGCCGAAGAACATCAGGAATATGCCCGCATGATTCAGGCAGCGGGCGATACACTTTTGCAATTGATCAATGATATTATTGACATCTCGAAAATCGAGGCCGGACAGATCAAAATCACTAAACTCGTTGTGGATGTGGATCAAGCCCTCGACGAAATCTTGCTTATGGTTCAAAATCAACTGAGGTCCAAAGGCAAAGAACATATCAGAGTTTATATCGAAAAGCCGGTTTACGTTTCGCCTTTTCGAATCGAAACAGACCCCAATCGCTTCAGGCAAATTTTCATCAATTTGCTTACCAACGCAATCAAGTTTATCGAGAACGGCTCAATACGATTTGGCTATACCGAAGTGGACGGCGATTTTGTTCAGTTTTATGTTAAAGACACGGGACTGGGTATCGAACGCGACAAAGCGCCTCAGATTTTCCAGCGTTTTGCCAAATTCGACAGCCCTTACGGCCACAACCGCGAAGGTACGGGGCTTGGTTTATCCATCACCCAACAGTTAGTCGAGCTGATGGGCGGAAAAATTTGGTTTGATACGGAATATCAAAAAGGCTCTACCTTCTATTTTACCCTGCCAACCATGCCCGACCAACAGAAAAAACCACTACCAAAGACTTTTTTATCTTCAGCCAAAAGCTGGGAAGGCCATGTCTTTTTAGTAGTTGACGACGTTGAAGCAAACTACATATTTTTTAAATCGGCGTTTAAACTCACTGGTGCCGAGATTCTCTGGGCATCCAATGGCGATGAGGCTTTGCGTCTTTGCCGCGAAAACCCTTCTATCTCACTGGTGCTGGTGGACATTATGATGCCTTTGATGGATGGCTTTACCACAGCAAAGCATATCAGAGAATTACGCCCGTCGCTGCCCATCATTGCCCAAACGGCCTTTGCCGACCCGGATGGAGAGCGTAAGGCAAAAGCAGCCGGGTGCAATGACTATGTTACCAAACCCATACAGAAATCTGAACTGGTTAGTTTGATCAATAAATTGATACAATAAAGATTTTCAGGTTTCGGGCTTTTTCAATCAATAGAAATTGTTCCCATGAGCAGGCAGTCACTTGAGGTATTGGTCAAATATTGGGGCTATTCCTCATTCAGACCAATGCAGGAAGACATCGTGGACGCCGTCATTGATCGCCGCGATACGCTTGCTTTGTTACCTACAGGAGGGGGTAAATCTATTTGTTTTCAGGTTCCGGGCATGGTTTTGCCGGGCTTGTGTCTGGTGATCACACCTCTGATTGCTTTAATGAAAGATCAGGTGATGCACCTGAAACAAAAAGGTATCCCGGCGGCAGCCATCTACTCGGGTCAGCACCCTAATGAAATAGAAATTATATACAATCATGCGGTGTTTGGCCAACTGAAGTTTTTATATGTCTCGCCTGAGCGTCTTGTTACAGAGCGTTTTTTGGCTATTATCACCAGGTTGAATATCAATTTGATAGCAGTGGACGAGTCGCATTGCATTTCGCAATGGGGTTATGATTTCAGGCCCCCTTATCTACGTATAGCAGAGATTCGGCCTTACCTGCCCGGAGTGCCTGTTCTTGCCCTTACTGCAACGGCTACTCCCATGGTGGTGAATGATATTCAAAACAAATTGCTGTTTCGAAAGCCCCATGTGATCCAGACAAGTTTTATGCGGCCTAACCTCACTTACAACATCATTCACCACCCCGATAAGTTTGGTACATTGGAACGCCTTTTTCAACGGATGAGTCAAGGTAGTGGAATTGTGTATGTACGTAACCGGCGACGTACCCGTGAAATTGCCGATTTCCTCAACTCACACGGAATCACCAGCACATGGTATCATGCCGGTTTAGATAGCCAGCAACGGGACGAAAGACAAACGGCCTGGATGTACGGCAAAGTGAAAGTGATTGTGGCTACCAATGCCTTTGGAATGGGAATTGACAAACCCGATGTGCGCCTTGTGGTTCATATGGATTTGCCCGACAGCTTGGAAGCATATTTTCAGGAAGCAGGCCGTGGCGGGCGTGATGGAAAGGAATCTTACGCCTGGCTGCTGACAGCAGATCAGGATGTGCAACAGTTGAAAACCGGTTATAATACCTCATTCCCCGAGCTGCAAAAAGTCCGTAACATCTATCAGGCATTGGGGAATTATCTCCAGGTGCCAATTGGATCAGGGCAGGGGATGAGTTTTGATTTCGATTTGCATGCGTTCGCAAAAGATTACAATTTTCAGGTAACCGAAGTTTTTGCGGCATTGCAGTTTTTTGAAAAAGAGGGTTACCTTCAAATGACTGAGGGTGTACGTTTTCCAGCACGTCTATTTGTTCAATGTAGCCGCGAAGATCTCTATCGCCTTCAGGTTGAGCAGCCGGCTTACGACCACTTTATTAAAAATCTCTTACGCTCATATCCAGGCCTTTTTACAGATTTTGTACCTGTCAGAGTCGAAGAAATCAGCCGGAAAACCGAACTACCGGCCGAACGGGTCGAAGAATACCTCAACAAGATGATGAAACTCGGCTATATGACTTATATTCCGGTAAAAGATAAACCTCAGTTGATCTATCTGTCTGAACGTCAACCTGCTGAAAATATTTTCCTGACGAAAGAGAATTATTTCGACCGAAAAAAGAATGCTGCCCTTCGGTTACAGAGTGTCATTGATTTTGTCTATAATGCCGATGAGTGCAGAAGCACCCAGCTCCTGCGTTATTTTGGCGAGCAACAGCAGCAGCGTTGTGGTAAGTGTGATGTTTGTGTCAAGCGCAACAAAATGAAAATCAGCGATGTGGAGTTTACGGCCATCAAGACGCAGTTGTTTGGATTGCTTGCTCAACGACCATATCCGCTCTATGAAGCCCTTTCGAGAATTGATGGCTACAGCGAAGAAAAAGCCCTGACAGCCATTCGTTGGATGCTCGAGAACCGGCTGATCGAAAAAGATAGCACAGAAAGGCTCACGATAAAAAAACAGCTTGGATTTGATGCTTTATGGTCATGATATCCAACGAATCACCGATTGATCTGCTGAGCGAGGATGTGTTGCACCTTGCCCGTGAACTTATTGGCTATGAACTGCATACGTTCATCCATGGACGACATTGCAGCGGGATCATCAGTGAAACCGAAGCTTATGCTGGGGTTCATGATCGTGCCTCGCATGCCTGGGGTGGGCGACGCACCGAACGGACGAAAGTAATGTATAAAAAAGGTGGTATCGCCTATGTGTATTTCACCTACGGAATGCATTATCTTTTCAATATTGTCACCGGTCCCGAAGAAGTTCCGCATGCCATCCTCATTCGTGCCATCTGGCCGCAAATAGGTTTAGAAATCATGCAACAACGGCGTAAAAATAAGCCCTTTCAACTCCTTGCCAACGGGCCGGCAAAACTTTGTCAGGCTATGGGTATAGATTTGCAGCAAAATGGAGTCGAAATTGGCAGCTCCATCATCTGGCTCGGAAGAAAACACGTCATTGAGCCGGCGAATATAATCGCCGGCCCACGTGTTGGTGTGGATTATGCTGGCGAGGATGCACTCCTGCCTTACCGTTTCGTCTGGGTTAACCCCTCTTTATAAACGATTAGCCGCTGCCGGATTTCCTCCACTTCGGCGGGAATGAAATCATAAAACTGCTCCAAAAGCTCATTGAGTCGCCCCGACTGATAGCTATGATTCAACAAGCGTATGGCCGAACTGCTAATGGTTTCAATCAGATCGCTCCGGGTGCGCCGGCCTTCGATATAAAGAGCCACCTCCGTATGCCAATACAAAACGGGAGTATAAACACTTGATTCAATATGTTTTTTTTCAAGGGCTACTAATTTGTAACGATGTGAAACTGCGATAATCTGTTGGGTTTTGCCGGCATAAAGCAAAGCTTGCAAATAAGCCGAAAAGAATAAATGCCAACGTGTTTCGAAAATCTCTTTTCGGTAGGCATCCAAAAAAGTGGAGGCATAACTGGCTGCGTTTTTGGCTTTGGAATTGGCAACCAGGGTGCGCACATAAAAACTCACAAACCCAATCTTGTTGTAAAAACTATTGGTGTTTTTCAATTCGGGAATTGACTGGCTCATCAGCCGTAGAGCCTTTTCGTGCTTTTTGTTGCGCAGCAGTATGCCGCAAAGATTTGCAAGATAGAAAAGGTAGTCGCTGTTTTTTTGCCTGATGGAAAGATAACCATAATGCTCGGCTTTGTTCAATTCGTTGAGCTTACTGTGCATCATCGCACGATTTGAGTAGTAGTTGGATAACAGTCGTTTGGAATAGAAAAGATCGGTTTTAAACTCCTCGTCCAAACGATTGTAAAGAGCAAGCAGTTTCTCAAACTCCCGGAAATTATAATAATGAAAGGTTAATCGCACAGCAGCGCGGTAGCGGGTGTAACCATCAAGTTGAGGATTGGAAAAGCTCTGATGCAGAAAATCGGTAAACTCCAATGGGGCAAGCTCTGGCGACTCGTGATGCCGGATAATGCCAACCGTGGCTTCGTTGAGCCCTTTGTTGACCGAAAGACAACGGATATAATCCTGCTCATGTTCCATCAGATAGATGTTGGTCGGCCGGTAAAAAATGTGACGAACCCGAATCAGCAGATAATCTCGAAAATGCTGGACTAGCTCATAAAAACGAAGGAAACAATAATGTGTCGGGCCAATGACTTTCAGATATGAGATGATTTCGCGTTCTTCGGCAGGCGAAATAGCATCGAGCATTACCTGTTTTTCGGTCGCCAAAATCCATTCATAAAAGCGGTCAACATCTGCGCGGGCAAGACTTTCAACTATCCATTTTTTGACATACGAATAACTGCGTTTGTCAATCTCGGGGTCAAATTCTTTCGCCTCAGCCGGACGATGGCAGTTAAACAGAATCGTTTCTAAAATTTTTTTATTCTCATCTTTCTGGAATCTTGCAATAGAGTGCAGATAATCAGCCTCATGAGGATATAACTGATTGGCAAATTCGGTAAAAGAAGCCAGTTTGTGTTTCATGCCCGACAATTAGAGGTTGAAGATAGGTATTTGAATGTAAACTGATGCAAAAAAACAGTGAATTTAGTGTGGGACGGTTTTCTTTTGGTGTTCAAGATATGGATTGATGAGGTTTGAAATGAAAAAGGAGGCCGAAACCTCCTTTTCTCACTATCCAAAAACAAAACCTATTGCAGGAATTTCTTTGTTTCGCTGTTGAACACCTCAGCTTTCTCAAACATCATAAAATGGCCGCATTTTGGCACCATCACCAATTTGCTGCCGGCAATGCGTGCTGCTCCTGATTCTGCAATCTGGCGGGTAGTTCCGGGATTGAGAAAACGGTTGGGGATAAGATTGTCGTCCTTGCCAAAAAAGATCAGGGTGGGCACTTTGATGTCTTTCAAATAATCTGCCACCGGATTGTCCACCATCCCGTTCACCGATTGCACAACAGCATAGCAATACGCATTGAAATCGGAGGCTTTGCGCATGGCCAGACGGTCGGTAATCATAAATTCGGCATCGGCTGGAAGACGATAAAAATTGGTTGCAAGATTGTTTTGAATGGCCTCAGCCGTTGTGAGCCGTACCCCGTCAAAAGTCATGACATCCCGAAACCATTGTTTCTGACCTTTGGTAAATTCCTCGAATCCGGCCGGATCTACCAAAATTAAACCGGCAGTGATCTCCGGATAAAGCAGCGCTGTGGTGATGGAAATTTGCCCGCCCATGGAGTGGCCGGCCAGAAAAACCTTGCCAAGCTTGAGCTCTTTGACTAACTCGTCAACGATGCCTGCATAAAACGTCATCTGACCGCTGTGAGGCTCTTTGCTTGATTTCCCATAGCCCGGCAAATCAATCGAGATGCAGCGGTAGTCCGATTTTAACACGTCCACATTTTTGATCCAGGCCTGGAGGTAACTCCCCAGTCCGTGAATAAACAAAATTGTTTTTTCGCCTTGCCCTTCATCGGTATAGGCAATGGTGTAGCCCGAAGCCGGTAATTTCACCTTTTTCACTTCATGGCGATAGTTCAGCTCGTCAAAGTTGGAAATGGGCTTCACCGATTGATATGGGGTTGAGCAGCGGCTCATGGCAAACAGCAGCGTCAGGGTCATAAGAATTGAAGATATTGTTTTCATCATGCTGAGTCTTAAAGGTTAAAACATGAGCCATTTAAAGACGAGAAATGTCGTCCAGGGGTTAACCGGTCTGGTGTCGCTGCCGCCATTCACGGCCGAACCATAGGTGTCTTGTTTACTATCATAGAAGTCGCCGAGCATCAGATAGGCGCTGTGAAGTTCGAGGCTCATAAAAGGCCCGAAGTTGTATGCAATATTACCATTAATCTCGGTTCCGATCAGGCTTCCGCCACCACGCGGTTGCACATTGGCAAAGGCGATAGCGCTTCCAATTTTGCCATTCAATTTGTTGGGAATAAATCCTTTGGAGGCATTCAGGGTAAGTGCAGTCATGCCATAACCCATATTACTGATGTCCATCACGGTAGGCGTAAAACGGTTGACAACATTACCGTGTGGCATCAGCAGATATGAGCCCGAGCTGATGAAGATGGCTCCGGGAGCTCCCCACTGGTTGCCGGTGATTACGCCCGAATAACGCCCGTCTTTGAGCCCGTCGGCATCACCCGAGGTGTAAAGCGCATCAAGAGTGATCACATCGCTGGTGGTTTGGCCAAAACGCCATGAACCTCTCAGATTAGCTGCAAAACCCATGATACTGGCAGCATCGGTATAGCCTGATTCGGGCTTAGTATTTTGCATCAAAGTATCAGTGTTTCCGATGTTAAAATTTACAAATCCCGTAACCATCAGTGGATCAATCCAATGCTCGGTATTGCGGCCAAAGAATGTTCCTAACCAGACGATATCGGCTTTGTAATCGGTATTCTTGTAGTTGAATTTATACACTCCATTGTGGGCGGCAAGGGCACTGTTGAGCCCCTGACCGAGGATGGATACGCCGCCTGCTCCTGCTGCCCGGTCGCGCATATAATAGGCCGATGCGCCAACTTTCCAGGCGCGGCTTACGTCTTTCTCGCCCGTGAGTTCCATCAAGGTCACATCGTCGTCAAGATGGACATAATTCTCATAAAGCTTGTAATAACCGGCTTTGATGCGTTGAAAATCCCAATCTTTTCTCACCGAAACGCCAACTCCGTCGGTACCAAAATAGGCTAAACGATATCCGGTGGTTGTCATCTTGTCGAAAAGCGTCCGGTATGGATTGTAGGGGGTATCGAAAATCCGTTGCAAACCGAGATTGATGTACCATCCTTTGTGCGGATTAAACTCAAGCTCAATATTTTGTGTTTGAATATTTACCTGGTCGGCCGAGAAGGCGCCGCCAAAGTTACCGCCTGCGCCATACGCCACATCGCCCCAGGTGAAGTCAATCTCGAATGAGGCACGCAATAAAGCTTTGCCGTTGAAAAGATGGGGCTGATAGATGAAAAAGGGTAAAATGCGCTGTTCAACATACGCGCTGGTGTGTTCCTTGCTCGTGGTGGAAGTGTTGGCGCCAAACAAACGCCCAACGACCTGACCCTTTAAAAAATCATTTTCGGGATGAATATCGGAAAAAACTGCCTGATTGATATAAAAAGCTAAAAACTGTAACTCTTTGTTGGCTTTTTGTGGAATTTCTTTTGAAAAATATTGATTGGTAGGCAGTTGCGAGAATCCCGAAAGACCCAAGGCAAGGCTCAAAAAGAAAAAGTAAAATTTTTTCATTTGAACAGTTTTGATTGAAGAAGTTCTAAACTATCGGATGCAAAAAAAGATCAGAAAGACGATTTTCAAATCGTCTTTCTGATCTTTTCGGGTGAAAACAGCTTATTTTCCGATTTTCACAAAGGTCTGTATGTTTGTGTTGCCAAGTGCGCCGCCGCTGGTGCTGCCGAAACCTGCAGCTGGTGTTGGCGGTGTGGCGCCAATAGCCGGTGCTGTTTGAGCAACTTCGTATTTCATGGTGTAGGTTTCACCGGTTTTGGTGATCTCAAAAATGCCTTCGCTGGTTACAGCCGTCGGGGCGTTTTGCTCAAGCTTGATGGTCCAGATAGTTCCGGTGGTGGGTTTGGTCTGGGTGTAGATACCGGTGTAGGTAACTTTCACGCCGGCTGCAAACGACTCAACCACATAGGTGTTGTTTTCTTTGAAATTGGCATAGATCGAGTCAACATGGAAATAGGTGGAAAGCAATATGGCAACATTGCTGCCCGACGACTGCCATTCGCCAACCATACCGTCTTTTTCCGGACTGTAAACATCTTCTTCCTCACTTTTTTTGCACGATACCAATGCGATGGAAAACGCAAAAAGAACAATCATTAGTTTTTTCATGGTGAATTGAATTTAGGTTATGAAACAAATTAAAGAACTAGTATTTATATCATTAGAATGTTTATGCAAAATAATTGGGTTGACTTATTGGTTCGTTTTCTGTACAAAGGTAGATAAAATCTGATTATTAACTATTTATCATTAAAAATTAGAGTGCGACTTTTTATCCCCAACGAATGACGTTTGCTCCCCACGCATAGCCAATTCCGGCGGCAATCATCGCCACGATACTTCCGGCCTGGATCTTACCTTCTTTCAGACCAAGATGTAGCGATAAAATTTGGTCAATTTGGCCAATATGGCCGTAGTTTTCAAGATATGTGGTTTGGTCGGCATTCAGCCCGAGCGATTGTACAAAGCTGAAATACATGGAGCGTTTGAAATGGAGCGAAGCCAGATAGCTCAATTCGGTTCGGGCAAGGTTTGATTTGGCAAATGCCTGATCAATACATTTCATCCAGTTATCCATCGAAACTTCGTTCAGTCTGTCCTTCATATGTTTTTCGTCGAAAACCCGCAGCGATTTATAAGCAACATCTGTTACCTGGCAGGTGATGGGTTTTTCTGTTCCGCCGAATTCTACGCCTGCATCACGCGCCATACTGCCGTCGGTAATGATGTGAGTGCCGAGCAAAAGGTTGCGTCCGTAGTTGCGTTTAAGAATTAAAGCGCCGCCGCCTGCTCCCAGATTAAACATGAACGACACGGCCGGATCGGTGTAATCAATAAAGTCGCCATTGCGATAACCACCGGCAATCAACACCGTGTTAATTGTGGGGTCGGCCATCATCATGTCACGTGCAATTTTCATGGCGGCAACGGTGGTGCAGCACCGTTGTTGAAGGTCGAAAGCCCAGGCATTGGTCGCGCCAATGCGGTGCTGAATGTAGATACCGGTCGTGGTTAGGGGGAACTCTTTCCATTCTTCGCCAATCGAAATGATCAAATCAATTTCCAGAGGGTCAATGCCTGTGTTTTTCAGGCAGTCGAGGGCGGCCAAAGCCCCCATCTCCTGTGTCCCGTCTTCCTTGCCAGGGATGGGTTTTTCAACGATACCCAATTTTTCAACAATGGCCGGTTCGGTCCACATCCCACCAGTGGCATTGGCGATATCGGCAGCGGTCATACGGCCTTTCGGGATATAAATCCCTGTGCCGACGATGCCTGCGTTGAATTCTTCGGTTTTCATGCGATGAAATTTTCGAATCAATAAATGAACAAATTGCTCCCCACGGCCAATCCTGCGCCCGAAGCCATAAAAATAACCTTGTCGCCCCGTTTGATCCTGTCGTCGCTCAAGGCATGATGAAATGCCATTGGTACACAGGCCGATCCCGTGTAGCCGTAGCGATCCATCACACAGGTGGTTTTTGTCATCGGCTGCCCGAGCGCTTCCATCACACTTTCGATGACCGAACGGTTGATTTGGGTAAACACAAAATGATCAATTTCATGGATATCCTGATGGTATTTGTCCAATAGCCGATTGATGACCATGGGCCATAATCTGACGTTACGGTCACCGGGCAGTGGCTTAAGACTTTGCAAACCATATTCATGATCATCTAAACGTTTATGGGTGACAGGCTGTTTTGTGCCGCCTGAATAGATGCCGATAAAGTCGTATTGGGTTCCATCGGTAAGCAATTGACTCCCCATGTATCCTGATTTGTTCCCATTTATCCTCCCCAGCACTACGGCTCCGGCTCCATCGGCAAAAATGCTATATCCGAAAGCGTCATCGGGTCGTAAATATGCCGGCATATTGTAAACCCCGATCACCAATGCGTATTGGATGCTTGGGTCGCTGGCCATGATGCGTGCTGCATTGTCGAAGGCAATGGTAAAACTGGCACAGGAGGCTGCTACATCAAAGGTTGATGTCCATTTTTCGCCCTTCTGCAGCCGTCCTTGCACAACAATGGAGGTGGCTGGTGTGATATATTCGGGAGTGTCGGTTCCAACGATGATCAGTTGAATCTCGTCGGCTTCGATGCCGGCCGACTGCAGAGCGTTTTGGGCGGCTGCCGTAGCAAAGTCGGCGGTTGTTTCGTTCAGGCCTCGAAGATGTGCCAGATGACGCTGATAGATGCCAAGTTTACTTTCTAATTTTTCGCTGTTGAATGAAAGCCCTGTGATTTTTATAAGTTCTTCGTTGTCAATTGCATCACCGGGAGCATAGAGGCCCGTTCCAATGATGTGGACGGGGAGTAATGTTGTAGGGGAAGTATTCGTCATCGTATTTGAGAATTATATATAACCAAGCTCTTTTGCCTGTTGGGTGAGTTGTTCTCTGAAATCGGGGTGTGCAATGGAAATCAGGGCTTTGGTGCGTTCTTTCACTGTTCGGCCGGTCAGTTGCACGCTTCCCCATTCCGTTACCACATAATCGGTATGACTGCGGTGAAGGGTGACGGCGCTGCCTTCGGGTAAAAATGGAACAATGGTCGAGATCTTACCGCCTTTGGCCGTTGACCGGCAGGCAATGATGCTTTTTCCCTTTCCATCGAAGCCTTCGATGGCGCCAACGGCAGTGTCGGATTGTCCGCCTGTTCCTGAGTATTGCTCTGGGCCAATGGATTCGCTTGACACCTGACCGGTAAAATCAACCATGATGCAGGTGTTGATGGAGACCATCTTGCTGTTTTTCTTCATCACACAGGGGTCGTTCACATAGCTGCCACGCAAAAACTCAACCGCCATATTGTTGTCGAGCCAGCGATAGAGTTTTTCGCTGCCCATTGCAAAAGTGCAGATGAACTTTCCTTTATGCAGGGCTTTCTCTTTGTTGGTGATCACGCCGGCTTCGTAAAGCTCCATCATGCTGTCAACAAGCATTTCGGTGTGTACGCCTAGGTTTTTTTTGCCTTTCAGCGATAGGGCACAGGCGTTGGGGATTTCGCCAATACCAAGCTGTATCGTTGAACCGTCTTCAACTAAGTCGGCGATATGGCGGCCAATGCTCAGGGCCGTTTCATCGGGCTGGGGCTCAGGCAGAGTGGGCGGCAGTTGGTGATGTTCCACAAAATAATCCACTTCCGTCACATGAACCTGTGTATCACCATGAGTCCGCGGTAAAAATCGGTTCACCTCAAGCACCACTATCTCAGCGGCTTCTAAAATATCTTTTTCGTAAGTGATACCAAGCGAGAGGGACACAAATCCCTTTTCATCGGGCGGGGTACAGGTGCCAAAAAAAAGATGAGGCCGGCGCACTTTCATGCGGTCAGTGGCTGCACGGTGAAGCATGTTGGGTACGTAAGTCACTGTACCTGTGCGCGCTTTGAGCGCTGCCCGCGAGCCCGGCGCATGAAACCAGCTGCACAACTCAAAATGCCCTTTCATGGAAGGCAGCATATAAAAATCATAGGGTTTCAAGGTCAGTACCGAAAAAACCTGAACGTTTTGCACCCGGTCGGCTGCAAGATGAAACTTCGACATACAGCCCTGAGGCTCCGAAGCGCACTGTGCAACAATGATATCGGTGTCGCTCTTGATCAGATTGACAGCCTCTTCTATCGAAATCAGTTTCTCGTTGAAAGTATCCTGTGGGTTTTGCATACGTTTGGTAAGTTATGGTTGGACAAGGGATTTTTTTGCAGTGATAAAATGTAAGGCAGAAGCGATTGCCACGGAGCCTACAATGGCAAAGGCCGCGGCAATGGCCGGATTTTGGGTAGCGCCGCCAAAGTAAAGGTCAAAATACCCAAAACTTAGACCGACTGAACGGATGAGCCAGGGTGCAAAGTAATAGATGCTGAAATAAATTACTAAGGCTGATACCGATCCGGTGATAGCTGTAGAACGGCGTACATCACGAAGAAAAATACCAAAAACGATCGGGACAAAATTGATGGAGAAAAAGGAGTAAACCCCGTTTTGGGCAAAAATTGCAACACTCAGATTGGGCCTCAGCAGTTGTTCGCGGGCAGCCAGAAACGAAGCAATGGCCATCAATACAATCACCACTTTGTTGAGGGTAACGTAACTCTTGTCGCTCGAAATGCGACTGCCAAAAATGTTGCCTATGAGGTCGGAAGTGATGGTCGTGCTCAGGCTTTGGATCAGGCCTTCGATAGTGGAAAGCCCGGCGCTGAGCAATCCCATGATGACCAAAAGGCCCACCGTAATAGAAACCCATCCGCTCGAGAACACTTTGACCACATAAGTCGGAATGATGCCGTCAATGCCAAGCGCCTTCCCTTCGAAGGTAAGATCGGGAAAAGTCAGCCGCGCATACAGTCCGGTAATGACAACCGAATAAAACAAAGCCTGAATGAGGACTGCCGATATCAGAAAACGGTTGACATCGCTCTCTTTTTTGAGCAACAACGATTTAGTGATGATATGAGGCTGAACAACGACGGCCGCCCCAACGATCATTTGCACAAAGATGATTTCAAAAAAACTCCGGAAAAGCGGGCTGCCCGGATTGGTGCTTTGAGTTAAAACGGGATCAATGCTTTGGAGTCGGGCGATAAATGGTCCCAGACCATCTTTCAGGTATGGATAACCGGAGCTGAGCAGTACAATGGCCACAATCACCATAACGAACGCCTGAATGGTATTGGTGTACACCATTGAGTTGGCACCACCAAACATCATATAGCCAAACACAAAGAGAACCACAAACAAAAGTGTATATACTTCATTGGTGTTCAATGCGTTGCTTAATACTTTGGTGATGGCAACCAAAATCAGCACAATGAAGGTAATGAGCAAACCCGACAATAAGGCGATAAAAATAGCGTAGCCTTTGCTCTGATAACGACTCCCAATCCAACTGGCCAAGGTCATGGCTTTCACGCTTTGGCCGAAAAGCCGGAAGCTTTTGGTCAGTATGACCAACGAAACCAATGAAGCTAGGGGGAAAAAGAATCCGAACGAGAGGACGGCACTCCAGCCATAAGCCGCGATCAAGCCCGGGTTGATGACAAAAGTGGCTGCGCTGGTCATGGCTGCGGCTAAGCTCAGGCCTACAAACCAAGGCGAAAAATTGAGCGAGCCTAAAGCATAATCCTGCATGCTTTTGGTGCGCAGCGCACCCCTGACAACAAAAAATGAAATGGCCGCTGCATATAGGGTGATCAGAATCCAGCCGCCAATTACCTGTTGATCTGTGGCCATATCGTTTTATTTTGATGATTTAATATCAGAAATCTCTTGCTGAATAAGCGGATTGTATCCTGCTTATTTAGATAGTAACCCCGCCGTCAACGCTCAGAACTGCTCCATTGATAAAGCCCGATTCTTCCGAGGCGAGGAATAAGTATGCAGCAGCAATTTCTTCGGGTTTCCCTAAACGACCGACAGGCGTTTTGTCGCGCATCCCGGCCAATACGTTTTCGGGCATTTTTGCCACCATTTCCGTGGCAATGAAACCCGGTGCGACGGTATTTACCGTAACGCCTTTACGACCCAATTCTTTGGCCAATGTTTTGGTCATCCCGATCAAAGCTGCCTTGGTGGCCACGTAGTTGGTCTGGCCGAAGTTCCCGTACAAAGCAACCACCGATGATGTGTTAATGATACGGCCATAATTCTGTTCTGTCATATAAGCTGAGACGCATTTCGTGCAGTTGAAAACACCCGTCAGGTTCACGTCAATCACTTGCTGCCACTGTTCGGGAGTCATTTTTTTCAAGGTACTGTCGCGGGTGATGCCGGCATTGTTTACCAAAATATCAATCCTGCCAAACTGATCGAAAACAGCTTTTGCTGCAACCTCAACTTGTTGGAAATCTGCTGTATTCACCTTCATGAAACTGACTTTCTTGCCAGATTGTGAAAAATTCTTCGCCGTTTCATGGCCTTTTTCTTCATTCATATCCCAAATGACCACGATGGCGCCTTCTGCCGAAAAACGGTCAACAGCGGCTTTCCCAATCCCATCGGCTCCTCCGGTGATGACAGCAATCCTTCCTTCTAATGTCTTCATATCTAAAATGTTATGTTAAAATTTGTGATTTAGAGCTGAACCCAACCAAAATGAAAAATGCTGAATTGGTTGGAAAATCAACTTTTTGTACAAAGATAGATTCGGGTATTCTATAGATAGCCTTATTATTTAAAATGATATGGGTTGACATAAGCCGATAATTTGAGTACATAAACTATAAAATACATTAATACAGGAGTATAGCATAATATTTTAAAGGTTGATTTATAGTACACCAGATTGAAATCATATTCAGTTTGTACGGCTTTTACGGCGACATTCACTCATGTGCACCGGCAATTTTCTTACTTTTGCCAAAATTTAAGCTTATGCGTCGGCTGTTTCCGGTAGTTGTGCTTTTTTTCATTTTGTTTTCCTCATCAACACAGGCTCAGTTATTTAAGGGTTTTGGGTCTCTTGGATTGAATTTGTCACAGGTGGATGGCGACGAAGTGTATGGTTACAAAAAAGCCGGTTTTCATGCCGGATTGGGTGTAATGATGTCGCCATATAAAAATTGGGATGTATCTCTGGAAACCAATTTTACCCAAAAAGGTGCCCGGCAACGGGTTCAATATCCGCTCGATTCGTTGAATGGAGCTTATCGCCTTTCATTAGATTATCTGGAAGTGCCTGTTTTAGTGTATTATACGGATAAAGATTTTGTTACTGTTGGAACCGGATTTTCCTGGGGACGATTGGTACGTGCCGAAGAGTGGGAGCATGAAAAAAAAACAGCTACAACGGCTCAAAATGGGGTTTATTCCACGAATGATTTCGACGTGTTGATTGACCTGAAAATGAAAATGTCGAGAAAGTTCAGTTTTAATTTCCGATACTCTTATTCAATGGCTAAAATCCGTACTCGGGGGTTTATCCGTCTCGATGGTTCATCGAATGTTCGCCAACAGTACAATAATATGCTGACATTCAGATTGGTTTATTTTTTCAACAAAGATGAAGCCCAGCGCGTGAAAGATGAGGACAAGATGAAGAAAGCTACCGGGAATTAAACTGGAGATCAGTGAACGTCAAACGTGGTCAGACCGATTCCGGTTCTTTACCGATCATCCTGAAAAAGTCGTCTTCACCAACGAGGCGGATACCTAATTTTTCCGCTTTTTCTTTTTTGGCTGGTCCCATTTGCTCGCCGGCTAATACAAAACTTGTTTTTGCGGAAATGGAGCCAATCACTTTACCCCCGTGTTGCTCCACCAATTCTTTGGCGCGCTCACGGCTCATTTGCGAGAACACGCCGCTGATAACCACCGACATCCCTTCGAGGCGGTTGCTAACCAGCACATTCTCTTTTTTAATTTCTGTTTGAAGCCCGAAAGCTTTCAGGCGCTCAACCGTTTCGCGGTTTTCGGCATCCCGGAAATAACTGGCTACTGACTCGGCAATGCGTTGTCCGATTTCGTCAACAAACATCAGCTCTTCTACGCCGGCTTTCATGAGGCGATCCATATTTTCAAAAGCTTCGGCGAGTTTTTTGGCTACAGTCTCGCCAACAAACCGTATGCCGAGCGCAAAAAGCAGCCTTTCAAAAGGCACCTGGCGGGTGTTGGCGATGCTATCCATAATGTTTTGGCTCGTCTTTTCCCTGAAACTCACTTTTCTAAGCTGACCGTCAGGGCCTTCGGCCACTTTTTCGAGCCCGAAGAGCTGATTGTAATGCAAATCGAAAAGATCAGCTACATTCTTCACTAAGCCGCTGTCGTAGAGCAATTCAATTCGGCCTTCGCCCAGGCCTTCGATATTCATGGCTTTGCGCGAGATGAAATGTTCGAGCCGGCCTTTGATTTGAGGCGGACAATGATAGCTGTTGGGGCAATACCAAGCTGCTTCGCCTTCGGCACGTTGCAAAAGGGTGCCACAGTCGGGACAATGTGTGATGAAAGTTACCGGTTTACTGCCGGGAATGCGGCTGTCGGTTTTCACCGAAGTGATTTTGGGGATAATTTCACCGCCTTTTTCTACGACCACAAGATCGTTTTCGTGCAGCCCAAGCGATTGAATAATGTCCTCGTTATGCAAACTGGCGCGTTTAACGGTGGTTCCGGCAAGCAAAACGGGTTCAAGATTGGCTACGGGTGTCACTGCACCGGTGCGTCCTACCTGAAAACTTACCGACAACAGCCGCGTGCTCACCTCTTCAGCTTTGTATTTGAAGGCAATAGCCCAGCGTGGCGATTTGGCTGTGAAACCGAGCTGCTGTTGCTGGTCGAAACGGTTCACCTTAATGACAATGCCGTCAATATCGAAAGGGAGTTCGTGACGGCCTTTCTTCCAGTCGTTGATAAATTCAAAAATATCATCGGCATTGTGGCAGAGCGCCATCTGATGGCTGATGGGAAACCCCCAGCTTCGGGCGGCATTCAGGCTTTCGTAATGACTAGAAAAGGGCAGGTTTTCACCAACAAGATGATAAAGGCGTGCATCGAGCTTGCGGCGGGCTACCTCGGCCGAGTCTTGCAGTTTCAATGTGCCGGCAGCAGCATTGCGTGGATTGGCAAATAGCGGCTGTCCTTCGTCGGCCCGTTGCTGATTGAGGGCGTCAAAATTTTCGTGCATGAAAAAGATTTCACCCCGTATTTCAAATACATTCGGAAAATTGCCGGTCAGCCGCAACGGAATGCTTCGAATGGTCTTCACATTGGCCGTCACATCATCGCCCGTCGTGCCATCGCCGCGCGTCACGGCGCGAAGCAGAAGTCCGTTTTCGTAATGCAGGCTAATGGCTAAACCGTCGTACTTTAGCTCGCAGACATATTCCACCGGCTGTTCCAACGCCTTAGTAACTCTTTGGTGAAAATCGAGAATTTCGGCTTCGCTGTAAGAGTTGGAAAGCGAGAGCATCGGATAATCGTGTTTCACCGAGGCAAATTGTCGTGTCACGACTCCGCCCACGCGCTGACTGGGCGAATCGCTCCGCAGAAGATCGGGAAACAATTTTTCGAGCCCCATCAGCCGTTCGAGCATCATGTCGAACTCATAATCGGAGATTTCGGGCTCGGCTTTCACATAATACAAAAAGTTGTGGTGGTGCAGAGCCTCAACAAGACGATTGATCTCAACGGCAGCTTCGGCGTGGGTCATGGACGAACGTTCATCGGTGGAACAACAGCCTGATTGCGATAAAGGGTGATGGTTTCGTTGGCATTGATGGGGTTGATACGGTGGATGAGCCTATCCATTAAGCCGGGTTGAAAACGTGCTTCGTAAACCAAATCAGGCAGATATTTTTTCAACGAGTCGAGGCGCTGCTCAAGATTCTTTTCCTGGATAAACAACACGAAACCTGGCTGGCTCTCAATCTGTTCCCAGTGATTTTCGGCAGCGAACTCATAATAATTTTTGTTATCGTAAAGTGCTTGATATTTAGGCCATTGTCCGCTGTAATAAACAGGCGGATAACGCAAAATCCGGCTGTCGTGGTCTTCAATCATAAAGCTTTTCAGTCCGGGATAGTGACGCAGATAACTCATAGATTCAACGCGGGCTTTCTTGCTGTACATGGGCGTGATGGCCATGAGAAGGATAAAGTTCACCGACCAGAAAAAGACCCAACCGGCCTGAAGCATTTTTTTGTGATTCTGCCAAAACCGGCTGCCATCTATAAATTCCTGCCACCCGGCCATACCCAGAGTAATGAAGAGGGGTATCACCGGAAGAATAAATCTTTCCTGCTTGTTTGGGAAAAGGGAATGGAAAAGCAGAAAAAGCAGCGTCGGGAAGAAGAGGATAAAATCTTTTTTCCAGTTGCGAAAATAGCCGAAAATAAACATCAGGCTCACCGGAGGGATCAGCATGCCGGCCAGAACAATGAAATAATGATAGAATGGCGCTGTGAGATAGTCGTTGGCGTGGCTCATGTTGTAGCGCGTATATTCAAGGAACTCGGCAAACGGCTGATGCCAAACCAAAAAATCAATAAAACCTTGAATGGGAATGACCGAAAGAAGAAAGCCTAAAGCAGTAGAAATCATGCCTTTGGGATTCTTTGAGAGCCACAAAGCCAGCCCGATTCCGCCGGTGTAGATCAAGGTCTGGAAACGGATTGAAAAAGCAAGCCCGAGAAAAAATCCTGCGACAAGAAAAGAGGATTGGTGGTAGCCGGGATCGCCCGCTTTGCGGATCAGTTCCTGACGGAGAATGATGAGCGAGCCATACATCAGAAACGGAATGCTCACCATTTCAACCATATTGCGAACACTCAGGAAGGGCATAAACCAGTAAACCGCTACTAAAAGGGCAACTTTATAAGCAGTTTCGCGCTTTGTGATGAGACTGGCCATGCGGTAGGCAAACGAAATAACCAACAAAGAGATGCCTGAGTGAATCAGGCGGATGAAAAACATCTTGATTTGAGGGTCGTGGAGGCCGATCAGTTGAAAGAACTTGAAAAAAAGATAGTGGATGCCCACATAGAAAAAGCTGTGTCCCTCTGGCCCGCTGTTGCCCTGGCTTCCCGGCAGCCAGCCAAGATAATCGCCTCCATCGGCCCACGACTGCGCCTGCTCAATCACTAAAAAATGATCGTCGTGCATCCCAAAACCCTTTGAAAAAATGACCGATATCATCCTGAGAATGAATCCGATGGCCATGATAAACAGAAAAGGATGCTTTGCCTGAAAATGTCGGATACGACGAATCATAAGAGGTATTTGTTTCCGAAGTGAAGATGCAAAGATACATCTATTCCGGTTTTTTTGTCTGACGGTGTTTCAGAGAAACTGCCCTTCACAAATTGTTATTCTTATCAAAAAGCCGGAGTATGAATGAGCAGGCTGCTTTGAATTCATGAGGGATTTTTCGGGTATTTGTGGCATACAGGTAGAATTCAAGTATTCAACTCATCATAGAAAGTGTAATATTCATGAAATAAAGCCTTTAAACAGTGAAATTTCAGATAAACGGTTGATATTTTTGCTTGAATAAAAACCCATTCGTAATTCAGAGACAAAACGTGGTTTTCCCTTATTCTTTTTCGTTGGATTAAAACACTTGAAAATTCATTTGACGGAGTATTATTTCTTAAACAGATTTGTAATAATCAACCACTTAATGATATTGGTGGTGATAATAATCTGATTTTATAAATTCTTTTTCAAGTTCCGGTATAATTTCCGTTGGGTTTGTTAGCGGCATATCGTTATTGTAAAGGCTATAGTTCAGAAAATGCGCTTTTTTTAATTTCTCAAAATGTGGCAGTTTTGTTCTGTTGGTAGTTTCTATATGATTCCCGTTTTCATCAACAATAATGACGTTTGGAAGGAAGACACCTTTTCTGCCAATAAATTTATCCATGATCTTCTGAGCTTCGTCAAACTCTTCCCGGGTTGATCTCCCCAGTGATTCGTATTTATAGATGGTTTTGCTATCCCAGGTTGAAATCATGGCATAACTTTCAGAAATTCTCTCATCAATCATGTTCCCATTATTTAAAGTATCGTGACCTGATGGCATTAAAAGCACTTTACCTCCACCACCTTCAATATTTGCTGCATATCGAGGCATAGTGATACCCGAGATCCAGCCTTGCAAATGTTTAATGTAGATTTCGCCAATCTGAACCGGCACAATAAAATGAACAATACCTTTTTCCTTATGGCATTGCAGTAAATAATAAGGATGTATGCCTATCCAGAACATTCTTCGAAATGTTTCAGCTAATGTTTTATAATTATCATTCACATGATTCAGTAAAACAGTTTGATTTCTGACAGTAAATCCATGCTGATGGATTTTCTTCACTGCATTTGCAAGATCATGCGTTATTTCATGATAATGGTTGACATGGGTCATGAAATACACATATTTCTCTAACCCTTTAGAATATTTGTTGGCTGAAACTTGTATCAGTTCGAGTAGTTCATCTGTAATACGCATGGGAAGCACAACCGGAACACGTGTAGCAATTCGAATCACACGCAAATGATCAATCTTGCTTAACTCTTCGAGAACATATTTCAATCGGTCGTTGCTTATCATCAAAGCATCACCACCGGTAACCAATACTTCATTAATATTTTTATTGAAACCGATGTAAAACAAACCTTTATCAATTTCATGGCGATTGACTTCTACGGTTCCGTCAAGAGATTTTGCCCTTTGACAATGAACACAATATGATGCACAACTTGTATTCTGGGCTACAAAAAGTGCTACCCGGTTTGGGTATCGCTGATACGCTGCTCCGTAACTTCTTGTATCTTCGCTCATTGAGCCTTCAATATCGGTATCATGAAATAATAAATTAGCCGGTGTAGGTACGCTCTGCCAGAAAATCGGGTCAAGCCGGTTTGCAGCATTTTCGCCATCCAGCATTTCAGGATGAAACGGATCAGCCGACATTAATGAGGCGTAATAAGGGCTAATTCTTAAAGGCTCTTTTCCTTGTATTTTTAACGTTTCAATGGTTCTTTCGATCTCTTTTTTCTGATAATCGTTTAATTCGATTACTTGTTGCAATTGTTCAACACTACGGATTGTATGACGCAGTTGCCAGTTTGGATCGGCCCATTGATCTTCAGTTACATTTTCCCATGCTTTGATTGTATTGAATTTTCTGGGTTCATATAATACATTTTGATCTTCAATCATGACTATTTGTTTATTTATTTTAACATATCATGTTGGCAGCAACAGTGATATTGAAAAGAATGTTTTTCATAATTTCCAACTCAAACGACAAGCTGTTTGAGTTTTTAAGTGGACAGTAAATTGACTACGCTGAATAAATTGAAGTATTCACTCCTGGACAGGCTGTCAAAGATATTCTGAAATTTATGGAGACTCTTCTTTTGGATCCTCCTTGAAAAGTTTTGTGAAAAACTGTGGCTCTTCGCCCGAAAACAAATTTATTCTATGCTGCTGATTACGAAACATTTTCCTGCATTCGATATTCTAAAGAGGGTGTCCCTCTTCAGCAATGATCGGAATGAATGAATTCATTGTATGATCTGGTTTGACTTCTTGAAGAACAATTGGGCTCTGAAGCCGAACAAAATTTTCTCCGATTCTTTTTTATCGGATCAAAAATAAAGAAAATTCTCTGTTTTGTATAGTTTTTCTATACCTCTTTTCCAAAGGAGGTGGTTTGACTGTATTTTTTATGGGAAATAGGCCGAAGTATTTTTACAGCCTACAGCCTGTCATTTCAGGCTGTTGTGTCGGGTTTTACCAGTCAACGGCAGCACGGCGCACCGGCATGGTCATGCAGCGTGCGCCACCGCCTCCGCGCGAGAGCTCGGCTCCTTCGATGGTGACCACAAATTTCTCGGTATGGGTCAGGTCAACCTTGTTTTTAAGCAGGTCTTTGGCTTTCACCACAGCATAGCCTTTCTTGCTCAATGCCTCAATGGTGTGGGTGTTGCGTCCGTAGCCGATGATTTTTCCGGGAGCCAGCGCAAAAAAGTTGGCTCCGCTCTGCCATTGCTCCCTCTCCATGATGACCGTGTCGGTGTCGCCTCCGCAATAAACGGGTTCGAGGTCGAGGCCGAGCTTCTTGAGTGCAGCCACAATATTTTTTTCTTCCCTGATTTTCACTACCTTATCATCGTCAATCTCGACATGGATGGTGATATGACGGCTCGAACGGAAGATGAGGGGCTCAAAAACCATACAGGTGTCACGGTCGAGCATAGTAAAAGTCATGTCGAGGTGGATGAATGATTCGGGCCTGGCGGGCAACTCTTGCAGGATGAGGTGCTTGGTACCCGGAAGGGTTTTCAGGTATTCCAGAATGGCATCGGCGCCCTGACTGGTTGTGCGCGAACTGATGCCACTCATGAAAATGTCATCACGGATAATGAGCACATCGCCGCCTTCGATGCTGCCTTTGCCGCTGCGGTCGTATTGCCGCACCGGATTCACCACCCTGGCGTTGAACAATGGGTGATGTCGGAAAATGGCCTCCATGATCCACGACTCGCGCTCGCGCACCTTCTTGGCCATCTGCGAAATCATCACACTGTCGTTCATGGTGAATGAGGCATCGCGGGTGAAGAAAAAGTTGGGCAGCGGATGAAGTGCAAAATGTTCGTGCGACAAAAAATTGGTGACGGTGTCTTTGCGCATCTCAACGCCTTCGATCAACTGGCGGATCAGCTCTTCGTGGCTGAGCTCATAAAGCTGCTGGCAAACATCTCCCGTTGTTTCCTGACGGCATATTTTGGCCAAAAGCTCGTTTTTAACTTCTTCATTTTTGAGTACATCGACCATCAGGTCTTTGACTTCAAGCACTTTGGCAAACTTTTTCAATACGCCAACAAACTGGCTGTAATCGTTTTGAACCACATGAAGATTCAGGATGTCGCTGTAAAGAGCCTGGCCGGCATCTTCGGGGGTCATGTTTTCAATTTCCCGGCCCGGGGTGTGGGTAATCACACATTCTAGTTTTCCGATTTCGGAATGAACTCCGACTTGAATTTGTTCTTTCGGACTCATAAAGAAGCACTTAAGTTGCAGCGTCTGATCGTGGTGGCAAGCACTTCGCGACCATTTGCATGTTTTGCAAAAATAGTAAAACTATCCGTGCTTCCGGCAAATTAGCTATGATATAGGGTTTGTCTTTTCTACATTATCTTCATTATCTGTGTTTTCGGTGGTGTCATAAAGTGGCAGAAAGGTGTACCCGTTGCCTGTCGTGTCCAAAAATCGAATGAAATCTGTAGTGGCAATGCTCAGGCTGGCCGTGTTGTCGTTGGGATGAAAACTCAGGCGTGGCGCCTTTAAAAGGTTTTCGTCAATAAAAACATGCACATGTTGCTCTTTGTCGTTGATAAGCCCAAAAGGGGAGACACTACCCGGCTTTAGCCCAAGATGCTTTTGCATGCGTTCGGGCGAAGCAAAGCTGAGCTTGCCTTGCTTCAATCGTTTTTCAAGCTCGTGAATGCCCAGTTGATAACGGCAGTCGAAAAGTACCAAATAATGCCGGTTACCCTTGTGATTGCGGAAAAACAGGTTCTTGCAATGAACCGAATCCAGGTCTTTCCAATAAAGTAGCGCTTCCTCGATGGTAGGAGTGGGCGGATGATAAATCACAGTGTACGGGATTGAAAGCCGATCTAAAACCTCAAAAACCTGTTGATGCTTTTCGTTTGTCATCTCGTGCTGTTAAAATGAGAACCCCGACCGTGAAAGCCAGGGTTCTGAATATGAATCTTTTGTTTTACAAGTTTATTCTTCTTTCCAGTCGGCCAGGAAGATGTTGGTGTCGTGCGTCCCGCCATTGTTGCGGTTGCTCGAAAAGGCCAGTTTTTTGCCGTCAAACGAAAACATCGGGAAAGCATCAAAAGTATCGTCGAAGGTGATTTGCTGCAATCCTGTTCCGTCGAGGTTGATCATGAAAAGATTGAATTGGTATCCGCGTTTGGAATGGTGGTTTGAACTGAACAGGATTTTCTCGCCCGAAGGATGGAAATAGGGAGCCCAGTTGGCTTTCCCCAGATGGGTAATCTGTCGCAGATCGGAACCGTCAACATTGCAAACGTAAATCTCCATATTGGTGGGCATGACTAAGCCCTGTTTCAGCAGATCTTTGTATTCCTGCTGTTCTTCCGGTGTTTTCGGGCGCGATGATCTGAAAACCAACTTGCTGCCATCGGGCGAGAAAAAAGCGCCGCCATCGTAGCCCAGCTCAAAAGTGATTTGTTTCACATTGCTTCCGTCAATGTCCATGGTATAAAGCTCTAAGTCGCCCGAGCGATCCGAAGTAAATACGATTTTGTCGCCTTTGGGTGAAACGGTGGCCTCGGCATCGTAGCCCGGATTTTCGACTAAGGTTTTGATGATGTTCCCTTTTAAATCGGCCACATAAATATCGTAGTCACTGTATATTGGCCAGACGTATTTGCCATCCTCGCGCGGCTCGGGCACATGCGGACAACTTCCATTGCCCTGATGTGTCGAGGCAAAAAGAATGGTGGTGTCGCCGGGCATGAAAAACGAGCAGGTGGTGCGCCCCAATCCGGTGCTGATCATTTGAGGCATGACGGTGTCCATGTGCGAATCGGCCAGACGGGTATAAAAAATCTGATCACAGCTTAAATCCCATGCCGGATTATTCGACTGAAACACAAGCATCTGGTTATCGAAACTAAAATAGGCTTCAGCATTGTCGCCTCCAAAAGTGAGCTGTCTTACCTCACCGAAATGAACTTCCTGGTCGTAATGGATGGTGGTTTTTACCTTTGTGCTTCCGTGCGAGTGGTCATGGCTATAATCGTGCCGGTGACCCTGACTGCACGAATACAAAAATGAAAGCGGCAAAATCAAAAAGAAAAGAAAACGCATAACAAATTGAATATTAGTTGATAATAGTTAATGAGTACTGATATACAAACAATTTGAAAATCGAAATTGTTTAACGGACTTTGCAAAAATACATTATTTGCCGATGTGGCGTTTTTGCCTGAGGGCGTTGGCTGTGTGCGATTCAGTGTGTTGTAACAGGTTTTCTACCTTTCCTTCAAAAACAATTTTTCCGCCCTTATTGCCGCCTTCCGGGCCCAGATCAATCACCCAGTCGGCAGCCAGAATCACTTCCGGATTATGCTCAATCACTACCACGCTATGGCCATTTTCGATGAGCGCATTCAGCGAATCGAGCAGTTTGCGGATGTCGTGAAAATGAAGTCCTGTCGTGGGTTCATCAAAAATGAACAAAGTGGGTTTTTCGTTTTGTCCTTTGGTCAGGAAAAAGGCAAGCTTGATACGCTGAGCCTCGCCGCCACTCAATGTGTTCGACGATTGTCCCATCTTCAGATAACCCAGACCCACTTCCTGAAGCGGCAACAGGCGTTGCACGATTTTAGGGCACAGTGGCGACAGAGCTTTGTTTTCTTCAAAAAAAAGAATGGCTTCGTCAATGGTCATTTCAAGGAGCTCGGCAATATTGACGCCGGCAAAACGTACGTCTAACACCTCATCCTTGAAACGCCGCCCTTTACAAACCTCACACTCCAAAAACACGTCGGCCATAAACTGCATTTCAATTTTCACGGTTCCTTCGCCTTCACAGGCATCACAGCGCCCGCCCGGCACGTTGAACGAGAAAAACCCGGGTTTGTAATTTCTGGTTTTGGCCAATTTAATTTCGGAATACAATTGCCTGATATCGTCAAAAGCCTTGACGTAAGTTACAGGGTTTGAGCGCGATGAACGTCCAATCGGGTTTTGGTCAACCATTTCAACCGTGCCAATACGGTTCAGGTCGCCTCTGAGCTCGGCGTAGCGACCGGTTTTTTCGGCAAAACCACCGGTGATTTTTTTCAGGGCAGGGTAGAGGATACCTCTGATGAGCGATGATTTTCCCGAGCCGCTTACTCCCGTAACCACCGTGAGAATGCCTAAAGGAATCTTTACATTGACCGACTGTAGATTGTTTTCCATGGCGCCGGTAATTTCCAGATAGTCGCGCCACGAACGACTTCGCCTCGAGTCTGTAACCACTTCTTTCCCCGCCAGATAACGACCTGTGAGGCTTGTTTCGCTTTTTAGAACCTCGTCAAATGTGCCCTGAAAAACCAATTCACCGCCCAGACGTCCGGCCAGCGGCCCAATATCAATTACCTGGTCGGCAGCTTTGATGATGTCTTCGTCGTGTTCAACAACCAAAACTGTATTACCGATATCACGAAGCCGTTTCAATACCCTGATGAGGCGAACCGTGTCGCGCGGATGAAGCCCGATGCTGGGCTCGTCGAGAATATAGGTTGATCCCACTAAGCTCGAACCTAATGAGGTGGCAAGATTGATACGCTGCGACTCGCCCCCCGAAAGACTGTTCGATAAACGATTGAGCGTCAGATAACCCAAGCCTACATCCAGAAGAAATTCTAAGCGCGAAATAATCTCGGTCAGCAACCTCTTGGCAATCTGCAGTTCAGTTTTGCTCAGCTCAATATTTTTGAAGAAGTCATACGCCTCTTCTAACGACATTAACACAATTTCGGAGATGTTTTTGCCGCCAACCTGCACATATGAAGCATCTTTTCGTAAGCGCGTGCCCTCACATTCCGGACAAACCGTCTTCCCCCGATAACGCGAGAGCATCACACGGTATTGAATCTTGTACGTCTGCTCTTCGAGCTGCCGGAAGAAATCATTGAGCCCTTCGAACCATTGATTGCCCGTCCATAAAAGTTTCCGCTGAGCATCGCTGAGCTGATAATAGGGTTTGTGAATCGGGAAATTAAAAAGTGAAGCATTGGAAACCAAACGATCACGAAACTCGCCCATCTTTTCCCCTTTCCAGCATGCAATGGCTCCTTCATAAACCGAAAGTGCCTTGTTTGGAACCACTAAATCTTCGTCAATGCCGATTACCGATCCGAAGCCTTCACATTTTTTGCAGGCTCCAAACGGGTTGTTGAAAGTGAACATATTGACCGAAGGCTCTTCAAACGTCATCCCGTCGGCTTCAAAGCGGTCGGAAAAAGTGTAGCGTTTTTGTTCTTCATTTAGCTCCACAATCAGATGACAATGTCCCCGGCCTTCGTAAAAAGCCGTTTGTACCGAGTCGGCAGCACGTGCCAAAAATTCATCGTCAATCTCACCAATTCGAAGTCGGTCAACTAAGATCTGAAGCTCATCGGCCGGAGGGAGTTTTTTTTGTTTCAACAGCTCGTCAATCCGAAACACTTGATCGTGGTGCAATACCCGTGCAAAACCTTGCTGCATCAGAATTGTGAGATGATCGTGCACGCTACGGCCGGCAATACTCACCAAAGGTGCCACCACATAAACCGTTGATTGGGGCTTGCAAACCATAATAAAATCAACCAAATCTTTTACGGTGTGGCGCTTCACCACCTGATGTGAAACAGGCGAAATGGTTTTCCCGATGCGGGCAAAAAGAAGCTTCAGATATTCATAAATCTCGGTGCTGGTACCAACGGTGGAACGCGGATTTCGGGTATTTACTTTCTGTTCGATGGCAATGGCCGGCGATAATCCGCTGATGTTGTCCACATCGGGCTTGTTCATCCTGCCCAGAAACTGACGCGCGTAGGCGCTCAAACTCTCCACATAACGCCTTTGGCCTTCGGCATACAAAGTGTCGAAGGCAAGCGACGATTTACCCGAACCCGAAAGGCCGGTGATGACGATAAACTTGTTTTTGGGGATGCTTAGGCTGAGGTTCTTCAGGTTGTTCACCCTTGCACCGGTAATGTGGATATGGTTTTTGCGAGTTTCGGAGTCCATGAAGGCAGTAAAAGAAAAATTTTTGCGAAATTATCACAATAATTTGCTTTTTATGAAATTGTGGTTAATTTTGCCTCATCATTGAACAAAAGCGAACCCTGCAATTCATTAACCCTTAAAGCATAGGAGGCCTTTATCGAGATCACTTTTACACTATAGTTTACCTAAATTAAAAGTGAGCTCTATGAACGCTATTGAATTGAGCGATAAGGAGCTGGTTGAAGATTACATCAATGGAAATCAATCCAGCTTCGAAGTATTATTGAATCGTCATCAGGCCAGGGTTTATTCCTATATCCAGATGCTTGTGAAAGATCGGCAATTGGCCGACGACATCTTTCAGGATACCTTCATCAAAGTCATCCGTACCCTTAAAGGAGGTACTTACAACGAAGAAGGGAAATTTATCCAATGGGTGATGCGTATCGCACACAATCTTGTAATTGATCATTTTCGTAAAAGCAAACGACTCCCCATGACCGATTCTGGTCCGGATGATTACCGTGGAGCCGATTTACTTGGTTTGAGTGATAGATCCATTGAGGAACAGATGATTACCGATCAAATTCATAAAGACCTGCGCAAGATGATTGATTTTCTCCCCGACGAACAACGTGAAGTGTTGTATTTGCGCCTTTATGTTGAGATGAGTTTTAAAGAAATTGCCGAAATGACCAACGTAAGCATCAATACTGCCCTTGGCCGTATGCGCTATGCCTTGATCAATATGCGTAAAATGGTAAAAGAGAAGAATGTGAGCCTAACTTACTAAACGAACCTGATTCGTTCTGCGAAATCCGGCGGTTGTGTTGATGCTTAGCCGCCGGATTTTATTTTTTTTCGAAATACGGCATACCATACGGTTGAAGAGACCAAACCAATGAGGATGCCCACAAAAACATCCACCGGATAATGAACGCCCAGCGCCATTCGCGAATAGGCGATTAAAACAGCCCAGATAAAAAACGGAATACTTACTGCCAATGTCGGAAACGCAATGCTCATGGCCGTGGCAATCACAAAAGCATCGGTGGTGTGCCCCGAAGGAAAAGAAGGACTCCCACCCGAAGTCATCTTTTCGATGAAATCGTAAGTTTCGAAAGGCCGCGGACGCTTCACCGCATATTTTAAACTGGTAGTGATGAACACGGCCGTGAGTACTGCCACGATCAAATAGATTGCTTTTTGCCTAAGCTTTGCCGTTTTTTTGCGTAGGGCAATAGCTAAAGCTACAAGTGGCGTGACAAAAGCAACAGGTCCTGCAGTTTGAGTCAATACCCTGAGAAATGGATCTAAAAACCGATTTCGATTCAGGTTTATTTCTTTAAGTAGCTCAATATCCGTATTCTGACCAATGAGCACCAGAGGGCTGATCAATGCCATAAGAAGCAACAACTGCCAAAAATTACCTTTCGCAAAAAAACATTTCATCGCTGACATTGATTTCCTATAATCAGAGTGCGAAATTAGTCATTTGCCCCAAGTATTGGAAATGCTGCCCCAACCTATTTCTGCTGAACGTGGCTCTTTTTAAGTCGGAAAAAATTAAAGAAACATTGAAATTCAAGCTGTTTTGAGAAATTGTTCAGTTAAACTCAAATCGCAAACCTGCATCAAAAGTCCGGCCAAACGACCAAAAACCTTTAAAAGTGTCGAGCTGGTGACTTGAACCGTCTTCGCCATTGAGGATATAACGGGCATTGAAAAGATTGTTGAAGCGCCCAAAGAAATCCAGACGATTTCCTGATAAATGGACGGGAATCTGAAATCCGAGATGGGTGACTGTAGCCTGTGGTAAACGAAACGACTGGTTTCGGTCTGTAGCATCTTGCCGGCCCGATGGGTCGAAGCGGGCATATTGCCTACGGTAATGAATGGTTTCGATTTGAATGGTCATCTCTCGCCAAGGTTTAAACTCAAGCGCTAGTCCTAATTGCGTTTGCGGCTGTCCGCCAACATAAAGCCCTTTGGCATAAACATTTACGGTGTCAACGGCCACATTCTGGTCGTTGAACAAAACCGCACTCACATCATTCTGCCATCTCCAGTCGCCGGCTGAGGCAATGCCGTGGATACGAATATGCTTTGTAGGGCTGTAAATTAGCTCGGCTTCAATACCCAGATGTTTCGAGTGTAGTCCGCTGACCATCGCCCGCGATTGAGTGTTGTTTTCGAGCTGAATATATTCATACGATAAAAATGCAACATCCCGCCAAAGGGTGTAATAAGCTGAAAAGTTGATGTTTAGCTTGTTTTGGATCAGGCTATAACCGACTTCTGCAGTGTTTACCTTTTCGTTCTGGAGGTTGAGGGTAGGGATGTTGTTATAGTTTCCAAAGACAAATTTATAATAGGGCGCTTTGGACAACATTGCTGCGTTGAGGTAGAGATGTTGGGTTTCTGTAACTGCGAATCCTATCCCGGCTTTGCTGTCGAAGCCAAAGCGACTCACGGTCGGGCTCCATTTATCCTGAGGATAATTGTATTCATCTCGCCTTTTGTAAGTATTTCCTGAGGTATTGGCCGAAGCAAAAAACATCCATCTCCCCAGATGAACCTCTATTTGTGAGAAAAGAGTGGCCTGATGTGTCAGGGTGCCGTTATGCAAACGAATGATGTCTCCCGGTTTTTTGAGAGGCTCTCTTCCGGCTCTTCCAGCTATTGACCAGGCATAGTCATCCACATAAAAATCACCTCCCAGTAAATCAGAAACTTCCTGCCTGAGGTCGGAACTGAAATAGCGATAGTGAATACCGCTGATCCATTTGGTGTGTGGTGTTAAGCGTATTTCCAAATTGGAAATCAGACCGGCCCAGATGTGGCTGGCCAAAAAATCGGTCTGCACCACCTTGCTGAAACTGCTTAATTTCCGGCCATCGTCGAGAGTGAGGGTGTCAGTGTTGGATTGATTGTACCGATAGACAGCATCCCAGTCAATCTGACCCGAGGCTGTTCGAAAGCTATAGAGATTGACATTCGGGTCAAAACTGTCGCTCCATTTACCACCTCCGGCGCCGGGCGAAAAATAGACCGAAGTGGCCAGCAGACTCCGGGGATCGAGTTGCAGATAGTGGCTGAGAGCCAGATGGGGCTTATGGTAAAAATTCTGCGAACTGTTTCTCACCATCCCATTCCAACCACCCCACTCTTTATTATAATCATATCCAAAACGGGTTACCTCGTTGTGGCTGAGCATGATATTGCGTTGCCCGTGTTTTTCCGGCCCACCCAATGCCGTAAAGACAATTCTCTGTTGTGTACTGATTTCTTTGCTGATGGCTGTAAAATATGACCAGCCGTCCACAAAAGTGCCGCCGATATAACCCGGGCCTTTGGTGCGCGAAACCAAAAAGCGATATGACCAGCCGTTTTCATGACGGCCTGAATGATAGCTCAGGCTCAACCGGTTATTGCCATAATCGGTGGTTTGAAGGTTGAACACAGCTTTTCGCTCATCGTTGTTGCTAAGAGTGATAATGTTTACCGTACCACCTACAGAATTCAAAGCCACCTTTGATGCGCCAATGCCGCGTTGTATCTGGATGGAAGAAGCCACTTCGGTCAGCCCCATCCAGTTGTTCCAGTAAACAAGTCCGTTTTCGGCTCCATTGATGGGAACGCCATCGAGCAACACCGCGATATTTTCCTGTTCAAATCCCCTGATGCGCATACTGGCATCGCCCGATCCACCACCTTCGCGGTGTGAGTACAGACCCGGACTGAAGTTGAAAACTTCGGGCAAAGGCTTATCGCCCAGCTCGGCAGCAATCTTTTGCTGCGACACGGTCTGAAAAGCAATGGGATTGTAGCGGGCAACGGCTTGCCCCGAAAGGATATTCACCTCGTCGAGTTGGATGCTGACGGCCTTTAAACGGATATTCACCGGCTCGTCCGAAATGGGTGCATCAATCACTGCTTCGGTGGTTTCGTAGCCAAGCAGACTGCATCGCAATGTGGCCGGAAACGAGCTGATATGGATTGAAAACCGGCCTTTTGTGTCGCTAAGCACACCTGCAGTATTGCCTTTCAGAACGATATGCGCACCGGAAAGCGCCTGACCGCTTTGCGTATCGGTGATGCTGCCCTGAATCATGGTTTGCGAAATAGCCAAACTTTGGATGGCTATCAGAAAAAGAAGAAAAATACTCCGTAACATATTGTTGAGGTTTTGCAAAAAAAAATACCCTGATACCATTCGTCAGGGCAGACATACAAAACCAAAACGCAAAACGTAAACCGCTCGGATTGACGTATGATGCAAAAGGCTAAAGCCAGTGCAACGCAATAAGGTCATTCTTCTTCCATCCAGACTTTAACTGTCGGTGCCGGAGTTTCACCGGCTCAGTCCTGCTTTTGGCAAGAGTCGCGGACTATCACCGCCGATCGGGAATTGCACCCTGCCCTGAAGAATTTGAATGCAAATTTAGTGTTTTTCAATAATCTCCGAAGAGTCCAATCAGTTTGGATTGTTTCTAAATTGAACAGACGCCGTCTCCAACAACGAAAACGGCATCTGGAATAGGCTTAAAACACAGGAAATCAGCGTTTATCTCTTTTTGTTATTCAGATATTCCATAGCATTCAGGGCAGCTAAGGTGCCATCTGCTACAGCTAATGTGATTTGACGATGGCGTTTGGCCACGGCGTCGCCTGCTGCAAATACGCCGGCAACATTGGTTTGCATCTGGCTGTCCACAACAATTTCGTGACGCTCGTTAAGATGGATGCAGCGACCATTTAAAAAGTCGGTATTTGCTTCATAACCAATGAAAATGAACACGCCATTTAACGGGAGATCGTATCGTTTGTTGGAAACATGGTCTTCAACGGTTACCGACTCAAGATGTTCGTCGCCATTAAAGGATACTATGGTCGAGCTGAGTCTAATATCAATTTTATCGTTTTCACGCACCTGTTGTTGGGCATGTTCAAATCCTTGAAAATGATCGAATTGGTGTATCAGGGTTACTTTGCTGGCATATTTGGTGAGCGAAACGGCTTCTTCCAATGCGCTGTTACCGCCGCCAACCACGGCAATTTCTTTTCCGGTAAAAAAGTCGCCATCGCAGGTGGCACAGTAGGAGATGCCCTTGCCTTTGAATTTTTCTTCGCCAGCTACACCAAGGCTGCGCGAACGTCCGCCGGTGGCAAGGATAATGGTGTCAGCAGTATAATGATTGCCGTTGCTCAAGCTCAGAGTTTTCACAGTTGACTCAAAATCAATGTCTTGAATTGATATGCCTGACAGAATGTCGCAGCCTAAGTTTTTGGCCTGCTTCCGCATATTGTTGCTGAGCTCATAACCCGATATGCTTTCAAAGCCCGGGTAATTGGCAATTTCGTGGGTGAGAATCATTTGTCCGCCTGCCACGCCTGAATCCAAAATCAACACCTTGGCTTTGGCGCGCGAGAGGTAAATTCCGGCTGTGAGTCCGGCCGGACCGGCTCCTATGATGATTGAATCGTAATGGGTAGTCTGCATGGGAAATATTAGGAAATCTTGTTGTAAATGAAAGTGAAAAGAAAAAAAGCTGCACCCCAAAATTACCGGAACAGCTTTCTTCCTTTATTCAATCGTCTATGCTTTACCAAATTCACGATCAAGAATTGTGGTAATCTGGTCGCGGTTCTGGATACTGCTCGTTGCGGCAGCTACTTTGCCATCTTTGAAATATACGGTGAAGGGAAGTCCCATGAAACTGCGACATTCCGGCAGATTGCGGATGACAGCTGCCTCGGGCGAATCGAACATCATATCACGGAAAGCTACATGTTTATACTCGTCTTCAAGTTCTTCCATGATGCCGTAAACCGGAATACACATGGGCCCCATGCGCCCGCAACATACCATGACGTTGGCTTCGCTGTTGATAAGTTCGTTGAGTTCTGCTGCTGTTGCAACATGCTTGAGATTTGTTGGAAGTACCATTTGAAAATCGCTTTAATTGTTAAAAAAATGTTATTTCCACCCCCTGAATCATAAATCATGCCAAAGGGTGATACTAAAGCGATTTAAACTGACTGCTTTTCTAGATTGGAAGTCCTTTTGATTTGGTAAAGAGCGCGTTAAAGGGAAAGTCGCTTGATAATGCGTAGTTTGTGAGTGTATCTTTTTTGACTGACATTGAAAATTCCATGATGGTCAATCCTGTCAGTTTTGACATATCCCGAGGCATGAATGACAGTTTTGTTGTCGGTTAAGATGCCAACATGACTTATTTTCCCTTCCTCGTTATCGAAAAAGACCAAATCGCCGACTTCGGCTTCTTGTAAAAAATCAATGGTTTGACCATGCTCGGCCTGTTGCCAGGCATCACGCGGAAGTGCAATACCTGCGACTTTGTGAATGAGTTGGATGAAACCCGAACAATCCATGCCTAAAGAAGTCCGCCCTCCCCACAGATAGGGTGTCCACAACAATTTTGTTGCAAACGACATCAGCAGATCGGTTTTTTCGCGCATGCTCAAGGGGTGTGTGAAAGGGTTGGCTATAACATCTTCGTTTCGATAATGCAGGTTTTCGCGCAATTCTGACCCGAAGCTGAGACGAAAACTATTCCCAGTGGAATCATGAACTTCGGCCAATGGGTTGACAATCAGGTGTGTTGCCAATGGTGGGGGTTCTTCCGAAAACCTGTTCGAGGGATCGGAAGGCCACGAAGTAATCCAGCCTTCGTAGCCATCGAAAAGGCAGCGGATAAAAAGCCAGTGTGTCTCGCGATGAAGCAATTCAAAAGCTTCGCCATATAAGAGCTGATTAACCATCTCGGCTCTTTCATCGGGCATACGGCGCATTGGAATCTGACTCAGAAGGCTGTATATATAGGCCATTACAAACAACAATTTTGAACAAAAGTAGCAAATCCGGCCTTTGTTACTCCAACCTGTGTTTTCATGAAGCATATTTTCTATTTTTGTCAGGTTGAAGCCTTTCACATGAAAAACATCCTCAGCAAATTGCAGCACAAATCTTACGAGTGGTTCAAAGTCGTTTCGTTTGTCATTGCCATCATCTTAGTCATGTGGTTTTTGCCGCGTGTCGGGAAGTTTAAATATGAGTTTCAGGCTGGCAAACCCTGGAATCACCCCACCTTATATGCTCCTTTTGATTTTGCCATTCATAAATCCGACCGACAGCTTTCGGAGGAGAGAGAACGTATTGAAAACCAGAATTATCCTTATTTTGAATTTGATGCAGAGGCCACGGCTAAAGCCCGTGAAGCGCTCCATCTGCTGCTCGACGAAAAACTTCCCGATCAGTTACTCAACCGGAGGAAAACCCGCCAGCTTGTCCTGAAAATTTTTGAAACGGTCGAAAACAGGGGAGTGATTCAACATCATAAAGTGTTGGATAAGGCTGGTAAAGACCAGCGTATTCAGGTGGTTCGCGACAGAGTGGCAAGCGTTTATGCCCTTTCCGACTTGTTTACCATCGCTTCGGCTTATGAATTTGCAACGCGAATGGCAGACACTGCCCGTTTTGTGGACAAACAATTAGTGGTTCAGATTGTGAGCGAATCGTTTGTGCAGAATTTGGTGTACAACGAAAAAATGTCGAAACAGGAACTCCAGGCTGCATTCGAAAAAATGTCGGAAACTTATGGCCTTGTGCAGCAGGGCGAGCTGATCATTTCGGAAGGCGATGTGGTGAATGAGGAAAAGTTTATGAAACTCAACTCATTACGAGCCGAGACAGAGCAACGGACCGGTGACTTTAAACGGATAAACACCCTTTTGGTTGGGCAGTTTATCCTCGTCTTGGCCGTGTTTACCACACTTTTCCTTTTTATCCGTTTTTTGCGCAACGAGCTGTTCAATGAGTTGAAAAAAATCAACCTGATTTTGTTGCTCATGCTCCTGACCATTTTACCCAGCTACCTGATCCTCTCACGTGAAGCCGGCCTGGTTTATCTTTTACCTTTTGGGCTGCTGCCTATCATTTTAATTACTTTTTTCGATTCTCGCACCACCGTTTTGGTTCATCTGCTCACCATTTTTTTGGTCTCGATTGTAGTGCCCAACGCTTTTCAGTTTGTGTTTCTGCAATTGATTGTGGGCTATGTGGTCGTTTTCAGTTTAGATCAACATGGACGCAGAGTTTATTTTTTCCGGACTTCGGGACTTATTTTTCTGACCTATCTGATTATATACACCGGTTTCAGTTTTATTCAGGTTTCTGAATTTGCGCTGATTGACACAAAAACCATTTGGTTTTTTGCCTTGAGTGCAGCTTTGACGCTGCTGGCCCTGCCGATGATTTATTTTCTTGAACGCCTTTTTGGACTTATTACCGACCTTACCCTTCTCGAACTTAGCAACACCAATAGTCCGTTACTCAGGGAGTTAGCCTCACGTGCGCCGGGAACTTTCCAACATTCGATGCAGGTTGCCAATTTTGCCGAGGAAGCGCTTTACGCCATTGGCGGAAATGTGTTGCTGGCCCGCACCGGTGCACTTTATCATGATATCGGAAAAATGGCCGAACCATATTATTTTATTGAAAACCAGATGGGCAGCTATAATCCTCATGACGATCTGATGCCGGCCGAAAGCGCCGAAATCATAATCGGACATGTGATTAAAGGCATAGAAACAGCGCGAAAAGCCAATATTCCTGATCAAATCATTGATTTTATCCGGACACATCACGGAACCAGCCGCGTGAATTATTTTTATGTAATGCAGCAACGCATGAACCCGGGACTCAACGTGGATGAACGTGATTTCTGTTATCCCGGCCCGCTTCCTTTTTCAAAAGAAACAGCCGTGGTGATGATGGCAGATTCAGTGGAAGCTGCCTCCCGAAGCATGAAAGAGCCGGACGAACAAAAAATCAATGATTTGGTAGAATATATTATCAGCAAGCAAATCGAGACCAATCAGTTTGTGAATGCCAACATCACCTTTAGGGATATACGGGTGGTGAAAGGTATTTTGAAGAAAAAACTGCTCAACAGCTATCATGTCAGGATTGCCTATCCTGAATAATCGGACTCAGCTTTTCAAGGTATTTGAGTGCTTCGGGGCCTAAATTGAAAAGCAAATCGAGAATGCTGAGATTTGGTCGGAATGGCTGTCGGTCGGAAAAGACCTGAATATATTCAGGGTATCTGTTGATGTTTCCATAAGATGTAAGTTCAAATGCAGTGCGTATATCGTAAACATCGGGCCAATGAGCCTGCCATTCTGGCGTGAAATCATGCTTTTTGGTCACCTTCAGTAAATCTAAAACCAGCGCAAGCGCGGCCTCGTTCAATTCGACCAAAGTGGTTGGACGTGTTTCGAAAAATTGCTCGAAACGATGCCGATAAAACTGAAAAAAAGGCGACTTGTTGTAGGCAGAATATAAGGTTCTCCAGTGTTTGCGAGGCCATCCGTCTTCATAAAAAACTTCAATCTGTGAAGTTAGGCTATGGTTACCCTGTGTTTTGACCACAGGAACAGTCAGGTGTGCCGGCCCCTGTGGTGTAAGAATATAACAACGGTTGCGAATGGTTTGCTTGGGATAAGTTTCCGTGAGTTCAATCCATACGTTGGACGAATGAAGATAATAAGCCATCCAGCCGATGGGCGGGAAATAAGAGGTGGGAAGCAAAAGCCGACTTTGTTTCATGACCGCAAATTTACGGCTTCTACAAACGAAAAAGGCAGCCCTTAGGCTGCCTTTTTCGTTTGTATTGAGGTTTATTGTTTGAGCAATACTTCGTTGATGGCCTGGCGAAGCGACTCTTTAGGCAGGGCACCCATCGCCATCTGTGGCTGACCCTCTTTGGGGCAGAAAAGAAGCGATGGAATGCTGCGAATGCCAAACACGCTCGAAAGCTCAACCTGATCTTCCGTATCAACTTTATAGATGTGGATCTTTCCGGCGTATTCCTTCGACAAATCTTCAAGAATAGGAGCAACCATTTTGCAAGGCTGGCACCAATCGGCGTAAAAATCAATCAGGCAGGGCAGATCACCTTCGTATTTCCAGTCTTTGTTTTGTTCGTAGTTGAAAACTTTGCTAAGGAAAGTGTCTTTTGTTAAATGTTCCATTTTGTAATTTTTCTGTTAAAGTTCATCAATTCTTTTTAACAAGCTGTTCATCAACAACTTTTCTGTACATTTCTTCGGTCAATGCACCGGCTTGCATCATCGGCTGGCCGGTTTGCGGGATAAAAAGCACACTCGGAATGCTGCGAATCTGAAACACAGCAGCCAATTGTTGCTCTTTGTCCACATTGATCTTATAGATTTTCAGTTTACCGTCATATTCTTTAGCCAACTGATCCATGATGGGTGCAATTTTGCGACAGGGAGCACACCAGTCGGCATAAAAGTCAACAATGGCAGGTAGTTCGCCGGCATAAACAAATTCCTGTGGGTTTTTCTCAAAATTCCAGACTTTGTTTAAAAAAGAGTCGTATGTGAGAAATTCTACCTTGCCACCATCGGATGTTTTTTCAATGGGTTTCTTGTCATCACCCTGATTGGCAGCGGTGTTAGAGCAGGCAGTGGTAAGAATCAGCAGGGTGCTGAGCGAGAGGAGCAGATTTTTAATCATGATTAGAGTTTTGGAATTTTTTGCAAAAGTAATGTTTTTCTAAATCGCTTTATTATCACTTTTCGTAATTTTGTACAAATTTTATGCCGAACGTAAGAAAATGGTTTTGAAAGACAGTTCTACTAACGAAATGGAAAAAATACAGGATTTGGAAGAGGTTTATCTGAAACTATTGGCCGAAGACAAGTGGAAGGAGGGTTTTGTGTGTCGCAAATGCGGCCATACCAATTATTGTAAAGGCAAGAAGCCTTATTCACGGCGCTGCACACGCTGTAAAACTGAGGAATCGGCCACCGCACATACCATTTTTCACCATTGCAAAATGCCACTGACTGAGGCAGTTGAGTTGGCAAAACGGGTTTGTTCGGAGCCTGAGGTGTCGTCCTATCAGCTTTCGCGTTCAATGGATCGCCGGCAAATGACGTGCTGGAAATTTAAGGTTAAAATTTTAGAGTGCCGTGAGAACCCTGACAAAATGTCGGTTTTGAAAAGCTTTTTGGACGTTGCCGAACAGAATCAGCCATGAAAACCGGCATTTATTTACACCAACGGGTGTAGTCGCCTACATTCGGAAGCCCCAGTGACTCGGCTTTGAGATAATGAAAGCAAGCCATCTGACGATCTTGAAGATAATCGTATAACTGCCCGAGTCCGAAATGCGCTTCGGCATAATCGGGCTTCAGCTCGATGGCTTTTTTGTAATCGGCCATTGCGCCATCGTTGTCTTTCAGATTGCGTTTGCAGGCAGCCCGATAATAATAGGCTTCAAACGAATGGTCATTGAATTTGATGGCCTGATTAAACTCGACAAGCGCCTCTGAATGCTGCGCCTGAAAAGTAAGATCAATCCCTTTGAGAAGATGAGACTGGGATTTTTCGATATTTGGCCCGCAAGCCGAAAAAATCATGGGGAGTATGATTGCGGCCAACCAAAAAGCTGGCAATGGGAAAGGACAGTTCACAAAATTCTTCATCATTTGAATGTGGCAATAATTTCCTTGGTTTTTTGAATGAGAAAACGGAGCTCTTCCTGATTCACCGATTCGGCGATAAATCGCAGATAAGGTTCGGTATTAGATGGACGGATATTGAGCCAGAAAGTTGGATAATCGAGTCGGACTCCGTCAAAAGTAAGCATACGTTGCGGTTTTTCTTTTGAGGCGAAATAGTCCACAACGGCCTGAATGGCATCTTGTTTGGCTTCTACCTTAAAATTGATTTCACCGCTGTTGTGGTAAGGCGAAATTTTCTGGATCAATTGCGATAAACTGATGCCTTTTGCTTTAAACTGATCTACCAGGCCGAGTACAATGAGCGCTGCCATCAGGCCGCTGTCTGAATAGTAAAAATCGCGGAAGTAGTAATGACCAGCCAATTCACCTCCATACAACCCGTTGATTTCGCGTAGCTTAGATGCTGCATAGGCGCGACCAACCCTCCAGGTCTCTACTTCTGCTCCAAATTGTTGAAGATATTCACCGATGGCTTTCGAACTGCGGATATCTTGGAGCACAATGCCGTTTCGACCTTGGATCTCAAAGAAAAAATGACCGAGCAGGGCAATCATCAGATCGGGCGACACAAAATTTCCTTTTTCGTCAATAAACATGACGCGGTCGGCATCGCCATCGAAAATCAAACCGATATCACATAGTTTTTTGATGACTAACTCCTTGATTTGTTCCTGATTCTCCGGTTCTAACGGATTGGGCTCGTGCCCCGGGAAACTGCCGTCGGCTGTGTCGTTGATATAGAAAGGCTCATTTCCGATCAACTGTTTGACGAAAAGTGCAGCCATCCCGTTGCTGCAATCAATCCCTACCCGAATATTGGACAAGGGGTTGACATATGATTTCAGGAAACGAAGATATTCGGATTGCGGCTCAATTTTTTGAATTTGTCCTTTTATTTCTGAGGGTGTAATGTTGTTGTTTTCAACAAGATATTCCAAATCTCGAAGGCCATTTTCATAACCGACTGGCATCACACCGGCGCCTGAAACTTTCAATCCATTGTGGTTTTTGGGATTATGCGATGCGGTGATCATCACGGAACCCTTATAATTGTAGTGCCCGGTGGCCCAATAGATCAAGGGAGTTGTGCAAAGTCCAGCATCGTGTACATTGGCTCCGGCGTCGGTGATGCCACGACTCAAAGCATTGAAAACGGTATCGGATGAATGACGCAAATCGCGTCCAACTAAGATTGTATTTGCTTTGAGAATTCCGGGAAGAAAAAAACCAATTCTGTAAACATCCTCAGCGTTGAAATCAATTTCCCATTCGCCGCGAATGTCGTATGCTTTAAATGCTTTCATCAAATGTTATTTTCTGATATTCAATCTGTTGAGCGCTTGCCGAAAACGCCATGCATTGATTTCATGTTCGGCATAAGAGCTGGCAAAGACATGGTAGCCCGACATATCGTCTTTTGCACAAAAATAGTAATAATAGTGTTTGTCGGGACTAAGTACAGCCTCGATGGAGGCAATGGAAGGAATGCAAATCGGGCCCGGTGGGAGACCGGGATACATATAGGTATTGTAAGGTGACTCAATGGTTTTATGAATGTCAAGCACCCGCCGGATTTCAAAATCACCGGCGGCGAAAACTAAAGTCGGATCGGCCTGCAACCGCCATCCGCCGCGAAGACGATTGAGGTAAACTCCTGCAATGGCAGGTTTCTCACTGTCTTTGTTGGTTTCTTTCTCAACAATGGAAGCCAAAACCGACACTTCTGTCTTGCTCAGTCCAACGGCATTGGCTCGGGCCAAACGGTCGTCAGTCCAGAAACGGGCATTCTCGCTCAGCATTCTGGAAACAAATTCCCGGGCATTTGTGGTCCACCAAAATTCGTAAGTGTTCGGAATAAATAAAGCTGGTATCGTATATCGGTTGTAACCAATCTGTGCCAGAAACGCACTGTCCGAAAGCAATTCAACCAGCGAAACCGAATCGGCTTCAATTTGAGCCGAGACCCGGCCGGCTAACTGTGGTATATCTCGTATATTGTTGAATGTAAGTTGGATGGGTTCTTGATTGCCGGATTTTAACAGCCTGATGAGACTAAAGTTATCCATCCCTTGCTCAATCACATAATGTCCGGGTTTAATCTGATCGCCAAGTTTCAGCCAATGGGCGGCTCTTTCAAAATCTTTACGTCTTTCAATGAGTCCTTTCTCGAAGAGAATTTGTCGTGCCTGCTCATAAGTGCTTCCGGTAGGGATAAACACTTCTCCTTTTTCGCCGGTAGCAACCCAAACGTTGGGTCGCAGAAAAATGTCATAGGCAAGAAAGGCACTCAAACCAATTGCAAAGAGCAGAAAAAATACAACGGCCGTATTGATCCGTCTTCTGCGTTTTTTCGCTTTCCGACGCGAAGGATTTCCGTAAGCGCTGTGATAGGACCTCATTTAATTTTCAATGCTTGAAATTCGTGAATTGTTTTTTGGAAACAATGCTGGCTTTCAAAACCTTCTTTCGTAAGATACCAATCTGAACGAATGCCGGTTTCCCGATACCCAAGGCTGGCAAAAAGCCTCAGGCTGTGTGCGTTTTGGCTTCCGACCAAGGCATACAACTGATGCAGTTTTAAAGTGTTGAAACAATAGCTTTCGGCAAGTTGTATAGCGATTTTTGCATAACTTTTTTGCCTATGCTCTTCAGTGATGAATATGCCAACTCCTGCCCGAGAATGATAAAGGTCAAAGTCGTAAAGATCAACACTGCCAATGGTTTTGGACGAGGAGCCTTGTTTCAGATCAACCATCAGCCGAATCTGGCTTTGGTGACGCACTTCGTTGCTGCTCAAAATAAATTGTTCAATTTCAAATTTTGAAATGGGTGACAATCGGTCGCTCACCCGCCACAAAGCAACATCATTTTCCCACACGTAGAGGAGTTCGCTGTCGGAAGGTTCCACAGCCCGGAGTGCGATATTGCCCGATTGCAGGTACATAAGCCTTTTGAAGCAACAAATTTATGAAAAAAAAAGTATTGGCGGTAAGATTAAATATCTCTTAATTCGGGGATTATCCTATCTAATGTACCTGAAAACACAAAACTTACGGGGCCACGAAGACGAATCCCTGTGAAATGATCTTTTTCACGATGAAGGTCAACGCTCAAAATTCCGCCTTTTGTCCGGATGATTTGTCTTTCGTGATTGTTTTTCAAATTCAGTGCAATGGCGGCGGCGGTCACGCCTGTACCACAACTCAGGGTTTCATCTTCAACGCCGCGTTCGTAGGTACGCAGGAAATTTCCCTTTTCGTTGGATTCGAGGAAGTTAACGTTGATCCCGCCCGGTGCAAAACGATCAGAATAACGGATATTCCGGCCTTGGCCGATAACATCCACGGATGACAGGTTATTGGTGAAAAGCACCAAATGAGGCGAACCGGTATTGACCACGAGGCCTCTATCAACCATTTTGAATTGATGAACATCGTTCATTGTCAGCTCCACATCCGATTCTTCATCGTCCTGACGGTGAATGATATAATGATGGATGCCATCGTATGCCATGAAGCTGTTGCGGTTTTCACCAATGCCGAGCATCCGTGCAAAAACAGCAGCCGCTCGTCCGCCATTGCCACACATGCTTCCTTCATAACCGTCAGCGTTGTAATACACCATCCGAAAAGCAGCATTTTCTGTTGGTTTAATCACTATCAACCCATCCGCGCCGACACCCAGGCGGCGATGACAAATCCAGGCTATCTGTTTTGGACTGAGGTCCGGAAGCGGCAAAGACCCATTGAGGCAAACGAAATCATTGCCTGAGCCATGAAGCTTCCAGAATTGAATTTTTTCCATTGGCGATGAGGTAAAATAGGGCTGTTAATAAACGTTAACTCTTCAAAAATGGTTTAATATTTGATGCAAATTTAGGATGAAAACACAAGACAAACGTATTTTAAACGGAAGTGATTAACATCAATTAACACAGGAAATAAAACTTTCAATTTCGGTTAACGTTGTTCTGACAAAATTTAGAAATTATGAAAAGTGGAATGAAAAGTTTTGTATTAGGAATTGCCGGTGGATTGGCAGTTCTTGCCTTGTATTTGATTTTTTCACCGGAAGTCAAGCAACAAAATCCGGTAAATCAGAACACCAATGGTTTGACACAGACGCAGGATATGCGGATTTTTAATACCCGTTTTGCCGCTCCCCCACAAGAGGCAAGTTTTATTGAAGCTGCTGAAAATACTGTGAATGCCGTAGTACACATCCGTACCGAGATGACTCAAAGAAGTCGTTCGTACGATGATTTTTACGGTTCACTGCGTGAGTTTTTGTATGGAAATCCCTTTCATGGCGGGAGCAGAAGTGTTGTCGGCTTTGGCTCAGGAGTGGTTCTGTCGGCCGATGGATATATAGTGACCAATAATCATGTTGTGGAAGGCGCCGATGATATTGAAGTTACGTTTAATGACAAACGAAAACTGAAAGCGACCATTGTTGGAACCGACCCGGGCACTGATATAGCCCTGATTAAAGTGGAAGCCAACGGTCTGCCTTTTCTGGTATTTGGTAATTCCGATGATGTAAAAATCGGCGAATGGGTATTGGCAGTGGGAAATCCGTTTAACCTTACCTCAACGGTGACGGCAGGTATTGTTAGCGCCAAAGCACGGAATATCAATATTCTGGGAAATCGTTCTTCGGTTGATTCCTTTATTCAGACGGATGCTGTGGTAAACAGGGGAAACAGTGGCGGAGCATTGGTCAATACAGCCGGCGAACTCATTGGAATCAATGCTGCCATCGCATCGCAAACCGGAGTGTATGAGGGTTATTCATTTGCTATTCCGGGGAATATTGCCAAAAAAGTAGTGGACGACATCATTCGTTTTGGCGAGCCTCAAAGAGCCTTTTTGGGTGTCGAAATTCGGGAAATGGATGAAGACCTTGCCAAAGAAGCCGGCGAAAGCGACATCAAAGGCGTGTATGTGGCCCGGGTGACCGATAATGGAGGTGCAAAAGAAGCCGGCATGCGTTCGGGCGACGTGATCCTGGCTTTAGACAACAAGCCTGTGAACAGCCTTTCGCAACTGCTTGAAGCCGTTGGCCAACATCGGCCGGGCGAAACTGTCGAACTTCAACTGTTGAGAAACGGAAAGCAATTGACCAAAGAAGTTACCTTGCGTAATCAGGATGGTACTGTGCAGGTGGTTAAACGCGAAGATTCGTTCTATAATGCCGACCTTGGCGCTAATTTTGAGCGTTTGAGAGAAGACGAGAAGAATGAGTTGGGCCTAACTTACGGCCTTAAAGTGACCGGTGTGAAAGATGGGGTTTTGCGCCGCGGAGGCATTGGCGATGGATTCATTATCTTCCAGATCAACGGGAAAAAGGTGGACAATAAAAGCGATCTCGAACAAGCCATGAACGGCTCAGGAAACAAGGCAATACGTGTGCAGGGAATGTATCCCAATGGGATGAAAATTAGTTTTGAATTTTTAAAATAATTTAGATCAAATTTAAATAATATTTCATATCTTTGAACCTGAGGATTTTCGGTGAAAAATAATTCAAAATCAAAACAAGTTTCTGGCTTGGATTGTTTAAATTGTCGAACAAGAGTTGTCAGCATTGGCTGATTCACCGTTATCTGGAAGGCTGAAATGATGCCAAAACAAATAAATGACTAAAAATGAGGCAACTAAAAATAACAAAGTCCATCACAAATCGCGAAAACGCATCGCTGGACAAATACCTTCAGGACATTGGCAAAGAGGAGATGATCACTGCCGATGAAGAAGTGGAGCTTGCCCGCAAGATACGTAATGGCGATCAGCGTGCTTTAGAACGCTTAGTGAATGCCAACCTGCGGTTTGTGGTTTCGGTGGCTAAGCAATACCAAAATCAGGGTCTGAGCCTTCCCGACCTGATCAACGAAGGCAATCTCGGGCTAATCAAGGCAGCCCGGCGTTTTGACGAAACGCGCGGGTTCAAATTTATTTCATACGCAGTTTGGTGGATACGGCAAAGTATCCTGCAAGCGCTGGCTGAACAATCTCGTATTGTGCGACTTCCGCAGAATCAGGTTGGTTCGCTCAACAGGATCAAAAAGGTATCGTCGAAATTAGAACAGATTTACGAACGCTCGCCTTCGGCAGAAGAAATTGCCGAACAAATGGATATGCCGGAAGCAAAAATTGAAGCTGCCATGAAGATCAACAGCCGTGTTATCAGCATGGATGCCCCTCTCGTGACGGATGAAGATATGATGTTTCTCGATCAGTATATTCCCGAAGATATGGAGGAGACCGATGACCGCCTGATGCGCGAATCGCTTGGAAACGAAATTCAACGCCTGCTCGAGATGCTGAACGAAAAAGAGCGCGATGTGCTCAGCCTTTATTTTGGTCTGGGAATGAGTCACGGTTACACATTAGAAGAAATTGGAGCCAAATTTGATCTTACCCGCGAAAGAGTCCGACAGATCAAAGAAAGAGGCATCAGGAACCTGAAAAATTCAGTCAGAAACCGGCAACTGAAAGCCTATCTGGGACAATAATTACAGTTAAATAATTGATAACGAAAAGGAACGGGGTGTTTTTTGCCGTTCCTTTTTATTTTTTCTGAACCGCCGAAAACGATTGCAGAAATAGCTATATTTGCTGCAAAACCTGATCAGTCCAAATCATTCAATAATTAAAAACAAAAAGTTATGGAAAAATTCAACAGCACAATCAAGTCATGGATCGAGATGGAAATGGCGGCTTCCGAACTGATCAATATCGTAAGTAAACTATGGTATGAAAAATCGGTTGAGCTTATATTGCTGCGTTCGGTTTTGATTAACCGAGGCTCGGGAAAAGTACTCAACAAACATATCAGAGCTGAGACCATTTTGAAAAAACCTGTACGGGTCGAAGATTCACTGCTTATCGCCAAAGCTATTTACGAACTGAATATTGCACCAGCCCGGATTGATATCGGTCGTTTGAATTCGGAATGGACAGACGAGAACAAAAAATATGCTGATGTACATGCCTTTGTAAAGGACAAACTAAAAGCTTTCATCGGTGTTGAGCCACGCAGCAACCGCACGCAGGATGTGGTGCTTTATGGTTTTGGCCGTATCGGGCGACTTTTGGCACGTGAGCTGATATTGTTTGCCGGCAACGGAAGCCATCTGCGCCTCAGGGCTATCGTTACCCGCTCAAACACACCCGACGAAATCAGAAAACGCATCTCGCTTTTCCGTAAAGATTCCGTTCATGGATATTTTCATGGCGTGGCCAACGAAGACCTCGAAAACAATGCAATGATCGTCAACGGGCAGATTATCAAATTTATATCGGCCTCAAACCCAGAGGATCCCGACTATACCCAATACGGGATTCATGATGCTTTGGTGATTGACAATACGGGTGTTTTCCGCGACCGCGAAAACCTCTCGCGACATCTGAAAGCCAAAGGTGTAGCCAAGGTCTTGCTGACAGCACCAGGCAAAGGCGACATTCCGAATATCGTCTATGGCGTGAACCAAAACATGGTACCGATTGAGCCCGAAACGATTTTCTCGGCAGCATCATGTACGACCAATGCCATTGTTCCCGGTTTGGAAGTGATCGAAAATGCGTATGGAATCATCAAAGGCCATATCGAAACCATCCACGCCTACACCAACGACCAAAACCTGCTCGACAATTATCACAAAAAGATGCGGCGCGGACGCTCGGCGCCGCTCAATATGGTGATTACGGAAACCGGCGCCGGTTCGGCCGCCGCCAAAGCTATTCCCTCGCTGAAAGGGAAACTTACATCTAATGCAGTGAGGGTTCCGGTGCCCAATATGTCGCTGGCCATTCTGACACTCGAAATCAATAAACAGGTTACTGTGGACGAAATCAACAACCTGTTTTTGGAAGCATCACTGAAAGGCAATCTGATTGAACAAATCCGCTACAGCAACTCCACCGAATTTGTGTCGTCCGACGGCATTGGCGATTCTTGCCCATGTATCTATGACAGCCCGGCTACCAAAGTATCGGAAGATGGCAAAACCATCATCCTATATTTGTGGTACGACAATGAATTTGGTTATACGAGTCAGGTTGTTCGGCTTGCCCGCCATATCGGTCGAGTGAAAAGCTATCGTTACTATTAAAACCAGAAGACCGGCGTGTCATCCGACACGCCGTTTTTTTTTGTGGAAACAATTTTCATGAACCGGATTCAGTCTGCGCAGTGGGGTGTTTTTCAAGGCCAAATATTTTTTTGAAGGAGCGTCAAAAGTTGACCGAAGCGTTTTAACTTTGTTCGCTTATTCAAGCATCCTCATTTCATGAAAAACACCAAATATATCTTTGTTACCGGAGGCGTAACCTCGTCGCTGGGAAAAGGTATCATTTCAGCTTCTTTGGCCAAACTGTTTCAGGGAAGGGGCTTTTCGGTCACCATTCAAAAGCTCGATCCCTATATCAATGTTGATCCTGGTACGCTCAATCCTTATGAGCACGGTGAATGTTTTGTGACCGAAGACGGAGCCGAAACCGACCTGGATCTGGGGCATTACGAACGTTTTTCGAATGAGCCTACATCACAGGCCAACAATGTCACCGCCGGGCGTATTTACCAGTATGTCATCAACAAAGAACGCGAAGGCGGCTATCTTGGAACAACTGTTCAGGTGATTCCACATATTACTGACGAAATCAAGAGGCGGATTAAGTTGTTGGGACAAAATGGCAGTTATGACTTTGTGATCACTGAGATTGGCGGTACGGTAGGCGACATCGAGTCGTTTCCATTTATTGAAGCTATCCGCCAGATGCGTTGGGAAATGGGCAAAAACTGCGCGGTGATTCACCTGACTCTTGTGCCATATCTTTCGGCTGCCGGCGAGCTGAAAACAAAACCTACGCAACACTCGGTAAAAACGATGCTTGAACAGGGAGTACAGCCAGATATTATTGTCTGCCGCACCGAACATCACCTAAACGATGGCATACGGAGCAAGATTGCCCAGTTTTGTAACGTTGATGTGAGCGCGGTGATCGAAAGCATTGATGCAGCCTCAATTTATGAGGTGCCTCTGCACATGCTCGAAGAAAGATTGGATATTGAAGTGCTACGTAAAACCAACACACCCATCCCCGAAAAGATAGATATCAGCAGTTGGGAGCAATTCCTTCAACGACTTCACAACCCTTTGCATCAAGTTACAGTAGCCTTAGTGGGCAAATATGCCGATCTGAAAGATGCCTATAAGTCAATCAACGAAGCTTTTATCCATGCAGGTGTGGCCAATGAATGTAAGGTGAGCATCCGCTACGTGCACAGCGACCAGCTTGATCATGGCAAACTTGCCGATGTTCTCTCCGATGTAGATGGCGTGCTTGTTGCACCGGGCTTCGGTGAGCGGGGGATCGAAGGAAAAATCGCTGCGATTGAATTTGTTCGTACGAAAAAAATACCTTTCCTCGGTATTTGTCTTGGGATGCAATGTGCTGTGATTGAGTTTGCCCGCAATGTGCTACAACTCAAAGATGCCCATTCTACAGAAATGAACCCGCGAACGCCTTTTCCGGTGATTGACATCATACAAACCCAGAAAGGGATAAAAAACCTTGGTGGAACTATGCGTTTGGGTGCTTATCCTTGTAAACTCGACCCTGATTCAAAGGTGTTTTCGTTGTACCGCGAAACCATGATCTCAGAGCGCCATCGTCACCGCTATGAGTTTAATAATGAGTACAAAAAAGCTTTCCAGAAAGCCGGGATGAACCTTGCAGGGATTTATCCCAACGAGAACTTGGTGGAAGTGATTGAATTGGATGATCATCCCTGGTTTATCGGGGTGCAATATCATCCTGAGTATAAAAGCACTGTTGCCAATCCACACCCGCTTTTTGTTGGCTTTGTAAAAGCCATGTTGGACAACAAAACCGGAAAATCGTAACGGAAAACGCATTGACTGGTGTGCCAGAATGGTGGCTTTGGCGCCGCTCAGCCACCATTGTATGTATTGCTCTCAGCCACCTTGCAAGTTTTGCTCAAGTAAACAGAATTATGCGATGACTGAGGCCCTCGAAGTCATCGCATTATTGAGAGAGGCTCTCGAAGTCATCGTATTGTTAAAATGAAGCGGGTTGCATGGCAAAACCCATCCATCGAAGGGAAGTTCAGCAAGAAAGTTTATTTGACGCCTATGGAATGGTGGCTTCGGCGCCGCTCAGCCACCATTGTAAGTATTGCTCAGCTACCATTGTAAGTATTGCTCAGCCACTATTGTACGGATTGATAGGGTTGATTTTCTTGGGCTTATGCCTGTTCAAAAGCGCCAAAAAACTTTCTTTTATCAAGCGAGCTTCAACCCATAAACCTATAAAGCTATAAACCAATTAACCGATAAACAACTCAACATATCTTGATTAAAACGATCTCAACCGTCATTTCGAAAACTCTAATTTTTAGATTGCATCATCGGCAAGGTCATCCGCTATGCAGATAATCACTATTTTTGCACCTGTTTTCTAAAAAATACTATGAACAGAGATTCCATTCTTGGATTTATCCTTATTGCCGTTATCCTGATCGGCTATTCGATTTGGATGACCCCCTCAAAAGAAGAAATGGCTGCACGGCAGCATAAACAGGATTCCATTCTTCAGGTCAGACAGCAACAACGCTTAGCCGATTCGCTCCGACTTGCCGAAGAGATGAGAGCCATCGAACAGCAGCAGGATGCCCGAAACAATCCGGCTGAATGGTCGTCGGACGACTCGCTGTCTGTTTTTCGTTCGATGCAGGACAGATATGGAGCCTTTGCCGTTTCGGCTAATGGAGAAGAACAGGAATGGATGTCGGAAAACCAACATATTCGCCTGGTATTTAGCTCAAAAGGTGGGTTCATCAAAGAGATTCAATTAAAAGATTACGTTACCTGGGATACCATGCCTTTGGTGCTTTTCGACCCCCAAACGGCCAAGTTTGATTTTTCATTTTTCGCTAAAAACCGAATTATTAACAGTTCCGACCTGTATTTTAAACCTTTTGTAAATGGAAAACCATTTTCGGGCGAAAATTTCCCTCAGATTACCGGCGACAGCCTGTACATCAGCTTCAGGGCTTATGCTTCGGATAATGAGACTATTAACGAAAATAAATATCTTGCATTAAACTACTCCATTTACCCCGATTCTTATAGAGTGGGTTTTGCTTTGGAGCTGCATGGTCTGAGCGATGTACTGGCCACCAATACAAGCTCGATTAACCTTGACTGGACGGTTGATTTGCTCAATCAGGAAAAAGCCATTGATCGTTTCAATGGGCCAACCATTTATTTTAAACATCTGAACGACGATGTGGATTATCTGTCGCAAACCAAAAACGACGAAAAAAGCATCAAAACAAAGCTGAAATGGATTTCGTTCAAACAGCAGTTTTTCAGTACGGCACTCGTGGCCAATGGCGCCTTCGACAATGCCGACCTTCGTACGTATGACAGTGATACCCGCCAGAATGTGCGGTATATGAAAACTGCCAAAGCCTCGATGGATATCCCGGTAAGCCTGAACGACAGCCAGACTGTTCCGATGTTTTTCTATTTTGGCCCGAACAGCTATTATGAACTCAAAGAGTTTGGTTTAGGGTTGGAGCGTCAGATACCTCTTGGCTGGGGATTCTTTTTGCTTGCATGGATCAATATTTACATTGTGATACCGGTCTTTACTTTCCTTGGAAGTTTTGGCTGGAACTATGGTATTGTCATTCTTGTACTTACGATCCTGTTAAAATTAGCCCTTCTGCCGATTGCCTATAAAACCTACAGCTCTTCTGCCAAGATGCGGGTGCTTAAGCCTGAGGTGGACGAAATCAATGCAAAATATCCCAAACAGGAAGATGCTATGAAGAAGCAACAGGCTATCATGAACCTGTATAAACGCGCCGGTGCCAATCCCATGTCGGGCTGCGTGCCCATGCTTCTGCAAATGCCTATTCTGATTGCCATGTTCCGTTTCTTTCCGTCGAGTATCGAACTACGGCAAAAGGCGTTCCTGTGGGCACACGACTTATCTACCTATGACAGCATATTCGATCTGCCTTTTAATATTCCTTTTTATGGTTCGCATGTGAGTTTATTCACCCTGTTGATGACCATTTCCACCATTTTCTATACCCATATCAATAATCAGATGATGGGCAGTCAAAGCAATCAGATGCCCGGAATGAAAACCATGATGTATCTGATGCCAATCATGTTTTTGGGGATTTTCAATAATTATGCTTCCGGTTTAAGTTACTATTATCTGTTGGCCAACCTGATCACTTTTGCACAGATGTATCTTTTCCGTTTTGTGATTGATGAAGACAAGGTGCGTCAAAGGATCGAGGAAAATAAGAAAAAACCGGTAAAGAAGTCGGCATTCCAGCAACGCCTTGAAGAGGCTGCCAGACAACGCGGCATGAAATAATCATTTCTTCTTGTGGAAAGAACCTATTACGACCGCATTGGCCGCGATACGCTGCGGCAGATGATCGAATATTTTTATGAAGGCATACGCGAGGACAAATTGCTTCGCCCGATGTATCCCGGTGATCTTGAGGCCGCCGAGCTTCGGCTGTTCCTGTTTTTGGTTCAATACCTTGGAGGTCCGGCTACTTACTCACAACGCAGAGGCCATCCGCGATTAAGGGTGAGGCATGCCGATTATCCGATTGATGAAAAAGCGCGTGACCGATGGCTGATGCACATGAAGTCGGCTATGGAAAAAGTGCAGATGGAGGAGGAATGCCGTAAGTTTTTGTGGAACTATTTCGAACAGACTGCCGATTTTCTCAGAAACCAATAGCAGATTTACTTCCCCTTGACAAAACTGTTGTAAAGCTTGATCGAATGTCGCATATTAGCGGTGAGGCTGGAAAGTTTTTCCATATCGCAAACCAATTGCTGCCGGCTGAATCCTTTGGTATTGAATGTTGAACTGCCTGCCGACAGTTGATCGTAATGGTCGAGGCTGACTAAAGCACGACTGGCCACTAAGCTGACCAATTTCAAAAAGTCGAGGGTATTCCGCTTTGGGTAATCCATTGACAATGAAAGTGATGTCATTTCCTCAAAAAGACGATAAAATGTTTCACGCATTTCGCTGACATTGGAGGAATGGGTGATCAGTGTCTGACGGTTCTTTTGCAAATCGAACCAAAGCCCGAAGATATCATTGATGTATTGCAGTAATTGCCCTAAAGCAAAGATGGCATCTTCTTCGCCTTCGCGCAATGGATTTTCGAGAATGTGGCGAAAAAGCAGGGTGGCATAGCCTCCTTTTTCGGCTGTCAGGCGAGTCAATTCGTTTGAGTCGAGGGGCTGGGGCAATTCCTGACGCTGGCTTTCTTTCTGACTTCTGACCACAAGCTCAAAATATCTCCGATAATCCCGGGCGAGATAGATGTGATCGAATGCTTGCTGCATAAGATGATGAAACAGCACAATCTGGTTGCGATGAGGATGATGTTCGTCCTCAATTGCTCGGATGATAGCCTCATGCGAAAGCCCGGCTTCATCGAGCAAGTCATCGTAGAGTGGTGTGGCTGCACCAACGACAAATGCGCAAAAACGCTCATTTTCGTTTACAGATTTACCGCGTAAAACCGAAAACCAGTGGTTGGTAACGGCGCTGATCACCGTTCCCTGAACCATACGTTTGCGTTGAGCCGGCTCAATCACAAAATGTTGGTTTTCCAGATTGTGGACAAACTGACGATGCTGAGGCGGGTGAGTGAGAAAGACAAGCTTTGCGGAAGAAAGAAATGCATTCAGATGGTTCATGCGTAGGGTTGAAGAGAATTTCAGGATTGATTGGCGATCAGCAGAAAATCAGGAACTGTGGTTTAATTTATCACAATTGACAAAGTTAGCTATTTAGTATATGTATGTTTGTTTTTTGGTATTTCGCTTTTGTTTTTTAATAATTTTACAGCAACGAAACACGAAAACGTTCGAAATATCGTTTCTATGATACAATCAGGCCGATAGCCCCGACCTTGGGTTTGAATTGAAAGGCGAAAGATATCTCACGGGGGGATTTTCGCTATGCGGCACTGCTCAATGTTTTTGACAGTGCCGTTTTTTTTTTTGGAACTTGAATAGCAGGCGATAAAAAGTGACGTGTTAGAATAGGTCAGGATAATCACCGTCGCTTTCCGTTGATGGGTTCTCGGTAAGGCGATGAATGACGGGTAGCAACGTTGCCAGGCTGCGCCCCCAGTGAGTTTCGAAAAGTCGGAAGCATTCATAAAGTGCATTTTCGCGTGAGGCCAGCGATGGGCGTTTAAAAAGCAAAGTGAAATCCTTCAGATCCTGATAAACGTCGGCCAGATGCTCGGCAATACTGCCGGTGATCAGGCTGACGTCACCAAATTCCGAAGTTCCTGCGGTATAAAACTCGTCTATATTGCCAAACAGATTTCTGAGCTTTAGAAATATCTGATCCCATTCTTCTTCGGTAACAAAACGCTCGGCAGCTTCAGGATACTGAGGTTCAGGGGGCTGCAGCAAACTTCCGCGCAAATAGAGCAGAGGAACAAAATGCCGAAGCGTGAGCAAAAATTGGTTTTGTGAAGCCTGCGCAACGTTTTCGATGAGTTTGCAATATTCGACGGCAACTGTCACCATCTCAAGGTTTTGTCGCGAAAGAGTTATGTCAGATTGTGCCATTGTTCAGGGTTAATTGGCTATTTTTGCTGTTTGCAAAAGTACGAAAACCACCTCAAGATGACACTGCTGCACAAAGGAATGTCCACAGCCGGTAAAGAGGATCTTTTAAGCGATCATTTCCTTTATCAGGATTTCAGACAATTGATGGACAGCGCTTTTCCTGAAAACGAGCGTCGCCCTGAAGCCGGATTCCGCAAGCAACTGATGGCCGATTGTTTCAAAATCAGACTATTTCTGGACGAGAGATCACAATTGATTTCATTTATAACCTACTGGGCCTTAGATGATTTCTTTTTTGTCGAACATTTAGCCGTTGTTAAAAGTCAGCGTGGCCAAGGCCGTTTCTCGGCGATGTTGAGTCAGCTGAATGAGTTTGAAGGCAAGACTGTTGTCTTCGAAGTTGAACCACCCGCAAGCCTACCGGCCATTGAACGCATTGCCATCTATCGCCATAAAGGGTTTTATGTTTATGATTTTCCTTATCAGCAGCCGCCTTATCATGTTGATAACAACCCTGTCACTATGTTATTGATGGGTAACAGACCTCAGCCGTCGGATAATTTCATCAAAGCATGGGTAGATAAAATCCATCATGTCGTTTATTCATCTGATTTTTTTTGATGGGTTTGATTTTTGGTCAAAATTTTTGCCAGAAACCCATAAAAACTAAAAAAGAAGCGCTTTTGCAGGTTTGCTAAAGCGCTTCTAAGTATTCGAATACTCAATAATTTACAGCCACTTCACCAAAGGAAAGTCCATGCGGTGTGGCAAATCATGATGCTGCGGATAGATGCGGAAAGTGTAGTCGTAAACACCAGCGCGGTTTACCGGAACATTGATATAATAGGTGACTTCATTCCCATTATTTCCAATGATCTCCATCTTTTCCACAAAAACGATCTCGTTGATTTTATCATGCAGTTTCCGGCCAAAAATCAATTCAATGCCTATATCACCGCGTTCTAAGCCAGGCGTGTCGAGCGTGACTTCTGCGATGAAATTTTCGCCAAAGTTGAGTGGCCTGACCGTCGGGTCGGGTACTTTTACCGATATGATTTGAATATTGTCCCAGGCAGCTTTTACTTTTTGTTTCCAGGCAGCCATCTGGATCGCAGGCTCAAAGTTTTGCTCGTTATTGCCACGTGCCGAAAGAAGTAGTTTGTTGTAAAAACGACTGAAATAGTCGTCAAGCATTCTCTTCATGGTGAAATGCGGCACAATCTCAGCAATATTATTCTTGATATATGTCACCCATTTTTCCGGGATATCATGGGCATTCCGTTCGAAATAGGCCGGCACGATTTCGCTTTCGAGGAGATTGTAGATGTTTTCGGCATCCAGTTCGTCCTGAAATTGCTGATTGCTGTATGTCCTCTCTTCCTGAAGCATCCAACCGGCATTGGGTCTGTATCCTTCGGCCCACCAGCCATCGAGTACTGAAAAATTGAGTACGCCATTCATCACCGCTTTTTCGCCACTCGTTCCCGAAGCTTCCAAGGGTCGGGTTGGGGTGTTTAACCAAATATCGCAACTGCTGGTGAGGCGTTTACCCAAATCCATATCATAGTTTTCGATGAAAATGACTTTTCCGGTAAACTCGGCCATTTTTGAGATATCAATGATTTTCTTGATGAGATCCTGTCCGGCTTTGTCGTTTGGATGGGCTTTTCCGGCAAAAATGAAAATAACTGGTTTTTCAGGATTGTTCACAATACGCGAAAGGCGCTCCAGATTTGAAAAGAGCAGATGTGCGCGTTTATAGGTGGCAAAGCGGCGGGCAAAGCCGATGATCAGTGACTTGCTGTTGAGGTTGGCAATGGTTTTAAGGATGATTTTCGGACTCTCCTGACGTTTGGTGAGGTCCGTTTCTACTTTTTGTTTTAGATATTGGATAAGATCGTCTTTCAGTTGTGTCCTGATTTTCCAAATCTTTTCCGGAGCTACTTCGTGAATAGCCCTCCATTTTTCCGGGTTCGATTGGTCGGTTTCAAACCCCTCTGTCAAATTCTCGTGGTAGAGTTTTTTCATCGCTGCCTGTGTCCAGGTTGGGTAATGAACGCCGTTAGTGACATAACCAATATGCAATTCATGGGCAAAATAGCCAGGGTAAAGTGGTTGGAACATTTCGCGCGAAACGCGTCCATGGATTCGGCTCACTCCATTCACTTCCGAGCTCAGATTAGTGGCCAGCACACTCATCGAGAATTTTTCGTTTGTATCAGAGGGACGGAATCGGCCCAGACCGACAAACTCGTCCCAACTGATATTGAGCCGGTCGGCATAATGAGGCATATATGTCCGCAGGAGGTGCTCCTCAAAGGAATCATGCCCTGCCGGAACAGGGGTATGCGTTGTGAAAAGCGTTGATCGCCGGACAATTTCTTTGGCAACATCGAAGCTGAGTTGTTTCTCGTCCATCAACACGCGCAGACGTTCGAGGCCGATGAAAGCCGAGTGACCCTCGTTGCTGTGGTAAATAATGGGGTTGAGGCCGATTTTTTCGAGCAGACGGATACCGCCGATGCCCAAAACCATTTCTTGTTTGAAACGCATCTCGCTGTCGCCGCCATAAAGCTGATGGGTGATGCTTCGGTCGTCGCTTTGGTTTTCTTCAATGTCGGTGTCTAAAAGATAAAGTGGGATACGGCCTACCGGCACTTTCCAGGCTTTGGCTACAAGGGTACGGCCCGGGAGCGCCACTTTCACTGTCACCCATTCGTTGTTGGCATCGCGGACGGGTTCCAAGGGCAGATGGGTAAATTTTTGCGGGACATAGCCGGCTACCTGTTCGCCTGAGGCGGAGATGTCTTGCTGGAAATAACCATAACGATAAAGCAGACCCACACCAACCATATTGATGCCCGAATCACTGGCTTCTTTCAGATAGTCGCCTGCCAGCACCCCGAGACCGCCGGAATAGATTTTCAGACTTTTGTGAAGACCATATTCCATGCTGAAATAGGCTATCTGGTCAGGACTTTGAGATGCGCCCTGCATATAGCGCGTAAAACGGTCATATACCTGGTTGATGCGTTCAACGAAAGCAGTATCTTTTTCGATGGCTTCCATTTTTTTGCTTGAAAGACCTTCCATCAAGTGGATGGGGTTGTGATCAACGGCTTGCCAGGCCACAGGATCGAGGTCGGCAAAAAGGCTGACGGCATCATCATTCCACGACCACCAGAGGTTTTGTGCCATTTTGTGAAGCTTGTTCAGCTCTTTGGTGTAAACCGGCTGGAAAAGGATTTTTTTCCAGGTAGGCTGATCTTGTTTGTCGGCAAAAAGAGGACGCAAAGTGTCGGTCAGCCGTTTCATTTCATACCATTCGGCCCGACCTTCGAGCTTATTCAAGGCAATCTCCCAGGTTTTCAGATAGTTGTCGAGCGAGCCGCTCCACCAGGTTTTTTCGGCAATGCCAAAACCATCTTTTTTGTAATCTTGTTTTGTCGGTTCGTCAAGCGCCGAGAATCTGCAAATGGCATCGGTGAGTTGTGACACGACATCGGTGTAGTTGTCTTCGTTGCGCTCAAGAACGGTTACCGACTTACCGGCCATTCCGCTGTCTTTCACCCAGGTACCGAAGCCACCTAAGCTGGTGGTGATGGTGGGAATGCCAAAAGCAATACTTTCTAGCGGGGTATAACCCCAGGGCTCGTAATAGGAAGCAAAGACCGTGAGATCGAAAGCAGGAAGAAAATCATAATATTTGATGTCGAAAATGCCGTCTTCGCCCTTGAGGTAAACGGGGACAAAGATAATTTTTACCTTATCGGTTGACTTATTGGTGAGGCCAGCTTCCTGAATACGGTTCAACACGGCATCATTAGCTGTATCGTGAAGGAAATGTGTTGTAAACGACTGTGGCTGCACCTCTTTACATTCCGGATTGGGGAGGCAGTCGCGCAGGGCTTTGTTGGGACCAGCGTTATTGGCCGGCACTGAAATAATTCCAACCACATTTTTTGTGAGTTTAGGGTCGTTATTAAGTTTGGCTAAAGCGTCAATGAACACATCAATACCTTTGTTTTTAAACTCATAACGTCCGCTTGAGAGCACGAGTAAAGTATCGTCGTTCAGCGTTGAACCGCTCATCACTGAGGCAACCTGCAGAATTGTTTTGCGAGCTTTTTTGCGTTTTTCCTGTAGTTCTTTTGTGTTCCCTACAATGGTCGGGTCGAAACCGTTGATGGTCAACACATCAGGTGTCCGCCCCAGAAATTGGACGCATTCACGGGCAGTGATCCCACTCACAGTAGTGAAAACGTCGGCTTCGCGAGCCGAGAGGCTTTCGAGCGACTGCTGTGCGGTGATGTTGAAACGATTGGCCATCACTGCTGGGTTGTAGGTATCCAAGTCGCGGTAGAGAGGCAGGTTGTTACCTGCAATGGCGCGCCCCATATAGGTGGCATGGGTGGTGAAGGCGGTGGCCACTTGCGGGCAGTTTTTTTTCAGATAAAGAATGCCCGAACCTGTCATCCATTCGTGGAAGTGTGCCACCACTTTGTCATAGCCTAAAAGGAAATAGGTGTAAAAACTCTCAATCACCTGGCCTGCAGCATAGCCAAACATAGCAGGCTCAACATAATCCCATGGGCCATGGATGGAATCGAGCTGATAGGTTTCCCAAAAACGGGCAAAGATATTATCCTTCTCAGGAAACAATGGGGTGAAGTCAATGAGAATGGCAATGGGCGAACCTTTGACATTCCAGCGCCCTACCCTGAATTTGAGCCCTTTCAGAGCCGACTGCTGACGCCATTCGGCAAAAAGCAAAGGATCTTCAACGAAATATGGATTTTTACTGGTCTCTTTCCATACATCTGGGCCGATGGTGATGTAGTTGTCTCCGAACAACTCGTGCTGAATCTTGGCTTTGGTCGAAAGCACTGTGTAAATGCCGCCTACCATATTGCAAACTTCCCAGCTAATCTCGAAAAGGTATTCCGGCGTTTTGAAAGCTTTTGTAGTCATGTTTTTCTTCGTTATTGATGTCTTTGGGTTTTTATGGCCATCAGGCAAACCCGTTTATTCTTTGCGTTTTAATAAATATATCAAAGTGGTATTCACAGGTGATGAAAGCGTTGAACATGGAAATAAATTGCGCTTCCGATATGCCTGCTTTCTGTCAGATGACAGAAGTTCATCATGAATGAAAATGCGATGCGATTGATTCCTTTCTGTGAATTAACAGTTTTTTGCCAGATTTGGTTTATTTGAGCATCTCGTTGAGTTTATCGCCAATCGTTTTGCGAACTTTTGCTGCCTGCGATTTGCTTGTTTTTGCCGCTTGTGCTTTCAACTCATCGTATTTTTTTCGGGTCTGTTTCGATAAGTTGGGCAGTACCTTGTCAATCAGCTCTTGCTTTGCGTTGTCCAAGGCGGCAATCAATTCTTCGGCTTCGAGGTCTTTCACGATTTCTTTGACTTTTTTATCAGAAAGCTCTATGAGTGCATCGAGATGAGGTTCAACCTTTTGTGTTTCTTTTTTGATTCTTTTACCCAGGCTGTCGGCTGTTTTGCGAAGCTCTTTTTTCACAACTTTACCGATTTCAGTGCCCAATTTAGCTCCCGAAGCGAGAATCTCGTCCATGATTTCTTTGGTGTTGGGGTTCGACTCTTTGACACGGATGGTAAAATCGGCCAGCACATTCATGAAATTGATGTAGGCTTCGTAGGGCGAAGGATAGTGGGTGAAGTATTTATGGACCTCGCCGTCGGAGAACCATTTGGTGCACATATAATAGAAGTGATCCGACGATTGGAGGTATGCCCAGTCGCGGCGAATACTATCATCAGCGCTGTTGGCGGCTTTTTCAGCCAGTTCATAGAGTCGGTCGAACGATTCGTCTTGCAGGTTGTTTCCAAGCCAGGCGGTGAGGTCGCGTTCTTCGTCAGCCCATGAGATGGCATTCGGAACATGAATGGCTGACACGGGTTGTAGGGAGGCAGCCAACTCGGCAGGCGTGGCAAATTTGTATTTTGTTTTGCTGAGGATGCTGGCGGGTAAAGCCTTCATGAAATCGAAAATACCGGTTGCCGCCCATTGATGTTCGCCAAATGTTTCATAGTCCATGAAGATATTCACCACTTCTTCCTTGGGGCTGAAGTCGTTGAGCCAGCCGGCAAATTTATCGGCCGTGAGGGGCCACTCGGCCCAGCTTTGTTGTCCGAAACGGAACGAAATATCGTCGCTCAGGCGGAAATTGCGCACCAACACTTTCAGCTTGGGATTGATGGCGTTGGCATACATATAGTTAGGGCTTTTCCATCCAAGCACATGTTTTGCGCCTTCGGTGAGCATGACCTTGAAGCCCATTTCGGCCACCTGTTCGCCAATCAGGTCGGAATAGATCAGCTCGGTGTTGCGAAAGCTTACGGGTTTCTGACCAAAAGTCTCTTCAATCTTACGGCTGTGCATCTCTACCTGACGGCGAAACTCCTGCGGATCTTTCAACGAGCTGAGGGAATGTGCGTAAGTCTCGCCCAACAGTTCCACATTGCCGGTAGCAACCAATTTTTTGAAACTTTCCAGCACCTCAGGAGCGTAAAGCTCCATCTGCTCGATGGCAATGCCTGTGATCGAGAAGCTGACCTTGAATTTAGCGCCGTACTCCTTGATGTGTTGCATCAAAATGGCATTCATGGGCAGATAACATTTCTCGGCTATGCGACGCATAATCATCCGGTTGAAATACTCATCGTAATAATGATGATTTTTGCCGATATCGAAAAAGCGGAATGTCCTCAGGCGGAAGGGCTGATGCACCTGGAAATAGAAACAAATTGATTTCATATCTTTTGATTTGTGTTTTTATCTGTATCTCTCAGTGCCCGCAACATTATTGCAGTGCAGACTCGTAAACTTTTTTGATGTTTTTAGCGGCATGTTCCCATTTCAGGTTATCCACCTCAACTTTTCCGTATTTGATGAAAGTCTCCGAAAGGGCGTTGTAGTGGCAAAGTCCGTAGATGGCATCGGCCAGGCCGTCAATATCCCAGAAGTCCACTTTCAAGGCATGTTTCAATACTTCGGCCACGCCCGACTGTTTGGAGATGACCACGGGGACATTGCTGCGCATAGCTTCCAAAGGCACGATGCCAAAGGGTTCTGAGATGGAAGGCATCACGAATACGTCGCTCATGGCAAACATCTTATCCACATCGTCGCCTTTCAAAAAACCGGTGAAATGAAACTTATGCCCGATGCGTAACTGTGCTACACGCTGCACCATTTTATTCAGCAGATCGCCGCTTCCGGCCATCACAAAACGCACATTATTATCGCGTTGCAGGATCTTACGGGCAGCTTCCACAAAATATTCAGGCCCTTTCTGATAGGTGATTCTGCCCAGGAAGGTGACAACTTTTTCTTTTACCTCTTTGTTGGGCAGTTCAAGGCCTGATTTGTCAATCGGCTCAACGGCATTATGCACCGTGATAACCTTTCGGGGGTCAATGCCATATTTCTCGATGACTATTTTTCGCGTCAGGTTGCTCACGGTGATCACCCTGTCGGCGACTTCCATCCCACGTTTTTCAATAGCATAGACGTTGGTGTTCACGTTTTCGCCGGTACGGTCAAATTCGGTGGCGTGCATGTGCACAACTAAAGGTTTCCCGGTGGTTTCTTTGGCTGCGATGCCGGCGCTGTATGTAAGCCAGTCGTGGGCATGGATCACGTCGAAATCGTATTGGGTGGCAATGCTCGAGCCGACTAAGGCATAACGTGCGACCTCTTCCATCAGGTTAGAGCCATATTTTCCGGAAAATTCGTATTTCTGACTGAAAACCGGCCCGCGGAATGATTCGGTCACGCTTTGATGTTCTTCGTGAAGTTTTTCAAACTGCTCAGGCCCCACATAGGGAATGATGTTGGATCCAATTTCCATGTACTGCACACGTTCCCAATAGGTTTTGCTTTCTTCGCTGTCGAGGTTCACTGCTACATCGCTGGCATTGACAATACGCACGGCTTCCTCGCTTTCGTCGCCATAGGCTTTAGGTACTACAAAGAGTACCTCAACACCGTGTTTTGCCAGACCTTTTGTCATGCCGAAACAAGCTGTTCCAAGACCGCCTGTGATATGGGGAGGAAACTCCCAACCAAACATCAATACCTTCATCTTGTGTTGTTTATATGAGGTGGTTATCATTTTCTCGTCTGATCTATCAACTGTTTCATTTGGATGAGCGCTGCCACGCTCCAGGCTTGCGATATAGCTCCTTTGGCTTCGTGTGGCGGGTCACCGTCATAGATTTCCGAAACAGTACCAATACCGGCTTCGTTCAAGGTGGGTTCAAAACCGTAGTAGAGCTCTTCTACCAATGTCAGACCGCCTTTGCCGTACAGCTTGACCCAGCCGCGGCAGAAGTGCGACAACAGCCAGGGGAATGCCGTTCCCTGATGATAGGCCATATGGCGTTCGTGGGGATTGCCTTCGTAAACACCTTTGTAATTCGGGTCTAATGGCGTGAGCGTGCGCAGGCCGCGATCAGTGAGCAGATCCGATTTAATTTTGTTCAGCACATTGTTCTGCTGTTCTTCTGTGAGCGGTGAATAGGGCAGGGCAACGGCAAAAAGCATATTGGGGCGGACAGTCCAGTCGTGCCGGCCTTCAAATACCGTGTCGGCAAGCCAGGTTTTGCCAGGTTCAGAAAATATTTTTTGAAAAGATTCACGTATCAGTTGCGGAAGTTCAGCCCATCTTGCAACAAAATCACGGTCTCCGGCTTGTGTGGCGGCTTCAATAGCAAACATCACGGCATTGTACCACAATGCGTTCACTTCAACGGCATAACCCGACCGTGGGGTCACCGGTTTGCCGTTGTCGAAAACATCCATCCAGGTGAGAGCCATGCCTGTGCCACCGGCATGAATCAAACCATTTTCGTCCATACCTATCTGATAATCGGTGCCTTGACGATAATCTTCGAGTATGGTCATCATCGGCTTGCGGTATTTTTTCCAAATCTCACCACTGTTGTTTTTGAAAGTGGCATATTCTTGCAAACACCAGAAAAACCAGAGCGGACTGTCAACGGCTTCATAGTCGGGCTTGTTGTCACGTCCAATATTAGGGAAAAAGGGGCCTTTCATGCTGGCGATCATGGTGTCGAGCACACTTTTGAAATTGACTTCGTCGCCTTTGGCCAATGTGATGCCTGGCAATGCAATGAAAGTGTCGCGACCCCAGGTGCCAAACCAGGGAAAACCGGCCATCAGCTCGGTTTTGTTTTTCGTTTTCACCAAAAACTGTTCCGAAGCATTGAGCAGGCAGTTTTCGTAATTGTTGCGCGGGATGCGCTTTTTGATTTCGTTGTTGAAGATTTTGTTCAGGTTTTCCACTTTGGCTTGTTCCAGACCTGCTGCCACAACAATGCTTTCGCCTGTCCGGATGTCAATATCGAAAAAGCCGGGCGAGAAGAGGTCTTCCTGATAGGGAAGACCGTTTTCCTTTTCGCGTAAATATTCCACATTGTAATACCAGTCGGGAATATGGATGTATTCGTTGGTTTTTGAAATCTGGAAATAAAGGTTGGAATAGCCGGCATACATCTTCCAGGCTGCGCCGTTAGGGATGGGCTCATATTTGGTGTTGGCGTCAATATTGGCGCGGGTGAGCTGGTGAATGTTGCGAAATGCCAGAAATGGTTTCAGTCGTAGAGTGGTCTTGCTATGTGCCTCACGCAAGGTATAACGAATCAGGATGCGGTCTTCATTTTCGGCAAAAAGCATCTCTTTGTCCAACACAACGCCCCCAACACGGTAAGTGATTCTGGGAATGGGATCGGAAGTGAACTCACGCAAATATTTATGACCCTTTGGATTGTAAACCCCATTCGGATACATCCTCACCCCGAAATTAAAACTCTCGTCGTGCTGAATGATGGTCTCATCGAGCGACGACAACAGGATATGGTTGTTATGGTCGAGCCAGGGCTGAGGTACCACAAGCAAGCCATGGTATTTGCGGGTATTGCAGCCCGAAATGGTGGTCGAAGCATAGGCACCTGAACGATTGCTGCGTACAAGTTCGTGCGTGAGCCCGAAATCTAATTTTACCAGGGTTGATTTGTGAAGTGATAAATAGCTCATAATGAGATGGTTGCTAACAAAAACAAATTTAACGCTTTGTGGGACAAAAATATAGATAAAATTCCATTTGTAAAGAGGCCGCGAAGAATAAAAAATTCAAGTGGCTTTTTAAGCTTGATTACTACGGTAAATTGACCGACAAATGGAAAAAAATGTTGAAAATCAGCCTTAACTCCGAAAACGTTTTCAGTTTACGGTCTTTTGCTTTGGCAAAATTTGCGAATCACAGCATAGGCTTCTTCGATGCCTTTTTCGCCAGCCTTTCCCAAGTCGGTACAGGCCAGTTTGTTTTCGCCAACATACAGCAGAGTGAGCGCCCGGTTGTAATAGGCTTCGCCAAAGTCAGGGTCGAAACGGAGGGCGTTGCTCAACGCATCTATGGCTTGCTGAAAATCGCCCTGTTGCAGTTGCAAATAGGCTTGGTTGTACCAAATCATAGCGTTTTCGGGCGCATGTTTTTTGGCCGACGCAATGCGTTCGAAGGCTTTGCTCAGCTCCGGACGAATATTTTCGTTTCTGTCGTGTTGAATCGCCGGGTTGTTCCCCTGATGGATGGTGATGTTGCGGATGTGTTGTTGTTCAACCGACTGAGCCATCTCTTTCTGAAAAAGCGCTACTGATTCGTTGATGCCCGCTGCTGGTTCGATTTCATCCGTATCAGCGATCAATTGATAATATTCGATGCTGCGACTGTGGTTCATGCGGCTCTGTTCCTGAATCCCTGCAAGTAAGGCGGTGAGCGATGGCGGAAGGTGGTCGGGTATTTGCCATTGCGATGTTTCTACTTCAGTCATAGCGCTTCCTATCATCCGGTAGCAGAGACGAAGCCCTTTAGGCATCAGGTGATTGAGCTGTTCGAGCAGTGGTTCATTGTAAGTGTTGGCCGGCCGGTCGTTCGTTTCGGGTGACTGAACTCCGATGATAAATGGGCCAAAGGGCTCAATCTCGATATTCCGGAATTGGGGGCGTTGCTGAGTAACTTCGCCGCTCACAAAATCGGCTTCGAGAGCCATTACCCGATCGAAATAGGCGGAATCGGCATAACGGCTAAACAGTTTTTCCGGCGCCTCATCCGTTTGGTTCAGCTTTTGAATCAACTGCATGGCCGCCTGATAGTCGGCTTCGGCTCCATTCTTGTCATGGAGGGCTTTTCTGACCAACGAACGGTTGATGTAAACCCCTACAAAAGCCGGAAAAAGCTCGATGCAGCGGCTGAAGTTTTCTTCTGATTGGTTGTAGTTTTTCAGTTCATAATTGACCAATCCCAGATTAAAATAGCTGTAAATATTAGCGGGATTGATCTTTATAACCTCCTCATAGAGGGCTTTGGCTTCGGGGTATTGACGGAGCTGGCTGTGAATCAGGGCACGGTTGAAGTAGGTAAGGGCGTTACGGGTGTCGCGCACGTTTACTTCTTCAAAATCGTTGAGAGCCGCAAGTGTATCGCCAGCGAGGAGCCTGACCTTTGCGCGTTGGAAAAACAAGGCCGGATTCTGGCTGTCTAAACGGATAGCCTCATTCAGATCGCTGAGAGCCCCATCGGTGTCGCCGGTTTCGGCACGCAACATCCCGCGCCGGGCCCAGCCTTCAGGGTCGAAATGGTCGTGACGCACGGCAAGGTCAAAATCGTTCAGGGCACGAAGGGTGTCGCCCAGCAAAATGTGGGCAATTCCCCTGTTGAGCCAGGCCGCTGAAAATTTTGGATTGATGAGTAGCGCCAGATCATAGTTTTCCACTGCCGACCGGTAATGCCCGAGGTGCATATCGGTGGCGCCGGCGGCCACAAACAAATCGGCATTGTAAGGGTCAATACCGATGGCCTTGCGAAAGTCGGCACGGGCATCGTAGTAATTGGCTAACCTATCGTTGACAATGCCGCGGTAATGATAAGCCCGGGCGTAGAGAGGATGAAGGCGGATGGTCTCGCTAAAATCGGACAACGAACCACTGAAGTCGCTGAGACTGAATTTAGCGATACCCCGATAAAACCAGCCTTCGAATTGATCGGGCTTGGCCTGAATGGCAATGTTAAAATTGCGGATGGCCTCGGTGTTACGGTTTTCTGACAGATCAATCCTTCCGGCAGTGATGAAATGGCGATAGTTGACCTGCGCTTGTATAGACCAGGCGCCAAAACAAAGCCAAAAAAGGATGAACCGGTACCGAATGGTCATTTTGATGGGTGTTTTGCGACTTATGGACTGCTGCAAACGGCATAAAGACAACTCAACAAAAGTGCCTAACTTTTGGATTCACCGACAAAATAATCGTCTTTTTCGGCGAAAAGCACATTGAAAGTTGTCAGACTTCCGTAAATACGGGTGATATATTGCTGAAGCTCAACTTTTTCGTCGTCTGAAAGGTTTGAAGCGTTGATGCGCTGTTCCATCACACGGAGACGGTCTCTGACCATCACAATTTTGTGAAAAAAGGTGTCAATCGGCACTTCCTTGGATTTCAATTGTTTGTCGCCGGGTTGCAGAATCAACAATCCGCCTCTCCACTTGGACCCGATGGATACTACTTCCTGTATGTCGGAAAGTTTGCGGATGATGCGGGTGAATACTTTCTCCACTTTCTCAAAACTCAACAGGTCGGTTTCACTGCTTACGAAGTCGAGAATTTCCAGACCTTGAAATGATTTGAGGATAGTTTTTGTTCCGTAATCCAAGAAAGTGATTTCGTATGAATCGGTATAGGCTTGAATCACAACGCCTTTACCATACTGTGGATGTTTTACGCGGGTACCGATTCCTAAACTGAGGTCATTTGACATAAAACGGTTTATTTTTAAGGTATGTGCGGCAAAGAAACGAATAAAATAGTGAATAGTGAATAGTGAATAATGAATAATGAATAATGAATCGTGGTTAATGCGGAGGGTTGGATGATTCTCAATACAGCTTTACTTCAAAACTTGAACAATGTTGTCATTGAGAAAAGATGCCTATGAAAAGGATGAAGAAATCAAAAGGCTGTGTAGTTGCAGGATTTGCTGTTTGAGTTCTTCGAGTTCAATGTTATGAAGCACGTAATCGCTGAGTGGGATTTTTATTTCGTCTTTCCATTGCAGCTGCATCCGTTGCCGGATGGCAGCTTCATGGCTTTGGTCGCGTTTCAGCAGACGTTGCAAGCGCAGCGATTCGGGTGCGGCCACATAAATCACTTTGTCGAACTCATTTTCAAGCCCTTTCTCAAAGAGGATGGCAGCCTCATAAAGCGTGTAAGGAGCCTGATGTTGTTCTTGTCTCCAAAGCCGGAAATGTTGGCGTACCAACGGATGAATGAGTTTTTCGACAAAATCCAAAGCTTCGGGCTGGCTGAAAAGGATAGCGGCAAGGGCTTTCGTGTGGATTTTTCCTTCTGAATCGTAAATCTTTCTGCCAAATCTGGTTGTCATTTTCTCCCTGACGGCCTGCTCCTGATAAAGGTTTTTAGCAGCGGTGTCGGCATCAAAAACGGGAATGTTCAGAGCACGAAAAAAACCGCATGCCGTTGACTTCCCGCTGCCTATATTTCCGGTGATGGCAATATTCAGGCTCATTTCAGCAGGATGTATTCCACTTGTTCGGGCTCAATGCGGCTCACGCTTACATTGTCAGGGTGCTGAATCAACCTCAGCGACAAGAACTTGTTGTGAGTGCCAATCCCCGAAGTGTCAGCTTCCACGACAAAAAGATCGGCATTTGTTTTATGAAAGTCTTTCATCGCCACCGAAAAAACGACTTTGGCTTTTGCGGGGAAAAGTTTGATTTTTAGCCTGGCAGGTTTACCGATGAGGACTTCGGCGGTTGATTCCGTAAATTGTTCGACCACAAATTCGGCCGTCACAAAGTTTTCTCTTGGTTTTAGAATGGGATTTTGACGCAATTGCACCTTTTCCTGGAAATTTTCGGCAACCTTATTTCGCTTAATGACTTCTGTTTCAATGAATTTTAAGGTGTCAATCACGCCAGTTGGCGCAAGCACCAACACGCTGTCGGGCTCTGTCTTCACCTTTCCGTAAAGCTTAAACTGGCTTTCAAAATGCAGATCATAAACTGCCCTGATGGCAACTTTACGCTCGGCAAGAGGCTCCATATTAAAAACAAGGTCGCCATCGGAAACCACAAGATGGCTCTCGATGAGGTTGAGCTCGGCGGCTAGGTAACTTCTTAGATTTGAAGCCGTGATGTAAAAAGTATTCTGGTTTTGACGATGCGGATGAAGCTGATCAACCGGAACCGTGACGGGTTTGTTTTTGAACTTCGACGTGTAAAATTTCAACAGTCCAAACCCTTTGGAAGTAATCGTTGCATTGATTTCGGGCCGCGACTGATGATCATTGATGTGATATTCGACCGGCGGATGGGTCAGCTCTAGCCGGAGTTTGATGGGGATGGTATAGCTTGCGGCAAGTTTGACAAAAAGCCATAGGAGCGACGACAGAATCAGGAAAAAGCTAAAAGCGTAAAGACGTCGCTCTTTTGGCGCTTTTTCGCGGGTAGGTTCAGTATTGCCGGGTGTCGCTTGCATCTGTGCTGAATGAAAATGACAATTGAAAAACAAGGCCGACCCTGTAGGCCGGCCCTTATTTTTTACTTGGTCATGCCGACCTGGGTGGCGTCGGAAAGGATGGCGCTTTTCTCAACTTCAATTTTCGTGTCGGTATCCACTTCTAAAATCACGGTATTGTCCTTGATACCGGCAATTTTCCCGTGGATTCCGCCGATTGTGACGACTTTATCGCCTTTCTGAAGGGCTTCACGGAACTTTTTCTGTTCTTTGGCCTTTTTCATCTGTGGCCGGATGAAAAAGAAGTAGAAAACGACCATGATCAAAATCAGTGGGACGAACGACATGAGGCCGCCCGAAGCCTGACCATCGGCAGGCGGAGCAAAAAGTAAGATGTTCAGATAATTCATATGATAACGTTGGATTAATAGGATAATGCAGTGGCAACCTGTGCTTTAAGCCGTAAAACAGTGGTGGATGGCTGTCCGTTGCACAAAACGGTGACGGTTTTGTTTTGAACGCCTTTTTGTCCTGATGAATCGAAAGTGACTTCTATCTGTCCTTGCTCGCCTGGTTTAATGCGGTCTTTGGTAAACTTGCTCGCCGTACATCCGCAGCTGGCGCTGACCGAACTGATGATCAAATCGGCATCGCCGGTGTTGGTGAAATGGAAAACCTGAACCACTTTCTCACCCTGGATGAGCCGGCCAAAATCATGCTCCGTTTTAGTAAAGCTGATTCGTGCAGTTTTGGCATTGGGGTTTTCTATGGCAGAGTTTGGATTGTTCACTAATGAACCCGACCGCTCTGATTGCTGTTGGCAACCTGAAAAAAGAACAGCCGTCATCAAAAAAAGGAGCAAGGTCCGCATTGGACGACAAAAAGCTGAAAATGACATTGTTGTTGTGTTTGAAGTCTTTGTCATGGACAACGGGGGATCAAAAAAAATAATGGCAAAAGTAGTGAATAATCTTCGATGGCAGAAGTTTAATTGCTACTTCCAAAAATGGTGATGCTGCCTTTGTACACATCGTTACTCTTGAAACCTTCGCATTTGAGGACATAGAAATACACGCCATCGCTCAATCCTTTTCCGCCCCAGTCGTTGTTATAGTCCGACGATTCGTACACAACGCGGCCCTGCCGGTTAAAGATGGTGAGTGCCGTTTTCTTGTAATAGGCCGAAAGTGGTCTTATCCCGCCTTCCTGCATTGCCGAACCTGCTTTCAGCCCCTCTTCGGGCTTTTCGGCCGGTCCTTCGGTGATCACCAACACATCGTTGATGCCATCGTTGTTAGGTGTGATAATGTTGGGGATACTCAGTCTGATGGGCATCACTTTCACGTCTTTGAAATAAACGGTGTCGCAACCATAGTTGGTATATACGGTGAGGACAACCTTGTAATCGCCAACTTCCGTATAGGTGTGCATAGGCTTTTCCAACTCCACGCGCTGACTTTCGTCACCCATCTCCCAATATTGCCCCGTGATCTGAATGCTGTCGGCCGATTTGTTGACGTATTCAAAATTCACATAAGGTTTTTGGATAAAAGCTGTATCGGGATCGCTAAAAACTTCAATCACTGGATTAGGATAGGCGCGTGTGAAAAAGGTGTCGCGGGTGATACATTCGTTTTGGTCGGTCACTTTGATGGCATAACGCTGATGAGCTTTGAGCCCGATGGCTAAAGAGGGATTTCCGGGCGCAATTTGTGTAGGTCGCACATCCCACTGATAGGTGTAAGGTCCGCTCTGGCCGGTAGCCGTGGCGCGCACCATAGCCGTCTGACCGTTGTCGTTATCCGAATTGGAACAGGTGAGCTGCATCTGCTCAAACAGAATCTGTACTTCGGGAAAAATCTCTATCTCAAAAGGCTGACTGGTGCAGCTCAACTGATTGACGGTATCGGTGACGGTAAGGATAACCGTCTGATTGATGGTGGCCTGATGTGCTATAGATGGGCTGTTGCTTTGATTGATAGACCAGGAATAAACGCATCCGGTAGCTTGATTGGCAGAAAACAAAAGATGCGTCCCTTTGCATACCGGCATTGGGTGATCGCAACTGATGGTGCAATCGGGTTGTGCCCGGCCAATGAAAGGAAGCAGCAAGAAAGCAACAACATAAAGGCGTACAAAAAAAGGATGGAGTGTCCGGATTTTCAGGGCCATATCGTTCATCAGTGGTCTCAACGGGCAAAGATAAGGGTTTGTGACGAATACATTTAAAAATATCCGCCGGATAACATCACCAGCGTACAATCGTCAACGGTAAGGATTCCGTTTTGTTGTGCCAGCAGCGCAAAATCATGATTTTCTGTCCCGGGATTAAAGATGATTCGGCGTGGAGCAAGCCGGATGAGCTGTTGCAGGATGTCGTTTTGACGTTCGGGATTCAGATACAGACAAATAGTGTCAATTTTCTCATCCTGAGGGATTTGTGTGACAATCGGCGGGTCGAAATCCGGCTTTGGACGACTCCCGACAGCAATCACTTTATAGCCGTGTGCCTGCAAGAGCTTTATAGCTCGAAACGAAAACCTTTCGGGTTTATCGGATGCGCCCACAACGAGCACTTTACCGTCCATCGGTAGCTTACTGCTTGTAAACAATGGCGTTGATGTTCATCCCTGCGCCAACCGAAGCAAACATCAGCAGATCGCCCGGGTGGATGCTGTGTCCGGGGAGCTGTTTTTTCAGAATCATATCGTAAAGCGTTGGGATGGTGGCTACCGAACTGTTGCCAAGTGTGCGGATATTCATCGGCATCACATTGGCAATATCCGCCTTGAGCTGGTATTGCCTGTAAAAACGCTGGATGATGGCTTCATCCATCTTTTCGTTGGCCTGATGAATGAGAATCTTTTTTAAATCCTGAACCGGTTGCTCCGACCTATCCAAAGCCAGTTTCATGGCAAGGGGAACCTGAGTGAGGGAATATTCGTAGATTTTTCGCCCCAACATTTTGATGTATTTGTTTTTGGGGTTGCTTCCCGGCTCATTCGACTGTCCCAGATAAAGATATCCGACCTCGTCCTGAGTATGTGAGGCAAAGGAATGCGAGAGGTATCCGCGCGGCTCTTCTTCTTCCACTAATTCTAAGATGACAGCGCCGGCGCCATCACTGAAAATCATGGCATCGCGATCGAATAGATCCACCATTCGACTCAAAATATCGGTTCCAATCACCAGACAACGTTTGGCCATACCCGAACGGATAAAAGAATGTGCCTGAATCATCCCCTGAACCCAGCCAGGGCAGCCAAAAATCACATCGTAAGGGATGCAACTCGGGTTAGTGATGCCCAACAGGTTTTTTACCCTTGAACCAATGCTGGGTAGCATGTCGGTCTGAATTGTTCCGTGTTCAACATCGCCAAAATTGTGTGCCACAATAATCTGGTCAATGGTTTCCGGGTCAATGCCGCTATCGCGAATGGCTTCGCGGGCTGCCATAGCTGCGATGTCGGAATTGTTCATCTGACTGTCAGCCCAACGACGTTCGCCAATACCAGTGATTTCCTGAAACTTACGTGTGATTTCCTCGCCCGGATTGGTGATGGGGCTTTGATCCTTTTCATAGAAAGGCTGTTGGATAAAATCAGCATTCGGTACGATTCTTTCGGGAATGAAACTCCCCGTTCCGGTGATGACGATGTTCTGGTATTTAGCCATAATATCTGAGTTAATGTGTTGAATCTGTGTTATTTGTGTTTACGAAATTTCTTTGCAGCCTGTGGCCCCTTAAGAGCGGCAAAATTAAGATTTTTTTGTTTCCGAAAAAGGATTAGATGTTTGCTTGATGTGTATCTGGTAACAAGGATAATAATTTTCACACTTTAGCAGGGTTGAGATTGTGAGGCGACGAGTAAAGTTTTTAGTGTTTAATTGTTTAAGTATTTATGTGTTTTTGGATTGCTGAATGCTGATTTTCAAAAAAGGCTTTTTGTGCTTTTGAACCAGAATAGCACAGGAAAACAGACCTTATCAATGCGTACAATGGTGGCTAAGTAAAATCGAAGCCACCATTCCAGAGTATTCAAATAACCCTGCTTGCTGTACTTCCCCTTGATGGAAAGTGCCAAATATCAATGAGATGAATAAAAACCTTGCCGTTTGGCCCTTGCAGTTGAAATATAGTTCGATGTTTCCAAATTCAAAGTCTTTCAAATAGAATATTATCTTCACCCAAAACAGAAATTTCCAAATCCTCAAATGTCCAAACGAAAAAGAAGACAAAGGCCCTTAAACGCTGTCACAGCTTATCCGGTTGATGAAACGTCCGGGCTGGCATTTATTATGTATCTTTGTGTACTGACCGATAACTTGTAAATTTTGACTTCATCCTTTTTGATACAAAGGGGGCGGTTAGCTTTTACGATTTTTGTCCAGAAAATATCCTATAAAACCAGTATAATATGAGTAAGAGAACTTTAGGGTTTTTGCTGTCTGTCATACTCATCTTCCTCGCCAACAGCTTGCTCAGTCAAACAGCCGATACGGCCAACACTCCTTACTGGGTGGAAATGATGATGGATGAAAGTGCCAATTTTTTCGAGACCCAGAAAGCCTTTGAAATGTATTGGAAAGATCGCCCTGTCACCCGTGGCAGTGGTTTCAAGCCTTTTAAACGTTGGGAATACATGATGCAACAACGTGTGGATCAGGAGGGGAAAAGGCCTGCTGCCGACCGTGAGCTCAAGGCTTTTGACCAAATAATGAAATCGGGGAAAGTGCTTAGCAACCAGCAAAACCAATGGGAGGCTTTGGGTCCTTTCAATGTACCTTCGGGTTACAACGGTTACCGGGGACTTGGAAGGCTGAATGCCATTGCCTTCGATCCGGTAAATCCTGAGAAATTGTATGTTGGCGCACCGGCGGGCGGTTTGTGGATGACCGAAAATCACGGGCAGAGCTGGACGGTTCTTACCGATCATCTGCCCACCCTCGGCGTATCGGCCATTCTGGTGGATCGTTCCAATCCAATGCATATTCTGATTGGAACCGGCGATCGTGATGCCGGTGATGCGCCGGGTTTAGGCGTTTGGCGAAGCCTCGACGGCGGAACAACATGGGAGCCGGCCAATAATGGAATGGGAAATGCCACTGTGGGCATGATGGCTCAGGATGCCGTTGATCCGTTGGTGATGCTGGCCGCTACAAGTACCGGTATTTACCGTACGACTGATGCCGGAGTCAACTGGGTGAAAATGAAAACGGGAAACTTCAAAGACCTTGTTTTCCACCCGCTCGACCACGAGATTGTGTATGCAGCTTCGGGAGGAAACTTTTTCCGTTCGTTGGATAATGGATTGACTTTTAATCAGATCTCAGCAGGTTTGCCCGGCGGAAGTCGGGCTGTGATTGGAGTGTCGGCCGCTGCTCCCGATATGGTTTATTTTCTCATTACTTCTTCCGATGCCTTTAAAGGATTATATCGTTCCTTGAACAAAGGCGAAAGCTTTGAGATGCGCTCCAACTCACCCAATATCATGTCATGGGATTGTAATGGTGGTACCGGCGGACAAGCCTGGTATGATCTGGATATTGCTGTTGACCCTTTGGATGCCAACATTATCTATGCCGGTGGCGTAAACTGCTTCAAATCAACCGACGGTGGTTTAACCTGGGCTATTCGAAGCCACTGGTACGGAGGATGTGGAGTGCAGTCGGTACATGCTGATCTTCATATCTTAGAATATTCACCGCACAATAACCGTCTCTATGCCGGGAATGATGGCGGATTCTATTGGACCGAAAATGGTGGCGTCAACTGGACAGAGATTTCCAACGGACTGGTTATCAGTCAGGCCTATAAAATTGGGCAAAGCCGCACCAAACGCAATTTTGTTATCAACGGATATCAGGATAACGGCAGCTCGGTGATGAACGAAACTACCTGGGATGCCGTGAACGGCGGCGATGGTATGGAATGCGCCTACGACCCTATGGATCATCGCTACAGTTACTCAACACTTTATTATGGCGCCATCGAACGGCATTTCAACAACAACAGTCAGGGACAAATTGCCGGAAAAGACGTGAACGGAATCACCGAAGACGGCGCCTGGGTGACGCCTTTCACCCTCGACTTCAACGATGGAAATATCATGTTTGTGGGATATAAAAATGTATGGAGGAGCATGAATGTCAAAGCATCCAACACATCCAATGTGCAATGGCAAAAAATCAGCGCCTTTGGCAATGCCAACCTCGATCAGCTTGTTCTGGCTAAAGCCAATACCAATATTTTGTATGTTTCAAGCGGTAATAAACTTTATTTTACCGATAATGCCAAAGATCCTGTGGTACAGTGGCAGATTCGTACTCCCAACTTGCCTGCGAACACTACCATCACAGCTATCGAAACCCATCCCGTCAACCAAAATATTGTGTATATCGCGCAGCAGACCCGTATTTTCAAATCGGAGGACAGAGGGTTGAGTTGGACTGAGATCACTGCAAATCTTTCCGGCATTCAGATCAACAGCATTGCTTATTACAAAAACAGCAATGAAGGGCTTTACCTTGGAACTGATATTGGAGTGTTTTACCGCGATGCTTCGATGAACGACTGGATGTATTTCAATGAAGGAATGCCGGCGAGTGCAAAGGTCACCGAAATAGAAATATTCTATGACGCCGATGGCCCGGGTGGCGATCTGCTCAGGGCTGCTACCTATGGCCGCGGGCTTTGGAGCGTCACGCCTTATTTTAGTGCGCCTGTGGCCGGTTTTACGGCTTCTGCTGACAGCCTTGTAGCCGGTTGCACAATTGATTTTCGCGATGTTTCAAGCGGTACTCCTTATACTTTTTCCTGGAGTTTTCCCGGAGGCACCCCGTCAACATCTACCGAGCAGAACCCTGCCGGAATCCGTTACACAGCCCCGGGCGTTTATGATGTCAGCCTGACAGTAGCGAACCCCTCAGGAACGGACACCTACACCTGTAATGACTGTATTACCGTAGGTGAAGCGGCTGTCCCCGATATTCAATTTGAAGCTTCGAGCTTAGTAGGCTGCCCGGAAATGATTGTGAGATTTACCGATGCCACCAACCATTGCCCCGAAACATGGATTTGGGATATCAGCCCGGCTACAATCACCTTCATGCAGGGAACGACCGCTGCCTCGCAGCACCCAGTGGTGAAATTTAATGAGCTGGGCAGCTATGACGTTCGGCTCACTGCTTCCAACGTCAATGGTACCGCTACTTTACTCAAACAACAATGGATTCAGATCGGCGGGATGCCTTTGCCGTTTACAGAAAATTTTGAGCAGCCGAATCTTCTTTCACGCGGCTGGACGGTGACCAATCCCGATAATTCCAAAACCTGGGAACTGAAAACCCTTTCAAATGGGAACGCCGCAGTATGGATGAATTTTATCGGTTACAGCAATTTCAATCAACGCGATTATTTGGAAAGCCCGCCCATGGATTTCAGCGGGTTCGATCAGATTCATCTGACTTTCGAATACGCTTATGCACAGCGTTATGCACAAATTGACAGCCTTATTGTGAGTGTTTCCGACGATTGTGGCCTGACCTGGAAAAAGATGTACGCCAACGGCCCCAACGGACAGGGAATATTCGAAACTGCGCCGCCTACCCTCGCTTCGTTTGAACCTCAGTCGGAACAGGAATGGTGTGTAGCCACCACTTATGGCCCTTCATGTCCGATCATCAATCTATCGGGATTTAGCGGAAAAAAAGGGGTGAAGCTTCGTTTTGAAAGCTTTAACCAATTCGGAAACAACCTCTACATTGATAATATTGCCGTAACTGCTTTGACCGCAGTGGAAGTGGTGCGGCCAAACACAAGCCGCCTGATTTTTTATCCTAATCCGGCACACCATTCTGTTTTTGTTCAGACGAATGATGAAAATATTGGTAAGATGTTGCGTATCAGTGATGCAATAGGAAGGATCAGGCTTAGCGTACGTATCAGTGAACCGAATTTCCAACTGCAACTCAAAGATTTACTGCAAGGGGTTTACACCGTCAGCATTGACCAAATGTCGGTTAGCCAAAAGCTTGTTGTACAATAAGCACATCCCAAGAGTTGAACAATAACTACTTTATAAATTTCTCTATGTTCTTGAAAATATTGAGAATCTGTAAGATATGAATTAATTTCATGCCATTATTTCACATACTTTTGTAAAAATCAAACTCTCGATACATGAAACGTCTTTTGCTCCTCTTTTTTCTGCCAATGATTTTTTCGGGTTTAACGGTTTTGTCTCAGATTCCTGTGGTTTTCAAAGGCCGTGCCGAAGCATTTTCTAAAACTAATATTCATCAGATGCAGGCTGTTGACAGCCTCTATTCGGCCATGCCGGCCGAACGGATCAAAAAGCCGAACCCGGTGATATACAAGTCTTTGACTACGGTTGACCTTTCTCAGGTGACCGATCTCGAGCTGGTTGAAACTACACCGCAATATCGTTTACAGTCGGGTTCTCCACTTCCTGACACTACTTTCAACGGATTAGATGACACCGGAAACTCCATTCCACCCGATGTGAACGGCGCACCTGGCCCCGACCATATTATGGTGACGCTTAACACCCAGGTGTGTGTGCAGGACAGGGTCGGAACCCCGCTCAAGACCCTTTCGCTCGGGGCATTTTGGAGCAGCCTTCCCGGCAGCGGCACTTTTGACCCTAAGATCCAATACGACTTTCACGAAAATCGCTGGGTGTTCGTAACCTGTGCCGGCAGCGAACCCGGAAGCTCACGCATTTATCTTGGCATATCGGCTGATAGCGACCCCTTGGGCGACTGGTACCTATATTCCTATATCGCCGACCCGGAAAACAAAGTCTGGTTCGATTATCCAAGTATGGGATTAAACAACCGCTGGATTGTGGTGTCGGGCAATATGTTTGGCAATGGGAGCTACCGAACCGTTTATATCTTTGATAAGCAAGCTATGCTGAATGGCGAACCGGAGCCATTTTTCACACGTATTGCCACCACCCAGGGTTTCACCATTGTGCCAGCCATCACCTACGACGAAGATGAACCGGACGTTTATTGTGTGGCTTCTGCCAACGGAAATCAGGGCGGGAATGGCTACATCACCTTGTTTAAAGTACATGGCGAACTGCTCAACCCTCAGTTCAGCCTTGTCGGACAGATAGGAACCAACCAGACCTGGGCGGGCTACCTCAACGGAAGCGGCGATTTCTTGCCTCAGCTCGGCACAGCAGAGCTCATCAATGCTGTGGATCATAGGATGGAAAATGTAGTTTTCCGCAACGGGAAAATCTGGGCAGTACATCATGTATTTCTGCCGGCCAACAACCCATCACGCACTGCCGTTCAGTGGTGGAACATCACCACCGATGGCCAGATACTGCAACGTGGCCGGGTTGACGACCCAACGGGGCAGATGTCATATGCCTTTGCCTCAATCGCAGTGAATGCTTTTGAAGACGTCATGATTGGTCATGGCATCTTCTCCGCACAACAATATGCTGCCGGAGGATATTCTTTCCGTTCGGCCAGTGATCCGCCAAACACCCTTAGGCAGCCATATCAATTCAAAGATGGCCTTGCACCCTATTATAAAACTTTTGGCAGCGGGCGCAACCGCTGGGGCGATTACACGGCCACAATGACCGATCCGGTAAACAGCGTTGATTTCTGGACAATCCAGCAATATGCCGATCTGCCTTCGGGCGGCGACCGCTGGGGAACCTGGTGGGCTTACGTGCGGATTCCGTTTGCACCACATGCTGATTTTGTTGCTAACCACACCCTGATTCCTTTAGGTGAAAGTATTGATTTTACCGACCTTACCGCAGGAGTGCCTCAAAACTGGCAATGGAATTTTGAGGGAGCCGTGCCTTCATCGTCAAACCTTCAAAACCCTGTTGGCATACAATACCCAAATGCCGGAACTTTCAATGTTAGCCTAACCGTAACCAATGATTTCGGAACCGACACAAAGGTTCGCGAAGGCTATATCACGGTCAGCCCAACACTACTCCCCGATGTGGATTTTGTAGCCAATAAGAACTTAGTCTGCACCGGCGAAACCGTTAAATTTACCGATAAGACGCTATATATGCCGGTTTCATGGGAGTGGACTTTCAACCCGCCAACGGTCACCTTTGTCAACGGAACAGATCAATTTTCGCAAAATCCGGAAGTCATCTTCAACGAGGCAGAAACTTATTCGGTCACGCTCATTGCTGCCAACCTGAACGGCAGCTCCGAAAAAACCATCTTCAACATAGTCAGGGCTGGTGGGATGGATGTGCCTTTAGTTGAGCGTTTTGACCAAAATGGTTTCCTGACCAACCAATGGAAGGTGGTCAATCCCGATAACAAAAAAACTTGGGAAATTACACAGGTGAACGGACTGACAGAAACGAATATGGCTGCAAGTCTCGATTTCTCAACTTATTATGCCATCGGTGAACGCGATCGTCTCGTGAGTCCGCCTCTTGATCTCAGGGGATACAATAACATGAAATTAGGATTCAAGCATGCCCATGCCAAACGCATCCAGCAGATTTCGGATTCACTCATTGTGCTTGTTTCTGATAATTGTGGTCAATCATGGACCCGTATTTTTGCCGATGCCGAGAATGGCAGTGGCAATTTTGCAACCCATGTCCAAACCGATCCTTTTGTGCCGCTCGTGCGCGAAGACTGGTGTGGGGTGGGCTGGGGAGCTCCTTGTTTTCAGCTCAGCCTCGACAACTGGGCCGGTAAAGACAATGTACTGATTGCTTTTGAAACATATAGCGGATATGGAAATCCGATGTATATTACTGATATAGAAATCAGTACAACTGTTCAGCTATCAGAAATTGCTGCGCATCAGCCTCTGAGGGTGGTACCCAACCCGGTGAAGTCGAGCCTGATCATCGAGGCGGAAAATGTCGAACGCTTTGAGATATTACAATTGTGGGATGCCACGGGAAAACTGCATAGGGAGATGAAAAACCTTGCCAATGGAAGCCATTTGGGAGTGGGAGACTTACCTGCCGGCATTTATACCATCAGAGCGACTGCGAATCATAAGGCCATGAACGCCATCTTTATCAAAGAATAATCCTGATGGGAAACGGAATTAAAAAACATCCGACCCGGTTTTATTCGAGTCGGATGTTTTTTTTAATTAAACTTCAGTAGATTTTATTCAACACCGGTTTTTGTGCCTGTTGGCGAGCTTTTGGCAACGATAAACATCTGAACATTCAGATTAACGGTTTGACCTTCTGCAATCTGGAATTCAGTTAGTATTGGGCTTCCTAAGCCGCCAGAACCGTACCATCCAATGAAGTCGCCCGACGACCAGAATGCGTTGTTATCATTGTCTTTCCAAACATCAAGATAATAGTTGCCCGGATTGACATTGGTCAGCGAAAATGATACTGATGCGCCCGTTCCGGTTACAGCTGCAAACTTAATGGGCTGATTGGCATTCCAGTTGTCGTAAGAGGTGTAGATACTGACCTTGGAGTTGGCTAAGTCGCCAGAAACACCTGCAGGGAATTGTGCCGTTCCGGTGATCTGTGTGACAGCCGGTAGCACGGTAAGTGCTCCGTTGCCGGTGGCAGTCCCGCCTTTGCCGTCGCTAACCGTTACATTGATGGTGTGAGCTCCCGCTGTTGAAGGTGCCGTCCATGTAATATTGGGGCCTGTACCGTTGATAGCGCCACCGGTTACTGTGTAGGAATAACTGAGCTGGTCGTTGTCAGGATCGCTGGCTACTACGGCAACAGAAACCGTTCCGTTGGCATTCACGCTCGCAGGATTAACTGTCACGGAGGTAATCACCGGATTTTTGTTGGAGTCTTTTTTGCATGAAATAAGCCCGAAAGCACCAATTGCAAAAAGAACGAGGAGGAGTAAACTTGCTTTTTTCATAAGGTAAATAGTTGATTGATTAAATTATTAAGGACAAAAAATACCATTATAAACAAAGAACGGACACCTTATCAATGAGTGAAAAAAGTTAAGTAGTAATGCGATGAGTTGCCCAAAGATATCAATGAAAATGTTTCAAGTCAAGCAATTTGTTTTGAAAAGAGAAAATATCACGTTTTTTGAAAGATCACAGAACGAACTTGATGAATAGTTAAAAAAAAATTGAAAATAAAATCATCTTCATATGGCGAATAGCATAGGATTGTTTTCTATTCCAATGCTTTGCCAAACAGCCGATAGCGTTTGTGTAGTTTTCCGTTGTGTCTTTCGCATTCGGCCCTCATCAAACGGTTGTTTTCGAGTACAAGATGGCTGTCAATTTTTGTTAGCCCGACTTCTTTGGCCGATTTGAGAAGACTATCCGAAAGGATTGCGTCGAGGCCTTTCCCCCGGTGACGGTCAGCTATGCCTCCCAGAAGCAAGGTGAGCTGTTTTGTTGTTTTTGAGGCCTGAATGATGTGATACCAGCCAAAGGGTAACAGTCGTCCGCGTGCTTTACGAATTCCCTGACTGATTTCGGGTAAGCTGACAATAAAAGCTGCTACCTTATGGTCTGAATCGAGTACCACTTTCACAAAACGTGGATCGAGCACAGGAAGATATCGCCGGGCATATTCTTGCATCTCGTATTCTTCGAGGGCAACAAAGCCGTATATATTGATATAAGCCTCGTTGATAAGTCGGAAAATAGGTACTACCCAGAGCTTCAACTCTTTCTTTTTTTTGAACTCAATTAGCCGAAAATGATGATTGCCTAATGCCCTCTCCGCAATTTCGGCCATTCGTGCGCTGGCTGGGTTGTCAACAGGCATGAGATAAGAAACTAGGTCCAATTCTTTTTCAAACCCCAATTTTTCGATGAATTCTGGCAGCCATGGGAAATTGTAATTTGTTGCCAAAGCCACTTGCTCATCAAAGCCTTCAATCATCATACCCTGTGGTTCTTTGTCGGAAAAACCCAGTGGGCCAACAAGGCGCGTCATGCCTAATTTTTTTGCCCACTGGCTCACGTAGCTGATAAGCGCTTGTGCAATGTCCAGATCGTTATAACATTCCAAAAAACAAAAACGGGCGCATTTTTCACCCTTGTGTTCATTGTAGCGGGTGTTGATGATACCCATCACCCTCCCCACGGCTTCCGATCCTCGCCAAGCAAGGCAAAGAATGACCTCTGAGGTGTGGGATGAACGATTCTTCTTTTGGTCGAAAAAAGTCAGTTCATCCATATAAAGCGGATGAATCCATTCCGGATGGTTTCGGTGGATTTTCTCGGGCAGATAAACAAAGGTTTTTAAATCCTTTTTTGAGTTTACTTCGCGTATTTCAATCTGCATAAAAGTTTTTTTCAAAAATAAGTGATTTCAGTTTTAAAGAAAAAAGAAAAACTCGTTTTATGCTAAGCAAAGTCGGTAAACAAAAAACGCAGCGATGAATCGCTGCGTTTTTTAGTGTAATGGAGTGATAATAAGGTTATTTCACAACAAATTTCCGTGTTTCTTTGTTTCCGTCAACAGTGATGGTGCAGAAATAAACACCGGCATTGAGGTTGTTTACGTCAATGCTTACGGGGTTCATACCGGTAACAAGGTTGAGGTTAGAGTGATAAACACGCTGTCCTGTAAGGGTGCTCACGGCAATCTCAGCATTTTTGGCGCTCTTGCTCAGGTTGATATCAACATTTAGCTTGTTGCTTACCGGGTTGGGATAAACTTTGGAAACTTCGGTAATTGGGTTGCTGAGTTCATTCACACCAACGATTACCGGAGTGATTTTAGCAACATACATTTTGTTTTCCTGATAGGCGTGATCGTCATCCAAAGCAAGACCTACAAGATTGTCGGCATTGTACATTGCCCAGAAAGTGCCATTGTAACCAATCGAAGCACAGTTTGTGTTGTAAATCTCTTCAAACAGGTGGAAGATGCCTCCGGTGATGTTCTCGTTCACTAAGTACCATGAGTTATAGATGCCGTCTTTGTAGCTGGCAAACATATTCCTTTGGTACATACCGTTGTTGTCCTGACGGGTTTCGTCCAGCGTTGAGTAGAAAATGGCAATTGTTCCGTTTTCGTCAATGGCGATCGAAGGCATGGTGGAAACACCGAGCGAACGATAAGCAAGCAGACCGGAGGCTTCGATGTCAATCTGTCCGTTGCCGTTCATGTCGGGAACCCAACCTACAACCATCCCCATTCCGAGACTTTCAAGATATTCGGGGTCAAGGGTTTTGTGAGGGTTAACCGGGTTTGTTGGAATTTCGCCCATGGATTCGTTCCAGTATCCGATAGCGTCCGTATAGGGGAAATAGTTGTATGAAGTACCGGCTTCGTTATGCATGACTCGGGTAGTAGCCCAAACAACGTGAACCATTCCGTTGTTGTCAATGGCGATATTGGCCGAGTTGTCGGTTGTCCAGAGGGTATCGGTGGTCAGTGTGTTGTTCCAATCAAACGAAGGATAAGGATGTTCCCAGATGGTTTTCTTTTCCCATGTTTCACCATTATCGGAAGATTTGATAATGAACATATCGTACCATGCGCTCTGGAAAAGGATGGCTACGACGTCGCCATTGGAGGCCATGGTGTAGTCATCGGCGCCGATGTTGAAATTGTAAACTCCTTCGATGTCAACTTCAGGAGGATAAACCCATCCGTCCCAATTTTGTCCGCCGTCTTCCGAGCGGTTGTAAAACACTTTGTTGATAGCGGTATTGTTGCCGTCCTGATAAGCGGCAATCACGTGGAGAATATTGTGGTTTTCGCCGCTGCTGATAACTCTTGGCCAGGTCATGGTAACGCCTGCAGGGCTTCCAGGGATTTCGCCTTTATCGGTCCAGTCACCGGTACCTTTTGCAGGGCGGGTGTATGCGTGAACACCGGTGGGGGAACCACCATGCGAAACAAGAAACTCACCGTTTTCGTAGGGGGCAATTGACGGCCAGCCTGAACGGATAGGTTCAACACGGGCTGTGGGCTGTGGACCCCAGTTTGTACCGTTAAAGTAGTTATACCCCGTTCCACGGTCGGGAAAACTGGGTGCCGAGGCAACACCCCAGGTGGCTACTGCTGCCACACTGCCATCAGGCCATGCATACAAACGGTTGCTCAGAGCTGAGTTGGTTTGAAGGTCATACTGGGTGGTCATCACAACAGCATCTGTAACGCCATTGGCGCTACGATTCTGAACAACCTGAACAATGTTGGTCTCGGGTGTGAATGCCATTTCTTCAACAGGAGCTTCGTTGCGATTTACAAGCGTTCTCTTAACGGCCTTGTTGGCATCAGGGTGTTTCAGGGGTTTATAGCCCGACTGCGCAAAAGTAGCTACAGAAACTGCTACTATTGCCGAAATGAGTAGAAACTTTCTCATAATGTTTAAATTAGATTAATAAATGGATATAAATAAACTTGATAAAGATGCAAAAACGATTTTAAATCGTGCAAAGGTACAAAAAAAGGCAGAGTTGTCTCTGCCTTTTGAAATAATCTTTCAATTTATTTTACTTCACGATCATTCTTTTTGTGATCTTATTTCCTGATGCTTCAACAGTGTAAAAATAAACACCTGTTTTCAGGCTTTCGGTTTCCAACGAGATGGAATGCTGACCCTGTGGACGATATCCGGTAGTTTTTCCCATAACTTTCTGTCCGGTAAGGGTATAAACCGAAATGCTGATATCGCTACCTTTGACAAGTCCTACACGAATATTGGTTGTACCGTCAACAACGGGGTTGGGGAAGTTTTGTCCGACTTCTAAAGCAGGGATATCCGGAGTTTCGTTTTGACCTGTGACACAGAAACTGGCATCGGTGAAGAAAAAGTTGGTGATATACTTATACTGTACGGCAAGACCCGGATCAACATCGGGTGCTAAAGGTTGATAGGTCATTGGGATGGTATATTTGCCATCGGCAAAGAATGATTTTTGGGCAATGCTGGCAAACGAGGCATTCCACATGCCGGGCGAGAACAGAGTCACGTTGGTAGCGATGGGGCTACCGTTGTCGCACGTTAAGTCGGCTGTTCCCCAAGGGTTCGGACGAAGACCACGGGTGAAGATGTTTGGACGGGTGTTGTCGGCAGCGTCTTCAAGGTCGGAGTCTAACCAGCTCACGAAAATGGTGCCACGGTCGGGCGAAACAGTAATCTGAATGCGGTTGTCTTCGGTATAGTCGCCAGGCCAAGTACCGCGGAATTGACGGATACTTCCCAGTTTAACGGCATGCCAGGTAGTGCCGCCATCGGTGGTGTAGATGTCGTAAGCTGCAAACAGAAACTCACCCGTTATAATACTGTAATCATTGCTTCCTGTAACCCCGACAACCACGGCAATATGCAGGTTGCCATTGGCATCAACGGCGACATCGTGATCAAAAGCAGTGGTATAGGGAATCTCTGTACGGGCAGGAAGCGGAGGTTCGAAAAGTTCTCCAATCTGGTCATCGGTGAGCAGTTCGTTCACGATGCCGGCAAGGCCGTTGGGCCCAGCAAGCTGAATACCCATTGGTTCACTCCAGCTATTCCCGCCATCGGTGGTTTTCATAATCACCGGATACACGCTTAAGCTGTTTGAAATGATAGGAAGCGTTTCATTGTCAGATAAAGCGGAGATATAACCTGTCTGACCATCGGCTGCAAAGGCAACTTTAACATTTGATGGGCGTGTCATACCTGCTGCAACAGGAAAATCGAGCAATTCCTGTTCAAATACAAAATCCTGTACTCCTTCGTCCCACTCGCCTTTATTGACTATCAGACTTCCTTTGTAAACAACAGAACCACTTGTCCAATCTTGATTCACGTCAACCACAAATACATTTCCCTGACGGGTCACGTCGTAGGAATCGGGGATATACTGATAAATATTGGGAGGGGTGGAAGATTGCAGGTTCTTGGTGCGGATAGTCGGATCGGCAATATTGGCAACGCCATAACTATAACCACCCCAGCTATCGGTGGCATTGGAGCCATCTAAGTTAGGTGCAAAAAACTGGAGCCAAACATTTTCTAAATTGGTGTTACCTACGGGATTATAAACTCCATGATTGGGATAACGGGCGGCATCGGTATAATAAGTGCCGCCGGCATTGTTGGTAGCCTGATAGATTTCAACCATTTTTGTCCAGGTTAGCCCGCCATCAGTTGAGATGTCGTATCCCAGATCGCCCGAATAGCCTCCCGGATCCAAAGCACCACCCATACGGTGAAAGTTTGTAACCAAATTGAGTTCGGGTTCACAGTGTACGATAGCTTTCTGTCCACCTCCATAACCATAACTGTATGCATTAGCCGAAGTTCCAATATCAATCACATTGACAATATTGGTGTTTTTGGTTTGGGGCGGAAAAGCCGGTGTATTGTCATGATGAGCACTCACAACCGAAGTGGCTTTAACGGGCTCGATACCAATCATTTGCTTCTGAATAGCCTGGTATTCACGAAATGATTTTTTGAATTTGAGTGTGTTTTGGGCTGAGGCAAAACCGCAAAGACCCAATGCCAAGATTAAAAGTAGAATTTTTTTCATGATGTAAAAAAGCTCTTGGCCGATTATAGTGGGTAGCTTATTTTTGCAGTATGAGAACAGAAGAATTATTTGGAATAGCCTTAGGGCTTCAAGCTCCTTGGATGATAGATCGAACTGAGCTATCAATGAATGAGTCA